>UMHR01004784.1_pt1 | contig 210783 bp, 197 predicted proteins | sample 1965581 | NCBI WGS metagenome assembly UMHR01 (sample SAMEA4836104, study PRJEB28245) | human gut metagenome | biome: gut microbiome; material: fecal sample | place: Denmark | collected 2008 | reverse complement strand
TTCGTTCTGTCTCTCAGACAGCTCGTTTATTTTATCTCATCTCTTTTTGTTTGTCAAGTACTTTTTTCAAGTTTTTTCAAACATTTTTGAGTTAAGATTTTGTTGTCGTTTTGTCGACGGCTTGGATACTTTATCATATCTTCTGTCTTTTGTCAACTACTTTTTTATTTTTTCTGAAACATGATTTCTTTATCAGTTTCATAAAAACAATTTGTTCCCAACAACTCTGATAGAATAGCATCTTTTCTTTTCTCTGTCAACATGTTTTTTACATAATTTTACATTTTTTTCAAAAAACACGTTTTTGCGTAAAAAACCGCATTCTGCGAACTGAGCAATACCTGAATTTTGGTATCCTTCTGTGTGCAAAATGCGGTTTTATTTAACTTTGATAGAATATTCCTGTAAAAATACGAATAAAGATGTTTTTACCGTAGAGAAAATTCAACACTGTATCTTCCCGGATCAGACCCAGCCCCTTCTGACCGATTTCTGTATTGCACAAAACTGTCAGGACCAGCATTCCTACCCATACGAAAATAATACATTTTCCTCCTCCAATTGCTGCTCCTGCCAGTTTATTTACGCCACATATGACTGGAAGTTTTGTCAGAAGATCCAGGGCATAAGCCAGTACATGTATCAATATGGACGATAATATATACGATACCAGAAAGGACAGACAGTTCACTGCCACATTCGCCAGATAACCGGATATATATTCCGCAAATGTATTTGCCGCCAGCTGCTGATATACAGATGCTGTATTATTCTCAGCAATTCCTTTCTGAAGCAGTTCCGGCAGATTCATACTGCTTATCAGTTCATTCTGTCCTTCCTCATCCATGATTCCTCTTCCATCTACCAGAGAACTTACAAATGATTCACTGGATGTCTGGATTTTTTCATAAACGGCAGTATTTTCACGGATAAACTGATTCACATAAGGATTGATCAGCCATACCATTACAACTGAGATCAGCACAAGGAATGCGGATACCACTTCTTTCACAAAACCTTTTTGGTATCCATCCACCATAGAAAAGGCAAGTAGGACCAGAACAGCCAGTCCAAGCCATGTCCAGCTCATGTCCGCCTCCTTAACTGAATTTTATGGTACTTACTCCCGTATCCAGTACCATAAGATATTTGTTCCATCCGATCTTGAAAAAGTCCCGGATCGTGCCATCCACGCTTCCCATATATTTCTGCACCCCTCGACTGTTCATCACACAGATCTGAGAGCTGTTATACATAACAATATTACCGCCGCTCATTTTTATGGTAGTATATGGAACATTGAAATTTTTACGGAACTTCAGCTGACCACTCATGTTATAAACTTCCATTGTATACAGGTCGTCCTTATTGTTATTTTTAAATACCAGACCAATTCTGTCTTCATCGAAAAATGTGCTTACAATCTCCTGCTTCACATTGACAGTCTTGCTTTCTTTCGGGATCTGATTTCCCTGATAAGTAGAAAATCCGTCATCACGCAGAGCAATATACTGGCTCTCATTAATACATTCCACCTGTGGAATCACAACATTTTCGTAAGTATAGCCACTTACGATCCGGTCATCTTCATTCTGCCCTACATCTCCGTAATTATAAAAGGCCACATAACTGGTTGTTTTGCTTCCATCAACATACTGGAATGTAACCATCATTACACCATTATCCGATACCGCCACATCCAGCGGATATCCCGGATCATCAATCTTGGTAAGGTTTTCCGCTACCAGACTTCCATCCGGATTATAAAAATTAATCCAGGTATTCTCATCATTATCAAGAATCGCCGCAACCATTCCATTCGCCGCTATTCGTACCTTCACGATAGAATAAGAAGTAGTAACTGTTCCGGTAACACCTTTTTTGTCACAGATATACAGAGATGTTCCTTCACTGTCAGCGACTACTGCTCTGCTTCCATTTACATCTGCAATTGGATTCTGCATGGTATAAGTCTCGTTCCATACCGTGTTCATACTGGCATCTACCACCGAAACTCCATCCGGGCTGTATCTTAAAATATCCCCGTCCATTTCCACATACTGTGTAGAAACAACATCTTCCTGCTCACTTGTATTCAATACTTTATAGCTATGATAACTTCTCTTTTCCACAAAAACAAAAGCCAGGCAGACAGCCGCAGCAACTGCCGCAACCACGATCACCTTTTTTCCGCCTCGGGAAATTTTCCGACGATGAGAACTCTTCTTTCCGTGATGAGTCCCTTCCTGTACAGCCTGTTCCTGTGCTAGTTTGGCTTTTTGTTTCATAAGCTTTTTACGCTTTTGTTTTTTTTGTATTTTTTTTATGATATTCACGATTGTATTCCTTGCCTTATCTGTTTATTTTCCAGTTATTATAGCACAGCTTATCAGGGTAAAACAATCACCTGCCCCGGATAAATGATCTCATTGGCTGAAATTCCATTCAGTGCACAGATCTGTTCCATAGCCTCCACCGTCCCATAGCGGTTCAGGCTTATCTGATACAAAGTATCTCCCGGACGTATTACATATGTCTTCTGCACATTTTCGGCAGTTGCAGAAGTTTCTTCTGTTGATTTTTTTTCTGTTGAATCTGCCAGCGCATTCTTTTCTTCAGAGCTTTCATTTTTTTTCTGTTTTTTTGCCTGTTCTGTATCTGCTGATCCGGGTGGAATTTCTGTTACTGTTGTTTCCACAACATTATTTTCCGGACTGTCCGTTTCTTTCTTTTTAGGATCTGCGGCCGGGGTTACTGTGATTCTCTCCCTGCTTTCTGCTTTCACAGAAGGCGTCGGGGTTTGAGTCTCCCGGGCAGCTGTTCCTTCCGTTATCACCGGCGTTATCTGCACCACCGAAGCGGAAGTCGCACGATAATCTTCCGGAACTCCTTTTTTCCCCTGCTGATTCCGGTAAAGATTCACACCAGCTACCAGAACTGCCAGCGCCAGACACACTGTGGCCGCATAAGAAAAAACGGAAGTTTTCTCCTCCCGCTCCTCTGGTTTCTTGCTGTCTATGATCTTTCTAAAATTCCTGACAGCCTTGTCCTCTACTTTTTCAGATGCCTTCCCGCCTTCTCTCTGGCTTCGTTCGATCATATATGTCTGCATCTGAGAATTTTTCTCATAATAAATATAATATCCGGTCAGTTTTGCCATTGTGCCGCCATCATAACGGAAAAATGCATCTTCCCGTTCTCCCGGATCCATCAGCATCAGAATCTTTTCTCCCCCAAAATGTCTGAGATGTACTTTCACCAGGAGTTCTGTGACCTCTATTGCTATCTGCGGCTGTGCAAAAAACCATCCCACAATTTCCTGTTCCTGGAAGTATTGTTCCTTGTCATCCTGAATCTTCTGCCAGATTTTTTCCGAAAAATCAATATGTTCCGCCGTTGCCTCCATCCCATCTGCCGCCAGGGCACCCTTTACATAAATGCAGGTCATATCTGTCGTCCATTGGATTTCACCGGTAAGCACTGCCACATTCCCCTGGCTTTCTGTCTCTCCATCCTCTGCAAGACTGCAGAGAAATGTGTATACATAATCTTCTATATAGATCCTGTAATCTCCGTTTGCCAGCCCGATCTGTCTTACGTTCCTCGGCATGGAAAACGGTTCCTGTACTGTTCCCTGATCTTCCTTGTCCTCCTTATAAATGACCTCTATCATCTCATATCACCCCTTCAGCCCCAAGCATAACACAGTAAAAATGCGGATTTTAGCAGAATGTAAGAGCCTATCCACAGAATTTAACGACAGATTACGCACCATGCATATTTTTCCTTTTTTCAGGATATGATAGAGGAAAAAAAGAATCGAGGTTCCCCATGGCTTTTTACATTGATGCCGGAAAAAACGGTTCATCCGGAGAGATTGCTTATCTTCTGAAAAAATGTATTCTTCACTGTCCCAAAAGATGGACTGAAATCGTATTTTTATGTATCGGCAGTGATCGTGTTACCGGAGATTGTTTAGGCCCATATATCGGACACCTGCTTACGCCTCATGAAACCGGTCATATTTTTGTCTACGGTACACTTTCCAGCCCGGTTCATGCCTTAAACCTGGAAAAAATCTCATCACTTATCAAAAAGTTTCATCCCCATGCTCTTGTGATCGCCATAGATGCTTCTCTTGGACAAAAAAAGCACCTGGGCTATGTGACCATTGGAAATGGTGCACTTTACCCAGGTGCTGGTGTTCAGAAGAATCTGCCTCCTGTAGGTGACATCCATATCACCGGCATTGTAAATACTGCCGGACTCATGGAGCATCTTACCTTGCAGACTACACGGCTCTCTACCGTGGTCGCTCTGGCAGATGTGATTGCCGGAGGAATCCTGAAGATCCTCCCTGCAGAAGCAGACTTATCTGCATCAGATCCGCACAGCGAACATTCGCATTCCGCTCTGCTGCATGCTCATGCATAAAATCATTCCATAATTTTATGCAAAGTCTTTGATCTGTGTGTAGATACCCTCAGCATCAAGACCATATTTATGGAGAAGTTCCACAGCCGGACCGGATTCACCGAATACATCATGAATTCCGATACGTTTTACCGGTACCGGTGCCTTCTCAGCCAGGCACTCGCATACAGCTCCGCCAAGGCCTCCGATAATGGAATGCTCCTCAACTGTTACAACTTTGCCTGTTTCTTTGGCAGCTGCAACAACAAGCTCCTCATCCAGAGGTTTGATGGTATGGATGTTGATCACCTTTGCACCGATTCCGTCCGCTGCAAGCTTCTCAGCTGCCTCAAGAGCCGGCGCAACACAAAGTCCGTTTGCGATGATGGTAAGGTCTTTTCCCTCGCGGAGAACGATGCCCTTACCAAGCTCAAATTTATAATCCGGTCTGTCATTGATAACCGGAACGGCAAGACGTCCGAATCTCATGTATACAGGTCCCTGATGCTCATAAGCAGCAGCAACCATAGCCTTTGCCTCGATATCATCAGAAGGGCTTGCAACAACCATGCCTGGAATCACTCTCATCAGGGCAAAATCCTCCAGGCACTGATGTGTGGCGCCATCTTCACCTACAGAAATACCGCCGTGAGTTGCTCCGATCTTTACATTCAGCTTCGGATATCCGATGGAGTTACGAACCTGCTCATAAGCACGTCCTGCTGCAAACATTGCAAAAGTACTTGCAAAGGGAACCTTACCTGTGGAAGCGATTCCTGCTGCAATACCCATCATGTTGCACTCTGCGATACCGCAGTCAATGTGACGCTCCGGGAATTCTTTTTTAAACATACCTGTCTGTGTAGCTGCAGCAAGGTCAGCGTCAAGAACGATAAGATCCTCGTGTTTTTTTCCTAATTCTATGAGGGCACTGCCGTAGCTTGCTCTCGTTGCGATTTTCTTTACTTCTGACATAATGCTTCACCTACCTTCTCCAGATCTTCCATTGCCTGTGCATACTGCTCATCATTCGGAGCTTTTCCGTGCCAGCCTACTGCGTTCTCCATGTAGGAAACGCCTTTACCTTTTACTGTTTTCATGATGATAGCTGTCGGCATACCCTTTGTAGCTCTTGCCTCATCAAAAGCAGCCTTCAGCTGATCCATATCGTTGCCGTCCGCAACATTGATCACATGGAAATTGAAAGCTTCAAATTTCTTGTCGATCGGGTATGGGGAGCATACATCTGCAATATCACCATCGATCTGAAGTCCGTTATTGTCCACGATCACAACCAGGTTGTCCAGTTTGCGGAAGCCTGCGAACATAGCTGCCTCCCATACCTGTCCTTCCTCGATCTCGCCGTCTCCAAGCAGTGTGTATACACGATAGTCATCATTGCTGAGTTTGGCAGAAAGAGCCATACCTGCTGCAGCGGAGATTCCCTGTCCAAGAGAACCACTGGACATATCAACACCCGGGATATGTTTCATATCCGGATGTCCCTGAAGATAGGAGCCCAGATGACGAAGTGTTTTCAGATCCTCTTTTGGAAAGTATCCTCTCTCTGCAAGTACAGAGTAAAGTCCCGGTGCTGTATGTCCTTTGGAAAGAACGAAACGGTCACGGTCTGCCTTCTTCGGATCCTTCGGGTCGATGTTCATCTCTTCAAAATATAAGTAGGTGAACACATCTGCTGCAGAAAGGGATCCGCCCGGATGGCCGGCCTTTGCTGCATGGACTGCTGTTACGATATCCTTGCGGACTTCGTTGGCAACTTTCTGAAGTTCTAACTTATCCATGTTATTAATGTCTCCTTTTTTAGTGCCCTGTTGTTCACAGGGAGTTTGTATATAAAAGAGGTTTCAATTACTCACCGAATACTGCCTTGTAATCAGCCTGGAATTTGGCAATACCTGCATCGGTCAGCGGATGATGTGTCATCTGCTCGATTACTTTGAATGGTACAGTAGCGATATCTGCACCTGCAAGTGCACATGCAGTTACGTGCATTGGATGACGAACGCTTGCCGCGATGATCTCTGTCGGGATATCTGCAACTGCAAACATCTCAGCGATCTGCTGGATCAGCTCAACACCATCTGTGGAGATGTCGTCCAGTCTTCCAAGGAACGGAGATACATATGTAGCACCTGCTCTTGCTGCAAGAAGTGCCTGGTTAGCGGAAAAGATCAGAGTAACATTTGTCTTGATTCCCTCAGAAGAAAGAACTTTAACTGCTTTCAGTCCTTCTGTTGTCATAGGAATTTTAACAACCATATTTGGATGGATGGCTGCGATCTCACGTCCCTCACGGATCATTCCCTCAGCATCTGTTGTGGTAGCTTTAACCTCACCGCTGATCGGTCCGTCAACGATCGTTGTGATCTCTTTGATCACCTCGTTGAAGTCTCTTCCTTCTTTGGCGATCAGAGACGGGTTTGTTGTAACTCCACAGATAACTCCCATGTCATTTGCTTCTCTGATATCCTCTACTTTAGCTGTGTCGATAAAAAATTTCATTGTTTTTTCCTCCTGTTTACGTTCGTTCTTTTTCTTGATGATTCCATTATAACAAACTCATTGCGGGGGTCAAGACACCTGTTTTTTATTAATAAACATTTTATTAATAAAATAACATTTTATTAATAGTGCCTGTCAATTTTTTCACTCAAAACAGCTTCTTTCCATTTTCCTCAATTCGAATATCGCCGTAATTGTCGTAGCTAACAAGGTTTCTATTCAAATGTGTCACGGAAACTCTCTCTATATATTATTATTAATAATTTATGCGCCATTATTTATTTTTCTGTTCATCAGGCTGGTTTCTATCCAGTCTTGCATACCCCGTTGTCCGGCGCGTGATCAGTTTCGGGGTATATTCGATATTATACAGGCTGGCAGGTCTTTCATCCAGGTAAAATTTATCATTCGTGTCGATCTTGCGGATAATGATGTCACAGGCATCTCTTCCTTTCAGCGCAACAAAATGATCAATGGTCGTCAGTGAGATCCTGCGGATGCTGGAATAAAAAATATTATCACATCCGATGACTGAAACATCCTTCGGTACATGGAGGCGCATCTCATGCAGTGCATCAATGGCGCCTATGGCCATCATGTCATTCTGGCCTGCGATAGCCGTGAATTTTCTGCCCTCATGGAGGAGCTCCATAGTCAGCTCGTAGCCCATGGCATACTCGGAATCCATCCGCGGGATCTTTCTGTCATTGGACTCATCTGCCGCCTTGATGATCACGTGGTCTTTTTTTCCCTCTTTTTCAAACTCGCGGACAAAGCCCTCCACTCGCTTGGAACGCTGCCACTGACGTCTCGTAAGAGGCGGCGTGATAAACGCCACATCCGTATGTCCCAGATCGAGAAGATGTCTGGCCATCAGCCTTCCTACCACGGTATTATCCTGATTGATGGCATCTACTGTAGTAGTCTTTTCCTTGTTGCTGATGATGACAAGGGGTGTTTCTTTTGCGATCTTTTCTACCTGATGCTGAAAATCCGGATGGGGATTGCAGGTATAAATGATTCCTGCCGGCCGCATGGTCTGCATCATGCGGAGATATTTTTCTTCCAGACCCGCATCTCGCTGGGTGTTGCAGATAAATACCCCGTATCCCTGCTCATTGGCTACAGCCTCGATTCCCTGAAGCAACAGTACATAATAGGGACTGGTGAGTGTGGGGCAGAAAACAACGATCAGCTTTTCTTTTCTGTCATCTTTATGTTTCCGGCGTCCCGGAAGCTCATAGCCAAGTTCTCTGGCCGCCTGTTCCACCCGTTCTACGGTTTCTCTCGAAAAAGAAACATTGTATTTCCGGTTCAGCACCATGGATACGGTTGCCTGGGAAACCCCGGCACGTGCTGCCACATCCGACGAAGTTGCTTTCTTTTTTGCCACCAGGCTCACCTCCGCTTAAAGTTCAACTCGCCCTTCCAGTGCGCGAAGAAGCGTCACTTCATCAATATACTCCAGGTCACCGCCTACCGGAACTCCGCTGGCAATACGGCTTACTTTGATCCCGGTCGGTTTTATCAGTTTACTGATGTACATGGCTGTAGTTTCTCCCTCAAGGCTGGAATTGGTTGCCACAATGACTTCCTTTACATCTCCCTGAAGGCGCTTCATCAGTTCCTTCAGCTTGATATCATCCGGTCCGATTCCAAGCATTGGAGAGATCGCACCGTGAAGCACATGATATACACCATCAAATTTGCCTGTTTTCTCATATGCTGCCAGATCCCTGGTATTTTCAACGACCATGATGGTGCTGTGGTCCCGTTTGGGATTGGCACAGATCGGGCAGAGTTCCTGATCTGTCAGCGTGTAACAGCATTTACAGTACTGAACATTCTGCCTTGCATCGGTGATGGAAGCGGTCAGCTGCTCCACCTGATCTTTTGGCATATTCATAATATGAAACGCAAGACGCTGGGCAGATTTTGCTCCAATTCCCGGAAGATGGGAAAGCTGCTCAATGAGTTTATTGATATGGCTGCTGTAATATTCCATCAGAAAGGAAGGCCTCCGCCAAGACCGCCAAGGCCTCCTGTCAGTTTGGACATCACTGCTGCTGACTCAGACTCAACCTGACGGAGTGCCTCATTTGTTGCTGCTGCGATCATGTCCTCAAGCATCTCGATATCATCCGGATCTACCGCTTCCTCGGAAAGTGTGACTTTTGTTATTTCGCGTTTACCGGAAACGGTAACGGAAACAGCTCCGCCACCTACTGTTGCTGTAAACTCTTTTTCCTCAAGAGCCTTCTGGTTCTCTTCCATCTGACGCTGCATTTTCTGCGCCTGTTTCATAAGATTGTTCATGTTTCCCGGCATACCCATGCCTGGGAATCCACCTCTTTTTGCCATAATATTTTCCTCCTGCTTTTATTTTACAGATTTATGACTCATCGTCCGGGTCTTCTTCCACTACGATATCCATATGGATGTTCTCCCGGAGTGCATCGTCTACTGTGATCTGCGCGAGATTGGTGTGCTGATGTTTGTTGGCTACCAGCATATGTATCTCCACGCTCTTGCCTGTCCGGGCCGCAATAATGTCCTGAAGTTCTTTCTGCGCCTCCGGATTGTCTACATAATTCATTCCCAGGAAATCCTGAAATTCCACATAAAGGATGGGATCCCCGGTTTCCCCGTTATACTTGGGGACTGCCCGCTGCAGGGACTGTTTGAAAAGTCCTGTCGTCTGCCCCACGATGGCCCTCCATCCTGCTACGATCTTCTGAAGATCTTCAGGCGCTGCCTTCTGCGGTTTGGACTGCTGTACCGGCGCCCCGTCTGACGCTGCCGCCCCCGGTTCCCCAGCTGTGCCGGCATCGCCTTCCCGGACAATCACCTGCTGCACCGGCCGTTCTTCCATTTGTTTTTCCAGAACACGGAGTCGGTCAAGGACTGAGTCCAGATTGGTCTCCATGGCCGGTCTGCAAAGCTTGATCAGCGCGATCTCCACCAAAACACGTTTCTGGCTTGCAAAACGGATCTGATTGGACAGATCGGAAAAAATACGGATATACCGCATCAGGGTTTCCACATCTGTCATCTCGCTTTCTTCCTTCAGAAGCTTCAGATTCTCGGAAGAAACATCAATTGCCTCCTCCGGATTCTCGGAAGTCTTCACAAGGAGAAGATTTCGCATATACCAGGTAAAATCGGATACAAACTGTCCCAGTTCCCGGCCTCCTGTGATCAGGTCTTCCAGCACATGGATGGAACCGGTCACATCACCGGAAAGCACTTTCCGAAGGAGCTTGCTGAATACCTCTGTATCTACGGCTCCCAGAACGTCCAGGACCTTATCGTAGGTAAGTACCTGTCCCAGATAAAAAGAAATACACTGATCCAGAAGACTTAATGCATCTCGCATGGATCCGTCGCCTTTTTTTGCCACATAGCGCACCGCTTTTTCCTCAGCTTCCACGCCTTCTGCTGCCAGAAGCTCGGAAAGTCTGGCTGCTATGGTATCAATGGAGATCCGGTGGAAGTCATAACGCTGACATCTGGACAGGATGGTGATCGGTATCTTATGGGCCTCTGTAGTCGCCAGGATAAAAATAACGTAGGAAGGCGGCTCTTCCAGTGTTTTCAGAAGAGCGTTGAATGCTCCTGTTGAGAGCATATGCACCTCATCGATGATGTAAACCTTATATTTGCCCTCTGTTGGACGGTAGGCTACTTCCTCGCGGATCTCACGGATGTTGTCAACACCGTTGTTGGATGCTGCATCGATCTCGATCACATTCATGGCGGTTCCTGCCTGAATGGCTTTGCACATGGCACATTCGTTGCAGGGACTGCCGTTTACAGGATGTTCGCAGTTTACTGCCTTCGCCAGGATCTTTGCAACCGTAGTCTTTCCGGTACCTCTCGTTCCGCAGAACAGGTATGCGTGTCCGATACGGTTCGCCTTGATCTGGTTGGTCAGTGTTGTCACAATATGATCCTGTCCTTTTACATCGTCAAAATTGTCGGGACGAAATTTACGGTAAAGAGCAGTATAACTCATAAAACTCTCCTTCTCTTCGCCACAGTCGCCGCGGAAAGACTCCCGCGGCGGCCAGATGACTCATAATTCATTAATCGCCAAAACTGATTCCGATCTGTTTGGCTGCTTTTACAAGCTGATCCTTTGGAGATACCATCTTCAGCTTGCCTGCGCATTCAGCAAGAGGAACCCTCTTGATCTTGCCGTTGATGACACCAATCATAACACCGTATTCCTCATCCATGATCGCCTGCGCTGCGCCTGCACCGATCCTTGTGGAAAGAACGCGGTCATATGCACATGGCTCTCCGCCTCGCTGCATATGACCCGGAACTGTGATACGTACTTCACTTCCGGTTACCTGCTGGATCTGGTCTGCGATCTCATAGGATACAGACGGATATTTCTTTGCTCTTTCCGCAAGCTTTTCTTTGTATTTTTTCTTCGGAAGCTCTGCATCTTCTTTTGAGATAGCTCCCTCAGCTACTGCAAGAATGGTAAAACGCTTGCCTGCCTTGTTACGCTTCTGGATGGCTTCTACAACCTTATTGATATCGTATGGGATCTCCGGGATCAGGATCACATCTGCTCCGCCTGCAACACCGGCATTCAGTGTAAGGCTTCCGACCTTATGTCCCATGATCTCAACAATAAATACACGTCCATGAGATGCAGCTGTTGTATGGATGCAGTCAATGGCATTTGTTGCGATCTCCAGAGCGCTCTGGAAGCCAAAGGTCATATCTGTACCCCAGATATCATTATCAATGGTCTTCGGAAGATGGATGATATTCAGGCCTTCCTCGCGGAGAAGATTGGCGGTTTTCTGCGTTCCGTTTCCGCCGAGGATCACAAGACAGTCAAGACAGAGCTTATAGTAAGTCTGTTTCATGGCCTCAACCTTGTCCAGTCCCTTCTCATCCGGAACCCGCATCAGTTTGAATGGCTGTCTGGATGTTCCGAGAATAGTTCCGCCCTGAGTCAGGATTCCGGAAAAGTCCCTGGCTGTAAGCATACGGTATTTCCCGTAGATCAGTCCCTTATATCCGTCATCAAATCCATAAACCTCAAGGTTCTCAACGCTGTTGCTCAGACCCTTTACAACGCCTCTCATGGTTGCGTTCAGTGCCTGACAGTCACCACCGCTTGTCAGCAGACCGATTCTTTTAATCATAGCGTCCTCCATTCTGTGCCCTCTTATGTGCACATTTTATTTGTTGCTGTCCATTACAGGAATCCGGCATTCTGACGGATCTTTTCCTGCAAAACAGCTCCATTGTTTTCTCTTTTCACAGAGTTTTACACATTATAATATTATAAAGCATTTTCCGGCTGTATACAACATGAAATGCTCCTTTTTCATCCGGCAGAAAATTTTCCGTGCTTCTTGACAAATCCACCATAAGAGTCTATAATTAAATTCCGCGCAGCCGGGGAGATAGCGGTGCCCTGTACCTGCAATCCGCTACAGCAGGGGTGATGCCAATCTGAGGCTTGTATCTTGTGGAGCAGCCCTTTATAAGTGGCGTTGACGTCTGGGTCTTACGCAACAGGAATCTGTGAACCGTGTCAGGGCAGGAATGCAGCAGCACTAAGCAGAAGCTCTTGTGTGCCGTGAGGGTGCCTGGGCTGAGTTAACTGTAAAGGTAACGTCTGTGAGACCATTCCGAGGTGCGGCGCGCGTAAAAAAAGATTATAATATATGATCTCTATATAAACAGCATTCCCGCCGGGTTCGTCATTTATGACTGATCCGGCGGGATTTTTTTATACAAAAAACGCCGGACATCTGTTCAGAATGCCCCGGCGTTTTCCTGCATGCATATATTATTTACAATATCCGGCAACTACCTGATTGATCAGCTTGCCGTCAGCTTTGCCTTTCAGGTCTCCCATGACTGCTTTCATGATCTGACCTTTATTTCCGGTTGCAAGAACATCTGCAAATTTCTCCTCGATATAGGCCTTGATCTCTGCCTCATCCATCTGCTTCGGAGCATATTTTGCAATGATATCATATCTTGCCTGATACTCTTCTTTCAGATCTGTGCGATCTGCCGGGCAGGTGTCGATCTGCTCTTTGGCTGTTTTCAGCTCTTTCAGGATCACTCTGTCTACCAGATCTCCTTTGATATCATCACGGCATCCCTCATCAATGGCAACTTTTTTTACTGCTGCGATCAGTGAGGAAACGGCCTCCTTGGTCACTTTGTCTTTGGCTTTCATTGCTGCTACCATGTCTTTTCTTAAAACTTCAAGTTCCATTTTGTGGTCCTCCATTTTCTGCTGTTCCATTCTGAACAGCTTTCGTTTTGTCTGAATGAAATCCTTTTCTCCGGAATTTCATTTATGATTTTATTTTGATATTTCCGCGTAATTCTGTCAAGAGAAAATATATCAGAACTTTTGACAGACTCCTATTCTGTTACGTATCTTCTTCCTGTACCTGCTGCCCGGCAAGGCGCTCTGCTTCCTGTTTTTTCAGCATTTTCGCCTGTTTTTTCTTTTCCCGCAATTCCTTAAAAAATGTGGAAAGCATTTCGGAGCATTCCTCTTCCAGCACTCCTTGTGTAATTTTCACCTGATGATTAAAGCCATCGATCTGAAGGAGATTCATCACGGAACCTGCACAACCCGCTTTGGGATTCATACAGCCAATCACCACTTCGTCAATTCTGGACTGTACCAGTGCACCTGAACACATCTGGCATGGTTCCAGAGTTACATACATGGTGCAGCCCTCAAGTCGCCAGTCTCCCAGTTTCCTGCTGGCTTTTCGGATAGCATTGAGTTCTGCATGGGATAATGTATTTTTGTCTGTATTGCGGCGGTTGTAGCCTCTGGCTATGATCTTTCCTTCGTATACGATCACACAGCCGATCGGGACTTCTTCCAGGGCACGTGCTTTTTTCGCCTGGCGGATCGCCTCTTTCATAAAACGTTCCTGATCTGTCACGTTTTTATTCCTCCTGTAACTTTATATCCCGGAAATCCTCCGGCGTTCTTTCTGTTTGATTATAGCCATCCACGTATGATGTGTCAATTTACGGTAAATCCGATGCACGCTTACTCTTGATAATATTAAAAAAACGCCACAGAAATTTCTCAAAACATACTCATTTCTGCAGCGTTTTCTTATCTGTTATTATTATTTACTTCTTCAAAAATCGCTTTTATTTCTTCGGCTGTTTCCTGCAGTTTCTGTGCCCGATGTCCCAAAATACGGACAGCAAGATCTCCCTGTACCAGCTGCGTTACACCGCCTTCGCATTCTTTTTCACTTTCCAGAACTTCCCATATCTTTTCCTGCATGTCCATGACCGGGCCGCTTAGAAAAATATTGGCCATGTGGGTATATCCTTCATACATTCCAATCCCTTCCATGTCCATTTTATCGGGCTCATAACGGGTATTATCCCGGTATATCAGCTGCCCGCCCCGTCTGATATTTACCCTGGAGGCAAATTTCCGATACTGAAACCGTTCATCGGATGCTTTTCTTCCGCAGGAAATGATCTCCAGCAGAAACAACCCGGAGCTTTTATCAGCCAGATCAAATTCCATCGTACTTTCAAAAGCCGACTGTGCATAGGGGATCACCGGCTGCGGATAATAGTAAAAAACTGCATTCTTTTCCACTTGTGCCTTCACGTGGCGAACAGCTTTCCCTTCCTTCATTTTGTGGACTTTATCAAAAGACTGTGACAGAAACTCCAGATTGGTTCCTTCTGTCACAGAGAAATCAAATTCCTGCCTGTCTCCTTCCATGATCCCGGCTGATGCACACAAAGGCATCACGGAAATTCCCCCATCTTTCTTTGGAAAAGGATTCATAATCTTGTAAGGCGCTGTAAAAGCCACGTCTTCCAGAATCGTTTTTCCTTTTCTGATACCGGTTCGAAGGGACAGTCTGGACAGTTTCCCAAAGTTATTTTCCGTCAAAGGTTGTTCCGCCTTTCCTGCAGATCTTCCAGAAGCACATTCTTTTTGATCCATTCTACAATAGTATCCACATGTTCATCCCCTCGGATATTTGTAAAAACAAAGGGTCTTTCCCCTCGCATTTTTCTGGAATCCCGTTCCATAACTTCCAGACTCGCACCTACATACGGTGCAAGATCGATCTTATTGATCACCAGCAGATCTGACCTTGTGATGCCAGGACCGCCTTTTCGCGGGATCTTATCTCCCTCAGCCACATCAATAACAAAAACAGTTGCATCTACAAGCTCCGGGCTGAATGTTGCGGAAAGATTATCTCCACCACTTTCAATAAAAAGGATCTGGATATCCGGAAAACGCTCCATCATCTCATCCACAGCTTCAAGGTTCATAGAAGCATCCTCGCGGATAGCGGTATGCGGGCATCCACCGGTCTCCACACCAATGATCCTCTCTACCGGAAGCACACTGTTTTTTGCAAGGAACTGTGCATCTTCCTTGGTATAAATATCATTTGTGATAACACCAATGCTGTAATCACCTGCCATCTTTCTTGATAGAGCTTCGATCAGCGCTGTTTTTCCGGAACCTACCGGTCCGGCGACACCAATTTTTACATATGACATAAAAATTACTCCTCTCTGTTTACGACATATAAAGTCTGGAATAAAGCTTCTCATGCCGGATTCCCCGGATATCAAATCCCGGCGCCGACAGACAAAGGTCATCCTCCGTACAGTCCGAAATATAGGACAGTATTTCCTCAAACTCCCCATAACATCCACAAAGAAGTTTCTGTCCCGCACTCTGGCTCAGCGGAATGGTTTTTACACAGTTTGTCACCATTGCAGAGGTCTGGGCATAGAGATAATGATAAAGTGTTTCCTCCTCTTCGATCCCGAGAGCTGCGCAGAAAACTCCATAAGCACAGCAGTGACTCACCGGTTTTCCTTTCCGCGTTTCCAGATATTTTTCAAAAATACCTCGTTTTTCCATAGGAATATTTTCCTGAGGCAGTTTACAGATTGTCTTTGTAAAACGGGAACCCATTTTTCTGGACGCTTCTCTCTGTTCCATTGGAATCCTGGATGCCCCCAGGATCTCCTCCAGCATATCCAGTGCCGCCACATCTTCTTTCAATGCATATTCGTAAGCCAGACGTACACCAAGAAGATCGGTGCAGGCCAGGTTCAGTTTCAGTTTTTTACCGATATATTCTGCCGCTGTTTCTTCATCATGTACAATCCCCTGCTGGATATACGTTTCCAGCCCCTGCGAATGGGAATAACCTCCTATGGGAAAAAGAGCGTCGTTTACCTGCAGCAGAAAAAAACGGCGGATTTCTTTTATTTTATCCATATTCCTTCCTCAGTGATGATGATTATGGATGGATGCTGAGATCCTGCGGTCAAAATCCAGTTTCAGAGTCTTTTTCTCAGCTCTCACCCCGTGGAGTTTTTCCAGCATGACCATCATCGGCTCGTTGTAGATGGTAATAAATGTATTTTCCTGATCTCCCCAGAAAAGCGGTGCATGGCGGTTTCCGATCTCATAGCAGACTTTTGCCACATATTTTTCGTGTCCTGGCTCCAGAGATACCTCGATCACTTCACAGGGTGGTGTATTTACCGCGATCACCAGTTTTTCATCTGCGTAGATCACATCGTCCTGAAAAAGTCCTCTTGTGAGTACAGAATCATCCAGGCGGATTCCTACTTCCCGACCACTATCTGTAGTTTTTCTGTGGATCTTTTTGAATGCTTCATGCCACTCAATATCCACATATTCCACCGTTTTTCCAGTAAGATCAAAATCCTTTAATTTTCCCAGAATTTTTTCACAAAGCATAAATTTTCTCCTCTATTCTTACCATACTCCAAGGAGCAGCATCACTCCTGGCACCCAGGCTGTGATTACGCCTTCGATCACCTGGAGCACCGGAACAAATTTTCCCAGTTTTTTGCCCATGATGTCTTCCACAAAGGCAGTTCCCCAGAGGATTGCCCAGAGATACCAGATTCCCGCCCAGCGGATATCCGGTGTGATCCCCAGCGTTTTACTTCCCAGAAATCCCTCAATGGTTCCAAATACCACCGCATTAATGGCTACAAATGTTGAAAACCACGCGAATGGTATCGGACTCAGTTTTAAGATCCTGGAAAAAGCTACAAACAGGTAGGTAAAGCAGAACAGAAGTCCTGTTCCTGCAGCATAATAATTTCCCTGTACCAGGTTTACAAAATTGATAAACAGTGACAGTCCACCGGTAAAGATATTCATAACTGCCGTGGATTTTCCGTCTACGTTATATAAGGTACACATTCCGTTATTGATCAGAACGATTCCTACGAATAAAAGGCATACTCCTAACATCTGTTTTTCCTCCTTATGGTAAAGTCAGTCCGCCCGAAAGGCAGTCCCGAAGCATTCTTATAAACACCACGGGACTGCTTCCCGGACAAAAGATCATTGCTGTGTCGTTTTAGAACAGATTGTAGAGCTGTGTAAGCGGAAGTTTTTCCGCAGGTTTGGATGTAATGGCTTCTCCATCTACCGTTACCTCATAAGTTTCCGGATCTACCGTGATCTTTGGTGTACGGTTATTGAACACCATATCCTTTTTGGCAATATTTCTGCATCCCTTTACAGGAACCACAGTTTTTTCCAGACCATAAATATCTTTAATTCCGGCATCATATGCAGCCTGGGAAACAAAGGTAAGGCAGGCTTCATTTTTTGCTTTTCCATGAGCTGCGAACATCGGCTGATACATTACCGGCTGGGTAGTCGGGATGGATGCGTTGGCATCGCCCATCTTGGAAGCGATGATCATTCCGCCTTTGATGATGATATCCGGTTTTGCACCAAAAAATGCCGGATTCCACAGAACAAGATCTGCGAATTTTCCTTTTTCAACAGAACCTACATAATCTGCGATTCCATGTGTGATCGCCGGATTGATAGTATATTTTGCAATGTAACGTTTCACACGGAAGTTGTCATTTCCTTTTCCCTCATCTTCCGGAAGAGCCCCGCGCTCATCTTTCATTTTGCTGGCTGTCTGCCAGGTACGTGTGATGACTTCTCCTACACGTCCCATAGCCTGAGAGTCTGAACTCATCATGCTGAAAATTCCCATGTCATGAAGAACATCCTCTGCCGCGATGGTCTCAGGGCGGATTCGGGAATCTGCAAATGCCACATCTTCCGGGATCTTTTTGTCCAGGTGATGGCAGACCATCAGCATGTCCAGATGCTCATCCAGGGTATTTACCGTATATGGCATGGTTGGGTTTGTGGAGGATGGCAGAACATTTCCTGCCGCTGCAGCGCGGATGATATCCGGTGCATGTCCACCGCCGGCTCCTTCTGTATGATAAGTATGGATCGTTCTTCCGCCGATTGCTGCAAGAGTATCCTCCACACAACCACCCTCATTTAAAGTATCTGTATGGATCGCAACCTGCACGTCATATTCATCCGCAACATTGAGACAATGATCGATAACTGCAGGTGTTGCACCCCAGTCCTCATGGATCTTCAGTCCCATGGCGCCAGCTTTTACCTGTTCGATCAGCGGAGCCTCATCCGAGCAGTTTCCTTTTCCGAGGAATCCAAGGTTCATCGGATATTCTTCTGCTGCTTTCAGCATCATCCGGAGATTCCACGGTCCGGGTGTACAGGTAGTCGCATTTGTTCCGTCTGCAGGGCCTGTTCCTCCTCCGATCATGGTTGTAACACCACTGTACAGTGCACAGTCGATCTGCTGCGGACTGATAAAATGGATATGGGTATCAATACCACCTGCTGTGACGATCATTCCTTCTCCTGCCAGCGCCTCTGTGGATGCACCAACGGTCATTCCAGGTGTCACCCCGTCCATGATATCCGGGTTTCCTGCTTTTCCGATCCCTGCGATCTTTCCGTCTTTGATTCCGATATCTGCCTTGATGATCCCAGTGGTATCCACGATCAGGGCGTTGGTGATCACCAGATCCAGATCTCCATCACGGCTGCATGTTTTTACTGACTGGCCCATTCCGTCACGGATGGTTTTACCGCCGCCGAATTTTACCTCATCGCCATATGTGGTGTAATCTTTTTCGACTTCCACTACAAGGCTGGTATCCGCAAGTCTTACCTTGTCACCAGTTGTAGGGCCGTACATCATTGCATATTTTTCACCGGAAATTTTTACGCTCATTTGTGTCCCTCCTTATAAGAATCCCTTTAATGCTGCCTTTTCCATGGAAACCTTCTTGGTGTCCTCTGCTGCTCTTGCTCTTGTCAGGTCGTTCAGACCAAATACGCGTTTTCTGCCGCCCATCTCGGTCAGCTGCACTTCTTTTTCTTCTCCTGGCTCAAAACGGACAGAAGTACCGGATGGAATATCCAGATGATATCCATATGCAGCCTCACGGTCAAAAGAGAGGCATTTGTTTACTTCAAAAAAATGGAAATGAGAGCCTACCTGTACAGGACGATCGCCTTTGTTTGCAACCAGGATCTTTGTGTTTTTTTTCCCTTCATTAAGTACGATTTCTCTGTCTGCGGGGATAATTTCGCCAACCTTCATGTCAATTCCTCCTTACTGAATCGGATTGTGTACAGTCACAAGCTTTGTTCCATCAGGAAATGTTGCCTCGACCTGCACTTCACCAAGCATGTCTGCTACGCCTTCCATCACATCATCTTTTGTAAGAATCGTGGTTCCAAGCTGCATCAGCTCTACAACAGTTTTGCCATCACGGGCCAGTTCCAGAAGTTCAGAACTGATATACGCCAGTGCTTCCACATAATTCAGTTTCAGTCCGCGTTCCTTCCTCTCCTTCGCCAGATTTCCGGCCATATGGAGCATGAGTTTTTCCTGTTCCTTCGGGGTAAGTCTCATTGTTTCTTCCTCCTTTTTCGCCTGTTAGTCTTTACTAATTTAGTCCAATAAAAAACGCAGGCAATGGAGTTCTTACGGACTCCATTGTCTGCGTTAATGAATGAATTATATCTGCTTTTTTCCGGAAAGTCAAGCAACAACATTTTTTTACACATCACATATATCAAAAGAACATGCTGTTTATCGCCTGAACAGTGACAACATCCCACTTGCGGCATACTCCGTACTGGGGTATTCTTATAATAGAATATTTCTGTAAAAATGAAAGGATTTTACACATGAAGATCTGTGGATTTAATAAAACAACTTTACTGGATTATCCCGGGCGGGTGGCCTGCACCATATTCCTGGGCGGCTGCAATTTCCGATGCCCTTTCTGTCAGAACGGAGCTCTTGTAGTGGAGCCGGACACACAGTACGGATATTCCGAGGATGAAATTTTGGCTTTTTTAAAAAAACGCAAAGGAATTCTGGATGGTGTCTGTGTTTCCGGAGGAGAACCGACTCTTGCACCGGAGCTTCCTGAATTTCTTGGCCGGATCAGGGAGCTTGGCTATGACATAAAACTTGACACCAACGGTTCCCGTCCTTCTGTGGTAAAAAAGCTCGCAGCAGATGGGCTGATCAACAAAGTTGCCATGGATATCAAGGCCTGCCCTTCCAATTATCACGTACTTACCGGTGTAAATGTTAATCTGGATGCGATCCGTGAAACTGCCGGATGGCTATGTTCCGGAGATCTGGATTATGAGTTCCGTACTACAGTTGTCCGTGAACTTCACTCGGAAAATGATTTTCTGGAGATCAGCCAGTGGCTCCGTGGTGCAAAAGCTTATTATCTTCAGGCTTACCGTGATTCGGAGGGAGTTCTGATGCCAGGATTTTCTTCCTGCTCCGAAGAAGAAATGAAAAACTACCGGGATATCCTGTCTCGGACGATCCCGGTAGTGGAAATCCGTGGTATGGATCTGTAAAGATGCTCAATTTTCCACTCAGATATTAATAAAGCAGTACCAGTATCCACCTTTTCCGCCCGGAATGTGGATCTTCGGACTTTCCCGAAAATATGGAAAGCCAAACATGTTTGCCATGAAGCGTTCCTGCTGGCTGTAACTGCCAGGGACTCCCAGTATGTACTGTCCCCGGTGATTTCTGCACAGCAGAAGATGGCCAAAATTCTGATATCCGTACATGACAAAACGGTTGTTACAGAAACAGCCGTTTTTTCTGCATAAGGTACTGCAGTCGGATGGTTTGATCTTACGGCAGTCTGTAAACTGTCCGTCATTGAATGGATCATAGGGGATGCCTGGAGTTGGCCGGGGCGGCCTCGGTGGTTCCGGTGGTCTTGGGCCCGGTCCTGGCGATGGGGAACCTGGACGCGGTGATTCCGGTGGTCTCGATCCCGGTTCTGGATGCGCCTGCCCCGGGTGCGGGCGTCCCGCTTCTGATATTTTCGGTTCATCCTCTGCCAAAATAGCTCTGTTCTCCTGCAGCCCTTTCTTTGTCTCCTGGTTCATCGTGCTCACGGAAATCCCCTCAACTTCTTCCTGAACTTCCTCCACCGTCATGATCTTGTCTGCTGCATTCTGTTTTTCCTGCACTTCTGCAGAAAAACCAGCTTTTTGATCTTCTTCTGCTTCTGCAGTTTCTCCCCGTTGTCCTTCTCCTTTCTCCGTTTTCTTTTCCTTATGAGCATCTGTTTCTTCTTTTTTCCACTCCCGGAAATTCTCCGGCCGGATGGATTGATCATCCCACTCCGTTCCCCAGAATCCTCCTGCATCCGAGATCAGCAGCATACCTCCAAGCTCCCGGAGATTTTTTCCCATACCTCCAATATTCTCCGTATCTGTTTCCAGCATACACTCAATCTGCTCCCGCCCGGTCACACAACTTCCGATCAGGATTCCATCCATCAGTCCTTCCCGCCGCACAAAACCATACACCCGGCACCGGCTCCCCGGTTCCAGTCCTGCACAGCGCAGATGAACCTCGATCCGGCACTCCTGACCTCTGGCCTCCACCCTCACATAGCCACTGCTGCCGTCCTTTTTCCCTTTCCGATACTCGTACACATACGCAACAAAACGCTGATATCCAGCCAACACACGTCCCTCCAGTATTTCGGTTTCGTTAATATATATGAAAATTCCGTGGAATCATTCCATTAACAGCAAAACCTTCAGACCAGCCATGCACAGAAGATTCTCTGGAAGATAACGTTCTGTATTTCTTTATATGCAAAAAAAGAATCCCTCAGCCAAGGGATTCTCAAAGCTTTAGTCGAAGCGACAGGATTTGAACCTGCGACCTCTGCGTCCCGAACGCAGCGCTCTACCAAACTGAGCCACGCTTCGTTATTTTGTTTTCAGTTGTTTGTGTGTTGCTCAACTGCAAGAGCTATTATATTAGAGTTTCTGTCCTTTGTCAATAGAAAAAATTAAAATTTTTCAAAAAAATCGAATTTTTTATTTTTTACCACTTCAGGACTGTATTTTCGCAGACCTGAAGTGGTTTCTGGAAAGGTTTTTTGTATTTCGGTTATAATATTTCAGATGGAATATCAGCGGATATTACTTTACTGTAACTGTCACTTTCTTTGTAACTCCGTTACTGCTTACATAGATAACAGCTTTTCCTTTTTTCACACCTTTGACAACACCCTTGCTGCTTACCGTTGCAATTTTTGTATTGCTGCTTCTGTAAGTGATCTTTGCCTTTGAAGTAGCTGTCGCCTTGATGGTTGTTGTTTTCTTTGTCTTTACAGTTACCGCAGTTTTAGACGTGATCTTCAGGCTGCCTTTTTTAACAGTGATCTTGCAGGTTGCTTTGTAACTTCCACATTTTACTGTGATCGTAGCTGTTCCGGCTTTTTTCGCTGTTATCTTTCCGCTTGTACTTACTGTGGCAACGGATTTACTGCTGCTTCCATAAGTTACTTTTCCGGTAAGCCCTGTTCTGTCCACCTTAACCTGACTTGTCCCGCCTACAAATAAAGTGTTTACGGATGCCGTAGCTTTTACAGTTGGTTTTTTAACGGTAATTTTGCAGGTTGCTTTATAATTACCACATTTTGCTGTAATTACAGCAGTTCCTGCTGACGCAGCAGTTACTTTTCCTTTTGCGTCTACAGAAGCAACGGAAGATTTACTGCTTGTATAAGTTACTTTTCCGGTAACACCTGCTGTTGTTGTTTTCAGTGTAACAGTAGCCGGAGTTCCTTTTACATAAAGTGTTTTTGCTGAAACATTCAGTTTCACGGATGGAGTTTTTACCGTAAGTTTGTACTGTGCAGTCTTTCCTGCTGCAGATGTTGCCATGATCACGGCTGTTCCCGCTGCCTTTGCAGTTACTTTTCCGTTTGCGTCCACAGATGCAACTTTTTCATTGTTGGAAGAATATGTTACATCTTTGCAGTTCTCACCTGTAGCTTCAAGCTGTCTGGAACTTCCAATGTAAAGAATTCCCGACTTTTCTTTAAAGGCAATTGTTCCATACACCAGCTGAACAGAAACATCCGCATAATTATCACTGGAAACTTTTACCGTATAAGTTTCATTCTCCGGTCTCGCTACAGTGGAATCCAATGTAACCACTCCATTTGCGGCAGCCACATCCTGTGCAAGATATGTTGTCTTTGAAGCATGTCCTACACCTGTTGTATAGAAAACAGATACTTTCGGATTTTTATATTTATCAAGATTTGCAAGTTTTACATGGGTACTGTCTGTAAATTCCGGAGAAACAGCCATTGCTTCTGTTGCCTGCGGTTTGATATAAATACCATTTGCAAACTCATATACATAAGCTCCATCTGCCATGATATATGTAATCCTGTTTACGGTTTTTCCTGCAAGACCTGCATCTTTTGCAAACGCAACCTCATATACCTGCAGCCACATCTCGCTCATATGGCGCATACCATATTTTCCGCCATCTGTTGTTTCCAGGATCATGCCCTGGATTTCGGAATTAACTGCAAAATCAGCATCACTTCTTGTATTGCGGAGATATTTTGTACTGGTTTCTTTTACATCAATCTCATAGTCTCCCCAGCGAGAAGAAGTATTGAGTGTTGCCTCTGCATCTGTCACCGTTGCTTTTACATCAAATTTCGTAGCACTGTAAGTTCCGTCTGCACTCAGGGTTTTATACTGTCCCGGTGCTACTGTCGGAGTACGTCCCAGTGTGATACCTGCTGCTTCCGCATATACTCCGTTTTCCGGAAGTTCTCCTGCTTCTGAAAGGATCTGTGCTTCTACATATGTTTTTGCATCTGCAGCAACACTAACCTTTTTTACTCCTGCGATCTCATAGCCATTTTCTGTCAGATTCTGAACATCTGCATTTCCAAAAGCAGTTCCTTTTTTTGTTGTTGCAGATGTAACGGTATCATATTTACGGCCCGCTGCATCTCCTGCATAAAATTCCTCGTATGACAGAGATGCCGTACCGTAAAGTGTTCCTGTCAGTGCCTGATGTCCATTTGCCACCTTATAATAAATATCTGTTCCCGGAATCTGTGTATATCCATCCACCGCTCCCTTTACCCAGTAATAGGAAACATTGGAAACCGTGATCGGCTGGCCTGTCAGTGTGATATTTTTTTTCATATCCACATAATTATCGCTAGAGATCATAACCGTATAGATCTCATCCCCGGCCCTGGATACACTGCTGTCAAAGGTTACCACCCCGTTCTCTGCCACTGCATGATCTACAACATATGTTGTCTTTTTACCATGACCACTTCCTGTTGTGTAGTATACGGAAACCTTAGGATTTTCATATTTGTCAAGGCCATCTACTTTAACCTGAGTTGTATTTTCTTTTACAAAAGCCGCCTGTACCTTCATTCCTGCTTCAGGCTATTTTTTCACAAGAGGAGCTTTGTCTCCGAACTCATATACATAGGAACCGTCCGGAGTAATATAAGTCACCTTTGATATTTTTTCCCCGATAAGCCCGGACTCTGCTGAAAATGCAAGTTCATAAGGCTGTACCCAGATTTCATAGGTATGACGAAGTCCTACTTTTTTCCCACTTGCAGTCTCAAGGATGACTCCCAGTGTATTTCCACCCACTGCAAAATCATCTTGTCTGGAATTACGGAGATATTTTGTGCTGGATTCTTTTACTACCAGCATGTAATCCCCCCAGATCGACGGTGCCTGGATCTCAGCGGATGCATCTGTGACTGTTGCTTTTACATCAAATTTTGTTGCGCTGTATGTACCATCTGCATTCAGTGTTTTATACTGTCCGACTTCCTGTGATGGTGTTTCATTCAATGTGATATCAGCTGCTTCCGTATAAACGCCCTCTCTTGGAAGTTTATCCGCTGCTTTTAATGCCTGTGCATCTACATATGTCTCCGCCTCCACTGCAACACTTACATTTTTCACACCCTGGATCTGATATCCGGAAGATGTTACTTCTGTACTGTCCTCATTTGCAAAAATCTGACTTTTTCCAGTTGTTGCAGAGGTGATGGCATCATAGCTCTCCTGTGTGGTATCTCCCGCATAAAATTCGGAATAACTTAATGTTGCAGTTCCATACAGTTTTCCGTTCAAAGCCGTCTGGCCATCTGCCGTTTTCACATAAACGCCGGTATCTCCTATCTGTACATATCCTTCTGCCGGCTGCATGGACCAGAGATATTTCACTCCTGCCACAGTAATTTCAGAAGCATCCTGAAGAACTTCTCCCGCTTCTGCCATGAACGCATCTCCATCGCTGAACACATCTTCTGCATTTTCCTGATTCTGCAGTTCTTCTTCCGGCTGGAACTCTTCTGTGGAAAGCTCTGAATCCTCTTCCTGAATATCTTCTACATCACTTTCCTCTGAACTTTCCGGCTGGAACTCTTCATCTGCTTCCTGTGCCGTTTCTTCCATTTTTTCTTCTGACACGTCACTAAAAACTTCTGCTTCTGATGCCATTGCTGTTACCGGCATTCCTGACGCGATCACTGCCGAACTCAAAACGAGTGCAGCTGACTTCTTGAAAAGTTTCCACTTATGCATACTTATCCTCCTGTTTGTCCTTTACGACAATTGTTGTTCTTCTATCGAAAACTCTGCGCAGAGAAATCCATATCAGTTTTTTGTGAACCAGACAGTTATCCATGATCTGTATTGTTGCACAATTCTATACCAGATATCGCTTTGCAGCTGCTCTGGTTAATTGATTGAAATTTCTTCTGCAGGATATGCAATATGTGTCAGTCTCTGCAGAAGTGCTCTATCAAGCACGCGATAGTTTGTCCAAACTAACATGTCGTCATTTTATCAAGGTTGAAAACATTTGTCTATACAGATCTGTCAAAAAATCCACTTTGCTATTGTTGTTTTTTTCTCATTTAAAAATTATTTTCGTAATATTCCATATTATTATCTGTCATTTAAAGCAAAAAAGTATATAATCTCAAAAATTAGATCATGTAATAAAACAAACCTTATCATTTCTGACCTTATTCTCAGATTATATACTTTTTATATTTCTATATTCTCGTTTTCTTTTATGCCCACCGGCTCTTCTGTTCCTCACAGATACTGTTCCACTGACAGTTTCCACAGATTTCCCTGCGCTTATCCGTCGCAAGAATCTTTTCCTGGACTGTTTTTGTAAATGCAGCAAAATCCAGCACCTGCCCTGCTTTCAATCCACATCTTTCCAGAACGGCACTGTCGTACTCCGCAACTTTGTCCCTAGCTTCGCAAATCCCATCCTGATTATTGGGACAGGCAGAACAGATTTCATCAGTATCCACATGAAGTCTTATTCTCTTTCCTGAAAGAAAAAGCTTTAACATCTCTGCCATATGCGCCGTAAATCCGCCACTGTATCCCTCTCCCTTAAAATACGCCAGGCACATACCATGATGAGGGCGCAGCGGAATAATCTTTCCCTCTGTGCCCTCATCGGAAGCATATGCCGTGGCAATGCTTTTATCTTGCATATTTACGTACCTTTCCTGATAAAACATAAGCCAGTGCGATCTTGATAAGATCCGGAATGATAAACGGGAATACGCACCAGCCAAGAACTGCCATCAGACCTACCGGACCTGTGCTTCTTGTGTAAGCAAACATAAACCATGCGGTTCCAAATGCATAGCATACGATCAGTCCAATGATCATGGAAATGATCTGAACAACCGGCTTTCTGCCAAAAACACTTTCAATGGCCCACATAACAAGTGCGGAAAAGATAAATCCGATAATATATCCACCTGCATTTCCAAGAAGAGATCCGATTCCTCCGGAAAATCCCGCAAATACCGGAACGCCTACAGCTCCAAGAAGAACGTAAACCAGAACTGCCAGAGTTCCCCTTTTTCCTCCAAGTACACCTACTGCCATAAATACACCAAATGTCTGCAAAGTAAATGGTATCTGTGCCGGAATAGAAATCCATGAGCAAACTGCCATCACTACTGCAAAAACCGCGATATAAACAAGATCATACGTCTTGCTTCTGGTTGCTGCCACTGTTGTCATAATAACCTAAGTCCTCTCTTTCTTTTTCTGCTTTCCCTGACGGAAAAACGTCTTACATCTTTTCCTAATGATTTCCGTCTTTTGCTGTTAATAATTTAACACAGCGCGTTTAGATTGTCAACCAATTTCCTCTCTTACAGTTTACGTTTTTTCTGCTTTCAAAATTTCTTCTCCGATGTTATACTGAAAGTAATGATTTTTCAGCCTAAAAAGGGGGATTTTTCCATATGGATATACATGATATACACAACATCAGCACAACCTGCACCCGGACGGAATTCGTGGGAACTGCAGTCCTTGACACCATCGGACTTGTGATTTCCGGAGTTGACGATTCCCTTCTTCAACAGATGAATGTCGGCACAAAATACCACTGTCTCGGACTTTTCAGTTCCCGAACAGGTGCTGCCGGACAGATCACAGCCATTGATGATGCAGTAAAAGCAACCAATACGGAAGTTCTTTCCATTGAACTTCCACGAGACACAAAAGGCTGGGGCGGACATGGAAACTACATTGTACTTGGTGGAAATGACGTATCCGATGTACGCCACGCCATTTCACTGGCTTTGGAACTGACCAACAAAAATGCCGGTGAAGTTTACATCAGCGAATCCGGACATCTGGAATTTGCTTTTTCTGCCAGCGCAGGCCCTGCGATTCATAAAGCCTTTGGTACACCACTTGGGGAAGCATTCGGATTTATGGCAGGCTCTCCCGCCGCGATCGGACTTGTTATGGCTGACAATGCCGTAAAATCTGCAGCTGTATCCATCACAAAATACATGACACCAGATATCGGTACCAGCCATTCCAACGAAGTGATCATCGCCATCTCCGGTGACGCCAGTGCTGTAAAAGCAGCTGTACTGGAGGGCCGTCAGACAGGGCTTGAACTCCTCATCGGCATGGGAACCTATCCGGAGATTCCAGGTATCCCATACCTGTAAAAATTTCCTGCATTCTTTTTTCAACACCCGGATAACAAGACAGGGCCTCTTATTTTTTAACCAAATCAAGCAAGTAGCGAAGCGGATTTCGAATATCCGCTTGACCCTTATTACTGCAAAAAGCGCCACAGAAGATCGTAACACGATCCTGTGGCGCTGCTTTCGTTTTATATATTTTCTCCTCTGTCAGAATCAGCCAACCTGATATACATCTGCAGACTGAAGTCCGAAGCTTAATGCCTCCTCATGGCTTCCGCAGTAGATATCCACATGTCCATAAGGAGTTCCAAGATCCTCTACCGTATACACATTACCATTGATCAGAAGCTTGGTTCCAAAAGGTACTCCTGCCATTGCAACTGTACGTCCTGCTGTCGGAACTGTACCACTGGCTGTAAGATTGCCTGCTGTACCACAGCACTGTGCACAGTTACAGTATGCTGTCAGTGTAAAGTTTCCAAGGTAGGTCCCCTGGCTGGAAGAACCGGAATCTGAAGTATCTGCCGCTGTATCTGAAGTATCTGCAGATGCATCAGAAGTATCCTCATAACTCTCATCTGTATCTTCTGATGCGCCACCAGCCTGTGCCTCGTCTTCCTCCGCATCCTCTTCCTCTACAACCACATCGGAACTTGTAGAACTGCTGGAAGATTCTGTAGTATCCTCATCCGGATCATATCCATAATCATCATAATTATCTCCTGCATCTTCAGAACTGCTGTCAGAAGAAGAATTGTCTGTATCTTCGTAACTGCTGTCAGAAGAAGCATCTTCTGTATTCTGCGCTTTTTCCTCTTCTGCCGCTTTCGCTGCAGCCTGTCGTTCAGCTTCCGCTGCCGCTTCGGCCCTGGCTTTCTCTTCTGCAGCTTTCTCAGCTTCTGCCTGCTGCACCAGTGCAGTAATATTACTGTCCGCATTACTGATATCTGCCATCAGCTGCTGTGCCTCTTCCTGGCTGGCGCTGATCTGATCTACATAAGAATTGATATCATCACTTGTACTTGCCGCCATGGACTGTACTTCCTGCTGCTTGGATGCACGCTCAGTCATCAGATTATCAATCTCTGCTGACTCTGTCTCGACCTTCTTCTCATTCTCCTGGATATTCTTCTGGAGGCTGACATATTTATCCAGCATATTTCTGTCATATGTAGAAATCTGGATCGCATTTTCCGCGCGGTTCAGAAATTCTGCAAGGCTCTCGGATGAGAGCAGTGTCTCCAATGCAGAAGTACCTGCATTCTCATACATATATGCGATTCGGAGTTTCATGGATTCATACTGATCCGCTGAAGCCTTCTTCGCCTTCTCAAGTTCTGTTTTTACTTTATTTAATTCGTCTTCCTTCTCAGCAGCCTGGATACTCAGTTCAGAAATGCTGTTGGTAAGATCTTCATACTGTGCGTTTAAATCGGCCAGATAGCTCTCCAGCTCCTGCTTCTTGCTCTCAAGGCTTCCGATGCTGTTCTGTACCTGTGCAAGTCCCTCCTGTGCGGCCTGTTTCTCCGCCTGAGCTTCTGCGATCGCAGCGTCTGTACCTGATGCATATACAGTGCTTCCCATGGAAAGGGTGAGCATACCTGTCAGCAGTAATGTGAAAACTTTTCTATTCTTCATATAAACACCTTTCGTCCTTTCATGGGTTATAGTATAACACATTTTTCACAGAAAGCAATACTTTTATTTTATTTCTGTAACAAATACGTAATAATTGAAATTTCTATGCAACAAAAGCACACCAAAAAAGCTGCTGTTTTGCAGATTTTCCACGCAAAACAGCAGCTTTTATTTATCTTATCCTATGCAGTCTCAATTCCCAAGTTGTCAGCTATGCGGATCTTTCTCCGCTGTCATTGCCATACACCCTAAGGCTGTGTCTACTCTGCAGCCTCCATAAGAACTTCATTCTCAGCTTCTTCAGCCATTACTTCCTGATACTTGTCCAGGATGAGCTTCTGGATCCGCTCTCTTGTTGCAGAGTTAATCGGATGCGCGATATCGCGGTACTCTCCGTCACTTGCCTTACGGCTTGGCATTGCGATAAACAGACCTTTCTCTCCTTCGATCACCTTAATGTCATGTACCACAAACTCATCATCTATAGTAACCGACACAACGGCCTTCATTTTCCCTTCTTTTGCTACCTTTCTCACACGTACATCTGTAATATTCATTGTTACTTGCCCCTTTCATTTCGCTAAACATATCTGCGGGAATTTCTGCATTTACAATACGTAGCGCTCGTTTTTCTCCACGACGATCTTTACTTCTCCTTCTTCGCCGCAGTAATATGAATTCGCCCGGATAGTATCCCGGCTCTCAACAATGCAATTCTCAATGTGCGTATTATCTCCAAGGTATACGTCATTAAGGATCACAGAGTTTTTGATCACACAGTTATTGCCTACAAATACATCTCTGAACAGAACAGAATTCTCCACGGTTCCATTGATAATACATCCGCTGGATATCAGACTGTTCTTCACAGTTGCTCCCGGATTATATTTTGCCGGTGGCACGTCTGCAATTTTGGTTTTGATCGCAGGCTCCTGCTTGAAGAAATAATTGCGGATCTCCGGTTTCAGAAAATCCATGTTTGTCTGGTAATAAGCCTCTGCAGTAGAGATGTTATTCCAGTAGGTATCGATCTTATATCCATAAATTCTCTTCAGATTCTTATATCGGATGAGAATATCATTTACAAAATCATGTCTTCCCTCCTGGGCGGCACGTTCGATCAGCTCGATCAGCTGTCTCCTGCGGATGACATAGATACCTGTAGACACTGTATTATAAGAAGAAACAATCGGTTTCTCCTCAAATTCCTCGATCCGGCAGTCCTCATTCATGCGGAGGACACCAAATCTCTCAACCTGACTCTGATCCTGGCATGTGGTACATACAACGGTAACGTCTGCACGTTTTGCAATATGATACTCCAGAACTTTATTGTAATCCAGCTTGTAGATTCCATCGCCGGAAGCAATTACAACATACGGTTCATGGCTGTTCTTAAGGAAAGTCAGATTCTGATAAATCGCATCAGCAGTTCCCTGATACCATAAACTGTTGTCTCTGGTAATGGTTGGCGTAAAAACATAAAGCCCTCCCTGCTTTCTTCCGAAATCCCACCATTTGGATGAGCTTAAATGCTCATTGAGGGAACGGGCATTATACTGTGTCAGCACAGCAACCTTCTGGATATGTGAATTCGCCATGTTACTGAGGGCAAAATCGATCGCGCGGTAGCTTCCTGCAATAGGCATCGCCGCAATCGCTCTTTTGTTTGATAATTCTCTCATACGGTTATTGTTACCGCCTGCCAAAATAATACCTATCGCTCTCATTCTTTCCCACCGTCCTTTGCTGCAATTACCTGGCCAGCTGCCAGCTCTCCGTCAGGGTAGTCTTCTTTCGTTGTAACGCCTGAGATGGCGGTATTCTTACCGATTTTAACATTATCCGGAATCACGCTGTTTTCTCCGATTGCCGCAAGGCCGAAGGAATATACGGCAGGTTTCAGAACATTCGGTGCTTCCTCACCACAACCGATCACAACATTGTTTCCTACAACAACGTCCTCTGCCACAATGGCTTTATCCATAACAACATTCTCACCAACAGATGTGTTCTTCATGATGATAGAATCACGGATCACACTGCCCTTGCCAATAACAACATTCGGACCGATTACTGAATTATGTACTTCACCGTAGATTTCGGTTCCCTCACCAATGATACATTTGTCCACAACCGCATCTTCGGAAATATACTGCGGAGGAATCACATCACCCTTGGTGTAAATTCTCCAGAATTCTTCATAGAGATTAAACTCCGGAATGATATCGATCAGCTCCATATTTGCTTCCCAGTAAGAACCCAGTGTTCCGACATCTTTCCAGTAACCATTGTACTCATAGGCAAAAAGACGCTGGCCTTTTTCCTTACAATACGGAAGAATATGTTTACCAAAATCACATCCGTTCTGATCTTTCAATGCGATCAGCGCATCCTTAAGAACCGGCCATGAGAAAATATAAATACCCATAGACGCAAGATTACTGCTTGGATGCTCCGGTTTCTCCTCAAACTCAGTAATACGGTTACTCTCATCAGTGACCATAATACCAAAACGGCTGGCTTCCTCGATCGGAACAGGCATACATGCAATGGTAATATCTGCCTTGTTCGCCTTGTGGAAATCCAGCATCACTTCGTAATCCATCTTATAAATATGGTCACCGGAAAGGATCAGTACGTAGTCTGGATTATACTGCTCCATATAAGCCAGATTCTGATAAATCGCATTGGCAGTTCCTGTATACCATTCACTGCTTGTACTCTTCTCATATGGAGGAAGGACTGTAACACCACCTTCATTGCGGTCCAGATCCCACGGAATACCAATCCCAATATGTGTATTCAGGCGGAGCGGCTGGTACTGTGTCAGCACACCCACCGTATCAATTCCCGAGTTAATACAATTGCTCAGTGGAAAATCGATGATACGATATTTACCACCAAAAGCGACTGCCGGCTTTGCAACCTTTTCTGTCAAAACTCCTAACCTGCTGCCTTGCCCACCGGCCAAGAGCATGGCAATCATCTCTTTCTTAATCATGCGATCACCTCTTGTATGTTATGATTATTTAATTATAGCATACTTTACCGTATTAGTGAACATTTTTTACAATTATTTTGATTGTGTTTTACTTTTTTTATCGCTATTGTATACCACGAATTGGTAAGACTTGTCGTTTTTTTCGTTCTTCTGGTAATTTTCAACATTTTTTGATATTATTTTCTGGTTACTTTTATATTCCACAGAGAAGCATTTTTTTAGCCAAAAGTACCACTTTTCAATTGTTTCTGTTGGCGTTATAATAAAGCAGACAAAAGAACCCCGAAAATAACATATATATAAGGAGATTATTATGTATCAGATAGACTTTCATAAACCGCTTCATATTCATTTTATCGGTATCGGCGGCATCAGCATGAGCGGCCTTGCCGAGATCCTTCTTGAGGAAAACTTCCGTATCTCCGGTTCCGATGCCAAAGCCAGTCCTCTTACACGTACACTCGAGGAACGTGGTGCCGTCATCTACTACGGACAGCGTGCAGCCAATATCAAAGATGATGTCGATGTGGTTGTCTACACAGCAGCGATCCATCCGGACAACCCGGAATTTGCCTGTGCAAAAGAAAAAGGGCTCCCAATGCTCACACGTGCGGAACTTCTCGGCCAGATCATGCGTAACTACGATACACCGATCGCCATTTCCGGTACCCACGGAAAAACCACCACAACTTCCATGGTTTCCCACATCCTTCTTGAGGGCGAATGTGATCCTACCATCAGTGTAGGAGGAATCCTTCCTGCTATCCACGGAAATATCCGCGTCGGAAATTCTGAAACTTTTGTTACAGAGGCATGCGAGTATACCAACAGCTTCTTAAGCTTCTTCCCGAAAATCAGTGTCATCCTGAACATGGATGCGGACCATCTGGATTTCTTCAAGGATATTGACGATATCCGTCATTCCTTCCGGAAATTTGCTGAGCTTCTTCCGTCTGACGGAACTCTGATCATCAATGCTGATACACCGGAATACGAGACTATTACCCGTGGCCTTCCATGTCATGTTCTCACCTATGGTCTGGAGCATGAGGCAGATTATACAGCCGCAGATATCACCTGGGATAAATACGGACATCCTTCCTTCTCCGTTCTCTTCCAGGGCAAAAAAATCGGCAGCTATTACCTTCGTGTACCGGGCATCCACAATGTTTCCAACGCATTGGCTGCCATTGCCGTAGGACGCCTTCTGGAACTTCCGGATGATGTAATTGTCAAAGGCCTCGGAAGCTTTACAGGTACAGACCGTCGTTTTCAGTACAAGGGCGAGATCGGCGGCGTTACCATCATTGATGACTACGCACATCATCCGACAGAAATTGAAGCTACTCTTCATGCAGCGAAGAATTACCCACATCAGAAATTATGGTGTGTATTCCAGCCTCATACCTACACACGTACCAAGGCTCTTCTTCCTGAATTTGCAAAAGCCCTGACTCTGGCTGACCATGTTGTGCTGGCTGATATTTATGCCGCACGTGAAACAGACGATCTTGGTATTTCTTCCCAGGATCTCCAGAAACAGATCCAGGAACTTGGAACCCCCTGCGAATATTTCCCGACTTTTGATGAAATCGAGAGCTTCCTCTTAAAAAGTTGTGCACATGGTGATCTGTTGATAACTATGGGCGCCGGAGACGTTGTAAACATTGGAGAACACCTCCTCGGAAAATAGTTATCCACATTATCCACATGCTTATGCACATTCCAGACGTGCCTGGCATGTGGATTTTTTTGTGCATAACCCACTTGACATAATTCAACGGCCAAATTCCACAAATACCGCATTTTCCCTGTAAAATCGAGGTTTTTATTAGTTGCTGATAATTTTATCCTCAAGGTTATCCACATTTTCCACATTTTCCACATGCTAATTGGTGCACAACCTCTGTGAAAATAAACTATTCTCAAGTAAAAGTGGTTGTGCTATAATCCTTTTTAGCAAACGCGGACTTTTAAATACCACATGACCATTGAAGAAAACAAAGAAAGGGAGCTGCTGATCATGAGCCTGATTTCACTTCAGAATTCCTCTGAACTGGAGGTAACGATTCTTTCCAATCGTTTTATTGACAATTTCATGCCTCGCGCCAATGGAGAATTCGTGAAAGTATATATCTATCTTCTCCGGGCAGTATCTTCTTCTCCTTCTTCTTTCAGTCTGGAGCATATGGCGGATCGCCTTTTCTGCACAGAAAGAGATATTTTCCGTGCACTGAAATACTGGGAAGGTGAGAAAATACTCTCATTAACTTATACCACAGACCGACAGCTTTCCGGAATCACTTTACTGGAACCTTTTGCGGATGCCGGTCATATGGAAAGCAGTGCTTCCAGTGAGAACATTTTTTCCACCGCCGGAACTTCCTCATCGCCAGTTTCCGCCCAGATGGCAGCCGGCATTTCACAGCCTGTGGCTCTTACCGGTTCAGCCCCAAAAAATGTCTCCCTCAGTTCCAGTAATTCTGCTGTTTCCGGCGGTACTTCTTCAGAACTTTCAACCTCTGCGGACTACATCCGCAGCCTTACACCTGACCACATCAGCGAACTGAAACAGAATGAAGAGGTCAGTCAGCTGCTTTATATTGCCGAACAATATCTGGCCAAGACGCTGACTCCTACAGAAATGCAGAAGATTTTTTTCTTCTACGATGAGCTCCATATGTCCGCAGACCTTATTGAATATCTGGTGGAATACTGTGTTTCCAGGGGCCGCAAGAGCATGCGTTATATCGAAACTGTTGCCCTTGCCTGGACCAGGGACGGTGTCACTACAGTTGAAATGGCCCGTGATGCCAGCTCCCGTTTTTCCAAAGATTATTACACGATCCTGAAAGCAATGGGAATCAGTGGACGTAATCCTGTAGAAAATGAGATCAGTTACATCGATACCTGGCGTAAGACCTACGGCTTTGATCTGGAACTGATCCAGGAAGCCTGCAGCCGTACTGTTCTCTCCACCGGCCAGCCAAGTTTCCAGTATGCAGACAAAATACTTTCCGGTTGGAAAAAGAAAAACGTACATACGCTGGAAGATGTCCGGCTTCTGGATGCCGAACACAAGAAACGTCAGCTTGAGAAAGCAGTTTCCCGTAAGAAGCAGCCTGCGGCTCAGTCCCAGAGCAATAACCGCTTCAATAACTTTCACCAGCGTGATTATGATTTTACAGAATATGAGAAACGTCTTTTAAATAACCAGTAACAGAAACTGGAAGGAGCTTTTTATGCCTTTACAGAATTTTCAGTATGATACTATAATGAGAGAATACAGCCGCAGGCAGGCACAGAATCACCGGATTCTGGAGAAACGCACTGCCGAGGCCTACGGAAAGATCCCCCGCCTGAAGGAAATTGATGACGAGGTGGCTACATTAAGTGCTGATAAAGTACGGCGTCTCCTGAACAGAGAAGAAAAGGGTACCGCAGATCTGAAAGCCGCCATTCAGGAACTTTCCAATGAGCGCATCACCCTTCTTGTTGCCAACGGCTTCCCCGGAGATTATCTGGAGATGCCTTATACCTGTCCTGCCTGCCAGGACACCGGCTATATTGGCAGCAAAAAATGCACCTGTTTCAAGAAAGCCGAGATCGAACTGCTCTATGCACAGTCCAATCTGAACGAAATTCTCGAAAAAGAAAATTTTGACAGCTTTTCATTTGACTATTATTCTGCTACAATAAAAAACGAAGCCACAGGACTGTCTGCCCTGGAAACAGCCAGACGGGCCTATGATACTGCACAGCGTTTTGTGCAGAACTTCGACCATAAATTTGAAAACCTGTTTTTGTATGGCGATACCGGTGTTGGAAAAACTTTTCTTTCACACTGCATCGCACGGGAGCTTCTCAGATCCACACACTGCGTCCTGTACTTTTCAGCCTATGATCTTTTTGATATGATGGCTGCAAATTCTTTTTCCAGAAAAGATACCGGCACGGATGAGGAACTGATCTATGACTGTGATCTTCTGATCATTGATGACCTGGGAACGGAACTTACCAACAGTTTCGTATCCTCGCAGCTTTTTCTCTGTCTCAATGAACGGATCATGCGCAGGAAATCCACGATCATTTCCACGAATCTGACGCTCAAAAATTTCTCGGATACCTATTCCGAGAGAACATTTTCCCGAATTGCCAGCAACTATCAGATGATATCGCTGATCGGGAAAGACATCCGTATACAGAAAATATTTTTAGGAGGAAATTAAAATGGCACAGGTAACTACAAAAGATTTTTCCACACTCCCGGTAGGAAGACTTGGACTGATTCCCCTTCAGAGCTGCAGCTCATTAGGTGCGAAGGTGAACGATTGGCTGGTTAAATGGCGTGCCGAAAGACAGTATCCTGGAATGGATTCCTTCGCATTCGAGGGATACAAACGTGATTCTTACATCATCGATGCCAAGACTCCACGTTTCGGCTCCGGCGAAGGTAAATGTACCATCAATGAGTCTGTCCGCGGTGATGACATCTACGTTATGGTAGATGTAACTAACTATAGCTTGTCCTATCCGATCGGACCTTACACGAATCTTATGTCCCCGGATGATCATTTCCAGGATATGAAGCGTGTTATCGCCGCTGTCGGCGGAAAAGCCCGCAGAGTCAATGTGATCATGCCATATCTCTATGAGAGCCGCCAGGACAAACGTGTCGGAAGAGAGTCTCTTGACTGTGCCAATGCACTTCATGAGCTGATCGATATGGGTGTTGAGAATATCATTACCTTTGATGCACATGATTCCCGTGTACAGAACGCAACTCCTCTTCACGGATTTGAGACTGTACAGCCATCCTACCAGTTCATCAAGGCTCTTCTTAAAAATGAAAAGGGTCTCCACATCGACAAGGATCATTTCATGACGATCAGCCCGGACGAGGGAAGCATGAGCCGTGCAATCTATCTTGCCAACGTTCTGGGTGTTGATATGGGTATGTACTACAAACGTCTGGATTACTCAAAATATGTAAACGGCCGTCATCCGATCGCTGCATATGAATTCCTCGGACCGAAGATCGAAGGCAAGGATATGATCCTCATCGATGATATGATCTCTTCCGGTGATACAATCCTGAAAATCGCTTCTCTCCTGAAAGAGAAAGGTGCAGGTAAGGTTTACATCTGCTCTACATTCGGATTCTTCACAGACGGTCTTGATAAATTCGATGATGCTTACAAAAAAGGCTACTTCGACAAACTCCTCACTACCAACCTGGTTTACCAGACACCGGAGCTTCTTGAGAAGCCATACTACATCAGCTGTGATATGAGCAAATACATCGCACTGATCATTGATACCCTGAATCATGATACTTCTGTCAGCCACCTCCTGAATCCGGTAGACAGAATTAAACGCTGTGTAGCAAACTACATGAGCCAGTATGAGAAATAAATAATAATTTACAGGCGGCTGCATTTTCAGGATCACAGACTGATCCGCTGGAAACGCAGCCGCTTTTTAACCAAATCAAGTAAGTCCCCTGTGGCTTTTACGAATATCCACCTGACTTCTGCATAAAAAAAGCAAAGCGGATATTTATTCCCCGCTTTGCCATATATTCCATAAAATTTCATAAAAATCTACATGGGAAGTTTCTGATATGGAATTCCTTCCTTATCCAGGATCTCCATTTCTCTCTTGTGGCAGGTACTTATGATCACCTGTCGTTCTTCTTTGTGAAGCCAGCGAAGAGCTGCTGCAAGACGTTCTTCATCATACATCCCAAACACATCATCCAGGATCACCGGAAACGGTTCTTCTTTGCAGAAAAGTTCACCTGCCGCCATACGAAGGGCAAAATAGATCTGTTCAAGAGTACCTCTGCTTAGACGTTCAATGGAAACCGTCCTCTCTCCGGTATTCACAGACATATGTAATTCCTCATCCATCAGAACTTCCCGGTACTTTCCTCCCGTAATCTCACTTAAGATCTGTGAAGTGCGCTGTTTCAGGCGAACTCCCACCTGATCTGTAATATTCCCGGAAAGTGCCTCTATCGTTTCCATAGCCATATTTAAAGCCTGAATCTCTGTTTCTTCCGGAGTAAGTACCTCTGTATTCTCTTCACACTCCTGAAGTTCTGCCTGAAGATTGGAAAGTGCAGTATGTTTTTCTTCGTGATCACTGTCCAGACTGTTCCGGTTCCAGGTCAGCTCATCGTGTCTGGAAAGCCATCGTTCTCTCTGGCGTTCCCTCCTGTTCAGCTCCCTGCTCAGACGAACACGGAAGAACAGAGCAGCTACCGTTATCCCCGCTGTCAGCACACCGGTAAGGATACTCAGGATCAGCTGGCTGGAAAAAGCGGCCAGACATCCGGTTCCGGCAATACCTGCCAGCAATACAACTGCCAGAACCGCCCCGTTAAGCTCCCGTCGTCTTTTTACCCGATCGATCCGGAGTTCCAGAAGATCTTCGGTACTCTTATCTCTGGTTCCCATATTCATTCCATCCTGCTGCTGCGTGATCCTGTCTCTTTTTTCATCCAGCTCCCTGATTTCTTTACGGATATACTCTATATTTGCAGAAATTTTTTCTTTTTCTTTTTCGAGGTCTTTTTTACGGCGGGCCGCCTCTGTCAGATATCCTTTTCTGGACATTTTCAACATCTGCATGGCACGTCCCATATCAACAGAGCTGTCGCCGGTTCCCTGATAGCTGGCCATATAATTCTGCAATTCACGGACAAGATCCTTTCCGGTAACACTTTTCAGCTGTGCCACGGATACGGTATTATCATAGACCGCCTCACTTACATTTCCGAGAACAGACTCAAGAGCTCCCTGTTCCGCATCCACAAGGCTTCCGTCATCTTCACAGAGAAGTTCTCCCATTTTCTTTTCTTTATAAAAATTTCTTGTAAGGCGATAATTCTTTCCTTTACTTGTAAACCACATGATCCCACCATATTCGGCAGGATTTTCCCAGGGTTCATATTTCGTATAAGTATCATTCTGTGCAGCTTTGCCACGGAGTCTGCGGACACCGTAAAACATGGATCGTATAAATGTATGCGTCGTTGTCTTACCGCTCTCGTTTTCTCCGTAAAGCACATTGATCCCGGGAATAAGCTCCATATCCCTGTTCCGGATCTTCCCGAAATTTTTTATTTTCAAACGTCTGATAACCATCTTGCGCTATCCTCCCGTGCTGTCCCTTTTACCGCCTGCTTCCGGTTTCAAGCAATGCCTGAAGACCATAATACAGTGCCTTTTTTTCTACCGTATCCATTCTGCCCTTTGCGAGAAAATAGCCGATATAATCACCGATCAGCGTACCACTGTAGCGTTTATAAAGCTCTTCCAGATCATATGCAGGCCAGGACTCATCCACAACATCGGTAATATTACCCAGACTCTTTAATTTCTCCGGAATCAGCAGAAGATCCGGCGAACGCATTCCCTGCAGAATAATGCGGTAAATATTACGCCCTCCCCGGCGGAATATCTGAGATTTCACAGCCTCTTCCAGCGATATCTGTGTCGTCTCTTCATGAAGCGGCATCACAAGCTGCTGATAAGACCGGCAGGCAAAAGGTACAAATTCTGTGCGGATACGACCGTTTACTACCCGTCCCTCCATATATCCATGTTCTCCGGTATCATTTCTGTCTATCGGTTCCAGAGCTCCGGAAAAAGCAGCCTGATCGCGGATCAGGATCTGTGGCTTGTGAATGTGTCCCAGTGCCACATAATCAAAGCCTGCTGCTGCCAGGGAAGCTGCACTAAGCGGAATGTGTTTCTCATCTCCGCCATGTGCAAGAAGAATATGGATTCCCTCCTCCTGCACCGGTACCGCCTTGTCATACAGGCCTTCTCTGATCTCACGGTCGTAATAGCTGAGTCCATACACATAGACATCCAGCTCCGGGTCCTTGACACAGGTCAGTTCTCTGTTTTTGAAAAAAGTCACATTGGAATTCCACTCAAAAGTACGATAAAAAGAATCACGGCTGATAAAATCATGGTTTCCTGCCATAAGATACACTCTGGTATCCGGAATAGTAGAAAACAGATAATTCACTTCCTTAAGTTCTCTCATAAGCGGCTGACGGTGGAACAGATCTCCGGATATAAATAACAAATCCACCGGGTCTTCGCGGATACCCGCAATAACCCGGCGGAAAGTGCTCCAGATCTCTTCCTCCCGCTCTTTGCTCCATGGGCATCCCCTGTCAGGAACAGCTCCCAGATGCACGTCTGCAAGATGAATAAATCTCATGATGTTCTCCCCTGTGTATCAGTTACACATAGTCAATACTTATTGTCAGTTCCTCTCTGAGGTCTGTGATCAAAGATCGCAGTTCTTTACAGTTCTCGGGAATGGAATTACGTCGCGAATGTTACCCATACCTGTAAGGTACATTACACATCTCTCAAAACCAAGACCAAATCCGGAATGACGTGTAGAACCATATTTACGGAGATCCAGATAGAAATCATAATCCTCCGGTTTCAGGCCAAGCTCGTCCATACGTGCTTTCAGCTTACCATAGTCATCCTCTCTCTGGCTTCCTCCGATAATCTCTCCGATTCCCGGTACCAGGCAGTCCATAGCAGCAACAGTCTTTCCATCCTCATTGAGTTTCATATAGAAGGCTTTGATTTCCTTCGGATAATCGGTAACAAATACCGGTCTCTTATAAATCTGCTCTGTCAGATAGCGCTCATGCTCTGTCTGAAGATCGCATCCCCAGAATACCTTGTAATCAAATTTGTCGTTGTTCTTCTCAAGAATCTCAACAGCTTCTGTATAAGTTACATGTGCGAATTCAGAATTAAGCACATGGTTCAGTCTGTCAAGAAGCCCCTTGTCCACGAAGGAATTGAAGAAGTTCATTTCCTCCGGTGCATTCTCAAGAACGTAACGGATCACATATTTCAGCATAGCCTCCGCAAGTTCCATGTCATCCTGAAGATCCGCAAACGCACACTCCGGCTCGATCATCCAGAACTCAGCAGCATGACGGGTTGTATTGGAGTTCTCTGCACGGAAAGTCGGTCCGAATGTATAAATATTACGAAATGCCTGTGCAAAAGTCTCACCATTCAGCTGTCCACTTACGGTAAGATTGGTCTCCTTTCCAAAGAAATCCTGTGAATAATCAACCTTTCCGTCTTCTGTCATCGGCATATTCGCAGGATCCAGTGTCGTTACCTGGAACATCTCTCCGGCACCCTCACAGTCACTTCCTGTGATCAGTGGTGTATGCACATAAACAAATCCTCTTTCCTGGAAGAATTTATGGATTGCATATGCACAGAGAGAACGCACACGGAATACAGCCTGGAAGGTGTTTGTTCTCGGTCTTAAATGTGTCATGGTTCTTAAATACTCAAGGCTGTGACGTTTCTTCTGCAGCGGATAATCCGGTGCGGAGCTACCCTCTACAAATACCTCTGTCGCCTGGATTTCAAATGGCTGCTTTGCCTGTGGGGTAGCTACCAGTGTACCTTTTACAATGATGGCTGCTCCAACGTTCAGCTTGGAAACCTCTGCGAAATTCTCCATGTTATCATGATATACGATCTGAAGAGTTTCAAAAAAGCTTCCATCATGGAGTACGATGAATCCAAAAGCCTTGGAATCACGAACGCTTCGTACCCATCCGCCTACCGTGATCTCTTTATCAAGATACTGCTCACGGTTTCTGTAAATTTCTTTCACTGTTGTCAGTTCCATAATCTATACCTCATTCCTCATATTCAGGATTACACGTCCCTGCGGACCTCCAAATGTCCGTATCGAATTAAGTATAGACTATTCTTATGGTTCGTGCAAGGAGTAATTGCCCTGATACACAGAAAAATCCCGCATACCGGAAGCAGTCCGGTACACGGGATCATATGCCTGATCAGTAGATTGATGCATCAATGCTTCCTGTGTTCAGATATGTGATACAGTAATAATAAATTCTCTTAAATGTTTTGGTCGTGTAATGCAGTCCGTCATCAGAAGCAGCATCCGTTCCGGAATAAGAGGAATTCGTTCCGTAGCCCTTCTTCATCAGTACACTGTAAGTATCAATATACTTATAATTCAGTGAAAGTCCGGAGCGGATCTTACTGTTAAACTCTCTTACCTGCGCTTCTGTACGTGCACCTTTTCCTGCTTTCGTGATCATAACACTGTTGATCGGATTGACAGACATGTAAAACAGTTTACAGTTTTTGCTCTTCAGTGTAGAAGCAATGTCGGACATATAACTGATGTAATTGCTGATGTTTGCCATGTCGTTGATGCCCAGATTGAAAACAACCGCAATCGGTTTGCTTCCTTTGGTTTTGTTGATTTCGTTTATAAGCTGAGTATATCCTGTGCTCTGAAACCAGCTAAGTCCCTGTCCGGCTTTTGCAATAAAAGAAACATCGCTGGTCACGGAACTGCTTACCTGTTTATTCAGAGTTGCCTTCATTCCTGCAGTACGGGAATCTCCTACGAAGATCACCTTACTGTACTTCATTCCAATGGCAGGTTTTGACATATTTGCAGAACTGATATCTTTTTCCATTGTACGGTTGAACACCGTTGCATAAAGGGTCGTAGTCTTGCTTATTTTAACCAGCTCTCCGGCTTCATAATCCGGCGATGTTGCAGATCCTGTACGTCTGGTTTTTGACCATCCCATGAATGTATAACCCGTTGCATTGGAAGCTGACGGAAGCTTCAGGTATCCGTCTTTACCAAGTGTTACTGTTTTCCATACGCTTCCATTTGCTTTACAGAGATTCACACTTACAGACTGCATCTGTACTGCATAGTACTTGATATTTCTACTGATCTTAATCTTTGTTCCAGCCTTCTTTGCAGTGGATGTCTTTCCATTTACTGTCGTAGACCATCCAAGGTTCACATAGCCCGATCTGGATGGCACTGTCGGGAGAGTATAATAAGTGCCCTCTTCTACTTTTTTCTGAAGTTTCCGATATGTGGAATTACTGCTTCCATTTCCCAGATAAAAGCTTACTGTATAATACCTGCTTTTTCTGCGGACTGCGTACAGATTCATATCCCTGGTGACTTTTACACTTGCTCCGGCTTTATATACCACTTTGGTACTGCCTTTCTGTGTCGTCCACCCAAGATTCTGATATCCGACTGCCTTCGGAACACTTGGAAGCTTAATCGTGGTATTTAATGTTACGTTTCTTGTCAACGCTGTATATGTTTTGCTTTTGCTGGTACCTGAATTATTATTAAACTTCACAGTATAGACCATTTTGGCTGCCGATACTTTCTGGGAAGCTGCCGGCATTATGATCAGTGCTGCTGCGAAAAGTGCCAGCAAAAGCCACTTCATGTAAAAGGCTTTTCCGGTTCTTTCTGTTTTTTTCATTTAAACAAACTCCTTCTGAAATCCATATCCAGTCCCGGTGTGCCTCCTTTTTTACAGAGTGCTGATAAATCTCATAAATGCATCCCTGCCCTCTGGTGTGCATTTATAAACACCGGCATCCTCCAGAACATGAACAAATACATTGCCCACCTCTTTGCGGAGAACATCCTGAATATTATCTTTGTCAAGTTTCTCGTATTTCGGCAGAAATTCTGCAACCCATGCAGCATGTTTCTCGATCTTTTCATTAGAAGCGATATCCTTGCCGCTCAAAATATACTCTTCCAGAAGTTCCAGTTCTTCTTTCAGACGTGCCGGAAGAACGGCCAGGCCCATAACTTCAATGAGACCAATATTTTCCTTCTTGATGTGATGGTAACATGCATGTGGATGATAAACGCCAAGCGGATTCTCTTCTGTTGTAATATTGTTTCGAAGTGTCAGATCCAGCTCAAAAGTATCTCCCACCTTACGTGCGATCGGCGTGATGGTATTATGAGGCTCACCGTCTGTCTCTGCAAAAACAAATGCAGCTTCGTCTGTATAGCCTCTCCAGTTTTCCAGCACATGTGTCGCCAGATCGATCAGTCTCTTCTCATCTTTACTCCGGATACGCAAAACAGAAAGCGGCCATTTCACGATACCGGCTTCTACATCTTCATATCCTGGAATCGTCACATGCTTCTCGATCTCAGCCTTCGCCATGGCAAATGTATAATGTCCGCCCTGGAAATGATCATGGCTCAGGATAGAACCACCAACGATCGGAAGATCCGCATTGGAGCCAAGAAAATAATGCGGAAACAGTTTTACAAAATCAAACAGCTTGATAAACGTGTTTCTCTCGATCTTCATAGGTGTATGTTTACTGTTAAATACAATACAGTGTTCATTGTAATAAACATATGGGGAATACTGAAAGCCCCACGGACTGTCATTGATCGTGATCGGGATAATTCTGTGATTTTCTCTTGCCGGATGATTTACTCTTCCTGCGTAACCTTCATTCTCCGGACAAAGCAGACATTTCGGGTAACTACTGGATTTCACAAGTTTGGCAGCTGCGATGGCTTTCGGATCTTTTTCCGGTTTGGAAAGGTTGATGGTGATATCGATCTTACCATATTCACTGTCTACTGTCCACTTCTGATCTTTTTTTACACGGTAGCGTCTGATATAGTTGCTGTCCTGACTCAGTTTATAAAAATAATCCGTTGCTTTCTCCGGATCTTCTTTATAAGCATCCCAGAATTCTTTCTGCACCTGCGCCGGACGCGGCATCAGACAGTTCATAAGTTTTGTATCGAAGAGATCTCTGTATACAACGCTGTCCTCAATAATCCCTCTCTTTACAGCTTCATCCAGAAGCTCATCGAGAGTCGCCTCAAGATTAATTTTAGCATACTCTGTCTCGGGTTCTGTATATTCACTTTCCCCAAAGGCATCCAGAAGAAGATTCGTCGCATAGATTCTTTCACATTCTGGTGTTATTCCTGTCTCCACTCCATACTGCACCAGTTTTTTGATACTTTCACTTAACATTACATTTTCCCCTTTCCTGTCGCGCTTTTTCCAAAAAAGGACAAATACACCTGTCCTTTTCTGATTTATGCCAAACGGGTCTTCCCGATTTGTCATCTCTGCTGTTACCCCACGGCTTTTATCCGGCCATTTATCTGCGTCACTCTGTAACGTTTTCTATATAGGTCAGGAATACATTTCCCGCACTTTCAAATAATGCTGTACTGTCATTCATTCCATATGGGCTTGTCTGTCCTGTAGACGGGTCATAAAGATACGTATTATATTCATCATAGCCTACGATCACAACACTGGAATTCTCTCCGGTTTTGGCCACTACCGGCCTCTGGGCGCTGACCTCATAAAGGACATTATCAAGACTGCATCCGGTCAGATCGATCACAGTTCCTGTATCTCCCAGTCCATCCTGAAGTTCCTTCTTCTTCCAGTTAGCTGTCAGGATCGTATCCGGTACATCTTCTATATCCATCTGGATCTTTGTCTTTTTATTTCCACGTTCCCAGACATACTGCTGAGCACGGTTCAGGACAACTCCGGTCTGATTATCCGCACGTTTTACGGCTGCTGCCGGATCTGTATAAATCCGGTCAAGAGATCCATATGCATAAACATAATAAAGTTCTCCCTGCGGAACAGTCGTATCCAGTGTCACCGGTGAATCTTCTGTACTCTCGATCTTGGAATAAACAAGCAGCGGACTGTCCGTCTCCGGCTTCTGGGTCATGGTCAGGCGGATCAGTGTTCCTGCGCGGTTTGTAGTGATCAGAGCCACATCTACCTGACTTCCGGATGCCTTTTTGTTATTCATGATATTATCTTTTTTCTGGACTGTATAAGTATTTCCTGATTTTGCGGAAAGCTCAAATTCCATCATGGTACTTCCAACCGTCACATTTGTGACATAAAGGCCATCCTGATGATATTCTTTCTTTACTTTACCCTTAAAGCTCTCAATGCGGAATGTACTGAGTCCTTCTGTTTCATGTCCGTTGGCATCTGTAAGAATATCCTCATCAGAAAGGATTCCATATACCAGATCTTCATTCATAAATCCCAGAGTTCTCAGTTTCTGCCCGCTTTCCGGCAGGAGATCTCTTGTTTTCAGTGAATCAAACTCGATTTCTCTGATCTTTCCTTTATCATCTCCGGAAGTGATCAGCCATGCCGCATGTGCCTTGGTCTCAGATACTACAAAATAATTCTGTTTAATACCATCTTCCAGGATCTCAGAAGTTCCTGTTTCAATATCTACCTGATACAGCTTCTGTGCAAAAAGAAGAAACAGCTGATTATTTTTGTTTACATAAGTAAGTGTTCCGAGATCTTCCTTCAGGAATTCGTAGGATTCTGTGCTCGGTATGAAAACCTTTTCTTCCACTACATTACGGTCACTGTTGTAATGATAAACACAGACTCCGCTGTATCCTTCATGAACACCACGGTTCATATAACCATAAAGTACAAAATCCACATCTCCACTGTCTGACACGCGGATGATCTTAATATCATGTTCCGTTCTCACATATCTGGAATCATTATTTTCATCTTTACGGAAACTGAAGATCCTTGTGATCTTACCGCTGGACGGTGCATAAGACCAGAGATCACCATCCTGCTCAAAAACAACGATCTTTCCATCACTGTTAGATGCATAGGTGACATTTTTATTTCGGATTCCCAGAAGAAGTCCCGCATCGGAAACAACCGTCTGAGAAGGATCAAAAACTTTTGTTGCAGAACGCTTGAAGTCCAACAGCATGATCCTGGTCTCCGTATAACGCATACGATAAAATTCCGTAACATCATAAATTTCTGTTTTATCCTCATCATCCTGTGCAGAAACCTGATAATTCAAAGTAATACTTGCGGTTGTTTCGTTGATATCATCGATCAAAGGCACACCTTCCATATACATTTTGGGTGAAAGTGATCCCCAGCTGATATTGGAAAGGCCTGAAGAGATGGTAATATTATTGAAATTGGTTCCACTGGTCGTATCTTCTGCCTCCAGATATCCCGTCAGAGTATCTGCCTGCTCTTTATCCAGACATTTGGAGGAAAAATCTTTTACAAACTGCAAATACGCCTCTGTATTTAACTGCGTTCTGGAAACAACTCTTGTATAGTAATAAACTTCCCCCTCGCTGGTATCCAGCGTGATCTGAAGAGAATATTCCTGGTTCATACGAAGATCACTGCCAATTTCGATCTCTGTACTTAAATATCCGTTTTCTTCTTTGGTAAGATTCTTGATCTTACGGTTCTCCATAACCTTGCTTCCATCTGAAGTACGCACCTCATACGCAAGGCCTGTTACTGTATCTGTGTATGGATTGATCTCAAATGTCAGCTTTTTCGTCGTATCCAGAGGTGTAATACTGCCTCGCATGAAATCGGTCTGCATCTGCTGTCTGTATCCATACATTTTATTTGCCTGTGTACTTCCCAGCTTTACCATAACTTCCGGAAGCGTGGCGTCATTCATATCTGAACGGTTATCCGTAGACTGACTGTTCATCAGAAGTGATGTACAGGCCACTACTGCTACGAAGATCACCAGAAGTATAGCTCCTTTACGTAGGATCTTTTTCATGTCATTCTCCCTTCTGTGAGATCGACTCTTCCGGATAAAGAAGCCTGTCCAGTGTAGGATTTACATGAAGCGCCTTCATGGAATCCGCAAAACTTTCTCTGTTCTTTTTCTTTCCGGTTTTTACTGCGCGGATCAGGATATTCTTTGGTGTATGCTCCATATCAATAAACTCAAGAAGCTGTGTCTCATAGCCTTTACTTTCCAGAAGCTCTGCCCGCAGGCCATCTGTGATCAGCGCAGCCATACGTTCTTTCAAAATTCCGTAACGCATGATCGGCTGCAGCATTTCATTTTTGATCTGGCGGTTCAGTTCATGCTGGCAGCATGGAACAGACAGGATCACCTGTGCCCCCCATTCCACGGCTTTCGCCAGGGCAAAATCTGTTGCTGTATCACAGGCATGAAGTGTCACCACCATATCTACGGAAGAAACTCCTTCATAGCCGGCAATATCTCCCTGATAGAAATGCAGTTTATCATACCCATAAGATCTGGCAAGCTCGCTGCAGTGTCGGATCACATCTTCTTTAAGATCAAGGCCTATGATGTTCACATCAAAACCCTCAAGCTCTCTGAGATAATAATACATCGCAAATGTAAGATAGGACTTTCCACAGCCAAAATCCAGGATTGTAATCTCCCGGTCTTTCGGAAGTTTGGGAAGAATATCCCGAATAAATTCCAGAAAACGGTTGATCTGCCTGAATTTATCATATCGGGAAGCAACAATCTTTCCATCTTTTGTCATAACTCCCAGATCCACCAGAAACGGAGCTGCGGTTCCCTCTTTCAGAATATACTGTTTCACACGGTTATGCGGTGCGATTTTTACACTTTCATTCTGAACAGCTTTATGATTTTTTGTTTTGATCGTTGCCTTGCCTTTTTTGCTTATGAGGATGCTTCCATCCTGGCTGCGTCCGATTACCTGAAGCTGACGGAATTCTTCCATTGCCTGCTCCAGATAATCGATAATCTCTTCCCTTGAATAATTTTTATGGTAAACCTTCGTTCCCTCTGTCACAGACGCCTGGTAACAAAGTTTCCCTTTCAGTTCCACAGGACGAAGCTTCACCTTGGAAGGTCCCTCACCAGTCCTGCGGCCACTTACAACAGCCTGGATCAGCTGTTCATTGATCTGTTCTTCTAAAAATTCCCTTATTGTCTTCATCATACTTCCATTATATTCATTTTCGTTTTTCTTGTATATGGACAGATGTTGGAGGAACCTGTCATTCATATTCTGTCATTACTGTTATCGCGGAAAATACTGTCGACATCTCCGGCGTCGGCATCTTCTCCGGGAAATTTCCTGATATACCAATACCTGGATAAGATCATCCAGAAATCCGCCCGGCATTTCCTGGGCACTGGCATCTTTGGTCATCTCATCTTTCACCAGACTGCAGATATGATACAGCATAAAACGATCCGGATACTCGTCATACAGGCGGCTTCCCTCATAGTCCAGAAGCTGACACTGCATTTCCGCCTTCTCCTGGATCTTTCTGGCTGTATCTGGGTAATAGGATTTCATCAGGTCAAACTCTCTCTCCTGTTCCCGCTCCTCATTATAAAAAACAGGATTTCCCTGTGCAGCATAAAACGGATAAAAGTCTCGATAAAGCATAATCGCTGCTGTCCTCTCTCTGCTATCTCTTACAGTATATGCAGAAAAGATATGACGGTTCCCCTGTTTCTGCAATTATGCCATGCGTTTCAGCATTCCCTGAGTCAGGCGCACGCTATGCTCAATGGCAAGTTTCTCAAATGCCGGATAATCCATGTTTGCGCTGTTATCAGCCTTGTCAGAAATCGCTCTGATGATCAGGAACGGGATTCCGTTAAGAGCTGCTGCCTGTCCGATCGCCGCACCCTCCATCTCAACTGCATATGCGCTGAACTCTTTTACAATGTTGTCCTTTACACCCTGATCACATACAAACTGGTCTCCAGAAGCAATTCTTCCTTCAAAAACCTGGATCTCCGGATTCACTTCCTCGCATACATCACGGGCGATCTTACGAAGACCCTCATCTGCCTGGAAAGAAAATTCTTTCATCTGAGGAATCTGTCCCTTCGGATATCCAAATCCTGTAGCATCCATATCATGATGAAGAACATCTGTAGAAAGTACGATATCTCCGATATTGATGTCGTTATTCAGGCTTCCTGCAATACCGGTATTGATCACAGCTTCCACCTGAAAAAGATCTGCCAGGATCTGGGTACACATACCTGCATTTACTTTACCGATTCCGGACTGCACTACAACAACTTTCTTTCCTTCCAGAACTCCCTCATAAAAGTCCATGTTTGCTCTTGTAGTGATGGACACATCTTCCATCACTTCTTTCAGTCTTGCAACTTCCTGTTCCATTGCGCCTATAATTCCAACACATTTCATGATCTGTAAGTCCTCTCTTTCAATATAATATCCTGCTGAATTTTCATTTTTCTTCTGTTCAACAGTACTTTTTCTTTTTCTACAACGTTCATTATAACAAATTTTATTTTTTATGGAAACTTTTTTTAAGAGATGATATAATCGGTAGATATGATACTGCTCTCCGGTACAAAACCATATAGATATTAAACCATATAGATATTCTCTGTACCGGACGGCAAATAAATACAGGAGGAATTTTTATGACATATAAAACAAAAGGTGTCTGTGCTCAGGGAATTGAGTTCGAGATCGACGACAATAAGAAAGTACACAATATTAAATTTACAGGTGGATGCTCCGGAAATACACAGGGCGTTGCACATCTTGCAGAAGGAATGGATGCTGATGAAGTGATCAGCCGCCTGGAAGGTATCCGCTGTGGTTTCAAACCAACTTCATGTCCGGATCAGCTTGCAAAGGCAATCCGTCAGGCATTAAACGAAGGCTGATCTGTAAGATCAATCGCCACCCTGCAGAATCTTTTTTCTGCAGGGTGTTTTTTATATTTGTTTCTTCTGTCAGATATCTGTTCTGTCCCATTTATCACACAATGACTGGATATCTCTTGCAAAACGGTCCAGATCTTTGTTTGGGCAGCCTTCATTCTTACGGATAATCGTCATCAGGCGGCGTCCCATAGCCAGAAGCTTCTCATATGCACGGGCGGCTTTGGTCGTTTTGGGTGAAGCAGTGGCTTTCACAATGCGGACACCAACAGCTTCGTGGATACATTTGTTCTCCAGAAGATCATATTCTGTTCCGCTGAACGGCGCCGTTGCGTCATATCCCAGCTCTTCTTTCAGTCTCTGGGCAAAAACCTCCGTTACCGTATCATCTCCGTGAGTAACAAAGACATGCTTCGGCTTCGTTTCAAATGCTCTTGCCCAGTTCAGAAGGCCATTTACATCTGCATGGCCACTGATTCCGGGCATTCTGCTGATTTCCGCTGCAACCTGCACCGTCTCTCCAAACAGTTTCATCTCTGTGGCCCCTTCCAGAAGTGCCCGGCCAGGGGTTCCTATCGCCTGATATCCAACAAAAAGAATGGTATTTCTTGGATCCCACAGATTATGTTTCAGATGATGTTTGATACGTCCGGCATCACACATACCGCTGGCAGAAATGATCACCTTGCAGTCTTCATCGAAATTAATCGCTCTGGAATCATCGGTAGTAACGGATGTCTTCAAGCCCGGGAATGACAGTGGATTGATTCCTTTGTTCAAAAGATCCATTGCTTCTTCATCGTAGCAGGTATAGGCATTTTCACTGAAAATCGTAGTTGCCTCATTGGCAAGAGGACTGTCTACATACACAGTAAAGCCATCATGCCCGTGAACAAGCCCCTGTTCTTTGATCTGACGGATAAAATACAGCATTTCCTGCGTACGGCCCACAGCAAAGGATGGAATCACCAGATTACCGCCTCTGTCAAAAGTTTTCTGAATGATTTCCGCAAGCATGACTGGATAATCCGGTCGTTCTCCATGACTTCTGTCTCCATAAGTAGACTCCATCACAACATAATCTGCCTCTTTAATATATACAGGATCCTTGATCAGAGGCTGATTAAGATTTCCGATGTCTCCGGAAAATACGATTTTCTCTTTCTTATCATCTTCGGTAAGCCAGATTTCAATACTGCTTGATCCCAGGAGATGTCCCGCATCCACAAAACGAACCTCGATTCCTTCAGCAGGTTTGATAATTTTATCGTATGGACATCTGACAAAGTTTCGAAGAACACCCATTGCGTCTTCCATCGTATATGCAGGAATAAATTCCGGTTTTCCTTCTCTGCGCCCCTTACGATTTCTCCATTCAGCCTCAAACATCTGGATATGTGCGCTGTCACGGAGCATGATATCACAGAGATTACAGGTTGCTTCTGTGGCGTAGATTGGTCCCTGATAGCCTTTTGCATATAATGCCGGAAGATTACCGGAATGATCCATATGAGCATGTGTCAGGAGCACAAAGTCCAGGTCACCCGGAGCTACCGGTAACTCTTTATTCTCGTAATAATCTGGTCCCTGCTCCATTCCATAATCCACCAGAAACTTCCGCCCTGCTGCTTCCAGATAATAGCAGCTTCCGGTCACTTCGTGTGTTGCACCGATAAATGTTATCTTCATGCACAAGCCCCCTTTTCCGCTCTGCTATATGTTCATAAACGCAATCGACTTACGTTTAAGCAGAAATAATCGACTTTCTGTTTATTAACAGTTTTATTGTATTTATTATACACGAAATGTTTGGATTTTGACAGTCTTTTTGTGAAATATATGGAATTTTAAGAATTTATCTTTAGAAAGATTGTTAGATTTTTCAGAATTTTAAGATTCCCCAGCGAAGGTAATGTAAGTTTACTGGATTTTTTTGGTTTGTTGACATCGCTGGGGATGGGATGAGCTTATGCTATAAAATTATTTTACCAGGACTCCCTTGGTTACTGTATTTACAGATTCTTTGCTTCCGTCTTTTGCTGCATGGTAACCACGGACTCTGTAGTAATAGCCACTTGGAACGATAACATTAAAACCTTTATTAATATGAGTCACATTAGATTCCGTATAGGTCCATGTCTTATATTCTGTATATGTACCATTCACCTTTCTTTCCAAAGTTAATGTTAAATATACCTTATCACAAGCATGATGACATTGTGTGATACCAGATACGGCAACCTTATTGCTGGCCATTTTTTTAACAGACGTCGTTCCAAAATTGAGATTATTTCCACGTAACATACTATATGTAGTATCTTCAGAATAATCTAGATCTGTTTCTAAATTCTGATCATCGTCAAAATCTGTTGCCGCCACAGAAACTACACACATACTTATTAAAGCTGTAAGAAGAACTACTACACTTAATATCTTTTTTACTTTTTCTTTCATACTCGCACCTCCATATTAAACTTCCATTACAATATTAATACGAGGCATCTCTTTAAATTTCTTTTAAAAACGTATATTTTTTATTAATTTTAAAAATTCTTTTTCGTCCATTTTACCACTTATCTGATAAAAAAAATCTCCCTCTTTCCAATATGCTATATAACTTTCTTTTTTATCCTGCTTATCTTTAATCCTCTTTATATCAATTTTAAATTTCTCATCTTCAACAGTTAACTCTGCTATAATCCTTCCATCTAAAATATAATCTGTATTTTTACTAGTATTACCATAATCATTTATATACAATGTAATTAATGTATCGTAATAATCGTACTCCATTAATACATTACGCATATCAACATTAATCTCATAACCTCTGAATTTGAAGCCTTGTGGTCTATACATAAAATTAGGGAATTTTTTTATATTTAAAGTATCTTTTATCTCATTAACAGCTAACTGTTCATCTGAATCTGATTCGTCACTATTCGGATCATTATCAACGCTAATCTTCGTATCATTCCCCGTCCAAACCTTCACCGAATCAATAAAATAACTCCTGTTAGCCTGGCTGGTCATGCTTGCGGCGAATACGCCTGCTGCACACACGAGCACCGCCGCTGCCACCTTTGCTGCTTTATGCCTTTTTTTCTCAGGGAGGTAGACAATTTTTACTTTTTCAGGTTCATCTTCTTCATAAACGCCATCTGCTTTCAGTCGGTCCACAAGTTTTTTGTAGGCAGCTTTTGCCTCTTCTTCCGTTTCTCCATCATCAGGAAGAACTCCGTTCGGAAACAGAACTTCCTCCATCTCGTCTATTTCTTTTTCGTATTCTTCTGCCAACCATTTTTTCAGTTCATCATCCCTGAAATCTTCCATTATTTTTCTCCTGTAATCCTATCTTTCCTTGACAATTCCTCCGTTAGAGTTCATATTTAATGATAGTATATGACTATTCAGGAGGAATCCAAATGAAACACATCGTACTTACCGGCGGTGGTACTGCCGGCCATGTAACTCCAAATATTGCCCTGATCCCAAGACTTAAGGAGCTGGGTTATACAATTTCCTATATCGGTTCCTATGAAGGAATCGAAAAAAAACTGATCGAAGAACTTGGAATCCCTTATTATGGAATTTCATCTGGAAAACTGAGACGCTACTTCGATCTAAAAAACTTTTCTGACCCGTTTCGTGTCCTGAAAGGCTTCAGCCAGGCCAGAAAAATTCTGAAAGATCTGAAACCGGACGTTGTTTTTTCCAAAGGCGGATTCGTTACAGTTCCTGTTGTAATTGCGGCAAAACGCCTGAAAATCCCAGCACTTATCCATGAATCAGATATGACTCCCGGACTCGCCAATAAACTCTGTCTCTCATCTGCATCAAAAATATGCTGCAACTTCCCGGAAACTGTCAATAATCTTCCTGCTGACAAAGCAGTTCTTACCGGAACTCCGATCCGTCAGGAACTTCTTTCCGGAAATGCGGACGCTGGTCGTAAATTCTGTGGTTTCACTGCTGACAAGCCAGTAATTATGGTTATTGGCGGCAGTCTCGGCGCAGCTTCTGTAAACGACAATGTCCGTAAGATCCTTCCGGAACTTCTGAAAGATTTCCAGGTTGTTCATCTTTGCGGAAAAGGTAAAACCGATGAAAGTCTTAAAGGTACCACCGGGTATGTCCAGTATGAATATATCCAGGATGAACTTCCGGATCTGTTCGCTATGGCTGATGTTGTGATTTCACGTGCAGGTGCCAATGCAATCTGCGAAATCCGCGAGCTGCATAAACCGAATCTTCTGATTCCACTTTCCGCAAAAGCAAGTCGTGGTGATCAGATTCTCAATGCACGTTCTTTTGAACGCCAGGGATTCAGCATGGTTCTGGAGGAAGAAGAAATCACAGAAACAAAACTTCTGGACACCATCCACCAGCTTTATACTGACCGTCAGAAATATACAGAAGCCATGGCTGGAAACGGTCGTGTAGATTCTATCAGCAAGATCACAGAGCTTATTGAAGAATGCGCCCGTTCCTGATCATTCACTTTCTGTAAAAAACTCTGCCATTTCCAGGAAATGGCAGGGTTTCTTTTTATTCGTAAACTTTACGAAACTCTTCTTTCAGCCAGCGCTTTGCCTTATATATCCTGTTATTCACACCACTCTTTGTCAATCCAAACTCTTCTGCAACTATCTCAACTGGAATATCCAGATATTTGACCTGAATCAGGATTTCATAATTAAGAGGCTATTCTTCACGAAATCTTTCCAACACCATGTACATAAATTCTTTCTTCTCTTTACGCAGAATTACTTCTTCCGCATCAACAGATCTCTGAACTTCCAGAATTTCAGAAATATCTTCTGTACAGACAAACTCATGTCTGGAACTGGACTTCTTTTTATAATCCATTGCTTTATTCACGGAAGATCTGCGTATCAGGGAATACATCATTTTTTCATTGTCAACATTCAGTCCTTTTCTCATGTTGTACATTTTATAAAGTACATCCTGGCTGACATCGTCTGCCATATTCCAGTCGTGCAGGATTCCGTATGCGTATGCTTTGGATATTTTTCGATATTTAAGGTAAAACTCTTCGTATGTCTGATTTTTCATTTTTTCTCTTTAGTAGGTATTTATCAGTCTCTGACCTTTTTCAGAATTTCATCTCTCACCTCATCGCTGAGCTCTCCGGCTTTCCAGGTCAGTCCAACTTCATCACCTTTATATCTCGGAATCAGGTGCATATGAAAATGAAATACAGTCTGTCCTGCAATCTCTCCATTATTCTGGACAATATTAAATCCATCACAGTTTAATGCATCTGTCAGCTTTCCAGCCATTTTTTTTGCGAGGATCATTGCCTTTCCTGCTGTCTCATCTGGAAGCTCATAAATATTAGCTGCATGTTTTTTCGGTAAGATCAGAGAATGACCTTTACTTGCCGGACCCAGATCAAGAATTACACGAAAATCCTCATCCTCATAAAGTGTTGCTGCTGGAATTTCTCCATTTGCAATTTTACAAAATATACAATCTCCCATTGTTTTATCCTCCTAGCTTAAATAGTTGTTATTCTTATTTTGTCGTATTTTCTCGATTTTTTCAACACTGTTCTTGTTGATATTTGGAATTTCTGATGTTAATATTTTTTTGAGGTGATAACATGTGCAACGACGACACAGTTAATGAATTAAAAAAAGATTTTCATTACACACTTTCTAAATTTTCTCATGAAATCCGTAATCCGCTGACTCTGATCAACAGCGGACTTCAGATGATCGCATCCGCCCATCCAGAAGTTGAGGATTATGAACACTGGGATGATGTTATGGATAATCTCAGTTATGTGCGGGAACTTCTTGATGAACTTTCTGCATTTAATAACGCAGGACGGGTCAAACCCGAAGCAACCGATACCGGTATGTATCTGAAAACAGTTCTTTCTTCTGTCAAACCTACTCTGGACTATCTGGATATCCGTCTTGTGACAGACATTCCCAATGATCTTCCGACACTGATGCTAGACAGAATCCAAATCCGGCAGATGATTCTGAACCTTCTTAAGAATGCCTGGGAAGCAGTTCCTGTTCCCGGCGGACAGATCTCTGTGACAGCTTTTACTGAAAAATCTGGTATTTGTATCAATATTCAGGATAATGGATGTGGAATTTCCAAAGAACAGCTTGCAAGTATCTTCCAGCCGTTTTTTACAACAAAAGAAAACGGCACCGGTCTGGGGCTTGCTATTTCCAGACAGGTAGCTGAAGCGCACCATGGCAGTATTTCCATAGAAAGTACCCCTGGTCAGGGAACCGTTTTCCATATTTTTCTTGGATGATAGAATATCACTGCAGTCAGAAAACCGCACAGCAAACCGCCAATATGAGCTATATTATCAACACCTTCACTTGCAAAACCAAAATACAGAGAAAACGCAGCCATGATCAGCATTTGTCTTATGGTCAGATCTGAAACTTTTCCTCTGTGACGGATTATCACATAGATCATTCCTCCCATAACTGCAAATACCGCACCAGATGCTCCTGCGGATAATGTGTATTTTTCTGTCTGCATATCAAAAAACAAAGAGAGCAGATTTCCTCCAAGACCTCCAAGAATATAAATCAGAATAAATTTTATTTTTCCAACAACCGGTTCCAGCCGTTGTCCGAGAACAAACAGTACCAACATATTATTGATCAGATGGGGAGCTCCGAAATGCAGGAACATGCTGGTAAACATACGATACCACTGTCCCTGTTCAAAGATCAGAGGTGCATAAACCGCACCACATTCCAGCATATGTTGTCCATTCTCAGAGCCACCGGTAATCTCTACAATGAGAAAAATTAATGCATTTAACAGAATCAGCAATATCGTCACAGGTTCTTTTTTTATTTCTTCCACTTAAGTCCTCTTTTCTGTAACATCTCCGGAAAATCATTTCCAGTTTGTGGTCAGTTTATTGGACTATTTTATCAGATTTTCATTATATAAACAACCTGCGGTCTTCTATATAATACGACATAAACCCTGTTTTTTCGCTTTGTTATCTCAAAAAAATATAGCGGGCCTGTGCAAAATCTACTTCATCCTCATCTTTCAATAGATGTTCTTCTCCAGCTTTCAACATCTGCCCATTAACAGATGTTCCATTTCTGGAATTCAGATCTGTCAGATAATATTCTCCGTCTCTTTTTCTGATCTTGGCATGAATCCGGCTGACCGTAGGCATATTGATCACAGAGTCTGATGCTGTCTCCAGTTTTCCGATCACAACAATCTCCTGTTCAAGATATATCGTTGCCAGTTCTCCCGGTTCACGGCTTACCAGTGTGGCCGGACCCTTCACCAAGCCTGACGTAAGAACCATGGTTTCTCCGAATCCCTCTTCTGCCTCTCTTATCATTTCCTGTTTTTCTCCGTGTTTCTTTGATGTTTTTTCCATTTTCTCTTCCCATTCCGTTTTTATTCCTTCCTCTATATCCGTATCCATATTCTTTTCTTCTGAATATGCAGAATCTTTTTTCACAGAATTTTTCTTTTCTGATATTTTCACCGGAAGATCCTGTTCTTTCCTGGAAAATCTTTTTATCAGCCAGAAAGATAACATCCCCAGGATCATTATTCCCAGAACTCCACACAGAAAAATTTCAGTGCTTACCCTGGGCAGGTATCCTGTTGCCATTCCCATGGCAGCTCCCAGCAGAACCAGAACAGCTGCCGCAAATCCCGCTGCTTTTTTCCCTATATCTGTTTTCTTTTCTGCATCCTCTTTCGACTTTTTCTTTTTTCTCTTTCCTGCCTTTTTTGATTTTTCTGCTTCTGCTTCAGAGTCCCGTTCCCAGTTTTCCATATCCCACAATTCTTCCTGTTCTTTCTCCGATGTTACTTCCTTCTGTACTGATACAGTTGCCTGTTTTTTTTCATATGCTTCAAAATCTTCCTGATTTCCATTGCTTACTTTATACAATTCTTCCTTGATATATTCCAGATGAAAGCTGTCCTCCAGTGCCCTTCTGTATACACTGTACCCCAGCATAACTGCCTTTCCATCCTCATGATCCAGTTTTGGAAGAAGATATTCTGCAAGATTCTGAAACTGCTCCTGTATCTCTCCATGAAATCCGGGCATATAGCAAAAGCGAACATTTTTCTTTTCCGCATCCAGATAAATATATTCCGGCTCCAGGATCAGCTGACAGGGATTCAGAAGATATTCCGACATCGCTTCCATCACCTGAATAAAACCGCCAAGAATTACCTGAAGTTCTTCCATTCCGATTTTTCTGTTTTCGAAAAGTGCAGTCATCGAATGTCTGGAAGTCACATCATAATACACCATAAATTTTCCATCGATTCCCTGAATACGGCATTGCAGAAGATCAGGTACCACATTTGCCACAATCATCCTCACCTGATAAGAATCCGTATTAATCGTATCTTCTCCTGTCAGTATCAGATAATTATGATTCATATCTCTTTTATATTCTGATCTCATTTTAATTTTTCACCTCTTTCAGCGCATCTGCCGCTCCCTTTATCCTGCGTATCCATCCTACAGGACGTAACGGTTTCGCTGTTCCGCTGACTGTAATATTCCATTTTTGTCCGAGAAACCCTGCCGGAATCTCCATACGATAAGTTACCTGCACATTTTTTCCCGCATTTGTCTGCATACTCAGGTTTTCCCCTCCAGGCAGTCCCTGGCTTCCAAGCATCCGTCCCTGAATATCCGCTGTCTCATATATATTTGCTTCTTTTTTATATCCTTCCATACTGCCACTTACTGCCGCCTCATATGCAGCTGCTGTCAACCACGCCCTGTTATGTACAAAAAAATCCAGATACAACATACTCATAATAACCATGAGCAATAACGGCATCAGCAGTGCCGCTTCCAACGTAAAACTTCCTTTTTTCAGTTTTTTCACAAAAATACACCTCCAAGATATCCTGCAAGCAAAAATGGTACAAACGGTATTTCAATATCCCTCTGTTTTTTTAACACGAGAAGCTGAATTCCGGAATATATCCCACACAGCAAAAGCGCAGCAAAAAGTATTCCGATCAGCTCTCCTGCTGTCATCACAGACCCCATTGCTATTATAAGGAGACCGTCTCCTGCTCCGATCTCTCCTCCTGTGAGCGCAGATATTATTGCGGCAAATATCCCGATTCCCATTGAAATCAGCCCATCCGGCCACAAACTTCCTTCTGTTATCCTCCACAATATACCTCCCGCCAGGAACAGACAAAACACCGGAAAACAAATCTCTTTTTTCCGGATATCTGTCCATGTATTAATTCCAAGAAATGCCATCATACATATTTCGCCTCTGCTCATAGCTTCTCCTCTCATCCACAACGTCCACACGCATTCATTTCTCCGGATACTTCCGATTCTTTCACCATACGGACAGATCGTTTCAATGCACTGCAGCTTTCTCTGTTATGAAAACGATTGCTCTTTTTTGTGATATATACAACACCTGCGGGTTCCTGACCACGGCTGCACAGTTCACATGCCTGATACTTTTCGCCGTATGTATTTTTCATATTTTTCACAGCTGATCCTGATACCTGCTGTACCGACAGATTCAGATAGCTACATCCCAGTTTTCTGTGATATACAGTTCCTGACTCTGTGACATATACCATTGGCTGATTTTCTGCCGCCGTGTTTTCTTCTTCATATTTCACACCTGTCCACGCATGAACTTTTACTGTATTGTGGAACCAGACCCTTGGTAACGGCAGTAAACCGCCTACAGGCTGGCAGGAATATACATCTGGCAATACGATATTCTCCGCTCCGGAATTACCGGCTCCATATGCATACATTCCCACCTCCTTGGCCTTCTGGCACAATTCTGTCAGATGCTCTGTCTGCACTTTATAAATATCCATAAACGAGATCAAAGTGATCACACCAAACAAAAATATCGGAAGAACCAGAGCAGCTTCCACGGTAAGACTTGCCCTTTTCAAAAAGGTGCACAGGGATGCCTTTCCAGAAAGTGGTTTCCTGCTCATCGGGGAAAGCAGAAAAAACCTTCTCGGAGAGCGCCTTTCTCTTTTCTGATCCAGTCTGTTTATCTGATTTTTATCTTCTTTTTCTTTCTGAAAAAGCATCCCTGTACACCTCTCTTTCTATTCATATGCATACTGTCGTGTGACTGTAAATGTTTTCTTGTTATTTGCTTTTACATCTGCAGAAGCTTCCAGGGCAACAATACAGTGATCCATCCGAAATCCCGGTCTTTTCCCTTTTTCGCGGATCGAACATTCAATCATATCCATTCCTCTTATCACCTTTTCCTGCTTTCCCTTGGCAATAAGAAGCACACGCAGATAATCTTCATAAGACATTCCCCCTTTAGAGTCTTTCCTCGATGTGTCCAGATGATCCAGAATGTGAGACAGGTTGCTTAATGACAACTGCCAGTCTGACGCATTTTTTACAAGAGGAACATGACCGCCCGCAAAAAGTTCCCGGACATCCAGTACGCTCTCCGCAAAAGCCCAGCATACGAGCAATGCCGCTTCGATCACTGCAGCTGCCGGCGGAACCAGAAAGCTGGATGCGATCGCCAGTGACAATGTCTCCAGCTGAATTCGTTTTCCTCCATCAGCTAATAGATGTGCCATATTAACGCCCTGCCGGATCAGGAGAAGTTTTGCAGCTACAGATTTGAGATTTTCTCTGTCACTGTTTTTTCCACCAAGAATATATTCCACCTGATAATTCAGCCCTGATGCAGCCGGCTTTCGGTAATTTCCCAGTTTTTTCAGTAGATACTGTCCGAAAAGAATTCCCGAAGTGTACGAATTATCGGTCTGTATGCCGGAATCCATCAGCATTCCTGTTTGAAGCGTTCTTCCAGATGTCAGTGTTCTTTTGTCCGTAACAGCATCTGAAATCCCACGTTCTGTCGGAACTACCAGATCGATCAGTCCCATTTTTCGTACTCTTCGAATCACAGGAATAGGATTTTCCACATCTTTGTTTACACCACCGGTAAAATCTTCACTGCTTCCTCCATCTCCAAAATCGCCCGAATCTTTCTGATTTTCCTGGTTCTTTTCGGCTTCTTCACTTTTCTGTGCAGCATCCGAAATCTCTGAGTCATAAGAATTCATTGTATCTTCATTTTCCGCCTGCTCTCCTTTTCGTTCTGCTGCTTCTGTTTTCTCTTCCTGGTCCTGTAATTTTCCAAGAAGGATCTGTACCCCCTGACTTCCCAGTGTTTCACGCATATATCTGACCGCCTGCCCAAAAAACACTTCGCCGTTTCCATCAGTCAGCATACGATATCCGTTAAAGCCACCCTGCAGAAGTTCCAGTTTCTGGCTGTTCTGTTTTAACACAGGCTTCATATAGGATTGAAAATTCTCATATACGGATGCCATATCCGGTTCCTCTTTCCCGCCTGCATATAATGCAAACAGGTCATAATCCTCCAGAAGTGTCCGGTCATACTGTCCGAACAGAGAATACAGACCGATATCCATACTGTTCAGGATCTGCGTTCTGGCAGCTGACATGCGTACTGATTCAATACTTGCGCTTACAAGAGACAGGATCAGACTTAAAATCAGTGCCAGAAAAATCGTGATACTGCCCTTTTTCACTGTTTTCACCAAGAGGGTACTCTCCTTTCCAAAACGTCAGGATATTCTACCGTTTTTTCTTATTCTCAGATTGCATTACTTTGTTTTGTGATTTTTGCAAGAATTTTTTTGACAAGAGCGGTAAGCTGTTCCTTAAAGATGACGACCAGACTGATCAGAACCACCAGAATCAGGATAATTTCCACAACTCCTACCGCATCTTCTTCTATCGCAAATTCTTTCACACATCTCCATATATTTTTCATTTGTCACCTCGCATTTCTGTTGCCCTGTGCTTTTTTATCCTCCATAAAAGGAAAGACCCGCAGGCAGCATAATTACTGCCATTACCACCAGCAGCATCAGTACCATTGGCAAAAGCAGTTTCGTTGCTGCCGCTTCGCCAAGTACTCTTGCTTTTCTTTTTCTTTCTTCCCATGCTTCCACAGATTCTTTTTCCAGCAGATCCGACAGATGCCTGCTTCCTTTCTGAAGATTCTGGATCAGCAGTGTTGCAAGTGTTTTATATTTTACCTGTCCACATCGCTCTCCAAATCTTCGATATGCCTCTGCCTCAGAAATTCCACTGTCCATTTCATAACATGTTGTCCGGATTTCTTCATAAGCCGCCCGCTCTTTTCCATTTTCTTTTTTTCCATAGTCCAGAGCGATCTTCTGAAATGCCTTTCTTGCAGTTAAACCAGCCTGTACCAGAAGTGTAAATTTCATGATCAGACCGGGATAATCCATCAGCATCTGCTCTTTTCTTTTTGCCTGGACAGTCTGCTTTTCCCTCTCTTTGCCAATTACCACCGCAAGTGCGGCTACCAGGCCAAGTGCGGCGATCAGATTTCCTTTCGTATCTTTCGGCTGCTCCCATTCCAGATGTTTTCCATTCCACGTATCCGGGAGATAATAATATTCCGGATCATTCTTTTTCTGGTTATACTGTGCGATCATATCCTGCAGTTCTTTCTCGCGCTGCTGTTCTTCGCTCAGTTCTTTTTCCGGCTCTGTCTCTTCTCCGGTATCTTCCGTTTCTTTCTCCGGTACCTGTACATACAGAGAACCAGATTCTTTTCCGTCTACAGATACTATGAATTTCTCTTCGTAAGCACCTGTCTCCTCTTTTTCCATACGGTAACCGGATGAATACACCGTGCCTCCTCCACTTTGTAATGTCAGGAGCATTCCGACGATGTTTCCGGCAAGTGCCACCAGGATAAAAAGTTTCTGTCCTTCCGTATTTTCTGCCCATGGCGGAAGCCGCCCCAGTTTTCCGGCAAGAACTGCCCCCAGAATAACCATAAATATCACAATATGTACCCACATCTCACACACCTACACTTCTATATCTACAATTTTCACACCCAGCCAGTATGACAACCCATAGATTCCCATACATACTGTCATTGCACAGATACCAAAAGGATTTCCATAAAGCACATCCAGAAATCCTGGCGATGTCAGTTTCAGATAACAGATGATTCCTGCCGGCATAATGCTCATAACCATCTGTTCTGCTTTTTTTGTAGCCAGTGTTGCCTCAATTTCTTTTTTAACTTCAATCTTGTCTCCAAGCATTCGTGCTACTTTCTGAAGCACCTGTGTCATATCTCCTCCTGTCCGTTTCGCGGTATAAAATACTGCCGCAAAATTTTCAATATCTTCCACTCCACTGCGCTTTCCCAGGTCCAGAAATAATTCTTCAACCGGAACGCTTAAACGCAGCTGACTTTCGATATAGCGGAATTCATCCAGAATATCACTTCCTTTTTCATAAAGTCTTGCCAGATCCTTCACTGTAGCACGTACCGCGTTTTCTGCGGAATACCCTGCCTGCACCGCCACATTCATGGACGTCAGTGCATCACGGAACTGATAATTCAGATTTCTTTTCTGGCGAACAATGCATTTCTTTTTCTGTATTTTCAGAAAAAGTACCGGCAGGGGAAGCATAAACAGCAGTACCAGCAGGCTCTGATAAAACAGATAATCGACTGCTGCGCAGATGACAGCTCCTTCCAGAAGATATTTCGCTGCTTCTTTCACCGTAAATTGATACTTCCTGTAATCTTTCCTCGTAAATTCCCATTTCTGATTCTTTCCTTTCTGCTTTTTCATAATCTGATTCCCGCCCGTTCCATTTTTTCACGATGTAAAAGTTCTCCGGCCTTTACAAGCCCTTTTCCTTCTTCCCAACGGTAAAGAGGTCTGGTCTGAATCTCTCCGTTCTGGAATCCACACACCTCTGTAACTTCCAGCAGTTTTCTGCTTCTGTCCCTCATACGTCCGAGATGTACCAGAATATCCACCCCTGATGCAATCTGTCGCCGTATTGCTTCCAGCGGAAGATCAATTCCCATCAGTGTCATTGTTTCAATTCTGGACAACATATCACGGCTGCTGTTTGCATGAAGTGTGGAAAGACTCCCATCATGGCCAGTATTCAGACTCTGCAGCATATCCATGGCCTCTCCGCCTCGTACTTCTCCGACTATTATCCGGTCCGGCCTCATTCGAAGAGCCGATTTGATCAGATCACGAATTGTTACAGATACAGCCCCTGTCATATTCGCCATCTTTGCTTCCAGACACACAAGATTGTCAATTCCTCGGATCTTAAGTTCCGCATTATCTTCAATTGTGATCAGTCGTTCATCTTTCGGGATATATTCCGCAACAGCACCAAGAAAGGTTGTTTTTCCGCTGCCTGTACCACCACCGATCACAATGGAATATCTGGCCTGCACCAGTTTTTTCAGAAATTGTGCACATTCCTCTGTAATACTACCCAAAGAAATCAGCTTTTCCATAGTTATCGGATCGTCAGGAAAACGCCGGATCGTCAGGATCGGACCATTTAACGCTACCGGATAAACAACTACATTGACACGTGCGCCGTTTTCCAGTCTTGCATCCACAATCGGCATGGATTCATTTACAACACGGTTACACCTCCCCACAATCTGCTGTATCACGTCCTCCAGCTTTTCTTTCGAGGTGAAAGTTTTATTCCATCTGGTAAGTTTTCCGGCCCTCTCCACAAAGATATTGTCCGGTCCGTTTACCATGATCTCCGTTACGCTTTCATCTTCGATCAGTTCCTGTAGAACATCCAGCTTTCGCACAGAACAGAACAGTTCCTGCCGAAGCCCCACTTTTTCTTTCAGGGAAAAAAACAACTCTTTTGACTGATTCAGTATCAGTTCATCGATCACCTCCAGGATTTCCTCATCAGACAGTTCCCTGGATACATCCAGCTGCTCCATAAGCAGATCATGTATTTCTCTGAATTTTTCTCTGTTCATGACCGCTCCTTTCTCAGAAGACTACGGATATAATCTCCCAGTTCACTCCAGACCAGTTGTTCTACATAAGTCTCGGAAGATATGTTATCCATATGAAAAGGCAAATGCACTTTTTCTGTTTTTTCCAGAATTTTTTCTTTATTCCAGATCTTCAGCAGATTTTCAAACTGCGTCATTTTGCATACAGAAACTGTATCATTCAGGACCGGCATATAAATTCTGCTGCACAGATCCAGAAGCTGAAAATTTTCATCTACATTTCCTCCCATATCCAGGATCAGCACTTCGTAGGAACTGTGCAACGTTATTTCCTGCAGAAGACGTTCCCAGTCTTCCCAGCATACCGTACGGATATCTGAAGGCATCCGCACAGGAGGTATAAAGTCCAGATTATTGATCGTCTGGATCATTCCGTTCATCCTGTGGATCAGATTCTCGTTTCCCTGTCTTACATAGTAAAAAAGATCGCTCAGATTCGTGGAAAATGATTTCCCAAGCAGTTCTTCAAATCCGGAATACTCTTCAAGATTCAAATAAAGAACAGCTCGTTCTCTGGCCAAAATCTGTCCAAGCGCAAGAGAAAACGATGTCTTCAGACATCTTCCAAGGGGTGAAAAAACACCTACGATCTCCATTGTTTTCTTCAGGGCCGGAAACGCTACCGGATTCAGCACTTTCTCTTCTCCATAACAGGCCATTACTTCCCGTATTACATCTGCAGAAGACTGGTATTTATACACACTTGAATACTGATCCAGTTCCGGTGGGTGTACTCCCTCCGAAAGAATGATGATCTTCCCTATTCCGATCTCACGGATTTCTTTCCGCATAGCCTTATCGGAAATCAGCAGCAACTCAATATGATTTTCTTTTCCATAGGCAAGCAGACTCTCCGCTGTTGTAAATGCCTGGATTTCAAAAGGAAGATTTCTTTTCTGGTTCAGATAGTCCATGAAATTGAATGCATAATCCACCTCCAGATCACAGACTGCAAATATGTTTTTCTTCAATACACACCTCCTGCATAAAGCAATGCACTCAAAAAGATCGGCACTGTAAAATGAAAATTCTCCGGATGCTTCATTCCTTTTCTGTAATAAGGACGGATTTCGCCTGTACAGTAAAATTCATTCATATACTGATATAAATAGAGGATTCGCTGGCGGATACCGCCTGTAGAAATAAGAATTGCCAGAGAAATGCCTGCACCTGCAAGCAATGAATAAACGATACATTCTGTAACTGTCCGTGGACCCATGATTCCACCCAGAGCACACAAAATCTTAACATCTCCCGCTCCAAGCATCCGGAATATAAACAGAATTCCGAGAAGAATAAGTGGAACTGCTGCTCCTGTCAGGAATATGATCATGCCTTTCGGCCCCTTTTCCAAAAGCTGTAGTAAAAAACCTGCCATAATCGAAAAAAGTACCCAGCTATTATCCACAGCTTCCTCTCTGAGATCCATCCAGACGGCCATCGCAGAGATTACTACGGATAAAAAACCACCCAAAGATATACATGCCTCCTTCCATAAAATATATGTTTATTCAGTTATCATAAATGTGGAATTTCCCGCCTGACCTGGCGGTGATCGATACCAGAAGATCTCTGGTGAAACTTATTATAGGATTCTTAAAAGCTTTTGTCCAGCATTTTCGTTCGACAAATTCTGACATTCGGACAGATCTCTGCAACACACCTCTGCGCCGGATATCCTGATGACATTTTTGATGACACCCTGGTTCTTTAACGCTTTTCAAACAACGAAAAAAGCAGTTAGAATAAGGTTTCTAACTGCTTTCAGCTAATAGCCAGTACGGGAATCGAACCCGTGTTTCCGCCGTGAGAGGGCGGCGTCTTAGCCCCTTGACCAACTGGCCATGTTCATTGGTTTCTGTCGTTTAAGTTGTTTCCCTCAACCGACTTCGTTAGTATATAACACTTCTTTTCAAAATGCAAGTACTTTTTTTAATTTTTTTAAAAAAATTTCATGTTTTTCACGTTTATTCGTTTTTTACCCATTTTCCGATATTTCATGCGCTTGACCACTGTGAGTGTAAGTGCTACTATCAAAGCACGAAATGTTACAGAAAGAAGGAACTTTTATGCCCCGTCTCCTGTGTCTTGGCGACAGCATCACAGACTGTGGCCGACTTTTTTCCGCAGATCCGTCTGGAAACGGATATGTGAAGATTCTCTCCGGTCTCCTTCATAATGCCGGCTATGATTTTTCCATGGAAAACAGAGGAATTGATGGTTTTACCCTGGAACGGCTTCTTCAGAACATGGATTCCTGGCTGGAAGCCTCTGATCCGGATATTGTTACTGTGCTGATCGGAATCAACGATATTGGAATCATGATGAACACCCGCCGTTCGTCCGCACAACAGCAGGATTTAATGGAAATATTCGCAGCCCGGTATGAACAGCTTGCCCGAAAGCTCTCCGGCACAGGCTCCCGGAAACGGAAGCTTTTTTTCCTGGAGCCATTTGTTTTCCCATGGCCACGCTGCTACGCTTCCTGGTTCCCCCTTCTTTCTCAGATGTCCGTCCATATCCGAACAATCAGTCAAAAATACGGCGCCGTTTTTGTCCCGCTGCAAGACGACCTGAATCAGAAAGCTTCTCTGCATGGAATGTCAGCCATAACGGAAGACGGCATTCATCTTACCAGGCAGGGACACCGGATTCTGGCTGAAAAACTTTATACATTGATTACAGCAGAAAGGTAATGTTATGGAAAAAGCAATCAAAAAAATTGAAGATATGTCACTGAATGCATGGCCCTCCCATAAAATGGAACTTTATGACGGATGGATTCTACGTTTTTCTTACTTTTATACTCACAGAACCAACAGCGTGGAACAGTTTGGAACGTCCACCCTTCCATGGCGGGAAAAAATCCCCTACTGCGAGCAGGTCTATAAGCGCCTTGGAACTCCTGCGATCTTCAAGATCAGTCCACTTGTATCTCAGGATTTTGACTACATGCTGGAAAACCGTGGCTATTCCATTCAGCATGTGACCAATGTCATGACTGTAGATCTGGCCCAGGCTGTTCTGGACACGCCTGTCACCGATGTGCTCTTTACCAATGAAATTCCTGATTTCTGGATCCACAGTCTTTTTGACCTGAAAAAAACTACGAATCCGATCCACAGGAGTGTGGTTCCTTCCATGTACCGTGCAATTCTTAAAGAAACCGTCTGTGCTTCCATCACAAAAAACGGCCAGATCATTGCCACAGGGCTTGGAATTCTGGATCGTGATTATATCGGTATCTATGCGATCCATGTGCGTGAAGATTACCGCCGCAGAGGATACGCCCGTCAGATCTGCACCGGTCTACTTAATGAAGGCAAAAAAAGAGGCGCAAGCCACGCCTATCTCCAGGTGGTAAAGAACAATGATTCCGCTGAAAAGCTTTACAGTTCTCTTGGTTTCCGGTATTTTTACACTTACTGGTTCCGCGTCCAGCCTGTTGGAACACGCTTTCAGTAAATACGGGGATTTTCCAAAAATCCCTGTAGAAATCAAAAAATCTTTTTGCTATAATACTTTTAACATGTATAAAATCTTTCCTGCTTTCATATACTGATCCTTATCAATCAATAAGGAGACTGATCCCATGAATGATCCGCAGGAAAAAAACACAAAAAATCCCTATCATATTAATTACAAAAATTATCTGGATACCAATGCCTGTACTGAATGCACGGGTCTGATCAACCATGGAATAGACAGCCGTGAGCAATGGGAATCCTTCCGCCAGATCTTTGATTTTATGCCGGTACCGGAATCCCAGGACCTTACAGATAAACAGGACTGACCGTTATCCCAGGTCGGAGGACACAAATGAAAAAACTGTCTGCTGCATGTATGATTCTGGGCCTTTCCCTGTTTGTGGGCGGCTGCAGCAATGATCAGATCGATGATCACATTATTTCCCTTCAGGATAAAATTTCAGATGCCACATCTTCAGATCCCACCTCCCGGGAAGCATCGGATTCTTCCCTGGAAGAACGGGTTTATATGGATGAAATTACCGGCACACTGCAGAATTTTGACGGCACAAATATGACTATTTCCAGCGACGGAGAAACTTATGTATTTGACGTTTCCAGGACAAGACTGGAATGTAAATACGGTGTTGTATTCAGCGACCAGGTCAGCGTAATCTATCAGGGGCAGCTTTCCGGAACAGATATCAGCACCATTTCTCCGATCAAAGTAACTGACAAATATCATAACGAAACCCCTCTGGAAAATCGCACACTGAAGGGAAAAGTAAAAAAACTTACTTCCAATGCACTCGTTATCGTTACAGAAAAAGGAAATACCGTAACTTTTCCTGTCACCGGTGTCAGACAATACTATAAAAAAGGAATCAAAGCCGGCAGGTGGGTCTATGTCCATTTTCGCGGCAAATTCATTAACGAAACCATAGTTGGTGATAAACAGTACGATGGCAGTTTCACAAAAGTAATCAGTGTCTCTGATACCGATCCACTGAAAGTACCTGCGGCAACTCCCACCCCTTCTCCGGCACCGAAGAAAAAAGAACAGCATCTCCGGGCAAAAATTGTAAGTGTCAGCACCAGTACCATGACTGTTGTCCCTCAGACTACGGGGTCGGAACTGACTGTTCCACTCACTTCTGTTCCTGTATACTTTAAAGGCGGCATGGCTCCTGGTTCTTATGTAAATATTATTTATACCGGTAAATTTAATGGGGAATCCACTAACGGCATGAAAATCCGCGGAATTACAGGTGAAGATCCGGATACACTTTCTATCCGCAATATTTCTTCCACTGTAACCGGTACAATCCTCGGTACAACCGCCAATACTGTGCTGATCCAGACTTATGATGGAGTAAAAATCCTCTGCAGCCGTGAAAATGTCCAGGATCTTTCCACAAGCGTAATGGAAGAAGGTGCGGATCTCCGGGTTACCTTTAACCCTGCGAAATCACGCACCTCCAATATTTATACCTGTATTAAATTCGAAGACCCGTGACGGAAGAGAGTTCGGATTCTTTCTTCCCCCTCTTCCATCCAGGCGCATACCTCCGGTGTCTCACCCAAAATGTCAAAAAAAGCTCTGCATTCATCTTCCGTACCTTTTCCGTGAAGAACCTTAAATGCACCGGCATCACTGCCTACTGCCACATGCACTTTTTTCCTGAAAGCTTTTTTCAGATTTTCCTCGCCTGTCCGGATAATAGAGGACAGAATCTCATTTTCGAATCTTCCACAATCCATCAGATTCCGGACCGTCACAAGAGTAGGTACCCACACACTTCTGCTGTCTGCCAGCATGGAAAGCGTTTCTTCATCCATGTAATTGGCGTGTTCAATGCTGTCAACACCGGCTTCAACTGCAGCCTGCACTCCATAATTCCCATTGGTATGGCTCATCACTGCAAAGCCTTCTTCATGTGCAATATGTACCATTTCTTTTACTTCTGCCGCTGAAAGCGGAGTTCCCGTGATCTTTCCATGATCCTCAAAATCCAGAAGGCCGGTAGTCATGATCTTGATAAAATCCGCCCCTTCCTCAGCAGCTTCCAGAACCCTGCGGTGATATTCCTTCATATTCGAAAAACTTTTTCCGACAATTTTTCCATAATGCCCTTCTTTATAAATGGCAAAAACCGGCGTGCGGTAATCAATTCCATATTCACCGGCCAGCTGTGCGGTTCTTCTGGAAACACCATAATGATCTCCTCCGTCTCTTACAAAACGGATTCCTCTTTTCTGATATTCCTTAAGATGACTTCGGATCAGCGCATCCTGGGGCCCGTTTTTCTGTGTCTCAACGGCTTTCCGGTAATCGTAGCCGTTAAGAAATATATGTGCATGACATTCTCCAAACATTTTCATCACTGCTCAAAAAATCTTCGAATCTCTTCCTCTGTTGCCTGTACAGATCCCTGTACAAAGAATGGCTTTCCGCCTCCCCGTCCGTTTAATTTTGCATTCATTTCTTTTGTAAACTGGCGGAGATCGCCGTCTTTTTCACCCATTGCGTACTTGAAACTTCCATCTGCATTTCTGGAAAATACCGCACAACAACCCTGGCAGGTCTGTGTCACGGCATCTGCAAGTCTTCGCACACTGTCTGCATCCATTCCATCCATAAAGATGAGAACGCTTCCACTTCCTGCATAGCGCTCTGCCTCTTTCTGACACATATCATCCACCATCTGGCCAACCTGACCTTTCAGGCGGAAATTCTCCTCCTGAAGGCGTTCTACTGCCTGCGCGGTCTTGTCCATCTTTGCGGAAAGTTTTACGGAAATCTGATGGTTCTGGTCATTGACCATATTCAGGTAATCCAGCACACGTTTTCCACAGATCATCTCGATACGGACACCCTCACGGAATTTTTCTACGGAAAGAAGCTTCAGCATGCCGATCTCTCCGGTATGTGTCACATGAGTTCCACAGCATGCACAGATATCCACCCCTGGAAATTCAACAATACGAACCTGACCGGTGAGTTCTTTTTTGCTTCGGTAATCAATTTTTTCCAGTTCTTCAGCTGTAGGATATAAGATTTTCACCTCAGTGTCTTCCCAGATCTTTTCATTTGTTTTCTGCTCGATCTCGGCAAGCTGTGTCTCATCCAATGGACCATTCAGGTCTACAGTGATGGTATCGCTGCCCATATGAAAGCCCACATTATCATATCCATAGGCCTCATGGATCAGGCCGCTGACCATATGCTCACCGGAATGCTGCTGCATCAGATCAAATCTTCTTGCCCAGTCGATACGACCCTGTACTTCTGTTCCTGCTTCCAGCGGTTTATCTGTATAATGAAGAAGTTCTCCATCTTTTTCATGTACTTCTTTCACTTTCACGTCGTTCAGATATCCGGCATCACTTGGCTGTCCGCCGCCTTCCGGATAAAAGGCACTCTCGTCCAGAATAATGTGAAAGCCTTTTTTTGCTTCTCTGCACTCCAGGACTTTGGCTGTGAATTCTTTTTTATATACATCTTCATAATATAAGCGTTTTGTCTCTGTCATCTGTCTCATCCTTTCTGCATCTCTGCTTTAACGTCTTATAGTATAGACCAAATTTCCTTTCCCTGCTATATAAAAAAGCGATTTATCCTATGATTTTCATATTTTTTCCAGAAGACCTGAAGTCTTTCTTCCTGCTTTCGCGTTATAATAAGTGAACGGGCAGAGAAAGGAGCTGATCTCATTACACGGGAAGAATATCTGGAATATCTGATTCATACATACCAAAATTTAATATTTTCCATTTGTCTGAAATCGGTGGGTAATCCATTTGACGCCGAAGACCTGACACAGGATGTTTTTCTTTCCGCCTACAAAAATCTCTCCCGTTTTGACGGTACCTACGAAAAAGCCTGGCTCAGCAAGATCGCAGTCCACAAGTGCCTGGATCATCTGAAAGCTGCCGGCAGACGTACCATCCCTACAGAGGATACTTATTTTGAACAGCTCCATGATAAAGAATCCTCCCCGGAAGAAGCATTTCTGGACAAAGATTTCCAGAATCGGATCCGACAGCTTTGTTCCGATCTGAAAAGTCCCTACAGAGAAGTGGCCACCGCTCATTTCTGTGAAGAAAAAACTGCAGCCGAGATTGCAGCTTCACAAAATAAAAATACAAAGACAGTCCAGACTCAGATCTACCGTGCAAGATCTATGCTGAAGGCACTGCTGGAAAGGAGCGATTAGATGCATATACCACAGGATGAATTACAGAAATTTCAAAGCGGAACTATGGATACTGAAGAAATGATCCATTTTCTGGAACATATGGAGCAATGTGATTTTTGCCTCGACCAGCTGCTTCAGGAGGAAGAGACTGCTTCAGCACCTGCCCCTTCTTATCTGCAGGAAGAAATTATGAAAAAAGCTTCTTCACCGGAGGTAACTGCTTCCAGAAAAATCCGCGAAACCGCTTACTGGTTCCGGCTTCTCTGTGCAGGTTTACGTACCGCTGTTGGAATGGGTGTGGCACTGATCATGCTTTTTTCTGTATCACAGAGTGATTTTACCACTTTACGACCTTCCCGGGAAACCCGGACAAAAATCTCTTCATCTTTTAACATCGGGTCCGGACTGAACTGGATTTCTGAACAGGTAGGGTCACATCTTTACGAACATTCTCAGAATATCAGTGATAATCTGAATGATCTTACGAATAAAATTATAAACGGAGGCAAATAATTTATGAAAAAACAAAAACATGGTTTCTGGGTATTTATTTTTTCTCTGATCCCCGGTGCCGGGGAAATGTACATGGGATTCAAAAAACAGGGGATCAGCATTATGCTGCTGTTCTGGGGCTCAATCGCGCTGGCTTCCATTACCGGTCTTGGATGGCTGGCCATGTTTCTCCCCGTGATATGGTTCTACAGTTTCTTTAATGTCCATAATCTGAAATCCCTGTCAGAAGAAGAATTTTACTCTGTTGATGACAATTACGTTCTTCACATGGATCAGTTTTCCTGTGATATCGGAAAATTCTTACAGAAGCATCGAAATACAACTGCCTGGATCCTGATCCTGTTTGGTATCTGTATCCTGTGGAGTCGTTTCACAAGTCTTCTGTACCTCATTGTACCGTATGATCTGGAAGACTATGTATACAATATCTGCAATAGTCTTCCTCAGATTGCCATTGCTATCGGTATCATTGCTGCAGGTATTTATCTGCTCACTCAACAAAAAAAGAAACTGGAGGAAGAAAAAAATAAAGATGAGCATTATTGGGAACCGTACCGTCCATATCAGCAAATAGCTTCCCCTGATGATAATTCAGAAGCTGCTGAAAAAAATCCTGAGACATTTTCTTCTCAGGACAATATTTCTTCTGAAAATAGTATTCCTTCTGAAAATACTGTCCTTTCCGAAAATAAGAAAGATACCTCTTCCTCTGAATAATCAGTAACTTCAAAAAAAGATCCGAAGTCTTCCGACAACGGATCTTTTTATTTTCATCAGCCTGTATACATAACCCTGGAAAACTGCGGTGACCCTGCATAGCCCTGTGATTCCTTAAATGTTACTGCTTTGATCCAGCCTGTTTTGGAACCATTTTTTACACGGATATACATCTTATTCCCAGCGGTCCAGAAATTCAGAATTTTCACGCCAGTATTCTTGCGGATTACAAATGCTTTACTTCCGGAAGTGGGAGTTGTGTACGCCTGTATGTTCTTTGCCGCTGCAAAAAGTCCTGTTCTCTTGTTAGCAGCATTAAGTTTTATATATTTTCCGTAATTGGATGTACGAAGTAATGTTCCTTTCTGATATTTGTACGTAAATTCTGTTGTACAATATCCAAGAGAATATGACATAGCCTCCGTTCTTACACGAACTGTATTACCACTCAGGTAAATTTTCGCTTCATTTACCGGTCGTCCATATGTTTCATTAATGAAATTTACAACCTGAACGATTTTTCCGTTACGGTACTGATAAAGTCCGTGGAATACACTGATATCATTATCCGTACCACCTCTCAGACACAGGAAAGGTTTTCCATTAGATAATGTAATAATACGAATGGACATATCCATAAAAGCTTTATTTATTGCACAGGCTTTTGTATTATTTACATAAATATCTGCACCGTTCCAGCACCCATCATACTGACTTTTTTTCCGGACAACCTTAATCCTGTCTTTCTTTCCATCGCCGGTAATATCATACCTTGTCCAGGTTTTTCCCGGCTGAATTGTATACATCCTGGGTGCTGCCGCCTGCACTGGCAGTACGGAAAAGATCATGAGACCCATAAGAAATATACAGATACCCAGTAATTTTTTTGCTCTTCCTTTCTTCATTTTTTCTCCTCCTTTTTCTTTGCATACTCTGGCTTTTTTATATCAGTATAATAAAAAAGCACCTTTTGAATATTCTCTGTACAAAGCGGCTGTTCTCATTCCGCTCTGTCACATGGTCATAAACGTAACCAACTTATGATCTACGTTTATTTTACTATTCAACAGGTGCTTTCTGTAATATATTTTTTACTGCTTATGTGTTACTTTAAGACGTGTCATCGCTCTCGCAAGAGCCATCTGGTTCATATGATACTCCTGAATGCTCTGCTTCTGACGAAGCTGCTCTTCTGCACGCTCCTTGGCTTCCTGTGCACGGCGGATATCAATCTCCTCCGGGCTCTCTACGCTGAGGCAGAACAGCTTGGCACGGTTGTTGATCATCTCAACAAATCCGCTGCTCACCGCAAAAATATGCTCATTGCCCTCTGCATCCGCAAAACGCATCTCACCGGGAATGATAGCTTCTACGACATTCGCATGATGAGCAAGAAATCCCCGCTCACCATCCACTGCCGGAATAATGAGCTTCTGAGCACGTCCTGCATAAGCCAGTTTATTGCTGGCGTAAATTTCCAGGCCAAATGTCTCACTCATAGCCGCTCCTTACTGCCGGTTCTCCTCGGCTTTTGCTTTTGCAATTACGTCATCAATAGTTCCAACATTAAAGAATGCATTCTCAGGATAATCATCCATCTCGCCATCGATGATTGCCTTAAATCCACGGATGGTCTCTTTCAGTGGTACGTATTTACCTTTGATACCGGTGAAGTTCTCAGCTACATGGAATGGCTGGGAAAGGAACTTCTGGATCTTTCTTGCACGGAATACAGTCTGCTTATCTTCCTCTGAAAGCTCTTCCATACCGAGGATAGCAATGATATCCTGCAGTTCTTTATACTTCTGAAGAATCTCCTGTACTCTACGTGCTACTTCATAGTGTTCTTCACCGACAATATCTGCCTCCAGGATACGGGAAGTAGATTCCAGAGGATCTACAGCCGGATAAATACCCTGCTCAACGATCTTACGGGAAAGAACTGTTGTTGCATCCAGATGGGCAAATGTTGTTGCCGGAGCCGGGTCAGTTAAGTCATCGGCCGGTACATATACTGCCTGTACAGATGTAACAGATCCTTCCTTGGTAGATGCGATTCGTTCCTGCAGTTCACCCATCTCAGTTGCCAGTGTAGGCTGATATCCTACTGCGGATGGCATACGTCCAAGCAGAGCGGAAACCTCAGATCCTGCCTGTACAAAACGGAAGATATTATCAATGAAAAGAAGTACATCTCTGTGCTCCTGATCACGGAAATACTCTGCCATGGTAAGTCCTGTCTCAGCAACACGCATACGTGCTCCAGGCGGCTCGTTCATCTGTCCGAACACTAAGGCTGTCTTTTCAAGAACACCTGATTCCTTCATCTCGGTCCAAAGGTCATTACCCTCACGGGAACGCTCACCGACACCGGTGAAAATAGAATATCCACCATGCTCGGTAGCGATATTCTGGATCAGCTCCTGGATAAGGACTGTCTTACCAACACCGGCACCACCGAACAGACCAATCTTACCACCTTTGGCATATGGTGCAAGAAGGTCGATAACTTTGATACCTGTCTCCAGGATCTCAACTGCCGGTTTCTGTTCTTCAAATGAAGGCGGATCACGATGGATGACCCAATGCTCTTCGCCCTCCAGAGATTCACCACCATCTACGGTATCTCCAAGAACGTTGAACAGACGACCAAGTGTTTTATCTCCAACCGGAACCTTGATGCCGCTTCCGGTAGCTGTTACTTCTCTGTCCCGCTGCAGGCCCTCACTGGCTCCCAGCATGATGCAGCGTACGATATTATTTCCAAGGTGCTGGGACACCTCCATAACGCATCTCTTACCGTTGTTCTCAACTTCAAGCGCATCCTTGATATTCGGAAGCTGTCCGTCTTCAAAAACAACGTCTACAACAGGTCCCATAACCTGTACAATCTTACCTTTATTCATAGTCATCACTTCCTTTTTTGTGCTTTAGCACCGCTGATAACCTCTGTGATCTCCTGCGTGATCGCAGCCTGACGTGCACGGTTGTACTGAATGGAAAGATCCTTCAGCATCGCCTTCGCATTATCTGTAGAGGACTGCATTGCTGTCATTCTCGCATTGTTCTCACTGGCATATGCCTCTACAAGACATCCATAGATCACACCTGTAAGGTAGTTCGGGATCATGGTATCCAGAAGTACATCCGCAGATGGAGATAACACGATCTCCTCCTGGTAAATGTCTGCCGGAACCTGACCAACTTTAAAATCAGCTTTTTTCAGCGGTAAAAGCTGCATATTCACATTCTCCATCGCCATTGCATTCTGCATCTGTGTATAGACAATGTGAATTTCATCCAGCTCTCTTTCCAGAAATGCCCGTACGATCTCTTCTGTGATAAGACGCGCTCTGTGCATGGTCGGCTTCTGTACTGTATACTGAAAACTGCCGTCCATATCCACATCTCTCTTGCCGAAATACTGACGTCCTACCATACCCAGAACATACAGTTTATGATGTCCCGGTACCTCTTCCATGAAATCTTCTGTCATTTTCTGTACATTATGATTGTATGCACCAGCCATACCTTTATCACCTGTAATGACAATGGTACCTACCTTTCTCTCTTCCTTTGGAACAAGATGACGCTCACTGAAGAAAGGATGCTGGATATCCGGCATATGACGGAGGATTCTGGCAATGGCAGCCTGCATATTATAGAAATATGGTTCTGTATCCTGCAGAATCTTCTTCGCCTTCTGCATCTTGGAAGAAGAAATCATGTACATCGCATTGGTGATCTTCATGGTGTCCTGAATGCTTTTCATACGAGTCTGTATTTCTTTTGCATTTGCCATATCAACACCTACCTGCTCTTATCTCTGAATTCTTCTGCCGCCTTTATGATTTTCTCTACAAGCTCATCAGAGAGCTGTTTTGTAGTTTCGATCTCTTTGCCGATCTCTGGATATACATTATCAAAATACTCCAGAAGGTCTTTCTGATATTTCTTGATCTCTTTCTTTTCTACGTCGACCATCAGCTTGTGAGTTGCAACACAGAGAGTAATTACCTGCTGATGAAGACTTAACGGGCTGCAGAGCGGCTGTTTCAGAAGCTCCATCAGACAGCTTCCGTATTTCAGCTGTGCAGTTGTAGCCTCATCCAGATCTGAACTGAACTGGGTGAACACTTCCATCTCTCTGTACTGTGCCAGGTCGATACGTACACTACCGGAAGCTTTCTTCATAGCCTTGGTCTGTGCCGCACCACCAACACGGGATACAGAAAGACCAACATTGACTGCCGGACGCATACCTGAGAAGAACAGATCACTTTCCAGGAAAATCTGACCATCTGTGATGGAAATTACGTTTGTAGGAATATATGCAGATACATCACCGGCCTGAGTCTCAATGATCGGAAGTGCTGTGATGGATCCGCCACCTGCCTCTTCACTCAGACGGCTGGAACGCTCCAGAAGTCTGGAATGGAGGTAGAATACGTCACCAGGATAAGCTTCACGTCCCGGAGAACGCTCAAGCAGAAGTGACAGCGCACGGTATGCCACTGCATGCTTGGAAAGATCATCATATACGATCAGTACATCTTTACCCTGATACATGAAATACTCTGCAAGAGCAGTACCAGCATAAGGAGCAATATACTGAAGCGGTGCACAGTCGCTGGCTGTTGCGGAGAATACGGTTGTATACTCCATTGCACCGTATTTTTCAAGATTGGAAACTACCTTTGCAACGGTAGAAGCTTTCTGTCCGATGGCAACATAGATACAGATCACATTCTTACCTTTCTGGTTGATGATCGTATCGGTTGCGATGGATGTTTTACCTGTCTGTCTGTCGCCGATGATCAGCTCTCGCTGTCCACGGCCGATCGGGAACATGGAATCAATAGAAAGGATTCCCGTTTCCAGAGGTACAGTTACAGACTTACGGTCGATGATTCCAGGAGCCGGGTTCTCGATCGGGCGGTATTCCTCTGCCTGGATCTCTCCCTTTCCATCAATAGGCTCACCAAGTGCGTTCACGATTCTTCCGATAAATTTATCCCCTACCGGAATACCTGCCTGCTTGCCAGTTCTGGCAACCTTGGTGCCTTCCTTGATTCCTGTATCCTTTCCGAAAAGAATACATCCCATGCTGTTGGCACGGACATCCTGTACCATACCTTTCAGACCATTCTCGAAGGTCACGACCTCACCGTACATGGCATGATCGATGCCATAAACAGTTGCGATACCATCTCCCACGGAGATGACAGTGCCTACTTCCTGGTCCTTGCTGATTTCGTCATAGTTCTTTATTTCTTCCTTGAGAATCGAAATGATTTCATCTGGATTTATTGCACCCAATTCAATTTCACCTCCGGGTTAATTTCTGTTTCAGTTTCTTATAACGTCCGATGAGGCTCCAGTCGTACTCACGATCTCCTGCCCTGAGAACAAATCCACCTACAAGGCTTTTATCCTCTGTAAGGGTAAGTTCCACTTCTCTGGCAGAAAACTGGCTACGGAGAAACTCCTTCATCTTATTTTCCTGCTCTTCGGCAGGACGTGTTACATAAAGAAGCTCTGCCTTGAGAATTCCTTTCTGTTCCCGGCTGTAAGCATCATAAGCTTCAAGGATCTCTCCGATTCTGTCAATCTTCTGATACTTACACGTTACTTTAAGAAAACTCTTCATTTCCTGCGGAAAAACCCGCTCTATTACCTGTTCTTTTTCTTTGAGGGAAACAAGTGGATTTTCAAGCATCTTACCTATCTCAGGTGTATTCTTAAAAATCCTTCCTGTTTCGCAGATTGCCTCCCCCGGGACAGAAAGACCGTATAATGCTTTTGCATAATTAATGGACGTCTCTGTCATGAGGATCACCTGCTCCTTCTAAAAACTGGTCATATAGGGACATATCCTGTGCTTCGTCGTTCTTTTTTCCCATGATTCTGGATGCTGCATCCATTGCCAGCTCAGCCACTTTGCCTTCCATCGCTTTCATAGCAGCTTCCTGCTCAGTGCTGATATCTCTTCTTGCTTTCTCAAGAATCTGACCGGCCTGATCATTAGCTCTCTTCACGATGCTGTCTGCCTGTACTTTTGCCTCGTCCTTAGCCTGCTCTACAATACTGAAGGATTCCTCCTTCGCAGATTTCAGTGCATCCTCATACTGTCCTTTCAGCTGGTTTGCTTCAGTGGTTGTCTTCTCTGCTGAAGCAAACTGCTCATCGATCATGGATTTTCTCTTCTCCATAACACCAATGATCGGGCCGAAAAGGAACTTCTTCATTAAAAGATAAAGAACGATCAGGTTTATAATAGTAAAGACAAGGTTGATATCAATTTTAATCACCTGGTCCACCTGCCTCTCTTAATCCTGAATTAGTATCTCGTCTTTACCTATTAGCCAAGCATGATGATGATCAGAAGACCGATTACGAAACCGTAAATAGCTGTTGCCTCTGCAAGAGCACATCCAAGAAGAAGTGCTTTACTGATCTTGCTCTCTGCCTCCGGCTGTCTTGCGATAGCTTCTACTGCTTTGGATGTTGCAAGACCGATACCAATACCTGCTCCGATACCTGTAAGAACTGCGATAGCTGCACCAATTGCGATTAACATAGTTTTTTCCTCCTGTAAAATACAATTTTTTTCATTTTTGAATCAAGCAGATACTCTGCTTCATTACTCAATTGCTTCCTTGATAAACAAGGATGTTAAGAATACAAATACATATGCCTGTATGAATCCGTCGAAGAAATCAAAATACAGACTGAATGGTATGGGAAGAATGGCCGGACAAACAAACTCCAGCAGCTTCATGACTACGAAACTTCCCAGAACATTACCAAACAACCGCATGCAGAGAGATGTAGGTCTGATCGCGATTTCCAGAATATTGATTGGAAGCATGATCGGAACCGGCTCCGCAAAGCTTTTCAGGAAACCTTTCAGTCCCTTCTTATGAAAGCCTGCATATTCGATCAGAATAATGCTCATCAATGCCAGCGCAATGGTTACGTTCATGTCCTTCGTTGGTGGTGTAAAACCAAACACGCCTGCGATGTTGGCTATTCCGATGTAAATTACGGTTGACATCAAATAAGGCACATACTGTTTGCCTTCTTCTCCAAGGATACCCATGAAGAAATCCTGAAGAAAACTTACTCCGGATTCCAGAAGCAGCTGCTTCTTACCCGGATTTTCCACACTGAGATTCCGAACCAGAATCAGTGACAGAACCACAAGAACCGCCATAATGACCCATGTGACTACCACACATTCCGCGATGGGTATTCCACCAAATACCGGAATGGTAAAAGCCGTCTTACTGTTCAGTTCTTCTGCCAGTGTACTTGATAAATCTCCCGTTTTTCTCCCTCCTTTTCTCCTGGCTGTGATCACTGCATTTGCCAATTGGTATGACCACGCCTTGTAGTTGACTTTATTTTACTCCGCATTTCCAGAATGTCAATATTATTTTTGCCCGTTTTGCACAAAAAAGAATCTTTTTTTTATACAAAATAAACAATTTATTTTGACTGATCCTTATCCAGCTTCCTGCGTACGGAAACTTCCCCATAGGAAAGCAAGGTCTCTGAACCATCCTGTTCTCTTACAAGAAGCCTTCCATCCGATGCTATCGCCTCGGCATATGCTTCCCTTGTACGCGCTCCGTCTGCGATCACGATCATATTTCCAGGAATGATATTATTTTCTGTATATTCTCTGGAAAGTCCCGGAGTTTCCACTTCCATAAGAAGCTGATTGGCAATCTCCGCCACAAGAATACTGCAGTTTACATGTTCTGCATCCTTCCTGCTTCCAAACAATGCACCTGCCGTTTCCTGTATGTCTTCTGGAAATCCCTCTTCCGGTACATACAGATTCAATCCGATTCCAACAACCGCAAACTCAATGTTTCCACTTTCAAAGTCTGTAACAGCCTCAGTCAGTATTCCACACACTTTCCTGTCGTGAAGATACAGGTCATTGACCCACTTAATCCCCAGATCAATCCCGCAGATTTTCTTCACTGCACGGTACACTGCAGTTGCCGCCGCCGTAGTGATCAGGAGTCCTTCCTTCAGAGTCCGGTCCGGTCTTAGAACGATACTCATATAAAGTCCTGCATTTTCAGGGGAATAAAAACTTCTGCCTCTGCGGCCCCTTCCGCTTTTCTGTCTGCGCGCCAGTATCAGTGCGCCATGACCTGCTTCTCCTGAAAATGCAGCCTCCTTGGCTGCACGGTTTGTGGAATCCAGTTCCCTGTATATTTTTACAGGTACATCCGGATGATCGAGGTAAAGCCGTATTCCTTCTTCCGATAAACGGCTGCCACCCCGGAGCACATAGCCTTTGTTTGGTCCCGCTTCTATGGTATATCCCTCTTCCCGAAGGGATTTCACAGCTTTCCAGATGGCTGCTCTTGTGCAGTTCAGTTCTGCTGCCGCCGCTTCTCCGGATATCAGCTCATTCTCGTGCTGCTCCAGAAGCTTCAGCATTCTTGCTTTTACAGTCATATCTTCACCGTCCATAATCTGCCTGAAATGGCAAAATTTGTTCCCTTCCAAGAGACGAAAGCATTATAGCACTTAAACATCGCGATGTCTATTATCTTTTTTACATATGCTGTCTATATTATTTTTATATTTCAGATATGTTTATTATATAATTTTTCCCATTTTTATCTGTTCTCATTAACTTTTTTGGGAATTATTTCTGTAGAAAACCTGTAGATTCAGGAGCAAATTTTCCTGAATCTCTGTTATATGCAGATTTTCTTTATCATATATTTATCATTTGTAATTAGAAAGACTCTTCTCAAGAAATTCCCGGTACCTGTCGCGTACATCATCGGGTGATGCAATTACCGCATCCGGGCCAAGACTGGCTATCCAGCCAAAAAACTGATCGCTGACGTTGACACGAACCAGCGTTTTGAAATGTTCATGATCCTTCCTCTGAATCATAATGTCCCTGCCAAACCGGTCCAGTACAACTCCGACCAGACGGTTATGCGCTTCCAGACATATGGTTTCCTCTTTTCCGCCAAACATCCCGAAGGTTCTGGATGTCAGCTCTCCCGCATCATAATTCTCAAAAAGTTCCCTGCCGCTGCGGGCCGCCTCTTCAAGCCGGATCTGCATAATCTTGTCCACCCGGTAGTGCTTCACTCTGCCACACTTCTCATCACAGGCGACCAGATAATAATTCTCATTCTGCCACACAAGTCCCCAGGGACTGACACGATACCGTTCTCCGTTCTTCTTCAGCCGCAGCTCCTTCTCCACTGTCCATTCACAATACTGAAATGAGATCTGCCTGTCCTCGGTAAGCGCTCTCTGAATCTCATCAATACTGTAATACACACTCTCATTCATGGTTCGCACCCGATTCTGTACAAAAACCTGGCGCCGCAGCTGTCTGGCCTCATGGACACTTGCAAGACTCTCCAGCTTCCCGATCAGCTGACGGGATTTCCCACTGGTAATAAATCTGGACGACTGTACTGCATCAACCAGAAGTTTCAGTTCAGGAAGTTCAAATTTCCGGCTGGCCACATAAAAGCCTGCCGGCTGCTCTCTGCGATTCAGAATGTCCATTCCAAAATTCCGTAATGTTTCGATATCATCGTATACAGTTTTGCGCTCTGCGCTGATTCCCAGACTGTTCAGATAGATGATCAGTTCCTTCACAGACATGGGATGTTCTTCATCTGTCCGTTCCAGAAAAACGCGCATCAGATATAAAATTTTTATTTTCTGGTTAAAAACCCTGGGCATTCCGACTCCTCCGTTCTATTTATCTGTCAGTGAGGCAACCACTGCAAAGTATAATACCATGAATGCAAGTACAACAGCAATGATATCCGCTCCCTTAAAATCAAAATTAAGGATCATCGCTCCACCGATCATGATCTCTATTGTCAGAAGCGCTCCCAGGATCATAGCCATTCCAGAAGAAAGCTTCTGCTTCCCGGTGTGTCTGTGCTCTGTCTCCATGTATCTTCCTTCTGCCAGTGCAACCTTCCTGCTGTTCTCTGTATTCCACATAAGATCCATCCTCCCTGTTATATGCCCATTTACAATCTACCGAACATATTTTCCAAACATATTTTCTGTATGTTGGTATTATAGCGCATTATAAGTCCGATAAAACGGTATGAATGTGTCTTTTTCGAACATTTGTTTATTTTGTACAAAAATATGTTCGATTTCGTGGTAAGAAAAAAAGTCTGCCGATAACAGCAGACCTTTCATACACTTTTTTTCTATGGAAGCAGGATTACATCATTCCGGCAAATACCGATGCACCTACAACCGTAAGCAGACCGGCTACTGCAATGGCAAGACTGCTCATGGCACCTTCTACAGGACCGAGCTCCATAGCTTTGGCCGTTCCGATGGCATGGGCTGAAGTTCCAAGGCCAAGGCCTCTTGCGATCGGCTCTTCTATCTTTGCGATCTTGTAGACAACTTCAGCGATCATATTTCCAAGAACTCCTGTGATAATGATCACAGCAACTGTAATCGTCACAATACCGCCAAGTTCTTCGGAAACGCCCATTCCGATAGCTGTTGTGATGGACTTCGGAAGCATGGTGACATATTCCTGATGGTTAAAACCAAACAGTTTGGACATAAGCAGAATACTGCAAAGGCCTGCCAGTGTTCCGGAAATAATCCCGGCTGCCACTGCCTTGAGATTTTTTTTCAGCAGATGGATCTGTTCATAAAGAGGTACTGCCAGGCACACGGTTGCCGGTGTCAGAAGATAGCTGATATATTTGCCACCTTCGTTATAATCATTGTAATCAATATGGAATATCAGAAGAACACCGATAACACAGATGATCGAAATCAAAAGAGGATTAAAAATCGCCATTTTGAATTTCTTTTTCAGGATAAGTCCGATCTCGTAGGCGATCAGACTTATCATCGCTCCAAAAAATGCGGAGTTTTTTATGAATTCCATCATTTTTCAGTTCCTCTCTTTCCCATTCGGATCACTCCCTGTGTCACTTTTCCTGTTACGACCATTACAATTACCGTGCTGATAAACGTCATAATAAGAACCGGTACACAGATCGGTTTCAGAGAACTCCATGCTGTGATCAGTCCTGCACCTGCCGGCACAAACATCACCGGCATGATCTCAACCAGAAAATCTGCCGCACCTTTTACCTGATCCAACTTCAGGATGCCTGTGAGCAGTGCCACCAGCATGATCACCAGCCCATAAACACTGGCCGGTACCGGAAGTGGAAGAAAGGTTTTTAAGATTTCTCCAATGACGGAAATCAGCAGGATGATGCTGAACTGCTGCACGTACTTCATACTGCATCCCTCCTGATTCATTCATGTAAAGCGAACATTCATATTCCGCTTTTTGACATACGTTTAAGCAATATTTCAAAAGTGGTAAGACCACTTTTGGTTTTAAACGTTTTCTAATTATACGCTACAAATCCTAAATTACAAGGATTGTATCCCATAAAATACAAAAAATCCTTTTATACATCAGCGTATTCCAGTAATTTCCGGAAACATCTCTGCATAAAAGGATCTGTAAATAACGTTCTGATCATTTTTCGGAATTCTCTGTCAAAATGATTTTTTCTACCTGATACCGTCCGTCTTCAACAGTCATAACGGCCATAGTAACTTCACCTCCAAAGCGACTTCTGCCGCAGCTTCCCGGATTAAGCCACAGACGATCATCAATGATCTTTTCAAAATATTTATGGGTATGTCCGAAGATCACCACCTGGGTATCATCCAGATCCCAGGTCACGTCTTTTTTGTTGTGGACCATGAAAAATTTCACCCCGCCAATTGTAAAGTTTAAACTGATACGGAGATTTTCTGCCCAGTCTTTGTCATTATTTCCACGTACTACGTAAAGATTTCCCATGGAACGTAACACATTCAAGATTTCATCTTTATTTACATCTCCGGCGTGAAGAATGTATTTACAGTCTTTTAAGATTTCCAGGACCTCCGGTCGGAGAAGGCCATGAGTGTCTGAGATAATACCTATTTTTTCTTTCATATTTTCCTCCGTCAGAATAATTCTATCTTTCCGTATTCTCCGTCAAAGCCAGGTTTTCGCACAACTTCTCCTGCACGCAGCCGCCGGATTCCTTCTGCCAGAGCCTCTCCTCCAACTGTCCTGATATCCTCCTGTGGCACCTCTCTTAATATGGAAAATTCTGCCCCAAGTTTCTTAAGCAACATTTCATACCGGCCCTGCACTTTTTTGCTTGCTGTGGAAAATCCCACGCAGGCAGAAATCACTTCCGGCAACGGCACCAGACTTTCGTAAGGACGTCCGCTTTCCGGCATGGCAGCCGCACCTTCATCCCTGTCTGAAAGCTGTAAGATCCTGTGATCCACGCCCATTGTCAACTTCTTTCCGCATACCGGGCAGATGCCGTTATATTTTTCTGCTTCACGCGGGCTTAAACACACGCCGCATTTTCGATGGCCGTCATAATGATACTTTCCCTCTTCCGGAAAAAATTCGATCGTACCTTCAAGTCCAGTTCCTTTCTGAACTGCATTAAACAGGCCCTGATAGGAAAGCTCGATATCCAGAAGGTCTGCCTCTCTTCCCAGTTTGGAAGGTGAATGAGCATCCGAGTGGGATACCAGCTGATATCTGTCCAGCGCGGAAATCTGCCAGTTCATCACCGGGTCTGAAGATAATCCCGTCTCCAGCGCATGAATATATGGTGTCAGTTCCTCGAAGCACTCTTCTATGGTATCAAATCCGGATTTTGCCCCAAACAGAGAAAAATGTGGTGTCCAGATGTGTGCCGGGATATACATGCCTTTCTCGCTGATCTCCAGCATAATTTCCAGAAGGTCACGACAGGGCAGCCCCAGGATAGGGCGTCCGTCTGAATGGATATTCCCAATTTTTTCCAGCCTTGCGGCAAAAGCATCTGCTTCCCGAAATCCCGGGAGCAGGATCAGACTGTGCACCTTCCTGGTTTTTCCATCCTTTTTATAAATGGAACTGATTTCTCCGGACAATACAAATCTGGGAGATTTTCCAGGATAATGTGCCGCCTCTGGCAAAACGAATTCATCTTTCAACCGGAAAAGCCCCGGTTCCGCAGGAATCAGTTTATCCTTTAATTCCTGCCGCCAGAGAGGATGTGTCATATCTCCGGTTCCAAGAAGTGTGATCCCTTTCTTCCGTGCCCAGAGATCCAGCATCTCCGGTGTTCCGTCCTTGCTTGTCGCCATGGAATATCTGGAATGTATGTGTAAATCTGCGATCTGCTTCAAAATTTTTCCTCCTGTATGCCATTTGTACATCTTATATTATAATTTCCTCTGTTTCATATGTACATCCTCTTTTCTGTTTATTCTCAATGGCAAAAAATACAGGCAAAAGAATCTATTGTATTCTTCGCCTGTATTAATAATAGTCAGATATACACAAAAACTACCCTATTTGCTTTACTTTTAATCTGTAGAACTCATTCTTACTTCCATTATCTAATAGTATATAAATTTTCTGACCTTTTTTTAAGGTTCCTCTGTATAATGTTGCCCAGCCCTGATTACTTCTCATTGTAGTCGCTGAAATAAGTCTGGCTCCATAATACGCTTTTACAGTCTGATATTTATTGTCCTTAATTTCAACGCAGTAAAATTTATATTTCCCGGTTTTAGGAGCAGTAAAACACCACCAGTCTTTATCATCCTGCTGGCTCAAGCCACTATACGTCTTATTACATAAAATCTTCGTTGCGGTGTTTCTTGAATTGTTATTTTCTTTTTCAAAATTTTCAGGATTTTTTGTAATTACTTTCAATCTATAATAAGCATATGTGTTAGAAGAATTTGTGTCAGTTAAAGAAATATTAACCCGAGTTCCCTTTTTAAAAGAATATGCCGCGGACGTAAACGGTCTGCCATAATATACAGATTGTTCTTCGTATAATTTATATCCAACTTTCATTTTTGTCGATGGCAAATACCAAGAACTGGAAGATGATTCAATACCATTTTCAATATATTTAATTGGTATAACCGTATAATAAAAATATCCTGAATTAGGAACAATAACCGTATAATTCTTTGTCTCATTCCCAAGAATCACATCATAACTCTTATTCGTCGTAATCGTACGGCTAGCTGCATACGTTGTTTTCGAAATACAGAACAACATACAAACCATTAACAACATACCTGCGATTGAAAGTTTTTTCTTCATTTCATTTCCTCCTTTTTATATTGCATATATTTATATTATAATTTTTCATTCTGCATCTGTAAAGCTCATAACCCAGTCAAAAACCTGAAAAAATCACAGATACGCTTTCGCATTGCGACGTTCCATATAAAGATCCCAGGTATCCAGTGCCATAGGGCCAAATGGGAACAGAAGTCCCACTCCCAGGACAAATCCACCTGCGATCACAGCGATCACCAGATCAAACAGTGTAAACGGTGTGAGCAGCCATCCCCATTTGAACGCAGTTAAAGCAATCTTCAGAAGTTTCACAACTGCGCCTGTTGCTACCAGCAAAATCAGTCCTGAAATAAGATAAATATTCTGCATGATCTGTATTCCCGTTCCGGTTATTCCTTCAATCAGAATCGTAATAAGAAAAATTGCCGCAGGTATGATCGTTGCGATCATTTTTACTTTAAATTTTACCTCTGTGTTCTGTAAGAAATTTTTTGCTGACATAGTATCCATATTCTTTTCCTCCTGTGTTAAATATTATTTTTTTAATAAGTATATTTTTCCGCTTAAAACCTGTCCTCTTTCCTCCTTTCACTATACAGACGACTAAGAATACCGGCAGGTTTTAAAAAAATGAAAAATTTTTTAAAAATTTTTTTTATTGAGAACTCTTAAAAATCCACAGGAAGAAGTCCATAATAAAATCAACCGCTTAAAAGACTGTTCTCCTCCGGAACCGTCTTACATAAATTTATAAACAGAACTTCTGAAATACTATAGAAACCAGAGTGGATAAGCTTATCCACCTGTCAGACAAGGAGGGCCCTAAAATGAGAATATGGAAAAAAAGAATTACAGGATTTCTGATCGCCATGTGTGCGTTCTGCATCACAGCCGGTGTGGGAACTACACAGAATGTACAGGCAGCCACCAAAGCTACTTATACGATCAAAAAAATCCAGGAAAAGAAAACCTATAAGAGTTCCAGTGCCACATATTCCTACGAGCTGCCACAGTTAAAAGGAAACAGCACTGCAGTTAAACGGATCAACCAATCCTTAAAATCTTCCTACAACAATGATCTTTCTCTGAAAAAAACACTTTTTAAGGAATTCAACGATTACAAAAAGAACGGTACATTAAACAAAAGAAGTATGAGACTTTATGTAAGTACCAAATGCACCTGCGATTACAACAAGGATGGATACATCCGATTCGCATACCGTTTTGCATGGCACGGCTGCGGTTCTTATGATGCCAATAAGACAACCGTTATTTACCGTCTGAAAGATGGCAAACGTGTTTCCAGTATTCCGGCTTCTGCTACAGATAAGAAAGCATTAAATCTGGTCAAAGGTACCTGGTACACACCAGACGGAGATAAAGTTGTTTTCTCCGGAAAGGAAGTAAATTATTATTTCTCCGACTCCGAAAATGAACCATACTGGATTTTTGATATCGATGAGATCATCAAAACCAGTTACGGCTATTATTTCAAAATAGAATTAAGTCATAACTGCTATTTCGGATATCGTCTGAATCTGAAAGATACCAGTTCTATGACCCGAATCGGAAACGGTAACCCCTACAGTTCTGCCGGATATGTAAAATCCAGCAGTCTCAGCAGAACAAAATAAAATATATAATAAGGCGTGTGAATTTTTTTCACACGCCTCTCTTTTTTATAAATCCTCTCCGATTTCTTCCATCATTTTTTTTCTCTGCTTTCTGAAAATCCCCGGAAGCAGAAACAAAAGGACCATGCCTGCTATAATTCCCATGATCCCTATGATCATCATGATCGTTCCTATCTCCATTTCTTTCTCCTTATGATGCAGACAACCAGCCGTTTGCTACTGCCTGCTCGTACAGATCCTGAAGATTATCCATCTCCATATCATTGGCATTGTTATCCGGCTGTGACTGATAAAGTTCCTTTGCTTTCAGATAGTATTCCTGGAATTTTGTGTAATCTCTGCCTTCATTATCAGCCTGAGACTGCTTTGCAACTTCCAGATATGCCAGCGCCTTATAGGTCTTATAATTATCACCATACTTCTCCAGCATCTGGTTCAGTACCGTTTCCTCCTGATCGTACTGCTGCATATTCTGATATAAAACAGACAGATTATAATCTGTATCATAAGTTCCCATGCCCTGACTCTGGATCTGCTCAAAAACCTTCGCGGCCTCCTGATAATAGGACATATCTGAGGTATCATTTCCAAGATCACTGTATGTCTGCGCCAGCTGTTCAAGGATTCCGATATTGTATTCTTTTGGAAGCTCTTTACGGGCCTTCTCCAGAATCTGGATCTTTTCATCCGATCCGCTCACACCGTCATCCTGCCCGTCAATGCATTTGCACTCCATAATGTAGGCACGCATTCGGAGATAATCGTCATCTGTTTTCTGGATACAATCTGCAAAGATATCCTTTGCACCGGAATAGTCCCCATTATTATATGAGATTTCTCCTTCAACATAATCAATATCTATGGAATCCAGGCCATTCTCACGTGCCGTCTCCAGCGCTTTTTCCGCTTCCTCCATATTTCCGGTGTATGCCATCGCAATGGCATAATCTCTGTAGTAAGCACTGTTATCCGGCTTGATATCAATGGCTTTTTTATAGCATTCTGCCGCATTCTCATAATTTTCCATTCTCTCATAGGAATTTCCGAGAAGGTAATAAATATCATTCAGAGACGATCCGCTTTTCAGGATCGCATCATTGGAAAGGATCACTTTATTGATAAAATCAATACTGTCACCATACTGCTGCTGCTTGTTCAGCGCCAGCGCCTTCTGATAATAGGCATCCAGCCTGTCCGGAATAAGATCCGTGGCTTTTTCATAATATGTTTCAAAATTCTGATAATCTCCGGAGCTGATACACTGCGCTTCCTGACGTACATAAGATTCATAGTTTTTCTGTTTCCCAACATCCCGTTTGAAATATCCACTGATCGTCAGCGCTGCACTTCCGATCATCAGACCTGCAACCAGAACATAGGCCATGTGCTGTTTTGCGCAGAGATCTTTATACCTCTTGTCCTTTGTCTGGATATTCTTCAGATCATTCAGAAGCTCTTCCGCACTCTGATATCGCCTGTTCGGGTCCGGCTCCAGGCATTTCATGATAATATGTGCAAAGATATCATTGATCTTTATACCGGTAAGCCTGATATCACTGACATTTCCGTTTTCATCCGGTTTCGGCTTCCTGCCGGTCATGATGTGGTATAAAGTTGCTCCCAGACTGTAAATATCCGCTCTGGCATCTATGGTTTTCCAGAGTGAATGGTCCAGTTCGTTCTGGTTGTAATGCAGTGCCTCGATCTGTTCCGGAGCCGCATATCCATTGGTATATCCGGTTACCCAGGCAGTATCTCCATCCAGCGTGGCAGAAATGTTAAAATCTATCAGACAGATATTTCCTTCCGGTGTCAGCATGATATTCCCAGGTTTCAGGTCACTGTGGATGATCGGTGGTTTCTGGCTGTGCAGATAGCCCAGTGTTGCAGCTATCTGCTTTGCCCAGATAATGACTGATTTCTCTTCAAAAACAGTTCCGGAATCCAGATAATCCTTAAATGAATTCCCCGGGATAAAATCCATAACTGTATACACATCCCCGTCCGCCTCAAAAAAGTCAAGAACCTGAGGCAGACAGGAATGTCTGAGGTTTTTCAGTACATCAACTTCCGCTCTGTTGTTCAGAAAATCTTTGATCTCTGTTTTTATTTTTTTCAGTACTACATATTTTCCAAGGTTTATCTGATAAGCCTTGTAGATTTCACCGCTGTTTCCAGCTCCAATCTTACCTATAACCCGATAAGTATGTGGAATTGGCATATATTCAAACCTCTTTTTATCTTATTTTACGCTAAAATCCATGCTGCTGCTTCCTGGCTGCATTCCCACATTGATCACTGCCAGGTCCTGGACTCCTGTTTCTTTTGCGGAAAGACCGGTATTGATCGGATTTGGTACTCCTGCTGTATCCTGCATCGGATTATTGAGAAGATCCATTCCGGCTAACATATCTGCGCTTTCAGCAACCCAGGATCCGCTTAATCCCATTTTGGAAATCTCGCTGATAAAGGCATCCTTTCCGCCCTCCTGTGGAGTCGTTCCATTCAGGTAAAGCTGTGTGCCGTTTACCAGTGCCGCATTTCCTGTCTGGCTTACTGTTCCATCACTGTTAACTGTATAAAGGGCGATAGCCAGCCTTGCTTCCGGCATTGCATTTTCGCCGCTCATTCCGGAATAATAGCCTGCGATTCCGATATCAACAGAAGTTCCATTATCTTTTACAAAGCATTCCTGTGTTCCGCTGTATGTGATTCCCTCGACTGGATCACCAAAGCCCGGATCTGCTGATTCACTGGCAATCTGCTGTGCCTCTCCGTTTTCTGCCCTGTAAAGTTCAAACTGCAGTTTTCCTCTGGAAATAGAAATCACCAGAAGTTCCGGTCTTCCATCACTGTTAAAATCTCTCTGATCTGTTGCAAGAACGCCATTTACAGATGCCATGCTGGTACTGTCTGTGTAGGAAATGCTTCCTCCTGTATATTTGGAGATTTCCACCTGTGCTACATATGCAGCCAGTACAGCATCGTCATCTGCAGTTTCTGCGGTATTGCTATCTGTCTGCTCTGTACCTGTCTCATCCGTTTGTGAGGTCTCTGTTGTCTCCGTATAAGTCTCTGCCGGACCAGGTGTCGGTATTGCCGGATCATCAGCTGTTTCTGTATCCGGTTCGCTGTAATTTCCATCCTGGTTTTCATCAGAAGTTTCCGCTGGATCTTCATATGCATTATCATCTGTATCTTCATTGGAGGCTTCACCCGGATTGTCGTATGAGTTCTCATCCTGTTCTCCGTTGGAAACTTCTGAACCTCCGGATGGGAGTTCATCCTTACCATATACATCCTCATTGGTCACTTCTGTTGTTCCTGCTTCATCTGACGGATTATCATATGTTTCCGAATCCGGATCTTCCGGATAGTCTGAACTGTCATATGGATTTTCTGTATCTTCCGCATAATCAGAAGCATCCGTGGAATCCGTATCATCTGTTGAATCTCCATCATCTGTTGAATCCGTATCATCCGCGGCGTTCTGATCTGCCCCGTCTTCTGATTCCGTGTTATCCCGATCTGGAGCACTTGTCGGATCAGTCTGATCTCCAGGATGCGGTACCGCAGTTACTTCACCAACTTTTCCAGAATCCAGACCTGCACCACCCGCACTGTTATTGCTTCCGTCATCCAGTTCATTCGGATCTGTTGTCGGCGTTGGCGTTGCCGTTGGATTTATAATATTAATAATAAGAGTGATATATTTTGTTGTATCCTGTTCTTCTTTTTCAGTCTCTTCTACCTGAGAAGTTTTTCCCTGTTCTTTAAAAATGCTCTTTGTATTTTCAAAAGCGTTCTGATAATCGTTTACACGGGAATTCCATGCAGCGGAATCCTTTTTCACAGAAGATGTGGAAACATTTTTCATATTTTCGCCGGTCTTTTTCAGCATATCCAGTGCCTTTTCCGGCTGTTTCTTTCCATTGTATACTTTTGCAAGTCCCAGAGTCGCATCTGTGGATTTTTTATCAATCTTCAAAGCATCATTAAATGCAACTTCTGCTTTGTCGTATTCTCCTGCATCCAGATATTTGGAGCCCAGGTTCAGATTTTCCTGTAACTGGCTTGCAGTTGCCTTTTTAGGTGTGACAAAAATCACAACTGCCAGAATCACGAGTACGCAGACAATTCCTGCGATCATCGGAACTAATATCTGCGGTGATAATTTTTTTCCGGAATTATTGTTTGGATTCATTTCACATCCCCCTTTCGGAAAATAAACTCTTCATCAGACAGGCGGATCTGATCTCCGTCATTGAGAAGCAGTTTCTGGCCTGGCATTGCTCTGTTTCCGTTCAGGTATGTATAGTTGCTGGAATCCTTATCTTCCAGGTAATATTTACCTTCTTCAAAATGGATCGCACAGTGTTCCCTGCTGATGGTCGGGTTATTGCGGATGCAGATATCTACCATAAGTGCACGCTTACCGATCTTGCAGATCTCCGTCGTGATATGGAACTTCTCCTGTGTATGCAGACGGATCAATGTAGCATTTGGTTTAACTCTTGCTTTCAGAAGTATCGTTGCTTCACTTCCGTCATCCCTCAGCATTACAGTTGCGTCATTGCCGTCATCATCGTCTGATGCAAAACCGGTTCCCGGATTCGGAGTAAAACTTTTTCTCTGTTCTTCGCCAAAACCTGACGTTGGATTCGGAGTGTAGCCTCTTCCCTGAGCTCCGTCATTCCCTGGCATTGGATCTGGGTTATAGCCCCCTGCCGGTTTGTCCCAGAAACCTGGTGTTGGATCTGGCTCATAACCTCCTGCCGGGTCCTCTCCAAAACCTGACGCCGGATCTGGTTCATAACCTCTTCCCGGTGCTTCTCCGAAGCCTGGCGCCGGATCTGGCTCATAGCCTCTTCCCGGTGTCTCTCCAAAACCTGACGCCGGATCTGGTTCATAACCTCTTCCCGGGTCCTCTCCGAAACCTGGCGCCGGATCTGGTTCATAACCTCTTCCCGGTGCTTCTCCGAAGCCTGGCGCCGGATCTGGCTCATAGCCTCTTCCCGGTGTCTCTCCAAAACCTGGCGCCGGATCTGGTTCATAACCTCTTCCCGGTGTCTCTCCGAAACCTGACGCCGGATCTGGCTCATAACCTCTTCCCGGGTCCTCTCCGAAGCCTTCCCCTGGTGAAGGATATGTTTTTCTGTTTTCTTCTGGCGGATTATCCCAGCCTCCCTCATTTGGAGTATTCGCCCAGATATTCTCCGGTCTCTGTGGTGGCATTTCCGGCGGCATTGGTGGCATTTCCTGTGGAAATGGAATTTCTTCCTGTACCTCCTGTTTTTTCTCCATTCGATGGAACAGTCCCTTCAACAACGCCTTCTTTTTCTTCGGTTTCTTTTCTTCAACGTCACCATCCATATCTACAAAACCGCCACCCGGTGTAGGAGGAACCAGTGGGCCACCTTCATCATAATTGGCAGTCTGTCCGGTCTGCTCATGACTAAATCCGTCTGCTCCGCCGCCAAATCCACCGGACTCTGATCTCAGCGGAATGCAAACGACCTTTACTTCTTCTGTTCGTGTATCCACATAGATATTCTGCATCTCTGATACGATTTCCTGCTTTGGAACACCCAGTTCTTCAAAGAAAGTAAGCACATAATTCACCTTCTGCTGAATTTCGATCTGCTTTTCCTGAGGTGCTTCGCTCATCCATGCCATTATGTTCATGGTTCCGGCTATATCATATGTAAAAATAAAACCATTGCCATCCTGATTCGCATTTGCCGGCAACAGAAACTGATTTGCGGTTCCCTGTGTCAAAATGCTCCACGTTTTTTCGTCCAGGACCTCTCCCGGCTTGGATCTGTAGGAAAATCTTGTGTGTCCGTCTTTGAAATCATACTCAAAATTCATACTCTTTATCTCCTTTTCTTAGTATATATCCAGCTGGATCAGTTTCCATTTTCCTTCTGACAGTACTGGTGCAATTCCACTGCTGTTAAAATTCTTGGCATCTGCAAATTGCGGATTTACCACAAAATCACCATTGCTCTTAATAAATCCCCAACTTTCATCCGACTGAACTGCCGCATATCCAATGGCAGAAAAGCTTCTTGCTTTTTCAAACATACAGTCCAGAACTTTTTCTCCTTCTGATGAAACAAATCCCCATTTTCCAGCCTGCTGAACTGCTGCGGGATTTTTGGAAATAAACGGAGAAACTGCTTCATAATTTTCGCCGATCTGTACACCGGAACTGTTAAGCAGCTGATACTGCTCACCGGTTTTTACAAATACGACACCATTTCTGGAGCAGAAGCCCCAGGCATCCCTGACTACATCGTCAAATCCGAAATCTGTAATAATCTTCAGGTCCTTATCAATAAGAGCCCACTTTTCATCTTTTTTTACTGCTGCAATACCATTAAGCATAGGTGTCGCCGCATCATATTCAAATTCCGTCTTTTCATTGAAATCTTCATCCAGGAATCCATATTTCCCGTTCTTTTTTGCAGGAAGTACCCCTTCATTGAAGGTTCCCAGATATTCATAAGTCTCGTCCGGCTGTCGCCGCTTATAACCGTTTGTATCTATATAATACCATTCGCCGTCTTTCTCAACCGGCGCGAAACCGTTTTCACCAAACATTCCGATATATTGATATTCCGCACGGATCACAGAATTTCCATCTTCATCCAGGATACCCACATCTTCTCCGGATGTGATCCTCATATAATGGTTGCAGGTTTCTGAAATATTATCGTATTCATCTCCGATAAACTGGAAATCTCCTGCCAGAGAATCCAGCTTTGCCTTCAGCGCGCCACTGTTTTTTTTCTTCTTGATGTGTTTTTTCAGAAGGGCAATGGCGTCCTGTTTCTCATCCTGCTCCACGTAATAATCTGCCAGTGTCAGGATTGCCTGTTCATTATCTCCGTCAAGAGAGATCGCACTGTTGCATGCATCCACAAAACCGGAATCATCTCCCATATTTCTGTAATCTTCCGCGATCTTCATATAGATATTTCGGTTATCTCCATCATACTCCAATGCTTTCTTATATTCCAGGATTGCATCGTAATAAATTCCTTTTTCTTCATTTTTCTGAGCCTGCTGGAGACATTTTTTATATTCCATCGGTTTTTCCACTGCAGAAGTAAATGTTGTATACCATGCTCCCACAAGCAGACCGGTCATCATCAGAACCATTAATTTTTTCATACGCACCTCTACGAATCAAAAGCCAAGTAACAAAATCAGGATCGTTCCCACAGAAAAAAACGGAGCAAGAGGAATGGAATCCTTCATGTTCAGTTTTTTGAGGATCAGCTGTACGATCGAATAAAGTGCCGCAAGCGATAAACTCACAACAATGTCAAACCATATCAGAGAGCCTCCAAGATACCATCCCAGCACGGCTGCCAGCTTCACATCTCCCATTCCGACACTTTTTCTGGAAAAGATCCTGGCCAGAAGAAAGATCAGAAATCCCAGCAGCATTCCACCTCCTGCTGATTTCAGGATATCCAGCCAGTAAGAAGGCTTCACTGTAATTTCTCCTGCCAGTATCACTGCCCTTATGACAAACATGAAAAGCAGAAGCTTATTGGGTATAATGGTTTTCTGCTGATCGATAAATCCGAGAAAAACCATAAAAACCGTCAATATCATATATCGGACTGCTTTCAGCCAGTGATAGCCATATTTGCTGAAAAAAAATATCTCGGCTAAAACAAGTGCTGCTATGATCAGAAGGATATATTTTTTTTCTTTTATAAGACTTTTTATATGTTCCATTTTTTCTCCTTGGTCAATCCGTCAGCTGCCTGCCCATACGCGGGTTGAAGCGCAGACACGGTAATGTCTTGTTCCCAGATCAAAGAACGGGAATTCCGTTTTGATATCATAATCCACAACGATCTTTATGTCATTGGTACCTTTTGCACACCAGGAACTTTTGCTGAATTTCATATTGGAAACTCCCAGTTTTTCCAGATATTCGTCTGCATCCTGTCCTCCGGAAGCCACACTCAGCTGCTGCTTCACACAGGATTTTGCAACGACTCCTGTCATATAACTGGCAAGCTTGTTCCATGCGCCGTTTTTCACATAGTTCAGAACACCGTTCACAAACTCCTTGGGATTTTTCTTATATTCTTTCAGCTGATCATATGTAGCTTTTCCCGCCTTTCCGGCATCTGCCACATCCTGTATGGTTCCCTGTCCGTTTGTAACACTTTTGGCTGTATTCTCGATCACTTCCAGATTGGATTTAATGTCATCCATCTGTTTTGAGAATTCTTCTGATTTTGTATTAAGTCCTTTATATGCGTCCAGAACGCCTGTCTTTTCCAGTATGTAACTGTATTCCGCAACCTCTTTCGCTGCCTGATCCACAGAATACTGGATCAGTACCTGTGCCCTCACACAGGAGATCAGACTGAATATGCACATAAACGCGAACAGGAACATGGGAATAAACAGTGCTGCCTCCACAGTGATCGAACCATTTTCTTTTCTGTCTGACATTGCCCCTCCTGTTAATAAGCCAAAACACTCTTGTAATCTATGATTCTCCTGCCATCATCTGTACTTTTTCCTTTTCCCAGAAATTCCGGTACTTTCGGAAGGAATGTAGTTGATGTCTGCACCTTTGCGTTCAGCGTCAGCATGGTATATTTCTGACTTAACGTTGAACCGGTATTCAGCTGGATACAGTCTGCCGCACGAGTGGAGAGATTCTTTTTACCATTCTCGTCTACAAGCTCAACCAGAACAAATAATTTCATGTAATCTTTGTAAGTAAACTTAAGGCCATCCGCTTTTCCCGGCCATATTGCCGACTCTTCTCCGTTGACCAGCGCTACCGTTTCCGTTGCTGCCATTCTCAGCGCATTGCAGAAAAGATATCCATATTTTACAACCGGATAAAGCCACGGCTGCCCTGTCGCTGCACTTACAGCTGCTGCCACTCCATCTGCCTCTGCATTCAGAGTTGAATCCATAAAAACATATAAACTGTCAATGGCAAGCCTTGTTCCATAGAGCTGTGCTACTGCCAGTGTTTTGTTCTTGCCGGTAGAAGCATTTCCATAAAGGATATATTCGATCTCACCATTCCAGATCACATGTCCGGAAAGTTTGTCATTGCTGAGAGACGTATCTTCATTTTTGGTTGTGATACAGTTAAACATTTCTGTGGTGTATTCCATGAGATATGCCTGTTCCATGATCCCGCCGGATAGATTGTCCAGGCAGGTCAGAATTTTTTTCAGAAATCCTATATTATTTTGCGAACTTTCTACTGTTTTTTTATCCTCACTGACATTTACCTCTGCCGGGATGTTTCCCGTTGCATTAGCTGAAGTTTTGGCAATTCCACTCGGATACTCGGAAGGATACCCTTCCTTCTCTGAAAGATTCTGTTCTTTTCCAGAATTATTCAGAGATTCTTTCATCTGTGTATAGTTCCCGCTGGCTTCCTTTGCGGCTTCTCTGTTCTCAGTTCTGGTATCTTCCTGTGTTGTGTCACTGTCTTCGCTTTTTACACCGGAAAGTGTAGTCTGATAAAAAGCTGTATTCTCCAGATTTTGAAATCCATCCGTATTGAACTGTGTATTGACAACTTCTCCATATATCTCCTGACTATGTTTAGACCAGAATTCTTCCACTGCTAGTGCACTGCCATTTTTTCTTATAGAATGTGCTTCTTCTTCATCCAAAGAAAATTTTTCAAAATTCCCAGTTACCTTTTTGAACTTTTTCAACATACTTTTAAAAACTTTTGCTGTATCTATATTATCCTGAATCATTCCTTTCAGTTCAGTAATATCTGTTTCATTAATTTCAATATCTTCACCGGCACTTTCCTCAACAGATTCCCCTGCTGCAATCAGTTCTTCTTTGGCTATATTATAATCACTTTTTTTCTCTAAAACTTTTTTCCTGCAGCTCAGCACATCTTCCAACGCTGAATTTGCCTCTTTTCCATCATCTATGATTTCATTTGCTTTCGCCTCAAATATCTTCAGACAAGCCTGATAAGATTTGGCTGCATCAGAATAGATTTTATTCATACTGTTGATATTTCCATTGATTACAGATTTGATGGAATTGAATGTCTGTATTTCTTCTGAAGTAAAGCTTTCACTGATTACAGTCCTCACTTCCGGATCAGCTTTTGCCACCTGATACACAGCCAGTAAAGTTACCATATTTTTATACATCTGATCATCAAACGTAGTATTTCCGCTGTCCCAGTTGAATGGATAATTCAGATATTCTTCAATCACATCATATGTCAACGGATCAGGTGCTTCCTCCGGGAACTGTGCAACAATCTCTTCATTCAGATATTTCTGCAGTGATTTCGCTGCCAGACGAAATACTGTTTTTTTCTGATATTCATCTGCAAAATCAGTATCCGCATTTACCAGTTGCTCTATTGCTCCCGTCTGTGCTTCCACAGCCTCTTTTGCCCTCTGTATAGGCTCACTTAATTTTGATGCTTCCAACGCATATGCTGATTTTTTTTCTATGTAGTTTTGCTGTTTTTCTGCATTATTGAAAGGAAGCTTCTTGATCTTCCCTACAATATCATCCGCCATATAAACAGGTCCCCGGAATTTCATATATTCCATAACCTGCTGACGGAAAACATCATTTTCTGCCAGGGATGAAGATGCCACCCCTTTTGCCTCAAAGCCAGTTTCTTCCAGCTGTATCAGTGAACTTAAGCCATCGCTGCTTTCACCTGTCAGATTTTTTGCGTTGATGGATTCTTTGAACATCTGCTCCAGCTTCTGCTGTTCGTCCGGTGAATCCGGAGTTTTTGCCATGGCTGTCAGTCCATATGTATCCTTCAGTTTCTTATCATACTGTGCCAGTGCCGCATTCATGGTCAGATCTCCGGCACCGGATACTACTGTCTTTGACGCAAAAAGGCGGGAAGCATCTACAATAATTCCGCTAAACATCAAGACCGGTACCAATATCAACGTCAGAAGTACGCAGATCGATCCTCTCTGTTTCCCGCAAAATAACTGCATACACTTCCCTCCCCAGTTAAAACAAAAAATTTTTCACCTTATCAAAGGTTTCTCCCAGTTTCTGAGCCTTTCCGTCCAGTCCCAGCTTTTTCAGGAAAAAGTTTCCCATGTCCCAGGCCAGATCCACATTTCTCACAAAGTCCGTGCTGTTGATTGCCGGCTGATATGCCGCCGTATAGATCGTCAGGCTGTCCCGTAGTCCCAGATACTTCAGTATCCCGGGCGTGGAAACAACATACCTGAGTTCTGCCTGTACCGACTTGGACAAAAAGGAACTGTTGACCTTTACATAGGCTTCTGTGCGCCCCATGGAAAACAATGCACTGTTTTTCTGAAGCGCCTGCTGGTAATCTGCTGCCCGCCTGGCAAGCTTACTGTCCACTCCCCATCGGTAGATCTTCGAAGCACTGCCTTTATATGCAGCATAGTAAGATTTCGTCTGTGATTCCGACGGACCGTTTTCCCAGTCAAAATCCACCTTGCTGTTTTTCAGAGGATTTTCATCTGTAAAACTGTCATAGCCAGGGTAAGACGCTTCTCTCGCCAGCTCTGTAGCTGCTCTTTCTACCTGAAAGAAAAAGTAGCTCTCCTGCAACTTGAATAATCCGAAATAGAGCACCACCATGACAATGCCAATGGTGATGGGAAAATAGATGGCGGCTTCTACCATGATGGCGCCTGTTTCGGAGTTATTGTTTTCCCTGTTCATTCATTAATCAAGGCTGATCTTATCAAAGATATTATTTACCAGTTCTACAATTCTGTCTTTAAAAATGGCTGCTGCCGCAATGACAGCAACAATGATCAGAATGATTGCAACGATCTCTGCAGCTCCTGCTTCTTCTGTTTTAAAATCCTCAACTAAGCTGCGGATTTTGTTTTCTGCGCTGATCCAAAGTAAATTAAGTTTTCTAGTCATGCTCTTATCCTCCATTTTTGTTTGCCTTATGCAATATTTTTTATAATAACCGGCTGATGCCGTTTACTATCACATCTGCTGCATTACCGGAACCATGACCATAAGCAGGATTCCGATAAAGATCATCATCATTGGCAGAAGCAACTTAGAGTTTGCTTTTTCTCCCTTCTGCTTTACCTCATTTTTCTTAACTTCCCACATTTCATCAGAAAGATCTTTCATGAAATAGGCGAGTTCTTCATTACCTTTATTCAGATTCTGTATGATCAGGGAAGTAAACTTCCGTACTTCCTTCACATTGCATCGTTCTGCAAAGTTCCGGTATGCATCAATCTCCATGACACCGTTTTCCATCTCAAGATTGGCATTCTGCATCTCCTGATAAAGTGCCCGCTCTCCTGTTATGGAAACTTTTTTCCAAGCATCACGGAGTACCATTCCTGAGTTAACAAGCAAGGTCAGTTTGGATAAGACCTGTGGAAGATCCAGAACGATCTCCTGTCTTCTTGCTGTCAGCTTATCCTGCAGAGTAAGATCCAGATACAGAATCAGAAGTCCTCCCATGACCAATCCCAGAAGCAACAGACTCTTGCTGTCTGCCAATGCTGAGAGAAGTATTACAAATATAATAATGGTATATATGTAAGTTGTCTTAGCTCCAAGAAGCATATAGTAATAATACTCTGCATATTTTTTTCCTTTGATCTCAGCGATCTCCCGGATCTTTGCCTGAGCAGATCTTGTCTTTGTACTGATATGCAGAATTCTCATAACCGAAAATCCCACACACAAAAGCTCGCTCATCTGAAATTCTTTTGCGAAAGAACTGTCTGTATATTTCTGATATTTTTTTCCACCGGCTATGGCCAGATATATCCAGATCAGAGTAAATGGCGTTGCCAGTGTAAGTAAAATCAACTGAAAATAATCCACTGCTTTTTTCTCCCTATATCTTGATATCTACAATTTTTCTTCCCATGTAATAGGCAGTTCCGAAAAGAGCAAGTGCTCCAATCTTTACCAGTACATTTAATGGTGTATTCTGCACAATAGACATATTGCCCATTCCGTTGAGCATTAGCATGATCAGCACCGGCATGACGATCATAATGTTCAGGTCATTTTTGTTTGCTGTAAGCAAAGTCTGAATCTCCAGTTCTGTTTCGATCTTATCATTAATGATCTCTCTGGTCTCACCAACCACCCGTCTCATATCACCACCATAGCGGTTGGTCACTTCAAAGATCGTGGCAAAACTTTCGATATCGTCCAGATGACTTCGTGCCGCAAAATTACTCAGCATCTCTTCAACGCTCTGTCCGTTGTAAATACCATCTACGATCAGTTTCAGTTCTTTTACAATATCTGCTTTTTCTCCATAGATTCCGATCAGATCTCCGCAGGCATCCAAAAAAGCTCCCTGGGTATTTTTACCTGCGGAATAGGATGCGGAAAGAGATTCCATCATATCACGGAACTGGTACAGAAGATTTTTCATTCTTTTGTCTTTCAGATAATCCCGGTATTTCCGGATTCCCGGAACAACAAGGAGCAGCCCTACGATCAGGGAAAAAATCACATTTCTGAAAAATACCATACTGAAGAAAAATCCCACGATTCCGCCCAATAGCGCACCTGTTGCGGTTTCCACCGGATTCAGACGATAAATATAATAATCCTCCGCTGTTCCGAAAACAGGTTTTACAGGTATATATTTGGGAGCTTTAACCTTCTTCTGTTTTATTTTCTGAGGTTTTACTTTCTTTTGTTTTACAGTTTTTGTTTTTGGTTTTTTTTCTTTTTTCATAATCTTCCTTTTGGCCTGATGATCTACAGGCCTGAATGCATTCCGGAAAGCCGCAGTTTATAATCATTATACAGAGGATTTCCTGTGCGTACCAGTCGTCCCTGCACTTTTTCCAGCGTACTTCCCTGGGTTTCCTTGAATACAAATAATGGATTCAGCTGGATTTCTCCGTTTTTACAGCCCAGAACTTCTGTGATCTCCATGGTTCGTCTGGATTTATCACGCAGTCTGGAAAGATGGATGATGATATCCAGTGCGGAGGAAATCTGCTGGCGGATAGCCGGAAGTGGCAGGCCTGCATTTCCCTGCAGCACCATGGTTTCCAGACGGCTCAGCATATCTCTGGTCGAGTTGGCATGGCCCGTAGAAAGACTTCCGTCATGGCCTGTGTTCATTGCCTGCAGCATATCCAGTGCTTCCGCGCCTCGAACCTCTCCAACAATGATCCTCTCCGGTCGCATTCGCAGTGCGGATTTGATAAGATCACGGATGGTTACCTCACCTTTTCCGGAAGTGTTGGCATTTCTTGTTTCCAGACTTACGATATTATCAATATTTGCGATCTGAAGCTCCGCAGAGTCCTCGATCGTTATGATACGTTCATCCCGTGGAATGAAATTCGACATGGCGTTGAGAAACGTTGTTTTTCCGGAGCCTGTACCCCCACTGATAAAGATATTATACTTGGCTCTTACCAGTTTTCCCAGAAAATCCGCTGCTTCCGGTGTAATGGAACCATATTTCAAAAGCTGGTCTACCGTCATCGGAGTTCTGGAAAACTTTCGGATGGTCACAATGGGGCCCGACAGGGAAAGCGGCGGCAGGACCACGTTTACACGGGAGCCGTCTGCCAGTCGTGTATCTACGATCGGATTGGCTTCATTGACCTCTTTTCCAACAGACCCTACCATCTTTTGAATGATATTTCTCAGCTCATTTTCGCTGGCAAATTTTTTGTTCAGAGCTTCCAGTCTTCCTGCACGCTCCACAAAAATGTGGAATGGTCCGTTGATCATGATCTCTGTAATACTGTCATCTGCAAGGATCTCATCCAGGATTCCCATTCCACGGATGGAACTGAATACCAGACGTACGATCCTGGAGCGCTCCTGAGGGCTTATCCTGTAATTCACCAGCTTATGGTCTACAATATCCGCAATTCTTCTTCGCAGCTGTTCATCGTTTGCCTTACTCAAAGTCGCCGCATCTGCTATAAGAAAACGCCGGATCTCATTGACAAGACGTCCTGTCATCTCTTCTGAAAGCATAATATCACCTCATTTTCACCGGATCAGTATGTGTATCCATGTTCCTGTTCTACCTCAAGGATCAACTTGGCGTTTGCTTTTTCATATTCATTAAAGATCGTATCCTGCATGGCATCGAACTGGTCTGGATCGTATTGCGGTACATACCATGATTTCGCATTGAAATAATCCTGGAACATCTGGTCTTGGAATCTTCTTCCATGTCTCGCGTAAATCTCATTTCTTGCATACGCCAGCTGGTCTTTGGAAAGGCCTTCCAGCTGATCCCTGGTCAGATATGCGGAATTGCTCTCCGGAAAAATATAATCTCCTGAGCCTGCAGTTGTTGCCGTTGAAGAAGATCCGGATGTTGTACCTGCTGTAGAGTTCTGAGAACTCTGTGTACTGCTGTTTGTGCTTTCTTCCGGCATGGTATATTCCTGTACCGGCGCATTTCGAAGTGCCTCCAGATCTTTATCTGCCTGGCTCTGGGAAGCAGACTGCTGTGTCTGCTGGGACTGCTGACTTTGTGTATTCGCAGACTGTGTGTTTTTCTGTGTACTTTTTTTTGATGGCTGCATCGTTGACTGTTTTTTCTGTGCAGATGAGCTCTGGGGTTTCTGCTCATTTGTGATCTGCAGCTCCTGTGCATCTGTTGCAGCTGACGGTGTAGGTGTCGCAATTTTTACACTTTTCTGTGTACTGCTGTTTTTTGTTGTGGACTGATTGGATGCTGTTGTATTCTGTTTCTCTTCTGTATCAGCTTTTGCTGTTTTGGTGCTGTTCTGTGAGGTTTCAGCCTTTGGTGCCTGTGTGATATTCACTACAATATCCGAGGCGCTTCCTCCGGAATTTTTTCCGAGGAGAAGAGCAAGTACGACAACTGTTATCACGAGGATTCCAACTGTACATCCAATACTGATCAGCCATTTTTTCTGATCGCCCTTGTTTCCTCTGTTATCTGGCACTTCCGGCAGTCCGTCATCCCAGATCAGATTATCATCCTGCTGGTTCTGACCGGTGCGCCTGTTGTAAGTTCCATTATAAGTTCCGTTTCCTCTGTTATTATGTGAGCGGTTATAGGTTCCGTTTCCTCCGTTATTATACGGCTGATCATAAGTTCCGTATGTCCCATTTCCGCCATCATTATAGGTACCCGTTCCACTGTAAGTACCGTTTCTGCGATTACCTCTTCCATTATATGTATCTTCACTGCCATAGTCATTCTGACCGCCGCCCGTTTCCAGCGGCGCTCCGCAGTTGTCGCAGAATCTGGCTGTTTTATCTTTTATTTCTGCACCGCATCTTCCGCAATACATACATTCCCGCTCCTTCCTCTGGATTGATATTAGATCTTAATTGTCCAATTTGTTTGAATTTATCTGGTATTGCGATAAATCTTTTCTTTTCCAAAAATTTTATTACATTTACACAATTCTTTCAATATGTGACACCTAGTGTGCCCCCTTTTTTTACAGATCAGATATCTTTATAATATGATGGTGAAATTACATCGTACTCTCTGCAGGAACATCCATTTTCATAACTGTCGCAGCAGTCACAGTTGGAACAGTACATATGAGCATCATTAATATAAAACAGGCCGCCATACTGCATGGAAGTTCTCTGGTTCTTGGATTTCTTCTTGCTGTTATCGTAGTACGCCCCGTTGGGGATCATCATGTTTTCCGGGGAAAAACCGCTGAAATCGAAGAAATGAGATTCTGTTCCATGATGAGGTACCTTGATGCACCAGTAATGTTCGTGAAGCTGGATCTTTCCGTCATAATTCTCTGCGATCATCTTCATATACTGTGGCTGTACATCTCCGGTGAACAGAAGGTTCAGTTCGCCGTCAATGGTGTTCTGGAATGCCAGGCTGATCTTGTGGCGGAACTGTCGCAGGGAATGGCCCTGTTTTTCCGCACTCTCCAGAAGTGCCTGAAATTCTTCTGTTGCCTGTAATTCACGAAATTTCTTTTCCAGTTTTTCCGGGTTGAGACGACGTACTCTCTCTTTTTCGGTTTCTTCCGGATCTTCTGCTGTATCTTCTATTGCTGCGCCTGCATCTTCATTTGCAAGCACCAGTTTTTCCTGTGTATATTCTTCGTTTTCCCCGCTGTACTCTCTCGGGTCTTTCAAAGAGCTCTCTGGCCCATCTGTATCTTCTGGCACAGACAGCGGCTCCGATTTCTCCTCTGCTTCCAGTGTCTCCTCTGTCATGGACAGAAACAGCTCTCTTACTTCCTCCGCAATGTTCACAAGCTCTGTCATTGCATTTTCGTGATTCTCGATCAGAGAATTAAATACCTCCTCTGTCTCCCGGCTGACTTCACTGACATCCGGCCAGAGTGCTGTATATTTTCCTTCAAATTCTGAACCTCTGGATAAAAGATCGATCTTTACCTTTCTGGCACAAAGGGCTTCTGCCAGGGCAAAAAGGCTGACACGTCTTCCCGGAAGGCTGGCTTTTTTTGTCACATCCGCAAGGAGCAGAAGTGCCAGTGTGTATTTCATTTCCGGACCGGAAAACACATCCGGAAGATAGATTTTTTCAAATTCGTAGGCATCTCTTCGATAACGCATCATATAAAGAAGTCCGGAAACATGATCTGGATGAAAATGTGTCAGAAGCAGATTTTTTTTGCGGATGGTGGTAAGATCTGAAATGATCACGTCAAAGACTTCTCTTCGCGGCCGTCCCTCGATCTTGCTGTTGGCTGCCCCGAAATCCACAAGCAGGCTGCTTTTTCTGTCACGAATGCAGAAACAGTCCCCGAATCCTACATTGTACATTCGTATTCTCATTTATTTTTCCTCTGGTTTCTTATTCAGCTGTCTTTTTTTCTTCTGTTCCTGTCATTATTTCTCAGAACCAGATCTGCATATCATACCAGGTTGCTCCACCATGGCAGGAATCTGCAACTCCCAGTTTCTTCATTCCATGACTCTCATAAAATGGGATCATATGTTCCTTGCAGGTAAGGATCAGAGCTTTTTTTCCACGTTCTTTCGCAAGATCCTTGAAGTATTCCACAAGTTCTCCTGCAATCCCCTGATGACGGTATTCCGGGATCACATTCAGCCCGAATACGGTCTGGATCTCTCCGTCTTTTTTGTGAAGGGTGATATCATGATAAAACTCATCCGGAAGTACCGGTTTATCTGTAGTTCCTCCGTTGATAAATCCTACAATCTGATCGTCCTTTACTGCTACTACAAAATTCTCCGGGAATGCTCCCATACGGTTCACAACGTCCTCATGACTTGCTGCCTCCGCAGGCGGGAAACAGATTGCCTCGATTTCTGCCAGACGGTCTGCCTCCTTTGGATCTGCAAGTCTGATCTGTAAATTTTCTGCCATTTTTTGTGGTCTCCTCTATATTATTTATTCCGTTTTCATCCGGTTTTGATTCTTTTTTAATTATATCGGGTGAGGGAAACTGCGTCAACGTGTAACATACAAAAAAGCCCTCAGTATTCGCACTACTGAGGGCTTCATTCTTTCGTCTTTGTATGCGGCATCACAGCACTGACTCGATCAGCCGCTTCGTATACTCCGTCTTCGGATTTTCAATGATCTCTTCCGGTGTTCCTTCTTCTTCCACATGTCCGTCATGCATCACGATCACCCAGTCGCAGAACATCTGGACAAGGGCCAGGTCATGGCAGATAAAAAGAAAGGACAGCTGGTTTTCTTTTTTTAACTTCTGAAGCAGCTCCATGATCTGTTTCTGCACAGTCACATCCAGGGCGCTGGTTGCTTCATCACAGATCAGCACTCTGGGTTCCACAGCCAGGGCTCTGGCAATAGCCGCTCTCTGGCACTCCCCTCCGCTGACCTGATGAGGATAACGGTCTGCATATTCTGGAGTCAGGCCGCAGGTAAGAAGAAGTTTTTCCACACGGTTCCTGGTTTCCTTCTTACTTATCCCCATATTCCGGAGACTTTCCCCGATTCCGTCCCCAAGGGTACATCTGGGGTCAAAGGATCCTGCCGGTGTCTGGAAGACCATCTGAAGTTCCCGGTAAGTTTCCCGGAGAGCTTTTCCCTTCGCATGTGTGATATCTTTTCCCAGGAAAAAAATCTTTCCATCTGTAATATCCGTTAGATGCGTGATCATTTTTGCCACTGTACTTTTTCCGGAACCGGATTCGCCCACGATACCAAGAACTTCTCCCGAATTCAGAAAAAAGCTCACATCTTCCACAGCCGTGAAGGATTTTTTCCCGGATAAAAATGTCTTTTTCAGATTCTGCACTTCCAGGATTTTTTCTGCCATCATCTGCCTCCATTTCCGGTGCCTGCACGTTTCAGGCGAAGTACCGAACGCATAAGTTCTTTTGTATAAGGATCTGTCGGAGCTGTCAGGACCTGAGCTGTTTTTCCATATTCTCTCACTTCTCCGTTTTTCAGTACCAGAACCTGATCTGCCATTTTTTCTACTACGCCGATGTTGTGTGTGACAACGACCATGGCTGTTTCATACTCCCGGCGCATCAGCAGCATTTCCTCAACCACCTGTTTCTGTACTGTTACATCCAACGCGCTGGTAGGCTCATCTGCCAGAAGAAGTGATGGATTCTGCAACATGGAAATGCAGATTCCCACCCGCTGGTTCATACCACCGGACAATTCAAAAGGATAGCTCTTTAAAACACGCCCTCCATCTTTGAGCCCGATCTTCGCCATCATTTCCAACGCACGTCTGTCGCATTCATGGCGGCTGATCTTTTCGTGTTCACGGAGACTTTCATAAATCTGGTCACCTACGGTACGGATGGGGCAAAGAGCTGCTCCTGAATCCTGAAAGATCATGGCGATCTCCGGTCCCAGAAGTGTGCGGAGTTCTTTTTCCTGCATATCCACTACATTTTTTCCTTTGTACCAGATATCTCCTTCTGTCACCATGCCTTCGTTTCCCAGAAGTCCCATGACTGCCTTGATGATGGTGCTTTTTCCGCTTCCGGACTCTCCTACCACTCCCAGGATCTCTCCCCTGTTCAGTTCCAGATTTATATCCTGTACAACGTTTTCTCCATTATAGCAGATCGTTACATGTTCAAATTTCAACAATGGTTCCATCTTAACTCCTCGTTTTTTCCCGACAGATACCGCAGACATTTATATTACATTCTGCTGTACATTTATCTTCGTTTGGGCTCACATTCTTCTGTCCCTGTCATTATTTCACTTCCAGATCCGCCGTGATCTCATAATAATCGCAGGGATGCGCAGCCAGCCCTGACACATTTGCCTTCGATACAAGCCCCATATTCAGATGGGAAACAAAGAAATACGCATCATCATCCAGGATCGTCTGCTGTGCTTCAATGGCAAGTTTACTTCTCTCATCAGTATCAAAAGTCTCATGCATCTTCGTTACGATATCATCCAGCGCAGCATTGCTGTATTTACCATAATTCTTGGCAGCGTCAGATACAACCGTACTTGTGAAAAAATACTCCGGATCACCGGTAGGTGCAGTTGTAAGCGAGCTTACATATACATCAAATTCTCCGTTCTTCGCATACGTCGCATGATCTGCTGTATTGTTAACATTGACCTCAATTCCGATGTCCTTTAAAGTGGACTGTGCATATTCTGCAAGCTTAGGCTGTTCCAGACGGGTTGGATAGGTCAGCCATGTGATGGACAGCTTCTTTCCGTCCTTATCTGCATAGCCATCTCCATCCGTATCTGTCCATCCGGATTCTTCCAGAAGCTTTTTCGCCTCTTCCGGATCATAGGACGGTGCCTTTACTGCATCGTTTCCATAGGAAAAGCTGCTTGGGAAGGCTCCCACTGCCGGAACACCTCGTCCCTCCATGATCACACTGCAGAAGCCGTCCTTATCGATTCCCATCTCAATGGCTTTTCTCACATTCTGATCCTGCATCAGCTCGGATTCCATATTAAATTGTCCGAAGAAACAGCGGCTTGTTGCTACAGAACTGATCTGATAGTCCGGATTTCCGTCAAAAAGTGCATAGTTATCATACTGAAGTCCATAGGTTCCCTGTATATCGCCTGTCTGCAATGCTGCTGTCAGGGCACTTCCATCTGAGAAAGATTTTACGATAACGTTGTCTGCCTTTACATCTCCGCCCCAGTAATCCTCATTTTTTACCAGCTTGATCTCTGTTGGGGATACCTCTGTTGCAACATAGGGGCCTGTTCCTGCCACATTTGCAGAGCCACCCTCTCCCTGTACGCCATAATCCATATCAATGATGGCACCATACGGGTCACCGAGATAATTGATCAGTGCCGGACATGGTTCGGAAGTATGGATTGTTACTGTCATTCCATCTGCTTCGATCTTATCGATCTTCATATCGTAAGGTGCACGGTCATGGTTTGCGATCAGATCTTCCAGACATTCCTTTACCGCTTCTCCGTCCATGGTTCTTCCGCTGGAAAATTTCACACCGTCACGAAGGGTGATCTTTACTGTATTATCGTCTGTAAATTCATAGTCTGTAGCAAGCCATGGCTCTACCTCCATGTTGTCATTGTACTTAAACAATGTTTCTCCTACACCATAACGCAGACAGCTCCATCCGGAATAATTGTCGTGAGGGTTTAATCCTGCATCTCCCATTTCTTCACTGTATCCGGTAGTTCCGTAAACAAAGGTAGTTCCTTCACTCTTTTCTTTGCTTTTTGCTGCTGCCGGAACTCCCGTCATGCTCATGACCATTGACGCAGCAAGCATTGCTGCCAGAATCTTTTTCTTCATAATCTCCGCTCTCACTTTCTGTGTTATATTTATTTATAAGTGCCTGTTATCCTTTTCTCCTGTTTCGTTCCTTCGGATCCATATAATCCCGGATCGTATCTCCCAGAAGATTAAAGATCATTACCGTAATAAAAATCGCCATTCCCGGCGCAAGTACCATCCACGGTGAAATCTGCAGCATACTTCTTCCATCGTTGATCATACTTCCCCATTCTGCCATTGGAGGCTTTACACCAAGTCCGAGAAAGGAAAGTCCTGCCAGTTCCATCATCATGGTTCCGATATCAAGAACTGAGGTAACAAGTATGGGGCCTGCAATATTTGGAAGGATATGTTTGAGCAGAAGCTTTCCTGTACTGCTCCCGGAAAGCTTTGCCGCCATAAGATATGCAGAGTCCTTCTGAGTCAGGGTAAGCCCTCTGGCAAGTCTTGCAAACTTCGGCCAGCTGATCACCGCCAGAGCAATAATGGCATTTTGGATACCGCCTCCCAGAACACCTGCTACTGCCAGGGCAAATACCAGTCCCGGAAAAGCCAGGAACAGATCGGAGATACGCATCAGAACGGTATCGGCTTTGCCGCCCTTCCAGCCACAGAAAATACCAATAGCCGTTCCCACCACCGTGATCACCGCAACCAGGAGCAGTGTTGCATAAATACTGGTCGTACTTCCTATGATCACACGGGAAAGCATATCTCTTCCATAACGGTCTGTCCCGAGCAGATGCTCCGGTCCCGGCGGTTTCTGAGCAAGTGCCAGATCCTGGGCATAAGGATCATAAGGGCAGAGATATTTTGCAAATGCCGCTACAAACAGAAGCAATGCTGTAAGCACAAGAAAAAAGACAAGCTTTGCTTTTGTATGAGTTTTCCAGATCTTCTGTTTCCGGACTGTGATATTATTTTTTCCGCTCATGCTCTGTCACCTCCAAGTCGTACTCTCGGATCCAGATAGTGGTAAATAATATCTGTCACCAGATTTACCAGAACATAAATAACCGCCATCCATGCCACATAAGCCTGGATGATCGGATAGTCACGCATGGTGATCGCATCTACCGCCAGTTTTCCGACACCATCCCACATAAAGATATTTTCCACAATGGCAGTTCCTCCCAGAAGATTGCCGATGGACAGAGCCAGCAGTGTGATGATCGTCAGCATGGAAGCCTTCATTACACTCTTCCAGATGATCACACGACTGCGGATCCCTCTTGCCCGGGCTCCGGTCACATAATCCTTATTCAGTTCTTCCAGAACCGTGGCACGCACCTGTCTGGTATATTTTGCGGCCATGGAGATTGCCAGTGTCAGTGTTGGCAGAATAATACTCTGTCCGAGATCTGTATTTGTGACTACCGGTAAAACGCCCAGCCTGATGGACAGAAAATACATCAGGACCATGGCAGCAAAAAAATTCGGCATGGAATTGCCGATAAAGCTTAAAAATCTTATCAGATAATCTACCCATTTGTTGTGCTTTACTGCTGACAGGATTCCCAGCGGGATCGCAAGAACAATCGTAAGAAGGATCGATGACAGAGTCAGCATCATCGTTGCCGGAAGCTTTGAAATAAAGGTTTCATAGACATCTCTGTGAGACACATAGCTCTCTCCCATATCTCCGGTTACCATTCCCGCAAACCAGGCAGCATATTGTACAAGGAATGGTTTATCAAGGCCATATTCTGCCTTTGCATTATCAATGACCTCCTGAGATACTGCAGAGCCTGCATTTTCATACATATAAGTTACTGCATCTCCGCCGGCAAGCCGCATCATGGCAAAAGAAAGAAATGTGATCCCGATCAGGACCGGGATCAGCTGCAGCAACCGTTTTATTATATATTTTCCCATATTTTCCTCTCCGCACTTTGTTTCTCAGTATTTCGAATAACAAAAGTTTAACAACGCGGCTGTTCTGCCACAACCCCGGCGGGGGGATTTTATATATTCCATTTTGTCATATATATGTATTCCATTATGTTCTTATATTCTCACACAATGACATGCGGATAATTCTTTCCAGCCCTCTCCAAGAGACTGTGGCTCTTCATACTCGATCAGCCTTCGTTTTCTCTCTTCCAGCGGATCCGGGATATGGAGCGCAGAAAGCAGGGACTGTGTATAAGGATGTTGCGGATTTTCAAAAAGCTCTTTTGTAGGTGCCATTTCTACCAGCTTTCCGTTTTTCATCACACCGGTTGTATCACTTAAAAAACGTACCATTGACAGATCATGGGCAATAAAAAGAAAAGAAAATCTTTTTTCCTGCTGAAGCTTTTTAAAAAGCATGACGATCTGTGCCTGGATAGAAATGTCCAACGATGCGATCGGTTCATCTGCAATGATAAGACGTGGTTCCATGAGAAGGCTTCTTCCTATGGCAACTCTCTGTCTCTGTCCGCCGGAAAGCTCTCCCGGCTTTTTCGACAGAATACTTTCATCCAGTCCTGTCTCCTTCAGGATTTCCCGAAGCCTGTTCTCCAGCATTTCTCTGTCACGGATCCTGCGGCTGATCTTTACAGGCTCCAGCATGATCTGCCGTATGCTCATTCGGGGATTCAATGCAGCGCCCGAATCCTGAAAGATCATCTGGATCTCCGTCTGCATTTTCTTCCGCATTCTGAAAGGATCCTTTTTATCCGGCACTCTTTCTCCCTGATAAAAGATTTCCCCGCCTGTAGGCCGGTAGATTCCTGCAAGCGTTCTGGCTGTCGTGGATTTTCCGCAGCCGGTCTCTCCCACCAGTGCCATGATCTCACCTTCCCGGATACGGAAGGAAACATCATCCACTGCATGGATCGTATAATCGGAACGGATACGGAAATGCTGCTTCAGATTTCTGGCTTCGATCAGTACAGGCGCCTGTTTCTGTTCTGTTTTCTGTAAAAATAACGCTTCCTTTTTATCCGGTTTCTGTTTACGGCCGCTGTTTTCCTGTAATCTGTCCTTCAAAATGGAAGGCTTTTCTATTTTCGGAGCTCTTTCATCCAGAAGCCATGTGGCTGCATAATGCGTATCACTGACTTTAAACATCGGAGGAGTCTGTTCATAATCGATTGCCAGCGCCTGAGGATTCCGAACGGCAAACGCATCTCCCGGCGGAGGATCCAAAAGAGAGGGCGGCATTCCGGGGATCGGATTCAGACCCCCTTTTTCACCTGCAAATACAGGCAGAGAAGACAGAAGTCCCCAGGTATAAGGATGCCGGGGATCATAATAAACCTCTTCCGCTGTCCCAATCTCAATGATCTTTCCTGCATACATAACTGCAACTCTGTCTGCGATCCTTGCAACAGCTCCCAGATCATGAGATATGAACACAATACTGATCCCTGTTTTTTCTCTCAGCTCAAGAAGCAGATCCAGAATCTTTGCTTCCACGGTTGCATCCAGTGCTGTAGTCGCCTCATCGGCAAATAATATTTCCGGATCACAGGCCAGTGCAATAGCCAACACACAACGCTGACGCATTCCTCCGGAAAAAAAATGAGGCTGCAGTCCATAGCGCTGTTCTGCATCCGGAATCCCTACCAGCTTCAGCATTTCCACAGCTCTTTTTTTCGCCTCATCCCTGGATACTTTCTGATTTTTGATAATAGCCTCTGTGATCTGTTTGCCAACAGGGATCGTCGGATTCAGCGTCAGCATAGGATCCTGGAACACCATGCTTACCTTGCTTCCGCACAGCTTTTCCATTTTTTTTCTTTTATAGGCTGTGATATTCTCTCCGCAGAGACTGATCTCTCCGCTTTTTACATGTGCATTCGGTGGCAGAAGCTTCATCACGCTACGGCACATAACGGTTTTTCCACATCCGGACTCACCTACGATACAAAGTATCTCTCCTTTTTTTACCGTGAGATCAACATTCCGGACGGCCTGTACCTCGCCGTCCGGTGTGTCAAAGCTTACCGAATAGTTTTTTAATTCCAAAACGGTTTCCTGCATGATCTTTTCCTTATTTTGTAATGGTCCAGTCTTCAATATTCCACATAACACCTACGGAATGATGTCCCAGAACACGTGTGGTATCCAGTCCGTCAAGTCCGGAAACGCCTACATAATCTCCCTGAAGATAAGCAACCAGAAGGATTCCAGGTGCCTTGGCATATGCCTTTTCGAATTCACTATATGCTTCTTTTCTGGCTTCCTCAGTCTCACCGTGACGGCCTTCCTCAAGATATTTATCCACATCTGCATTGGAATAATGCATGTTGTTTCCACTTGCGTCGGTTACAAAGTTTACATATGCCATATCCGGGTCAAACTGTGTTGCATAGCCGGCAAGAAATCCATTGTATCCTGCATCCCAGTCAAATTTGGTAACAAGCTTTACTTCCATTTCCACACCAGCCTGCTTCAGCATATCAGACATGACATTGGCAATATCCACACGCTCTTCTTCGTAATCACGTACCTGGATGGTAAAGTGGAATTTCTGTCCGTTTCTCTCATAGATCCCATCATCACCTTTTTTCCATCCCAGCTCTTCCATCTTCTTTGCAAAGGTATCCAGATCATAGGAGTAGATATTGGCTTCCTTATCTGTTCCGAGAGGGTTTCTCTGGATCGGGCTGTATGCCGGCTCTCCCTGTCCTGCAAGAACACCTGCAATAATGGAATCCTTATCCAGCGCATAATTCAGAACGCCGATGGAATCTCCGTTTTCCTTCCAGAAATCTGTACTCATATCCATGGCAGCTCCACGGTAATCTGCTGTGGTGAACTCCCAGTAATTATATCCGTCCTTATCCTTGAACTGAGAAGCATAGTTGGAATTCAGCCATGCAAGATCCGCCTCGCCGGACTGGAGCATGGTTGCCTTTGTAGTCTCATCCGACACTGTACGGTATACAACGGTTTCAATATTCGGAACCTTTCCGTAATAATCTTCATTTCGTTTCAGTATGATCATTCCGCCGGTAGCATCCCAGTCTTCAAATTTATAACGGCCTGTTCCCACCGGATTCTGGTTAAAGGATGTAGTATTTATGTCCTCCCCTTCCAGAAGATGCTCTGGAAGGATTCCCATGGTAAAGTAATCCAGCATGGCAGCATCATACTGATCCAGTGTAAAGATCACAGTCTGATCATCCGGTGCCTCAATACTTGTAATGTCCTGATAGTTGCTGGTGATGCTGGCTCCCAGGGTTTCATCCTCTGTAAGCTCCTTATAGGTGTATACAACATCCTCTGCATTGAAATCTTCTCCATCATGCCACTTAACACCATCTCGAAGCTTAAAAGTATAGGTATTGGTATCCTTGTCAAAGGTATAGCTCTCTGCAAGATCCTCTACCGGCTTTCCATTGGCATCATATTTCATCAGTCCTGAAAAAATAAGATCCGGAAGTTCATCATGGTTATTCAGAAGGGGATTGATCGTACTTTCTGACTCACCCGCATATACCAGGGTTTTGTTTTCTTCTGCTGCAGCTACGGTTACCGCACTGCCTGCCGATGCTCCTGTACATGCTGCGGTCACTGCTGCCAGTGTTATCGCCGCATATTTTCTTCCATAGTTGATTCCTGTTCTCTTTTTCATTCTGTTTTCCTCATCTTTCCTTATTTTCAAACCGGTTATCTGCATCTCGGAATGTTTTATCACGGTTTGCATCCAAATTTTTTTTCTGACTGCATCAGAGATTGCTGTAATGGTTATTTACCTCACTTCTCACAAAGCTTCCCATACTAGTAATGCACATTAAAGTAATGACCAGAAAAACTCCTGGGATCACGATCACCCACCAGGTATTCATGATCAGTGCTTTATTTGCCAGTGAGAGCATACTTCCCCAGGAGACTACATTTGCCGGAAGTCCAAGACCAAGAAAGCTTAAAGTAGATTCCATGGTAATACAGCTGCTTATCGAAGAGATCACCACAAACATGATCGCCGAAACAAAATTCGGGATCAGATGGTGATACATCACATATCCAAAACTTCCTCCGCAGAGTCTTGCATACATCACATAATCACTGTTCCTTATCTGCCGTACTTCACTTCTTACAATACGTGCCAGTGCAAACCACCCGGTAATACCGATGATCACAGATATGCTGATCACATCATTGGCCTGAATAACCGCAGACAGGATCAGGATCAGCAGAAGGGTCGGAATACTTCCGCACATTTCCGTAAACCGCATCAGAACCGAATCCACCTTTGGACCTGCTGTTCCACTGATGCATCCGTAGGTAACACCGATCACAGTAATGATCGCAGCACCCAGAAGTCCGATCACCAGAGAAACCCTTCCGCCATACCAGATCAGTGAATAAATATCTCTTCCAAGCGAATCCGTTCCAAAGATAAATTCCTTTCCCGGCGGTGTATTCAGATTCTGGAGATAAAAACCTGAGGGATCATGATTTGCAACAACATTTGCAAATACACAGCCAAAAACGATCAGAAAAAGCAGGAACATGGAAAATACCGGTTTCCCCTTCAGCTTTTCCTGAAATGTTTTTTTTCGTTTTTCAGATCCTTGCTGCTTCCACCCGGCACCAACTACCTGAAAAAGCTCAGCTTCTGAAAGCTTCCGGTCAGCTACCATACCCTCACCTCCGAATCCTTCATTCTTGGATCGATCTCTTCATTGACAGTCTGTGCAACAAAGCTGCTTAAAAATACGATGAATCCCGTGATCAGCACATCGATCATCAGCAGGTTATAATCATGATATTTAGCAGATTCCACTGCAAGATTTCCAATTCCCGCATAATTGAAAACAGCTTCCACAGTTACAGTCCCACCCGTTACATGGGGTACCGAAACTGCCATAATACTCACGATCGTCGGCATTACATTTCGAAGACAATGCTTCCACAGGATCTTTCTTTTGGAAAGTCCCTTGGATCTGGCAAGAAGTACATAATCCTTCCGCACCTCATCCAGGAATTTGTTACGTATCATATATGCGTAATACCAGAGATGGCTGAAGATCATTACTACCAGCGGAAGGATCATATGCTTCATACGATTGCCGATACTATCTGCCATTCCCACATCATAGGCACCGCTGCTTGGAAACCATCCAAGATTTACACTGAAGATCAGGATCAGTACCACACCAAGCCAGAAAGCCGGCACATAATAGGCTGCTGTTCCGATCTTGCAGATCAGCCGGTCGATCCACTGATTCTCATGAAGCGTACAGAATATGGCGATCAGAACTGCCAGTATAAAGATCACAATATAAGCAATTCCTCCCAGCACCAGAGTATTTCCGATCAGCGGTCTGATCACATTCATAACCGGCTGCCTGTATTTCAGCGACAATCCGAAATCACCATGGACTACATTGGTAAACCACCTTACATACTGTACCCCGATCCCCTGATCCAGTCCTAGTCTCGTTCTGGCCGCAGCCACCTCATCGCTGGTCATCATTTCCAGGGAATCTCCGTAAAAGGACTGCAGGGGATCTCCCGGTGCCAGTCTCGCCAGCCAGAACACCACCACAGACAGCAGAAACATAACCACAGCAAGCAGAAGGATCCGCTTCAGGATCCGGATGACGAGTTTATTTTCTTTGTTCATAATTTTCCTTTCCCACTGCCCTTTACAGTTCAGACAGACATTCGCATTCCGCTCTGCTGCATGCTCATGAACACAAATCGTGGAGCGATTTGTGTTCATATTTCAAAAGCAGTTATGGCATCCAAAACCATAACTGCTTTTGAAAGGGTCGTGTTATTATTCGACAAAACATTTGTATGCACAAATAGGAGTGCGCGGAGGTTATGTGCATCACAGTGTTTTTATATTCAGCACGCGGAGTGTGCTGCTGATATTATTTTATCATTTAACAGCTTTCGGACAACCCCGGTACGGGGATATTGGACAGTCGGTTTTAGCATGGATGTGTATTCCATATAAAAAACGGGACTTTTCTGTATCAGGAACCTGTGTCCCGTGCAGAAAAATCCCGTCTGGTCTTTTGCTTTATTCTTTTATCACTTCCCGGAAATCTGAAGTCTTTCCTTCACGAATCCCAGAAAATCCTTTCCCTGTTCACTGAGCTCTTCACCTCTCCGGCAAATGCACCCGTAAACAAGTTTCTGGCCTTCTCCCGGAAATGTATATTTCACGGAGGAATATCCCGGATCACGGCCGGAAAGATCCGCACCACTGATATTACACAACTCTCCGGACCCAAGAAGACGTTCCACGATATAATCACTGTTTGTTACGACTACGGTCTCTGCCTCCACTGCGGAATGACCGTTTTCCTCTACAAGGTTCCGGTAATTATCCGGGGAAAATTCATCGGGAAATCTCTGGATCAGCCTGAGCTGGGACATATTAAAATCTCCCTCATCTGCTGTATCTGCTTTCCTTTTCCCGGTATAAATATTTACCTCGGTTTCCGTCAGCAGCTCAAATTCCAGGTAATTCCGGGAAAGAAAATACTGGAACGCTGCCAGCTGATTCTGCATCACATAGGCGAATCCCATATCATCCTGTCTGGCTTTCACACGTTTTATGATCTCATGGGTATCTGCTGCGTAAACCTGATAATGAAGATCATCGCACTTATGTGCTTCATAATACGTTACGAAGGTATCCGCAAACCAGGAGCTGGGATGAAAGCATACACACAGGTTGCTTTTTGCAAGTGGCTGTGCCTGCATTTCCAGTTCATCTATATTTTCCAGGATCCTCTGCACATGGATATATGCACGCTCTCCTTCCGGTGTCAGCTCTATGCCCTTTGCATGACGGACAAACAGCTGGGTACGCATATCATCTTCCATGGAACGGATTACCTTGCTTACATTTGACTGCGTGGTAAAAAGCAGCTCTGCAGCCTGGCTGAAGGAGCCTGTTTTGGCACAGGCCGCAAAATACTGGATCTGTTTTATATTGAGCATGATCCTACCTCGGTTTCTTCGCAAAGATCAAAAACATCGGGGTCGGATTATAAAACTCGTCTTTTTCTGTATAAATACGTTTGCTGATACCAAGATCAAAGGAAAATTCTTCCACACCTATACGGCTCAGCGTTTCCAGATCCCATGCCGGACGCAGAAAAGAACTGATGGGCAGCTGCCGCTTGATATCCTCGCATTCCTGCATCAGCTCATCCTGGATCTGATGATGGGCATGATTCTCCGGAAGATCCGCAGTGTCCGCAAAGTCTGCTGCTCCGTAGTTTGCATCCAGATTGATCATCACTCCGCCTGGTTTCAGCACGCGGAACCATTCCTGATAAGCGTGTTCTGCATCCGGCAGTGTCCAGGTAAGGTTTCGGGATACGATCACGTCAAATTCCTCATCCGGGAAATCCGGGTTTTCCGCATCCATGACTGCAAACTGACAGTCTGCTTTTTCTTCCTCAGCCAGCTCTTTTGCATGGGTGATCATATCCGGTGTCAGGTCGATTCCGGTTACCTGATGGCCTTCTTTTGCAAGAAGAATGGTGAAAAATCCGGTTCCGCATCCCACATCCAGGATCCTGAGATTCTTTTTCTCCGGCAGGTGCTTCTTAAGCTCGGTCATCCATCTGCCTGCAAGGGCGCTGTGAAGTTCCGCTCTTCTCTGTTCCAGAAAGCTGTCGCTGCGCCTGGTCCAGTACTGGGCGATCCTTGTTTTCCGCTCGTCTTTTTCTCTTACGATATTTCCGTAGGTGATCACAGGGCCGCCTTCCACAACCTGAAGGCTTGATACCTGATAAAGGATCACACCATCCATATCTGCACGACAGATTTCCTGAACATTTCCCTCATAATCACGGATCTCTCCAAGATACTCATCCTGATGAACGATATCGCCTGGTTTCTTCACCGGATACCAGAGACCGTTGACACTGGCGCACTGATAACGCACATCATCCATTTTCAGCGGATAGTACGTACTGTGGGAACGGATTCCGTTATAGGCTCCGATGCTGCAGAGGATATTTCTTACATCTCTTCGCATGGAATCCACTTCCTCCCGTTCCCAGGTTCCCATACAGCCGCGTTCCAAAAGGACCGCCGGAATATGGAAGGTACTTGCCGCATAATTGTAGGCGCCGCCTGTACTCACATTTGACTGTACCATATATGGGACATCAACCTGCTCTGCCATTTTTCGGGAAGCTTCCACGATCTCCGGCTTTGCCACGCCTGCAAAATATACATACGGAGTCAGCTCCTCATAATCATCACCGCCGTGAAGATCGATATAATAATCTGCCTTCCGGATCAGGGATTCTGTGATGGCCGCTGCCAGTCGTTCCATTTTTGTGCCATCTTTTCTGCCAGGGAAAACACGGTTCAGATTTTTTCCGTCTTCCCAGCTGATGCTGCCTGCACGCTTCTCAAAATCTTCCCGGTTCAGCACCTTTACCAGAACCAGCTGGCCCTTTACCTTTTCCGGCTTCAGCCGCTTCGACAGCTCGATCAGAGTCTGGATCCCCACATACTCTCCTGCATGAAGACCTGCTGTGACGAGAACGGTTTTTCCAGGATCTTTTCCACGGATGATGGTTGCAGGAAGGACAAATTCTCCATCTCCGAGCTCGAGAAAGCCTTCTGTTTTTTCTCCTGCCGCAACCGGAAGATTCAGGAAATGATCCGGCTTTACACCAGTTACCATAAACATTGGTGTGGACTGATAATTTAATCTCTCCTCCTCACTCCAGACCGTTTTCCATATTTCTGTGTCTGTGCGGATCCCAAGAAGTCCTGCTTCTCTGAGAGTTTTTACATCCCACTGGGGACGACTGATCTTTGACAGCGGTACCTGGAGGGCGATCCGCTCCATGCGCTCAATATCCGTACAGAGATAGTGATCATCCAGGCTGTTGTTTTCCACATTTTTCCGGTCGTTTTCGTATGCCTTACGCTGCTCTTCCTCATAAAGATAACCGTACCAGTTGGCATCAAAATTCAGAAGTCTTCCTCCTACCTTCAGTACACGGACCCACTCTCTGTAAGCAACATCAGGATGCTCCAGATTCCAGGTAAGATTTCGGGAAATGACCACGTCAAAGGTATTATCCTCAAAATCCAGCTTCTGTGCATCCATCCGCTGGAAATGAATGTTCCGGCAAAGTTCTCCCGCATTTTCCTTTGCCTTTTCCAGCATTCCTTCCGTATAATCCACTGCATCTACATGATATCCGGCTTCTGCCAGGATCACTGGAAAAAATCCGGGGCCTGTTCCGATATCCAGGATACGGATCTCTTCCTTTGGCTTGTCTGGAAACTGGCTGGTCAGCACCTTAAGCCATGCGTTTTTCTGCGTTCCTGCAAGCTCTTTATGATTCACTTCGGAGTACCCTTCTGTACGGGTGCTCCAGTAAGATTCGATTTCGTCGAGAAGTTTTTCCACGTTGATTCCTCCGCGCTTTTTTATTTATGTGGGGGCCTGATCTGATAAGGTTTTCCTAACTTTTTCCATACCCCCATAGGTTATGTTTAATGTACCAAATTGTCAGGGTTTTAACAAGCCCCTGGGGGGGATTCCCGCTCGTCTGTAAGACAGGAATATTTACAGATTCCGCCGGTAAAATTCCCGCATCCGTACACTGCGCCGGCACTTCTGCCTGCCTTGTAATTCTTTAAATGCTGTGGTATCATCCTACCTGTAGTAATTCAGTAATGATCCCTGAAAATCAAGCGGATATTGGCGATCTGCATTCGCTGCATCAGGGCAACAGTAAAAATCTCAACACATCGAAATCGAAAGGATGGTTTATATACAAATGACAACACAGGAACTGGCTTATGAAGTCATCAGCCGTTTAAAAAAAGAATATCCGGACGCAGACTGTACCCTGGATTATGATGATGCCTGGAAACTTCTTGTAAGTGTCCGCCTGGCAGCTCAGTGCACCGATGCCAGAGTGAATGTGGTGGTTCAGGATCTCTACGCAAAATATCCGGACGTGGCAGCCCTGGCAGCTGCAAAACCGGAAGATATCGAGGCCATTGTACGTCCCTGCGGTCTTGGAAAAAGCAAGGCTCGGGATATCAGCGCCTGTATGCGGATCCTCCACGAACAGTACCAGGACAAAGTTCCGGAAGACTTCAACGCACTTCTGAAACTTCCCGGCGTGGGGCGCAAAAGTGCCAACCTGATCATGGGCGACGTATTTGGAAAGCCTGCCATTGTGACCGATACCCATTGTATCCGTCTTTCCAACCGCATCGGTCTTGTCCATGACATGAAAGACCCGAAAAAAGTGGAAATGGCTCTCTGGAAGATCATTCCTCCGGAAGAAGGCAACGATCTCTGCCACCGCCTTGTAAACCACGGAAGAGAAGTCTGTACAGCACGGACAAAGCCTTACTGTGACCGCTGCTGTCTCAGTGATATCTGCGAAAAAAATGGGATATGAATGTATGTAGTCCAATAAACATTCACACCCCGGAAAGGACAACATTATGAATTTTAAAAAACTGGAAAATAATCTTCTGGATATGATCCAGGAACAGCAGGTAAAGATCGGATACATGAGCGGAGTTACCCGTTTTTATTATCCGCTGCAGTCTCTGAACCGTCTCCTCGGCACAGAGCTTACAGAAGAAGAAATGCAGCATGCGCTGGAAGAATTTTCCGATCATGCCTGTGACCGCCTTGGGAAAGTAAAGGCTTCTTCCAAAAACGAACGTTTCTGCATCACTCTGCCGCCACAGGCATCCGACTATGTTCACGAGAACCGGAAACCAAGTGAATTTCTGGTACGTTTCATTAACACCGTTGCCCGCCACGGCTGTACTCTGGATGAAGTGATGAATGTTTTCCATAGTTATTCCAAACATGTGCATATGGAAAAAACAACCGGCACAGGCTTCGACTACCTTGTATATTTTGAAGACGGTATTCCAGACGATTACCGGTACTGCCTGTCCCTGGAAGGTGAGCATATGATCTATCATAAGTTCACGCCGGAAGATTATGAGGACTTTGGATTCTGATATCCGAACGCCATTATAAAAAACCGCCGGTCTGCAGACAGATTTTCAAAAAAATCTTCTGTAAACCGACGGTTCTTTTTATTCTCTACACCCGGAACTTCTTCTGCATCTCCCGTACCATATCTTTTCTCTTAAACAGAAACAGCCAGACCAGCATCAGAAAACTGACGCAGATACAGATCAGAGACGGATACAGAACATTCACCACACCGATGGCCAGAAGGATCAACGGGATCACCACGCCGAAAGCTCCTGCTTCCAGAAGATAGATCATATATTCCGCAACTTCCAGCCTCTGTGCCGCTGTGATCACCCACATGGAGCAGATCACAGCAAGGGCCGCAAGAGGAAGAAGATAATCCACAGACCAGCCCCGCCAGCCGGTAAACATATCCCAGAGCACACCTGCTACCGTTACGATCACCAGCTGCCACATTTCATTCTTCAATAGATTCCGCCGCTTCACATACGCCACCGAAACCATCAGCCAGGTGCAGAACGCTCCTGCAGTCACAAACCAGGCCCATCCCATATGGCCGTCCACCAGATAATCGATCAGATTACATACCACAGCCAGCACGATGCACAGAAACGTAAAACTCTCAAAAAGCTTCGCCGGAGCTTTCCGTTCCTCTTTCTGCCCCGGAAAATCATTCTCCCGGATCTCACAGGATACCTGCTCTTTTTTCAGCTTCTCCACAAAATTCCGCTCAATATTTCCATTGGGGATCTTGGACGAAAAACTTAAAACCATCTCATCCCCAAAAGAACAGGAGCACAGCTGCAGGCTGTCCGTACTTGCAAAAAGCCCGAATCTCTGAATGTATTTCCGGTATTCCTCCGGCATCCGTATAATTCCCACATTGGAATAGATCGCGGTAATGGACCTTCCTCCAAGAGTTGTCCCTGCAAGAAGGAACGGCGTTTTGATCTCCAGCGGCACCAGACGCAGGATCGGATTCTTTTCCAGGCTTACCAGATCATTCAGCTTCGCCTCGATCACATCTTTGCTCAGTTCTTTTGCAAACTGCTCCTTTACGGATCCAAGAATATCCTCAAAAGTCGTTTCCGCAGAAAAATAACAGCTGATCTCGATCCACCCGAAAAAATTCGCCATGGACCGGGACGGAAAATAGTTCCTTAAATTTACCGGGATCATAAGGCCAATGGGTTTTTTCGCCTGATTCTGGGGCACCTCCTCATGGATCGCCCAGATAAGAGCCGCCGTAAGAAAAACCGTGATCGACACACCGGCTGCTTTTGCCCGGGCGTGGATCTCTTTCACCGGAATGCATACTTCCGTGATACTCATATCTTCCTGTCTGAGTTTCTCACCTTTCAGCTGAAAAGCCGGCTTCTTGGACTCTCTCTTTCTTGGCGCATCTGAGGAATAATACTGGGAAAAACTGTCCTCTTCCATATCTCTTCCGGTGATATTTTCGTCTGGAAAAAGCTCCGGAAGTTCTTTCTCCGGATGTGCCTCCTGAAGATAATCTTTTACAAGTTCCATCAGGAAATGCATGGCTCCCGTTCCATCCGTCAGCGCGTGAAATACCTCAAAATTGATCCGGTTCTTATAGTAACTCACCCGAAAAAGAAGCGTTTTTTTGTCCGGAATGTAAAGTCCGCTGCAGGGTGCACCTGCTTCTTCCTTTACTACCGCCGGAATATCCCGTCTCTCCAGGTAAAACCAGAACAGTCCCTTTCTTAAAACCGCACGGAAAAGAGGGTATTTTTCCATGGTACGATCCAACGCTTTCTGCAGCGTTTCTTCTTTTATCTCTTCTTTCAGTTCACAGTAAAAACGAAATACCCTGGTGTCATTTTTTCCTGTCACCGCCGGGAACGCCAGTGCCGCATTATCCAGTTTTCTCCACTGTGCATATTCGTTCTTCATGATGTTTTCCTTCTTCCTGCGAGATATTTACTGTCCATTATCCGAGACTTTTCTGAGATTTCTGTTTCCTGTCCGCAGACATTTTGCCCTTTCACAACTGCTCCTGCTCTTCTGTTTCCAGAAAACGGTTCACATACGTAAAGCTCTCCTGCACATGCAGAAATTTGATTCCCAGTGCAAAGTACCCGTGAAACGCACCTGCGATCCTGTGTACTTCCACTCGATTCCCTGCGGCTTTTAAGCGTTCACCAAATGCCTCTCCTTCATCCCGAAGAGGATCAAACTCAGCGGTAAGGATCAGTGTATCCGGCATATTTCGGAGATCTTTCTCCAAGATCGGCGCAAAATACGGATTCTTTCTGTCTTCCGGGCAGCTCTCATAAAGCTTCAGATAATCTTCCATCTTCTCTGCTGTGAGAAGATAACCGGTCCCGTTTGTTTTTACGGATTCAAAAGGCGATTCTTCTGTATAACAGTTGTTCAGTGCCGGATAGATCAGGATCTGTTTTTTCGGATAAAATTCTCCCCTGTCTCTGGCCATCATGCACACAGCCGCAGCCAGATTTCCGCCGGCACTGTCTCCCATAATGGTAATACGATCCGGATCGGTATTCAGAAGAAATCGGTTGGTATAAAAAGCCTTCGCTGCCGCATAGCAGTCCATCAACCCCACCGGGAAACGGTATTCCGGTGCCAGCCTGTACTCCACAGATGCCACGATCTGACCGGTGGACTGCGCCATTCTGGCACATACACGCTGATAATTCTCCACGCTTTCTGTAACCCATCCACCACCGTGGAAAAACAGGATCACCGGAGGTTTTCTGCCGGAAGCAGCCCCATTCTCCATGGCCTCTTCTGTTGGAAAAAACAGACGGATTGGCACTTTATAGTCCCCATTATAAACTTCCGCATCCAGTGTTTTGTAAAAAATACTCATAGGATCCATTTTTTTAATATCTGCCAGCTTTCTGGAAGCGTCTACCTCAATTCCTCCATAGGAAAGAGCCTGCAGAACTGTCCGTACTGCACGTGGCATAGAACTTCCGTCTTTCACAGGGATCCCCGGAATCACGATACGTCGGCTTCTTCTTTTTCCTTTGCTTGTATAAATATATTTCGTCTCAGTTTCATACTTCCTGAGGATATGGATGCGTTTCACGCAGGTTCGTTCATAGGAAATCCTCTTCAGGATTTCATGATCGGTACGGATAACTACTTCTGTTCCTTTATAGCCCCGGATGTAATAACTGTTTTCTTTTTTCTTTATCTGTGGTCGTCTTAATCTCAGTAAATGCTTTCTGATCGCGTCCTCACCTCCATGAATTTTTTCTTTGTTGTGAACTATGATAGCATCCGCAGCTTACGAGTACAAGTCGTAGTAAAAAATATACTGCTGCATAATTCCACGCATTCCCTTATATCTGCGGTTTGGAAATCCTCTTTTATAATGCACATCCATGACCTGGCGGATATGGGTATCTATGGGAAAAGCATCCATATGATGCAATGCAAACAGGCAGATACACTCTGCTACCTTTTCTCCAACGCCACAGAGTTTCATCAATTCTTTCTTTGCCTGATGGTAACGCATATCATAGATTTTTTCCAGGGAGATTTCGCCGGATGCGATAGTCCTGGCTGTCACTGCGATATATTTTGCCCGATATCCAAGGCCGCAGTCTCTTAAGTTCTCTTCCGTTGCCTGACTCAGCGCCTCCACAGTTGGAAACGCATAATATTCCACACCTGTTGATGAAACTTTTCGCTCTCCATATTTCCGACAGATAGTTTCGATACATTTGCGGATGCGTTTGATATTATTCTGCTGGGAAATCAGAAACGTGACGATCATTTCCCAGAGATCCTGTCTTAAGATCCGGATCCCGTCTCCTGCCTTTATGGCGGCACCCAGATATTTATCCCGTGGATTGGCTGCATTCATGTAAGTTTCATAATCCGTATCCAGGTCAAAATACAGCACCCAGTAACAGATAAATTCTTCCTGAGAGCAGTAAAAATCTACCACTCCCCCCTTCTGGCGCATTTCCAGATACTGATCTCCCGCCACCATGGAAAAGTGTCCATCTCCAAGTTTCTTCATCCGGAAGCACTGCCCGGAATCGCATATTTTATCAAGGCTGAAATGTTCCAGCTCTACTGTGATCATGTTGGTTCCTCTCGTAAGTATTTTTCTGTATTTTTATCACGTATCATTTTCGATGGTTTATTATAAGACATTTATAAAGTAAAGAAAAGCAGAAGAGGAAAATAAAATGACCTGTGCGAAAATAAATTCACCTGGCATCATGAAGGATTTCCAATGCCCGTTTATATCTTCCATGCAGACGTGAGATCTGTTCCACAGATATATTTTCGCAGTCAGAAAGACGTGTTACATCAGAATTGTGGAGCAGATCAGCCTGCTTCACTTTTTTTGCGATCGGATTCTTCCGGATATTCCGGATATAGTCGAAATAATTCATACTCTTATCTCTTGTAAGATAACGTAAGGCCTCCACAACTTCTTCCGGAAATTCTCCGGTAAGATCTTCAAATGTGATCTCTGTATCTTCCACCACATCGTGAAGAAGTGCCGTACATACACTGAGTTCATCATCCATCTGCTCTGCTACATGAAATGGATGAAAAATATAAGGTGTCCCGCTTCGATCTGTCTGTCCATGATGTGCCTCGTATGCCACCTTCATAGCTTTTTTCGTCAAAGCTGTATAAATCATAACCGCGCCTCCCGTTGGGTTCTCTGAACCGCCATTCAGATCACTGTATACCTTTTACGCCTACAGCAATCCTGTACCCTGTATAACACAGTATAGCATCTGATTTTCCTTCCTACAAGGATAAAAAGTCTTATATATCTATCATTTTTCCTTATATACGACAATTTTCTGATTATAACATTCCCGGAAATACTGCTGTTCTTACCTGGATCTTTCATTCGATCATGAACTCGCTTGCCCTCATTCTGAAATTGGTATATACTACTTCTAAATGAGCAAATCACCACTGATCTGGTGATAATACAGAAAGGAATCTTACCAATGAAATTTATATATCCCGCAGTTTTCCGTCCCACAGAGGACAAAAAATACAACGCTTTTTTCCCGGATCTTGCCTGCTGCGAAGCCAGTGGTGACACGCTGGACGACGCCATCGAAAATGCCAATGCTGCCGCATATGACTGGATCTACACAGAGCTTATGGAATTTGAGGGCAAGCTTCCTCCGGTTTCCGAGGAAAGCGATCTGGATCTTCAGGAGGGTGACGTTGTCCGCAATATTTCTGTAAATATCCGTTTCCAGGATGGATGGGACGAATAAAGCTCTCACCTGGAATAAAACCACTGTTTGCCATCATTTTCCATATATGGCAATACAGAAAATATCTGTTCACAGCTAAAAAGCATCTGAATCGGAAACATTCTTTCGTTACCGATTCAGATGCTTTTATTGTGCATTTCTTTATTGTTCATGATACTGCCTGAAAAATTTACGCAGTCCATCCAGTGCTTTTACCAGTACTTCTGTCTCATCCTCATTAAGCTCCGCAAGCACAGCTTCTGTCATCTGTCTGTGAAATTCCGCATGATGGTGATATGCCATACGTCCCTTGTTGGTAAGCTGGATAAATACCACTCTCCGGTCCTTTTCACTTCGTTCTCTCTTCACATAGCCCTTTTTTACAAGGCTGTTCATGGATGTTGTGAGGGAGCCTACCGTGATCTTCAGCTTGGCTGCGATGGAAGACATATTTCCTCCGCCAAGGCCTACTGCCTCGATAATGTGCATATCATTGTTGGAAATATCTTTATATTTATCTGTGATGATGGCTTCTTCCTCCAGCCGGAGGATCTCGTTGAACAGATTCACCAGCACGTCATTTATAACTTCCCGATTGTCCACTCTACCCCGCTCCTGTTTCTCCGGAGCCAAAAAGCTTCTCCGGTTCTCTGTTTATGAAGCCATCGTAACATAAATATAGGATTTTTTCCACTGGATTTTTGCTTTGCGGATACAAAATCACTGCGCTTAAAATTTCTACATTTTCCGAAAACGTTCGTAGCGGTGTTCCAGAAGCTTCTCTGGCTCTGTCTTGCCATATTTTCCAAGGAAATCTTCTATTCCGTTTTCCAGATAAGCCGCAGCATCGTTTATGTTCTCACGGCTTACAGGCTCAGCTTCCGGGATCACATGCTCGATCATTCCCATCTGATAAAGATCCGCAGCAGTAAGTTTCATCACTGTGGCAGCCTCCTTTGCCTTTTTGCTGTCTTTCCAGAGAATAGAGGCAAAGCCCTCCGGAGACAAGATGGAATAGACGGAATGCTCCAGCATCCATACCTCATCCGCTACAGCAAAAGCGAGCGCACCGCCGCTTCCTCCCTCACCGATCACAATGGAAAGTACAGGAACGGTAAGTCCCGCCAGCGTATAGAGATTTTTCGCAATAGCTTCACCCTGTCCTCGTTCTTCTGCTTCCAGTCCGCAGAATGCACCTGGCGTATCCACAAGGCAGATCACCGGTCGGTGAAATTTCTCTGCCTGCTGCATCAGACGCAGAGATTTCCAGTAGCCTTCCGGAGAAACCATTCCAAAATTCCGGGCAATATTTTCCCTGGTGCCCTCACCTTTTTCCTGTGCAAGAACCGTCACCGGCTTTCCGTGAAAAAATGCCACACCGCCGATCACTGCCGGATCATCACCACAGTGGCGGTCACCGTGAAATTCCATGAAATCGTCAAAGAGTGCCTCGATGTAGTCTTTTCCCGTGGGACGTGTTTTTGCTCTGGCAAGCTGGACATGTTCCCAGGGAGTGTAATTTCCTGATGGGATGAATTCCGGCCAGATTGTATTCTCTGATTCCCGTTTATCTCCCACGGCAGTTTCTGTCGATTCCGCATTATCAGATTTATATTTCATTTCCATGTCCGAATTATCGGACTGTCCATAATCTGGTATTTTATTTTCATGTAACTTCAGGATATCCGCCAGCACGCTTCTCTGCTCCTCACGTTCCACGATCTTATCCACAAAACCGTGTTCCAGAAGAAATTCCGCTCTCTGGAATCCTTTGGGAAGTTTCTGACCGATGGTCTGCTCAATGACTCTGGGGCCGGCAAATCCGATCAGTGCTTTTGGCTCTGCCAGGATAATATCTCCCAGCATGGCAAAGCTTGCAGTCACACCACCTGTCGTCGGATCTGTAAGAACCGGCACATAGAGAAGCCCTGCATCACTGTGTTTTCGAATGGCCATACTGGTTTTTGCCATCTGCATCAGGGATACCAGTCCCTCCTGCATTCTGGCACCGCCGGAACAGATATAGAGAATCACCGGAAGTCTCTCCTTTGTGGCACGTTCAAAAACCCGGGTGATCTTTTCCCCAACAACCTCTCCCATACTGGACATCATGAAACGGCAGTCACAGACACCAAGCGCTGTCGGTGTCCCTTTTATCGTACACTTACCGGTAACCACAGCCTCGTCAAGTCCTGTCTTTTCACGGAGTGATCTGATTTTTTCCTCATATCCTTTGTACTGAAGCGGATTCTGTTCTTCCATATGTACGTCCCACTCTGTGAAACTCTTTCGATCTACGACCATCTTGATCCGCCGGTAAGCCGGTACATGAAAATAATTTCCACAATGTGGGCAGATGTAATGATTCTGTTTTACCTCATCTGCAAAAACGGCAGCCTTGCAGGCATTGCATTTTCGCATCAGGTTATCCGGAACCTCCGGAGTGTTCCCGTACTCCTCCCCCCGGATATCCCGTACTGTTTTTTTGAACATATGCTTAATTCTCATTGATCTTCACTCCCGCAATGATATGACTTGCCAGAAAACCGGTGTCAAAATTTCCGGACTGATAATCCTCATTTTTCAAGATTTCATACTGATAGTCAATGTTTGTATCGATTCCGTCAATGATCACCTCACCAAGGGCACTCTGCATTTTTGCAATGGCTGCCTCACGGCTGTCTGCATGAACGATCAGCTTGGCAAGCATGGAATCATAATACGGTGGGATCTTACAGCCGTTATAAACGCAGGTATCCACACGGATCCCGTTTCCTCCCGGAAAATGTGCCCCCTGGATAGTTCCCGGTGAAGGCCGGAAGTTTTTCTGAGGATTCTCGGCGTTGATCCTGCACTCGATGGCATGTCCCATAATATGGACATCATCCTGTGATATTTCAAGAGGCATCCCCGAAGCGATCTTCAGCTGCTCTTTCACAAGATCGATTCCGGTTACCCATTCTGTCACCGGATGTTCTACCTGAATTCTTGTGTTCATTTCCATAAACCAGAATTTTCCATCCGGCTCCAGCAGAAATTCAATGGTTCCCGCATTGACATAGCCGGCCGCTTTTGCTGCCGTCACTGCCGCATGACCCATTTTTTCTCTTAATTCCGGCGAAACTGCTGCGCTTGGAGATTCCTCTATCATCTTCTGATGATTTCTCTGAATGGAGCAGTCACGTTCTCCCAGATGAATGACATTTCCCTGGTTGTCCGCAAGGATCTGAAATTCAATATGTCTGGGATTTACCACAAAATGTTCAATATACATGGTACCGTCGCCAAAAGCGATCTCAGACTCTTTTCTGGCAGTTGCGTAGGCCTCTGGAAATTCCTCCGGGGTATTTGCCACACGCATACCTTTTCCACCGCCGCCAAGAGCTGCCTTGATGATCACCGGGTAGCCGATCCGCTCTGCTTCCTTAAGGCCGGTTTCAATATCCTCCACATCCCCTTCACTGCCTGGAACTACCGGAACACCTGCTGCGATCATGGTGCTTCTTGCGATCTTTTTGTTTCCAAGCATGCGGATGACCTTCGATGGCGGTCCCACAAATGTAATTCCGCATTTTTCACAAAGCTCCGCAAATCTGGCATTTTCCGAAAGGAAACCAAATCCCGGATGGATGGCATCCGCACCGGAAACCATGGTGGCGCTGATGATCTGCTCCATATTCAGATAGCTCTGTGCGGAAGGTCCCGGACCGATACAGATTGCTTCGTCTGCCAGCTGTGTGTGAAGGCTTTCCTCATCTGCCTCGGAATAAACTGCCACTGTGGCAATTCCCATTTCCCTGCAGGCACGGATAATACGTACCGCGATCTCGCCTCTGTTGGCGATCAGTAACTTTCGAATCATACAATCACCTTACCCGATCATAAATGTAAGTTCTGCCTCTACGGCAACCTCTCCATCTACAGATGCCACTGCGGAACCGATTCCCACGGGGCCCTTTCTGCGGATGATCTTTGTCTCAAGACGGAGTTTATCTCCGGGAACTACCTTTCTGCGGAATTTACACTTGTTGATGCCGCCAAAATAAGCAGTTTTTCCCTTCATATCCTCCAGGGAAAGAATAGCTACCGCACCAACCTGTGCCAGAGCCTCTACCATAAGGACGCCCGGCATTACCGGCTCCTTCGGAAAATGTCCCCGGAAAAAGTCCTCGCGGAAAGTCACGCATTTATATCCAACAGCAAATTCACCTGGTTCATAATCTTCGATATAGTCCACAAGCAGAAACGGATGTCTGTGCGGGATGATCTCTTCGATCTGTTTTACGTCAAGATGTTTCATTCTCTATCCTCCTGAAAAATCACGGAGAAAACGACCGATTACATAATCTGTATTCTTTTTCTCCGAAACATTCTCTTTCTTATTCTTTAATTCTGACCTGAAGATATTTTATCGGATACGGAAAAGCTTCTGTCCATACTCTACCGGCTGTCCGTTTTCCACATAGATTTCCGCGATCTCGCCGTCAAAATCACTTTCGATCTCATTCATCAGTTTCATTGCTTCCACGATTGCAAGAACCTGGCCTTTTTTTACTTTATCTCCTACCTGGACGTATGGCGGAAGATCCTGGGATGGTGCTGCGTAGAAAGTTCCGACCAGCGGAGAAGTTACCAGGCTGCCGGTCTGGTCATCTGATTTCTGTGATACGTTTTCCGGCTGCTCTATATTTTGCACAGGTACTGTATTCTGCACGCCCTGTGTTTCTGCTGCATTTTTGTCTGCCGCTGCCATTTCATCTGCCGGATCTGATACTGTCGCCGCCACGGAACCTGCACCTGCCATCGGCACTGTATGCACTGCCCTGCGGACTTTTCCACCGGCCATTCCTGCCGCCGGAATGTTTTCCACAGTTTCCCCCATAACTCCCTGGATGATCTGTGGTTTTCCGTGTTCCATGCTTAAGGTCAGATCTGCTGTCTCGTAAGTAAAAGCAGTAAGTTCTGATGCGGATACGTGATCGATGAGCTCAAGGATCTGGTTAAATTCCATGATTTCACTCCTCCTCATACTTCTTTACAAGCAAGGTTCCGTTATGGCCTCCAAAGCCAAGGGAATTGCTCATTGCATAGCGTACTTCCTGTTCTGCCGGAGCGCCGATCATATAGTTGAGATCCAGCTCCTCCTCTGTTTCCGTAGTTCCCACAGTCTGATGGATAAATCCGTCCAGAATGGATTTTACACACACGATAAACTCAACAGCACCTGCTGCGCCAAGAAGATGTCCTACCATGGATTTTGTGGAGTTGATCTTTACATCTTTTGCCGCGTCTTTGAACGCAAGCTTGATGGCTCTTGTCTCAAACAGATCGTTGTGGTGGGTTCCGGTTCCGTGTGCATTGATATAATCTACCTGCTCCGGTGCAACACCTGCTTCTTTCATGGCGTTTTCCATGGCACGTGCGGCGCCGCTTCCGTCCTCGGCCGGAGATGTGATATGAAAAGCATCTGCAGTTGCACCATATCCCACAACCTCTGCCAGGATATTGGCATTTCTCTTTTTCGCATGTTCCAGTTCTTCCAGAACAACCACACCTGCGCCTTCACCCATGACAAAACCACCTCTGTCTTTGTCAAAAGGAATGGAAGCACGCAGCGGATCCTCGCTTGTGCTCAGTGCGGTAAGGCTTGCAAATCCTGCAATTCCGATGGGGCAGATAGCACCTTCTGTACCGCCTGCAAGCATTACATCTGCATCGCCGTACTGGATGGCACGGAAAGCGTCTCCGATACAGTGAGTTCCTGTTGCACATGCAGTTACCACGTTTGTACACTTTCCTTTTGCACCGGTGGCAATGGAAACATTTCCTGCTGCCATGTTTGTGATCATCTTGGGAACAAGAAGGGGATCAACCCTTGAAGGACCTTTTTCCACAAGCTTCTTCTCATTCAGCTCCGTAGCCTGAAGGCTTCCCACACCGGAACCGATGATCACGCCTACCATGTACGGATCTTCCTCTTCCATCTTAAGACCTGCATTTTCCACAGCTTCCAGTGCGGCTGCCACCGCATACTGGGAAAAGGGCTCCATTCTTCTTGCGGTTCTGGGATCCATGCGGTCTTTTGCTACGAAGCCTTTCAGCTCCGCTGCCAGTGTTGCCTTATATCCAGTTGTATCAAAACGGGTGATCGGTCCGATCCCCACTTTTCCTTCTTTCACTCCGTTCCAGAAGCTTTCCACATCGTTTCCGATCGGTGTTACTGCTCCAAGTCCTGTTACTACTACTCGTCTTTTCATCAATCTATCCTCCTGACTCCGGGGAGCCTTTTTTACATTGCCATTCCGCCGTCTACACGAAGTACCTGTCCTGTAATATAACGTGCGCCGTCCGATGCCAGAAAAGCGGCTGCTTTTGCCACATCTTCTGCAGTTCCCATGCTTCCCATGGGAATGGATGCCGAAATATTTTCTTTCACTTTGTCGGAAAGCACGTCTGTCATATCGGTTTTGATAAATCCCGGTGCAATGGCGTTGACCGTGATTCCTCTGGATGCCAGCTCTTTTGCGGCGGATTTTGTAAGGCCGATGATTCCCGCTTTGGATGCTGCATAATTGGCCTGTCCCGCATTTCCACGAAGGCCTACCACCGATGAAAGACTGATGATCCTGCCGCTTCTTTGTCTCAGCATCATTCTGGACACATGGCGGATGCAGTTAAAGGTTCCTTTCAGGTTGGTGTCAACAACTCTGGAAAAATCTTCCTCGCTCATCTTCATGAGAAGTCCGTCCTTCGTAACTCCGGCATTGTTTACCAGAATGTCAACACGTCCGTATTTTTCTGCAATGGCTTTGAAAAAAGCTTCGCATGCATCAAAATCTGCCACATTACACTGCAGGATATCTGCCTGGCCGCCAGCTGCCTCGATCTCTGCTTTTGTTTCCCGGGCTTTTTCTTCTGAGCCGTTATAATTGATCACTACAAAATTTCCTGCTTTTGCAAGTTCCAGGGCGATGGCTTTTCCGATTCCACGTGCACCGCCTGTTACCACTGCGATTTTTTTCTCTGACATATGAATTCCTTTCTGATCACTTAAGTTCCTGGCAGACTTTTTCTGCGTCTTCTACAGTCTGGATGTTATATACCTTTACATTTCTGTCGATCTTTCTCATAAACCCGGCCAGTGTTCTTCCAGGTCCGATCTCCACGAAGGTATCCACTCCCTGGCGGATCATGTTTTCCACACTCTGCTGCCAGCGCACGGAAGATGAGATCTGTTTTTCCAGAAGTGCCTTTGTTTCGGATGGATCTTCCACATACTCTGCGGTTACGTTTGTTACATATGGAATTTTAAGCTGGTGGAGTGTGATACCCTCCAGAACCTTCCCCAGCTCTTTTCCTGCTGTAATAAGCATTGCGGAGTGGAAGGGACCGCTGACATTTAACGGGATCACTCTTCTTGCGCCAGCTGATTTCAGTTTTTCAGAAGCTTCTGCAACTGCCTCTGCAAGTCCTGTGATCACGATCTGACCAGGACAGTTATAATTGGCAATGCTGACATCTGAAATGTCTGCGATCACTTCCTCGATCTTCTCTGTTTCCATTCCCATAACTGCCGCCATGCTTCCTTTTCCTGCCGGAACTGCCTGTTCCATCAGGATTCCTCTTTTTCTTACGGTTGTAATGGCATCACAAAGCTCCATGCCGCCTGCTGCTTCGATGGCACAATACTCACCAAGGCTTAAGCCTGCAGTTACATCCGGATGAAGTCCCATCTCCTCTACGACCTTTTCCATGGCGAGGCAGGTGGTGACCAGCGCTGCCTGTGTATACTCCGTCAGATCAAGCTTGTCATTTTCTTCAAAACAGAGTGCTTTCATGTCCAGATCCAGCCACTTACTGGCAGAATCAAAAACCTTTTTTGCAGTATCATATTTCTCATAAAAATCTTTTCCCATCCCGGCTTTCTGTGCGCCCTGTCCTGGAAAGATGAATGCTGTTTTTCCCATCTGTTTATTCCTCCGCAAGAAAACTGTTTTTTCTGACTGTTTCTTTTGTCTCCGCCATCAGTCTTGCCATCAGATCTTTACAGGTGGGAATGTCTTTTACCATACCTGCGATCTGTCCGGACATCACGCTTCCGGTTTTTACATCACCGTCGACAACCGCCTTTCGAAGGCCTCCCAGTGTGAGAAGCTCCAGCTCTTCAAAAGATGCTCCTGCTGCTTCTTTTTCCAGATATTCCTTTGTCATGGGATTTCTTAAGGTACGGACCGGATGACCTGTGGTACGTCCGGTTACTCTTGTGTCGATATCTTTTGCCTTCAGGACAAACTGCTTATAGTTTTCATGTACATTACATTCCTGTGTGGCAACAAAACGGGTTCCCATCTGTACAGCCTCTGCACCCAGCATAAAAGCCGCCGCAATCCCACGGCCATCTGCGATTCCACCTGCCGCGATCACCGGGATCTTTACCGCATCCACAACCTGTGGTACCAGCGCCATGGTAGTTGTCTCACCGATATGTCCACCGGACTCGGTTCCCTCAGCTACCACCGCATCTGCGCCGCAGCGCTCCATTCTTCTTGCAAGAGCTACGGATGCAACGACCGGGATCACTTTTACTCCTGCAGCTTTCCATGCTTCCATGTATTTCTCCGGGCTTCCGGCACCGGTTGTTATCACTTTGATGCCTTCTTCCACTACGATCTTCGCAACCTCATCGGCGTTTGGACTCATCAGCATGATGTTTACACCGAAAGGCTTATCTGTCAGTTTTTTTGCTTCGCGGATCTGCTCACGTACCCATTCTGCCGGTGCGTTTGCTGCCGCGATCAGTCCCAGGCCTCCTGCTTCGGATACTGCTGCCGCAATGTGATGGTCTGCCACCCAGGCCATACCACCCTGAATGATTGGATATTCGATACCAAGTAATTCTGTAACTCTTGTTTTCATTTTTTACCTCCGGGAAATTGAGTCAGGCGGATATTTGCAATCCACTTTTCTACTTACTCATAGTTTTAACAGTCCGTTAATCGGGACTTTGATTTTCTCATTTAATACTCGATCAAACTCGCTCCATACGTCAGTCCGCCGCCGAATCCTGCAAGGACCAGTTTATCACCTCTCTGCAGTTCTCCGCTTCTCTTCACCTCATCCAGAAGGATCAGAAGGCTTGCGGAAGACGTATTTCCATATCTGTCCATGTTCATGGGAAACCTGGAAATGTCTTCGCCCAGCCGCCTTGCCGCAGAACGGATGATCCGCTCGTTTGCCTGGTGGAGAAGATAATAGCGGATATCCCCACAGGGAACCTGCTCTCTGGAAAGAAGCTCCTTCACCGCTTCCGGTACTTTGGATACCGCAAAGGTAAACACTTCTTTTCCATTCATCTGTATGTAGGTTTCCTTTGCTTTGGGATTATTTTCGTAACAGATCTGATTTCTGCTCTGCAAGGTAAGTGCCCCGCCTTTTTTTCCAATGGAATGGGTTACCTGTGCATATCTGCCACCCTCTTCTGCTTTCAGCACAACTGCTCCTGCGCCGTCCCCGAAAAGGATGCAGGTACCACGGTCCGTCCAGTCCGTTAAACCGGACAGTTTTTCTGCACCGATCACAAGGGCACTCCGGTAAATTCCCTGGGCCAGGTATGCCTGCGCTGTGTTCAGTGCCAGAAGAGATCCCGTACAGGCTCCATTCAGATCAAAGCAGGTAGCATTTTCCGCTCCGATCTGCTCCTGTACACCACATGCCACACAGGGCATGATCTCTGTAGGAGAGATCGTTGCTACAATAATCAGGTCGATTTCTTCCGCCTTCATACCTGCATCTTCCAGCGCCTTCTGCGCTGCCCGGGCTGCCATTGTCACGGTATCCTCGTTTTCTTTTGCAATATGTCTCTGTACCACGCCGGTTCTCTCACGGATCCACGCATCGCTGGTTTCCACCATTCTGGCAAGATCGTTGTTATCCCACACCTTATCCGGGACCCAGGAACCTGTTCCACATATTTTACCTGTCATCTTTTTCTCCATGATATCTGTCTTACATCAGCCTGTAAAAGATCTCATCCGGTGAACATTGCTTTTATGCTTTTCTGCAATGGCCTCCTGGCTGGATTAATCTATACTGCTGTTCTCTGATTTATCTTTTATCTTAAAATATTTTGATTATCAAATTATATCATCATAAAAGTATTTGTCAAGAAGGAAATTTCTTATAAAAATCGTGGATATCCTGTCAGATGGGACTATGGTTTGGTATGAATGGAATTTTGTGCTATGATTGTTATAATGCAAAATCAGAAGTAAAAGCCTGCTCTTATCGTGCAGACATGAACAACTTTTAACCTCTTTGCATCTGATATCTTATATTTTGCTGAAAGAGAGTGTGATAAGAAATGAAAAAGAACTTGTTCCTTCGGATCGCCTTCTACGTTGCCGGTCTTCTGATCCTGGCGCTGGGGATCATCCTGAACACCAAATCGGGCCTGGGTGTCTCCCCGATCATTTCTGTGGCCTACAGCATCGCCACCATTGGAGGATTTAATTTTGGTAATATTACCTTCCTTTTATATTCCGCATTTGTTGTAGTTGAGATTGTTTTACATATCTTCCGAAACCACAGATATTCCGGGGAAGCAGGCGGTGCCATTGCTCCGGCAGCACACCGGGATCTGAAGCTGGTGCTTGTAATGGACCTTCTTCAGCTGCCTTTAAGCCTTGTGTTTACACGTTTTATGAATCTGTTTTCCGCACTGCTTCCGACACCCTCTGACAATATGCCATCCAGACTTCTGGTCCTTGCCGCCGGAATCATCCTTACCGGGATTGGTGCCGCCATGTCTCTGAACATGCGTATCATCCCCAACCCGGGAGACGGGATCGTACAGGCCATTTCCGACTGTATCGGGAAATCTGTTGGGTTCACCAAGAACTGTTTCGACCTCTTTAATATCTGCCTTACCACTTCCATTGGCCTGCTCTTCGCTCATAAGCTGATCGGCATCGGCCTTGGAACTGTGATCGCTGTACTTGGCGTAGGCCGTGTTATCGCGGTCTTCAATCGCCTTTTTATGAAAAAAATGACAGCTGCCGCAGGCGTGGAGTATTGATCTCCACTGCCATACGGCAGCTGTTTTATTTTACTTCATCGCCCACTGCACCAGGCACATTGCACCGATCTGCACCAACAGTATTACCGGTACACCAATCGCAAATTTGGCTTTGCGGGTTTTGTGGTGAAAAAAACGCATGCCCAGGATAGCTCCAACGCTGCCACCGATGACAGCACTCAGGATCAGGGTTTTCTCCGGAATCCGCCAGGCATTACGCCGGGCTTTCTGCTTGTCGGCTCCGAAAAGTACAAAAGCCAGGATATTCACTGCAAGCAGATAATAATATATGTAATCGTTCATGATATCTCCCTCCGAGCTCTGTGTCCTATATTTCGGACAGTAGCAGATTCTTGTATTCACTGCAGTTTAATGATCAGCACCGGTATGGGCGGATTATTTGGCCGGTTTACATATTCCGACTGGATCACCAGATACTTATGAGGATCCAGCTGACGGATAAATGAAAGCATCGCATCCCGTTCCTGAAATCCGGTATCCCCACCGCTGTAAATACAAATCGTCATAAGGCCGCCTTTTTTCAGAAGCGTAAGGCCGCTTTCCACTGCTCTTTTGCTGCTGTCCGCTCTGGTTGCCACAGAATGGTCTCCCCCTGGAAGATATCCCAGATTAAAGGTGATACAGGATACGGTTTCTGCTTCTGCATAGGCTGCCATGTTCTCATGGGAATCCAGGAACAGCTGATAATTCTCCGGACAGTCATCCTTTTTCAGGCGTTCTTCTGTGTGTTCCAATGCCTGTTTTTGAATGTCAAATGCCAGAACACGTCCATTTTCTCCCGCAAGTCTGCTCAACAATACAGTGTCGTTACCATTTCCCATCGTTGCATCAATACAAATGTCTCCCGGCATGACCTGCTGCCGGATAAAATGTTGCGTGTATGCGGTGATCTGAAGATTTTTCATACCAAAATCCTTTCAAGATTTTTTACAGTTCATGATAATACGGGCAGATATCCTCATAATGTCCGTCCTTCATACGGAAGCCCTTCGGGATCACCCCAAGCTGTGTAAATCCAAGTCTCTCATAAAGATGTCTTGCATGGACATTACATGCCACAACTGCATTAAACTGTAGAACACCAAAACCGTGCTCTTTTCCCTGGATCAGACAGTCGGATACCAGTTTTTCTCCGATATGAAGTCCTCTGGAATCTCTGCTTACCGCATAGCTGGCATTGCAGATATGTCCACATCTTCCGATATTATTCGGATGAAGGATGTAAAGGCCGTAAACTTTTCCGCTCTCCTCATCCACTGCAGCCGCTGTATAGGTCTGCTCCGCAAAGAATGCCTTTCCGGTTTCCTCATTCAGATATTCTTCCTGTGGAAAAGCCACGCCATCTTCCACCACTTCATTCCAGATCCGGATCAGATTCGGAAGATCTTTTTCCTCGTATTTTCTTACTGTAATATTCATAATTATCTCCTCTCCGGTCAGGCTCCGGGACTCTTCAAAAAACCATGACCCGGTTTTATCTCTGTAAAGCATACATTCTCAGTCAACCCGCCCGTTTATCGTAATTCCACATTCCGGCCGTCTCTTTTGATCACACCCTCATCAGACAGGTTTTTGATCTCACGCATCATGGCGCTTCGGTCCACACTTAAATACTGGGCCAGTGCGGTATAGGACATGGGCAGTTTAAACTTCCCGGTATTTTTCTCCGCAGCCAGGGAATGCAGATAAGCCATCAGCTTCTTCCTGGTGGAAGATCTGGAAAGCATATAGATCCGGTCCGTCTGCTGTCTGGAGTGAAGGGCCGTCATCTGCAGAAGATTGCTGACCATCTGGCTGTGATGATGACAGGCATTTTCACAGCGTTTGATCACATGCTCATAATCAATGAACATCACCCTCGTCTCCGTGGCAGCGCACACATAATAATGCTGGGAATCCGACGGAAGCAAAAACGGTTCACCAAATACACTGTCCTTATTCAGTTCATCGATGACATACTCATTTCCATCTTCATCACAGCAGTAAAGCACCGCCCGTCCCTCCTGGATCAGCCCGATCTTTTTCATAGAACCGGAATATTCCATAATGGTTTCTCCATTCTGAAAAACAGCCTCCCGGACTTTGAAACAGACACGCATTCTTTCCTGTTCTTCGGGCAAAATATCCGTAAATAAAGTAATGTGCTCCATGTTTTTCCTCCCCTCCTCACCAGCCAGATGAACCGTACATGTTTCTGATTTTATACCAGCACAGAAAAAATGTAAAGTCTGGAAAGTTTCCCCTGTTTTGTTGTATTTGCAACAGTTTTTGTCAGTAAAATCTGTTATATTTTTATCAAAGTTAAGGAACAAACAAAACACAGTCACATAAATAAATCCACCATAGAAAGAAAAGAGGAATTGCTCATGAAAATCACAGATACTATCAAATATGTAGGCGTTAATGATCATCAGGTTGACCTTTTTGAAGGCCAGTACAAAGTGCCAAACGGCATGTCCTATAACTCCTATGTGATCCTGGACGAAAAAGTTGCAGTTATGGATACCGTAGATGCCAATTTTACCCACGAATGGCTGGATAATATTCAGCAGGTTCTGGGTGACCGGAAACCGGATTATCTGATCGTACAGCATATGGAACCGGACCACGCAGCCAACATCGCCAACTTCATGAAAGTTTATCCGGACACCACCGTTGTCTCCAACAAAAAAGCCTTCGCCATGATGCAGAATTTCTTTGACCTGGATCTGGAAGGCCAGCAGGTTATCGTAGATAATGGTGGAACTCTTTCTCTTGGAAAGCACAACCTGACTTTTGTATTTGCGCCGATGGTTCACTGGCCGGAAGTTATGGTTACTTATGACAGCACAGAAAAGGTTCTTTTCTCCGCAGACGGTTTCGGAAAATTCGGTGCCCTGGATGTGGAAGAACCATGGGACGATGAGGCAAGAAGATACTTTATCGGTATCGTTGGAAAATATGGCGTACAGGTGCAGAACCTTCTGAAAGTAGCCGCAACTCTGGATATCCAGACCATCTGCCCGCTTCACGGACCGGTTCTTACTGAAGATCTGGGACATTATATCAGTCTTTATGATACCTGGTCTTCCTACACACCAGAGGATGACGGAATCGTGATCGCCTACACTTCCGTATACGGTCACACCAAAGCGGCGGTTCAGCAGCTGGCTGACAAATTCCGCAGCAAAGGATGTCCAAACGTTGTTGTCTATGACCTTGCAAGAGATGACATGTCTCAGGCACTGAGCGACGCTTTCCGCTACTCCAAACTGGTTCTGGCAACCACCACATACAACGCAAGCATCTATCCGTTTATGAACGACTTTATCACCCGTCTGGTAGAGCACAACTTCCAGAACCGTACCGTAGGTCTGATCGAAAACGGAACCTGGGCACCGCTGGCAGCAAAAGTCATGAAAGAGATGCTTTCCAAGTGCAAAAAGATCAACTGGCTGAATACCACCGTTAAGATCATGTCCGCAGTAAACGAAGAAAACCGCAAACAGATGGAATCCATGGCTGATGAACTCTGCCAGGAATACATTGCAAAAAGCGATGATCTTGCCAACAAGAGTGATATGACCGCTCTGTTCCGCATCGGTTACGGCCTCTATGTGGTAACTTCCAACGATGGCAAAAAGGACAACGGCCTGATCGTCAACACCGTTACACAGCTTACTGACAATCCATACCGCGTAGCTGTCAACATCAACAAGGCCAACTACTCTCACCACGTGATCCAGCAGACCGGTATCATGAACGTAAACTGTCTGTCTATAGAAGCTCCGTTCTCTGTTTTTGAACAGTTCGGATTTCAGTCCGGCAGAAGCACCGATAAATTTGCAGGCCAGAAAGTGAACCACTCTGACAATGGACTGGTATTCCTGGACAAATATATCAATGCTTTCATGTCTCTGAAAGTGGAAAATTACGTAGATCTTGGTACTCACGGAATGTTCATCTGCAGCGTCACAGAGGCCCGTGTCATGAACGATCAGGAGACCATGACTTACACCTACTATCAGAAACATGTAAAACCACAGCCACAGACTGAAGGCAAAAAAGGCTGGGTATGCAAAGTCTGCGGATATATCTATGAAGGCGATGAACTTCCGGAAGATATCATCTGCCCACTGTGCAAACATGGCGCTGTGGATTTTGAACCTATCGAAGGATAAGATAAAAATCCCGATCAACTAATCTTATCCGGTTACAACTCCCTTGTTTTTACAAATTATAAACCATCAAAAAAAGACAGACATTCATGGCCTGTCTTTTTTTGCGTTATCATCTGATATCTTTTCAGCATCTTTTATCTGACGGATTTTTGTGCTTTGCAGATCGGCTTTCTCTTATTTCATCAGTCTGATAACCTGCTCTGCGGTATCTGCCAGATTCCGTTTTGCGTTCTCACTTTTCATGGCCTCCTCCAGAGTTACCACTCCACGGAGGATCGGGAAAAATGCATCGATTCCCGCATCGTTGCAGGCTCTTGCGTCACGCTGTACGGCGCCTGCAAAAGCGATCACTTTTTTGCCATATTTCTTTGCAAGTTTTGCAACACCTACCGGAGCTTTTCCCATGGCTGTCTGTCCATCCATGCGTCCCTCACCTGTGATCACAAGATCCGCATCTTTGATGTAGTCCTCAAGTTTTGTCTCATCCAGTACGATGTTGATTCCGGATTCCAGAACTGCATCGGTAAATGTAAGAAACGCAAATCCCATTCCACCGGCTGCTCCTGTTCCCGGATACTTTGGATCTGCTTTTGGAAAACGCTCTTTTGCAAGCTCTGCATAAGCGCCCAGCCACTGATCCATATCCTGGATCATCTCAGGTGTGGCTCCTTTTTGCGGTCCGTAGATGGCACTGCATCCAAGCTCTCCGCAAAGAGGATTGGTTACATCGCAGGCAACACGGAATTTACATTCTGCAAGCTCCGGAATTACATAGGCATCTGTGATCTCTGTGATATCTTTCAGTCCTCTTGCGCCTGGAAGAACCTGTTTTCCATCTTTGTCCAGAAATGCATAGCCAAGTGCCTGAAGCATTCCCACACCACCGTCATTGGTGGCACTTCCGCCGATACCCACGATAAATCTGCGGCAGCCTTTTTCGATGGCATCTTTGATCACCTCACCGACGCCGTAGGTTGTAGTATAAAGAGGATTTCTTTTTTCGTCCGGAACCTGTGTGATTCCTGCTGCACCGGCCATCTCGATCACTGCGGTCTTTGTACTTTCAATAATGCCGTACTCACAGATCACCGGCTCTCCAAGAGGACCTGTAACTTTTACATGCTCTGTTTTTCCATTCATTCCCTCAACAAGAGCTTCTACTGTTCCCTCTCCGCCATCTGCCAGAGGTCTTACAAGAACCTCAGCCTCTGCGTCTACACGATGGATGCCTTCTGCTGCTGCAAACCCTGCCTCCATGGATGTCATGCTGCCTTTAAAAGAATCGATTGCTGTTACTACCTTCATTGTATTTTCCTCCTGTGAAAATTTTTATATAAATCAAATATCCTCGTTTACAGTTCGGGTGAACCTGCTTTTGTTTTTAATCATAATAAAATTAAGCCTGTATGTATATATTATATATACTATATTTTTAAATAATTTTTATATTTTATTGTTATAAATAACATATTCAAATTGAAGCTATAAACCATATATGATATACTGACCCAAAGGAAGCACAGTCAAAAGGATATTCGCAATCCGCTTCGCTACGTAGCTCTACACCAAATAACTGCTCCGCAGTTTATCAGGAGGAGCTTGCACTCCTCCTGATACAAGCAAGTCCCCACCCACTGCTTATTGCTTTTCGCAACCCCGCAGGGGACTTACTTGATTTGGTTAACTTTTCCAGGAGGATTCCATGATCACACACATCAGCCACACGCTCGCCCAGCAGATCGTCAACACGATCAAGGACGTCTGCAGTTATGATATCAACTTCATCAATCCGTCCGGCACCATTATTGCCAGCACCAACGCTGCCCGGATCGGAGCTTTTCATGAGATTGGACGGAAGGCAGCTGTAACCGGTACTACCATCGAAGTGGCTGAATCTGACAATTTTACAGGAACCCGACAGGGGATCAACATGCCTCTTTATCATGAAGACCGTCTTCTGGCTGTGATCGGGATCACCGGTTCCCCGGAAAAAGTACGCAAGTACGCCTTTCTGGCACAGCGTATCACCAGCCTTCTGATCCGTGAACAGGAACTTGGCCAGTACAGCCGGCATCAGGCGGACAAAAAACAGTTTGTCATCAGTTCCCTGCTCCACGGAGACACCCAGAATCCGGAATATCTTCTGAAATGTCTGAGGGAATTTCAGATCGATCCGGATACACCCAAGCGACTGATATTGCTCCATACGTATCCGGCTGCTTCCAGTCAAAATCTCTCCGTAAAGATTGACCACAGAATTTTGGAATCCCATGAAACTCCTGCTTCCCGGACAGATACCGAAAATCCAAATCTCTCACGGGAATCTTCTCTCCAGGCAGAAACTCATGACTCAGATTCCGGCATTGGGTCTGTTCTTTCAGAACATCAGATCCAGAATTTTTTCAAGACCATCGGGATCATGCTGTACACCTTCCGCTATCCCGGAGATTATCTCGCTGTTACAGACAGTTCCGGTTTTTCTGCTCTTTCCGGAACACTTCGTGATTTTGCGAAAAAGCATGCTGGCACTCTGGCCGTTGCTGTTGGCCGGTCCGTACCACTGTATCAGCTTGGTCTTTCCCTGACTACTGCGGAAACTGCCCTGCGAAACCTTAACTTTCACCGGCCTCTTACTGACCATGTCTGTGCAGAAAATTATGCCGTTTTCGATGATCTCACTCTGGAAATCGTTCTCTCTTCTGTGTCTCCGGATGACCGTGAAGAATTTTCCGTAAAAACCATTCATCAGCTGTCTCTGGATGAAAAGGAACTTCTGCGAACTTATTTTTCCCTGGAAATGTCTCTGGCTGATACCGCAGAGAAACTTTTTCTCCACAAAAATACTCTTCAATATAAATTAAACCACATTTATAAAAAATGTGGTCTCAATCCCCGAAAATTCCGGGACGCTGTTCTGTTGTATCTGGCGCTGGAGCTGGAATAAAAGGCCCATTTTTACAGAAGGTCTTTCAGTTCCTCCAGCCGCTTTATCACATGATCTGCTTTATGCGTTCTTCTCACATTTTCCAGTTCCGACTCTTCCATCTTCTCCCGGCAAAACCAGCAGGTCTCCATCCCTGCTGCCTGTCCGCCTGCGATATCAGCAGTCAGGGAATCCCCTATGATCATACATTCCTCTGCCCTGATTCCCGGAAGCTGTTCCAGACATCGTTCAAAAAAACGTACATCCGGCTTGTCGACACCGATCTTCTCAGATACAAAACAATGATCGAAATCTTTCAGCATATCGGCTTTTTTCAGCCTGCAGATCTGCTGCTCATAAGGGCCGTTGCTGGCCGTGCACAGAATATATTTTCCCTGTAAATGATCAAGGATCTCCTTTGCCCCTTCCATAGGAACCGCGCTGTAAAACAGACATTTCCGGAACAGCATCTCCATAGCTACGCCATCTGCCTCAAGCCCAAGCTTCTTAAGAATCGCCTGCCAGCGCACATAGGGAAGATCATCCATGGTCAGGATCCCCTGTTCGATCTTTTTCCAGATCCGGTCATTCTCCTCTTTAAAAACCGAAAACATCTCCGGCTTATAGATGAGGCCTGCATCTTCAAAACAATGGGCCATGCCTTCCTGTGCCGCCGCATCAAAATCCAGCAACGTATTATCAATATCCATAAAAACAGCTCTGATCATTTCACTATCCTTTCACATGAAATCCAAACTCATCCTCAAGGGGGATCTCTTTCGATTCAATACCCTCGATCTCCACAAAACTCTGCTGAGAAAGGCGCTCTACCATCTCCCGGATCTCCTCTCTGGTTCCCTGCACTTCCATCTCCACACGATCATCCCAGAGATTTTTTACCCAGCCGGTCAGCCCCATGGACTGTGCAATATAATAAGAGCGGTAACGAAATCCCACTCCCTGTACTCTTCCTGAAAAATAAAAATGTTTTCGTATCTTCTCCATCTGGCACCTCGTATCTTCTGTCTCAACTATTCCGTCTCTGTATCTCCACCCAAAATTCTCCTGCCCACCGCAGGAATATCTTATCCCGATTATATAATAATTCTTTATAAGTTGTAAAGTTATATCCTTCTATCTATTGGAAACCATAAACATTTGCGTTATAATAATTTCTATCAGGATAAAAAGAAAACTGCTTTCTTTTGCAGGAAATATTTTCAACAGAATTTAGCATCAGGAGGTAATCATTATGAACGAAAGCATCAAAAACATGCTGGAGCGCAGAAGTATCCGCGCCTACAAAAAAGACCTTGTTCCACAGGAAACTCTGGATATGATCCTGGAAGCCGGAGAATATTCACCAAGTGGCATGGGACAGCAGAGTACCCTTATGGTAGTAACACAGAATCCGGAACTGGTTGCAAAACTTTCCAAAATGAACGCAGCTGTTATGGGCAGTACCTCAGATCCGTTCTACGGTGCCCCAACTGTGATCATCGTCTTCTCCGACAGCAAAATGGGCACCTGCGTGGAAAACGGAAGCCTTGTGATGGGAAATCTCATGAATGCCGCACATGCTCTTGACGTAGATTCCTGCTGGATCCACCGTGCAAAAGAAGTTTTTGATTCCGAAGAGGGAAAAGAACTGAAGAAACAATGGGGAGTTCCGGATGAATATATCGGTGTCGGCCACTGTGTTCTGGGATACCGCGACTGCGAGTATCCGGCTGCAAAACCTCGTAAAGAGGGCTTTGTGATCCGCGTTTGATCGTCTGAATATGTACAAAAAATCTGACAGATCTGCATTTTACACATCGCCGTGTATTATGCAGAAATCTGTCAGATTTTATTTTCTCTTATTTCAGCGCCTTATCTTTATATCTGGAAATCTCCTCGAGATATTTTTTCCCAAGAGCACTGATGTTAACACCTTTTCTTGCGATATACCCGATGGTCATGATCTCATCGGAATCCAGCTTAACCGCACAGTAATCGGAACCGTTCAGATCTTCACAGATAATACCGGAACACAAGGTATATCCGCCCAGACCTACCATCAGGTTCAGCATCGTGGCCCTGTCATCGGCCTTGATCAGCCGTTTATACTCATATGTGCTCAAAACCTCCTCCGCAAAATAAAAGGAGTTATTTCCTCCCTGTTCAAAAGACAGACAGGGGTATTCCTTCAATTCTTCCAGTGTGATCTTCTCGCGTTTCGCCAGGGGATGGCCTTTCCACATATAAACGTAGATCCTGCAGTTGAGAAGTTCGTGAAACTCCAATCCATACTCGTGAAACATTTTTGTAAGTACTTTGCGGTTAAAATCATTCACATAGAGGATCCCGATCTCACTTTTAAAGTTCCGCACATCCTCGATCACCTGATGTGTCTTGGTCTCATGGACTGCAAATTCGTACTCATCCATGCCAAACTGTTTTACCAGCTCCACAAAGGCATTGACCGCAAAAGTATAATGCTGCATGGAAACACTGAATTTTTTTCGGGACTGTTCTTTGGAGATATATTTGGCTTCCATCAGTTCGTACTGTTCTACTACCTGCCTTGCATACCCCAGGAATTCTTCACCCGCCGGTGTCACGGCAATTCCACGGTTTGTTCTTCTGAAGATCTCAACCCCGGTTTCTGCCTCCAGTTCCCGGATCGCCGTGGAAAGACTTGGCTGGGAAATATAAAGGCTTTTGGCTGCCTCGTTCATAGATCCGGCTTTTGCAATTGCTATGGTATATCTGAGCTGTGCCAGAGTCATCTGTTTGCCTCCCTGTACTTTATATCAGGCGGACATTTCTGATCCGCCTGGTGTAAAACATTTATTTAAGATAATTTTTATCTACATATCCTTCTTTTCCAAGTTTCGGAACAAACACATACCAGTAGGTACTGTCTTCTTTTTCAATGAGCTCAACCGTATCTCCGGTATTTAACTGGCCAATCTCATTATTTTTATCATAAGCTTTTTCACTTCGAAGTGCCAGATAGCCTTTGTCTACTTTAACAGTCATAGACTGGATCGCCGTTCCGGCTCCTCCAAGAAGATATTCCTTATCAACATAACCAGTTTTATCAAGCTTCGGTACATATACATACCAGTAATGTTCATCGGCTGTATCTTTTACCTGTACGGTATCCCCGGTATTTAACTGGCCAATTTCATTACTGTCATTATAGGCAGCCTGATTTCTGAGTGCCAGATAACCTTTTTCTATTTTTACGGTCCACAGTCCGCTGTTATAAATATACCGATTATCTACGTAACCGGATTTATCAAGCTTCGGCACATATACATACCAGTAGGTTGAATCACTGCTGTCCTTTACAAGCACCATATCTCCGGTATTCAGACGCCCAATCTCGTTACTGTCATTATATGCAGCAGTGTTTCGAAGTGCCAGATAGCCACTCTTTACTTTCACAGTCCAGGAATCATTGGATGCAGCGGTACTCTCTGCTACCTGGATATAATTTTTGTCCAGATATCCGGATCTATCCAATCTTGGAACATATGCATACCAGTAGGTTGGGTCCTTCCGGTCTGTAACTTCCACCAGATCTCCAGTGTTCAACTGACCAATTTCATTACTTTTGTCAAAAGCCTTCTCACTCCTGAGAGCCAGATAGCCGTCAGAGACTTTAACTTTAAAGGTAGTTCCTGCTGCTGCCTTCGCCTCCCGGGCTGTTGCCGGAATAGCTGCTGCAAACATAACAGCCAGAATAGTCAGGCATTTCACTGCCTTTCTCCTGGACAGAAGAGTTCTTTTTTTCATATTTTACGCCTCCTTTTCTTTTTTGTGTCGTTCTTTGTTCTGCGGTTCTGTCTGCTTTTTATTTTATGGACCACCGCCGGAATTTATGGCAATATTATATCATATTTTGTGCTGACATCTGTAAGAATCATATCTCTCATTACAGTCCAAAATGGTCTTTCCACAGTGCAGGTATTGACACTTTTAATTAGTAGTGTTATATTACATGTAGAACAGAATAAAAGTAATACCCCCGGGAATCTTCCCGGGGAATTTTGTACGCATATGTTCGATATATGGCACTCCGGAAAGTCTATTCCTTAAGAAGGATATTACTCACCTGGAATGCTGCAGACTATAATCTATAATTATATAAGGGAAGGTGAATACCATGGCAGTAAAAAGAGATTATTACGATGTTCTGGGCATTGACCGGAACGCAGATGAGAAAACAATAAAAAAAGCATACCGTAAACTGGCAAAAAAATATCACCCGGATACCAACGCCGGTAATCCGGATGCCGCAGATAAATTTAAGGAAGTAAATGAAGCCTATGACGTTCTTGGAGATCCCAAGAAGAAAAAAATGTATGATCAGTTTGGTCACGCTGCTTTTGAGGCGGGCGCTGATCCGGGAGCCGGTGCAGGTGCCGGTGGATTCGGCGGATTCCAGAGTGGTGGCAATGGCAGCTATCAGGAATTTCACTTTAATGGTGAAAACATGGATGATATCTTTGGTGATATCTTTGGAAATATGTTCCACGGCGGTCACAGCACAGGCCATGGCTTTGGCGGAAACAGCACTTATGAGCACTTCACCGGTAACGGTGGCGGATTCCACGGCGGCTTTGGAGGAAGCGGATTTCACAGTGGCGGCGGCTTTGGCGGATTCCATCAGCAGGATTTCCCTCAGAAAGGCTCCGATGTGAAGGCCAGCATCAACGTTACCTTCGATGAGGCCGCTTTTGGTGCAGATAAAAGGATTTCTCTGTCCAGCCCGGACGGAAGCTCCGGTGCACCGCAGACATTACAGGTTCACATTCCGGCAGGTATCGATACCGGCAAGAGCATCCGCCTGAAAGGAAAAGGTATGCCAGGAACCGGTGGCGGCGAGCCTGGTGATCTGCTTCTGAAGGTTACCGTAGGAACCCGTCCTGGATATGAACGAAAGGGCTCCGATGTTTACACTACCATTTCCATCCCGTACACAACAGCTGTTTTCGGCGGTGAAGCTACTGTTCCAACACTTTATGGAAATGTTATCTGCAAGATCCGTGAAGGCATGCAGTCCGGCTCCAAGATCCGTCTCAGAGGAAAAGGCATCGTTTCCATGAAGAACCCGTCCGTCCGTGGTGATCAGTATGTAACCATCCAGATCCAGGTTCCACAGAATCTGAATTATACCGCGAAGGAGAAACTTCATGAATATGCGAAGGCATGTGGACTGGAACGGCGTAATGCCACCGGGTCACATGTAGCGTAAATAGTGAATATCGGTTAAATAAAAAAAGTATCACAGATCTCATCTTTATCAGGGAGTTTCTGTGATACTCTTTTTTTGATTTTACAAGGTAATCTGATATAAATTACTCTTCATTTATGACAATGTCATATCTCCGTCTTTTACCCATCCAAGTTTACGTACAAACATATTGATGAGCGGGCAGAGAACTGCCGGAAGAATGAAGGAGATCAGGAAAAGTCCCGCCCAGTCCATAGCTGTGACAGCTGTCTTGGTTCCTGCCGCAATGTCATTCATCCATCCTGTATACACACCGATCTGTCCCACAAAACCGCAGGTACCCATTCCTGAGGATACTGCTGTTCCGTTCATCTGAAGCTTGAACAGACAGGTAGCGATCGGACCTGTGATGGCAGAGGTTACGATGGGTGCGATCCAGATCCTCGGATTTCTGACGATATTTCCCATCTGGAGCATGGACGTTCCGATTCCCTGAGAAACCAGGCCGCCCCATTTGTTTTCTTTAAAGGACATAACCGCAAAACCTACCATCTGTGCACAGCAGCCTGCTACTGCGGCACCGCCTGCCAGTCCGGTAAGTCCCAGAGCCGCACAGATCGCAGCGGAGGAAATCGGCAGTGTCAGTGCAATTCCCACAAATACAGAAACCAGGATTCCCATAAAGAACGGCTGCAGGTCCGTTGCCCACATAATTATACTTCCCACTTTCATGGCAGCTTTTCCAAGGGCAGGTGCCCACCATGCGGAAAGGCCTACACCCACCCCGATGGTTACAAGAGGCGTTACAAGAATATCTATCTTGGTCTCCTTGGAAACGGCCTTGCCGATCTCAGCTGCAAGTATCGCAACAAACAGTACTGCCAGAGGTCCGCCTGCTCCGCCAAGTGCATTGGATGCAAAACCAACCGTGATCAGCGAAAACAGCACCAGCGGCGGACAATGCAGGGCATAGCCGATCGCTACTGCCATAGCCGGGCCGCTCATTGCTGATGCCAAAGATCCAACTGTATATGGGATCTCATTAATTGTTGCAACGGTCATCGTCAGAAACGGAATGTGAAACTGTGTGCCAAGGGTATTGATGATCGTACCGATCAGCAGGGAGCAGAAAAGTCCCTGCGCCATAGCACCCAGTGCATCGATACCGTATCTCTTCAGGGAGATCTCGATATCTTTCCGCTTCAGAAATGCTTTGAATTTTTCCATTTTAAAACTCTCTCCTTACCCTGATCCGTTTCCCGTCGGATCAGTTCTTTTATTACTGCTTATCCCGCAGAATATCATCCGCAGGCAGTAACATTTTTCTTCCGTAGTCAGCAGACAGAGATTTTTTATTTACAGAAAGTCTCACTGACTTTTTCCAGTTCCTCACGGATGGAAATATGCTGCGGACAGACTTCCTCGCACTGTCCACATTTTACACACTCGTCTGCGCGTTTTCTGCCGTGGCCTCCTACCAGCCATTCTTCCTGATGTGCTGCGGCAGCTTTGTTTCCGTACAGTGTCAGGTAATTCATCGCTGTGAAAGAACCGGAGATTCCGATTTCCATCGGGCATACTTTTGCACAGTAATTGCAGGTTGTACATGGGATCAGAGGAATTTTGCTCATCGCCTCTCTTGCCTTGTCCAGAGTTTCCTTCTCGCTTTCCGTAAGACCGTTAAAGTCCTTCATAAAGGAAAGGTTGTCTTCCATCTGCGCGATGTTGCTCATTCCGGAAAGTACAGTGATCACGCCCTCCAGGTTTGCCGCAAAACGGATCGCCCAGGATGCTGTGGATGCTTCCGGCTCTGCTGCCTTTAAGATCTTTTCCACAGATTCCGGAGGCGTTGCCAGCATGCCGCCTTTTACAGGCTCCATGATCACTACCGGTTTGCCGTGTTTTCTGGCAACTTCGTAGCAGGCTTTTGACTGGATTGCCGGATTTTCCCAGTCTGCATAGTTGATCTGCAGCTGTACAAACTCCATCTCCGGATGTGCGGTAAGGATTGCTTCCAGTTCTTCCGGTGTGGAATGGAAAGAAAATCCTGCATGTTTGATCAGTCCGGCCTCTTTCTGCTCACGGATCCAGTCCCATAAACCGTACTCATCGAAATATTTTGTTCTGTGTTCTCCAAGATTGTGGAGAAGATAGAAATCGAAATATCCGGCTTTTGTTCTCTCCAGAGATGTTTTAAACTGTGCAAGAGCTTCGTCTCTTGTCTTGCAGTTGATCCAGGCTGCCATCTTGGTTGCAAGCTGATATTTTTCTCTCGGGTAACGCTCTACCAGAGCTTCGCGGATAGCATCTTCACTTCCTGCATAAGCCCACGCAGTGTCAAAGTAAGTAAATCCGGCTTCCATAAATTTGTCTACCATGACTTTGGTCTGCTCCACATCGATCACACCTTCGGATTTCTGCGGAAGTCTCATGAGACCAAAACCAAGTTTTTTAATTTCTTCGCCTAAATATGCCATATTTTTCCTCCCTTCTTATTACATCCCGGAAAATTCTCCATATCAATATCATCAGATAAGCAATATTTCCGACACGGATATCTCCCGGACTGTTATATTTTTACTGCAGGAAAAAAACCTGCGTTTCTCCTATTATAACGGTATTTCTCCCGGTGGTAAACCTTTTTCTTTTACAAGTGTCAAGACAATGCCTTAATTGTGTCTGGCCAACTGGTCCGATCTTCCCCTCGCAGATAAAGATTTTTTCCGGTCAGGCAGATATTTGCAGGCTACATTCACTGCGGAGTTTTATACAAAAAAACAGGCACAAAAAAACAGCTGCCGCACGTTTATCGCACGACAACTGCCTTTTGTTTTACTGCTTCCGTATCTGTTTCTTCTCTTTTCCATAAAGAAACGGCCTTGCCACTGTCCGGTTGAAAAACTCGATCAGTGGGCCCATAAAAAATGCGGTAACAAGAGTTCCGGCCCCAACAACCGCCCCCATAAAAAATCCGGCCGCAGTTGTGATCACATCCGTCCCGATCCTGCACATACGGAAAGGGATCCGGGTTCTTTTATCCAGGATCAGTGCATAGGCATCATAGGCGGAAACACCCATATCTGCGGTAAAATACAGCGCTGACGCAAAACACATCATTACAACAGCGATGCACATCAGAAGTACTCTCACTCCAAATGTCCTCTCCGGCAGATACCTGTCAAAAAGCTGCATACCTTTTTCCACGATAATTCCCATAAAAAACAGATTCAACACAGTTCCAAGTCCGATAAAATGCCGGTCCAGAAAGAACACACCCAGCAACATCAGTGCATTGATGGCAATATAAACATAACTGTATTTTATTCCCGCAAGATTCCACACCCCCATCACAAAACAGGAATTGGGATCTGTTCCAAAATCTGATGCCTTGAAAATGGCCACACTGACCCCCGCCAGAAAAATCCCTGCAAATGTCATGAGAACTCTTTTTACCGTTAATGAATTCATCTTTCTTCTTTACACCTCTGTTCAAATATTTTAAACTGATATTACCCTATAACCATGCATCGAAAGGCAGAAAACTCCCATGGAAAACAAACAGGTCCTGAACCATCAGACTTCATCAAAAGAACTTCATCTTATTTCCTGCGGCTGGGAAAAATGTACACCAGAACAATCCTATGGTCCGGGTGTCCGGCGGTATTATACCATTCACTTTGTGCTGAGCGGACAGGGTTATTTCTACATGAATAACCGGAAATATACCATAAAAGCCGGACAGTGCTTTTTCATTCCTCCTGTGACCAGCTCTCTCTATAAGGCAGAACCTTCTGATCCCTGGACTTATATCTGGATCTGTTTCAACGGAGAAAATGCTCCCATGCTTTGTGAACACTGCCATCTTACCGAGGAAACTCCGATCCAGCAGCTGGATTCTGTTCTTCCCTATCAGGAAACCATTCTTGAAATGATGACCCATCCACAGCTGACACCTTCCAGCGAAGCTTATATCCAGAGCGGTCTTTACCGGATCATCGCCATGCTGGAGGAAGAATTTCACGCTTCCTACACGACCATGGAATCCAACGAAAATTTTTATATCACACAGGCTGTTGATTACATCAAAAAAAGTCCGCTTCAGGATATTACTGTGACCGATGTTGCTGACTATCTGCATATCAGCCGCAGTCACCTTTACGGACTTTTTAAAAAACATCTTGGAACCACGCCCCAGGCTTTCCTGACTTCAGCCAAGATCATCAATGCCCGGGAACTTCTGACGATCACGGATATCCCTGTATCCAGCGTGGCGATCTCCTGCGGATATCAGAATCCTTTTGCCTTTTCCCGCGCCTTCAAAAAAGAAACCGGCATGACGCCCCGGGAATACCGGGAAAAATATCATCATGCCGAGGATCTTCTGGATTGCTGAATCACTTCTTCGGATTTACGGAACAACTACCTTTGCATTGTAATATTCTACTGTCGCATCCATGGTCGGACCTTCGTTATCATACCAGTCGTACGTGATGGTCTCGCCGTTTTCTCCCCATACTTCCGGGCAGTCGATCTCCTCCCAGTCAAGCGGAACAAAATGCTCTTTCTGTTCTGATGCCCGCAGCATGATCTGATGAAGCTCCTCAAATTCTTCCGGGTTCAGAACTCCAGGTTTTGCGGATACAAACAGTGGTGTGCCGCTCTTTGCAAGAACGTCTGCCCACTGACGGTTTTTATCCCACGGGATCATTCCGAAAATACCTACACAGTCTGCATCAATATGATAAAAAGCATTGTGCTGTGGGAGACGGAATGCCAGTGTATTTACACCCATTCTTCTGGTACGCTCCCAGATACGTCCGCTGGTATCATCACCGGTCCGGTTCAGATGCATCAGACCTGCGCCAAGGTGTCCGATAGTATTGCAGCCGATGATCACTGCGTTATTACTGCGGGAAGCATCGTAAACTTCCTGATAAAGCATTTTTACAATTTCTGCACTGGTTTTGGTCTGGTCGTAGAAATGCCATTTCTCCATGGAATTATCTCTTAAATTTGCCTCAAATCCCCATTTTCCAAAAAGATCAAAAGTTGAAAAATCATGTTTGATCAGAGTGTATCCCCAGTCGCAGATCCGTTCGATATCTCTTCGGATATATGCCAGTGCGTCCGGATGGGACGGGTCGAGACAGTCATTATAGGAAATCCTCCACTCATCCGGGATGTTCTCATCCTCATTAAGAAGCAGACGTACCCAGATTCCCGGGCGGACACCTTTTTCTTTCAGCTTGTCTGCAAGGCCTTTCATATCCGGGAACTTGGCGTTACCTTTTGTCCATGGTCCTCCGTTGTATTCGTCCAGGCGGTGATGCTCCTGCCAGCAGTCATCAATAACCATGAATGGAGGATTTTTTACCCCTTCAGTCAGTTTCAGGATGTAATCGGTATCACTTAAGATCTCCTCTTCAGAGCTGTCGCCGTAAGCATAGTACCAGTTGTTGCTTCCATATACCGGGAACTCCGGGAAAATCGGATCTGTACACATTTTTTTACAGAATTCCTGTGCAGTCTCAAAAGTATCTGCTCCTTCTGATTCCATGCAGACGATCTGTGCGGCATGCAGCTTTCTTCCTTTCAGCTGTACTCCTGTATTACCGCAGCGAACATCCAGAAATAATGTGATTCCCTTTGTATCTGCCTGCCAGCAGCACATAGCGGAAGGGCGGACCTTTACACCAAAGCAAAGGACTTTCTCAGAAAGCTTCGCCAAAAAATACCATGGCAGATAACGATTACCGCTCATTCCATGCCATTCCACATCACCATAGGTACGTTCCCAGGCATCTCCCAGGAATCTGGCGGATTTTGGGATCTTGTAATTCCATCTCAGTTTTACACATCTCACTGCATCCTCTGAGGTGACAAATATATCCTCATGTTCACCTGCATCCTGAAATTCCACGGTAGTCGCACCGGCCGTTACTGTCGGCTGTCCTCCCTGGCATACCAGTCTCTCATCTTCTGTCTCCACAGTTACATAATCCGGTACACCCAGTTTAAAATCTGCATATTTTTTCTTCATTTCTTTCTCCTCCTGCATTTTTCCAACTATTCAGCACATCCTTTTATTGTCAGTCCAATCCAAAATGACATAGTCAAGCGGATATTCGCAATCCGCTTTGCTACGTAGCTCTACACCAAATAACTGCTCCGCAGTTTATCTATATGCCTTATTATATTGATTTTTTTTCTTTTTTCTATGCTTTAAAGTTTCTATAACATTGCAGAATGTTCAATCCGTGTCTTTGATATGACTAAGGGTGGAAGTTACTTTTTCATTTTACCGTTCACAAATTCTTCACAAAAAATTAGCACTCAAGGCTTGACAGTGCTAATAATACGTGTTATAGTACATATAGAACAAAGGAAGAGAGAAAAAAAGAAGAGCTTCCGGATGTTCCAGATAACTAAGACATCACCACAGCGGAATAAACCGCAATGGTAAGACCGACAACAGCTGGATCCCCTTGATCCGATCCGCCGGAACGGCGTTTCAATTTGAAAGGAGAAATGACTTATGATGTTCCCGAGTGTATTTGGAGAAAACTTATTTGATGACTGGATGGATGATTTTGGTTTCAGAGATAACTTCTTTGGCGGCAAGAATCCTCTTTATGGCAAACATGCCAAAAATATTATGAAAACTGATGTACGTGAGACTGATAAAGGCTATGAACTGGATGTAGATCTTCCTGGATTTAAGAAAGATGAAGTTCAGGTACAGCTGAAAGATGGTTATCTTACTATCTCCGCTGCCAAAGGCCTTGATAAAGATGAGGAAGATAAAAAAGGCAATTATATCCGCCGTGAGCGTTATGCAGGCAGCACAAGCAGAAGCTTCTATGTTGGTAATGGCGTAAAGAACGAAGATGTTCATGCTAAATTCGAGAATGGTGTTCTGAGACTTTCCGTTCCGAAAAAAGCAGCCGAAGAAATCGAAGCTGACAAATATGTATCTATTGAAGGATAACAATGACTCACTTTCACAGGAGTAGGGGAATCCACAGTGATTCCCCTACTCCTCTTTTTATACATAACACCAGCCACTCTCATTCCACTTCGCTGCATTCTCATTGTCAAAAAATTCATAATATCGGGCATTTTTTAACAAAGTTATTAGTATTTCAGAATATTTTTTTGTATATTTTGCAGTACATTATTCCATTTTTTTGAAGTTAATGGTATAATATGCACATTAACTAAATCTGTTTCGCAATCTTTCAGGACAATACTCCTGAACAGCCACGTAAAACACGATCATGACAGGAGGTTTTTATTATGGATCAGGACAAAATGATTAAAATCTATGCACGTAGTGACAGCCGCATTCAGCTGAAAATGATTCCGGGACATTTCGTAACTTCTCAGTCTCATATCACGCATTATCTGGACCTCACCACCATGAAATCCAGATGCGCTGAAGCGCAACGTATCGCAGCCACTCTCGCAACAAATTATGAAGCATCCATTCCGGTAGACACCATCGTCTGCATGGACGGACTTGAAGTGATCGGTGCCTATCTCGCTGAAGAACTGACCAAAGCCGGTGTACTTTCCATGAACGCTCACCAGACCATTTACGTCATCACACCGGAATTCAACAGCACCGGACAGATGATCTTCCGCGACAACTATGAGCCGATGATCAATGGTAAAAACATCCTCATCCTCAACGGTTCCATTACCACCGGTTCCACACTGAACCGTGCCATCGAAAGCATTCTCTATTACGGTGGCAAGATTCGCGGTGTCGCAGCCATCTACAGCAGCGTAGACAGCGTAGCCACCCTCCCTGTCCACTCTATTTTCCAGGCCAGAGACATCCCGGACTACCACTCCTACCGCTCCGATAACTGCCCACTGTGCAAAAGCCGTCAAAAGATCGATGCCATTGTCAGCAGCTATGGATATTCTGTATTATAAGTTTAACCAAATCAAGTAAGTCCCCTGCGGGGTTGCGAATATCCGCTTGACCCGAATCTGCAAACAAAGAGGAAGCCATATATTAACCAATGTTTCATAGATAACATCGATATCCCTATGGCTTCCTCTTTATGATTTCTGCTTATAATTGATATTCTCTGTACATGGCTTCACGCATTTCTTTATCCGTAACAACCTTCTGAATCTCATCACCCCGGCCATCAAGGATAAGCCTGTTGATCAGAACACTAAGACGCTCCTCACCCTGGGCCATTCCTTGGGTCATTCCTTGGGCCATTCCTTGAGCCATTCCTTGAGCCATTCCTCGTTCTAATCCCAATGCTTCAGCCTGTTCTTTAGCTTCCGCAAGCAATCTTGCCCTTTTCTCAGATTCCAGTTCCAGAACATGTCCGCCCATAACCTCACCTATTCCTTTCCGGACTTTCTCCTCGTTTCTGAAAATATAATCAGATATCCGAGTGATCAGTCCAATCAGATCACTGAACAGTTCAGACCTTCCAGCTTCAGTAATCTCCACTTCCAGTTTACTCCGGATCACCTCATATTCATTCAGCAATTCCTGAAAAAGTTGCGGATCCTCACTCATCTCATGCCCTCTTTTCTCATATCTCATGATATAAAAAGGAAGCAGCATGAGAAGACTCTTCTCAAATATCTTATCTTTTGTATAATTATCAACTTTAATCGTGGGCACTCTGTACAAATGACATTCTCCATCCGGAAAAACCACATCCACTTCCAGAAAATCCGGCGTATTGCTACCACTTCTCAGATACAACACACAAGAACGTGGAAACTCCATCCGATACCTCCGTCCCTGCTTCCTTGCAAATTCAACAGCAGTTGCAAAATCATACTCAATCATCCGTACAGCCATCGTCGTGTCATCCGTACTCTGACATTCTATGTGATAAATCTTATTTCCGATCAACAACCGCGAATCCGTAATAATCTCACCATCCACCCGCTGATACTCATTACGCAACTGCACAATCTCCACATCAGCCGGATACGACGTATGAAAAACATCATTGATCAAAGGCACGACCAGAAACGTCATCTTCTCCATCATAGTACGAAAAACATCATCAAAAATCGTATTATCACTCAAACAATACTCCTTCTGGTATCTATAATTATACCATCAAACAAACACTGCAGAAACCCTGTATACAGTTTTTATAAATATTTTTGAAAAAACGCTTCAGACATTGAAGCCAAAAGAAACCAAATAAATGGCCAGATCTTATAAGATACATAAATCATACCACACATCCCATCACAACACCACAAAAAACCATCCCAAAAATTCGACATCCCTCCAGGCGTCCAGCAACGCGCCGACACTCTCAACCTCCCGTCAAACCACAAACAATCTCAGCCTTTCCTCCCAGCCATCCAGCACAGTGCGAGATTTGCAGCAGAAGTCCAGGTGCTTTGGAGTGAGCCTTGGTTCATACTTAGCGTGTGAGGTGGCTCACGGAGAGGTACCCGGCAGCCACAAGCCGCAGGGTAAGGCCCATCTGTCTGAACCAGGTACGCATCAGCGTACATGGCGAGTTATGGGCCGGCCGCTCCGTGAGACACCTCAGACGCTTAGTATGACCAGGCGAAACGACGGCACCCGGACTTCTGCTGCAAATCTCACACGTCCGTCTGCGTCACCTTGCCCCCACCAAACACCTGTGCTATAATCAAACTAATCAAAAAACCGAGGTAAACCACACATGAATAAAAAAGAAATCGCAGAAATAAAAAAACAGTTCACCCCCGACCGATGTTCCATCACCCGCATCTGCGGCTGTTACGTAGACGGCGAAAAAAACAAAAAAACCGAACTCAAAGAAGCCTTTTTATCCTTATCAGAAGAAGAAACTTTCAAATACTTCGACATCTTCCGAAAAACCCTCACCGGCACCATCGGAAAAAACCTCATCAACATGGAATTTCCTCTGGACCAGGAAGCGGAAGGCGGAACCCAGAACTTCCTTATGAAGCTTCGTGAAAGCAAACTCACCGACGACACCCTCACCGAAGCCTTCTACGACAAAATCATCGAAAACTACGACTATGGTGAAAACTACTACATCATCCTCATCCACGCAGTCTACGATATTCCCGGCAAATCCTCCGACGGAGCCGAAATGTTCGACGCCTCCGATGAGATCTACGACCATATCCTCTGCAGCATCTGCCCGGTCAAGCTCTCCAAGGCAGGCCTGCACTACAACGCAGAGACCAACAATATCGAAGACCGTATCCGTGACTGGCTGGTGGAAATGCCTGACTGGGGATTCCTTTTCCCGCAGTTCAACGACCGCAGCACCGACATCCACGGGCTCCTCTACTACACCAAAAACGCCGAAAACCTCCGTTCCACCATGATGGAAGAAGTCTTCGGCTGCACCACACCACTGTCCGCAGCAACCCAGCGTGACTCCTTCAATGCTCTGGTAGAAGAAACCCTTGGCGATGACTGTGCCTACGATACAGTTCTTGAGATCCACGAAAAGCTCAACGATCTCATTGAATCCCAAAAAGACGAACCGGAACCAGTTGTTCTCACCAAGTCCGAAGTAAAGCGTCTCTTTGAAGAATGCGGTGTGGAGGACGACAAGCTTCAGAATTTTGACGAACAATACGAGCTTGCCGCCGGGGAAAAATCTTCTCTGGTAGCTTCCAACATCACCAACACCAGAAAATTCGAGATCAAAACTCCGGATGTCGTGATCCACGTAGCACCTGACCGTGCAGACCTGGTCGAGACCCGCATCATTGACGGACGGAAATGCCTGGTCATCCCAATGGAAAGTGAGGTAGAGCTCAATGGAATCCGTGTCAGCGCACTGAATCCGCCGGAAGAAATTTCTGACATCTCTCTCTCCAACGCTGAAAACGAATCAGAAGAAATACCTTTTTAACCAAATCAAGTAAGTCCCCTGCGGGGTTGCGAAAAGCAATAAGTAGTGGGTGGGGACTTGCTTGTATCAGGAGGAGTGCAAGAAGCTCCTCCTGATAAACTGCGGAGCAGTTATTTGGTGTAGAGCTACATAGCGAAGCGGATTGCGAATATCCGCTTGACCATAAGGAGGATCTTATGAACAATAAAAAAATCTTATTCTTCGACATAGATGGAACTCTGCTCACTCCACATCCTTTCACAGTTCCGGAAAGTACAAAGCTCGCTCTCAAAAAAGCACACGAAAACGGCCATCTTCTCTTCATCAACACCGGCCGCACCAAAGCCATGATGCCGGAAGAAATTTCCGAACTCCATTTTGATGGCTATGTATATGGCTGTGGAACCCACATTTACATGGATAACAAACTTCTTTTTTTCCGTACAGTCCCCAACCTTCTGTGCAAGGAGACCGTAGATCTTCTCCGAAAATGTAAGATCGAGGCAATGTTCGAATCCAACACTGCGATCCTGTATGACGGAGCCTCTCCCGCACAGTCCGAATTCGGAGCCAGAATGCGAAAAGAGATTCCAATGACTGACATCACCAAATTTAACCGTGAGGACGCCTGCACATATTCCTATGATAAATTCCTCGCACATATGCTGCCGGACTCTGACGTAGAAAAATTCCGTAAATTCTGTAACGATCATTATACTGTTTTTGATCATGAAGATGGCATCTGGGAAGTAACCCAGAAAGGCACCAGCAAGGCAACCGGAATGGAATTTCTCCTGGATCGTTTTTCCATCCCGAAAGAAAACTGCTATGCATTCGGAGACAGCCCAAACGATCTCCCCATGCTGAAAGCAGCCGGTATCAGCGTCGCCATGGGAAATGCTTATGGGGGCATCGAAAAAGACTGCACCTGGCAGACAAGCGCAGTTGATAAAGATGGCATTTATCATGCATTAGAGCATCTGAATCTGATCTGATAATTACATCCCGCTCATGAACGCAAAACGGGAAGTGTACTATAAATCGTACACTTCCCGTTCTTTTATCTTGTCATATTCCGTATTTTATTTCTCTGCCTCAGGTGTAGCTGTAGTCTCCGCCTCAGTATCTGTCTCTGCAGTCTCATCCTCTGCTGCAACCGTAGTCTCACTCTCCTCAGCCGCCGGTGTCTCCGTTGCCTCTGTTTCGGCCTCAGATGCTGCCGGTGTTTCGGTTACTGCTGTGGAATCTGCTGCTGCGGAGTCCTCAGCTGCCGGTGTCTCTGTCACATTCGGATCCGGTGTAGGTGTCGGAGTCTGGATTGTAAAGCTGTGATTATCTGTGATCTTAATCTTCTTGATCAGTTTTTTCTCTTCTTTGATGCCGGCTTTTTTCTTCCATCCATCTGTAGTATCGTTATAAAAATCATCCTTCTTGGTATTTGTCAGAGACTCTTTCTTACTCTCTGTTGCTGTTTCATCATTCTTGGAATCCAGTCTTACCACATACCATACGGAATCTGTCTTGATAATCTCCTCGTTCAGTGCACCTTCATCCAGTTTTCTTAATGCGGTACGGACCTCATCCGGATAAGTAGTTCCGTTAGCCGCACTGTCATCGCCTTCCTCATAAGTCGGACAGGTACCGGTTGTTGCTGTCATATCTTTAGAAATCTCATCTCCAAGAGTATTGAAGTCTGCAGTAGGATCTTCTTTAACCTTGTCAAAGAATTTCTGGAGATTCTCTTTATTTGTCTTGATATCATCATCAGAAAGATCATCTCCGCTGACCTTCGCGCTTGCATAGCTGAAAGACATCTGCTGATATTCTTTCTCATCCAGCTTCACGTCTGCCTTGGCCTCAATGGCGTCTTTCATTTTCACATCGTAAGTCTCAAGCTCCAGGAAAGTTTTCACCATATCTTCATCAACTGCAAGCTCTGCAATTGTCTCATCAGAGTTTGCTGCAATAAAGTTCTTGGCAGCTTCCTCAAGAGCCTTCTGCTCATCCTCGGAGATCTCCACATTATACTCGGAAGCGTGCTCTTTCTCCAGGCACATTTTCTCAACAGTCTCAACGGATGTTGTTACCGCATTCTCACCGTAAGTCTCATCGGAATCATCACCCATCTTGGTACTCCAGATAGACATGTCGCTTCCGCCGCCAAGATACATCCTGTACATAGCCTCAGCCTGTGCCTGCTGCATACGTGCTGCCAGACTTACAACGCCAAACGGGATTTCCTGCTTATTGACTGTCACTGCGATCTTTGTACCATCGAGTTTTTTATTTCCGCAGCCTGCCATCATTCCTGCCGCTGTAACGCAGACAAGAGCAGTAACTGCCGCTTTCTTTACTAAATTTCTCATTTCATCCTCCATCTATCCGTCCATAAGAATCACGGTCCGGCTCTTATTCCATAATACTTGATTATAAACGTTTTCACCTTTAAGAGCAAGGAATTTCACGAACTTACACGACATTTCACAAATTATCCACAAGTCTTTCCGGGAAAATATCCGGTATCCACAGACCGGATGTTTTTTCCCGTGGATAACCCTAAGCTTAGCTGATTCTTCCCTTTACTCCAGTGGCTCTGCCAGTTTTGCCAACTCCCCCGCAAACTTCATCAACTCCTCGATCAGCCTTCCCTGTGGTGTCAGGATAAATTTCGGCTCATGATCAGCCTTAAACTGCAAACCTCTCCGGTACTGCGCCATAATAGCCGGGATACCTGCGGGATCCAGCTTAGCCTTTTCATAGAGCGTGATCCGGACATCTTTTCCAAGCTGCTTGATCTCCGTCACATATCCCTGATGAGCAAGGGCCTTCAGTCTTGCAATGGCAAGAAGATTCAGTACTGCTTTCGTCGGCTCACCAAAACGGTCGATCAGCTCTTCCAGCATATCGTCATACTCCTGCTGACTCTCAATACCGGCAATTCGCTTGTAAATATCCAGTTTCTGAAATTCGTTGCTGATGTAGGAATCCGGAATAAATGCATCGATATTAAGATCAATGGTCGTCTCAAAATCATCCATAGTCTGGATTCCCTTAGCCTCCTTGACAGCCTCACTGAGCATTTTGCAGTAAAGGTCATAGCCCACCGCGTTCATATGGCCATGCTGCTGAGCTCCAAGAAGATTTCCTGCTCCACGGAGCTCCAGATCCTTCATGGCGATCTTAAAGCCGCTTCCAAGATCCGAATATTCCCGCATGGCGCTGAGTCGCTTTTCCGCTGTCTCCTGAAGCATCTTATTCTTCGTATACATCAGAAACGCATAGGCAGTACGGTTAGAACGTCCTACACGTCCGCGAAGCTGATACAGCTGAGAAAGACCATATCGATCGGAATCATGGATGATCATGGTATTTACATTGGAGATATCCAGTCCCGTCTCAATAATGGTAGTGGAAACCAGTACATCCACATCTCCGTTGATAAAATCATACATCACCTGCTCCAGTTCCCTCTGGCTCATCTGACCATGGGCAAAATCCACCCTGGCTTCCGGCACCAGCTTCGATATGCGAAGAGCTACCTCCGCAATATCATTAACCCGATTGTATACATAATAAACCTGGCCGCCACGTCGAAGTTCCCTGCGGATAGCCTCCCGGACAGTCTCCTCATCATATTCCATAACATACGTCTGGATCGGCACACGGTCCATAGGCGGCTCTTCCAGAACACTCATGTCACGGATGCCAATGAGACTCATATGAAGAGTTCGGGGAATCGGAGTTGCAGTCAGTGTCAGCACATCCACATCTTTTTTCATCTGCTTGATCTTTTCTTTATGAGTGACACCGAAACGCTGTTCCTCATCAATGATCAGAAGTCCCAGATTCTTAAATTCCACATCTTTGGAAAGAACCCTGTGAGTACCGATCACAATGTCCACCTGGCCTTTTTTGATCCCCTCGATGGTCTTTTTCTGCTGGGCAGAAGTACGGAACCGGCAGAGAAGATCCACTTTCACCGGAAATTCCTTCATACGCTGCACAAAGGTGTTGTAATGCTGTTGGGCAAGAATGGTAGTGGGCACCAGATAAACGACCTGGCGGCTTTCCTGAACTGCCTTAAACGCAGCTCTCAAAGCAACCTCCGTCTTACCGTAACCAACGTCACCACACACAAGACGGTCCATGATCTTGGTACTTTCCATGTCCTTCTTGGTATCCTCGATGGCTGCCAGCTGATCCTCTGTCTCCTCATAAGGAAACATTTCTTCAAATTCCTTCTGCCAGACCGTATCCGGGCCACAGACATAGCCCTCTTTTTCCTGGCGGACCGCATAAAGCTCCACCAACTCTTTTGCGATATTTTTAACCGCACCCCGGACACGGCTCTTGGTCTTGTTCCACTCCTGTCCGCCAAGTTTATTCAGCTTGGGTGTTTTTGCATTTTCGGAAGATCCGGAATATTTCTGCAAAGCATCCAACTGGGTTGCCAGGATGTAGAGATTGCTGCCACCACGGTACTCAATCTTGATGTAATCTTTTACAACTCGGTCCACTTCCACTTTTTCGATTCCACGATAAATTCCAAGTCCATGTTTTTCGTGGACAACAAGATCCCCGATGGAAAGCTCCGCAAAATCCTGGATACGGTTTCCACTGTACTTTTTCTTCTTTTTGCGCTTCTTCTGCTCTTTGCCGAAAATGTCTGTTTCCGTCATCACCGCAAATTTGATCAGCGGATACTGGAAACCACGGCGCGCATGGCCATAAACAACCATGATCTCGCCGGGGCTTATGATACGGTCTGTATCCTGGCTGTAAAAAGCATTCAGGCCTTCCTCTGAGAGATCCTTTGCCAGACGCTCTGCCCTTGTCCTGGAACCGGAAAGCAGGGCGATCCGGTACCCCTGGCTTTTATACTGGAGAAGATCTTTTACCAGAAGTTCAAAACTGCTGTTGTAAGAATCCACAGATTTCACCGTGAGATCAAATTCCTCATTGATCTTCCAGCCGGAACGTCTCGGAGAAAGTGCGGACACAGCCACGCAGTTCCGTCTGTTCAGTTTCTTCTGCACTTCCTGAAAACCACAGAGCCACTGTTCCGGAAGATTTGCCTCGCCTTTTTCCTCCCTGTGCATGCGGCTCTGATGGTACTCTTCCTCCACACCTTCGCCGTTTTCTGCCAGATGGTTCAGCTCATCCAGAAACAGCAGTGTTTTTTCTTCCGGAAAATAATCCAGGAAAGATACCATATCCTCGCAGTCCATCTTTTCTGTAGCCGGATAAATGGTGATCTCATCTATATTTTCCAGAGATCTCTGGCTTTCTGCATCAAAACTCCGGATGGAATCGATCTCATCATCCCAGAGTTCAATACGCCATGGATTCTCCTCCGTCAGCGGATAGATATCAATGATCCCTCCCCGCACGGAAAACTGTCCCGGAAGCTCCACCTGGCCAACCCGCTCATATCCCAGATCCACCAGATCTGCTTTCAGCTGATCCAGATCGATCACACTGTCACTTTTAAAATGAAGAAGGCTGCTTTTGATCTTTTCCAGAGGCATCAAAAAATCCATGCATCCGTCTATGCTGGTAACCACCGTCACTTCTTCCTGCTCCAGAAGTGCCCGGATCACACGCATCCGCTGCCGGATCAGAAGATTTCCATGAATGTCTGCCTGAAAAAACAGAAGATCTTTTGCCGGATAAAAATATACATTTTTGTCATAGAAGCGGTAATCCTCATAAATTTCCTTTGCGTTACGTTCATCATCCGCAAGGATCAGATGACATGGAAAAAGCCCGGAAAGTCCATACATCAGATGGACTTTCTGGGACTCCATACATCCGGAAACATTAAGAATTCCGCGGTTTGCGCCACAGCGCTTTTTTATTTCTTCAAACTCTGCAAGGCCCTGCAGAGGCTGCAAAAATGCTTCCATACAAACCTCAATTCTTAGGCTTTTTCCTGTTATACTTATTCATCGCCGCATCCACGCCCTCGGACAGGATCATTTCTACGGCCTCTGCCGCATCATTAATTCCCTCGTCCACAAGCTTGCGGTCGCTGTCCGAAAAATGACCCAGCACAAAATCTGCCAGATCCCAGTCTTTCGGTTTCGCACCAACACCAACACGGATACGGATAAACTTCTCAGTTCCAAGACGACGGATAATATCCTTGATCCCGTTATGTCCGCCTGCACTGCCTTTTTTGCGGATACGAAGCTGTCCCGGTTCCAGATCGATATCATCGTAGATCACGATCAGCTCTGTCTCCGGATCGATCTTGAAATAGCTGGACATCTCCTGAATCGGACCGCCGCTTAAATTCATATAGGAAAGCGGTTTCATCAGAATGGCTTTTTCACCGCCGATGATGCTTTTTCCATACATGGCATTAAATTTTACGCCGCCCTGTGGGATATTATGCTTCTCCACAAGGCAGTCGATGGTGTCAAATCCCATGTTATGGCGGGTAGCCTCATACTGCTTTCCCGGATTTCCCAAACCTGCAATTAAATACATAAAAACTCCTCAGTTAGTTGAAATATACCATCTCATCAGCAAGAGGCTCGCACACTTCCACATGCTCTGCATAAAGTACAATACCCTCTCCCTGATATTCCATTCTCTTCTCAAAAGCAACCTTCGCGGTAACTTCCACCCACTGTCCTTCTGCAATCTTCGGGGCAAAAGCGCTTTTGCAGATATATCCCAGGAATGTGGTATCATCTGCACAACATGTCATGGCTGTTCTTCCTGGAACAAAGAATTTGCTTCCCATTCCACGCGGTTTCAGGGCACGTGCCTTGAAATGGACAGTTTTTCCGACGTAACGGTCCGGATGATCCATGGAATCTACAAACCAGATGCCGTAATCCTCCGGAAGGATATCGATCACCGGTGCATCAATATCAAACGGCATCTCATCTTCAAAAAGATCACCAAGCTCGCCTTCTTCATCCTCAAAGATGATCTCTGCACGCTGGTTTACCACCTTGATGCTTCTTCTGTAGGAAGGAAGCGGATCCTCTTCCTGACAGCGGTTAAAGATAACCATATCTGCATTACGAACCATGTCCATAAAAAGGGACTTCATGTTGGCCATATAAACCTGGAATGTGCTGGCATCCACACAGGTAATGTGCTGTTCCACACCCCAGCCCGCCGGTTTTTCCATCTCTTCAAACTTGCTTACCAGCCACATGCCATTGTACTCAATAATCACACGTTCCGGCTGATGCAGGATATCCATTGCCGCAAGTCTCTCCGGTGTCAGTTCTTCCTCGCTGTCAATAATCTCCACAACGGTGTTGCTCTTTTTCAGGGCTTCCTCATCATACTCCTCTTCTCCTTCTTCGCAGAGGATAAGAAGTGTTTTTCCCTCAACCTGAAAATAATCCTGCTGCAGGGTAAAGCTCAGGAAAGAGGTCTTGCCACTTTCCAGAAAACCTGTGATCAGATAAATGGGAACTTTGATCTCTTCCATAAATTTATCCTGTAAGATACTATCCGTTAATCCGGACAGTATCCATTTCCTTTCTGTAATATAAAATCTGAAAAATTTCTCTTATGTTCTGTTTTTATGCGATTCCAAAAAGCTCTTCCAGAGCATGCTCGTCAAGTTTGGAACCGATCACGCACAGACGGCCTGTATATTCCGGTGCGCCCTCACGGATCTCGGTTTCTTCCGGAACCATATCAAAATAGATCCATGTTCCGTCCTCTGCCGGAAGCATTCCTTTTGCACGGAGGATGATACCATATTTGTCAGACTCGGAAAGTGCCTCAAGGATCTTCTCAAGTCCCTCACGTGTGAATTTTTTAATTGTCTCACGGCCCCAGCTTGTGAAGACCTCATCTGCATGATGGTGATGATGGTCATGTCCACAGCCGCACTCACCGTCGTGGTGATGATGGTGCTCATGGTCATGATCATGGCCGCAGCCACACGCGCCGTCATGGTCGTGATGATGATGCTCGTGCTCGTCATGGTCGTGGTCATGGCCGCAGCCGCACTCCTCGTCATGGTGATGATGGTGCTCATGCTCTTCGTGATCATGGTCATGGCCACAGCCGCACTCCTCATCATGGTCGTGGTCATGGTGATGCTCATGCTCCTCGTGATCATGGTCATGGCCGCAGCCACACTCGTCATCATGATGATGGTGATGATGCTCATGCTCTTCCTCAAGCATTTCCTGCTCCAGAGATACCGGATGCTCCATAACCTCTACCAGTTTCTTTCCGTCAAGGTTCTCAATCGGAGTTGTGATGATGGCTGCATCTTTATTCAGGCTGCGAAGAAGCTCCAGGGACTCCTGAACTTTCTTCTCAGTTGCGATATCTGTACGGCTCATGATGATGGCGCCTGCATACTGGATCTGATTGTCAAAGAACTCACCGAAGTTCTTCATGTACATCTTGCATTTCTTGGCATCAACAACAGTTGTATAGCTGTTCAGTTTGATGTCAACCTCATCCTGAACACCCTGTACAGCTTTGATAACGTCAGAAAGTTTACCAACTCCGGATGGCTCGATGAGGATTCTGTCCGGGTTGTATTTGGTAACAACTTCTTTCAGGGAAGTACCGAAATCTCCAACCAGTGAGCAGCAGATACATCCGGAATTCATCTCACGGATCTGGATTCCGGCCTCTTTCAGGAAGCCGCCGTCAATACCGATCTCACCAAACTCGTTCTCGATCAGCACGACCTGCTCACCCTGAAATCCGTCTTTCAGAAGTTTTTTAATCAGAGTTGTTTTTCCGGCGCCAAGGAAACCGGAGATAATATCAATTTTTACCATTTTGTATACACTCCTTTTAACGTAGTTTGACCAGGAAGCGTTTATACCCCCTGGTTGTATCCTGTTATGATCATGATGACAGAGAAAAATTCGTGTTTCTTTCTCTGCTATCATTATATCCAATTTGTAAAACAGACATTTATGTTCTGTTTTGCATCCAGATTAAGACAGGGATGTGAAAAGCTCACATCCCTGAAAATCGTTCCTCTTATCAGCCGTTGATCATAAAGTTCATAAGCTTGTCGATATCCTCTTTCTCTGCTGCAACGATCTCAAGCTCCGGGATCTCACCAGCGGAAAAGATGTTTGCAAGAGATACATACTGGGAAAGCTTGGATTTCAGGTTCAGTCTGTCTCCCTCTCCTGTTACAAGCTCTACTCTACCCTTGCAGCTGTCAATTACCTCAAAAAATTTATCAATATCTGTAATATGTGTTACTTTCATTTTCAAAATCTCCTTTCTTAATTAAAGGGCTGTTCTTAACTCTTTCCGTTAGATTATACCCCAGTATTTTTAAAAAAGCAATCCCCGCCGGGCAAAAACACTTCACAGATATTTCCTGTAAATAACAAATTCCTTTGTCACATTTCTTCAATCTCAACGGTACAGTCTTTTCTTCCTTTGTTCCATTTCATAAGATAAACTTTAAATCCAAGAGAATCTCTGGCAATGGTAAAAGGTTCCTCCCTGAGCACTTCCGACTCTGTTCCCTGTTTTTTCAGTTCTGCCTGTTTTCCCCGGGCTTTTTCCACCAGAACTTTCAACTGTTCATCCGCTTCTTTTCCAAAAGAACGATCTCCGTATCCGGCAGAAGCCTCCTGCAGTTTCCCGGAAAGGCACATTGTCACCTGGATGTGTTTTGTGCAGTGAAGCATTCCTGCCAGCTTCCGTGCTACCCATTTAAACGGAAATCTCCGATAGATTCCAAGCCATCTCACAAAAGTGCGGTCTCCTGCCTCATGTGCAATTTCTTCCATTACCGAAACAGCTCTTTCTGAAGGAATCCACGGATCTTCCCTGGGGACAATATATTTCTCCGGAACAGCCGGATAACAGCAATAATTCAGCGGCGGAAACTCCACCAGTGCAGAAAGTTTCTCCTCCAGAGCATTGCAGCTGTCCCCGCCAATATAATCATATTTGTCACGGAGGATGGCCAGACGGTACTCCAGCTGCCGCAAGTATTCATATCCTTTCACCCAGAAATGACCGATCTGACTGTAATCGTAGAGATGTTTTTCCAGAGTCAGGGTTTCAAAAAACAGTGTCACTACCGAATCGTCCTGGTGCACCACCAGAATGTATTCCCTGCCCTGATGGCTTAAGTCTGCCAGGATCTCCTCTTCATAGTCCGGCTTGTATACACCGGTCATACGGGCATTTCCGAAGACGAGAAAACTTTCTACCGCGTCGTTCATAAGATACACAAGACGTATCTCCCCATCCTGTACATAAATATCCTGAGAATCTTTTTCATTTACTGCAACCAGCTCAAACTGATCTTCACCAAGCAGCTCTGCAAGCTTCTGAAAAGCATCTGGCAACTCTTCAAAAGCCTTCTCGGAAACGTATCTCTCCGGCGCTGTTTTTCCCGCAGTATTATTTCCAGTATTCATCAATTACCTCTTTGTTCAGTTTTTCTCCGATGACGATCATGATCTCCTGGCCAAGTTTCGTTGGCTGGATACAGATCTCATGGCGGGTGGCATTCAGCTCCAGCCACTGTCCGTCTTCTTTCTTAAGAAAACCTTTTACGCGGAAAACATCTCCGCAGGACGGGTCGTTCAAGATCTTTTCTGCTGTTTCCCGAAGTTCCTCTTCGCTCTTATGAACATTCATAAAAAACAGGGAATCAAATCCACCGCCTTCTGCATAGGATTCTTTCACATAATCTTCTGCCACATACCTGCAGTTCAAGATCTTTTCCAAATCTTCGTCTGTAAAATCATCCCAGTTTTTATCCATGATTTCGCTGTCCAGACGGCGCTTACACTGGATCTGACCAAGTGCACGGTTGAGATGTTCCTTTGTGCTGTGGATCTCTTCCTCTGTAGCTTCCTGACTCCTGCTCAGAAGTACGCAACCTGCATCTGCCACCTCAGAAGCCAGCAGATAATCCGCTTCCGCAGAAAAATCCTCCGCAAGCTTGGCATCCACAATAGCGATCACATTTCCGATCTCATACCACTTATCCAGTGGTTCCTCATGGAGGGCGTCAAAAAACTCATCCACATCAAAGATTCCGGATGGTTCCACGATCACACGGTCATAACCGCACATTCCCATGGCGATCAGTTTTGTCTTAAATCGACGTCTGTGACAGTCCGCGTCACATCCACCAGAAACCATCTCCAGCTCACAGTTGTCTCCCATCAGATCCTGAAGCAGCATCATATCCACATTTACTGCCCCGAAATCATTTTCCAGGATACCGATGTTCATGCCTTTTTTCAGAAGATAGGAGGCATATTTTTTTATAAATGTTGTCTTCCCGGATCCGAGAAATCCGGTTATCAGATCAATTTTTATCATATTTCTTCCTTTACTTTATCTCAATAATACTCCTGTCCGGCAGACACCGGACTGTTACCAGTATATAATCTTTTGCCCACAAAGAAAAGAGGCGGCCCTGAAAAATCTTCTCAGAACTGCCTCTTTCCGGCTATTTTACCCTTTTATGATTATGTATGAAGATTACTTTGTAAACAGATCTACCAGATCCTGGCCATCGTCATAGCCCTGATCTTTCAGCTCCTGAACAAACCACTCATCTACGCCGTCTACCGCTTCTTTGAAGGAATCGATATCCATGTCAGCTTTCTCTGTGAAAGTCACACCGTTTTTGTCTGCCCAGCGTGCTTTGATCTCATCATCGCTGGAACGGTTGATATAACGCTCATACTCTACGGCTTTCTGGCCGCACTCATCAACAACAGCCTGCTGCTCCGGTGTCAGTGCATCGTAAACATCCTGGTTGATACAGAAGAACAGACAGTCATAGATGGCATCCCACATGGAGCAGTATGGCTGTACCTCCTGTACACTGGCTGCATCGATGGCAGGCAACGGATTCTCCTCGCCCTCTACCGTATTCTGCTGAAGTGCTGTGTAAGTCTCGGACCAGTTCATATTTGTGGCATCTGCGCCCCATCTCTTATAGCACTCCATAAGAAGATTAGAGCCGGCTACACGAACCTTCAGATTCTTCATATCATCTACAGATTTTACCTCATGCTTGCTGTTTGTCAGCTCACGGAAACCGTTCTCTGCAATACCCATGCAGTGGAGTCCGTAGCCGTTAAGGATCTCCTTCAGCTTATCTCCGGCCTCGCCGTCAAACTTCGCATCTGCATCATCATAGGAATCATAAATGAACGGCAGGGATACCACATTAAATCTCGGGTCAAATGCAGAGTAGATCAGATTGGAATGCATGGAGATCTGTACCGGATCTCCGTTCATCAGTGCCTGGATTCCCTCGGACTGGTTTCCGTTTGTCAGCTGATCCGCTGCGTAAATGTTAACCTTGACCTTTCCTCCTGTAGCTTTTTCCATGAGCTCACCGAACTTACGTCCTCCGTCAGCCCAGGTGCTTGTCTCTGTTGTGGAGCATGCAAAGTTCCAGGTTGTCTCAGGCCAATTCAGATCACTGTAATCCTCCACGGTATCTACAGAATCCTCTGTAAAAAGATCTACCAGATCCTGTGCATCGTCATAGCCTGCACTCTTAAGCTCGTTTACAAACCAGTCGTCGATTCCGTCTACTGCTTTCTTGAAGGAATCGATATCCATATCCTCTTTCTTTGTAAAGGTCACACCGTTGCTCTTCTCCCAGCGGCTCATGATCTCTTCGTCGCCGGAACGGTTGATATAACGCTCATACTCAACAGCCTTCTGGCCTGCCTCATCAACAACCTGCTGCTGTTCCGGTGTCAGGCTTTCATAAATATCCTGGTTGATGCAGAAGAACAGACAGTCATAGATTGCATCCCACATGGAGCAGTACGGCTGTACCTCCTGTACGCTGGCTGCGTCGATAGCCGGCAACGGGTTCTCCTCGCCCTCTACCGTATTCTGCTGAAGTGCTGTGTAGGTCTCGGACCAGTTCATATTTGTGGCATCTGCGCCCCATCTCTTATAGCATTCCATGAGAAGATTGGAACCGGCCACACGAACCTTCAGGTTCTTCATGTCGTCTACTGTTTTTACTTCATGCTTGCTGTTTGTCAGCTCACGGAAACCATTCTCTGCGATTCCCATACAGTGAAGTCCGTACTCACCAAGGATTTCTTTCAGCTTTTCTCCGGCCTCACCATCAAATTTTGCATCTGCGTCATCGTAAGAATCATAGATAAACGGCAGGGATACTACATTGAATCTCGGGTCAAATGCAGAGTAGATCAGATTGGAATGCATGGAGATCTGTACCGGGTCTCCGTTCATCAGTGCCTGGATTCCCTCGGACTGATTTCCGTTTGTCAGCTGGTCTGCTGCATAAATATTAACCTTGACTTTTCCGCCGGTTGCTTTTTCCATAAGCTCACCGAATTTACGTCCGCCGTCAGCCCAGGTACTTGTCTCCGTTGTAGAGCATGCGAAGTTCCATGTCATCTCCGGCCAGTCAAGATCACTGTAATCTGCGATGGTATTAAAGGAATCACTTCCGTCTCCGGCATCCTTGGAGCTCTGGCTTCCTGTGTCAGAAGACTGGTCTCCTGTATAGGAGCCCTCTTTTGCAAGCGCCTTCGGAAGAGCTGTGGAAACAGCCGGAATATAAGTGATGATCAGAAGAACTGCAACGGATGCAGCGATCATCGGCATAACTGCTCTGGAGATCTGCTGAAGAGTAACCTCCAGACCTTTTTTGATCTTGATACTGATGGCAACGAAAAGGTTTACACCTACAGGAGGTGTTACCTGTCCGATCGCAAGGTTAACTGTTGCCATAACACCGAATGCTACCACATCATAGCCCAGAGCCTTACATACCGGAAGCATGATCGGTACAAAAATATACATTGCAGAGTTTGCATCAATGAAGCATCCTGCGATCAGGAAAATGATGTTTACGATCAGAAGGAAGGTAAACTGATTATGTGCAATGCTGGCAAGAAGCTCCGATGCCGCATTTGCAATACCAAACTTGGTACATACAAAAGAGAACAGGGAAGCACTCGCTACGATCAGCATGATTCCGCCTGTTGTCTTTGCAGAATCCACAAGAATGTCAAACAGATCTTTGAGCTTAACCTCACGGTAGATCACCATACCAACAAACAGACCGTAAACAACAGATACTGCTGCAGCCTCAGTTGGTGTAAAGATACCACCGTAAATTCCTCCGAGGATGATAACCGGCATCAGGAATCCCCAGAATGCATCTTTAAATGTATCCCAGCGCTCTTTTGCGGAAGCTTTTTCACGGGATGGCTGAATGTTATGTTTCTTTGCCTCGATCATAACGATGATCACAAGAGCAACACCCATCAGAAGTCCCGGAACGATACCAGCCATGAACATATCTGCAATAGATACACCTGTGATAGAAGCGTATACAACGAATGCGATACTCGGCGGTATGACAATGGCGATGGAACTGGAGGTTGCCATCAATGCCGTGGAAAACGGTGCGGAAAAACCGCCCTGCTCAACCATAGCCGGGATCAGTACTGCTCCAAGTGCTGCAACCGTTGCAGGACCGGAACCGGAGATCGCTCCGAAGAAACATGCTACGATAACACATACGATAGCGATACCACCTTTTTTGTGTCCTACGCAGGTGTCTACGAAGTTGATCAATCGTTTGGAAATACCGGCTTTTGCCATGATGTTTCCGGACAGAACGAAGAACGGGATGGCAAGAAGCAGGAATTTACTGATTCCTGAGTACATGTTTGTAGCTACGATGGTCAGTGATGTGCCGGAATAAAGGATGGCACATACAGATGACAGACCCAGGCAGATCGCAATGGGAAGTCCCAGGATCAGGAAAATAAAGAAGGAGATAAATAAGATTGCACTGATCATTTATTTGTCCTCCTTTTCATCATCTTTTTTCAGGCAGAAGTCCAGACAGTACTCAATAAAATGAAGGATCATACAGCCTGCTCCAATCGGTACGAAGGACCAGAAGATCCACTCCGGCCAGTTCAGTACGAAAGTTCTCTTGCCGTTTGCCAGCTGTGTAAGAACTTTGTCCATTCCGTATTTAAACAGGATTGCGGAAAAAACAATGCTGAGAACCGTGATCAGGATCACAGATGGTTTTTCCAGTTTTTTCGGAAGACGGTCTGTAAACAATGTCAGACTTACCAGTCCTCCTTTTTCGCGGCAGGCAAGTGCTGCTGCCAAAAGTGTGATGAGAACGAACACCGCTACAACAAGTTCTTCTGTAAAAGACCATGAGCGGTGGATGACTTTACGGGAAAAAACATTTCCCACAGTCAGCACAAGGATCAGCAGTGTGGAAATGACCAGTACGATTTTTTCTACTGCTGCAAGTGCGTTCATGAGTTTTTTGTACACTTTCATACTCTTTCCCCTTTTGTGTATTTTTTCCGGTTTCAGACCATTACCCCGGGATTTTGGATAAAAAAAATCCGTCCCCTCTCAGGGACGGATATAAAATTCCGCAACCACCCTGTTTCTCCATTGAAACAAGCACGATTCTGCAACGTACCGGCATACGCGACTTCTGTAACGGGAAGCACCCGTGAAAACCTACTTACTTATCTGAAACTTTCGGCTTTCCTTCTCAGGGATGATATTCAAGGCAGTTCCGACGCTGCATCACACCAGTCACAGCTCTCTGAAGACGGTTCCTCTGTCTTTACTGATTCCCTTCATGGAATTTACTTCTGTTATGTGTTAACTCTTTAATGAGTTAAACCAATTCTAACTCTGTTTGTTTTGATAGTCAAGTTTTTTTTTCAAAAACTCCTTCAGGCGTTCTTTCCTTCTCCGGCGAAGTACTCATTCACAAGCTTTACAACCACACCGGAAAGCAGGAATACTGCAATCAGGTTAGGGATCGCCATCAGACCGTTGAAGGTCTCTGCGATACTCCAGAGAAGTCCAAGGTCAACAGTTGCGCCGATGATTGCTACCAGAGAGTACAGTACCATAAAAGGTCTGATAGCTTTTTCCTTAAAAAGGAACTCCGCACATCTGGCTCCGTAAAGTCCCCATCCAATGATAGTGGAAAATGCGAAGCAGCACATGGCAACTGCTGTAAAGATGGAAACCCAGTTTCCGTATGTACTGGTAAAACCGCTGATGGTAAGCTCCGCTCCTGCTGCTGCGCCATAACCAACCGGCACCCCGCTGCAGAGGATGACAAGCGCTGTCAGCGTACAGATCACGATCGTGTCCGTGAATACCTCAAAGATCCCGAAAAATCCCTGTTTTACAGGTTTTCTGGTGTCTGCACAGGCATGTGCGATGGAACCGGTACCAAGACCTGCCTCATTGGAAAAAATACCTCTGGAAACACCTTTTTTCATACTCATGAAAAAGCTTCCTACTACGCCGCCTGTCACAGATGCCGGATTAAATGCCCCTCTGATGATAGCGCTGAAAACCCCCGGAACATTTTTCCAGTTGATGATAACTACACCGACGGCAAGAATAATATAAAACAATGCCATAAACGGTACCAGCTTTTCTGTAACCTGGCCGATCCTTTTGATTCCGCCAAGCAGGATCATTGCCACAAGAATCGCAAGGATGATCCCCATAACAAGGTTTACCGTAGAAGTATTGTCTGCAGCGATCACATTGTAATTGATCAGTGCAGAATCAATAGCTGTTGTAATGGTATTAACCTGGGTTGCATTTCCGGTTCCGAAAACAGTAAGCACACCAAAAGCGGAAAACAGATATGCCAGCCAGTGCCAGTGTTTCTTAAGGCCGTTCTTGATGTAATACATTGGTCCGCCAACCAGATCTCCGTTGGCATTGGTCTCACGGAAATGTACCGCAAGTGTTACCTCGGAAAACTTCGTACACATTCCCAGAATTGCGGAAATCCACATCCAGAATACGGCTCCCGGTCCTCCGATAGCGATGGCACCTGCGACACCTGCAATATTTCCCGTTCCCACGGTAGCAGCTAACGCCGTACAAACAGCCTGAAACGGTGTCAGACTTCCATCGGAAGCTTCTCTTTTCCGAAGCATACGTCCGATAGTAACCCTGATGGCATAGGGAAATTTCCGAATCTGGAGAAAATTCGTGCGGATACTTAAATAAAGACCTACACCAATAATACAGATCATCGCAGGAACGCCCCAGATAAAATTGTTTACAGCAGCATTCACTGATTCAATAACAGATAACATTCTATAATCCTTCCCTTATTTAATTTTGTCTTTTTGGATTGTACGTTTGTCTGTACAAAAAGACGATTCGTTAGATTATATCACATTTTTTGTCGAATGTATAAGAGAAAAGCTTTATAATTTTACTATGATAAAGAAAGAAAGTGAATAAAAGCTGCCAATCCTGTTGTTAAATATGTGATATACCTGTGGTAAAAATACTTATCTGTGATCAATATCATTTTCCGTATCGTCCAGGAATGTAAATATATATCCCCAGTATTTCTCCAGGATCTTACCTCTGCTTCCATAGATCTCATGCTTTGTTCCGATCATATGGATATAATCACAGCTTGTTTTTCCCTGGCGATTGATCTTTCCAGCAAAATTTTTCAGGGCACGGACAGACACCAGATCTTCAGTCTGGGCCTGAATGAGCAGCATTGGTGCCGTATATTTTTTCCATCCGTAGAGACGCAGATACCAGCTCATTTCCGCAGAAGCCCAGAGCCAGCCGTAGGATGGAGACCAGGTCTGGAGCTCCTTATGTTCTGCGCGGAGATTTTTGTATCGCTCGTATCTTGGTTTTGATGTTGCGGAGCTTGTCTCAAAAGAACCGCTGCCATCGTAAGGCTTTCGGCCAGCTACATATTCCTCATCTTTTCCGAAAATGCATTTCTCCAGAGCTATGCCGGTGGCTGCCGGCCACGGAACATTATCTGTAAGAGGACGGATCATCGGAGAAGAAAGGATCACCTTGTGAAACCAGTCCGGCTCCCAGGCCGCAGCAATACCACCGATGGCACCACCCATGGAATGTGCATACAAGTTAAGTGACAGATCCGGATGTGCTTTCTTTATGTAGCGGCATGCTTTCAGAAAATCGCGGATATATCTTCTCCATGTATCGATGTGGACCAGAGACGGGTCTGCGGTAAGACGATAGCTGCGGCCATGGCCGCAATGCTCCGGAATATATACATGATAGCCTTCCTTAAGAAAATAATAGGCCACTTCATCATATTTTACTGCTGATTCTGTGAATCCGTGGCTGATGACTACCACACCTTTAGGCATATCAATATCAGACAGATACTGCAGCATATGGATCTTACCTGTGATCCGTTTGCTTTCGTTACGAAACGGATAATCCGCACCCGGTACATAAAGTTCCCTTCTGTGAGACAGAAGATATGGCGTTACGATATTTTTCATGGTTTCTTCGTATTCATTTTCATGTATGATCTGCATATTGGTTAAAAACCTCCCTTGCTTTTACTGTATTGCTTTTTTGCTTCTCCCAAACTATGCTTTTCAAAACCCTTCCATGTTGTCACAGCTGTTTTCTTACAGGATAACAGAATTCACTCTTCCAGGCAATCCTTTTCAGACCATTTTGCTCTTTAATTTCCATTAAAAAATACCCGAACATTTTGATATGTACCGGGCATTTCTTCTATTATTTAATAAAATCTCACAATATCTTCCACATCTTTACGTTTCGGTCTTGCAGGCTCTTCGGCTGCTTTTCCGATGGCGATCACTGCCATTACCGTTTCTGTTTCCGGAATGGAAAGGATCTCACGGAGCTTGTCTCCGGCACGAAGTCCCATGATCAGGGTTCCATATCCAAGCTCCTTTGCCTTCAGGATCAGATTCTCATTCTGAAGTCCCAGATCATAGCAGCCCCAGCCGTTTCCAAGCTCATTATCCGGTGTTCCGTCTTTCTGAAATCCGGCATGGTTATGTACAAAGGTTGTAACGATCAGGGAGGCATTCTCTGCTTTTGCTTGGTTCATTTCCGGCAGACATTCTCTGCTGACCTTCTCCACCATCTCTTCGGACATTACACAATAATATCTTCCGGTCTGGGAGTTTTTCCAGCTGGGTGCTTCCTGAGCGGCCCGGATCACTGCAAGAAGATCTTCTTTTGTGATCCTGCTCTCCGGGCTGTATTTACGGATGGTCCTTCTCTCTTCGATCAGTTTCTGAAATTCCATATTTTTCCTCCTTACTGTCCGGTGCCGGATCTGCTTCCGGATCCTGCAGTTATTCCGGCACGGATTTATATGTTCACATTTTTTATGGGGCTATTTTAACACAATGCCGTATTGAAATCAATTTCAGAACTCCGGCATCGTTACTATTTATTCTGCGACCGTTACTGTTCACTCCGTTCTCAGTAACACGCTTCGAAAAATATTGCCTGGGAACAATAACTGTAATACCACTTATGAAGATTTTTTTTGATTTACCACATAAATTCCCACACAGACAAGAAACAGTGCGATGAGACTTCCCATATTAAATGCCTGACGTACCTCTCCCAGAACCAGTGCAGACAGGATCACACTGAACAAAGGATTTACAAAACCAAAGATCGCTACCCTGGATACATCATTCCAGGCAAGCAACACTGACCACAGTGTATAGGCCACCGCAGACACCATTGCCAGATAAAAGATGATCCCGATACCGGCGGCATTTACCACTCCGAAATGTCCTCCCATCCCTTTTCCGATCAGGAACAGAATGATTCCGCCCATGGTAAACTGCGTTCCGCTGAGTACCACCGGAGATACCTTTCTGGAAAAAATATTGATCAGCACCGTGGACATTCCGTAAGAAAACTGCGCGATCAGAATAAATCCTTCTCCAGTAAGCCTAAAACCTGCATCCAGAGAATTTCCCATGAGATTGATCACGACCACGCCGGCAAAACCGAGGATACAGCCGAGCATCTTTCGCCCGGTCATTTTTTCCTTGTGAAAAACAAGGCAGGACAGCAGGATCGCAATAAAATTCCCAAGACCTGTGATAATAGCGCCTTTTACACCAGAGGTATGTGCCACACCTATATAAAAGAAGAAATACTGACATACCGTCTGAGCCATACATACCGGCACCGCATATTTCAGAACAGTTCGATCCGGAAGCAGAACCTTGCGCTCACGCAAAGATGCAAAGATCAGTACAAGGATTCCTGCCAGTGCAAAACGCACACCTGCAAAAACGATCTGACTTGCCGTATCTGCAGAATCCATCTGCATCAGACGGTATCCTGTCTTGATCAGCGGGATCGCACTCCCCCAGAGAAGACAGCAGACGCAGGCAAGCGCTGCCACCACCCAGGTTTTTTTTAATATTGTTTTTGTTTGTTCCATTTGTTTATTCTCTCTTTCTCAAAACTTCTTCCATCTGACTGATCACAGCTTTTATTTCATTTATTGCACTGATACTTACGTCCCGGAAATCAAGCTTTTTCCCCTTTCCGTATAATTCCGCCTCATAAGCGCTGGCTTTCTCTTCATCTTTATCCTTGTATCGGGCTTTTCCGATCAGCCAGGCACTGGAATCCGCACAGTCCGGATATTCCGTATTTCCCCGGATCAGAAAATCCTCTGAAGCTTCCGTCAATGCTGTTTTCAGTTTTTCTGCTTTATCCAGAAATTCTTCCGTTGTCTGCGGATAATGTTCTTTTATATAGAGGAGATTTTTATGAATACAGGTGGCACTTTTTTCCATTAGTTTCCGTTCTTCCGAATCTTTGAAATTATCATATTCCCCAGGCCGGACTTCCCATCCGCGGATGGATTTGCTTAATTCCATCAGCCAGTATACATGACGGGAAATATCGTCCGGAAACATAAAATACGTAGAAAATTCATGATCGATCATAGGTGCAAGACTTATGATCCCGCCATCTTTATCACAGAGAAATGCTACATTTTCATAATGATAATTCTGGTCTCCCTTCAGGACAGAGATCAGTACCTGCATGGCAAGCTGTTCCGCCATTTCCTGATGCTCCTGCAAAAAATCAGCTTCAAAAATATCTCTATAATCATAAAACATCTGGCAATAGTTTACATAATTATCTATATCTACCTTTTCATCCGGATATTTCCTGAAAAACTCCAGAAGATTCAAAAGGGATTCCCCTTCTTTATAGGCCATGGGTACTGCCGTTCCGTAGTCAAGATATTTTTCATTTACTGCCTCATACCCTTCACAGATGGCCAGTTCATACCTGGGCGCAGGCATAAAATATTCATTAATGATCGTTGACCAGAACACCTCTGCATAAGCATACAGTGGCGTGGAAAATGGTTTGGATTTCGTCAGTGGCTTGAAAATCATATTTCCAGGAAATATGGGGAAATGTTTTTCCCCGCTTACCACGCCTACAGCTTCAGACTTAAGATTTCCGATTCGATTTTTGTATTGATAGTGTCTGACTTTATAATACATAGCAGTCATATCGTATTGCCTTCCCCTTCAATGTATAAGACGGCTCCCGGCCGGCAAGACATTCACTTTTCAGCGGACGCTTGACGATGATCTTATCCGGATTTGCTCTGATAGCTGCATCAAAAAGATCCTTTTCCCCGGAACACGGTGGTTCCAGCTTCTGGATCAATTGAAGTTTCTTGTTGATCAGGCTGGATTTCTGTCTTGCCGGAAACATGGGATCCAGATAGATCACATCTACAGGATCAAGAAGCTTTGACATACCTTCTACACTGTTTCCCTCGATCACCTTCATACGACCGGCAATATCTTTCAGATCCATATTTTTCTTGGCACGGCGAATGGCATCTTTAAGAAGGGCTGCGATCACCGGATTCTGCTCGTACAGCGTCACCTCATAGCCCTGGGCTGCCAGAAGAAAGGCATCCTCACCCATTCCTGCCGTAGCATCGATGGCCTTCCTTCCCTCCTTATCTGACTTCACCGCCTTCACCAGCATCTCATGCTGAAGTCTGCCTCTGGTAACTCTGTGAAGCATCGTCTCCACAAAATCCCCCTGATAGGTCAGCCCGAAACCGGACAGCGAAACGCCCCTGGAATCAAACCGCACCGTCAGAAAATCTCCCGGCTTATCCTGAAGCTGCGCTCCGGTCCTCCTGCAAAAGGCTTCCGCCATATCTCTCTGTCCGCCTTTTCCAAGACAGACTGCGATTTTATCATTCATTTCCTGATTCTCTCTTTCATGACTCTTTTTCATAAGCTCTTTCATTCTACAATTTTACAAAAAAAATTGCAATTCATCTCAAATAAAAGCTGTCGCTTTGCAATCTATTAACCGCTAAAGCGACAGCTTTCTTCTCAGCCGTATATTTATTTTGAATTTTTCTTTCCTTTTCTGACTTTGATCCTGCGGATCATCCTTCGGATCAGAAATACCACAAGCACAATGATCACAATAAAGATCAGACAAATACCTGCGATCATTGCCGAAAACTTATTCGGCTGCTTCACCAGATCAATGATATTTCTGCTGTCCTCCACAACCTTACGTCCATGTGTCGTCTCATAATACTCCGGCACATTGGCAATTCCGTCGCCGTCTGTATCCTCAAAGGACTGCATATATCTTGCGATCGCATCCCAGGCCTTTAATTCCCTGTCATCCTCCATGATCGCCTGATCTTCCAGATTTTCAATGGGATTCCCATCCCTGTCCTTCGGTTCAAGAGACAACAGTCCATAGGACATTTTCATCACAGAACCAAGCATCTGGCCGGTATACAGATCTGTCACAACATGATACAGCTTATCATCCTGGATTTCGATCCGTTCTCCGTCTGCCCTGGTGAGATAACAATCTGTCACCTTATTCAGGATCATCCGATGTGGATTGTATGCAAAATTCAATCCACTGCAATATAACCTTGCCGTTGTCATAAAATCTGATACAGAAGCGTCCACCTCCGCTGCCAGCTTCAGCTCTTTTCCGGTCAGGTATGCACTGATCAGCGGATATCCGGCAACACCGTCCTTTCCGATCCCCAGTGAAAAGGAATTAAAAACATCCTCTACTGTGATATCGCCCTTTGTGTATGTATCCCGCACGGTTCCGCTTGGAACAACGGCTACATCAACCGGATCACCATCATAATACTCGGAATTTTCCACTGCATATATGTATGCATCGGACATGATATCACCAAGATTCAACTCTTCGTGCTTCGTGCCCATTTCTTCCAGACTGTTGAATTCAACATCATTTTCAGCAAGAACCTCTTCCCTTGTATAGCCGAAATCGGCAAGATAATTCTTATCCACCGTATCCATCAGGGCATCGATCTGTTCCTGTGTCGCCTGGTCCGGTTTTACATCCTCAGAAACAGGGATCAGCTCATAGGATGTCAGCTCCCACCGTCCGTCCTGTTTCTGTGTCATGGAAAGTGATCCCAGATTTCTTCCGTATTCGCCGCAGGATACGATATATGTGTTCCCATGCTGAATTGCCTCTTTCAGCTCTGTGTGCGTATGTCCGCTGATGATCAAGTCGATATCCGGCACCTCTTTTGCAAGGATCTCATCCTCCGATTTGTTCTCATCCTCCCAGGTTCCTCCATGGGACACACAAGCGATCATATCCACTTTTTCATTTTTTCGGATCTCTTCTACCGTCTGTTTTACGGCCTCAACCGGATCCTTGAACTTTAATTCACAGGTCGGTGCACATTCCAGGGCATCCTTACCGAACACACCGACTACTGCAGCCTTTACATCTCCTTTTTGAACTACTACATAATCCTTCACACCGTAGGCTTCAAATGCCGACCGGATCTGCTTCTGACCATCGCTTAATCCATCCTGCTCCATGCTGTCCCAGTCCACGTTGCACACTACCAGTGCCGGCACTGTCTCACCGGAAGCCTTCGCAGCCTCCAGCATATTTGCCAGTCCCTTTGAACGATAATCATATTCATGATTCCCCAGAGTCGTCACATCATACCCCAGATATCCCAGCATCCGAAGCTCTGCCGCCTCCGTTTCGTATACGGTCTGAATCAGGGTTCCCATGGAAAAATCGCCGCCATCCAGCACCAGGGTGTCCGGATCTTCCTGCTTCTTTTCATCGATCAGGGTTTTGATCCTTGCAAATCCGCCAACATCTTTTTGCTCTCCATCTACGATGGTTGAAAAGCTGTTCAAATGCGAATGTGTATCATGGCTGAACAAAACATCGATCTGTTTTGCCTCGGCTGCTTCCACCGGGACATTCCATGCAAGAGGAAGCAGCAATGCAGCAATAAGCATGATCGCCAGCAGCCTTGCTGAAATTTTCTTTCGTGTTTTCATAACACTCTCCTTTTGTATATAGTTTTCTTATGCCTTTTCACAAAACCATCAATAATGTTCCCACACCGATCAAAATACATCCCATCATCGATTTTGCTGTGAATTTCTCATGCAAAAAAACAAATGCCAGTACCAGTGTGATCACAACACTCAGCTTGTCTATCGGCACAACCTTCGATGCATTGCCTATCTGCAGAGCACGATAATAGCATAACCACGAAGCACCCGTTGCCAGACCTGAAAGGGTCAGAAACAGCCAGCTTTTTTTGCTGATCGCTGCGATCCCGCCCTGGGTATTTGTGAGGAAAACCATTCCCCACGCCATAACTAGCACCACCATCGTTCGAATCGCTGTTGCAAGATTCGAATTAACACCGGCAATACCTATCTTGGCCAGTATGGAGGTCAGCGCCGCAAATACAGCAGACAGCAAGGCAAACACAAACCACACAGTAACTCCCCCCTTAAATATAAGATTTTCTTAACTATCCCAATACAAGTCCATCATATCATTTCCCCTCTGATATGTTACTATTTACAATTTCCTCCGCCGTATATTCCTCTATTTCTGTCTTTGTTACCTGTTTGATATGCTTTTTTTTCAGGCGCAGATATACAAATTCCCGAAAAATAGTATAGAACACGGAAAGCAGCGGAATAAAAACAAGCATACCCACAATTCCCATAAGGTTTCCGCCAATCGTAACTGCTGCAAGAACCCAGATCGACGGAAGCCCTACAGATTCACCCACAACATGAGGATAGATCAGATTTCCCTCGATCTGCTGCAGCACCAGAAATACTATAATGAATAAAATTGCCTGTTTCGGATTTACCATAAAGATCAAAAAACTTCCCACTGCACATCCGATAAAGGCCCCGAAAATCGGAATCAATGCAGTAAACGCAATCAAAACTCCGATCAAAAGTGCATATGGCATCCTCAAAATACTCAGTATCACAACAAACATACAGCCAAGGATCACAGCTTCCAGACACTGACCTGCAAGAAAATTTGCAAATGTCCGATAAGTCAGAGAACAGACTTTAAGAAAAGCATCTGCCTTTTGTTTTGGAAGAAAAGCGAAAAATACTTTTCGGATCTGCACGTGCAGCTTCTCCTTCTGAAAAAGAACATAGCAGGCAAATGAAAATGCAATAAAAAAGGTTGCCAATCCACTGACTATGGAACCCACTGCTGACATTGTGGTATTCATCATATTTCCTGCACCATTTCCAAGAAGACTTATTCCCCACTTGATCGCCTGGTCCGGATTAAACTGCACCTGATTTACCAGCTTCATGATTTCCTGGTTATTATGGGAAAATTCCCGGATCCAGCTTTGCATCTGCGGAATAAAATCTGCAATGCTCATCATCAGGGTTCCCATTGTCCGCGTAAGCTGCGGAATCACCCCGAACATCACCAGTACGATTACACCAACCGCCAATATGATCGTAAGGAGCAGACTTATCGGTCTTGCCAGTTTTACGACTATCTTATTTTCTTTTTTTACTCTTCCGAAAATTTTCTTTTCCAAAAAGCTCATTGGCACGTTGGTCACAAATGCGATCGCTCCGCCAAGTACAAAGGGAAATGCGATCCCCCATATTGCTTTCAGCACATCGAGCACCACATCAAACTTCCACAGAGCGACCACAAGAAATGCTGTAAACACAATAAGCTCCCGGATTTTTTTTACAGATATTTTACTTATATCCACTATCATTCTCCTCTTTTTCTTAATTTCATGCGTATCCATTTAAGCAGCTGAATGATCGGAAGACTTGCAAACGCATACAAATATACACAGCCAAGCTGCATCAGATCCAGCGTCTCTACTTTAAACAGGAGATGGAATCCCGGAACCGTCAGTACAACGGTAATGAGTACTGCACCAAGTGCAAATGCTCCCTGAAGCCATTTATTATTAAAGAAACGTTTTGTAAAGATAACCGGATGATCCGATTTGCAGTTGAATCCATGGAACAAACGTGCCAGACAAAGTGTTCCGAAGGCATAAGTACTGCCAAGCAGTGCACCATTCTGATGATATCCTGTCAAAAATCCTATCATCGTCATCATACCGATCACCAGGCCTTCCAGACCGATTTTACCAAGAAAATCCTTTGTCAGTATTGACTCGTCTGCTGATCTTGGTTTCTCATTCATCACCTCACTGCTGTGCGGCTCCACGCCCAATGCGATCGCCGGAAGGCTGTCTGTCAAAAGATTGATAAACAGCAGATGTACCGGTGCAAAGGGAACCGGAAGTCCTGCCAGTGATGCACAAAGAACTGCCAGGATCGCACCAAAGTTTCCTGACAGAAGAAACTGGATCGCATACTTGATATTCTGATATAAATTTCGTCCATTTTCCACTGCTTTTACAATTGTTGCAAAATTATCATCTGTAAGCACCATTGCTGCAGCATCCTTTGCGACCTCGGTTCCGGTCACTCCCATTGCAACACCAATATCTGCCTGCTTCAATGCCGGAGCATCATTCACACCATCTCCGGTCATTGCCACGATCATCCCCTTCTCCTGCCATGCACGGACAATACGGATCTTGTGCTCCGGTGACACTCTTGCATACACAGAAATATTCGGGACAAATTCCCTCAGCTGCTCATCACTCATATTTTCAATATCAGCGCCCTCGCAGGCCTCCGACAGATCGTGTAAAATTCCGATTCTCTTTGCAATTGCAGCTGCTGTGATCTTATGATCCCCCGTGATCATGACCGGCCGGATCCCCGCTTTTATACATTCTGCAACTGCAGCCTTTGATTCTTCCCTCGGCGGATCCATCATAGCGATCAGGCCAAGAAATACCAGATGGTTCTCATCTTCTGTCGTCAATACATGCTTCTCCGGAATTTCACGATAGGTAAATGCCAGTACCCGTAACCCTTCCATTGAAAATTCCTGATTCTGGCGCTGGATCTTTTCTTTATCTGCTTCTGTGATTTCCCGAACTCCGTCCTTTGTCCAGATTCTGTCTGTCAGCTCCAGAAGCCGGTCAACCGCACCTTTTACGATCATCCGGTTCTCACCATCAATTCTGTGAAGTGTTGACATCATCTTACGGTCACTGTCAAAGGGAAGCTCTCCTTCTCTTTGATAAAGCTTTCTTACACCTGCAGCTTCGATTCCGTACCGGCTGCCCAGATTGATCAATGCCGTTTCCGTCGGATCTCCGATCTCCACTCCATTTTCATTTGTTGAATCATTACATAAAATGCTGTAGTCCAAAAGACATCTCTGCGCCGGATCTGCTACATCAATTGCATCTGCTGTGATTCTTTTTCCATCAATATAATAATCTTCCACTGTCATTTTGTTCTGTGTGAGTGTTCCGGTCTTATCTGAACAGATAACAGAAACGCTTCCAAGACCTTCCACCGCCTGGAGCTTACGAATGATCGCGTGCTCCTTTGCCATCTTCTGTGTTCCGAAAGAAAGGACGATCGTCACGATGGAGCTTAAAGCTTCCGGAATCGCTGCGACTGCAAGTGCTACTGCAAACATAAATGCACTGCTGATCTTCTCACCGCGGAATACACTGATCGCAAACAGAATTCCGCAAAATATAAGGATCAGAATGGAAAGCTTCTTTCCAAAATCATCCAGATTCGCCTGAAGTGGCGTCTGTTTTTCCGAAGTCGATTTCAGAAGTCCCGCAATCTTTCCAACCTCTGTCTGCATTCCTACATTCGTTACAACCGCTCTGCCACGCCCATATGTGACAAAGCTTCCGGAAAACAGCATATTTGTCCGATCACCAAGCGGTGCTTCCTCCAAAATAATGTCCATACTCTTTTCAACCGCAAGACTTTCTCCGGTAAGAGCACTTTCATCGACCTTAAGACTTGCATTTTCAATCAATCTTCCATCCGCAGGGATCATATCACCTGCTTCAAGAAGGATCACATCTCCTACAACCAGTTCTCTTGCCGGAAGCTGTACCGCCACACCATCACGCAATACTTTTGCCTCCGGACCGGCAAGCTTCTTTAAACTCTGCAGAGACTGCTCAGCCTTTACGGTCTGCACGGTTCCCAAAATCGCATTGATCGTAATAACGATCACGATAACTGCTGCACTTTCCACATCTCCAAGCATACCGGATATCACTGCCGATGCGATCAGGATCAGCACCAGAAAATCCTTATACTGTTCAAAGAAGATCTGCAAAATACTTTTTTTCTTTCCTTCTGCAAGCTCATTCCATCCGCACTTCTCTCTGGACCGTCTGACCTGTTCATCGGTAAGCCCTGATTCCCTGCTTTCCACACGCTCGAGAACTTCTTCTGCTGTCTGCTGATAAATTTCTTTCATTACCTTTGCCTCCTTTTTTGCAAATATTCACCAACTGTAATTTTTTTATGCAATAAAGGATTTTTTTGATAAAAGGATATAAAAAAAGAAACCCTTATTGCACAACAAAAAATGCAATAAAAGTCTCACCATTTCCCTGCAGCGCCGGATGTTTCCACCGTACTGACGACACTGCAAACGCAGATTTCCAAACGTAGGTTACTCCCCTTTATCAGTTTTAATAGTATAACAGGATCGGTACCTCTGTCAAGATACTTTATAAATCACACCTTTCAAATATGATACTCCGGTAACAGAAAAACTCCCATTTTTTGAATGGAAGTTTTTCTGTTACCCTGAAAGTATTATAGGCCTGCAGCCGTTTTATTACCTTTTAAGATTTATTACTCTGATCAGCCACAATATTTCCCTGTACAACTCTTCCCTGATCTTTTCCTTTTCTCAGTCCTCGAACTACCTGCACATTTCCAAGAATCAGATAATCCATTTCTCTCTTAGTGACTTTCGCAAAATTTTTCTTTGAAACAAAATAGAAGGTAACTCCCATCAACACCCACACGATCAGTGCTGCAAAGGACTGTGGAGCCATGAATGCTGGAGAACCGGGCACGATCAGAAGCAGCAATATTGCGACAGAGATCACGCAACCGCCCATTGCTACTGCCGGATGGATTTTATTTGTATCTGTATCATCGCCATATTTTTTCAGAAGAATATAAGCACCTGCACAGGTAAAGAAATATCCGAACGCAGTACCTACGGAACACATATCTACAACCTAGCCGATCACTTCTCTGCCGAAAAATGGGCAGATACAGCAGATGATCATGGTAAACCCAACACATATGGACGGAGTTTTATGCTCCGGATGAACCTTTTCAAAAGCTGACGGAAGCATTTTTGCTCTTGCCATACCAAATAAAAGACGGCTGGATGTCATAAAAAATCCATTCATACCGGTAAAAATTCCCATGCACACTGCCAGTGCCACAAAGCACACACCAATTTTTCCCATTGCAAGATCAAGAACTGCACCTGTATGCCATTTTACAAGAGTTCCATTCGCATCTGTCATAGTCAGAACCTGCTGCCAGGGAACAACACAATCTGTCACCAGTGCCATTGCACCATAGATCAAAGCACCTACGATCAATGCTGAAATGATCAGCATTTTGCACTTCTGTGGTGGAAAATCATATTCTTCTGCCGCCTGTGGAATACAGTCAAATCCTACATAAAGGAACGGAGCCAATGCCAGGATAGATACAAAACCGCTTCCAAGAGACTTGCCTTCGGCTCCGTATGCCGGCTGCAAGTTTGAAGCATCAAAATGTCCTGTTGCGATCACACCAATGACTGATACAACAACCGCTGCACACATGATAAGGACCATCGCAAGCTGAAGATTTCCTACAGATTTCGCACCTTTGTAATTCATGATCCCGAAAAGTATGATAAAGAACAGGGATAATCCGACTTCACCCATATATACATCATATCCTGCAATTGTATACAGGTAACCTCTGTTAAAGACTCCAGGAAAAATATAGGATGCCAATACCGGAAGTGCCGTTGCATTCAAAGCTACAATAGACAGATATCCAAGCGACAGCATCCATCCGCATATGTACGAAGCAGTTCTTCCAAAGCCTTTATATGCATAGGCAAATTCACCACCCGCTACCGGGAATTTTGCAATCATATAAGAATAGCTGTAGCCTACCACGATCATTAAAAGACCGCCTGCCAGAAATCCCAGAAACAGCGGGAGCGGTCCACCTGCACGTTCTGTCCAGAGACCACCCTGTATAAAACATCCCCATCCAATGATGGAACCGACTGCAACTGCCCAGATCGAACCAGGTCCCATGGATTTTTTTAATTTTGTTCTTTTATTTCTTTCACCCATATATATCCTCCTGCTTCATCAATCATATCATTCATCATCATCTTCTCTGGTTTCTTCACTGATCGTATATGCCTCACTGATATCGGAAACAAAAATTTTTCCATCACCATAATGTCCATACTGCCCACTCTTTGCACTGTTAATGATAATATCTACAACCTCATCTTTTTCTTTGTCCCCAACAGTAATATACAGCATGTTTTTTGCCATTTCCTGATAAAGGACATCCCCTACCTGAATTCCTTTTTCCTTACCTCTTCCTGAAATTGCCCATTTTGAAAAAGCAAAATATCCTTCCTGCTCCAGTGCTTTGATGACGTCCATCACTTTCTCAGGTCTTACAATTGCTGTGATCAGTTTCATAATCCTTCATCTCCCATCCATAAATACAAAAAGAGCCCAGATACCAAAGTATCCGGACTCCATCGTCTCTCTATATTATCATTATTTTTTTCAATATTCAATCAAAATCTTTCACTTTCCGGCCAGATATCGATACATCTCATCCAGCATCTCGTCTGTGATCTCTACCGGATTGTTATAAAGGTTCGGGTGTCTGCTGATGCGAACCAGCTCTGCAATCTGATCATCATCAAGCTCCAGATCCTTCAGATCACACCGCAATCCCATTTTTTTCTTTAATTCAAGAACTGCATCCGCCATCTCTTCTGCATCTTTGAATCCAATCCTTCTGGCAAATTCCTCTACACGTTCACCACCTTCGCCTTTTGCATTGATTCTTATAAAATAATCCAGGGTCAGGCCACACGCCTCGCCATGCGGAATGTGATAAATATTGGTCAATGGAAATGAACACGCATGGGACGAAGTGGTTTTCGGTAAAGTAAACGCCAATCCTGCGATCAAAGATGCTTCGCACATTTTCTCCCTTGCTTCCTCATCATCGGGCTTCCTGTATGCTCTGTAAACATATTTAAATACCAGTTCTGCTGCATGCATCGCAAGTACATCACAGATCGGCTGATGACCTTTGCTCCAATAGCCTTCGATCGCATGGGAAAGAACATCAATTCCTGTTCCTGCCGTAACCTGGGGTGGCATTGTATAAGTAAGTTCCGGATCAATGATAGCTGCTGCCGGATAAAATCCCTCTGATACGATCGGCGCTTTTTTTCCATTTGCATGATCCGAAAGAACTGATACACAGGTCACTTCACTTCCTGTTCCTGCAGTCGTAGGAACTGCGATCAGTGGAAGATGTTTCTCCGGCATTGCTACTCCGGTTCCATGATACTTACGGATGGAATCCGAAGTCAGAGCTACACTGGCAGCTGCTTTGGCACAATCCATGGGACTGCCTCCACCCAGTGCTACCACAAATCCGATATTTTTCTGCCGGATCACTTCCGCACAGGCATCTACCTCTACAACGTCCGGGTTTGGAGAAACATCTCCAAAAGAAGCAACGATCATTCCTTCTGACTCTTTTATGAACTTTTCGGCAAGACCGCTTTTAAAGAAAAACGGTCCTGCCACCAGAAGGCCTCTTTCGCAGCCAAGCTCTCTGGCTATTTCTTTGATTTCTTTTACTCTGCCTTTGCCGAAATGAATTTTTACCGGCTGTAGATAATCCCAGTTCATAGGCTACCTCCTGCTTTATCAGTCACAAAATTTTTCATCGACCATTGTAAGCACTTCATCAAGGATCGGGAGATACTCTTCCAGCTCCTCTTTCGTGATGATCAGTGGCGGACAGATTTCAATAAAGTTCTCACGTCCGAAGGTTGCAAAGCCACGTTTCTTTAATTCTGCAAATATCCACGGCATTACCGGTCCGGGTACGCCGTATTCCTGCATCGGTTCTCTGGTTTCTTTATTCTTGACTACTTCAAGTGCACCGAACAAACCGATACATCTTGCTTCACCAATACATTTATGCTTCTTTACCATCTCATCCATAAACGGAGCAACGATCTCGTGCATCTCAGCTACATGGCCCTCGATGTCGTGTTCTTTATAATATTTCATTGCTGCTACACCAGCCGCACATGCAAGTGTATGTCCACTGTAAGTAAGTCCGCACTGAAGAACATTTTCCTCAAAATACTCCGCAACCTTTTTACTTACAATACATCCGCCCAGCTGTACATAACCACAGGTAACACCTTTTGCAAATGTAATGATATCCGGTTTCATGTCGAAATTCATAAATGCAAACATTTTTCCTGTACGGTAAAATCCTGCCATAACCTCATCACAGATCAGAAGGATTCCATATTTGTCACAAAGTGCACGAACACCTTCCATATATCCGTCTGGAGGAAGAATGACACCGTTTGCACCTACTATAGACTCCATCAGGATCGCTGCCACATTTCCGGGGCCTTCATATCTGAGCTGCAGATCCAGCGCATCCAGATATTTTTTCGTTACCTCTGCATCATCAACTCCTTTTGTATATCCGTCACGATACATCTGAGGGTTCATAAAGTGTACGAATCCATTTGCACCACCGATCTCTGCTGCATATCTTCTCCAGTCACCGGAAGCATTGGATGCTCCAAGTGTAGCTCCATGATAGCTTCTGTAGCAGGAAAAGATCTTGGTTCTTCCGGTTACCATACGTGCCATTTTTATAGCATTCTCATTGGATTCTGCTCCACCATTTGTGAAAAAAACTCTCTTGTATGTATCTGCTCCTGCTGCTTCTACAAGCATTTTTGCCAGCATGCTCTTAGGCTCGGATGCATATGCCGGTGCCATGAAGCACATCTTATCAGCCTGTTCCTTGATCGCTTCAACGATCTCCGGAAGCTCATGTCCGAGGTTGGAACACACCAGAAGTGAAGCCATATCTGCATATTTTTTTCCATCATAATCGTAAAAATAAATTCCCTCAGCTCTTTCTACCGGTAAAGTATCTGCTCCTGATCTTGCCCATGACTGCATCACATAATCTTTGTGCATCTGTGCTACTTCTTTTCCTGTTAAACTCATAATAACTTCCTCCTCTTTATCTGTAATTCAGTTTTAAATATTGTTCATTTTTGCGGTAAACAAACTTATTATTTGTTGTAGAATAAGAAAAGCGCCCGGCCCACATTCATTTGTGAACCAGACGCCTTTGTCTTATCTGAGTCATATATTACTCTCGACACTGGCTGTCTGCAATAGACATCTATCCAATTATTTTTGTGCTGCAGCACAATCGTTATTATTCTGCTGCCGCATTTTCCTTTTACATTTCATTCATCTGATATAACAGGAAACCCAGCCTCAGCTGAAAACGCACATCAAAATCAGAAAGATTTTTTCCAAGTATCTCAGCAACCTTTCCAAGCTTATAATTAATTGTATTTCGATGTACGATCAATTCCTGTAACGCACTTTTGACACTGCAGTCGTTAGCCAGGTAGCACTGAAGTACTCTGACCAGATCTGAGTGGTTCATCTCATCATATTCATACAATGGAGCTACTGTATCTGCCAGATATTCTTTTATTGCTTCCTTATCTGTAAGTGTGAGCAGTACCCTGTAAATCCCAAGATCTTTGTAAAAAATAATCTTTCCGCCATCTGTGCTTTGCTCGCCCGGAACCTGACAGACACATAATAGATCAGACATTTTTTCCGCAAACTGATAGCTCTTATAAATCTGCCTGATCCCGGAAATCTGCTTACTTACACTTACAAAAATCTGTTCCTTCTGACATACCATCCTGCATAGTATCTGAAAAATCCTCTCTGTAGTTTTTCTGCATGCTTCATCAGAATAATCACACAAAACCAGAAGGATCTGCTTATCCTGGGCACAACACAAAATCCCATTATAATTACAACGGATATGACTACTCAATTTAGATAAAATCTGCTCTAGCCTTGTTCCTGTTACACGATCATTGTCTTCCAGAACACACACATTCACAACCGTATATGCACTGTCTGTAAAATACCCTTTTCTCATCAGTGCCGAAACATACAGTTCTTCCTGGGCCGGACATAAAAAGGCATTGTTCAGTGCCGTCGCAACCTCAATTGCGTTCTGCTGCTCTTTTGTTATTGCAAAACATATGATCCGCATGATTTCAGCCATTCGAACCCTCCACGGTACTTCAAATACCGGGAATCCCTTTTCATTTGCAAAATCAATAACATCCTGTCCGATCTCACTGATATAAGGCCCTGTATTGATCACGATCCCACTGGCTTTGTTTCGCCATACTTCCTTTACCAGACGAAGAAGAGTCAGATTTTCATTCAATCCTAATCCAGTTGTAAAAGTAAGCTCCTGTCCCTGCAGAAATGCAGAAATCGTGTCGCTGTCTACCATATGCGTCCATGACACTTCATGATCCAGTCCTGTCTCACCTGCTACCAGCTTCATCTCCAGATGCTGTACCTGTTTTATGATCTCACGCAATGTTACTGCCATATTTATACACCTTTCTCCACCGCAGCTTCCTGTGATCAACTGCATCAGACGATCAAAGATACTCCAGATATCAGAAGCAGTATATAAGTCAGATTCAGAAATACCTTCTGAGATACTTTACATACCAGCTTTTTACCTAACCATGTAGCTATAAGTAATGGCAGGATACTGATACAGATCAGTCGAATATCTGCCGTTCCAACCAGGCCGCTCCTGAACTGGGTAACCATCAGAAAAAAATTCAGCACCACCCATACAGGGGCCACTGTCGCACGAAATTCTTCTTTTTCTTTCAGTACCTGTGTTGCATAGATCACAAGTAAAGCCCCTCCTGATACAAACATACCATGAATTATCCCTGCCAGGATCAGAACTATCCACAAAATGAAATCCGGAAGTTTTTTCTCTGTATGGATGCACAGATTCTTTAATGCAACTACGACGATTATGATTCCATATATTGTCAGAAGAATATTTTCAGATTTCACGATCCGGCAGATCTGTATCCCTGCAAACATTCCAACCAACATGACCGCAGACATCTTAAGCAATTCTTTCCAGTTTATATGTCGATATCCGGTCACTGCGATCATCAGTCCGGACAGCCAGGCCATAACATTCAGGACCACCTTTGCATGATCCAGCCCAAGCAAATAAACGGAAGGCGGCATCGCCAATACCGTACCGGCAAACCCTGTGATAGCCTGAATAACATTAGAAACAAACAATACAAGCAAAAATAACAATTCTTTCATAGAGCATTCTTCCTTTTCTGTATTATCTGTTTACCGCACACTCTTTATCACTGCTGATAAAATAAAAAGACGCTTTGCAATAATGACTGCAAAACGTCTTTGTTTTCTACACTCTCGATTTTAGCACGCTAAAAAGCAAAAGTCAACAGTTGCCTTTATCCATTACCTTGACACATTCTTTTGTATTATTATTTTTTGCTATTTTTCTTAATGACAGCTATGACTTCCACATCCATGCTCGCCACATGTATGTCCTTCCCCGTGGCTGTGCTCATGATGAGAACACTTCACATCCGGATTATAATCGAGTGTTTCATTGATAAACGATTCTACTGCTTCATCCGCATCTCCGGAAACTCCTCCGAAAAGCTTAATGCCGGCTGCCGCTAACGCTGTCTGTGCGCCGCCTCCGATTCCGCCACAGATCAAAACATCTGCATTCAATGCTTTAAGAACTCCTGCCAATGCGCCATGTCCGCTTCCATTGGTATCTACTACTTCTGAATGTACTACTTTTCCTTCCTCTACATCGTAGATCTTAAATGTCTCTGTGTGTCCAAAGTGCTGGAAAATCTGTCCATTTTCATACGTTACTGCTATCCTCATGATACCTTCTCCTTTTTCCGCTGCATATTTTTGGTAAATTTCCTGTTTGTAACATCCTCCAAGGTTGCAGTTACTGCTCTGGCCGTCACAGATTCTGAAATCCCCACCCTCGATTCTGAGTGGATATCCATCAATGAGGGCATCTGCTATTTTCTTCCTGGCAATCTCGTAAATCCGTTGAACAGTTGTTCTTGCGACTTGCATAGATGCTGCGCACTGCTCCTGACTATAACCTTTCTTGTCCAAAAGACGGATGGTTTCATACTCATCTACCGTCAGAACAATAGGTGTTTTTTTCTCAGTATCATCTGCCGGAAAGAATTCTAAAACATTGGGGAAATGGCAAACTTTTCTGCATTTTACTGGTCTCGGCATAAACTGCTCCTTTCTTGCTTTTCTTATATAATAGCTCTATAAAAGGCATATGTCAATAACATTTCTGACATATGTCCATATAGCTCAGCTAATAGTATTATATACAGCATAAACTTCTCCTCACGACACATATATTTCGATGTTTTTCCGCAAATCAACTATTGATAATGGCATAGAAAAAACAGCCTGTCATGACAGAAATTCATTCCATCCAAACAGACTGTTCTATTTTCTTTACAAATATTCTGTCCAGAGATATCGATTGGTTCTGAAATCAGACGCATATCTTCCTCTGTGATTTTCGGAAGATATTTTTCATAACGCTCCAATCCTTCTTCCGGATAATGTCCTAATAAGACTGGATCTGACACCACCTGGATACATTCCATGTCCAGTTACTGTCGTCCTCCTGAAGGGAAAAATACGCCTTCCTTGCGGCCTCGATATCTTCCGGCCGATCTGTTTCCGGATAACAGACGACCACATTGGGGTCTGACCCCAATGTGGTCAACCAAGTACCCTTTTTTAGTTTTCCAGAATCAGCTCAGTATGGATCAGTTTATCCACGTTCTCGATGATAGTTTACGAGGATGTAATGTATAAATCATTTCTTCATAATGGTCAATAAAGATTTTTAATAAGCAGATCAGATATCTGCCTTATAAGACAGAATCTGGCAGGGTTACCTTGAATAGTGTTCCCTGGTTGGTTTTCAGTAGTTCAATGTTACCTGAATGCTGTAATAAAATCATTTTTGTGATGGAGAGACCCAGACCGTTGGATCCATTATATCCTTTCATGAATGGTGTGAAAATTTGTTTCTTCAGTTGGTCGCTTATGATTTCTCCGTCGTTGTAGAAAAGCATGATAATCGTATCACCTTTTTTATAGGCTCGAATCGCCATCAGGCTGTTCCTGTATTTTAGTTGATTTTCCAGGAGGTTTTGAAATACAACCCGAATTTTTTCGGAATCTGCCAGGATATCCATTTTATTCTGAATATGATATATGTGTGTTCCTTTTTTATGAATCTGTGCCTGATAATCGATAAGCAAGCTGTGAAGTAAATCCGAAAGATCAAACTGAGATTTTTTCAGATCCATGGTACTGATCGTCACATATTTCAGCAAAGAGGATACCTTATCCTTCATTCTGTTTGTCTGTTCCAAAATTGTATCAAAAGAGTCATCCAGAGTTCCTGCGGGATAAATTCCGTCTTTTGCTGAAATAATGTAACTCTCGATTACCATAATAGGGGATTTCAGCTCATGTGAAATGTATTGCAGAGAACTTTTTTGCAGATTTTCTTTCTCTACCAAACGAATATGCATTTCACGAAATGTTCCTGCCAATATTTCTATAATACTGTTCCCGTATTTCGGTTTGATGTCATCTATGTTCAGGTCTAAATTCTCGAGTTTTTGTGCATATGCCTGCAGTTCTATCAGTTCCATAGAGAATTGCTTGTCAATGAAGCGAACATAAAGAAATAGTGCAAGTACCACTATCGCAAAAAATATTCCCATGGTGAGTACATAATAAGGGAAAACTTCATGATAAAGATCACGAATCACAGAATATCGATAGAAGAATTCACCTTTCTCTGCGCACAGTTCAATACAGTAGATCAAGGCTTTACCATCTATCTTTTCACGATAATACTGGATAACTTTCTCCTGTGTCAGCGCCTGATTATAAATATGATCTTTTATATCCTTGTTGTATGTCGCTTCCAGTACATCAATAGAATGTGTGTTTACGCCCAACAGCCATTCATTTTCAGCTCCGATCTTTTTTGCATTTTCGAGAGTTTTCACATCTATGATTCGATCTTCAAAGAGATGGTCATAGCGATAAAACGACCAGTAATAGAGAATGCCCATCGCAGAAATGGCAATGACTACAATGAGCAACAGGGAAAACATAAATATATTTTTATATAAAGCTCTGCCGATTTTATTCTTTTTCATAAATTGTACCGATATCCATATCCGTAAATGGTTTCCAGATGAATTTCCGGGATCTTTTTCCGGATATTTTTTATATGATTATCGATCACTCTATAATAGCCGTAATAATCTCTTCCCCATATTTCGTTCAGCAACTGATCCCGGGAAATAGCTGCTGAAGGATGCGTTAGAAAATAGAGGACAATATCATATTCTTTACTCGTCATCTCAATTTTGTCCCCATTCTTATCATAAATCGAACGTTCTGTCTTATTAAGCTTATAGCAGCTAAATACAACTGTGCTACACTGTACTGACTGTTTATGATCATGCAGTAAATTTGAAACTCGGTAACATAATTCCATTGGAAGAAAAGGCTTAGGAAGATAATCATTACAACCCATTTCAAATCCCAGTACCCGGTCAATACTATCCCCCCTCGCAGAAATCAGAATCACTGGCTTGCCAGGGGAGCGCTCTTTGATTCGTTTAAGTATCTCCGTACCGCTTCCGTCAGGAAGCATAATATCAATAACGTACAGATCATAAAATTCGGTTTTTTCCACCTGATTATATATGTCCTGCATATTGTAAAATGTTGTGACCTTATGTCCCTCACGTTCTAAATATACCTTCAGCACCTGGTTCAATGCTTTTTCGTCATCAACAAGACAGATGTTTGCCATATGCCATCACCTCCTTGAGTTATAATAGCATATTATCTTTTACAAAGCCATAAATAAAAACACATTTCGACACAATAAAATAATATTAAACAAGTATTTCATAACAAAAAGCAAAGTATCATCAATTTTATCACAAATTTTCTGTGTATACTAAAGGAAATTCTAGTAAAGATGAATAATCATTTTCTAAAAAAGGAGGGTTTTTTATGAAAAAAAGCAAATCGCCAATAAAAAAGAAAAAATTTGAGATGCCGTCATCTATTGCAATTCTAATTCTGCTGACAATAGCTCTGGCAATACTCACGCATCTCATTCCTGCTGGTGAATACACACGTGTAGACAACGTTCCGATTGCCGGAACATATACAGTAACAGAACCAAACCCTCAAGGAATATGGGATATTCTGGCTGCACCTATGGAAGGCTTTCGAGGCGCAATCGATATCATATTATTTGTATTCGTATTGAGCGGTTGCCTGGGAATTTTGGGTAAGAGCAGATCTCTGGATGCCGGTCTTATGTATGTCATTAATCGGTTGAATGGGCGCGAAAAAATGATGATTCCAATCGTTATGATTATCGCTTCTGTCGGCGGCACTACATTTGGCTTTTCAGAAGAAACCATACCTTTCTATCCCATTCTGATTCCAATGTTTATGGCCATGGGATATGATGCCGTTTCTGCATGTATGGTGCTGTTTTTGGGGGCTGGTGCCGGCATTGTAGGTGCTCTGATCAATCCTTTCTCCGTTGGTATTGGCTCTAGCGTTGCAGGGATATCTCTGGCAGACGGCATGCTGATTCGTGTAGTTCTTTATGTTGCTATGGTTATTGCTTCCATTCTTTTCACAATGCACTATGCAGAAAAGGTTCGCAAAGATCCGACAAAATCAGTTGTATACGACATGCGTTCGCAAATAGAAACACATATCAATAAATTGAATACTGAGGAGATGCCAGAATTTACAAGACAGCGAAAATCTATTCTGTCCGTCTTTGCCGGAGCTTTTGTAATTATGATTATAGCCATTATTCCTTGGGCTGATAAGTTTGGAATTTATATCTTCGAACAGATTCATAATGCAATTTGTAACATTCCTTTGTTTGGAAGCCTTATTGCACATATGGCGCCTCTGGGAGGCTGGGGAATGAAAGAACTGACGGTTATCTTTTTACTGGATGCTTTAATCATCGGAAAAATGTCCCATATGGGAGAAAAGGAAATGATCAGCCTGTTTACGAGCGGCTGCCAGAATATCCTCGGCGTTGCCATTACCTTGGGCTGTGCGAAAGGATTGTCTGTTATCATGTCTAACGGACTGATCATGGATACCATTCTCCACTTTGGTGAGGTCGTTATGAGCGGAGTCAGCAGAATCGTTTTCCCTGGTATTGCCTATATTGTTTATATCTTCCTGTCCTTTTTTATCCCATCTTCTTCAGGGCTTGCAACTGCAACCATTCCTATTATTGGTTCTCTGGGTGAGTTTATGGGGGTCGGCAAGGAATTTGCTGTCATGGTTTGCGCTGCAGGATCTGAAACCATGAATTTTATTTCTCCTACGCAGGCTGTTTTGATGGGTGCTTTGGCAATTGCCGGTGTTCCCTTTCCTCGTTGGGTCAAGGCAATCCTTCCCTTCTTCTTCATTACAATTGCCATTGTCCTAGTCGTAGTCACTGCAGCAATTTTGATTGTCTGATCCTTAAAGGACAGAACATAGATCTATCAAATTAATATCTATATAACAAGGAGGTTATGTAACTATGAGTAAGATTACTGTTATCGGTGCAGGTAATGGAGGTATGGCTATGGCCTATTCTCTGGGAAAATCTGGTCATGAAGTATGTATTTACGATTCCCCAAAATTCCCGGCTCAGGTCAATGCTGTGAAAGAACAGGGTGGTATCGAAGCCGTTGCTGAACTCAATGATGCACCCATGCTGAATGCCGGCTTTGCAAAGATTACACTGGCTACCACTGATATCAAGGAAGCAATGGAATTTGCTGATATCGTCATGATGGTTTGCCCATCCTTTGCTCAGGAGATTCTGTTTGATGCTATGCTGCCTCACCTGCGTGATGGTATGAAGATTTTTATTGTTCCGGGTAACTATGGCGGTCTGATCCTGAATAAAAAGCTTTCTCATTCCCAAAAGAAAGGAACCGATATCATTTTCATCGATACGATAAGCCTTCCCTGGGCAACCCGACTGGCTCACCCCGGTGCTGTTGCTATCATGGGCGTTAAGGAATTTATGCCTCTGAGTATTTTCCCTCAAAGTAAAAGAACACCAGAGCTAGAAACACTTATAAATGATGTGTTCCCTATCCTGCCCGAATTCTTGGCAAATCCTGTGGTGGCTGCCTTTGAGAACATAAATTTCGGTGCTCATCCTGTCCTTTCCATTCTTAATATGGGTATTTGCGAAAATTATAACGGTCAATTCAGCTTTTATGGCGATTGTTGCTCCACCGCTGTAGCAAAAGTGGAAGATGCTCTGGATCGAGAGCGTATGGCAGTTGGTGAAAGCCTGCATATGCATCTGCGCACTGAGTTGGAAGCCAACAACTCCCTCTATGCATCCCATGCCAAATGCATTTATGATTTTAATCGTCAGTCTTCTGTGCACTCCAAGATCAAAGATGCTCCTGCATCCTCCAAAGCTCGTTATATTACAGAGGATGTTCCGTTCCTGTTTGTACCATTCTGTGAACTTGCTGATTTATGTGGCATAGAAGTTCCTATTGCCAAAGCCTTGGTAACCCTAGCATCTTATTATAATGATGAAGATTATATGAAAACCGGCCGTACACTGGCTAAGATGGGATTTAATCACTGGACAAAACAGGAAATTCTTGAATTCTTGGAAAAGTAATAAAAAATCGGCTTCGCCTATTCAACTCCCCAGCCCCTCAATCTTGAGGGGTGGGGTTTTCTTTTGCTGCTTTTTCCTTCATAATGGAAGCTGATCGACAGTCTGGATGGTGCAAATGCCAGTGCCATTATCTACAGCATTACGGAAACTGCAAAGGCTAATAACCTTAATCCGTTCCGGTATCTTGAGCATGTCCTGACTGTATTGAAAGACCACCATCTTCCTTTTCTGGTATTATCTGTTTATCGCACACTCTTTATCACTGCTGATAAAAACAAAAAACGCTTTGCAATGATGACTGCAAAACGCCTTTGTTTTTCCTATCCTCCCGGTTTTAGTACACTAAAAAGCAAAAGTCAGCAGTTGCCTTTCTCAATATTTCCTTCTTATAATCCCGCTCCATTTATCTCTATCACATGTTTATACCAAAATGCTGAATCCTTCATAATTCTCTGCTGGTTCCTGTAGTCTACATATACAAGTCCAAATCTGTCCGAGTAACCCTTTGCCCATTCAAAATTATCCATTAAAGACCACTGGAAATACCCTCTGATATCCACCTCTTCTGCTGCTTTTTTCAGTTCTCGTAAATATCTTGCAAGAAAATCAATTCTGTTTGGATCATGCACCTTTCCATCTAACGAAATCACGTCATGGCAGGATAATCCGTTCTCTGTGATATAAATTGGCTTATGATATCTTTCATATAAGAACTTCGGTCCCCAACGCAGACATTCCGGTGTTACCGGCCATTGGATTGCAGTCTTTGGAAAACCTTCATACCGGCAAACCTCCTGTGCTTTCCCGTCTTCTCCCATATGGATACATCTTCCATTATAGATATTCTGTCCATAGATATCGATTGGTTCTGAGATCAGACGCATGTCTTCTTCTGTAATTTTCGGAAGATATTTTTCATAACGTTCCAATCCCTCTTCCGGATAATGTCCAAGCAAAACAGGATCTGACCACCAGGACACATTCCATGTCCAGTTACTGTCATCCTCCTGAAGAGAAAAATATGCCTTTCTTGCGGCCTCGATATCTTCCGGCCGATCTGTTTCCGGATAACAGACAGATGATGTCGGTGCATATCCGATCGTCAGTTTCTGTTTTCCATAAGTACGGAGCATCTGTACCGCTCTTCCATGTGCTTTCAAGGCATTGTGTGCCATTTCAAAGGTATCTCTCATGGGTGCTTTTACTCCCGGTGCATGTTCTCCGGTAAGAAAGCCAAGTCCGACAAAACACTGTGGTTCATTCAATGTAAAGAAATGACTTACCCTGTCACTAAATCTTTCTGCAACAAGCTTCGCATATTCTCCAAACCATTCCACGATCTGCGGATTCATCCATCCGCCTCTTTTATAGATTTCATACGGAAGTTCCCAGTGATACAAAGTAATATATGATTCGATCTTATTTTCCACAAGCTCGTCGATCAGATGGTTATAGAACTCAATACCTTTCTCATTCACTCTTCCAAATCCATCTGGTAAAACCCGTGACCAGTCGATGGAAAAGCGATAAGCTTTCAGGCCCATTTCTTTCATTAACTGAACATCTTCTTTATATCTGTGATAATGGTCGCATGCCACTTCGCCGGTGTGACCGGAAAATACTTTCCCAGGTTCTTTTGTATACACATCCCAGATGTGCTCACCTTTGCCATCTTCTTTTACCGCACCTTCGATCTGATATGCACTCGTTGCTGCACCCCAGACAAAATCCTCAGGAAATCCTACATTCTTTCCATTTTCTTTTCCCATATTTTTCTCCTATTGTTTAGCTTCTCTTATTATTTCCATTCCTCAATTCCCAGATTCTCTATATAATCAGTAAGTTCTCTCGCCATCTCATAGGTCTCCGGAATTCTGAGATGTCCCGGAGTTACTGCTCCATTTTTCTTAATAATTTTCAAAAATATTTCAAAAATCATTCAAAAAAACTTTCAAATAATTCCGAGCATAATCCCTCAAAATCAGTTGGTTTCTCCGAATAATAATCAACGATTTTTTGAATATCACTATTACACGCAAATGTCTCTTTCTTCTTTAAAAGGTCGGCACGTTTTATTCTTTCTTCTTTACATAAATCTATTGCAATGCCTTGCAAACGCAATTTTTTGACTACTCCAACTAACTCATATGGTCTTTTTGTAAAAACCAAATAGTTTTCAACATATAATTTACTTCTCTTCCATATGATATAGTTTTTCTTTACTCTCCTGTCTGCTGTACCGTCCTTTTTACTTACAGACCAATAAGGATAATTTAGATAATAATAGTTTTCCCCTTTCTCATTTGATTTCTTTCTTACCTTTATGCTTCTCGGCAATTTTCCTATTCCATATAATTTTGAAAAATTTCTCTTTATTACAAAATCAAATATACTTTTAAAAATGTATATACTTCCTGCTGTTCCCAGTGCAAAAATAAATATTGAGATAAAATCTCGTTCCATTTTTATCTTGATAACCTTTCATTAGTATTTTCTATATGAATTCTACCACATTTAACTAATCTTGAAAATCTCATAGGTTTCAAAATGCACTCGCATTTTTTATTCCAAAAAAACAGAATATTTTTCTTCTCGATTTCCCATTTATCGGTATATTGATTTTCAGATTTGCATATAATATAATGCCAATAGGCAAAAAGTAATTCCAAAAATACTTGTAGCAAAGAACGAAGCCCCGAATTGTAGTAGCGTACAATTCGGGGCTTTTACTTTAGGATTAACCTATATTTTTATAGGATTATTTTGCTTTATCTTCGCCAAAATAATTTTTGGTGATTTTCAATACAATCGGGAGAGTATGATTACACTCATGTCCGGAATAATCAGTATTTTGGGAGTATTAATTACCATTTATTCGTATGCTTCGGTTACCTTAAATTTATTTCCACAAAAAAATACAAACAGACATGAAGATGGATATCATATATATAAATATGAAGTAATTGCAACATGGCGTAGTTTAGAGGGAATATTATTCTTCATTTCCTAATGATATTGGTTCTTTCTTTGTTTTCTTGTTTTTAGATATCATCTTATAACCTGTATAAATAGCCATAATCATACAAAGCAAAGAACTTGACGCAAAATATTTATGGCTTGATTTTGAACCTTTATCTCCGCTATAAAAAGTACCTAGCATCGTTATCAATGCTCCGACATGCTGTAAGAAATCCTCTGCATATCAAAACCGTAAAAGCGAAGGTCTTCGCCTTCCAATGCACTTTCATTGTACTGGCGCATATAGGAGATAAGTTCTGCCATCTCTTCCGTTCTATAAATGGAAAATCCAATCGCTGCGGCTGCTTCCTGTGCTGTCCCCTTCTAAAGCCGCCGTGTCAGCGTGTAGTCGTCACTCCTTTGTCGAGGGCATAAGGGACGGCCGCCTTGATGTTACTCAAAACCGCCGCAGTACCCGGAAAATCCATTTTGGGCGTACAAAGCTGCCTGCCCTGCAACGGTTTTTTTCTTTCCCCGTCTTGCGGGGCAGGATCGCTTGGCTTATTCGGTTTTAGTTTTACTCTTGTTCGGCTGCCTCTTTCAGCCGGTCAAAACTCTCATCGCTAATGATGTGTTCAATCCGGCAGGCGTCAGCCTCCGCAGTCCTGGGGTCAACGCCTGCGGCGATAAGCTGCTCGGTAAAGAAGCAGTGTCGCTCGTAGATTTTTTCGGCAACCTCGCGGCCTACATCGGTCAGATGGAG
>UMHR01014535.1_pt1 | contig 210962 bp, 184 predicted proteins | sample 1965581 | NCBI WGS metagenome assembly UMHR01 (sample SAMEA4836104, study PRJEB28245) | human gut metagenome | biome: gut microbiome; material: fecal sample | place: Denmark | collected 2008 | reverse complement strand
GCTCCTGAAAAACGATCGCCGACCCTTCGGGGCGGGACGAAGCTGCTGTTTTTATTTCTTACATCTTTTGTGAAACCCGCAGTGGCTGCATGTCAACTCGTAGGTATTCTTGTGGACGGAGAGTAGGTGCAATGAAATGTGATGGCATTTGGAGCAGCGCAGTGTCGATAATAACAATTCATAGTGTCTGAACAGGGGGATATTCATGCTGCTTACCGCGATGCAGGACAATCCGAACCAAGGGTCTTGGCAGGCAAATGCAAGGAGCAACCCGCCTGCCATTATCAGAGAAAGTAGGGCCAGTCCGGACAAGCGGATGATTCTGTTCTGCATGTGTTTCGAGAACCAGAGCGGCAGTGTGGCGCAAATACTGACTGAGGCAGGGACGAAACTGATGCAGATTAGCAGTAGATAGCTATTCATAATATCAGTCAGCCGGTCCCTCGGCGTATGTAAGTAGGATTGTAGCATAAAAAACGTGGGACAAAACTCGTATATCTGCTTTTCGAGGTCTTAGGAAACCGTGTAGTACAAATATAGAATGAAGCCCACGTTGGAAACGTGAGCGTCAAACTTCATTCCTCGTACTACTTCAGAAAGTTCCTAAGTTTCGAAAAGCAAGGTATAAAGCTAACGCTTTTTATATGTGTGCCCTGTTATTTTTGAATGCGAGGGCGTAATAATCTGAATTGGAGGTCTTCTGTTGTTAATTCATAGGCAGCGGTATTTAATATTCGTCTCCGCAAATATATATAAAAAATCGGAATTGCCGAAATGGGGGCCGAGCACCGGCATCGTATGGAAATTTGATTATCTTTGCTGCAACACCTGAAATTGAAAAAATGCTCGAAATTCCCGAATCTTACTCGTTTGCACGGCAAGCTGCCGATATGCTCTCCGGCCGCACGGTCACGGATGTATTCAATGCCACCCATCCCCACAAATTTACTTGGTACTTGGGAGATCCGGCCGATTACCGGGCACGACTCGTCGGTAAAACGGTTCGTGCCGCCGAAGGGCACGGAGCATTCATCGACCTGCTTCTGGACGATGAGACGCATATCGCTCTTTCCGACGGCGTCAATCTGCGTTATCATGCGCCCGGAGCGGAGGTTCCGCCGAAATATCAGCTTCTGATCGCTTTCGACGACGATAGTTTTCTGGTTTTTACGGTCGCCATGTACGGCGGGATCATCGCATTCCGGAAGCACTTCGACAATCCGTATTATCTCGGCGCACTCTCGAAGCCCTCTCCGCTGGACGACGCTTTCGATGAAGCCTGTTTCGGCCGGCTTATCTCCGATGCCAAGTCCAATTTGTCGGCAAAGGCGTTCTTGGCGACGGAACAGCGTATTCCCGGACTCGGAAACGGTGTTTTGCAGGATATCTTGTTCAAGTCGCATATTCACCCCAAGCGCAGGCTGGCGACGCTGGGTGATGCAGAACTGGGGCGGATGTATTCATCGGTGAAATCGACCCTGAGGGATATGGCGGATCGCGGCGGACGCGATACGGAGAAAGATTTGCTGGGCCAGTCCGGCGGCTACAAGACCCTGCTCTCTAAAAATACCTTCGCGGAGCCTTGTCCGGGCTGCGGCGGTGCGATTGTCAAGGAGGCTTATCTGGGCGGAGCCGTCTATTACTGTCCTGTCTGTCAGCCGCTGATAAAATAGCGGGATATGCAAAAAAGCCGCCCCAAAAGGGGCGGCTTTTCTGTTGTATGAGTGTGCCGATGCGAAGGCTGGCGTACTGCTGCGGCGGGTTTTATTCCGGACAGTCGGTTTTATTCCGAATATGGTCGTTGCCGGATTTCTCGGCCGTTGAACGCGGGGGCTCCGCTGCGGCTTGACGGTCTACTGCTGTTGTGCGGCCGTGTAGGCATCGGCTTTCTCTTTCATGCGCGCAGCGCGTTTTTCGCTGTCAGGATGCGAAGAGAACATTTTCTGTACCGTCGAGGACTTCGCTCCCTTGGAAAGCTCGACCAGCTTGTTCAGCGAATTGCCCATGCCGTAGGGGCTGAAACCGTTCTTTACGGAGAATTCGAATCCGTATTCGTCGGCTGCGTATTCCTGCTTCTGCGAGAACTGGGCGCCGGTGAATGCCGTCACGACTTCGCCGAGCTGCGAGTCGCTCAACTTGGCCAGCGTGCTGCCCTCGGCGGCTCCTGCGGCATTGCGCGCCGCCGATGAGAGGTAGGCGTTTTTCATCGCGTGTTTTACGTCGGCATGTACCACATGGCCGATTTCATGACCGATGATCGCCATCAGTTCGTCGTCGTCCATCAGGTCCATCAGGGCGCTGAATACGCGGATCGAACCGTCGCCGCAGGCGAAGGCATTGACGTCCACGACATGGTAGACCTTGAAGTTGAGCGGCAGTCCGTTGATCTCGGTGATTCCCTCGGTCAGCCGCTTGAGACGTGCGCCGTATTCGGTCGTTTCGTCGGCGATGGGGTTGTTGGCATCCATCCATTCGACCGCTTCGCGGCTCAGGTCGGCAATGTCCTTGTCGCTCAATGTCACGGCTTTGGCCACGTCCTTTCCCGCTTCGAGCAGTTTCCCGGTGTTGAGTTTCCTGCCGCCGATTTTCAGCTGGGCTGCGGCGTCGGCGGGCCACATGGCGCACAGAAGCAGGGCAAAGCCCATAAAGAAAAGTTTTTTCATTTCAATTATGTTTTAATTAGCGTTTGTGGTTTTTTCCGGGACAAATATAGCGCAATTCTGCTGCGGATACAAAAACGGACCGGAATTTCCGGCCCGTTCCGTTATTTGCTCCAGCGCTTGAGCGTCGGAAAATACTCCCGCATCAGCCTGACAGCCTCTTCACGGGTATAGCTTTTGCCGTTCTCGTCGCGGAATTCTTCGTGAAACCCGGCGCAGTGCCGGATCATCTCTTCCATCGTGCACGCTTCGGTAAAGGCGCCGTTTTTGTAGCAATAGACGCAGTAGTCCGCGCTCGCGCCGCCGTCGGCTTCCGTGCCGAAGTCGCCAGCCGCCTGCATCGGCATGCCGCAGCTCTGACAGAATCGCATCTCTTCGTTCATCGTTCAAAGGTTTTATATCCTGCCGCAGCCGATGAGGCGCGGCGGGATCAGTTTGGTCTGTTCCGGGAATAGGATCGAATCGCGCCGGCTGAACCCCGGAGAAATTATCGCCCGAACAGTTTTTTCGCGCTATCCGATTTTTTCATCGTGGACGAAATCCAGTATCGCCTGAGCCGCCGCTTCCGGCTCTTCGAGGAATCCCATGTGTCCCGAATTTTCCAGCCATACGACCTGCGCCTGCGGGTGTTCCGCAACCATCTTTTCGGCGGCTTCGGGCGGTATGTAACCGTCTTTCCGGCCGAGGATAAAGAGCTGCGGGACCTTCGACGTGCGCAGCATTTCGTTCTGGTCCCTGCGGGCGATCATGCCGCCCAGCAGGGCTACGATTCCCTCGTCTTCGGTGACGAAAACCTGCTCGGTAAGGTCTTCGATTTCGTCCCGCATGCGGGCGCGGTTCTCTTCGGCGAATCCTGCGGCGGGAGCTACCCGTGCCAGCATCTCTTTCTTCCCGGCCTCGACGAGCGCGATCTCCCGGCGGCGGTTTTCGGCCTTCTCCGGCGTGTCGGGATTGGGTGTGGAGCTGAGCAGCACCACGCCGTCGAGCATTTCGGGATGGCGTTCGCAGAAAGCCAGCGCCACGTATCCGCCCATCGAATGTCCTACGAGCGTGCAGCGTCCGATGCCGAGGGCTTTGAGCGCGTCGGCGACCGTGTCGGCCAGAAAATCCATCGTGTGGACCGCGCCCGTCACCACCGAAATGCCGTGGCCCGGCAGATCGAGCGTCACCACGCGCACCTCCTTATATAGATAAGGTACGAAATCCTCCCAGACGAGCAGCGATTCGAGATAGCCGTGCAGCAGCACGACGCATTTGTCTCCGGCCTGCGAGTCGCAGACGTGCAGGGCCGTGGAGCCGGCCATAATAAATTTTTCAGTCATGATTACAGGGGTTACTCCTCGTCCTGATCGTCGAGGTAGTCGAGTACGGATTCGCGCCGGGGCATGAGTTCTTCCTCCTCCTCTTCGTCGATCGAACGGTAGAGCGAATGGCGCTCCTTGCCGCTTTTGCGCATCGGTTCGAGACGTTTGGCTTTCCGAAGTTCGTCCGCTTCATGTTCGCGAATTCCCTTTTGTGTTTTCATGGATGGGAAAAGATGAGTGGTTTAGAAATTGTCGGTTTCGAATACCCCTTTGAAGACGCGCCGCGCGGGGCCCGTAAGCCGGATATCCGTATAGGTCTGCGTGCCGGGTTCATGCGAGAAGCGTACGTGCAGTTCGCCTCCGGGCACCGTGATTCGGTATTTGGTCGTTTCGTGCTGCAAAGCGTAATTGGTTATGATCGCCGCGGCCGTGGCTCCCGTGCCGCAGGCCAGCGTTTCGTTTTCGACGCCCCGTTCGTAGGTCCGCATCCGGATTTCGCCCTCGCCTGCGATCTCTGCGAAATTGACGTTCGTACCCTGCGGAAAACGCCCCGTGTCGTGACGGATCATCCGTCCCAGACCCTTTACGTCCACGCCGTCCAGCTCCTCCGTGAATTCCACATAGTGGGGAACGCCCGTATTGAGGAACCACCAGCCTCCGCCGCTGCGGATTTCCGATACATTTATCATGCCCAGCTCGATCTCGCCCGTCCGGTTCTTCGTGCGGCGTATGCGTGCGGTGTGCATGCCGTCCGTGGCGTCGAAATACTTGGTTTCACCGCCGATGCCCAAATGCTCGGCGAAAAGCGCGAAACACCGTGCGCCGTTGCCGCACATTTCGCCCGGCGAACCGTCGGCGTTGTAGTAGCGCATCGAGCAGTCCATCTCGACGCTGCGCCGCAGGGTCATCAGCCCGTCGGCTCCGATGCCGAAGTGGCGGTCGCACAAGGCCGCGATCAGCCGTGCGTCGGCGCTGAACAGCTCTTCACGGTCGTCGATGAGGATGAAATCGTTGCCTGCGCCCTCGTATTTTACGAATGATACCAGCATTCCGGATAGTGGTTATATCATCGCAAAAATAATAAAACTTCTAAAAGTTTTACTATTTTTGTGGAAAATAAGCGCATTCGCCCGGACCGGCGGACGCTTGTATTGTTTTTATACAGAACCGATAAAAGAAAAAATCCATGAAAAGTGTGCTTTTCAAGCATCGTTCGATACGTAAATTCTGTTCCACACCTATTCCCGAAGAGCTGCTGCAGGAGATACTGGCAGCGGCTTCGCGGGCTTCGACCTGCGGCAACATGCAGCTCTATTCGCTGGTCGTGACGCGCGATGCGGCCCTGCGCGCGAAACTCGCCCCGTGCCATTTCAACCAGCCGATGGTGACGCAGGCGCCCTGCGTGGTGACGGTCTGCGCCGACGTGCACCGCTTCTCGATGTGGTGCGAGCAGCGCGACGCCGATCCCGCATACGACAACTTCGCATGGTTCCTGAACGCTTCGACGGACGCCCTGCTGGCGGCCCAGAACCTCTGCGTCGAGGCCGAAATGAACGGGCTGGGCATCTGCTACCTCGGTACGACGATCTATACGGCCGGGATGATCGCCGAGATCCTCGAACTTCCGAAGGGGGTGATTCCCGTGACGACCATCGTGCTGGGCTATCCCGACGAATCGCCCGAACTGACCGACCGTCTGCCGCTGGAAGCCGTCGTGCATTACGAGAAATACACCGACTATACGGCCGCCGAGATCGACGAATTGTGGGCCGAGCGCGAAGAGTCGGAGCAGACCAAGCGTCTGCTGGAGGAAAACGGGCTGCCTAATCTGGCGCAGATTTTCACGCAGCGCCGTTATGTGCGCGAGGACAACCTCTCCATCTCGAATTCCTACTTCGCTCTGCTGAAAGAGAAGGGGTTCTTTAACAACTGATCGGGGGCGTGCGGGGCTTGAGTCGTATATTAGCTGTCGCCGTGCTGGGCTTTTTGTGCTCCGCGTGCAGCGTTACGCGCAAGATTCCCGAAGGGCAGTACCTGCTGCAGAAGGTGACGATCGAGTCCGACAAATCGACGCCCCGCAAAGAGCGCATCACGGCTGCCGACCTCGAAAAATACGTGCGCCAGACCCCCAACAAGCGTTTTCTGGGGACGAATTTTTATGTCTGGCTCTACGAGCAGGCCAATCCGGGCAAGCAGAACTGGTGGAACAACTGGAAACGCAAGATCGGTCAGGAACCCGTGCTGCTCGACATGAGCCTGACTGAGCGGAGCGCGCAGAACCTGAAGGTCTATATGGACACGCGCGGGTTCTTCTCTTCCCAAGCGACGTTCGAAGTCGATACCACCTCGCGCCGCAGGCGCGCCAAGGTCGTCTACCGCACCCGGCAGGGCGAGCCTTACCGCATTGACAGCATTTCGTACGATTTTCAGGACAAGTTCCTCGAACAGATCATCCTGCCCGACACCGCCAATACGCTGATTCGTCCGGGCCGGGTTTTCGACATCGCGGTGCTCGACCGCGAGCGGGAGCGCGTCACGGCTTTCCTCAAGGAGCGCGGCTATTACAACTTTACGGTCAACAACATCGACTATGTCGCCGACACGCTCGGCGGAAACCATCAGGTCGATGTGCAGGTCAATATCAAGCAGTATCTTACGGGTTACAACGAACGCGGACAGGCCGTGATGGACAACAACATGGTCTACCGCATCGACCGGATCAACGTCTTTCCGGCGTACGATCCGACCGTCGCGCGGACCGATTCGACCTTTCTTTCGCGGCTCGATACGCTCTATTACCGCGGTCTGAACATCATCTACGAGAAGCGTCCGAACCTGCGTCCGGCCATTCTGCGTCAGTCGGTGCCGCTCTATCCCAACTATGTCTACAACTCGGCGCAGGTGAACCGCGCCTATACCGACCTGATGTCGCTCGGCTATTTCAAGAGCGCCAAGATCGCCTTCGTCGAGCAGCCCCGGAGCGTCGATGTCACCAATTACGTCTCCTTCATCGGCGCCTCGGCGGATTCCACGCAGACCCGCTTTACGAAGGAGGGCTATCTGGAGTGCAACATTTTGTGCACCCCGGCGCTCAAGCAGAGTTTCAAGGTCGATCTCGAAGGCAGTACGACGTCGAGTTTCTACGGGCTGAAGGCTACCGTCGGTTACCAGAACCGCAACATCTTCCGGGGAGCGGAGGCGCTGGACGTTTCGTTTACGGCGGGATACGAGTTTATGAAGGCGCCCGACGCCAAGAAAAAGCGCGCCACGGAATTCGGCGTTACCACCGGACTCACCTTCCCGCGTTTTCTGGTGCCGTGGCGTACGCGGCGGTTCCGTTCGGTGAACCAGCCAAAGACCAAGGTGGAGCTTTCGGTCAATTTTCAGGACCGCCCCTATTATCGGCGTACGCTTTCGAGTGCGGGAATCACCTACCAGTGGACCAACAACCGTTACTCTTCGTTCTCGCTGCGGCCCGTCGATATCAACGTCGTCGATGTGAATCGGCTGGACTCGACCTTCCTCGGCAAGACGACGAATAAATACCTGAAAAACAGTTTCCGCACCCAGTTTATCGGCGGACTTTCGTTTGGCTACAGCTATAACAACCAGCGTAAGAATCTGGGCGGCAACGCCACCAATATCCGCTTCAATCTGGAGACGGCGGGCAACCTGATCGACGCGGTGGACCGGCTGTTCTATGCGCGGCCGAAGGAGGGCGAGCCTGCCAAAATCTTCGGCATCGAATATTCGCAGTATTTCCGTACGGACCTGAGTGTCAGCCGCAAGATAATGCTTGGCGAGGTGTCGGCTCTCGTGGGGCGTCTCTACGGCGGCGTGGCGATGGCCTACGGCAACTCGTCGGCCGTGCCCTTCGACCGGCAGTTCTATGCCGGCGGCAGCAACGGCATGCGCGGCTGGACGCCCCGCACGCTCGGTCAGGGGTCGGTGCCCAATCCGCACGACTCTTTCCCGATACAGACGGGCGACGTCAAGCTGGAGGCCAACCTCGAACTGCGCTTTCCGATCTGGGGTATGGTGCACGGCGCGACTTTCTTCGATCTGGGCAATATCTGGTATATCCGGCGGAATCCTTCGGAGTACTCTGACGACGCCGTCTTCTTTTTCGACAAGTTTTATAAGCAGCTGGGATTCAACACCGGACTGGGTCTGCGTTTCGACATCAAGTTCGCCGTGCTCCGGCTCGACTGGGGCGTGCAGCTCCACAATCCCAACAATCCGGCGGGCGAACGGTGGATTCACAACCTGCGCTGGAAAAATACCGCGCTCAACTTCGGCGTCGGATATCCCTTCTGACGCGGCTTCGCGACGACAAACCCCGGCGCAGTGCTGCGGCCGGGGTTTCGTATGCAGGCGGGTGTGCATACTGTCGGATATGCATTGTCAAACATGCCCCGCCGGGTATGCTCCGCCGGATGCGTATTGCCGGATATGCTCTATCGGATGCGTATTGTGCCGGACGTGTTCCGCCGGATGCTGGCCCTTGTCAGTTCTGCGCCTTGTACTGCGAGGGCGACATGCCCGTGTTGCGTTTGAAGTAGCTGCCGAAGAACGACTGGTTCGGGAAGTTCAGGTAGTAGGCGATCTCCTGTATGCTCATCGTCGAGTATTTGAGCAGGGTTTTGGCCTCCAGAATCACATAGTTGTCGATCCACTCCGAAACCGACTGCCCGCTGATGCGCTTGATGAGCGTGGTGAGGTACTTGGGCGTGATGCAGAGCTGGCGGGCGTAGAATCCGACGCTGCGCTCTTCGCGGAAGTGTTCGCCCAGCAGGTGGGTGAATTGCTTGAAATACTCTTCGGCGCGGTTGTGCGAATTGTTCTGCCCTTCAGGATGCTCCGCGAGGTAGTGGTACATGATATCCCCGACCTTGTAAATCGTTGCGGCGATCAGTCCGCTGACGATGTCGAACGAGAAATGGGTCTCCGGCCCGCGGGTTTCGCGTTCGATCTGGGCGATCATGCCGCGCATGGAGCGGCTCTCTTCGGGCGTCAGCGTCAGTGCGGGGTTTTCGACGAATTTGAGGAACAGCGGCATCATGTTTTTGATGTCGATGTTGATGCGGCGCATGAAGTCGGGCGATATGGCGATGACGTCGGCTTTGAAGTACTGCTGCGAGTTTACCTGCAGGACGTTTTTGGGCGTGAAGATGAAGATCGAATCTTTCTTCAGTTTGAATTCATGCAGGTTGAACGATACGGAGGTCTCCCCTTCGGTGCCGACGCCGATTATGAAGGCGTCGATGCGGCACGGGAACCGGAAGACCTGCATCTGGGAGTCGCTGCTGGCCGTAATGCATTCGCGCATCAGTCCCTGTCGTTGTTCGCCGGCCAAATCTATAAGCTCGGCCAGCGTAAATGAGTTGATCGGTGTTTGGCTCTCTGTATTGTTCATTTCGTCTCTGGATTTTGGATGAAATATAGCGATAAAAACTCATATTCAGTTCATATAGTTTTATCTTCGAACGAAATGAACAGCTTTGTGTCTCTTTTGATCGCCGCTTGGGGAGGGGCATGAAAAAGGCGCCGGAATCGCCGGCGCCTTTTTCATATCGGGATATATTCCCGGAGTGACTCTATTTCTTGGCTTCGGGGGCAGCCGCAGCGGCGGGAGCGTCCGTGATGCCGAGTTCTTTCTTCACTGCGGGGGCGATGTCGGTGAGGGAAGCCTCGTCAAAATAGGCGAGCGAACCCGTCGAAGTGTCGAATACGGCCAGATAGCCGCCTGCGGCAGCCACTTTGTCGATCGCGTTCTTGGCCTTCTCGATAATCGGGGCCAGCAGCTCGTTCTGACGCTTCTGGAAGTCCTGCTGAGCGGCCTGCTCGAACTCGTTGCGGCGCTGAATCAGGGCGTTGAGATCGTTCTCCTTGAGCTGGCGTACCGACTCCGAAAGGGTGTTGAAATTCTTCTGGAACTCCTGCAGTTTCTGGTTGTATTCGACGGTCATGGACTCCAGATTGTCCTGAAGATCCTTGGCATAAGCCTCCATGTTGGTCTGCATCTCCTTCGTTTCGGGCATACCCACGATGATCTCCTGAGTGTTGATGCGTCCGAATTTCTGTTGTGCGAAGAGCGATGTCGCGCCCATCACGAATACAACCGCAAGGGTTAGTTTGATTGCTTTTTTCATAAAAGATTATTAGTTAATTGTTTGATGTTTCTACTTCTTCAGCATGTCGATCAACTGCTGCGTGCGCTCCACACTGGGATTCGTATAGAGCAGCGTGGGATTGTTCGCCGAGTCGAGCACCACGTCGGCGCCGGCCTGCTTGGCGTAGGCTTCGATGGCCGCGAAGACCTTCTTCTGGATCGGCTCGATCATTTCGATCCGCTTTTTCATCAGCGCGCCGTCGTTGCCGAAGAGGCTCTCCTGAAAGGTCTGCGCCTCTTTCTCGCGGGCGAGAATGGCGTTTTCGCGGGTCTGGCGGGTTGTCGCCGAGAGCGAAGCCTTCTGATTCATATAGGCGTTGTAAAGCGCCTCCACTTCGGCGAATTTGGCGTCCACCTGTTCCTGATATTGCTTGGCGAGTTCGTCCAGATCGGAGATCGCCTTGTTGTAGGCCGCGACGGATTTGAAAACCTTTTCGCTGTTGACGATTATGTAATTCTGCGCTGCCAGCGTGCCGGCCGTGAGAATGAATGCCGCGATTAAAATCAGACGTTTCATAATCTTATGTTTTTAAGTTAATATTCAGCCGGTTTCCCGGAACCATACCATAAATATAACTATTTTCTTTCAAATTTATTGCCAGCCTCTCTTTTTTTGCAAACGCCCTCCGCCGGAATTCCGGGTCTCCTTTTCAAAGGGAGATTCGAATACATGGGAATTGTCCGCGGAATCGTGCGCCGGTTAGAACTGCTGGCCCATTACGAAGTGGAACTGGCTTCCGCTCTTGCCGCTCTGACCTGCCGGCGAGTCGAAGCCGTAACCCCAGTCGATACCCAGCATACCCACCACAGGCAGATAGAGACGTACGCCGAAACCGGCTGAACGCTTGATCTTGAAGGGCGAGAACTTCTTCCACGAATCGAATGCGTTACCGCCTTCGAGGAATCCCAGCACATAGATCTGCGACGAAGGTTTCAGGATGACGGGGTAGCGGATCTCGGCGGTGTATTTGTTGTATGCCACCGAATAGTCGTTCGTGGGATCGAGGGCGCCGTCTTCGTAACCGCGCATCGAGATGATGTCGATACCGTAGATGTTGTATCCCGACATGCCGTCGCCGCCGACTTCGAAGCGTTCGAAAGGCGAAACCTTATATTTGTTGTAGTTGCCGAGGTAACCCATTTCGGCCTTGAGCATCAGCACGAGATTCGAGTTCTTGGTCAGCGCTTGGAACCATTGCGCCTTGAACTGCCACTTGTGGAATTCTACCCAGCGGTAGCGCTCCTGATTGGCTTTGTCTGCCACCTTGCTGTCCGTGCTGTTGGCAAGCTCCGCCAGCTTCTTGTAGTCTTTGCCGTCCCAGAGCGAGTAGGGGGGCGTGAACTGCACCGATGCGCTGAACTCCGAACCGCGGCGCGGATAGATCGGCTGGTCCACCGAGTTGCGTGCGAAGACGAATTTGAGCGAGAGCAGGTTGGCGGCGCCGTTGGTCATGCCGAACGTATTCCAGTTTTTGAGCGAGAAGCGTTCGTAGCTCGCCTCGCCGTAAAGCGTGAAGTAGGGGTCGGGCCAGTTGAGACGCTTGCCCAGACCTGCCGCCAGACCGTACGTACGGAAGTACTGCGTACTCTTCTGCCATACGTAATAGGCGTTGTTCTGCTCGGAGAAGTGGGCCGATATGGTGAACGAATTGGGCTTCTTGCCGCCCAGCCACGGGTCGGTGAAACTCAGGGCGAACGCCTTGTAGTAGGTGCCGTTGGTCTGCGCCGACAGCGACAGCCGCTGGTTCTGGCCCATCGGGTAGGGGCGCCATGCGCCCTTCTTGAAGAAGTTCTTGATCGAAAGGTTGTTGAGCGTGATGCCCACCGAACCTACGAACGTTCCCGAACCCCAGCCGCCGGCGATGTTGAACTGGTCGGAGGCCTGCTCTTCGAGCGGCCAGTTGACGTTCACCAGCTCGTTCGAAACGGGTTTGATGTCGGGCATGATCGCTTCGGGGTTGAAGTGGCCCAGCGAGCCGAGCGTGCGGATGGTCTGCATGAGCAGCGAGCGGTCGTAAAGCTCGCCCGGACGGGTGTAAAGCTCGCGGCGTATCACCTCGTCGTCCACGCGCTGGTTGCCCGTGATGCCGACTTCGTTGATGGTGAACTGCTTGCCTTCGAATACCTTGACCTCGATGTCGATCGAGTCGGCGCCGATGATGGTTTCGGCGGGTTCGATCTGCGACATCAGGTAGCCCTTGTTCTGGTAGAGCGACGATACGGACATCGCTTCGGGATCGGTCTCCTTGCCGATGCCCAGACGCTTGTGCATCGACTTCTTGTCGTACGTGTCGCCCTTGTTGACGCCGAACATGCGCTGCAGGTCGTCGGTTTCGTACACCGAGTTGCCGACCCACGACACGTTGCGGATGTAGTATTTGTTGCCTTCCGAAATGTCGAGGTCGATGGCCAGCCGCTTGTCGCTGATCGGATAGATCGAGTCGCTGACGATCGTGGCGTTGCGGTAGCCTTTCGAGTTGTAGAAGTCGATCAGCAGGTCCTTGTCGTTCTCGTAGTCGCTCTCGTTGAGTTTGGTGCCGCGGAAGAAGTTGATGCTCTTCTGGTGCGTCTTCTTGAAAGTCCGGCGCAGGCGCTTGTCCTTGAACTGCTCGTTGCCCGTGAAGTTGATCTTGCCGATCTTGACTTTGTGTTTGCGGTCGATCAGGAAGGTTACGTTGACCATCTGCGGGCGCAGCGTGTCGTTGGTGATGCGCGTCGAGACCTCCGTGTTGCGGAAGCCCTTCTCGGACCAGTAGGCCTTGATGAGTTTCTGGTTCTTGTCGATGACGTAATCCGAAAGCTCGCTGCCGCGTTTGAGCTTGAGCTTTTCGAGCAGGTCTTTCTTCTTGCCCTTCGAGATGCCTTCGAAGTCCCAGTTGTTGACGCGCGGCCGCTCTTTGAGGAACACCTCCAGATCGAGGCTGTCGCCCTCGATCTCGGCTCCGATCTTCACGTCCGAGAAAAACCGCTGGCTCCACAGACGCGAGATGGCGTTTGCGATGAAGTTGCTCGGCAGGTAAATCGAATCGCCGGGGATCAGCCCGGCCGAAGACTTGAGAATGTCGGGGTTGAGGTACTGCACGCCGTGAATGTTGACGTCGCGGATGTAATAGAGTTTCTGCGCGCCGTCCTGCCGCAATATGGGTGCGTCTTCCGGGAATGCGGGCTTGGCCGAAGCCGCGGTGTCAGCAGGATTCTGCTCTTGGGCGAATATATTCGTGCAGCACAGCACGAGGGCAGCGGCTGCCGTGAATATCTTACCGAAATAATTCATCTATTTAAATCTAATCTTAACTTCATCTATTTTACCAGCCCGAAACGGCGGTCGCGCCGGGCGTATTCCTCCATTGCACGGTCGAACTCCTCCTCGGTGAAATCGGGCCACAGCACCTCCGGGAAGTAGAGTTCGGCGTAGGACGCCTGCCAGAGCAGGAAGTTGCTGAGCCGGTGTTCGCCGCTCGTGCGGACGATCAGGTCCGGGTTGGGGTAGGGCGCCGTGTCGAGCGCCGCGCTGATCGTGCCTTCCGAAATCTCCTCCGGCGCCAGCTCTCCCGATGCGGCCCGTGCGGCGATTTGGCGTACGGCGCGGGTGATCTCGCTGCGCGAGGAGTAGTTGAGCGCCAGTATCAGCGTCAGGGTCTTGCCCCCGGCGGTCCGCTGCTCGGCTTCGGCCAGATAACGCTGCACTTTTTCCGAAAAACGCGTGCGGTCGCCGATCATCCGGATCTCCACCCCCTGACGGATCAGTTCGGGCGTTTCGTTGACCACGCTTTTGCAGAAAAGCTCCATCAGCGCATCGACCTCCTGCGCGGGACGTCCCCAGTTTTCGGTCGAGAACGCATAGAGCGTCAGGTACTTCACACCCCAGCGCGCGGCGGCGCGCAGCGACGCCCGTACGGGTTCGACGCCGGCGACATGGCCTTCGTAACGCTCTTTGCCGCGCAACTCGGCCCAGCGGCCGTTGCCGTCCATGATGATGGCGACGTGTTGCGGTATGCGATTCTGCTCGCTCATATTAGGGCACAAATATAGGGAATAAAAATGAAAAATACCTATTAAATGAACAACTTTACACCGTTTTTGTGCAGGGCATTAGCTGCGGATGTCGATGCCCCACATCATTTTATTCCGTAACGTGTCGTAAAATGATATATTGTGCGGTACGGCCAAAAAAATCTTCTGTTCGGCGCGTTTGACGGTGAATGTCGCCTCCTGCCCGACGGCATAGACGCGGTTGTCCAGAGTGACGAATGCGTCCGAGCGGCGCGTGTGTACGTGAAGCGTGATGACGGCGGTGTCGGGAATGACCACGGGGCGCATCGTCAGGTTGTGCGGCGCCAGCGGCGAGATCACCAGACAGGCGCACGTCGGAGCTACGACCGGGCCGCCCGCGCTGAGCGAGTAGGCCGTCGAGCCGGTCGGCGTCGAGAAGATGACGCCGTCGCCGTGGTAGGTGGCGACCATCTGGTCGTCCACGTAGGTTTCGACCGAGATCATGCCTGCGCCGTGGCGCTGTACGGTGAATTCGTTGAGCGCCAGCGTGGTGTCGGGCTGCTCGGCGTAGTCGCCCGTGACTTCGATCATCGAGCGGGCCTCGGTGGTGAGACGCCCCTCCGCGATCTCCTTGAAGATCAGGTTCAGGCCGGCGGACGGGGCGCTGGTCAGGAAGCCCAGATGCCCGGCGTTGATGCCCATGACGGGAATCGGTGCGCCGCAGAGACGGTGCACGCCTTCGAGCAGCGTGCCGTCGCCGCCGTAGCAGACCATCACCGAATTGGCAGGCTGTTTGCCCGTGCATTGTCCGTAGATCTTTTCCGGCGGAATACGGATGCCCGTAAGCTCTTCGGCCAGAGGCGCGAACTCCTCGTTGACGGCGTAGTCGAATCCGAAAATGCAGAAGGCTTCGAACAGCTGGCAGATCTCCCCGGCGGTGTGAGGCAGCTGGCGGCGGGAAAAAAGTATGATTTTCATCGGCGGAGTTTCGAAAAAATAAGTAACTTTACCACGCCAAGACGATACAGGAAGCCGGTTCGTGCCTCGTCCGGATCGCCCGGCGCAACTTGGTTCAACATCGGGGACGGCGCAGTCCGCAGTCCGCATTCCGGCTTCGGCCGGCGGCGGCCGCAGACGGGTCCCGAATGCAAATATAGCGAATTTTATGACAAAGTTGAGTGTAAACATCAATAAGATTGCCGTGGTGCGCAATTCGCGCGGCGGAAATCTTCCCGACGTGGTCCGTGCGGCCCTCGATATCGAGCGTTTCGGCGCGGAAGGCATCACGGTCCATCCGCGTCCCGACGCCCGCCACATCCGCTACGACGACGTGCGGAACCTGAAACGGGTCCTCGCCACCGAATTCAATATCGAGGGCAATCCGATTCCGAGCTTCGTCGATCTGGTGCTGGAGGTCGTGCCGACGCAGGTGACCCTCGTGCCCGACGCCCATGACGCCATTACGTCGAATGCCGGGTGGGACACGCTCGCCAACCGCGGATTCCTGACCGAAGTCACGGCGCGGTTCCATGAGAAAGGCATCCGGGTCTCGGTTTTCGTCGATCCCGATCCGGCGATGGTCGCCGGGGCGAAGGCGTGCGGCGCCGACCGGGTGGAGCTTTATACCGAGGCCTACGCCCGCGAATATCCCGCCGGCGCCGAAGCCGCGCTGGCGCCCTATCTCGCGGCGGCCGAGGAGGCCCGCCGTCAGGGACTCGGCCTGAATGCCGGACACGACCTCAATCTCGAAAACCTGCGCTTTTTCGTCAGCCGCATCCCGTGGACCGACGAAGTCTCGATCGGCCACGCGCTGATCTGCGACGCGCTCTATTACGGGCTGGAAAACACGGTCCAGCTTTACAAACGCGAACTCCGATAAATAGAAAATGATAAAAAGAAGCCGACCATGAAAAAAATCGTTCTCCTTGCCGCGGCGCTTCTCGCTGCCGCCGCGTCGTTCGCCCAAAGCGAATACAACTACCAGAAACGCAGTCTTTTCGAACAGCTGCCGATTCGCGGCAACGACATCGTTTTCCTCGGCAACAGCATCACCGACGGCGGCGAGTGGGCCGAGTTGTTCAACAACCGCCATGTCAAGAACCGCGGCATCAGCGCCGACCGTTCCGGCTGGCTGCTCGACCGGCTCGATCCGATCATCAACGGCCATCCCAAAAAGCTGTTCCTGATGATCGGCACAAACGATCTGGCCGTCGGCATCACGCCCGAAGAGGTCGCCGCCAATGTCGAAAAACTGCTCGACCGTTTCGCCGAGGAGTCGCCGTGGACGAAGATCTACGTGCAGAGCATCCTTCCCGTAAACGGCGTGGATACGAAGGCCAAGCCGAAGAACCACTGGAAGAAGGGCGCCGAGATCATCGAGACCAACAAGCTGCTCGAAACGCTTTGCGAAGGGCGCAAGAACGTGATGTATGTCGACGTCTATTCCGCGCTGGTCGATGAGAAGGGCATGCTCGACAAGCAGTACACCAACGACGGCCTGCACCTGATGGGCGAGGGCTATCTGGCGTGGAAGACGGTGATCGAAAAATTCGTGAGGTAGCCGCGTGCCGCTGACGAATCCCATATTCCGGCGAATCTCGCGTCTGGCCGAAGAGCAGGGCGTGAGGGCTTTCGTCGTAGGCGGTTACGTGCGCGACCATTTCCTGCGCCGCCCCTCGACCGACATTGACGTGGTGGTCGTGGGCAGCGGTATCGCGCTGGCCGAAGCGCTGGGCCGCGAACTGCACGCCAAGGTCTCGGTATTCAAGACCTTCGGCACGGCCATGCTCCGCCACAAGGGCGTCGAGGTCGAGTTCGTGGGCGCCCGCCGTGAGTCCTATACGCAGGATTCGCGCAAACCGCAGGTCGAGGCGGGCACGCTCGAAGACGACCAGCGCCGCCGCGACTTCACGATCAACGCCATGGCGTGGTCGCTCAACGCCGGTTCGTTCGGCGAGCTGGTCGACCCGTTCGACGGCATGGACGACCTCGAAGAGTGCGTCATCCGCACGCCGTGCGATCCCGACGTTACCTTCTCGGACGACCCGCTGCGCATGATGCGGGCCGTGCGCTTCGCGTCGCAGCTGGGGTTCACGATCGAAGGCGAGACCTTCGACGCCATCCGCCGCAATGCGCACCGCATCCGGATCGTGTCGCGCGAACGCATCGCTGCGGAACTCAACAAGATCGTCCTTTCGCCCGTACCCTCGATGGGCTTCGAACTGCTGGAGCTGACGGGGCTTCTGGAACTGATTTTCCCGGAGATGCACAACCTCAAGGGCGTCGAGAAGCGGGGCGCGCATGCCCATAAGGACAATTTTATCCATACGCTCAAGGTGCTGGACAACGTCGCCCGCCGCAGCGGCGATCTGTGGCTGCGCTGGGCCGCCGTGCTGCACGACATCGCCAAGCCGCTGACGAAGGCTTACGATCCCAAGGTCGGCTGGACGTTCCACGGCCACGAGGTGCTCGGCTCGAAGATGGTGCCGGCGATCTTCCGGCAGTTGAAGCTGCCGCTCAACGAGCATATGAAATTCGTGCAGAAGCTGGTTTTCCTCCACCTGCGGCCGATCATCCTCTCCGAAGATCTGGTCACGGACTCGGCCGTGCGGCGTTTGCTGTTCGAGGCGGGCGACGACGTGGAGCAGCTGATGATCCTGTGCGAAGCCGACATCACTTCGGGCATCGACGCCAAGGTCAAACGCTATCTGGCCAATTTCGAGCTGGTGCGCCGCAAGATGAAGGATTTGGAGGAGCGCGACCGCATCCGCAACTTCCAGCCGCCGATCACGGGCGAGATCATCATGCAGACCTACGGCATCGGTCCCTGCCGTGCCATCGGCGACATCAAGGAGGTGATCAAGAACGCCATTCTCGACGGCGAAATTCCCAACGATTACGACGCGGCCTACGCCCTGATGGAGCGGCTGGCGGCGGAGAAGGGATTGACCAAAGCCGCGGTTCAGAACCCCTGAAAACGGTCTTGTCCGTTCAGGGCGTATTTGTAAATCAAAAGGTTGAGTTGCAGATACTCAACCTTTTTTCATGCCCGCTTCCGCCTCCACCTGCGCCCGCGATTTGGATTTGGTCACCAGCCAGACCCCGGCGAAGACGCAGAGGGCCGCCGCGGCCTTGGTGAACCCGAAGGTGTCGAGACCGATTGCGACCGAGAAAAGCACCGCCACGACGGGTTGTACGTAGTTGTACATCGACACCACCGTGGGCCGCAGGTAACGCTGTCCGATCGGCACCATGAAGTAGGAGAGGAAGGTCGAGCAGACGACCACGTAGCCGATTCCGGCCCATGTCCGGGGCGCGAGCGCGGCGTAGTCCACGGCCGCGAGCGGCCGGTAATAGACCGCGGCAGCGACTACGGCCGCGAAGAGGAACATCCACTTCATGGTCGTTACGGGCGAATATTTGACGATTACGTTGCGGAAAGCGGTGAGGTAGGTGGCGTAGCTGACCGCACTGACGAGACACAATACGTCGCCCTTGACGCTGCTCGTGTGCCCCGTCCCGTGCCGGCTGACCAGAATCAGCAGCAGCGCCCCGGCGCAGCCGAGGAACACGCCGCCCGCCTTGAGCCATGTGATCGGCTCGCGCAGGAACAGCGTCGCCAGCACCATCGTCAGTACGGGGACCACCGTGGCGATGATCGACGAGTCGATGGGCGAGGTGAGCGACAGCCCCCAGAGGAAAAGCATCTGGTTGAGCTGGATGCCGAACACCGACGCGAAGAGCAGCAGCACGATGTCGCGCCGTGCGACTCTCTCGCGGGGCAGGAAAAGCGAGACGCTCCAGAACAGCAGGCAGGCTCCCAGCATGCGGTAGACGCTCAGCGCGAACGGACTGACCCCGCCGGGGTTGTGCTCCGACCAGAGCACGCTCTTGCCGATCGGTGCGTTGAGGCCCCAGACGAGATTTGCGACCCAGAGGGCCGCGTGGCCTTTCAGTTTTCCTTTGTCCATGTCATTGCGGGATTGACGCGGCAAATATAGGTAAAATTTGGTGTAATAATTGCCCCTCGGAATTCCCGTGAGCAAAACGCGTTACAATATCGATCTGGTATTTGCCAACCTCTTTTTCGGAGCGAACTTTTCGTTCTATGTCTCCCTTACGCGCAATTATCTGGACTTCCAGCAGATATTCATGCTTCAGGTCCTTTCGGCGGCGGTGTTCTTCATCCCCTTCGCGCTCCTCTCGAAGCAGTCGTTCCGCATCCGCTGGCGCGACGCGGGCAATATCCTGATCGTCACGATGCTGATCGTCTACGGCTGGATGTATATGCTGTTGTGGGGATCGTCTTACACCTCGCCCATCGACGCTTCGATCATCTCGACCCTCGGTCCCGCCGTGACGTTGATCATGGACCACCTGATGCACCCGCACAAGTACATCAGGGCGCGGGTCGTGGGCGTCGTCTGCGCCCTGATCGGCGCTGCCGTCCTGCTCTTCGACCACGGGTTCGTGCTCACCCACGGCAGCCGCGCCTACGGCAACGCACTGGTGCTGGTGGCCGTGGTGGCGATTGCCATCAATACGGTGATTATCAAACCCCAGCTCGAACGGCTGGGAACGTTGGTGGTGATGGGGTGGTACTACATCATCGGACTGGCCGTGACGGCGCCATTCTTCTGGAAATACATCGCCCATACTCAGTTCCTGAAACTGCCCCTTCAGGCGCAGGCCGAACTGGCCTATATCCTGATTCTGGGCACAGTCCTGCCCATGTACCTGCTGTACCGGGGTACGGAGAAACTCACCTCGGTCCATACGGCGCTCTACCGCTATATCCAGCCGGTGATCGCCGGAATTCTGGCCATCGTCCGCGGGCAGGCCGTCTTCGACACGGCCAACGTCGTGGCCCTTGTCTTCATCTTCGCAGGCGTGGTGCTGGTGGTGATCGGCTATAAGTATTACGTCCGCCATGGACTGCCGCCCGTGGGCAGCGACGGGAAACTGCGGGCCTAGTCCGCCAGCAGGCGTTCGCGCCATGCGTCGGGCACGGGCATGCTTTGCTGCCGCGAGAAGTCGAATGCGACCATCACCGAGCGGCTCTCGCTGCACACCCGGTCGCCGGCGAGCAGCCGCTGGAAGAGCGTGAGGCTTTTGTTGCCGATCTTCTCGCAGGTGGTCGTGACACGCACCCTGTCGTGCAGGCGGATCTGATCCATGTACGAGGTCGAAGTGGAGACGGTGACGATGCGCAGATCGCCGAGCAGCACCTCGTCGCCGAGTATCTTTTCGTAATACTCCATTTTTCCCACGTCGAAATACATCTGCTGCGAGACGTTGTTCACATGCTGGAACGGATCGACGTCCGAGAAGCGCTTCTGGATGGAGGTTTCCAACGTTTTTGCCATGTGTGTTATTCGCGTATGATTTTCACTTCGCCGCCCTCGCCGAAGGCGATGATCGACGACGCCTTTTTCGTGGGTTTGCCCTCGAAGCGGGGATTGACGACGAAATCGACGCCGTCGATGATCTCGCGCGACACTTCGGCGAGTCCTGAGGGCGTCGCCTCGCCCGAAATGTTGGCCGAGGTCGAGACCACGGGGCGTCCCAGCCCCCGCAGTATCCGGCGGCAGAATTCGTGGTCGGGAATCCGCACGCCGAGCGTCCGCTCTTCGGGAATCAGGTTCTCGGCGACGCCGGCCGCTCCCGGAAGGATCGCCGTCAGCGGGCTGGTCGCCAGCTCCATGACCTCGAACGCGATGCCGGGAGCCTTGTTTACGTAGCGCACGACCATGTCGGCCGACGCGCACAGCACGAGCATCGACTTCTTGTTTTCGCTCCGTTTGAGTTTGTAGATGCGCTCCACGGCTTCGGCGTTGGTCGCGTCGCAGCCCAGCCCCCAGACCGTGTCGGTGGGGTAGAGGATGATGCCTCCCGCTTTCATCACGCGGACCGCCTCATCGGCCTCCCGCTGCAATTCGGTGTTGTTTTGCATAGGTGTTTGTTTTGACGCGCCGCCGCCCTTCGGGCCGCATGCGCTGCGGTTTTGCGCCGTTTCGCGCGCCGCGGCTTCGGCCGGCGGCGCGGAATGACGCCGTATGGGTATTCCGCTTATTTTACGGGCAGCACCTCGATCCAGTAGTCGTCCGGATCGCTGATGAAATAAAGCCCCATGTCGTGATTCTCGTAACAGATGCAGCCCATGGCGCGGTGGTATTCGCGGACGGCGTTGTAATCACCCGCCACGCGCATGCAGAGATGGCTCTCGTTTTCGCCCAGTTCATAGGCGCCGGCGTGGTCGCGCAGCCATGTCAGTTCGAGGCGGAATCCCGTCTCCCCGTCGCCCAGATAAACCAGTATGAAGCTTCCGTCGCCCGCTTCCTTGCGGCCTGTTTCTTTCAGGCCCAGCGCCTTGTCGTAAAATTCGAGACTGCGTCCGAGGTCGGTGACGTTGATGTTGAAATGGTCGAATCTGCTTTTGATTTCCATAATTACCGGATTTAGTGCTGCGCAAAATTACACAAATATCCCAAAATCCGCATACGCGCCGCGCATAATAAATTTTGGCCGTAATTCTTAATTTTTAATTCTTAATTTTATACCTTTGCACCACGAACGAAAAATAATAACGAAAAAATCATATGGGAAGAGCTTTTGAGTATCGCAAAGCGCGTAAAATGAAGCGTTGGGGACATATGGCCCGCACGTTCACCAAACTGGGAAAAGAGATCGAGATCGCGGTCAAGGCCGCCGGACCCGATCCTTCGGGCAACACCCGTCTGCGTATTCTGATGCAGAACGCCAAGGCCGAGAACATGCCCAAGGAGAACGTCGAACGCGCCATCAAGCGCGCCACCGAGAAAGATGCCGCCGATTACAAGGAGGTCATCTACGAAGGATACGGCTCGCACGGCATCGCATTCCTCGTGGAGACCGCGACCGACAACACCAACCGCACCGTAGCCAACGTGCGCATGTATTTCAACAAATGCGGCGGTACGCTGGGCAACAGCGGCAGCGTGGCGTTCATGTTCGACCACAAGTGCGTCTTCAAGTTCCGCCCGGCCGAAGGCGTCGATATGGAGGAGCTTGAACTGGAGATGATCGATCTGGGCGTGGACGAGTTCTATCCCGAAGAGGACGGCGTTACGGTTTACGCCCCCTACGAGTCGTTCGGCGCCATCCAGAAATGGCTCGACGACAAGGGGTACGAGATCGTGTCGGGAGAGTCGGTTTACCTGCCCACCGATACGAAGGAGCTGGACGCCGAAGGCCGCGAGTCGATCGAGAAACTCGTCGAGAAACTCGAAGAGGACGACGACGTGACCAACGTTTACCACAACATGAAGGAGGCCGAGGAGGAGTAGTTTCCCGCCTCAGGACGATACGGTCCGCCCCGAACGGCAAGCCCGTCCGGGGCGGATTTTGTTTTGCGGCCGTTTGTCCTTATCTTTACATTCCTGAAAGGGGCGCCCGTAATAATTGTAGCTTATGATTCGTGCCGATTTACATATTCATTCGGAATACAGCAGCGACGGAGAGTTCCGTGTCGCCGACATCGTCGGCAAATGCGCCGCCGGGGGAGTTGACCTCTTCTCCCTGACGGACCATAACACCGTGCGGGGGCTGGACGAAGCTTGCGACGGGGCTTTGCAGGCCGGAATGGAGTTCGTGCCGGGCATCGAGATCGATTGCAGCTTCGAGGGTACGGACCTGCATCTGCTGGGCTATGGCATCGACTGGAAGTCTCCCGATTTCCGGACGCTCGAAGAGACCGTAGCCGCCGAAGTCATGGCGTCGTTCGGCGAGACGGTCGGGAAACTCCGCAGGCTGGGCTTCGCCGTCGATGAGCAGGCCGTGCTGGCCGCCGCGGCGGGCAAACTGCCGACGATGGAGCTGATCGCCGAAGTGATGCTCTCCGACCCCGCATGCGATACGCCGCTGCTGGCTCCCTACCGGGAGGGCGGCGCGCGCGGAGATATGCCTTATATCAACTTTTACCTCGACTTCGGCGCGCAGGGCAGGCCCGCTTTCGTCCCGGTGGAATATATGAGCTTCCGCGACGCCGTCGAGCTGGTGCGCGACAACGGGGGCGTGCCGGTGGTCGCGCATCCCGGACTCAACCTGCGGGGCCGGGAGCGTATCGTCGAGAAGCTGCTGGAGCGCGGGGCCGAGGGATTGGAAGTTTTCAATAATTACCACGATGATCGGCAGATCGCCTATTTCGCGCCGCTGGTCCGGCGCCGTGGGGCCTTGATGACCTGCGGCAGCGATTTCCACGGCAAAACCAAGCCCCTAATCCATATCGGGCGGTTCGGATGCGACGCGCGCTGGGAATCCTCTCTGGCCGATTCGGTCGCGCGGCTCGCGAAAGGCGTGTGAAAATCCGGCTTCGGCGGCGCGTCACTCTTCGAACGCGACGAATCTCCGCCCGTCGGTCAGGCAGCAGGGGCAGTAGGAATCGCTGCACTCCGCCGGGTAGATGTTGCCGCAGGTCGGACAGACCAGATAGCCTTTCGGGGCGTTGTCTGCCGTAGCGTCCGGCCGACTGTTTCCAGAACCGTCTGCTGTTCCGCGCTCTGAATCGCGGGCCGTCCCGTTCGCCGGGCCGCGGGCCTTGCCTTTATCCGCCCGGTGTGCCGCTCCGTTTGCCCGGTAGTGTGCCGTCTCGCTTGCCGAATTGCGGGCGGTGCTATTTTCCGAATTGATTGCCGTTCCGTTCGCCGAATTGGTTGCCGTTCCGTTTGCCGAATCGCCTGCCGAACCCTTGTCTGCCCTCCTGCCGGCGATGTTGCCCTGTGCGCCCGCAGGTCCGTTGGCCGCCAGCCGGCGGCGGCAGGTCTCCATCAGCGCCAGATGCCGCATGTCCCCGGACCTCGCCCAGATCAGCACGCGTGCCGCATAGCGGTTGCCGCTTTGCAGGGCGCGCTCGATGTCGTCTGCATGCAGCCCCTCCGGCGGACGGCGTGCGAAGTCGATGCTCCGGCGCAGGTTGTCGTCGGTCGTGCCGTGGAAGACGGTGACTCGCTCCGGCGGTGCGTAGCGGCCGCCGAGCCGGACGATGGCGTTGGCGCAGTTGTACTCCTGAAGCCGCTCGGCGTGGGCCATGGCCCGGAACAGCCGTTCGGCGTCGTGCTCCCTCTCTTGCCGGGCGATGCCCGCGAAATGGTCGTACTGCGCCGATTTGACGTGCTTGCGGCGGCTGCATGCGTCGAGGTCCGACAGCACGCCGGCCCATTTGTCCTGCCGTGTCGTCGTTCCCTCGCGCGTCGCGGCGTAGTACATCCCTGCGAGGATGACTGCCGATGCCGCGAACAGCAGCAGAACCAATAACGGACGTCCTTTCATAATCATATCGACGGTGGAATAAATTTCCGGGAGCATTTTTTGTGCCAACGGGAAGCTGTTTTTCATGGACGGCCCCGGTAGATTCGGGCAAAATAAAAAGGCGGAGTCAGGAGACTCCGCCTTCTGCCTTATGTGCGGCTGTTACAGCCGTGCCTTGATGGCTTTCGAGGCCTCTTCGTAGCCGGGTTTGTCCAGCAGGGCGAACATATTCTTCTTGTACGCCTCCACGCCGGGCTGGTCGAACGGGTTGACGCCGAGAATGTAGCCGCTGATGCCGCAGGCGCGCTCGAAGAAGTAGAGCAGCGAGCCGACGGCATGCGCGTCGATCTGCGGAATCTCGATGCGGATGTTGGGGACGCCGCCGTCCACGTGGGCCAGCTGCACGCCCAGCTCGGCCATGCGGTTTATCTCCGAAATGCGCTTGCCTGCGAGGAAGTTGAGGCCGTCGAGATTCTCTCCGTCGGCTTCGACGACTACCTTGCCGGCGGGTTCGGCGACCGAAATGATCGTTTCGAACAGCGTGCGTTCGCCGTCTTGAATATACTGTCCCATCGAGTGCAGGTCGGCCGTCAGCGTCACGCTGGCCGGGAAGATGCCCTTGCCGTCCTTGCCTTCGCTCTCGCCGTAGAGCTGTTTCCACCACTCGTTGATGTATTGGAGCTTCGGCTCGTAGGAGCCGAGAATCTCGATTTTCTTGCCGCCTTCGTACAGCTCGTTGCGCACGGCTGCGTAAACTGCCGCCGGGTTCTTTTCGAACGGCGTGCCGTCGGCCGTCGCGCGCTCCATCTCCTGCGCGCCGCGCACCAGTGCGGCGATGTCCACGCCGGCGGCCGCCAGCGGCAGCAGGCCCACGGGAGTCAGCACCGAGAAGCGTCCGCCCACGTCGTCGGGAATGACGAACGTCGGGTAGCCCTCGTTGTCGGCGAGCGTCTTCAGCGCGCCGCGCGCCTTGTCGGTGATGGCCACGATGCGTTCGGCGGCTTCCTGCTTGCCGTAACGCTTTTCGATCTCGGCTTTGATCAGGCGGAAGGCGATGGCCGGTTCGGTCGTGGTTCCCGACTTGGAGATGACGATCGTGGCGATCGAGTACTCCTTCACGGCTTCGAGCAGTTCGTGGGTGTAATCCTCCGAGATGTTCTGGCCTGCGAACACCACGACGGGTTCCGTCCGCTTCTTGTGCAGGAACTTGAACGAATCGCTCATGGCTTCGAGCACGGCCTTGGCGCCCAGATACGAGCCGCCGATGCCGATGCAGATGATCACTTCGGCCTTTTCGCGGAGCTTCGCGGCCTGCTTCTCGATGGCTTCGATCCGGTCGGGCGTGATCGACGAGGGCAGGTGCACCCAGCCGAGGAAGTCGCTGCCGGCGCCCTTGCCCGATTCGAGCAGGGCGTTGGCCGCCTGCGCCTTGGCCTGCATTGCGGCCGAAACCGCAACGCCCGTTTTGGAGATGTCTAATTTCAGAGTTTCCATGTTATTGTCAAATTAATTTGGATGTCAGTTCTTTCATGCATTTGCGCGCCGAAGCCCCTTGGTAGAGCACGTTGTAAACCATTTCGGCGATCGGCATTTCGATCTTGTGGCGGGCGTTGATGTGACGGATGCAGTCGGCGGCGAAGTAGCCTTCGGCGACCATCGTCATTTCGTTGAGGGCGCTTTTGACCGTGCAGCCGTGGCCGATGAGCAGTCCCAGCCGCCGGTTGCGGCTGTAGACCGAGTAGCAGGTCACCAGCAGGTCGCCCAGATAGCCCGACACCAGCGTGTCGCGCTCGGCCGGATAGCTCTCTTCCAGAAAGCGGCGCATCTCCCCGGCGCTGTTGGCGATCAGCACCGCGAGGAAGTTGTCGCCGTAACCCAGCCCGACGGCGATGCCGACCGAGAGGGCGTAGATGTTTTTCAGGATGGCGGCGTACTCGATGCCGTACAGGTCGGTCGAGTAGCTCAGGTGAATGTAGTCCGTGGCGAATTTCTCGCCCAGCATCTGCGCGTTCTCCGGGTCGGTGCAGACCACCGTGAGGTAGGAGAGCTTGCCGCGCGAGACCTCCTCGGCGTGCGACGGACCGGTGATGATGCCGATCTGTTTGTACGACAGGTCGTAGCGGTCGTGAACGTATTCGACGATGGTCTTGTAGTCGCCGGGAACGATGCCCTTGATGGCCGAGACGACGAATTTGTCCTGCAGCGAGACCGTCAGCGGTTCGAGGAACGTCTTGAGGTAGGCCGACGGAGTGGCCAGAATGACGATGTCGGCTTCGCGGACCACCTCGTCGAGGTCGTCGGAGGGGGCGATGCGCCGGCGGTCGAACTCCACGTCGCTCAGATAGCGGGGGTTGCGGCCTTCGCCGAGCAGTCCTTCGAGCACTTCGGGATTGCGGACGTACCAGCCTACGCGGGCTTCGTTCGCGGCGAGCAGCCCCACGATGGCCGTCGCCCAGCTGCCGTAGCCGATCACGGCGCAGCGGGCCTCTTTTCCGATTTTGTATTCCATGTACGGATCGATTGTTTCGGTCTACAAATGTAATCAAAAAAAATAATAAAAAAATGTAAAAATATCCCTCGCTTTTTGTTACCTTTGTCCGGATATGTCGCCTTACGGCGGCGGCCCCGGCGGGAGGTTAGGCCGGGCGAGATACAGAACGTTGATTATAAAATAATTAAGGAAATATAACAGTTGGGTGTAGCACTATGGGAATTTTTTCACTGACACAGGAGCTGGCCATCGACCTCGGTACGGCCAACACGCTGATAATCTACAACGGCAAGGTCGTGGTCGATGAACCGTCGATCGTGGCGCTCGACGTGCATACGGGCAAGGTCGTGGCCATCGGCCATCAGGCGCGCCAGATGCACGAGAAGACCAACCCTAACATCAAGACGATCCGGCCGCTGAAGGACGGCGTGATCGCCGATTTCAACGCCACGGAGCTGATGCTGCGCGGCATGATCAAGAAAGTCAAGACTTCGGGCAGTCTCTTCGCCCCCTCGCTGCGTATGGTGATCTGCATCCCGTCGGGTTCGACCAACGTCGAAATCCGCGCCGTGCGCGACTCTGCCGAGCATGCCGGCGGCCGCGAGGTCTATATGATCTACGAGCCGATGGCCGCGGCGCTGGGCGCCGGTCTCGACGTCGAGGCTCCGGAAGGCAACATGGTCATCGACATCGGCGGCGGCACGTCGGAGATCGCCTGCATCTCGCTGGGCGGCATCGTCTGCTCCGAGTCGATCAACACCGCCGGCGACGTCTTCACCAACGACATTCAGAGCTACGTGCGCCAGCAGCACAATATCCGTATCGGCGAACGTACGGCCGAAGCCATCAAGTGCTCGATCGGTGCGGCCGTCTCCGATCTGGACGAGGAGCCCGAAGACTTCGTGGTGACGGGTCCCAACATGCTGACGGCCCTGCCCCAGACCGTGTCGCTCAGCTACAGCGAGATCGCCTATGCGCTCGAAAAGTCGCTCACGAAGATCGACGCCGCATTGATGAAGGTGCTCGAATCGATGCCGCCCGAACTGTACGCCGACATCGTGAAGAACGGCATCTATCTGGCCGGCGGCGGCGCCCTGATCAAGGGGCTGGACCGGCGCCTGAACGAGAAAACCGGCATTCCGTTCCACATCGCCGAAGACCCCCTGCGCGCCATTGCGCGCGGTACGGGCATCGCGCTGAAGAACATCAACCGCTTCTCGTTCTTAATGAAATAGTTGTAACGCACTCCGGCCGGACCGGAGGTGAGAGGTGAATAAATGAATACGGATTGCGGGCATAGTGTCCGCAATCTTAAATTAACGAGAAACCGTGCGCAAGCTCTTAGAGTTTATCCGAAGCATATATGTCATGGTGCTGTTCGTCGTGCTCGAAGCGATAGCCGTCGGCTATTACGCCCATTCGACCTACTACACGCAGGCCCGGCTGCTGGCGCGTTCGAATCAGGTGGTCGGCGGCGTGCACGGCGTGTTCGCGGGCATCCGGCATTACTTTTCGCTCGGACGCGAGAACCGCGACCTGCTCGCGCACGTGGCCGAGATGAAAGAGCGGCTGGCCGTGTACGAGGAGGCCGAGACCGCCGCGCGGCTGGACAGCTACATGCAGGACGTCGGAATCTCGAAATACCGCGTCATCACCGCGTCGGTGATTTCGAATACGGTCAACCGTGCGCAGAACCTCGTCGTCCTCAACCGCGGCCGCCGCGACGGAGTGGCCGAGGAGATGGCGCTGCTGGCCTCCGACGGCTCGATGGCGGGCTATGTGGTCGACTGCACGGAGCGCTACTCGGTGGCGATGTCGGTGCTCAACACTTCGTTCCGCGCCAGCGGCAAGCTGGTGGGCGCCGATTATTTCGGCTCGATCTACTGGGACGGCGCCGACCCTCATACCGTGGTGCTGGACGAACTGTCGAAGTACGCCGACCCGCAGCCCGGACAGGAGGTCGTGACCACGGGCTTCTCGCAGTATTTCCCCGCCGACGTGCTGATCGGCTGGGTCGAAAGCGCCGAGCTGAACGAAACCCGCACGGCGTTCAAGGTGCGCGTGCGGCTGGCGGCCGAAATGTCGCGCCTGACGGATGTGATTCTGGTCGAGAACCGCGACCTGACCGAAATCCGCGATTTGCAGAATAGTGAAAAAGTAGAACAACATACCCGGCTGAACTAAATGCACAGAACGCTTCCATACATTTCGCTTTTCGTCGTGACGGTGCTTTTGCAGGTCTTTCTGTTCGACAATCTCTCGATCAGCATCTACCTCAATCCGCTCGTCTACGTGGCGTTCGTCGCCCTGCTGCCGCTGGATACGCCGCCCGTGGTGCTGCTCGCATCGGGACTGGCCATGGGCGTGACGATGGATTTCGCCATGGGAGCCGCGGGCGTGAACACCATTGCCACGCTGCTTGTCGCCTTCGTGCGTCCGGCGCTCCTGCGGACGCTGTATACCCGTGACGATCTCCGCGAAGGCGGCGTCCCCTGCGCCGGGCGGCTCGGACGGCGCGTATTCCTGAATTACCTGATCGTGCTGGTGCTCCTGCACCATGCCGTATTCTTCTCGCTTGAGGCCCTTTCGTGGATGCATGTCGTGCGCACATTGGTGCGTATCGTCGTCAGCGGCGCCGTGTCGGTGGCCTTTATCTGGATTATCGCCCGTATTTTCACCGCAAAACTTCCCGTGCGCGTATGAGAGACTCCGAAGGATTCGTCCGGATGCGCACCCTGCAGTGCGTGGTGCTCTTCGTCTTCCTGCTGATCGGCGGCCGTCTGGCCTATATCCAGCTTGTCGACTCGCGCTACAACGAACTGGCCAAAGCCAACGTGCTGCGCCATGTGGTGCAGTATCCGCCGCGCGGCGAAGTCTTCGACCGCAACGGGGAGTATCTGGTCCAGAGCCGCGAGTGCTATGACCTGATGGTGATCTACAGCGAGATCGACAAGAAGGGCTTCGACACCCTGCGCATGTGCGAGGTGCTGGGCCTTTCGCGCGAAAAGCTCGAAAAGGAGCTTGCCAATGCCCGGATGCGCCCCCGTGCGCCCCGCGTGGTGACGAGCTATATCTCCAAGGAAGACAAGCTGCGTTTCGACGAATGCAACTTCCGGGGATTCTATGCCGTCTACCGTACGGTCCGCCGTTATCCCCGCAAGGTGGGCGGCAACCTGCTGGGATTCGTGGGCGAGGTGAACGCCGATTTCCTGAAGCGCCACCCGGACTACAAGTCCGGCGATTACGTGGGTATGAGCGGCGTGGAGTCGGCTTACGAACCCCTGCTGAAAGGCAAGAAGGGCGTGAAGATTCAGGAGATCGACACCCACGGGGCGATCAAGGGTTCCTATATGAACGGCGTTTACGACTCGCTGCCCGAACCGGGGCGCTACCTCGTCAGCACGATCGACGCCCGCCTGCAGCTGCTGGGCGAGGAGCTGATGCGCGGCAAGGTCGGGGCGGCCGTGGCGATCGAACCCTCGACGGGCGAGATCCTGATGATGGTCTCCTCGCCGACGTACGATCCCGACGAACTGGTCGGCCGGGAGCGCGGCAACAACTACATGAAGATGATCTACAACAAGCGGCATCCGCTTTTCAGCCGTGCCGTGAAGGCCAAATACCCGCCGGGATCGACCTTCAAGCTCGTGCAGGGCCTGATCGGGCTGCAGGAGGGCGTGCTCAGGCCCTCGGACCTGCACGTCTGCCACGAAGGCTATCAGGTCGGCCGCCGGCGCATGAAATGCCATGCCCACGCTTCGCCGCTGGACCTGCGCTTCGCCGTGGCGACCTCGTGCAACGCCTATTTCTGCTATGTCTTCCGTGACATTCTCGACAACCGCAAATACGAGAGCGTGAAAGACGGTTACGACGTCTGGAAAGAGTATGTCGAGAGTTTCGGTTTCGGCCGCAAACTCGGCTCCGACTTCCTCGACGAGGGCAACGGCTACGTGCCCGACCGCTCGTACTACGACCGCCAGTACAGGGGCTCGTGGAATTCGCTGACGGTCATTTCGCTGGCCATCGGTCAGGATGCGCTGGGCTGTACGCCCTTGCAGCTGGCCAATCTCGCGGCCATCGTCGCCAACCGGGGCTACTACTACATTCCGCATATCGTCAAGAAGATCGAGGGACAGGATTCGCTCGACCGCCGTTTTTACGAACGCCACTATACCAAGGTCGATCCCAAGCACTTCGAACCGATCGTCGACGGCATGTGGCGGGGCGTCAACGTCGGCGGCACCTCCACGGCGGCGCGTCTGGAAGGACTCGACGTCTGCGGCAAGACCGGTACGGCCGAGAATCCCCGCGGCCGCGACCACTCGACCTTCCTCTCGTTCGCGCCCAAGGACAATCCGAAGATCGCCATTTCGGTCTATGTCGAAAACGGCGGTTTCGGCGCTTCGGCGGCCCTGCCGATCGCCAGCCTGCTGGAGGAGTACTACCTGACCGACACGATCCGCCGTCCGGCCCTGCTGGAGCATATCAAGAATATGAACATCTATTACCCTTCGTATGACCGCTAACCGCCATAGTATCTTTTACGGAGTGGACCTCTGGACGGTCCTGCTGTACGTGCTGATCGTGCTGGCGGGGTGGGTGTCGATCACCTCGGCGTCGTACGACGAGGGCACGGCCGATATCTTTTCCTTCTCGCACTTCTACATGAAGCAGCTGATGTGGATCGGCGTGGCGTGGACCACGGCGCTCGTGGTGCTGCTGCTCGACGAACGGTTCTACCATATGTTCGCCTATCCGGCCTATTTCGCGGGATTGGCGTTGCTGTTGGGCGCGCTGCTGTTCGGCCGCGAGGTGAACGGCGCCAAGGCGTGGTTCGAATTCGGTTCGTTCCGCCTGCAGCCCGTCGAATTCGTGAAGATCGCCACGGCTCTCGCGCTGGCCCGCGTGATGAGCGCCTACTCCTTCTCGATCAACCGTCCGGGCGACCTCTTCAAGGTGGGCGTGGTGATCTGCATCCCGCTTTTCATCATCATCCTGCAGAACGACACCGGTTCGGGCATCGTGCTCGGCTCGTTCCTCTTCGTGCTTTACCGCGAGGGACTCAACAAGTGGCTCTGCATTCCGGTGCTGCTGATCGCCGCGCTGTTCATCGTGTCGTTCCTGCTTTCGCCCATGACGCTGCTCGTGTCGATCATTCTGGTCTGCACGCTCTCCGAAGCGATGATGACCGGGGAGTGGCGCTCGCGCCTGATCTATCTGGCGTCGCTGGCGCTGGCGAGCATCCTGCTCTGCATGACGATGGCGCTCGTCGCGCCCGGCGTGATGGACCTGCACGCCTGCCTGCTGACCGTGACGCTGCTGTCGCTGGTCGGCGTGCTCGTCTATGCCTTCCGCATGAACCTGAGCAGCACCCTGATTACCGTGGGGCTTTTTCTCTGCACGATGATCTTCCTCCCCACCACCGACTATATCTTCAATTCGATTCTCAAACAGCACCAGCGCGACCGCATCCTGAGTTTTCTGGGCATCATCAGCGATCCCCTCGGCACGGACTACAACGTCAACCAGTCGAAAATCGCCATCGGTTCGGGCGGACTCTGGGGCAAGGGATTTCTCGAAGGCACGCAGATCAAGTACGGCTTCGTGCCCGAACGGCATACCGACTTCATCTTCTGTACGGTCGGCGAAGAGTGGGGCTTTCTGGGGACGATGGTCGTGCTGGCCCTGCTCTGCATGCTGATCCTGCGCCTGATGCGCATGGGCGAACGGCAGCAGGAGCCTTTCGGCCGGATTTACTGCTACTGCGTGGCCGCGATCCTGTTGTTCCACGTGCTGGTGAACGTGGGCATGACCATCGGCCTGATGCCCGTGATGGGCATTCCGCTGCCGTTCATGAGCTACGGCGGTTCGTCGCTTATTGCGTTTACCATTTTGTTGTTCATCGCCGTGCGGCTCGACGCTTCGACGCGGCAGTTTTCCCTGAATTAAATACTGCATACCAATGATCCGTTACAATCCCAAAGGTTTATCCTCGCAAGAGGCCGCAGACAGCCGGCGGGCGCATGGCGACAACGTCATCACGCCGCCCAAAGACGATTCGGCATGGAAGCTTTTCGTCGAGAAGTTCAAGGACCCGATCATCCGCATTCTGCTGCTGGCCGCGGTGCTGTCGCTCGCCATCGGGTTCGTTCACAAGGATTTCACCGAGTCGATCGGCATCATATGCGCCATTATTCTGGCGACCTGCGTCGGGTTCTGGTTCGAGTGGGACGCCATGCGGCGTTTCCGCCGGCTGAATCAGGTCAACGACGATATTCCGGTCAAGGTGATGCGCGACGGCTCGATCCGCGAGATTCCCCGCCGCGACGTGGTCGTGGGCGACGTGGTCTATATCGAAAGCGGCGAAACCGTGCCCGCGGACGGCGAGCTGGTCGAAGCCGTGTCGCTGCGCATTAACGAATCGACCCTCACGGGCGAACTGGAGGTGGACAAAACCGTCGACGAGGCGCATTTCGATTCCGAAGCGACCTATCCTTCGAACGTCGCACTGCGCGGTACGACCGTGGCGGACGGTTACGGCGTTCTGGTTGCTACGGCCGTGGGCGATGCGACCGAAGCGGGCCGCGTCACCGAGCAGGCGACCGTCCAGAGCGACGAGCAGACGCCGCTCAACCGCCAGCTGACGCGCCTCTCGAAACTCATCGGCCGGGCCGGCATTGCGCTTGCGGTCGCTATTTTCTGCGTCATGCTCGGCAAGGCGGTCTTCGTCGGTGGGCTGTTCGAGCGCGACTGGCTCGAAATATCGCAGCAGGTGCTGCACATTTTCATGGTCTCGGTGGCCATCATCGTGATGGCCGTTCCCGAAGGACTTCCGATGAGCATTACGCTGTCGCTGGCGATGTCCATGCGGCGCATGCTCAAGACCAACAACCTCGTGCGGCGCATGCACGCCTGCGAAACGATGGGCGCCGTGACGGTCATCTGCACCGACAAGACCGGCACGCTGACCCAGAACCGGATGCACGTGCAGGAACTGGTGCGTTACGATGCGCTTCCGGCGCATGATTTCGCCGAGATCGTGGCGGCCAACTCCACGGCTTTCCTCGACGCTTCGGGCGCCGTTATAGGCAACCCGACCGAGGGCGCCCTGCTGGAGTGGATGCGCTCGCAGGGCGAGGATTACGAACCCCTGCGTTCGGAGGCGAAGATCGTCGACCGGCTGACCTTCTCGACCGAACGCAAATATATGGCGACGATCATCGAAAGCGGCGTTTCGGGCCGCCGGATCGTCTGCGTCAAGGGTGCGCCCGAAATCGTGCGCGCCATGTGCGCCCCCGACGGCAAGGATGCGCAGGTCGCCGAGCAGCTGGCCGGGTTTCAGGGCCGCGCGATGCGTACGCTCGCCGTGGCGTGGGCCGAAACTGCCGAGGACGACTGTCTGCGTGCCGTAGCGGCGTCGCAGCTGCATTTTTCGGGTGTGGCGGCTATCTCCGATCCGGTGCGCGAGGATGTGCCCGACGCCGTGCGGCGCTGCCTGAACGCCGGGATAGACGTCAAAATCGTCACGGGCGACACTCCCGCCACGGCGCGCGAGATCGCCCGCCAGATCGGCTTGTGGGACGATGCCCGCGACAACGACCGCAACCACATGACCGGTACGGAGTTCGCGGCGATGAGCGACGATGAGCTGCTCGGACGCGTGCAGGAGCTGAAGATCATGTCCCGCGCCCGGCCGCTCGACAAACAGCGGCTCGTGCGGCTGTTGCAGCAGTGCGGCGAGGTGGTGGCCGTGACGGGCGACGGTACGAACGACGCCCCGGCGCTCAACTTCGCCAATGTGGGGCTGTCGATGGGATCGGGCACCTCCGTTGCCAAGGACGCCAGCGACATCACGCTGCTCGACGATTCGTTCGCTTCGATCGCGACGGCCGTCATGTGGGGCCGCTCGCTTTACCGCAACATCCAGCGTTTCGTACTTTTCCAGCTGACGATCAACTTCGCGGCGATCGTGATCTGCTTCGTCGGCGCGGTTTTCGGCACCGACATGCCGCTGACGGTGGTGCAGATTCTCTGGGTCAATATCATCATGGACACCTTTGCGGCGATGGCGATGGCCTCGCTGCCGCCCAATCCCGAAGTGATGCTCGAAAAACCCCGTCCGCGCGACGAGTTTATCATTACGCCCGGCATGGCCCGTACGCTCTTCATCTGCGGCGGCATCATGGTCGCCGTCCTGCTGGGCATGCTCTTCTGGTGGACGATCACCGAAGGCGGACTCACCGTGCGCCAGCTGACGCTTTTCTTCTCGACGTTCGTCTTCCTGCAGTTCTGGAACATGTTCAATGCCAAAGGCTTCGAGACGCGCCATTCGGTCTTTACCTGCCTGCGTGGGTGCCGCGAGTTTTTCCTCATCCTGCTGGCCATCGCCGCGGGACAGGTGCTCATCGTCGAGTTCGGCGGCGAGGTGTTTCGCACCGAACCTCTTGCGTGGCGCGAATGGGCGGCCGTCATCGGCTGCACCTCGCTGCTGGCTATCGGCGGCGAAGCGGTCCGCGCTCTGCGGCGGAAACGTTAGAGGGATGCCCCCGCCGCTCGCTGCCGCCTTTTCCGAGTCATTTACAGACTGACGCTGGCAGGATGTCCTGAGAAAATGTGCGGACTTAATAAAAGAAGAGCGGACTGCAAGTCCGCTCTTCTTTTATTAAATTGTATTCGCCGGTCTACAGGATGCCCTGCTCGACCATCGACTTGGCGACCTTCATGAAGCCCGCGATGTTGGCGCCCTTCATGTAGTTGATGAAGCCGTCCTTCTCGGTGCCGTATTCCAGACATGCGTGATGGATCGACGACATGATCTGATGCAGCTTGGCATCGACCTCCTCGGCCGTCCAGTTGAATTTCTGCGAATTCTGGCTCATTTCGAGTCCCGACGTCGCTACGCCGCCCGCATTGACGGCCTTGCCCGGTCCGTAGGGGATCTTCGCCGCGATGAAGGCGTCGATCGCTTCGGGGCGGCAGCCCATGTTCGAGACTTCGGCCACGATCTTCACGCCGTTGGCCAGCAGTTTCTTGGCGTCCTCGCCGTCCAGCTCGTTCTGCGTGGCGCAGGGCATGGCGATGTCCACCTTGACCTCCCACGGTTTCTTGCCGGCGAAGAATTGCGCGTTCGGGAACTTATGTACGTAAGGCTCGACCACGTCGTTGTTCGAGGCGCGCAGTTCGAGCATGTAGGCGATCTTTTCGGCGTCGAGACCTTCGGGATCGTAGATGTAGCCGTCCGGGCCGGAAATCGTCACGACCTTGGCGCCCAGCTCGGTCGCCTTCGTCGCCGCACCCCACGCCACGTTGCCGAATCCCGATATGGCGATGGTCTGGCCCTTGATGTCCATGCCTGCCTTTTCGAGCATCTGGCGCAGGAAGTACACCGCGCCGAATCCCGTCGCTTCGGGACGTATCAGCGAACCGCCGTAGGTCATGCCCTTGCCGGTCAGCACGCCCGTGTTCTCGCGCGCCAGCTTGCGGTACATGCCGTACAGATAGCCGATTTCGCGGCCGCCCACGCCGATGTCACCGGCCGGAACGTCGGTTTCGGGACCGATATGACGCCACAGTTCGACCATGAAGGCTTGGCAGAAGCGCATCACCTCGCGGTCCGACTTGCCTTTGGGGTTGAAGTCCGAGCCGCCCTTGGCGCCGCCCATCGGAAGCGTCGTCAGCGCATTCTTGAAAATCTGCTCGAAACCGAGGAATTTCAGGATCGAGGGATTCACCGAGGGGTGGAAACGCAGACCTCCCTTGTAGGGACCGATCGCGTTGTTGAACTGCACGCGGTAACCGGTATTGACCTGTACCTCGCCCTTGTCGTCTACCCAGACCACCTTGAAGGTAAAACTGCGGTCAGGCTCCACGATGCGCTCTGCGATACGGTTGGCCTCGAATTCCGGGTGCTGGTTGTAGGTTTCCTCTACCGTCATGAGAACTTCGCGCACGGCCTGCAGGTATTCGCTTTCGCCGGGATGCTTGCGCTCAAGTTCCGCCATTAATTTGTTTACGTTCATATTGCCTGAAGTTTTAAAGGTTGTTTCTTTATTACAAATATAAAACTATTTCTTATAAATTGTAACTGCAACATGATTTTTTCCGAAAATTCGTTATTTATTTCTCCTTTTCTCCGGAAAATGTCGTATCGGTGCGCTGCGGGCTATTCCTCCCGCGCTTCGTCCGGCGTCTCTTTGACGATGCCTTTGTTCGAGCGGCCGTCGATGCAGACCCACAGCGGACGCTCGAACCGCACCTGCCGCAGGAAGCTGCCTTCGTAGATCGCGGCGCATTTGTCGAGCGTCTCTTCGCGGAATACGCCGTCGCCGCGGAAGGGGCTGATCGTCAGGTAACCCACGCCCAGCGAGGTGACGTTCTGGAAGAAGTGCGTGCCCTGCGACGGCTCGACGTCGAATTTCTCGATGCCGCATTCGACGATCACCTTGGCTTCGGAGATGTGGTTCCACTTGACGGGCACGCCGAGGAACGGGTCCGACGAACCCCAGCGGCCGGGACCGACGAGGATGTAGGAGCGTTTTTCGTCGCGCATGCGGCGGTTCAGCTCCAGCAGTTCGTCGGCGATTTTCTCGGTCGAAAGCGAACTGAACGTGCCGCTTTTGATGTAGATGACGTCCGAGATGTCGTTCATCATGCCGATGCCGAGGGCGTTCTCGCCGTAGACCAGCGCATCGGAGGTGTCCACCGCGCTCCAGTCGATCGGCCGGTTGTCCTGATTGTCGATGATCGGGCGGATTTGCAGCAGGTTGAAAATCTGCTGCTCCCCCGGCGCCACGTCCATATTGACGGCGAATTCGACCTCCACGGGGCAGCGCATCTCCTCGGCGCCCATGTGCAGGATGTCGGTGACGATCTCCGCCAGCGGGAAGGTGTTGTATTTCAGTATGTTGTTGAATGTTATGACTTTGCGGCCCCGGTCGAAGGGGCTGTCCGAGATGCGCTCGTTCTCGCGGTCCCACACCGAGCAGACGAAGCGCGAATTGCGCAGCTCGGCGATCTGGGCGATGTCGAGCCGCCGCAGGTTCACCGCGTCGTCGATCGACGTGCGGAACTCTTCGGGCTGCAGGCTCAGGGCCAGCACTTCGTTCTGCGTGTCGCGCAGCGCCAGTTCGGGCGTCGAGGTCTGGAGCACCTTCTGCGGATAGCGGGGCGAGAAGCGCAGCGTGCGTCCTCCGTCCACGACCAGCTTGCCCAGTCCCATGGCGACGTTGCACACGCCGTCTTCGGGAGCTTCGTCGCCGATGGGGTAGTAGTTGATCGAACGCGCCACGCCCGAAAAGGTCGGGAAGAAAAGTCCGTTCTGCTCCGTGCCGCACACCTCCTGTATGATGACGGCCATCTTCTCCTCCGAGATCAGGTTCTGCGACGAGGAGAGGTAGGCTCTCGACGATGCGAAGTAGACCGAGGCGTATACGCTCTTGACCGCCTTGAGCAGCAGACGCAGCATCTGGTCCTCGTTGTCCACATAGGGGATCATGTAGGTCGAGTAGATGCCGGCGAACGGCTGGTAGTGCGAATCCTCCAGCTTCGACGACGACCGCACGGCCAGCGGCGTACTGACGGTCTTGATGTAGGCTTTCAGCTCGCGCTGCAGTTTGACGGGAATCGTCGAACTGACGAACTCCGAGAGAATCTCCTCGTCCGAAAACTCCTGCGAAATGATGTATTTGAGTCCGTTGTTGCGGATGAATTCGTCGAAATAGTCCGTTGCGATCACCACCGAGCGGGGAATCATGATGCGCAGGTTGTCGTGCTTGTCGTACTGGCGGTGCTTGAGCAGCATCGAGTTCATGAACGCCAGACCGCGGGCCTTGCCGCCGAGCGAGCCTTCGCCGATGCGGGCGAAAGCCACCGCATCGCTGTAGGTCTCGGTGTCGAAGCGCGCCACCACGCCCTGTCCGAGCAGGATGCGGTAGTCCTTGATGAGGTTCACGATGCGCTGGCGGTGTTCTTCGGTGGTGGCGAACTGGCTCTTGTTGCCCCGGCGGATGGCCGCGGCCAGCGGGAAGAGCCCCCGCGAGTAGAGCCATTTCGAGAGGTGGTTCTGCGAGGTGTGGTATTCGAACGCCTTGTCGGGAATCGTGGCGATCATCTCCTGCATCTGCGCCAGATCCTTGGCGCGGCCGATGACGGCTCCCGTATCGGGGTCCTTGAAGAGGAAGTCGCCGAATGCGAACTCCTTGGCGATATATTCGTGCAGCTGCGAGAGCAGCGTTTTCGAATTCTTGGCGATGAATCCGGCTCCCAGCCCGCGGGCCTGCGCCTCGAATTCGGTCTGCGACGACTGCAGCAGTACGGGCATCAGCGGGTTGTCCTCCTTGATGCGGCGGCAGAGGTCGATGCCGGCGTCGCGCTTCTCGCTTTCGGGCGGGTCGTTGCGGTGGAGTACGAACCCCACGTCGGAAATCACGCCCAGCATGTTCTTCTTGTAACGGTCGTAAAGCTCCACGGCCTCCTCGTAGTTGGTGGCGAGCAGGATCTTGGGGCGTGCGCGTTTGCGCAGGATCTGCTGCTGTTCGTTGAGGGCGTCCTTCAGGAATTCGGTGTTCTGCAGCAGGATCAGTTTGTAGAGTTCGGGCAGGTAGGTCGAGTAGAAGCGGATCGAGTCCTCGACCAGCAGAATGGCCTGCACGCCGCCCTCGACGATATCCTCCTCGGCGTTCATCTTGTCCTCGACCAGCTTGATGATCGCCATGATCAGGTCGGTGTTGCCGTGCCAGCCGAAGATGTAGTCGAGTCCCGAACGGTCCTGCTCCTCGATGCGGCGGTAGATGTCTTTCGAGAAGGAGGTGAGCAGCGCCACGGGAATCTGCGGATGGCGCTCCTTGATGATCTTGGCGAACGTGAAGACGTCCAGTTCCCCCACGTTGTACATCGTCAGGATGAAGTCGAACGAATCGTCGCGTCCGAGCAGGTCCAGCGCCTCGCGCGTCGAGCTGACGCGCGTGAACGACGGCGGGTTCGACATGTTCAGGTCGAGGTACTCCTGATTGATCTGCGACTCGATATGTCCGTCTTCTTCGAGAATATACCCGTCGTAGCTGCAGCAGACCAGCAGGATTTTGTGGATGCGGTATTTCATGAAGCGGTATTGGGGCCTGTTTCCGTCCGAAAGGGATTGTTCGAGATTCTTGTTCATCGTGTCGCCTGATTTGTTTTAACAAAAATAGAAAAAAATCCGCGAAATGAGAAACCGTGCGTTTTTACCTCCGTGCCGCCGCCCTGCCGTCTCCGTGCTGCTTCCGTGCCGTACCCGTACTGCTTTCGCACCATACCCTGTGCTGCCTCTGTGCCGTTCCCGTACCGTCTCCGCGCTGTTTCGGCGGCATCTGTCTCCGTACGGCTCCGCCGGCCGGAACGGCAGCGGGGTTTTCACGGTTCCGCAGCCGGGGCGCAGGCCCGGACTTCCGCGGCCGCCGGCGCTTCGGCGCTGAACACCATGTGCCGCCACAGGTACGGGATGCGCCCCGCGCCGGTGAAGGCCATGTTGCGGAACCCGGCTTCCCGCAGCAGGATGGCGAGCGTTCTGCGGGACCAGAATTTGATATGGCCGCCCTCCCACAATGCGCTGTAGTGGCGGTCCGCTTTGCCGGCGAGGGCTATCGAGAGGTTTTTCAGGTACCCGTGGTAAGGCGTGGTGAGTATGAAACGTCCGCCGCCGTTGGCTTCGAGGATGCTGCGGATGAAGGCGGCGAATGTCCGCGGGCTGTAAAGGTGCTCGATGACCTCCATCGAGATCACGGTCCTGAAGGGGATCTTCCGCAGTTCGGGCGGCAACTCGCCCGTCGTTACGTCGCAGACGAAGAAACGGCCGGGATTCCCCCCCCCGTCCGATTGGCGATGGCTATGCCCTGCCGCGATGCGTCGATGCCGTAAACGTCGTAGCCCTTGCCGGCCAGATAATTTGCGGTGAAGCCGTTGCCGCAGCCCACGTCCAGAATCGGGGAGCCGTCGGCCGGAAGCAGCCGCTCGATGTATTTGCAGAGGAGTTCGTGGTAGAATGCGGGCTGAGCATCGCTCCAGCCGAATTCGCTGTAGTCTGTTGTCATGGGGATCGGGGGATTGTGCGGACGCAGTTTCCACAAAGATAAACAATTTTTCCTTGCGGACAAGCGAATCGGCCGCCGCGTACGGGTCTGCGGCTTTGCGACTTTCCCGCCCGTTTCATTCCATTTTCGTTTTTTATTTCTATCTTTGTTCTGGTCTATAAAAAACATGCATGAATGAACAGTGACAAATACGTGCTTCAGGAGGTCGTCACGCCCGCGCTCGAACGCGAGTGGCTCGACCTCCCCAAGAAGATTTACAAGGGCAACCGCAACTGGGTCTGCCCGCTGGATACCGATATCCGCAAGGTTTTCGATCCGGCCCGCAACGAGCAGTTCGCCGACGGCGAAGCCGTCCGCTGGGTGGTGCGCAACCGTGCCGGCGAGGTCGTGGGGCGCATCGCGGCGTTCTACAACCGCGAGAAGGCCGCACTCGAAGAGCAGCCCACGGGCGGCTGCGGATTTTTCGAGTCGATCGACGACCAGCAGGTCGCCGACCTGATGTTCGACGCTTCGCGCATGTGGCTGGCCAGCCGCGGCATGGAGGCGATGGACGGCCCGATCAATTTCGGACAGCGTGACGCGTGGTGGGGCCTGCTGGTCGAGGGCTACGAGTTCCAGCCGCTGTACGAGAACCCCTACAACCCGCCTTATTACAAGGAGCTGTTCGAGAACTACGGATTCCGGAACTACTTCAACCAGAACACCTACATCTGGAAAATCTACGACGACGACGTGAACGCCATGGTCCACGACCGGGCCAAGCGTCTCTTCTCGACGCCGGGCTACGGTTTCCGCCAGATCGACATGTCGCGCATCGAGGAGGAGGCCGAGAACTTCCGCATCATATATAATAAGGCGTGGTCGCTCTTTTCGGGCGTGAAGCCCATGACGCAGGAGGAGGCGATGAAGATCATGGAGACGATGAAGCCGATCATCGACCCGGAGATCATCTTCTTCGCCTATTTCAACGACGAGCCGATCGGTTTCTTCATCATGGTCCCCGACCTGAACCGCATCATCGGCAAGTTCAACGGCAAATTCGGACTCATTCAGAAGCTGCGGATGCTCTGGGACCTGAAGGTCCGCAAGGCCAGCGACCGCATTTTCGGCATCATCTTCGGCATCGCGCCCGAATTCCACGGCAAGGGCGTCGAGTCGGGCATGATGCGCTTCATCCTCGAAAAATACATGCGCACGCCGCGCAACCACTACAAGACCATCGAGTTCGCATGGGTGGGCGACTTCAATCCGGTGATGAACCGCATGATCGAAAGCTACGTCTGCGCCACGCGCCACAAGATGCACACCACCTACCGCTACCTGTTCGACCGGACGAAGGAGTTCCACCGCTGTCCGCGTCTGGGTGTCAAACGCCGCGAATAAAACCTTAAAATCCTGATATGAAAACCACTGCATTCACCAAGTACCACATTGCCGCGGGGGCTAAAATGGCCGAATTCGCGGGATACAATATGCCCATCGAGTTCACGGGCATCAACGACGAGCACATGGCCGTCCGCGGCGGCGCCGGCGTCTTCGACGTGAGCCACATGGGCGAAATCTGGGTCAAGGGACCCAAGGCCCTCGACCTGCTGCAGCGCATCACGACCAACGACGTGTCGAAACTCTATGACGGCAAGGTGCAGTATACCTGCATGCCCAACGGCCGGGGCGGTATCGTGGACGACATCCTCGTCTACCGGGTCGATGCCGAGACCTACATGCTCTGCGTCAATGCCGCCAACATCGAAAAGGACTGGAACCACATCTGCGAACAGGGCCGGGCGTTCGGCATGGAGGCAGGCCACGGCAAGGAGCTTTACAACGCTTCGGACGAAATCTGCCAGCTCGCCGTGCAGGGACCTCTGGCCATGAAGATCGTGCAGAAGATGTGCGACGAGCCGGTCGAGGAGATGGAGTATTACACCTTCAAAAAGATGAAGGTCGCAGGCTGCGACGCCATCCTTTCGATCACGGGCTATACGGGATCGGGCGGCTGCGAGATTTACGCGGCCAACGAAGACGGCGACAAACTCTGGAAAGCGCTCTGGGAGGCCGGCGAAGAGTTCGGACTCAAGAATATCGGTCTGGGCGCGCGCGATACGCTGCGTCTGGAGAAGGGCTTCTGCCTCTACGGCAACGACATCGACGACACCACCTCGCCGCTCGAAGGCGGACTGGGCTGGATCACCAAATTCGCCGAGGGCAAGGAGTTCATCGACCGCCCCCTGCTGGAGAAGCAGAAGGCCGAGGGCGTGACTCGCAGGCTGGTGGGATTCAAGATGATCGACCGCGGCATTCCGCGCCACGGCTACGAGATCGCCGCGCCCGACGGCACGCGGATCGGCCATGTCACTTCGGGTACGATGTCGCCCTGCATGAAGGTCGGTTTCGGACTGGGCTACGTGACGCCCGAATACGCCAAGGCGGGTACGGAAATCGCCGTCGTCGTGCGCGAGAAACCCCTCCGCGCCGAAGTGGTGAAGATTCCGTTCGTTTAATCCGCTGCGGCGGGGCTGTGCCGAACAGCCGCCTGAGCCGGGTCCGCCCCGGCCGTGAAAGCGATTAGTAACTATAAAAAGCTCTTTTTATGAAAGCAAAATACCTCGGACTCGACCTTTCGAGTCCCGTCGTGGTCAGCAGTTCGCCCTATACGGCCACGATGTCCAACATCGAACAGTGCGTGCGCAACGGTGCGGGCGCCGTGGTCCTCAAGTCGATCTTCGAGGAGCAGATCATCCGCCATGCCGCGGCCCTCGACTATGCGTCGCAGCAGGGCATGGGCGATTCGGGCGAGTACCTCGAACGTTATATCGGCGATGCCTACAAGGGTGAATTCCTCAAACTTGTCGCCGATGCGCGCACGACGGGCGTGCCCGTCATTGCCAGCATCAACTGCATCGCTTCGGCCGAAGCGTGGACCGACTATGCCGTCTCGATGGAGCAGGCCGGCGCCGCGGCGCTGGAGCTGAACATCTTCCTGCAGCCGACCGACCGTCACCGTTCGGCGCAGGAGCTGGAACAGGAGTACGCCGACGTCGTACGCCGCGTGGCCGAGGCCGTGAAGATTCCCGTGTCGGTGAAGCTTCCCATGCGCCTGACCAACGTGCTGGCCGTGGCCGATTCGCTGCTGGCGCGCGGCGCCCGCGGCGTGGTGATGTTCAACCGCTTCTTCGAACCCGATATCGACGTGGAGCGCATGACCTTCGTGAACGGCGATCCGTTCAGCGAGCCGGCCGAACTGCGCAACGTCCTGCGCAGCGTGGCGCTCTGCACGACGGCCGTGCCGCAGCTCGACGTCTCCGTATCGACGGGCGTGCACGACGGCGAAGCGGCCGTGAAGGCGCTGTTGTGCGGCGCGAACGCCGTGCAGATCTGCTCGGCGATCCACGAGCAGGGCTACGGCGTGATCGTGGACATCAACCGCTTCATCGACCTGTGGGCCGAACGCCACGGCTTCGGGTCGCTGGCCGAGTTCCGCGGGAAGATGAATTACGGCAATGCCGAAAGCGACGTCTACCAGCGCGTTCAATACATGAAATATTTCCCGCACGACGCCGAATAGCGGCGCGCGGAACCGATCTGAGGAGGTGCGTCCCGGAGACCGTTGCGGTCTCCGGGACGTCTCTTTTCGGGCCGTTCCCGCCGCCGGGGCATGCGGAGCGGATTTTTTCATTCGTCAGGCAAAAACATCTTTTGCGGGTTACGTATTCGGAGCCGGATATGTGTTCTTAATATAGGCGTCGTTACGGCGGCGCCCCTGAACCGACCGAAACTCAACAAACCTTAAAATTAAAACGAATGAAAAGAATCTTGACTCTGATGTTCGCCGCTGCGACCGTTTTCGCTTACGGATGCAGCGACAACTTCGACGATTCGGCCCTGTGGAAGGACATCGACGGGATGTACAAGAGCCTCAACGAACTCAAGGCTCAGGTCACGACGATGCAGCAGCAGCTCGACGCGCTGGCCGCAGTCGTCAGCGGCGGTGCCGTCACCTCGATCACGCAGGATGCCGACGGGCACTATGTCCTCAGCTACAAGGATGCCGACAACGTGGAGCACACGATCGACATCGCGACCATGGACGACGCCAATACCCAGCCGATCATCGGCATGAAGGCCGACGGCGAAATCTACTATTGGACCGTCACTACGGGCGGCAAGACCTCGTGGCTGCTCGATACCGACGGCGCCAAAATTCCCGTTACGGGCCGTACGCCCGAAATCGGCGTAGACGATCAGGGTTACTGGACGCTCTTCGGCAAGCGGATAACCGACGCGTCGGGCAATCCGGTGAAGGCCGAGGGCAAGAGCGCTTCGGTGATCACCAAGGTCGAAATGAAGGACGACGGCACGGTGGTCTTCACGCTGGGCGACGGCGTGCAGGTCACGGCGCAGGTGCAGAACGGCTTCAATGTGCTGCTGAGCGTCGAACCCCGGACCGTGGTGACCGACGTCGCGCAGCCGCTCGTGATCACCTATACGCTCGTGGGCGAGACCGAAACTTCGGTGCTGACCGTCGAGAAGGCCGAAGGACTCGCGGCCAAACTCGATGAACAGGCCAAAACCATTACCGTGACCTTCCCCGACGGCTTCGAGGAGGGCCGTTTGGTCGTGATGTTCTACGACGGCGCGGACAACGTGATTATCAAGCCGCTGATCTTTACGACGATGGAGGGTGCGCCGACGGGCATCCGCAACGCCGATGACCTCAAGGCTTTCGCCTCGGCGGTCAATGCCGGCAAGAGTCTGGCCAAATATACGATCGACGGCGAAGTCTGCCTGATGAACGACATCGACATGGCGGGTACGGACTGGAGCGATTATGTGATCGGCGGAGTCGTAACTCCCAGCACCGCCGATGCGAACAAGGCTGTCACCTATGCAATGGGTGAAAATGTCTTTAATAAAGTGTTCAACGGCAAGAACTTCGCGCTGAAGAACGTCGATTGGACCTTCGACCTTGCGGACGGCAACGTCGCCCACGGTCTCTTCTCGGCCCTCGGCGCCGACGGCGAAATCAAGAACCTCACCATCGAAGGCGTCATCCGTCTGACGGGCGCGGCTCCGCAGGGTGCGGCGATCGGCGCTTTCGTCGGCTATGCCGAAGGCAAAATCACCTCCTGCACCAATAAGGCCGCGATCGCATTCGCGGGCAGCGACGCCGCCAACATTTCGGTATGTCTGGGCGGCATCGCCGGATATCTCCAGAACGCGACGCTGACGCACTGCGTCAACGACGGTGCGCTGACCTGCGGTACGATCGCCAACACGGGCAACGGCTCCAATTCGGGATTCCATCAGGGCGGCATCGTCGGTTACATGAAGACCTCGTCCCTGACCGAATGCACCAACAACGGCGCCCTGAGCGCTCCGTCGGGACGCGGCGGCGGCATCGTGGCCGTGGCTACCAGCGGTCAAGTGACCGCATGCGTCAACAACGGGAAGGTGCAGGACGACGTGAACGGTATTTTCGGCGCCAATCCGGGCTATAAGCGCATGGGCGGACTCGCCGGCGGCGCTTCGGCCGACGCTGCGTTCACTTCGTGCGTCAACAACGGCGACGTCTTCTCGCAGCTGGGCTGCCGCACAGGCGGCTTCGTCGGCCATAACGAGGCCAAGATCACCAAGTGCGAGAACAAGGGCGTCATCCTTTCGGACCACACGCTGTCGGGGACCAATTACCACGGTTCGGGTTGGGCGGCAGGCTACAACAAGAGCGCCGACCTGATTACCGAATGTGTGGTCGGCGGCCGCGTGGGCGACTATACCGCATACAAGGACAATCCGCAGTCGGCTCCCGAAGCGACCTATGCCATGGCGATCGTACACGGAAAATTCGATCCGACGCTCAACGGCCTGAGCGACCAGTACGAGGAGTTCTACGACTGGGAGGTGAAGGCGGAGACGCAGCTGGCCGAGGGCGTGAAGTTCTACCACTACGCGATGAAGAATTTCGCCCAGAACGTCTACGTCGTCGAGGCCGACCTGACCAATCCCAACGTGGTGCTCGAAACGGTCATGGCCGACGAACTCTGTCTCAACCCCAATGCCAACAACAACTCGAACAACGGCAAGAAACTGCGCGAAACGCTCTCCGAGACCTGTACGCGCCGCCGCGCCGAGGGCCGCAACATCGTTGCCGGCATCAACACGGGCTTCTTCAATTCGCACGACGGTTTCCCGCGCGGATTCCACATCGAATACGGCGAACCGGTCTTCATCAACAACCCGACCGTGCGCCAGTCGCTTTCGAACCACCGTCCCGGCTTCACCTTCTTCGAGGACCGTACCGTCAGCTTCGACAACCGCAGCTTCACGGGCTATCTCAAGGTGAACGATACGGACTACGAATACTACTCGGTGAACGATACGATCGTCCGGCTCAACAACACCGACGGCTACGACGCCAATCTCTATACTTCGCGCTTCCGAAAGGAGCCGCATCCGGGCATCTACAATCCGGTGGGCAGCGATGCGCTCTTCGTCGTGGGCCGCTGCTCGCAGCAGATGACCGTCAACGACGGCTGGTTCGACGCGACGGTCACGGCGATCGTGGACGGCCGCAACGGAGCCTCGGTCGAGGTGCCGTTCGTGAGCGAAAAGACCGACTGGGTGCTTCAGGTGACGGGCGAAAAGGCTGCGGCGCTGGCTGCGGCGCTCAAGGTGGGCGACGCTGTCCGGATCAACGCCAATGTGTCTATCGGCAGCGTCTCCAAACAGATTATCATGCACAACTCCAGCATGTACCGCTTCCTGAACGGCGGCAACTGGAATGCGGTGAACGACGCGACGCTCATGCCGGCCACCTGCATCGGAGCCGATCAGGCCGGCACGACCGTCAAGCTGGTCTGCGTGGACGGCCGCACGAGCATCGACACCGGCATGAACTACTGGCAGCTTTACATGACCATGAAGAAACTGGGGCTTCACAATGCGATCCGTTTCGACGGCGGCGGCTCCACGACGTTGTGGAAATGGGAGAACGGCGCCGGCGCGATCGCCAACAGGCCCTGCGACTCGAAGGGCGAGCGCAGCTGCATGAACTACATGCATGTCAGGATCAAGTAGCAAGGAACCCATAAACGACTAAATGAACAGAACGATGAAAAAGATATTGAATACGATCTTCCTCGCTACATTCCTGTTTGCAGCGGCATGCAGCGACGGATACGACGATACCCGTATCAAGAAGGACCTCGACGACGTGGGACAGATTCTCGATGAACTGGAACAGGCCGTGGACGGACTCCGTACGCAGATGGACGCGCTCACGCAGCTGATAAACAGCTCGTTCGTGTCGCTCATCTCGACCGATGCCGAAGGCAACTACGTCATCACCTACATCGACCGCGGCGGGGAGAGCCGCACGCTTACCCTCGCCACCCAGAAAGAGGTCGTCACCCTGCCGATCGTCGGCATCGCCAAGGACGAGGACGGCGTGTGGTACTGGCGCCAGACCTCCGACAACGGCGAGACCTACGAATGGATACTCGTGGACGGCGAGAAGGTTCCCGCAGGCGGTGAGAAACCCGAAGTGGGCATCGACGCCGAGGGCTTCTGGACGGTAAACGGCAAGCCGATCACCGACGCCAAGGGCAACAAGGTGCTGGCCGACGACGTCAGCAACATCCTCTTCAAAGAGGCTTACGTGGACGAAAAGACCGGCGAAGCCGTCTTCATTCTCGCCGACGGCACCGAACTGCGCCTGCAGATGTTCGAGGCGCTGTCCGTTTCGTTCGACTCGCCGACCTACACGGCCGTTCCGGACTATGCCTCGAAAGTGAAGATCAGATACACCGTCGGCGGTTCGCAGGCGGAAGGCGCGCTGGTGGATATCTTCACCGCCTATAACGTCGACGCCGAGATCGACGAATCCATATCGACGATCACCGTCTCGCTCAAGGAGGGCGCCCAAGAGGGCAATATCCTCGTCATGGCGCACGCCGGGGGCAATACGATTCTCAAACCACTTTTCTTCACCTACGGCACGGCCGAGATTCAGGACCCGGTTTACAACGGTTCGACGGCCGATATCGTGCTCGAAGGCGACATGACGCAGTTCGAAGTCAAGGTTTCGGCCAGCATCGACTATGAAGTGACGGTCGAGGAGTCGGCGTCCAAGTGGCTCATATACAACTCGACCCGCGCGATGACGACCCTTACGCACGTCTTCACGGCCGATTACTACGAGGATGCGAGCGGCGCGCTCCGCACGGGCGAAATCCGCTTCTCGAATGCGCTTTACGACATCTCGGCGGCAATCGTCGTCAAGCAGTCGCCCAAGATTCACGAAGGCGGCGGAGGCGGCATCTCGACCGCGGCCGACCTCATGGGCTTCGCCGCGGCGGTCAATGCCGGAGCCAGCACCGCACGCTGGGAGAACGAAGCGGGCGAAGTCGTGTTGTTGAACGATATCGACATGGCGGCCGTCGAGTCGTGGACGCCGATCGGCGGCGTGGATGCCAGCGAGTACAATACGACGACTCCCTACAAGACGGTCAATCCCTTCAAGGGCACCTTCGACGGTCAGGGCTTCGCCGTCAAGAACCTGAACTATACGGCCGACATGTCCACCGGCAAGTGGGGCTACGCGTTCTTCGGCTCGCTCGACGGGGCTACGGTCCGCAACCTGACGCTGGGCGATCCCGACACCGACATCACGTGGACCTTCACGGGCGACGCCCCGAAGGCGACGAGCGTCGCGTCGCTGGCCGTCTATGCGGTCAACTCGACGATCGAATCGTGCACCAACTACTACAACATCGACTTCGCCGGAGACAGCGGTTCCGAGGTGCTCTGCGTGGCTTCGGGTCTGGTCGGCGTGATGAAGAACTCGACCATCGGCGGCCGCGCCAAGTCGCTGGGATGCGCGAATTACGGGTTCGTACGCACGGGCAAGATCACCAACAACGGCAACGGCGGCAACGGCATGCAGACGGCCGGTATCTGCGGCTTCATGGCCAAGGACCAAGGCAACCTGATTCAGTTCTGCGTCAATTACGGACACATCAGCTGCCCGACGGGCCGCACGGGCGGTCTGGTCGCTACGCTGATGAACGGCAACGTGAAGAATTCGGACAACCGCGGTACGGTCGAGGACGACATCGTCGGCAAGTTCGAGGGAGCGGCTGCGCAGAATTCCTACAACAGCAAGCGTATGGGCGGCCTGATCGGCGGTACGGACGACCTGAAGAAGGTGCTGACGGCGACCGTGGAGAGCTGTACCAACTACGGCAACGTGTTCACCCATATCGGATGCCGCACGGGCGGATTCATCGGCCACTCCAACATCCGGATCATCGGCTGCGCGAATCAGGGCGCCATTCTGGGCGACGTCTACAATTCCGACCACGGTCCGGCATGGGCCTGCGGATATTCGGGCCAGTCGAGCGGCGAGTGGGTCAACGTCAGCAGCTGTACGATGGGCGGATACGTGGGCAGCTACACCACCTACAAGGACAATCCGACTTCGGCGCCTGCCGCGACCGTTCACAATGCGTTCTCGTACAAGAACGACGAGTACTACGATCCGACGATAAACAACTAAAAGGCTGTAATCCAGAAAAACGGAACGACAATGAAAAAGATACTGAATATCATCATACTATTTGCGGCCGTGGTCTTCTGCGGTTGCAGCGACTTCGACGATTCGGAGCTGCGCGGCCGGATCGACGGCTACAAAAACCGGATCGAAGCCCTGAAAGCCAAGGCCGAGACGCTCGGCAAGCAGCTCGCGGACCTGAGCTATCTGACCAACGGCAACGTCATCACCACCGTGTCGCAGGACGCCGACGGGAAATACGTCGTCACCTACAAGGACAACAAGGACGTCGAACATACGGTCGTGCTGGCGACGATGGACGACATCGTCGACGTGCCGATCATCGGCGTGAAGCTCGACGAGAACGGCGTCTATTACTGGACCAAGTGCATCGACGGCGAAATCACGTGGCTGACCGACGACGACGGGGAGAAGTTCCCCGTGAGCGGCTACACGCCGACGATTTCGGTCGATGCCGACGGCTGCTGGACCGTGGACGGCGTGCAGATACTCGACGCTTCGGGCAACCCGATCAAGGCCACGACCGACGCCACGTCGGTATTCCGCTCTGCGGAGCTGGACGGCGACGGCAATTTCAGCCTGACGCTCGGCGACGGAAGCACGATCACCCTGCGGGTTTTCAACTCGCTCAACCTCAAGCTGGACGCGATGCCGGTTACCACCGTCGCAGACCCTTCGAAGAGCATTACGGTATCCTACGAGCTTTCGGGCGAGGCTAAGGAGACGGCCATCGTGGCCGTCGCCAAGGCCGAGGGGCTTGACGCCGTGATCGACCGCGACGCGAAGACGGTGACGGTTTCGTTCGACGCTTCGTTCTCGCGCGGTACGGTTATCGTCATGGCCTACGATCTGGCCGACAACGTGATCGTGAAGCCGCTCTTCTACAAGGCCGCGACGCTCGGTACGGTCGCCATTTCGACGCCCGACCAGCTGGTCGCTTTCGCCGCGGCGGTCAATGCCGGCGGCGAGGAGGCGGCCGCCAAAGCCGTGCTGACGCAGGATATCGACATGAAGGACGTGGCGTGGACCCCGATCGGAAACGGCGCCTATACGACGGCCAACGCGATGACGGGACCGGCGTTTCAGGGCACCTTCGACGGACAGGGCCATGCGGTCAGGAATCTGAAGATCGTCGTTCCGGCCGACGCTGCGGCGGGTTCGGCTTGGGGACTCTTCGGCGTGCTGAAGGGCGCCACGGTCAGGAACCTTGCCATCGGCGAAGGCTCGTCGGTCGTTTCGACCGCGGCCGCGATGACGGCCGTGGGAGCCGTGGCCGGATATGCCTATGAAGCCACGATCGAGAATTGCGAGAACCGTGCGGCGATCGACATTCAGGGCGGCGGGGACAATGTACGCGAATCGGCTGGCGGCATCGTCGGCGCGATCTGCGCCAACGAAAATGACAGTCATATCCTCTCCTGCACCAATTACGGCAAGATCACGTCGAAGAACAGCGTGAACACCAAGAACGGAGCCACGGGCTTCTCGATCGGCGGCATCGTCGGTTTCGCCGACGCTTCGACGACCACCGAACGCTACAACAACGTCGTGGGGTGTGTCAACGAAGGAGCGATAGATGCGCAGGCGACCCGTACGGCGGGTGTCGTCGCCACGATGAACAAATACACGAAGCTCGAAAACTGCGCGAACAATGCGGCGGTGACCTGCAGCGACGTGACGGCTTCGAACAGCCGCGTGGCAGGCATCGTGTCGGCCATGGGCGGCCACACCTACCTCACATCGTGCGTCAATAACGGCACGGTCGCTTTCGCCGTTGCGGGCGATACGACGCACGGCTATGCCGCGGGCATCGCCGGCCAGACCAACGACAACAATACGGCCATCGACGGCTGCGAGAACTACGGCGCCGTACTCTCCGACATCATCAATGCCGCGGCGAACAAGTACATCGGCATCGTCTGCGCCAACACCAACAAGAAGACCATCGCGATCCGCAACTGCAAGATCGGCGGCCGGATAGGTCCCTTCTCGGACGGCCAGCAGGGCGCGACGGAGATTACGGAGCAGAATTTCGAACAGTATATCTATTTCACGCTCACGGGCGGCGGCGTGCCGACGCTGGAGAACAACAGCTTTTCGGGCGGACCCGCCAAGCCGGGCATTGCGACGGTCGAGGACCTGACGGCTTTCCGCGACGCGGTCAATGCGGGCGAAAGTACGGCGCAGTGGGAGGATGCCGGCGGCGTGGTGTCGCTGCTCGGCGATATCGACATGAAGGACGTTGCCGGCTGGACGCCGATCGGCAACGCCTCCTATAAATGGGAAAAGAACCTGCTGACTATCGAGGGCAACGCCTTCAAGGGCACCTTCGACGGGCAGGGATATGCGCTGAAAAACCTGAAACTCGCCTACGGGGGCAGTGCGGCCAATACGGCTTACGGACTGTTCGGCGTGCTGGACGGCGCGACGGTGCGCAACCTGACGGTCGGTGCGGCCTTGGGCGATGCGAGCGTATTGAAAGTCACCGCTTCGGGCGGCACGGCCGAGGTAGGCGTGATCGCCGGCGTATGCCGCGATGCGAACGTCTCCGACTGCGTCAATTATGCGAAGATCGAATACGACGGCACCAGCGCCGCGCGTGTTTCGGCGGCGATGGTGGGCTTCATCTTCAGCGAAACGGAGGGCACGAAGCTCGAACGCCTGCAGAATTACGGCGCGGTGGAGGCCGATACCCACGGCAATTCGGCCAACGGAGCCGGCGCGGCGATCCACATGGCGGGCATCTGCGGCTTTGCGACGGGCAACGCGACCAACAAGATCTGCAACGACATCGCTTACTGCGACAATTACGGCAATATCACCTCTAACTCGGCGCGCTCTTCGGGCATCGTCGCCGCGGCGAATAACTACACGCGGATCAACTCCTGCGTGAACCACGGCAACCAGCTCAATTCGTGCGGTACGACGGGCCGTCTGGGCAACATCACCTGCATCACGGGTACGGGATGCTCGATGACCGACTGCATCAACAACGGCAATCTCGTCTCGACGGGCGGCGCCCGCTGCGGCGGTCTGCTCAGTCTGGCCAACCATGCGACCAACTCGTTCAGCGGGTGCGCCAATTACGGCGAGATCCTCACCGACGACGCCAACCGCGGCGTGTTCTTCGGCTACAGCGCCTATGCGACCAGCTGGATTAACTGCATCGCGGGCGGCAAGGTCGGGGTTTACAACGGCGGAACCGCGGTTTACGATTCGTACGGCGAAAACGAGCAGGTGCGTTATCTGGGCGTGCAGAAATCTACCGATCCGATCAACGCGGACAACATTACCTACATGATCGGTTCGAGTTCGGGCGGTTCGGGCGGCGGCGACGATGTAGAGCCGACGCTGCGCATCCTCTTCATCGGCAACAGCTTTACCAAGGACGCCGTCGAACACCTCCCGAAGATGGTCTCAGCCGCCGACATCCCGACGCTGAAGATGGTCCATCTCTATTACGGCGGTCGTACGATTCCCGAATATGCCGACGGCTATGCGACCAAGTCCGACTATACCTGCTACAAGTACAACCCCGGCACTTCGCTCTGGCTCTCCTACACCGGATACAACATTCAGCAGATCGTCAAGTCGGATACGTGGGACATCGTCTGCCTGCAGGAACATACGGGCAACAGCTGCGGCTGGATATGGAACGATACCGAGAAAAACGCCATTCAGGGGTTGATCGCCGACATCAGGGCCGACCAGAACGGACATACGCCCAAGTTCGTCTATATCATGTCGCAGGCCTATTTCAACATGGACAAGATCGGTACGGCGCAGCGGCCCTACAAGAATTTCACGACGCAGGACGAGATGTTCGACGTGATCGTGGCGCAGGCCCGCAAGGTGCTCGACCAGACCGACGTGGAGCAGATCATACCTACCGGAACGGTGCTGCAGAACCTGCGCACCTCGTCGCTCAACAACGACATGGACCTCACGCGCGACGGCTATCACATGGATTACGGCCTGAGCCGCTATGCCGCGGCCTGCGCCGTCTTCGAGTCGATCATCTCGCCTTCGTTCGGCGGCAAGAAACTCGACGGCAACAGCTTCCGCTACAACGTGTCGAGTACGACGGACGGCACTTATACGACGCCCGTGACCGACGACAATCAGCCGGTTGCGCTGCAGGCGGCGCGCTACGCCCTTGCAACGCCCTTTGCCGTGACCGACATGTCGTCCGGCACCCAGACGCCCGGCAACGGGATCGAGGACACCGATTTTGAAAACGATTCGAACAAAGAGTAAAGCAGTAATCCAATGAAACAGATATTTGCATGGTTATTCGCCGCGATTTTCTTCGCGGCGGGGTGCGCGCACTCTCCCGAACTGGCGGAGCCGGTGCGTGGAACCGGGTATGAGGATGCCGACGGGCTGGTCATCGTGGCCGCCTGCCCGCCCGCAACCCGCACGGACATCGAAGAGGGTAAATCGACTTGGGAGGCGGGCGACCGCATCACGGTCGTTTACGACGGCGCGGCCTATGAATACACGGCCGCGGAAGCGGGACCGACGACCGCTTTCACGAGCGAAGCCGGCATCGCCGACTACGACGCTTCGAAGCCTTTGACGGCCTACTATCCCGCAACGACTGCCGAAGGGGTGGTCGCCGTGGAGGCCGAGCGGACGATTGCGCTCGACGCGGAGTCGCAGAGCAATCCGGCGCGGGCGCCGCTCGTGGGACTGCCCACTTCGGGGAATCTTGCCGAAGGTGCGCTGGAGGTGACCTTCCGCAATATCTTCTCGGTCATCGAACTGCGTATCGACGCAGGGGAGTTGGCGAGTGCGGCGCAGTCGCTGACCGTCGAGCCGGCCGACGAAGCGGCTTTCGAAGGTTTTCTGTCGTTCGAAGGGACGGTAGACCCCGAAACGCTGGCGCTGACGCCCGCCGAGAACGGTACGGGCAACAGCTTGGTTTTCAACTTCGCCGAGGGCGTGGATCTGACCAAGCCCCAGACGATCAAATTCCCCGTCGGGCGTTTCAGGTCCGAAGCGGGGCTGCGGCTTACGCTCGGCACGGCCGACGGCAAGAGTTATTCGAAGAATATCTACAAGACCGGCATCACCTCCTATGCCGAGCAGGGCGGCGTATTCCGCGCCAAGCATATGGCCAAGGCGCTTTACGCCTTCGCGCCGCAGGGCGGCATCAGCACGGCCGACGACCTGATCGAGTTCTCGGCGGCCGTGAATGCGGGCGAGACGCTCGCTCCGTGGCAGGACGACAAGGGCGTCGTGGTGCTGCTGGACGACATCGATCTGGCCGAGGTGACGGAGTGGACGCCGATCGGCGCGGCTACGTCCAAGCTGGCGAACAATGCGCTTTCGATCACTTCGGGAAGACCTTTTACGGGATATTTCGACGGACAGGGCCATACGATCCGCAACCTGAAGATGGTCTGCAAGGCCGCACAGGCGACCTCGGCGTGGGGATTCTTCGGAGCCGTGGCCGACGGGGCCGTGGTGGAGAACCTGATTTTCGACGCGAGCTGCTCGCTCGAAGACAAGGCGACGGCGGGCACCGACTGCGGCGTGGTGGCCGGTCTGGTTTACGAAGCCACCGTGCGCAACGTAGTCAATAAGGCTTCTATCGCCTTCGACGGGGCGGCTCCCGACAATATCCGCATGACCATCGGCATGGTGGGACTCGCCTTCGCCGACAAAAACGGGGCGCGGCTCGAAAAACTGGTCAACCACGGCGCTCTGACGGCCACGTCGGGCGGCAACACCAAGAACGGCGCGACGGGCATTCACGTGGGTGGCATCGTCGGCTTCAGCTCGAACAAGAGCAACACGACGGCCGTGGTGACGATCGCCGAGTGCACCAATTACGGGGACCTCGACACGCAGGTAGCCCGCGCTTCGGGTATCGTGGCAGCTGCGAACCGCTACACCGAGATCGAGAACTGCGTGAACGAAGGCGACAACGTCAATGCCTTTGCCACGGTAAATAGCGCCCGCATCGGCAACATTACCTGCATTACGGCCGCCGGGAGCAAGATCACCAATACCGTCAACCGCGGCAATGTGATCTGCAAGACGAGCGGCGCGGCGGGCGGCGTCGTCTGTCTGGTCAATGACGACGGCAACGCATTCGTCGGCTGCGAAAATTACGGGCTGGTGATTACCGACCGCGCCAGTTACAAGGGCACGCTCTTCGGGCAGTGCAACAAGGCGGCCAGATTCAGCGATTGCATCGCGCAGGGCGATCTGGGCGCTTACGAGGACGGCTCCTATGCGCTGGTCGGCGTGAACTACACGAATTACATGTCCTACATCGGCGACCACAATGCATCGGCCGTGCATGTGAACAGCCAGAACATTCTCTATTATCCCAACGGTTCGCAGGTGCCCGCCGAGCCGGAATTCGGCGTGAACCTTTCGTCGGTCGAGCTGAATGCGCAGGGCAGCAATGCCGCCGTCGTACAGCTTTCGTCGGTCGATTACGACTGGACGGTGAGCGCCGACGGGGATTGGGTGCATGTTACGGATCTTTCGGACGCACCCGTCGTTTCGGGTGTCAGGGACTCCGGCGTGCAGTATATCAAGATCGGGGCCGGCGCCAACACGAAGACCGCGCCGCGGTCGGCTGTCGTCACGTTCGCTTCGACCGACGGTGCGAAGAGCGCGACGGTGAAGGTCGATCAGCAGGCGCGGGGCGAAGCGTTCCCCAGCAAGTGGGTGTTCCAAGCTTCGACGCTGCCGCTTTACGGCTCGTCGTGGACCGACGACAACGTCATTCCCGCGACGTCGGGCGCGGCGGGCTTCATTTCGGTCGTGCGCGGCGATGCGAACGCTTCGGCCGCTTTCAAGCGGAGCGTCGTTACGAACCGTCCTGCGGTTTCGACGATGGTCGAGGGCGACTACTGGCTCTATACCTTCCCGGTGGAGAATCTCGCCGCCGGATCGGTCGTCGATTTCAACGCCACGATGGCGGGTGAGGCCAATTCGCCCAAATACTTCATCGTCGAATACCTCGACGGCGGAGTCTGGAAGAGCGTCGAGGCCGATCTGCTCACGGCTCCGGAAAACCCGGCGGTCCGCTATACCTACAAGTGTTCGGGCACTGCCACCGGGTCCTCGTATCAGCACGCGACCGTCATGCAGACGATGCGCTTCGAAAACGCCGTGACCGACGGCGAAGTGAAAATCCGCTGCCGCGCCGTGGGTCCCTACACCTGCGCGGGCGGTACGCAGAACATCACGGCGACCAACGCCGCCAGCTCCATTCCTCCCTACGGATTTACGGGCAGCTACGTGCAGAACTTCGGCACGGCGACGCCCCGCGACACCAAGAAGGTGCTGTGTCTGGGCAACTCGTTCTCCTATTACAGCAATCCTGCGTGGATGCTCAAGGAGATCGCATGGCGCGAAGGGCATGCTCTCAACATCAAGGCTCACTTCAAAGGGTCGCAGACGCTGACCCAACATCTGTCGCTGGGTTTCTCGACCGACGTCATCGAACAGGGCGGTTACGATTTCGCGTTCCTGCAGGACCAGAGCCAGAATCCCGCCAACTATGGCCGCGACGCCACGGCGTCGATCCTCACGGGCCTTACGACCTTGGCCGACAAGGTGCGCGCCGCGTCGCCTTCGTGCAAGGTGATTCTGGAGGAGACGTGGACCTTCTCGTCGGCGTCCTACGGCGGATTTACCGATTTCCCGACCTTCGAGACCTATAACGACGCCGGGGCCAAAGCCATGGCAAAGGCCGCCGGGACTTGGGTGTCGCCGATCGGCCCCGCCTTCAGGCAGGTGCGCGAGGGCGGTTCGGGTATCAACCTCTACTACTCGGACAGCAAGCATCAGTCGGAGTACGGCGCCTACCTGAAGGCCTGTGTCAATTATCTGGTGCTTTTCGGCGAGCGGTTCGGCGCGGATCCGGCCGACTGCGGATTGAATCCCGACAAGGCGGCCTACCTGCGTTCGGTGGCCGAGCAGATCGTGCTGGGTAACGAGGGCGACTATTTTATCGAACGATAAACCAAATTGCATAAACTTTTATGAAGAGACTTGTCAGCTGTATTCTGGCCATCCCCGCATTGTTGTGGGGATGCGCCGGACCTAAAACCGCCGCTCCGGAATACCCGACGCATGCGGCGAAAATCGTGGCCGAGATTCACGATCCCGCGTCGGAATACGTCGTGGTGGCTTCGCACCGCGGAGACTGGCGCAACTATCCGGAGAATTCGATTCCCGCCATCGAGTCGGTGATCCGCATGGGCGTCGATATCATGGAGCTGGACCTCAAACTGACGAAGGACAGCGTGTTGGTGCTCTGCCACGACCATACTATCGACCGGACCACTACCGGGCGGGGACGTGTGTGCGACATCACCTATGATTCGATTCAGCGCTGCTTCCTGCGTACGGCGCACGGCGTGCGTACGCCCCGGAAGATGCCGACCCTGCGCGAAGCGCTGGAGGTCTGCAAGGACCGTATCGTGGTGAATATCGACCAAGGATATGAGTTTTACGACATGGCGCTGAAGATCAGCGAGGAGCTTGGCGTGACGGAGCAGATGCTCATCAAGGGCAAGCGTCCGGCGGAGGCCGTCGCCGCCAAATTCGGCGAATACGAGCACAACATGATGTATATGCCGATCATCGACATCCTCAAACCGCAGGGACAGAAGCTTTTCGGTGAATATATGTCGAAGGGTATCGTGCCGCTGGCCTACGAGGTGTGCTGGGACGAGTATACGCCCGAAGTGAAGGATTGCATGGAAAAGGTGGTGGAGAGCGGCTCGAAACTCTGGGTCAATTCGTTGTGGGAGTCGCTCTGCGGCGGCTTGTGCGACGATGCGGCGTGGGAGAGCGGCGATCCCGGCTCGGTTTACGGCAAGCTGCTCGACATGGGCGCGACGATGATTCAGACCGACCGTCCGGAGCTGCTGATCTCCTACCTGCGTTCGCAGGGGCGGCACGACTGACGCCGCACCGGCGAGGGGTCTCGGAAGAGGGATCGCCCCGTTATGAAAAGAGCCGTCACTCGCAGCGAGTGACGGCTCTTTTATTCGCTGCTCCGGCCGCGTCAGTCGAAAAGCTCGTTCAGGACGGCCGCCAGCCGGTAACCGGCGTTGCGGATCTGGTGTTCGACCAGCGGCAGGGCCTTGTTCAGGAAGTCCTGTCCCAGCCGCTCGTCGGGCTTGGCCCACTCGAACTGCACTTCGCAGGTCACGGCGCTGTCGTGCAGCCAGTCGCGCGGCGTGCCGGTCTGCACGGCGGCCTTCTCCCGCTTCGATGCGCGGTCCAGCTCGCCGGCCCACTCGGTGACGGACCAGATACGGGTCGTGGTGATGATCTCGTTGTCCCAGACATGGTGGACGTAATACTTGTGCGGCTTGTGGTACTTGTCTTCGAACAGCACGTCGTACTTGGTGTTGTGAGTCGTGTATTTGATATGTGCAGGGCAGTGCATGTCGCCGACCAGATGGATGACGTATTTCAGATTGACCGCTACGGCCGAGTCGGTCAGGTTGCGGTAATCCCTGAGGTTGCGGATCGCCAGCTCAAGCCCGTAAACGGCGTTGCCCTTTCCCGGCTTGAGCAGTTCGTCGCCGTAACGCAGGTCCGCGCCCACGGGCGCCGTGTGCCAGTCGTTGGTGAAGGCGTATTCGGGCGTCTGGCGGTATTCGTCCATCCATTTGGCGTAGTAGACGACGGAGTGCCCGCCGAGATACTTCTCGATCCGTTTCTTGGCCCGTTTGGTGAGGTTGCGTTCGGCGATCTTGGCGATCGTTTCGTGGCCTTCGCGGCCCCACGCCCGCGCAGGTTCGGAAGCGGAGAGGGAGAGAGCCGCCGCAAAGAGCAGCAAAAGCAGTTTTTTCATGGTCTTGATGGTTTTGGTGAGTCTGTTTTTTCGAAGAAGAGGTATCCCGGTCACCGGAATACCTCTTCTTTGTGTCGCGGAGCAAAGGGGCGTCAGAAGCTCAGTCCGTCTTCGTAGCCCGGATTCTGGCTCAGTGCGCCGCCCGTGGCCACGCGCTGGTCGGTCGGGATCGGCCACAGATAGTCGCGGCCCTCCTCCCATTTGTAGGTGCGGCCCCGGAAGCAGACGATATAGCCGCTCGTGCCTTCGGTCAGCTGGGCGTCCTTGCCTTCGCCGATTTCGAGCATCGCGTCGCAGGTCGTAGCGGGCTTGGTGCCGCTCCAGAGGCAGAGGTCCATCTTGCCGTCGCCGTTCATGTCGTATTCGCCCAGCGAGGGGAAGTAGCAGCCGAGGAAGCCGTCGAGTCCGTTCGACGAGGGAACCAGCTGGGCGCCCTCCTTCCAGCGGAGCATATCCCACTGGCGCAGGCCTTCGCAGGGAAGTTCGACGGTGCGTTCGCGGCGTATTTCGAGGATCACGCCTTTGTTCGCTCCGGAATTGACGTTGGGGTAGTAGCTGGCCATCAGCGGATCGGGATTGTTGTTGGCGGCCGTCATGTCGAGGGCCGGCATGCCCACGCGGTCGCGGACGACGTCCACGGTCAGGGCGATGTCTTCCGGGGTCAGCGTACCCAGCTCGGCCTTGGCCTCGGCGTAGGTGAGCAGGATTTCCGGATAACGGAATACCGGCCAGTCGGTAGTCGAGGTGGTGGCGCCGTTATGCGTGTCGTCGCTCACGAACTTGATGAAGCGGTAACCCGTCATGTCGTAGCTCTTGCAGTCCTCGATCACCTCGTCGATGCCGTTCAGATCGACATATCCCGGAGCCATGAGCGTCTGCGCCATGCGCGGGTCGCGGTTCTGGAACTGCTGGTTGTAGGTCATGGTCTCGTATCCGGGCTGGTCCTGAATCTTCGAGCCGTCGGCCATCAGGTAGTGGTTCACCAGCCGCTGCGTGGCGCTGTGGCGCATGTTGCGGAACGTGAACTGGATGCCGTGGCGCACGAGGATGTCGGCGTTGAAGCGCATCGAGAGGATCGTCTCCTTGGCGTCGCCGTCTTCGAGGATGAAATATTCGCGGTAGGGGGCGTCGAGTTTGAGCGTATTGCCTTTGTAGAGCGAATATTTGTTTTGCTCCATGACGGCCCATGCGGCGTCGGCGGCCAGTTGGAGGAAATAGTCGGCCGAGATGGTCACCCCGTCGATCGTCTCGTCGGCGATGCCGTGGTATTTGCGGAAGGTGCCTTCGTAGAGCGCGGCGCGGGCCTTCATGGCGCGGGCGGCGTTTTTGCTCAGGCGGTAGAGCGCGTCGCTCGGCCAGTTGTCGGGCAAGTCCGTGATGGCGCGGTCGAGGTCCTCCATGACCTTCTTCATCACGAATCCGCGGCTGTCGCGCGGCCGTTTGAGCGAAGCCCAGTCGTTCGACGGAATCACGAAGTCGTAATAGGGGATGTCGCCGTATTTGCGCACCTTTTCGAAGTAGAACAGCGCGCGGAAGAAATAGGCCACGCCGTCGTAGCGCTGGCGGACAGTCTCGTCAGAGCAGTTGCCCGAACGTTCGAGGTAGTAGTTGATGTAACGCAGGTAGGCCCATGCGCTTGTGCCCCAGTTTTCGGTGGCCGGGGAGCGCGTGCCTTGCTGTACGGAGCTGAGGTTCTTGGCGATCTGGATGTCGGAGACCTGAATGGCATCGGTGTCGGGACCTGCGAAGAGACTGTAGAAGCGGTTGGTCCAAAGCTCCAGCTCCGCTTCGCTCGAAAAGAACGTATTGGGCGAAAGGTTCGTTTCCGGCTCCTTGGTCAGGAAGTCGTCGCAGCCCGACAGCGCCAGACTCATCGAAACGAATATCAATATTTTGCTGATAGTTTTCATGGTTGATCGAAATAATGCTTTCCGGTTAGTTTAGAAGGTGATGTCCACGCCTACGGAGAAGGTCCGCGAGTAGGGATACAGACAGTCGTTGGTGGCGCTGGTCGTGGCTACTTCGGGATCGACCGTCTTGCTGTAGCGCTTCAGGGGCGACCAGTAGGCGAGGTTCTCGCCCGATACGTATACGCGGACCTTTTCGAGGATGCGCTTGTTGATCGGGATGGTGTAACCCAGCGTGATGTTCTTCAGGCGGATGTACGAGGCGTCCTGCAGGTAGCGGTCGGTTTTGACGTTCATCGAACCTGCGCTCGAAGTCTGGTAGCTGCGCCGGCGGGGGAAGTAGGTGTTGCGGTTGTCCTCGCTCCACGCCAGCCGTTCGAAGTCCTTGGCGATGAACGTGGTGGTCGGGAAGCTGTAGGGACCCCAGAAATAGTAGCAGTTGGCGCTGGGCATCCAGTCGATCTTGCCGACGCCTTGGAAGAAGACCGCGAAGTCGAAGCCGTTCCAGTTCAGGTCGCCGCGGATCGAGTAGGTGTAACGCGGCAGGCTGTTGCCGATGACGCGCATGTCGCCCGGATTCTTGACCGTACCGTCGCCGTTGTTGATGATGTTGTTGCCGTCGAGGTCGCGGAAACGGACGTCGCCCGCCATGAGGTGCGCCGCCGAAGCGTCGGAGCTGGTGTAGACGCGGTTGTTGACCGCCTTGTCGTTGATCTGCGCCTGATAGCGTGCCGCCTCCTCGTCGGTCTTGAACAGGCCGTCGGTGCGGTAGCCCCAGAGTTCGCCGAGCGTCTCGCCCACGTAATGGTCGGTGAGCAGCATGTCGTCGTTCTTATACTTGGTGATCTTGGACTTGTAGTCGCCCAGCGATGCCGAAATGCCGTAGGAGAAGGGTTTGCCGGCCACCATGTGGCGGTCGCGCCAGCTGACGGTGATTTCGTAACCCTTGGTGCGCAGGTCGGCGCAGTTCTCCTTGGGCGAGGGCGCTCCGAAGACGTCGGGCAGCGTGAGCGACGTGGTGAGCATGTCCTTCGTGTCGCGGATGTAGAGGTCGGCCGTGACGTTGAGGCGGTTTTTGAGGAAGCCCAGATCGAAACCGAGGTTGTAGGTTACGACCGTCTCCCACGTGAGGCCGTCGCTGATGGGGTTCGACGCCGAGGCGTAATTGGCCTTATCCGTGCCGTTGAAGGTGTAGCCCAGCTGGCCGGTCGAGATCGTTTCGATGTAGTAGTAGTTCGACACCTGCTGGTTGCCGAGCGAGCCGTACGAGAAGCGCACCTTGGCGTTGTCCCACCAGTTGCGCATCGGCTCCCAGAATTTCTCCTCCGAGATGCGCCATCCGGCCGATGCCGAGGGGAAGAAGCCCCAGCGGTCGTTGGCGGCGAAGCGCGACGAACCGTCGTAGCGTGCCGACACTTCGAAAAGGTACTTGCCGGCGTAGTCGTAGTTCGCACGGGCGAAATAACCCAGCGTCCGGTAGGCCGTATTCGACTCGACGCAGCGTTCGATCTCGCCCTGCGCCATGTTGATGAAGCTCAGCTTCTCGCTCAGCGACCCTTTCTGGCGGACGCTCAGTTTCGACGAGCGGAAGTCCTCGAAGTTGCCGCCGGCTACGGCCGAAAAGTTGTGCTTGCCCCACGAGTGGCCGTAATCGAGGTAGGCGTTGACCACATGGCCGTTATAGTAGTAGCGGTCCTCCTGATAGAAGTCGTAGATCGAACCGTTGGTGAAATCGACCACGGCGGTCTGCGTCGCATTCCATGTGTTGGCCGTCGGATAGGAGCGGTAGGCTCCGAGGTTGTCGCGGCGGCGGTAGGTGTAGTCGGCGTTGAGTTTCAGATCCTTGTTGCGCGTGAGGTCGAACGTCACCCGGTTGGTGATGATGTAGTAGTTGTTCTTGCGCGAGTTCTTGTTGCGTCCGTCGGCGAATACGCCGCCGCGTCCGCTGGCGATCGGCGAGTTGGCGAACTGGATGCCGTTGGAATAAACGAACGTGGTGCCGTCGGGGTTGACCGGAACGAACGTCGGGCTGATGTTGTTGGCCACGTTGAAGAGGATGCCGTTGGAGTTGAGCTCTTCGGAACCGTCCTGTTCCCAGTAACCGCCGTATTTGTAGTCGGTCACCTCCATGCTGATGTTGTTCGAGTAGTGCATCCACGGCGTTACTTCGGCAGCGATCTTCGTACGGAACGAGTAGCCGTTGTAGATATCCTCGGCGCCATGGTTGAACAGGCCTTCGCGGTAGAGGTAGCGGCCGCTGACGTAGTAGTTGATCTTGTCGTTGCCGCCCGTGAGCGAAATGTTGTGCTCGGTTTCGGGACGGCTGCGCTTGAACATGTAGTCGTACCAGTCGAAGTTGCCCAGATAGCGGTATTTGCCGTTGCTGTCGGTGATGACCCACGGGCGGTCGGGATGCTCGGTCTTGTCGTTGCGTCGGTCGTAGAGCATCTGCATCTCCTCGTCCGTGTAGTTCCAGCCTACATAGCCTTTCGACGGGTAGCAGAATTCGTTGGTGAGTTTCACGTAGTCGTATCCCGACGTGATGAAGTCGGTCGAAGTGGTGTTCCACGATACGCCGTAGCGACCGTTGTAATTGACTTTCAGCGTACCGGCCTTACCGCTCTTGGTGGTGATGAGCACCACGCCGGCCGAAGCCTTGGCGCCGTAGATCGAGCAGGCCGAAGCGTCCTTGAGCACCGATACCGATTCGATGTCGTTGGGGTTGACCTGCGCCAGCGACGCTTCGATGCCGTCGACGAGCACCAGCGGGCTGCCGCTGTTGAGCGATACCGCGCCGCGGATCTTGACGTCGTAGTTCTTGCCTTCGATCGAGCCGCTGCCGAGCGTCAGCAGCAGCGACGGATCAGCGCCCTGCAGGGCTGCGGCCGTATTGGTCACGGGACGGTTGTTGAGGTCCTTGCCGCTGATGGTGCCCACGGCGCCCGTGACGTTCACGCGCTTCTGCTGGCCGTAGCCGACCACGACCACCTCGTCGATGGCCGCCGAGCTTTCCACGAGGGTAATGTCGATGGCGGCGTAGGAGTTGACTTCGACCGTCCGGGGCTGGTAGCCGATGAACGAGATGACGAGCTTCGCCGGAAGCTTGACGTTCTCCAGCGAGAAGTCGCCGTTGCTCATCGTGGTGGTGCCGTTGTTGGTGCCGTCCACGATGATCGTGGCGCCCGGAACGGGCAGCCCCAGATTGTCTTTCACCACGCCTTTGAGCTGGTTCTTATCCGCGGCGAGACTCTTCGGCGCGGCCTTGGTTACGGAGATGCTTTTGCCCGTAATCGTGTAGGAGATGTCCTGATCGGCGAAGATCTGGGCCAGAACCTCGTCGATCGACGCGTTCTGCGCCGAGATGCTGACGCGGCGCTGCATGTCGACGCCGGCCGATTTGATGGCCACGGAGTAGTTCTCCCGCTGATTGAGGGCTTCGATGGCCTCCTTGACCGTTACATTCGTGAGTTTGAGGTCGATCGCCTGTGCCAGAGCCGGGCTGGGAAGCGCCAGCAGGCAGAGTGCGAACAAACCCACGATCGCACGCGCATAGAAAAGTGCGGTTCGATTGTAAAGTTTTTTCATAGGTTGAAGTTTTAATGTTGTAGTTTTTGTTGCTGTTTCGCGGTTATTTCTTTCGGGATATGTAGATCACGTCATTGCGTTCGCGGATGGACATAGATTTGTCGGTGTTGAGCGTGCCGAGGATCTTGAGCAGCGACTCGTTGTTGGTGAAGAAGGCGTAGAAGCGCACGCCGGCCAGTTCGGGATCGGTGATGATGATTTTCTGGTCGAAGCAGCGGGCCAGCTGTGCGGTGATGCCGTCGAGCGACTCGTTGAAGAAGTAGAAGCCGCCGCCCGTGGCGCGCGATTTATAGTTTTCGCTCTGGAAAGAGGTCATTTCCAGCGCTCCCGTCAGGCGGTCGTACTGCGCGACGTCGTTGCGGACCATGACGACCTCGTCGTTGCATTTGTCGCTGTTCACGTCGAAACGCACGCTGCCCTCGACCAGCGCCACTTCGACCAGCTGGTCGCTGTTGTAGGCCCGCATGTTGAATTTGGTGCCGAGGACTTCGACCTCGACGTCGCCGGCCGAAATGACGAAGGGATGCCGCTTGTCGTGCATGACTTCGGCGTAGACCTCGCCGTCCACGAAGATTTTGCGCTGGCGGCCGTTGAAGTGGGTCGGATAGGTTACGCGGGTGCCGGAGTTGAGCCACAGGAGCGTTCCGTCGGCAAGGCGCAGTTCGCTGCGCTGGCCCGCCGGCACGAGCACCTCCTCCCATTCGGGAGTGTGCGCGGTCTTGGTGTAGAGGAGCGAGACGGCGATCAGCAGCGGGACGATCAGCACGGCGGCGATCCGCTGCGTCCACCGGACGACGGTCGTCAGACGGCGCGGTGCGGTGCGCGCCGGAACGGAATGGCCGATGCGGCGGCAGAACTCTTCGAACGCCGCCTGCGCCAGTGCGGGGTTTTCGCTCCGTACCTCGTCGAGCAGGGTGCCGAGCAGCCGGTCGGCTTCGGACGAATTGCCGTTGTCGGCGAACCATTGCTGGAGACGGACCTCCTCGCCGTCGTTGCAGCGGCCGTAGAAGTAGTCCCGGACTTTATCTAATGTCGGTTTGTTCATCTCTTCATGCGTTTTATCGGCAGCCCGATGCTGCCGGTTACTACATAAAGAACAAACGAAAGCCCCGCACTACGTAATGGGGCCGGAAGATTTATCGGGGAAATTTCAGGGCAGGATGTCCAGAAAGACGATGATGGCCGGAATGATGTTGAGGTATTTGCGCAGCTCCTTCAGCGCCAGCTCAAGATGCTTGTCCACGGTGCGTACCGACAAGTTCAGCTGTTCGGCGATCTCCCGGCTCGGCATGTGCTCGAAACGCGACATGCGGAAAATCTGCTGCCGCTGCGGGGGCATCTTTCCGACGATGGTCTCGACCTGCTCGGCGGTCTCCGCCAGATCGAGCTTCTCCTCGATTTCGTTTCTCGGAGGCTGAATTCCCCCCCCCTTGCTTTCGGCCTGCGCGATAGCCTCCTTAAGTGTGGTGAACGTGCGGCTCTTGGTGCGGAAGTAGTTGTATATCTCGTGTTTGGCCAGTACGAAAAGGTAGTTGCGTATGGATTTGGCCGCATCCAGCCTTTCGCGGTTCAGCCATACTTTCATGAAGATATTCTGCGTGATGTCCTCCGCCACGACGGTCTCCTTGGTCATGCCCTTGATGAAGGCGAAGAACGTCGGGTAGTATTTGTGGAACAGCACCTCGTAACCCGCGATGTCGCCGCGGATGAGCTGCCTGAGCAGCTCCTCTTCATGCGGATCACCACTGACGAAGGATTTATAGACGGATTCTTTCATTGTCGGGACTACGTTCCGGAAACAGCATGTCTTTTCCTGCAACACTCGGATCTGCTCTGAAGAAAGAGGGTGGGTGCGGAAGATGCTATGACGAAGATAAGCATAATCTTTCGAAAAACAAGCGGCAATCCGGGGAATTAACACCCCGGTCGCCGAATTTTAACGGCGCTGCAACAATTCCCTGAAGATACCTATTTTTATATATAAAAGGCCGCGGGAGCGCGCAGTGCGGGGCGGTTTATCGGGCGGTCTCTTGGTCGAAGACCGCATCGAAGGCCGCGCGCAGACGGGCTTCGTCGCGGATCAGCGCCCGCAGCTCCTCCTGTTTGCGGGCGTTGTCCGATTCGGGAATCCAGAGCCGGAGGTAACCGCCTTCGGCGTACTTTTTCCGCAGGTGTGCAAGACAGCGTTCGAAGTGTCCCTCGCGGTCGAGTGCGGGGCAGTGGGACAGACCGTACTGCACCGTACGGCGGAGCACGGTCGCGGGGTCGATGCAGCGGTCGGCCTCGGCGACGATGCGTCCGTAGATCGTGCGGGGAGCATGGTCGGACGAGGCCCGGTGGTCCTCGACGGCGTCGCGCATGACGGCCAGTTGCTCTGCGGTGAACCAGCGCCGCAGCTCCGTGTCGGCGAGCAGGATTTCGCCCGAATGGATGTGGTGCAGCTCCCGGCCGCGGGCCAGCCCCGTGTCGTGATAGGCGGCGACGGCGTAGATCATGTCCGCATCGACGTCGTAATGCCGCGCCAGATCGAGACTCTGGGCGATGACCGTGCGGACGTGGTCCGTGCCGTGCGCCGCGTCGAAGGATTCGTAACGGGGGATGATCTCCGTTTCGATATGGTTTTTCAGCTCTTCGGATGGTTGCATGGTGCAAAAATAAGCATTTGGCGGGAAGTGCGGCATCGGAAAGATATTAAAAATTTTTAGTTTTGTTCGGGCTTTTCATTATCTTTGCAACGGTAAAGTTAGGGAAAATGAAGTCGGAAGCGGAATTGAAGGCTGTCACGCAGTTCGTTGCGGAGTATGCCACCCGGCTGATGGGGTCCGGAGTGCATACCTCGCGTGTGGTGCGCAATACGAAACGTCTGGGCGAGGCGCTCGGCGTGCGCGTCATGGTGTCGGCCTTTCAGAAGGTGGTGACCTTCTCGGTTTACGACGACGAGAGCGGACGGGTTTACAGCGAGGTGGCGGACATTCCGCCGCTGCCGATCAGCTTCGAGCTGAACTCGGAGCTAAGCGCCCTGAGCTGGGACGCCTGCGACCTTCGCCTGCCCCTTGCCGAGATTCGGCGCCGCTACGACGAGATTGTCGCCCGGCCGCGTCTGGACCCGATTTTCACACTGATTCTCGTCGGACTGGCCAACGCATCCTTCTGCCGGCTTTTCGGCGGGGAGTGGTGTGCGGTAGGCATCGTCTTTACCGCCACGCTGCTCGGATTCTACCTCAAGCAGCGGATGCAGGCCAAGGGATTCAATCACTATGTCATCTTCATCGCGTCGGCCTTCGCGGCTTCGATGTACGCTTCGGTGGCGATGATTTTCGATACGACTTCGGAGGTCGCCATTGCCACGAGCGTGCTTTACCTGATTCCGGGGGTGCCGCTTATCAACGGCGTGATCGACATCGTCGAGGGGCATGTGTTGAACGGTATCGCCCGCCTGACGTCGGCGCTGATGCTGATCGTCTGCATCGCCGTCGGATTGTCATGTACCCTGATGATCGTTAAAAACGGATTGCTATGACGCTGCTCGCCATTCTTTCGGACGGATTTTTCGCCGCGGTGGCGGCCGTCGGATTCGGAGCCGTGTCCGATCCTCCGATGCGGGCCTTTCCGGCGATCGCCCTGCTGGCCGCCGTGGGGCATGCCCTGCGTTTCTGCCTGATGGACACAGGCGTGGATATCGCTTCGGCGTCGCTGTGCGCTTCGGTGGCGATCGGTATCGGAAGCCTGCTGCTGGGTGGCCGCATCCACTGCCCGATGACGGTGCTGTTCATCCCCGCGCTGCTGCCGATGATCCCCGGCATGTATGCCTACAAGACGGTCTTTTCGATGATTATGTTCATGCAGAATCTCGACGATCCCTCCGCCGCGGGGTATCTGGCGGCCATCGTCCGCAACGGATTCGTTACCTTCAGCGTGATTTTCATGCTGGCCGCGGGAGCCGCCGCGCCGATTTTCCTCTTCAACAAACGCGCACATTCGCTGACACGCAATAAAAAACAGATTCGCAGCTGATTATGGAACTCTTTTGGCAAACTATCGCAGACTACAATACGATGACTTGGCCCGTGCAGGCGCTCATCGTGCTGGCGGCCGTCGTCCTGACGACGCGTCTCTATTTGCGCCCGACGCACCGGGTGAAAACCGCAATGAAATGTTTTCTGGCGTTTCTCAATGCGTGGATCGCCGTCGCCTATTACCTCGTGTCGTGCGATGCGCGGGCTTACAGCGGAGTCATGGCGTTTTTCTGGGGCGTCATGGCCGCCGTGTGGATTTATGACGCGGTCGTCGGTTACACGACGTTCGAACGGACGTACAAACACGACAAATTCGCTTTTGTGCTCTACCTGATGCCGTTCCTCTATCCGCTGATATCCCATCTGCGGGGACTGGATTTCCCGATGACCACTTCGCCCGTCATGCCCTGCACGGCGGCGATCTTCACCATCGGACTGATGCTCTCGTTCTCGAAGCGGATCAATCTGTTCGTCGTGCTGTTTCTGTGTCATTGGTCGCTGATCGGCTTTTCGAAGGTTTACTTTTTCGGCATTCCCGAAGACCTGCTTTTGGCGAGCGCGCTGGTGCCGGCGCTTTATCTCTTTTTCAAGGAGTATATCGATGTCAATTTCCGCCGCAACGCCAAACCCGATCTGCGGGTGATGAATATGCTGCTTCTGGCGATGTGTTCGGGACTCGGCGTCTTTTTTGCCGCGACCATCTGGCAGCAGTTCGTCGGAATGGCCGGATAATGCCGGCCGCCCGAACGTCTTCACCGGACCGGGGATAAAAAAATCCCTCCTTACCAAAGGAGGGATTTGGGGAGGAGTGTCGGAATGGCCGGTAGGAGCTGTCCCGCCGACATCCGGTTATTTCGCGTACGAAACGGCGCGGGTTTCGCGGATGACGGTGATCTTCACCTGACCGGGATAGGTCATTTCGTCCTGAATCTTCTTGGCTATATCGTGCGAGAGTCCTTCCGATTCCTGATCCGAAAGTTTGTCGGCTCCGACGATCACGCGCAGTTCGCGGCCGGCCTGAATGGCATAGGTCTTGACGACGCCGGGGTATGACAAGGCGATGTCCTCCATCTCTTTCAGACGCTTGATGTAGCTCTCGACCACCTCGCGGCGTGCGCCGGGGCGTGCGCCCGAAATGGCGTCGCAGACCTGAATGATCGGTGCGATCAGCGAGGTCATCTCCACCTCGTCGTGGTGGGCGCCGATGGCGTTGCAGACTTCGGGTTTCTCCTTGTATTTCTCGGCGAGTTTCATGCCGATGATTGCGTGCGGCAGTTCCGGTTCGTCGTCGGGCACCTTGCCGATGTCGTGCAGCAGGCCTGCGCGGCGGGCGATTTTGGGATTCAAACCCAGCTCGGCGGCCATGATGCCTGCGAGGTTCGCCGTTTCGCGGGCGTGCTGCAGCAGGTTCTGGCCGTAGGACGAACGGTATTTCATTTTGCCGATCATGCGGATCAGTTCGGGATGCAGGCCATGGATGCCCAAGTCGATCGTGGTGCGTTTGCCGACCTCGACGATCTCCTCCTCGATCTGTTTCTGGACTTTGGCCACCACCTCTTCGATACGGGCCGGATGGATGCGGCCGTCGGTCACCAGCTGGTGGAGCGCCAGACGTGCGATTTCACGGCGCACGGGGTCGAAACCGCTCAGGATAATGGCTTCGGGCGTGTCGTCCACGATGATTTCGATGCCGGTCGCGGCTTCCAGCGCACGGATGTTGCGACCTTCGCGGCCGATGATGCGGCCCTTGACCTCGTCGCTTTCGATGTTGAATACCGTCACGGCGTTTTCGATCGCCGTCTCGGTCGCCACGCGCTGGATCGACGCTACGATGATGCGCTTGGCCTCTTTGGTGGCGGTCATCTTCGCCTCTTCGATGGTCTCGTTTATGTAGCCGGCGGCTTCGGTCTTGGCCTCGGCCTTCATGTTTTCGATCAGGATGTTCTTGGCCTCCTCCGAGCTTAGGCCCGAAATCTGCTCCAGACGGACGTTCTGCTCGCGCATCATCTGATCGACCTCCTCTTTCTTGTGTTCGAGGATTTGCAGCTGGTTCTGCATCTGCTCCTTCAGCCGGTCGTTTTCGCGGAGTTTGTTCTCCAGATCGCGCTGCTGGTTCTGCAGGTTGTTCTCGATCTGCTTGGCCCGCTGTTCGCTCTGCGCGATCTTCTGGTTGCGTTCGTTGACCTGCCGGTCGTATTCGCTCTTAAGCTGTATGAACTTCTCTTTTGCCTGCAGGATCCGCTCCTTTTTGATCATCTCGCCTTCGGCCTCGGCCTCCTTCAGGGCGGCTTCGCGGCGCTTGCGGATCGAGTTCTTGGTCACGAGGTTCGTAACGACCACGTAGATCCCGATCGCCGCAATGGCTGAGATGCAGGCAACTAAAATAGTGGTATACATGATTTTGTTGCTGTTTTGAGTTGTTATTTATAAAGGGTTTGTTGTTGCATAAAAAAACCGCATAGGATTCCTTAGTCTTGTTTGACGAATCTGCAAGATAAGTCACGTGTGGGGGCTCCGACAATCGCAATCGTCCAACGGTACGCCGCAGCATACACCCCGAAGGGTTAAGGCCTGATTTTGAAGCGCCGTGAGTTGCCCCAATTTAAAAAGTGTTCAGTTTCGCAAAGCTGTAAGGAATCTATGCGGGTAGATTTTTTCCTTCGTATGTTAAAGAACGCTGTTCCGGTTTCAGGGCGCCGTTACGCGCTCCTGCATGTCGTTTATCCTTTCAGGGCGTTGAGGTAGGCGTCTATCTCTTCCCCTAAGTGTCCCAGCCGTTTCAGGTCTTCGTCGCCCAGTTCGCGGCTCTGCCGCATGTCGACGTTCGCAATGGCGAATTTCAGCGCCGCCATAGACAGATAGTCCTGATCCGTCCAGTTCTTGAAGTTGTTTTGTTTTATCGCGGCGAGGTAACTGTTCACCTCCCGTTCGGCCAGACGGTACATCTCCTCTTTTTCGCTGTCGATATTGAGCGAATAGCTTTTGCCTGCCAGTTTGAGTGTTATCGCCTGTTGTGCCATTGTTCTCGTTTCGTTTTTCTTGCTGCCTCCTGTGCGTCCTGCGGCCTTCCGGAGCCTCTGCCGTAACGGTGGTGTCCCCTCCCGCTGCGGCTTTGCTATTCGGGCCTTCCGAGCAGCGCGATGCACTTGTCCACCTCCCGCATAAGACGGTTGACGCGGGCCCGCGCTTTGTCCCGGTTACGGCTTCCGCCCGCCAGCCCTTCTGTCAGTTGCATGCGTGACAATTCTCCGTCGAGTTCGCGGATCCGCTCCTGCAGGGTGCGGTTTTCGGCTTTCAGGCTGTCGCGCTGCGCCGTCAGTTCCGCACATTGATCCGACAACCGTTTGTGGTCGTCCATGAGCTGCCGGATGCGGTTCTCGATATTTGTTATCACACTTTTTTCGGCCATCGGGTCACGGGTAAAGTCCGTTTTACATCTCAAAGGTATGAAAAGGAACGCTAAAAAGCAAATTTTATTTCCCGGCGGCCCGGCCGTAGAGGTCGTAGTCGGCGGCGGAATCGATGCGAACGTCGTAGAAACGACCGCGCAGAAGCCGCTTTTCCGATGCCGGAATCAGGATTTCCTGATCCACTTCGGGCGAGTCGTACTGCGTGCGTCCCACGTAGTAATCGCCCTGCCGCGAGTCGATCAGCACCCGCTCGGTCCGGCCGACGCGGCGCAGGTTGTTTTCGAGCGATATTTCGTTCTGAAGCGCCATGATCCGTTCGACGCGCTGCTGTTTGACCTCCTCCGGAACGTTGTCCTGCAATTTCTGCGCCGAATAGGTGCCTTCCTCCTCCGAATAGGCGAAGACCCCCAGCCGCTCGAAGCGTACGTCGCGCACGAACTGTTCCAGCTCGGCGAAATCGGCCTGCGTCTCGCCGGGATAGCCGACCAAGAGCGTGGTGCGCAGCGCCAGATCGGGGATGGCTCCGCGCAGGCGGCCGATCAGCGCATAGGCGTCGGCTTTGGTGTGGCGCCGCTGCATGGCCGAAAGCTGGGCGTCGGAGATGTGCTGGAACGGAATGTCGAGGTACTTGCAGATTTTGGGTTCCGAGGCCATGACTTCGATCACCTCGTCGGGGAATGCCGTGGGGTAGGCGTAGTGCAGGCGTATCCACTCGATGCCTCCGATGCGGCAGAGCCGGCGAAGCAGTTCGGCCAGCATCCGCCGGCCGTAGAGGTCGAGCCCGTAGTAGGTCGTATCCTGCGCGATCACGATCAGCTCCTTCACGCCGCCGGCCGCGAGTTTGCGGGCCTCATCTTCGAGTCTCTCCATCGGGACGGAGACGTGTCCTCCGCGGATGAGCGGAATGGCGCAGTAGCCGCATTTCCAGTTGCAGCCCTCGGAGATTTTCAGGTAGGCGTAATGTTTGGGCGTGGTCAGGTGCCGCTCGGTCTCCAGCGCCGGGTCTTCGGCCGCGCCCAGCGCCCGGACGATGCCGTCCCACGTGCGGGCGCCGAAGAATTCGTCCACTTCGGGCAGTTCGGCACGCAGCTCGTCGGCATAGCGTTCCGAGAGACAGCCGACGACGAACAGCCGTTCGATCTTGCCGGCGTTTTTGGCCGCGGCCGCCTGCAGGATCATGTCGATCGACTCCTGCTTGGCGTCGCCGATGAATCCGCAGGTGTTGATCACGACGACCTTGGCGTCGGTGCGGTCGCTGTCGAAGAGCACTTCGTAACCCGCCGCGGCGAGCCGGGCCATCAGGTGCTCGCTGTCCACGGTGTTTTTCGAACAGCCCAGCGTTATGACGTTGATTTTTTTCATGCGTTTCGTATTTCCTCCGCAAAGGTATGGATTATTCCCGGATTTATCGCAAAAAGAGCGGCGCACTTTCGGTGCGCCGCTGCTGCAGGGAGTCGGTGGGATACTACCACATCACATGGATGCCGTATGCTTCGATGCCGTTGCCGAGCGAGGTCGAAGCGACGTCGACATAGCCCCAGAAGCGCGAGTCGGCCAGCATGAAGATCGTATAGGCCGGGCCTTTCACGACTTCGTGGACCTGAATCGCCTCGTTGGTATTCGCGGCTGCGGACTGCAGCGCGCCGAGCAGGTCGTTTTTCACGGTGCCGATCATCAGCAGGTTCTGCTTCTTGTAGTGGAGTCCGCTCAGCACGCCGTTCTTGCCGCCGAAAGCGTTGATCTGGTCGGCATTTTCGAAACGCGCTGTGTTGAAGCTGATGGCGAACGATACGTTGGTCGTGCCCGTGACGTTGCCGTCCTCGTCCTTGTCGGTGCGGGTGCCGTTGAGCGTCGGTGCGAAACCGGTGACGTAGCATCCCGAACCGGAGGGAGTGCCCTTGACCTCGGTCGTGGGACCGTTGAAATAGAGCATGCTGCCCTGATAGGAGCTTTTGTTGGCGATACGGTTGAATGCAAACGCCGTCCAGCGCTTGGTGTTGAGGGCCGTCTGCATCGTTTTGGGCAGGTTGGCGCCGTCGGCGCGGTCCAGCACCGTCAGCCACGACTTGCCGCGGCCTTCGAGCGTATTGACCATGTAGTTGTCGATGGCGGCGTAATCCGCATCGCTGCCGGCCAGCGCTCCGTCGGTCAGGCGGGTTACGAACTGAATCTCGGCATTGAACTTGTCCGAAGGGGGAGCGATCGTCTCTCCCGACTTGTACTCGTCCAGACCGTTGTCGCAGCCCGTGAAGACCGGGGCGGCAAGGGCGAGCGCCAGAAAAATGGATAAATATCTCTTCGTGTTTTTCATCTCTGTACTTTTTTAGCTGTTTGATACGCGCTTAATTCTTCAGTACGGCCGTGCCTGCGATGGGGTAGTGGTCCGAAATGACATTGAGCCGGTCGCCCTTGACGACTTTGTAGTCGCTGCAGCTCCATTTGCCCTGCGGGAAGCTGATGAAGTAGTCCAACTTGCTGTAACCGCCGAACGTGCCGTCGTTGTTGCAGAGCCGGGTGCCCGTCTTCTCATATTCGCGGATTGCGCTGGAGCTGGGGCCGCAGTTCATATCGCCCATGATCAGCACGGGGATGTTTTCGGCAACAGCCGGGGCGATCGCGTGTTCGATGACCTCTTTGGCCTGACCCAAGCAGGTCTCGTCGCCGCCGAAAGCGTCGAGGTGGGTGCAGACGATGCGCACCTTCACCCCTTCGGGTTTGGAGTCGGTCGGAACCAGAATGTCGGCCCAGCCCGCCGAACGCTGGTCGGCGCCGGTGTACATGCCCAGCAGTACCGAAGCCGAATTGACGATCGGGTATTTCGACAGAATGCCGTTGCCGTAGGCGCCGTTGTCCTTGTTGTAGGAGAAGACGAAGAACGGGAACATGCCGAGCGACTGTGCGCATTCGGTCAGCTTCTCGACCGAACTCATGCGTCCGGTCGCGGTTTCGAACTCGTTGAAGCAGACGATGTCGGGGTTTTCAGCCTTGATCTTTTCCATGGCCTCGGCGATTTCGAAATAGACTGCATTGGAGTTGTCGTCGTATTCGAACGACTTGATGTTCCACTCCATGCACTTCAGCTTGACGTCCTGTGCCTGTGCCGACGCGGCCGGGAGCATCATGCAGAGCAGTGCGCCTGCTCCGAGGATATATTTGTTGATTTTCATAATCGTTTCTGTTCTTAAATATGGTTTAATAACCCTTGTTCTGCTTCAGGTAGACCGTGCCGGTGAATGCCCGCTGCGGAATGGGGAACACCTTGTTGTAAGTCGGATTGAAGGTGCGGCCCGGATAAACTTCCACCTCTTCGGCAACGATCTGGCCGTTGACCTTCTTCGAAATGACGCTATACAGCGGCTTGGCGTAGGTCGTCGTGGCGATGCCCCAGCGGACTACGTCGATGTGGCGGCTGGGCTGGAACTCGAAGGCCAGCTCGCAGCGGCGCTCGTTCATCAGCTGGGCCTTGGTGGCCTGACTGTTCTGCGGCAGACCTGCGCGGTCGCGGATCTGGTTGAGCAGCTGTTTGGCTTCGGCGTCGCCTTCGCCTTTGGTCCAGATCAGGGCTTCGGCCTTCATCAGCATCACGTCGGCATAGCGCAGCAGGCAGCAGTTGAGCGAGTTCCAGAGTTTGTCGCGCAGCGCGGACACCTCTTTGCCCTTGCAGTCGGCGCCTTCCCACGGGGAGATGAACTTGCGGCAGATCAGACCTGCCGATACGTGGCCGGTCGTGTAGTCCGAGACGCTTCCGTCGGTGTTGTAACCGCCGAAGGTGATGTCACGGCCTACGAATTTGACGTGCTGGCCCGGATAGAGGATCGTTACGTCGCGGCGCTGGTCGCCCTCTTCGAACGCGTCCCACAAATTCTTGCTCGGCGTGAAATACCCCCACGTGTTGTAGAGGCCCCAGCCTGCGTTGACGAAAGTTACGCCGTGGTAGCGGGCGCCGTTGGTATAGTCGCCTTCCAGCGAGAAGATGTACTCCTTGGAGTGGTTCTGCTCCTTGCGCCAGAGGTTGGCGTACGAGTTGAGCTTGTTCGACGGATCAATGTAGAGTTCGCGTTTGTCCGAACCGGTAAGTGCCATGATCTTGTTGCACATCTCCAGTACGATGTCGTAGTACTTCGCGTCGTACTGCGCTGCATAGAGGGCTGCGCGGGCTGCGTATCCCCAAGCTGCGGCCTTGTGCGGAAGTCCGATCTGCGAGGCGTCGAGCTGCGAAAGGTAGGGAAGCATCTCGCCTGCCGTGCGCATGTCGGAGATGATCTGGTCGTAGTTCTGCAGTACGTGCGCCGGACGCGGGGAGTCGATTTCGGCGGCGGGAGTCGTGTCGAGGATGATCGGAATGCCGCCGTTGGTGTCGTCGCCGTAGTAGGGGACCATCCAGAGCATCGAGAAACCGCGGAAGAAATAGGCGGTGCCTACGGCTTGGCTTTTGTATCCCTGATCCAGTTTCATGTCGGGGACCATCTTGATGATGTTGTTGGCCTTGGCGACATTCTGGTACATCACCTCCCAAACACGCGAGACGTCGTTGTCGTTGGACGGCGACATGCGGAATTCGCGGATTTCATCGACCGACGGACGGGCGCGGCCGATCAGTATGTTGTCGCTGGCGCATTCGAGCCACATATGGCCGCGGCCGCAGATCTCCTCGCTCCAATAGGGCGAGACGAAGTGGTAAAGGGCGTAGATAGCTTGGTCTACATCCTCTTTGGTCTTCCAAGTGGCGTCTTTGCCGTAAGGCTCCCGGTCGAGGAAATCGGAACAACCCGAAAGGCAGAAAGCGCTTATGGCCAGACAGAGGCTGAATATGGTTTTTTTCATGGTCGTAGTTGTTAGAAGTTGATGTTTACACCGAAGTTAAAGAAGCGCGACGTGGGATAGATACCGCTGTCGAGACCGTAGTTGCCTACTTCGGGGTCGGTGCCGGAGTAGCCGGTGATGGTGGCCACGTTGTCGATGCTCAGATAGACGCGGACCGAACCCTTCTCCATGCCGATGTGGCGGCTGATATGCTTGGGCAGCGTGTAACCCAGCGTGATGTTCTTCAGACGCAGGTAGTCGCCCTTTTCGAGGAAGATGTCCGAGAATTTGATGTAGTTGCCGTTGCTGTCGCCGCTCAGACCCAGACGCGGATACTTGCTGTCCATCGGCCTGAAGTCCCAAGTGTTGTAGACGTCGGTGGTCAGGTTGCCCATATCCTGACGGCCGTTCATTCCCAGCTGCTTCGTTCCGTTGTAGATGTAGTTGCCCGCAACGCCTTGGAACATGAAGCTGAAATCGAAGCCCTTCCAGTCGAACGAACCGCCGAACGAGAAAGTCTGTTTGGGAGTGTAGCTGCCGGTCAGTACGCGGTCGTCGTCGTTGATTACGCCGTCGCCGTTGGTGTCGATGAAGCGCAGGTCGCCGACCTTGGCGTTGGGCTGCAGCATCTTGACCTCGCCGGTTTCGGAATCCTTGCTGATGTGGCGGTCGATCTCGTCCTGCGAGCGGAAGATGCCGTCCGTGCGGTAGATATAGTAGGAATACCACGGATGACCTTTGCCGGAGTAGAGAATCTCGGTGCTGTTGATCGTGGGGTTCTTGTGCCTTACGAGGGGCTGGGGGCCGTAATCCTCTACATAACCCTTGTTGGTCGAGAAAGTGCCCCAGACATTGTAGTTGAACTTGCCTTGTGCGGCGCTGTTCCGATAGGATACGGAGAACTCCCATCCCTTGTTGATTACGTGGCCCATATTACCTAGCGGCGCATTTTCTACACCCATCTGCGGCGGAATCGTGAGGTAATCGACGAGGTCCTTCGTTTCCTTGTTGTAATAATCGACGCTGACTTCGAGCGTGTTGTGGAGCATTGTCAGGTCCAGACCGGCACTGGTCTGTACGGTGGTCTCCCAGCGTGCGTCCGTATTGGGGATGGTCGCCAGATAGGTTCCGTAATGGGTCGTGCCGCCGATAAGCGAACCGTCCGGGTAGATGGAGAGCGGAATGCTGGTCGGGTTGGGCAGGTTGTAGAGGTCTACGTTGCCGACCTTACCCCAGCCTGCACGGAATTTCACGAGGTCGAAGACCTTGTTGAGACCTGCATTCTGGAAGAATTTCTCCGAGGAGAGTTTCCACGATCCCGAAATGGCCGGGAACCAGTCGTAGTTCTTTGCTGCGGGCAGTTTCGACGATGCGTCGCGGCGGATGCTTCCGGTGAGGAAATAGCGGTCGTCGAACGAATAGCCGAGACGGGCGAGGAACGAGACCATCGAGTAGTCTACCAGATCCTCGTTCGGGTTCTTGGTCCATGAGCCTGCGGCGCCCCATACCAGATTGTGGTCGTCGTTGGAGCCGTAGCCCTGCGTGCGGAAGTCGCGGTAGCGGAATTTCTTGTAGTCGGTGGTGAAACCCGCCATGGCGCTGATGTGGTGGCGTCCGAATACCTGTGCGTACGTAGCCGTCGTTTCCCAAAGATAGTGGAAGTTGTTGTAGTTGAACTGCTCGCGGCTCGAAGTGCTCGATCCGCCCGGCACGTCGATGACGGGCGAGAATTCGTCCTCCTCGCGCATGTCGAGGTCGGCCGTGAACTCCGATTTCAGGGTCAGCGACGTGATCGGCTTGATTTCCAGCGAGGTGGTCGAGAATATCTTGGTGCGCGGGTAGCGGCGGTGCATGGTTTCGAGCTGGGCGACGGGGTTCACGATGTTGGGACCCTCGACACCGCTGGCCATGTCGGCCGACGAAGCGATACCGCCCCATTTCGGTTTGCCGTCGTCTCCGTAGACGATGTTGCCGTTTGCGTCGCGGTCATAAACCGATGCGGAAGCGGGGAACCACATGGCGCCGTAGATGGGACCCGTGTGCGAGGTGCTGATGTTGCCCTGTCCGTTGGAGTATTCGAAGTTTACGCGCTCCGACAATTTCAGCCATTTGACCGGCTTGAATTCCGTATGGAGTTTCGCACCCAGCGCTTGGCTCCATGTGTTGAGCAGGGTGCCTTCCTTTTTGTCGTAGGTTACCGAGAGGATCGACGAGAGCGTCTCGCTGCCGCCGGTAATCGACACGGCATAGTGCTGCGTCAGACCCGTGCGGAAGATTTCGTCGAGCCAGTCGGTGCGGGTGACGTTGGCGCCTGCATAGACCTGCGGGTTGGCCAGATTGGGCAGCGAGCTGCCCGGCGAGTTCTCGACGGCCTTGCCCCAGACGTCGCAGAACTGCTGCGCGTTGAGCATCGTCGGGAGGTTCATGGCGCGTTCGAAGCCGACCGATACGTTGACGTTGACGCGGGTTTTACCGGCCTGTGCCTGACGTGTGGTGATCAGAATTACACCGCTCGAACCTACCGAAGCACCGTAGATGGCGGCAGAGGCGGCATCTTTCAGGATGGTGATCGTCTCGATATCTTCGGCCATGTAGGGAGCGCCGGGGACACCGTCCACAACGACCAGCACGCCGTCGCCCGAAGTCGGGCCGATATTGTCGCGGCTGTATGCGGCGCTCTTGTCCGTGCCGTCGTCGTTGCCCTTCGAGCCGCGGCCGCGGACGGTGAACGACGCTTTCTGCAGCGGGTCGCCCGACTGCTGGATCGTAACGCCCGGCATGCGGCCCTGCAGGAGGGTTCCGAGGTCGGCGGCGCGGCTGCGGGCCGCGTCGTCCACTTTGACGGTGGAGACGGCCATCGAGAGGTCCTCTTTACGCTGCGAGCCGTAACCGATGGCAACGACTTCGCCGATCATCGTGGCGTCTTCTTCCATCGTGACGTTGATTTCCGTGCGGTTCATGACGGCCAGCGACTGCGGTTTGTAGCCGATGAACGAAAAGTCGATCACGCCGTCCGGTTTCACGGAAATCTGGTAGCGGCCGTCGGCATCGGTGGTGACGCCGTTGGTCGTGCCCTTTTCTATGACCGAAGCGCCGATGAGCGGAGTCTGGCTGCTGTCGGTCAGCTGTCCGGACACCGTGACCCGATCCTGCGCATGGGCCGGAAGAATGAGTATGCTCAGCAGCAGACTCATCAGAAGAAAGCGGACGAGGCCCCTGTTCTTCTCCGAAGTTGTCAAATTCATTTTCATAGAGTTAAGGTTAATATTAATAGTAATTGTGTAGAGAGGCTCGGTAATTCTCGGTTTTGGCAGATATTTATTGAAATATTTTAAAAATAGGCGCGGTTTTGGTGCCGATTTGCAGTATGTGCAAAATCGATATTCAAAATTATGTATCTGTAAATTGTTGGTGGGCGTGGTTTGCGTATTTGAATCCTCAAATTGCGTATAATTGACTGCCGCGCCGGAAAAAACCGGACGATACATATATACAAAAAAGCTCCGGACTCTGTTGGGGAGTCCGGAGCGCGGATGTCTGTGCTTTTAATATATAGGTGTCGTTCCGATATGGCCGTCCGCCTATTGTGCGGAACCGCCGGCGGCCCGTCAGCTTTGGCCGGAGCCGTCGCCGAAGAGCGCCTTGACGAACTCTTTGCGGTCGAATATGCGCAGTTGGTCGATGCCTTCTCCGATGCCGATGTAACGGACCGGGATGTGGAACTGGTCGCTGATGCCGATTACCACGCCGCCTTTGGCCGTGCCGTCGAGTTTGGTGATGGTGAGCGAAGTGACCTGCGTCGCCTGCGTGAACTGCCGGGCCTGCTCGAAAGCGTTCTGTCCGGTCGAGCCGTCCAGCACGAGCATCACCTCGTGCGGCGCGCCGGGGATCACCTTGCCCATGACGTTGCTGATTTTGGTCAGTTCGTTCATCAGGTTGATCTTGTTGTGCAGACGGCCCGCCGTGTCGATCAGCACCACGTCGGCGTTGTTGGCCTTGGCCGAGGTCAGCGTGTCGAACGCCACCGAAGCCGGGTCGGAGCCCATCTCCTGACGGATCATCGTGGCTCCCGCACGGTCGGCCCAGACCTTGAGCTGGTCGATGGCGGCGGCGCGGAACGTGTCGGCGGCGCCGATCCAGACCTTTTGTCCGGCTTTGGTGAGCTGGGCCGCGAGTTTGCCGATGGTCGTGGTCTTTCCGGCGCCGTTGACGCCCACGACCATCACCACGTAAGGTTCGCCCTCTTTGGCGTCGAGTCCGAAATGCTTTTCGGAGCCGTGCGACTCCTCCATCAGCGCGGTTACCTCTTCGCGCAGAATGGACTGCAGCTCGGAGGTGCCCATATACTTGTCGCGCGCCACGCGCTCTTCGATGCCCCGGATGATTTTGACGGTGGTTTCCACGCCTACGTCCGACGAGATCAGCACCTCTTCCAAGTCGTCCAGTACGTCGGCATCGACCGTCGAACGGCCTGCGACGGCGCGGGCGAGCTTCGAGAAAAGTCCCGTCTTGGTCTTCTCCAACCCGGCGTTAAGCTCTTCCTGCTGCTGTTTGCGCTCTTCGGAAGCCTGCGCGGCGGAGTTGTCCTGCTTCTTTTTGAAAATATCGAAAAATGCCATGTCTAATATCTCTATATCCGTACAAAGATAATAAGAATGTTTGGAAAAAAACGTTATATTTGCACTATATACATTTTCAACGATGATGAAAAAAACGATTCTGCTGCTTGTGGCAGCGCTTTGCGGCGTATTGACGGCCGCGGCTCAGGACCTGATCGTCAAGACCGATGCGACGAAGGTCGAGGCCAAAGTAACCGAAATAACACCCGATGCGGTACGGTATAAACGTTTCTCCAATCCCGACGGACCGACCTATGTGCTGCCTGTCGCCGATATCGACTACATTCAGTATGCCAACGGCGAAAAGGAGCGCTTCCGGGCTGCCGAAACCGTGCCTGCGGTGCCGCTGACCCCTGCGACGCCGGTCGGTGAGGCTCCGGTCGCAGCGGCTCCCGCTGCGCAGGCGCCTGTTCAGCAGGCTGCGCCGGTGCAGTATGTGGCCAAGGAGTATCAGATCGGCGAGTTCTACGACCAGAACGGCGTCAAGGGCGTGGTCTGCATGCTGACGGAGGACCGTCGGCACGGACTGATTATTTCGCTCGACGAGATATACCTGCCGTGGAGCGAATTCCGGAAGCCCGACCTGCGGGTTGCGGGCGCCGACGACCGGATCGACGGCATGGGAAATATGGAGAAGGTCGCCGCCTATATCGCCGAAAACAACCTTTCGTGGGATGATTTTCCGGCTTTCAAGTGGTGCCGCGACAAGGGCGAGGGCTGGTACCTGCCGGCCATCGACGAACTGCTGACCATCGGACACAACTACAACGGCGGCACGCGCATACATTCCAACCGTCAGGCCCGCAACCGTTTCAACGACGCGCTCAAGGATAACGGCGGCAAGCGCATGGACCGTCTGGTCTACTATTTCTCCTCGACCGAGAAGGACGAGAAGGAAGCCTATACGACCCATACGGGCATCGAACCTCCCTATGTGATCGAGATTCCCAAGTATAACAAATTCCTCGTGCGGGCGGTGCGGAAGTTCTGAAGCAGGAGTGTTGAGCATACGACAAACGGTGCGTCCCCCAAGGACGCACCGTTTGTCGTATCCGAAGAATTTGCAATCGGCTATTTGTGGGCCAGATCGTGAATCAGTTTTCTCATGTGCTGTTGGAATTTATGCACCGGGTGGATTTCCCGGATGTATTCAACAGCCTTGCAGGATAGTTCTTTGCGCAGTCCCTCGTTTTCTATCAGCTCTTCGATGGCGCTGGTGAAGAGCGGCACTTTGTCGAAGCCGTCGCCGAGTACGGGACCGGTGTAGCGTCCGAATTTCGAAGTCAGATCTTCCGGATTGCGGCAGCTGACCAGCAGTGTGCCGTAGGCCAAAGCTTCCAGAAACGTGATCGGCAGCGCTTCGTGGATGGAGGTGTTGACCAATATTTTGGCTTCGCGGATATATTTCATTTTTTCTTCGCCTTCGACGTGTCCGACGAAATGAAGGTTCGGGATGTCGCGGTATCCGGCCATGATGCTCTCGTTCTGGGATTTTTCCCGGAAAGTCTGGCCCAGCATGAAGAATTCGTATTGCGGAAGTTGCTTCGCGATTTCGCAGAAAAGCCAGCCCCGCTTGATGGATTCGATGCGTCCGATGAAGAGGATATGGTTCTTTTTGGGGTAGCTCTCCGGGTCGAATCCGTAGTCGATGTCGATGGGGTTGGGCATATAGGCAATAGGAGCGTCTCCCGGAAGCCGGTACAGCTCTATCGCCTTGTCGTTGAGAAAATATCCCTGAGAAACGAATGTAACCAGTCCTTTGCCGTAAAGTTTGTTCACGCTGTCGTAGAGGCTCGAACTCCAGTAGGAATTTTCGGGAAACAGTTTTACGGTCTGTATTTCCAGCCATTCGCTCCACGGGCGAGGATCCTGTATCCAGTGGATGATCGGTTTGCTGCGACGTTCGTATTTGAGAATATTGTGTGTCAGTTCGACTGTAAGATAGATGTCGTATTTTTTCTTTTTCAGCCACTGCCGGGCAAAAAAGCGTCCGGGAGGGACAATTACCTTGCGGTTGTCGACTTTTTCTGTCAACGCATTGGGGGCGAACTTCCACCGGTGTTTGTTCGAGAGTAAAACTTCCACCGAGATGTTCGTATCGGGCAGGTATCGGGCGATATAATTGCGTGCCAGAAACCCGTAGCCTCCGTATGCCGTGCCGCAGGCTCCGAAATATTCATCGACGATCAGGGCAACCTTGACTCTGCTGGGGTATACGTCGATGCCTGCCGCTTTCTTTAATGTGCGCACTATTCGGCTTCGGACGAACTCCGAGCGGAATTTTCTGTAAGGCGTGAGCCGCAGGTATGCAAAATAGCGGGATGCCATGGTGTTGGGGCATCTGCGTTCGGTGGACCATGGTTTGACGTCCCCGTTGTAGTGGATGATGACCGGATCTTTTACCGTATGGAATTTGTCGTCAGTGGCGGTGTAGTTGTAAATGCCGGGAAGCTCTTTGATTTTGCCGCCTCTGAAAGTCGTATTTATCACATCCTGATCCTGATATTCGAACTGCGTTCCTTTCTGGGTCGCAGTCTGCAGGAGCTGGTCCGCCGCCTGATCTTTGCGCATCTGCTCCAAATTCATCAGAATGACGCCTGCGTTTATGTAAAGTTCCGCTTGTGACATTCCGAGCCGATATTTGTAACTGATTTGCTCGATCCAGCTGTCTTTGACGCCCGCGCAGTAGTATCCGTCGAGAGAAGTCTCCCACAACGGGCGCAGAGGACCGTTTACGACCAAATCCGAATCGAGGTACAATATCCGGTCGAGTTCCGGCAGCAGTTCCGGCAGCAGGAACCTGTAATAGGTGTGGTGTGTGATATAGCTGATGTTGAGCCGCAGCTTTTTCAGGGCGCTGTCTTCGACGATTATGAACGAGAGCCGGTTGCCGTCGCCGTAACGCCGGACCGTTTGTTCAAATAATTGTCTGTTCCGATCGGAAAAATAATCGGTGAATATGTAGATGTCCAGAAATTCCGATTTGTTGTTTTCCAGAGCCGAGGCCATTGCTACACAGCAATGTTGGGCGTAAGAGTCGTTGACCGTAAAAGCTATGGCGATCCGTTGAGATTCCTGCATTGTTTTTAGTCGAGAATGTTGTTGTTTCAAAGGTAGGAATTTTTCAGCGGATAACAAGCGGTCTTTCCCATAATTGATTTTGCGCACTTGCGGAAGGGGCGTTTCCCTTGATGCAGGATTCGCGGTCTGATCGTGCGCCGACCGCTCTGACCGGGCGATGGTCGCGCTTGCGCGTCTCTTCTGAGACACACAAAGGGCACCCTGTCGGATGCCCTTTGTATTTAAGATCGCTCTTAAAATACTTATTTCTTCTCCTCGAAGAATTCTTTGACTTGGTCGTTGGGGATGATGCCTTCCTTGAACATGTAAGCACCGGTTTTGTCCGACTTGACCATCTTGATGCACTTCGTAAAGTTCTTACCCGTGCCGGTTTTCAGTGTTGCGACTACTTTCTTTGCCATAGAGCTTCAAAACTATTTAATTTCACGGTGAACGGTGACCTTTTTCAGAAACGGGTTGTACTTCTTGCGCTCCAGACGGTCGGGGGTGTTCTTCTTGTTTTTTGTCGTGATGTAACGGGACATTCCCGGAACTCCGCTCTCTTTCTGTTCGGTGCATTCGAGGATGACCTGAACTCTGTTGCCTTTCTTTGCCATTTGTTACTTCGGTGTTTTAGTAAACGGACTTAGGTGCGGCAGCCTCGCGCAGAGCGACTGCAAGACCCTTCTTGTTGATTGTTTTCATGCCGGCAGCCGATACCTTCAGGGTAATCCAGCGGCCCTCCTGCTCAGACCAGAAACGCTTGGTTTTCAGATTGGGACTGAATTTGCGTTTGGTCTTGTGGTGCGAGTGCGAGACGTTGTTGCCCACGATCGCCACCTTGCCTGTGATTTCGCAAACTTTCATTTTTGTTTTCGATAATATTAATATTATTCCCGTAAGGGAGTGCAAATATAAGGAAAAAATGAGAACTAAAGATTAAGTTGCCCGATTAATTTTTAATGTTGAATGTTATCGTTTTGATAGTCAGTGTTTAAACGATTGGAATCGTGAGCGTGAAACGCGCCCCTTCCGTGTAGGAAGTGTCGAGTTCGACCCCGCCGCCCAATGCGCCGGCGATCAGCCGGCAGACGGCCAAGCCCAGTCCCATGCCCTGCGAGAACGGGTCGAGTTTGACGAAACGGTCGAAGATGCGGTCCGCTTCTGCGGCGGGGATGCCCGGTCCGCGGTCCGTGACCGTGAAGGCGATCCGCTTTTTGTGCGAGATCAGGGTGTAGGCGAGCGTGATCCGGCCGTCGGGGGCGAAGCGTGCTGCGTTGCGCAGCAGTTCGGTCAGGGCCTTGGAGAGCAGCAGGCAGGAGGTGTTGACCGGAAGTTGTGCGCATTCGGGTTCGAAGCGGATGTCGAGTTTGCGGAGGCTGTAGTCCCTGACGGTCTGAATGCACTGCATGCAGCAGACGTTGATGTCCACCGGACCCAATGCGGGCGGGGTGTCGGAGGATTCGAGGCCCGCGATATAGAGCACGTCGTCCACGAGCTTCTGGAGGTAGCCGCTGTTTTCCCGGATGATTTCGATGTAGGACTGACGCTCTTCGTCGTCCGCGTCCGGGGCCGCGGCCAGCTCGGCGAAACCTACGATGGAATTGAGCGGGGTGTTGATCTCGTGCGTGATGTTGCGGATGAAGACGCCCTTCATCCGGCTGCTCGCCTCCGCGGCCCGTTTGGCGTGCGCCAGACGGCGGTTCATGCGCGCCGTGAAGAGGAGGAAGAGAACCGTCAGCAGCAGGATGAGGCTCAGCGCCGCGATGCCCAGCTGCGTGCGGTGCAGGCGTACTTCCTGCGTCTGCCGCCGCAGCTCCGCCTTTTCGACGTCGAGACGGCTGACGTCGAGCAGCGTGGCGAATTCGCCGAGGGTCCTTTCGTTGTCGTCGCCGACCTTTTTGCGGTAGAGGTCGAGGTAGTGTTTCTGACTTTTGTAGGCGGCTTCGTAGTTGCCGGTTTCGGCATAGGCTTCCGCACGGGTTTGGAACAGTTTGTAGAAATAGGTTTCGCTGTGCCCGGTCTCTTTGAACAGACCGATCAGTTTGTCGAGCGTGGCCAGCGCCTTGCCGAATTCATGTTCGGCGAGATCGATGGCAAGCTGCGCTTCGGTGAGGCTGGCCGTCGTAAGGTATCCGCCGTGTCCCTGCCGGATCCGGTCGAACAGCGTGCGGGCTTCGGCGCTCCGGCCGGTCCGGCTGTAGAGAATCACCTGCTTGAGTTTCAGCGGCCAGATGTATTCGGGCAGGGTGAGCCGCGCCTTGCCTTTTTCGAGCTCTTCGGCGGCTTCTTCGTACCGTCCGGTGTCGATGAGGACGGTGGCCAGCTCGGAATAGAGAATAGGCAGCGAGAATTTGCTGAGGTTGTTCTCTTCGATGAAGCCGATCGCCTTGCGGTAGTAGTCGGCGGCGCTCTCCTTGAGACCGCGGGTCCGGTAGATGTGGCCCAGCTGCTTGTAGGCTTCGGCGATGGCGGGTTTGTAGTCGTCCTGCTCGGCCTGCGCCATGTAACGCTCCAGTTCGTATTGCGCCAGCGTGTATTGCCCGTGCTTCGTGTAGTAGAGAATCAGCCGCGACCAAGTGAAAAAATAGTAGGTCGGCTGGTCGTTGGCGCGCGCGAAGGCCTGCACGCGGGGAATCCACGCCTTGAGGGAGTCCGGTTCGTTGTTGAAGTAATAGTGGTCGGCCTTGAACGAGAGGGCGACGGCCTGCATGCGGATGTCGTTTTTTTCGCCCGCCAGCCGGAACAGCGTGTCGGCCTTGAGCAGGACGACCGAATCGCGGATGTTGTTGTTGCACCAGCGGTAATAGGCGTAAAGCGTGCTGTCTACGTTTTTGTAGGTTTCGGTCTGCGCGTGGCCGGACGGAATCCGGATAAACAGCATCAATAAAAGCAGGGCTTTTTTCATTAGTTTTTGGACTGAATAGTTGCAAAGATATGTAAATATCTGCTGTAAAACAAACTATTCGGTCTTTTGAGAGGGCTATTCGGCTTTATTCGATGCCTGCAGTTCCTTTTCGAGCAGTTCGATGGCGGCCGTTCCGGCTTTCCGGATGACGGCGTTGCGGCTGCCGCCGGCGCGGATCAGGAGGGTGGTGGTGCGCAGCGGGGAGCTGACGGCGATCCACACCGAGCCGACGGGGTATTCGGGCGTCCCGCCCGTGGGGCCTGCTATACCGGTGGTGGCGACGGCGTAGTGCGAATTCGAAGCCCGGCGCACGCCTTCGGCCATCTGGCGGACGACCTGCTCGCTGACGGCGCCGTAGCGGGCGATCGTGTCGCAGCTGATTTGCAGGATCTCCTGTTTGGCGTCGAGGCTGTAGGCCACGACGCCGCATTTGAAGTAGGCCGAAGCGCCGGGCAGGGCCGTGAAGCGCGCGGCGATCGTGCCGCCCGTACAGCTTTCGGCGACGGCCAGCGTCTGGATGCGGTCGGTCAGGATGCGGTGCACCCGTTTTTCCGGAGCGTGGCTGCTGCAGGCGGTCAGCGAGAGCATAAGCGCGGTTGCGGTTGAGAGCAGAATTTTATTCATCGGGGCGTCGTTTTATTTTCCGTTGAGTTCGTCGCGCAGCAGACCGAGGGCGAAGGCGCCGGCGCGGTCGATGATCTGTCCGCGGTCGGAGCCGCACTGTTTGAGCAGGGCGACCGTGCGGCGGGGACCTGCGACGGCGATCCATACCGTGCCGACGGGCTTTTCGGCCGTGCCGCCAGCGGGGCCTGCGATGCCGGTGGTGGAGACGGCGTAGTCGGCGCCGCTGATGCGGCGCGCCCCTTCGGCCATCTGGCGGGCGACCTGTTCGCTGACGGCGCCGTAACGGGTGAGCGTGTCGGGATCGACGCCCAATACGGTCTGCTTCGACGCGTTGCTGTACGAAACCACGCCGCAGAGGAAGTAGGCCGAAGCGCCCGGCATGGCCGTAAAGCGCGCGGCGATGGTGCCGCCCGTGCAGCTCTCGGCCGTGGCGAGGGTCTGTCGCCGTTCGGTGAGCAGCTGGTGTATCAGCTCCTGCATGGTGGCCGTTTCGTAGCCGATGATGTTGTGGGGAATGATTCTGCGCAGCGCTTCGAACTGCCGTTCGATCTCCTTCGATACGCTTTCTCCCTCGACCTCGTAGGCCGACAGCCGGAGCCGCACGGCGCCCGGATTGGGCAGGTAGGCCAGCTTCAGGTAGGGCGGCAGGGCGTTTTCCCATGCTTCGATCGCTTTGGCGAGCATCGATTCGGGCAGTCCGGCGGTGATCATCGTGCGGTGTACGATCTGGCGCAGTTCGAAGTGCGCCTTGAGCCGCGGCATGACCTCGTCCTGCATCAGATGCTCCATTTCGTAGGGTACGCCCGGCAGCGAGACGACCACTTTGCCGCCGCGTTCGAACCACATGCCCGGCGCCGTGCCGTGCGCGTTGAACAGCACCGTGCAGCAGGCCGGAACCATGGCTTGGCCGCGGTTGAGTTCGTTGAATTCGATGCCCCGCTCTTCGAGCATCCGTTTTACATGGTCGGAGACGGCTTGGTTCAGGATGAGTTCGCTGCCGAACATTTCGGCCAGCGTCTTTTTGGTGATGTCGTCCTTGGTGGGGCCGAGTCCGCCGGTGATGATTGCGATGTCCGACAGGCCGAGGGCGCGTTCCACGCACCCGACGATCTGCGCGCTGTCATCGCCGATCGAGACTTTTTCATGCACGACGATGCCTGCGGCGTTGAGGTGGCGGGCGATGGATACGGAATTGGTATCCACGATCTGGCCGATGAGGATTTCATCGCCGATAGTGATGATCGTTGCTTTCATAAGCGGTGTTTTTGACTCAGGACTCCGGCTGTTCGGAGTCGGGACCGGATTGCGCCGGAGTTCGGGATTCCGCAGGCGCCGGTTCGGCGTTTTCGGGAGCCGGAGCTGTTGCGGCGGGCTGGGGCGTGTGTTTTGCGGGGAGTTGCTGCGCTGCGGGTTTTGCTGTTGTTTTTTCCGCTGCCGCCCTTTCCGCTGCCGCCCTTTCCGCTGCCGCCCGCTCCGCCGCTGCTTTCGCTTCGGCGTCGGCGACGAGGGCGCGGCAGATGTCGCGCACCAGTCCGGGACCGTTGTAGATATAGCCGGTGTAGAGCTGCAGCAGGTCGGCTCCGGCGTCGAGCATTGCTTTCGCGTCGTCGGGGGTCATGATGCCGCCCACGCCGATGATCGGAAAATTGCCGCCCGAACGGGTATGGATGCGGCGCACGACCTCCACGGCCCGCTGCGTGAGCGGCGCGCCGCTCAGCCGGCCGCTGCCGATCTTGTCGAGCGTCGTGCGGCTGGTGTGCAGCCCTTCGCGGTTGTGCGTGCCATTGGTCGCCACGATGCCGTCGAGAGGCGTTTCGAGCAGAATGTCGCTGATTTCGTCGATCACGGCGTCCGGCATGTCGGGCGATACCTTGAGCATGATCGGACGGTATTGGTTTTGTCCCCGGCGGAAGTCGAACAGCGGGTCGAGAATCCGCAGGATATGTGCGCGCGTATGGGTCGCGCCTTCGCGGCACGAGTTGTCGCAGCTGATGTTCACGGTGAAGTAATCTGCGTACTGGTAGAGGTTGCGGAAGAGTTTGAGATAGTCGGCCGCGGCGTTTTCGGTGGGGGTCGCAGTGTTGCGGCCGATGTTGCAGCCGACGATGAATCCTTCGTGGGGCCGGCGCAGGTGCTGGATGGTTTTTTCGAGACCGCGGTTCGAAAGCCCGATGCGGTTGATGATCGCCTCGTCCTTCGGGAGCCGGAAGACGCGGGGGCGGGGATTGCCCGCCTGCGGACGCGGCGTCACGGTGCCGACCTCGACGAATCCGAAGCCGAGGGCCGCCAGTTCGCGGAACGCCTCGCCGTTGCGGTCGAAACCTGCGGCCAGCCCGACGGGGTTGGCGAATTTGATGCCGAAGACCTCGCGTTCGAGCGCGGGGTGTTCCACGGCGTAACACTTGCGGAGCAGCCACCGTCCGCCGGGAATCAGCCCGATGGCGCGCAGCAGTATCAATACGGCGCGGTGCGCCCGCTCGATGGTGAGCGAGAAGAGGATGGGCTTTATGATGCTACGGTACATGATCTCAAGTGGCGGTTTCGCTTATGGCCGCAAAGGTACTAAAAAAGAATTGATTTCGCTAAAAGTATTCGCGGCGGTAGCGGTAATGGTCGCGCATCGGCTCGAAATCCTCCGGCCGGGCCTTCAGGCCGCGGCTCTGGGCCTCGATGTCGAACGCGCCCCCGATGGTCGTGCAAAGCTCCTGCCACGAGATCGGCCGGGGCGTCGAAGGGGCGGCCTGAGGCGGGTACCATCCGGCGAGGGGCAGGCCGAAGAAACGGGCCAGCGTATCGACCGACATGGCCGTGGCATTGGCTTTGCCCTGCTCGGAATAGCCCGCGATGTGCGGCGTGGCAAGCAGTGTGCGGGCGAGCAGCCGGCGGTCGATGGCGGGTTCGTGCTCCCAGACGTCGAGTACGCAGGCAAGGCCGCTTCGCAGCAGGGCCGCGCCGTCCACGACCTCGCCGCGCGAGGAGTTCAGGATTACGGCGCCGGGTTTCATCCGTGCGAAAAGGGCGTCGCCGGCCATGCGGCGCGTCGTGTCGTCGAGCGGCGTGTGGAACGTCAGGATGTCGGCTTGGCGGGCGACCTCTTCCAGCGGCAGGAAGCCGCAGTGTTCGCGCGCCTCGCGCGGCGGGTCGCAGCAGAGGACCCGGAAACCCCACGTTTCGGCATATTCCTTTACGAGCGATCCGACGTGTCCCACGCCGACGACGCCCAGCGTACGCCCGGCGGGCTGCCAGCCCTGCGTGCGGGCGAGGTGGGCCAGCACCGCTCCCGCCCATTGGAGTACGCCTCTGGCGTTGCAGCCGGCGGCCGTGCAGACGCGGATGCCGTGCGCCGCGCACCACGCCGTGTCGATGTGGTCGAAACCGATGGTCGCCGTGGCGATCAGACGGACGCGGGAGCCGCCGAGCAGCCGCTTGTCGCAGCGGGTGCGCGTGCGGATAAGGAGGGCGTCGGCGTCGCGCACCTCCTCCGGCGCGATTTCCGCCCCCGGAAGATAACGCACCTCGGCCCACGGTTCGAGGACCCCCTGCAGGAAGGGTATGGCGCTGTCGGCGATGATTTTCATGGCTGATGGCTTTTTCCTGATTTCTACTCTTTACGGGAAGCAAATATAGGGAAAAATTAAAATTTTTGTACCTTTGACATTTAAAACGGATCTTATGGAACAGAAAACGTTCGATCCCGACGGGGTCGGTGTGGATAACGGGACCTATTTCGGGCTGCCTTTCGAACCGGAGACGGCCGAGCTGGTGATCGTCTCGGCGCCTTGGGACGTGACGGTATCCTATGGGGCGGGGACGGCTTACGCCCCCGATGCCATTATCGAGGCCTCGACGCAGCTCGATTTCCACGAACCGCTGGCTCCCGGCGCATGGCGCCGCGGCATCGCCACGGCCGACGTGGACTATTCGCTGCTGGACGAATCGCAGCGCCTGCGCGGCGATGCGGCGAAGGTGATCGACCACCTCGAAGGGGGCGGCAGTCCTGAGGACGACTATGTGGTGCGCAAAATCTGCCGCGTGAACGAAGGGTGTGCGGCCATGAACGCCAATATCGGGGCGCAGGCCGCGCGCTGGCTCGATGCGGGAAAACTCGTCGGGCTGGTCGGCGGCGACCATTCGACGCCTTACGGCCTGATCCGCGCGCTCGGCGAGCGGCATGCGGAGTTCGGAATCCTGCATATCGACGCCCACTGCGACCTGAGGGACGCCTACGAGGGGTTCGAGTTTTCGCACGCTTCGATCATGTTCAACGTGCTGCGCGACGTGCCTGCGGTGACGAAGATCGCCCAAGTCGCCGTGCGCGACTTCAGCGAGCGGGAGGCGGCGCTGGCCGCGTCGTCGGGCCGTGTCGTCCTGTTCGACGATCTGTCGCTGACGGCCGCCGGGTTCCGCGGCGAAACGTGGGATGCGCAGTGTCTGCGTATCGTCGAGACGCTTCCGCAGGAGGTCTACGTGAGTTTCGACATCGACGGACTCTCCTACGAGAACTGTCCCCACACGGGGACTCCCGTCGCGGGCGGACTGGGTTTCAACCAAGCCGTCTGGCTGCTGGACACCCTCGTGCGTTCGGGCCGCCGCATCGTCGGGTTCGACGTGGTGGAGGTCACTCCGGCCCGCGAGGAGCGGATCGACGCCATAACGGGCGCACGGGTATTGTGGAAGTTGTGTAATTTAACTTTAAAATCAAACGTTCGATAAATGCGACTATTTTCGATGTACCGCTGGGTGCGCGAGCGCCACATGATCGGTATACGCGGCCGTAATTTCATGGAGGCCCCTTGGGCCGGGGGCATCGTGCTGCTCGGATGCGTGATCATCGCCATGCTGCTGGCCAATCTGCCTGCGACTTCGCTCTATTACCGTCATCTGCTGGAGACCGACCTCTCGCTGATGGTGCATAGCCCCGACGGGCTGATCGACTGGGTGTTCCCGCGCGGGATGACCGTCGAGAAACTGATCAACGACGGCCTGATGGTGATTTTCTTCTTCGCTGTGGGGCTTGAGATAAAACGCGAGATCGTCTGCGGACAGCTTTCGTCGGCCAAAAAGGCCCTCCTCCCGGTGCTGGCCGCGGCGGGCGGCATGCTCTTCCCGGCGATCATCTTCACCGCCTTCAACCACGGTACGATGGCCGCCAACGGCTGGGGTATTCCGACCGCCACCGACATTGCCTTCGCCATCGGCATCCTCTCGATGCTCGGCGACCGGGTCCCCGTGTCGCTCAAGATATTCCTCACGGCGCTGGCTATCGCCGACGACCTCGGAGCCATTCTGGTCATCGCGCTCTTCTACGGCGGGCAGGTGCAGATCGGATGTCTGCTGGCGGCGCTGGTCATCATGCTCGGCGTCTACTTCATGAAGGAGATGGGCGAGAAGCGCATGTTCTTCTATCTGGTGCCGGCCGTGGTGGTGTGGGGGCTGTTCTACTATTCGGGCGTCCACTCGACCATTTCGGGCGTGGCGATGGCCATGCTGATTCCGATGACGCCCCGTTACAGCAAGGAGTATTTCGTGCACAAGATGCGCCATCTGAAGGCGCTGATGCTCGCCGCCGGCACTTCGGGCGAGGATTTCCCCAACGAAAACCACCGGTTCTACCTGCGCCGCATGCGTAATCTCGCGGCCGACTCTGTGGGCATGAGCTACCGGCTGGAGCATGCGCTGGCGCCCTCGGTGACCTTCCTCGTGATGCCGATTTTCGCGCTGGCGAACGCCGGGGTCGAGATCACGTCGCTCGAATACCTCAATATTTTCCATATGTCGCCCGATATCGGATCGGTGGGGATGGGCGTCTTCTTCGGACTGCTCGTGGGAAAGCCGCTGGGCATATTTCTTGCGAGCTGGGGCGCCGTGAAGTCGGGGCTGGCCGAGCTGCCCGAAGGGGCGACGTGGCGCATGCTCTTCGCTGTGGGGTGTCTGGGCGGTATCGGGTTCACGATGTCGCTGTTCGTCGATGCGCTGGCCTACACCGAACCCGACCTGATCGACCGGGGTAAAATCGCGATCCTGATGGGCTCGACGGCCGCCGCCGTCGCGGGCAGCCTGCTGATACTGATTTTTTCGAAAAAACGAACCTGATATGCGTAAGACATTAGTTGTCCTGACGGCCGCGGCGCTGCTGGCCGGGGCCTGCTCCAAAAAGACGGGCGGGGGCGTGAAGCTCAAGACCGACACCGATTCGGTAGCCTATGTGATCGGTATGAACGTGGGCATGAACCTGATGAAGATGGATTCGACGATCAACGTGAACGCCGTATGCGAAGGCATCCGCGACGTGTTCCGCCAAGGGACCAAATTCTCGGCGGCCGACGCCGAGGTTTTCTACCTGCGCTATATGAATTATGCGCTGCCGGAGAAAGCCCGCGCCTACGAGGAGCAGTTCCTGCAGGATATCCTCAAGGCGAACCGCAACTACGCCCGCACCGCATCGGGCGTGACCTATACGGTCGAGGTGCTGGGCGATCAGGAGCAGATACCCGCTTCGGACCGTGACAGCATTGCGCTCCGCTACCTGATCCGCACGGCCGACGGCCGGGACGTCTACTCCTCCTATGAGCGGGGCGATACGCTGCGCACGACGCTCGGCGGCCTGCTCAAGGGCATGAAGGAGAGCGTCAAACTGGTCGGCAGGGGCGGAAAGATCAACGCGTGGATTCCCTCCTCGGCGGCTTACGGTACGGAGGGCGACAAAGAGCTGGGAATTCAGCCGAATACCACGCTGTATTACGAAATCGAGCTTGTCGATGTCGATAAATATGCGAATTGGTCGCGGCGCAGCAATTTACGCCGTTAATTTTAAACCATTATTCCAAATATTTTATAACTTTGCGCGGGTAAACCCCTAACAGGCACAAACGATTAAACATATTTGAAAAACAAAACAATGAAAAAAATTCTTTTTGCAGCGGCACTTGCAGGTGCTGCGTTCATGACCGCCTGCGGCGGCAAGGACGGCGGCGTTCGTATGGGCAGCCTTTCGGATTTCGACTCGCTTTCGTATTCGCTGGGCGCCAATATCGGCTACGGCATGAATCACGAGATGAAGGACATTCCCTTCGATTTCAAGGCCATCGACAAAGGTATCAAGGAAGGTGCCATGGGTAAGGCCGCGCAGGAGCACGACAAGTCGCTCGACATGCTGCGCGAATATTTCATGAGCAAGCGCGGCGAGCGTGCGCAGGAGATCGCGGCCAAGCGTGCCGAGCAGGACAGCATCCGTCTGGCCGGCGGCGACACGACCAAGGTCGAGTATCCCGCAGCCGATCCCGCCATGTTCGAGAGCGAGGAGGAGCGTGCCGAGATTTCGTATGCGTTCGGTAACGACATCGGTTACAACATCAGCCAGAGCGGCATGCCCATTCAGCTTGTATGGATCGGTCAGGCCATGCAGGACGTGCGCGACGGCAAGGCGAAGATGGCCGAGGATGCCGTGAACCAGTATCTGCAGTACTACTTCATGGTGAAGCGTCCGGCCGAGAACGCCGAGGCTTCGAAGGCGTGGCTGGAGAAGATCGAGAAGAAGTCGGGCGTGAAGAAGACCGAGTCGGGCCTGCTTTACAAGGTTACCAAGCAGGGCGACGCTTCGATGATGCCGAAGGATCCGCGCGACGTGGTGAAGGTGCATTACACGGGCCGCACGCGTGAAGGCAAGGTGTTCGACACTTCGAAATTCGCAAACCGCCCGAAAGAGCAGCAGGAGATGATCCGCAAGCAGAATCCCGACGGCTTCAACGAGGACGGCACGCCCAAGGAGGCCGATACGGAGGCCGAATTCCCGCTTAACCGCGTGATCAAGGGTTGGACCGAGGGTCTGCAGCTGGTCGGCAAGGGCGGCACGATTACGCTCTGGATTCCTGCCGATCTGGCTTACGGCGCACGCGGCGCCGGCCGTGACATCGGTCCCAACGAGGCGCTTGAGTTCGAGGTGGAGCTGATCGACGTCGTTCCCTTCGAGGAACCCGCTCCGGCGGATTCGACGGCGACGGCCGAGACTCCGGAGGTGGCCCCCGCAAAATAGGCGGCTGAGATTCCGAATATGACAGGGCGGACCCCGTGCGGGGTCCGCCCTGTTTGTCATTGTGCCGGCATCGGGGGGCGTTCGCTGCGGCCGCTGTTATAATAGGTATGTCATCGGGGTAAAACGGATTCCGTCCGTGACGCGTTCGGCGTCGGTTGCGGTGAATCCCAGTCTGCGGTATATTTCGACGGCATAGGGCGACGAGTTGACGGTGATGCGGGAAACCGCCGGATCGGTGCGGCAGAAGTCGCGTACGGCGTTGAACAAGGCGCGGGCGATGCCCTGCCGGTGACAGGATGCGTCCACGAAGAGCAGGCTGATGTGGCTACGGTTTCTGACCGCGGCGACGCCGGCCAGCGTATCCTGCCGGAATGCTCCCCATAGTTTCAGCGCGCCGGTGCGAAACTGTTCCGTCAGGGCTTCCGGGGCAATGAACCGGTGAAAGACGTCGATGCCTTCCTGCGCGTAATCGGGGGCTTCGAATTCTGCGAAAACGCGGCGGACGAGTGCGGAAGCCGCCGGGATTTCCGCTTCGCGGAGCGGCCGGATGTCGGTTGCAGGCGGGGGTGGCGTGTCGGGAACGGTCGGTTGCATGGCGGTGATTTTGAAATGAAAAAGGCGGCTGGAGATCCCAGCCGCCTTGTATGTTTTCCGTCCGCTTTAGAACGGCAGGTCGTCCACCTCGGCGGGCGACGATGCATAAGAGGGTTCCTCGGCGATGGGCGGCATGTCGGGCATCGGGCCTGCGCCGGGAACTTCGGCCTGTTTGGGCTGGAGGCGCCATGCGCGGATGTCGGTATACCAGCGGCCGTTGTATTCGCGCGACTCGATATTGACCGAGACGGTGTAGGCCGCACCCTCTTTCAGACGGGCCACGTCGTCGGGCTTGTTGAAAAACGTGACGCAGATCTTGCGGGCGAACGAACCTTCGTTCATCTCGAAGACCACGTCCTGACGCTGCCATTCGCCGCGTGCCGACGTTCCTTTTGTCACGGGCATTATTTTGTAAACTGTTCCTTCGAATTCCATGGTGATGCTGTGAATGGATTAATAATCTTATTTTCCGCAAAGGTAACAAAAAATCGGAAGAATCCCTGCACCCGCCGGCAAAATTCCCGCGCAAATTTCTCCGGCGGGGAGCTTCGGGGCGCCGCGATTTTTTGTATTTTGCGTCGCCGGACGGGAAAAACTGCGCAGGCATGTGCCCGGAGAATTCTATGGATGCCGAAATCGGGGATTCCACACGTGCCGATTGGCTGTTCGGTCGGATGTGTCCTGCAAATAAGACAAAAAAGACCTGCATTTCTGCAGATCTTTGATTTTCAGTGGACCCAGAGGGGCATGATCCCACGACCTTCGGATTATGAGTCCGCTGCTCTAACCGACTGAGCTATGGGTCCGTCCGGCGGCTGTGTGCCCAAACCGCGGGCACAAATATAGCAAAACAAATCCGAATTCCCAATATGACGCGGAGATTTTTTAGGTCCGGGCAGGCCGCGGCGGGGGCTTACTGACGGTCGAAAATGTCGTTGAGGACCTTGGCCAGCCGGTAGCCGGCTTTGGCGAGCTGCTCTTCGGCCAGCGGTTTGTATTTCAGGATGAAGTCGTGTCCCAGTTTGTCGCCCGGCTTCACGTCGTAGATGCATTTCGAGTTTGCGGCCGACTCGCGGCCCCAGTCGTAGATGTCGCCGGCGATCGCCGCCCGCTGCTGTTCTTCGGTGTAGCGGTCGAGCAGGAAGGCCAGATCGGAGAAGCTCCACGGGTGGGTCGTCGCTACGATCGGGGTGTCCCAGATCGTGTGGTAGCGGATTTCGCTGCCCTTGAGGACGACGTTGAAGTAGCCGATTTCCTGATTGTCCGGCCAGCGGACGTGTCCGGGGCAGTGCATGTCGCCCAGACAGTGGACGATGACCTGAATGCAGGCCAGCCGCGTGGAGTCGTTCATCTCGTGCATGCGGTTTTTCAGCTGGTCGGCAGCCTGCTCGACGTAATAGAGGCAGTTGGCCAGATATTTGTCGCCGGGCAGCCGGTTGCCGCGGATTACCTCGCCGCTTTCGTCCACCGAGAAGGTGTGGGGCAACATGTGCATGCGGGGACCGTTGGTGGGCGTATAGCCCAGATCGACGAGCATTTGGGGCTTGTAATCGTCCATCCACGAAGCGTAATAGACGATCGAGCGGCCGTCGAGCAGTTTGTCCAGATTGGCTTTGGCCTTTTTCGTCAGGTGTTGCTCGGCCAGACGGGCGACGGCGGCGTGTCCCAGCCTGCCCCATGCGAAGGCGCCCTGAGCGGACGTCAGTGCGGCGAAGGCCGCGATGAGAAGGAGTCTCTTCATGTTTTAAGGTGTTTTGTTGTTTTGTCTCTCCGCCCCTTGCGCGGCGCGGAAGCTTGTCATAATATAATACCGTGCTGCGGGGCGAAACACCTATCCGGCGGCGGGAAATTTTCGGGATATTTTGTCGCGGGCCTTTGGGAGCCTTTCTGCGGGCTGTTTTTATCCGTCCGGCGCGGCCTTCGGCACGGGGCGTTCTCGCTGCGGAGGTAATGCGGAGATAAAAAGTTTCGCGGAAAATCGGGCGGAGTATTGTTTGTTGCAAATAAATTCGTACCTTTGTCCCGCTTAAGCAATCAATTAAAACAAAAACAACGAAATGAAAAAGGGTATTCATCCGGAGAATTATCGTTTGGTGGCGTTCAAGGACATGTCCAACGACCACGTGTTTTTGTGTCGGTCCGCCGTTTCGACAAAAGAGACCATCGAAGTGAACGGCGAAACCTATCCCGTGTATAAGATGGAAATTTCCAACACGTCGCACCCGTTTTACACCGGTAAGATGAAGTTGGTAGACACCGCCGGTCGCGTCGATAAGTTTATGAGCCGTTACGCAAAACGCTACGATAAGAAAGGCGCGAAATAGGCGCTTTCCGCACTGAGAGACAACGGGCTGCACTTGTGTGCGGCCCGTTTGTTTTTGGTGCGGTTTGTTGCAGGGAGAGCTATTTTGCGGTCGAGGGAGTGTCTGCGTGTAGGAACGGTCCTGCGGTCGAGGGCGTGTTTGGCGGTTGTAGAAACGTTTCTGCGGCCGGGGCGCGGATATGCCGGGGAAGGGTCGGCAGGTGCGGCCGGAATTTTCGTTCTGGGGCCGATTTTTTTGCACACGATATCGTTTTTATGTATATATTTGCCGCCGTAAGGCAAACAATGACTTAAACGTTAGAAAGTTATGAAGCATGTAATTGTCATGGCGCTGGGGGCTGCGCTGGCTCTGGCGTCGTGTGTGAGCAAAGGGACGGTCGTCAAGGTCGAGGAGCAGCGCGATTCGCTTTCGGTGGTCGTCAGCGCGAAAGACTCGCTGATCAATGCAGTTTTCGAAGATATCGGCTCCATTTCCGAGAATCTTGCGCTGATCAGGACGCGTGAGAATCTGATCTCGGTGGCAGGCGACGCCGAAGGCGGCCGCCGTCCCGTGGAGGAGATCAACAACGATATCGCCGCCATCGACCGGCTGCTGCGGGAAAACAAAGTCAAGATCGCTTCGCTGCAGAGCGCTGTCGCGCAATTGCGGAAAGCCAATCTGCGTCTCGACGGACTGGAAAAGATGATTCGGGACATGAGCGCGCAGCTTACCGAGAAGAAAAACGAAATTGCCCAGCTGCGGGAGAATCTCACCAAGATGGGCGTCGAGGTGGAGACCCTGACCGAGCAGGTGGCCGTGCGGAGCGAGCAGGTCGAAACCCTGAACACCGAGAAGATCGAACTGGAGAACCAGCTGAATACGGTGTATTACATCGTCGGGACCGAGAAAGAGCTGCGTGAGGCGCAGATCATCAACAAGCAGGGTTTCATCGGGCGTACGCTGACGGTCAATAAGACCGATAATCTGGCCAGTTTTACCAAGTCCGATTCTCGGTTGCTGTCGGAGGTGCCGATCGGGCAGAAAAAGGTTTCGGTCGTGACGACGCATCCCGAAGAGTCGTACGAGTTGGTGACGGATGCCGACAAGGTCGTGCTGAAACTGCTCATCACCGATCCCGTCCGCTTTTGGGAATCGTCTAAGATTCTGATCGTAAGCTATAAATAACGGGCGGAGGGCCGGATGATCCGGCGCCGCGCGGAAATAAGAGAGGCATCCCGGAATATTCCGGGATGCCTCTCTCATTTGGTAAGCGAGTGAGTTCGGCAAGGAAACCGAGATGGGGCGGATAATGGATGTATTTTGTCAGAGACGGGCGGTGTATGGCATGCCGGACATGTTTTTTGATTCGGATCGGAATGGAGACGAACCGTTATTTGCGATGCGCGGTGTTCTGTTTTGTCATTTTTATTTTTTTTACGTACATTTGGACAATAAAAAATATACATAGTTGTAATATGGATTATCAAATCAAACCGCAGTTTGTGGAGGCCGGTTTGAAAGAGAATTGCCCTGCGGATTGTAGTAGCTGTCCTACGTTTCCTGCGCCGTTTCGCCGCATAGGCGATTCGAATTACTGCCGTTTCGCGCAAATTTCTTTTTCAGCAGGAGAAGGGGTGACTTTTCCCGCAGACCGCATGGTGCGCATTCTTTTCGTGATGTCGGGTTCGCTGATGATGGAGCATGGGGATACGGTGCGGCTTGTGACGTCGAAACAATACGTATGTCTGGCGAGGGGCGAACGTTTCGTCACCACGGCGCAGGACGACGCCCATGTCGTCGTGCTTTCGCTGATTCACCGCATCGAGTTCTGCGAACAGGATATCTTCGATAAGGTGATGCCCTACGATACGGTCATCCCGACCGAAGCGGTGCCGCGGCTTTCGATGCATCCTACGATCGAACGCCTGCTCTGCGATCTGTTCGCCGTTCCGGAGCTGAGCGAGTGCGCCCGTTACCACAAAATGAAGGCTACGGAGCTTTTCATGATGATCAAGGTGCTGTATACGCCGACGGAGCATGCTTATTTCTTCCAGTCGATGATTCAGCCGCAGGATAACTTCCGCGTGTTCGTGTGCAACAATTACGACAAGGCGCAGGGCGTGGCGGAGCTGGCCGCGCTTGCGGGCATGAGCCTTTCGGTCTTCAAGCGCCGTTTCGCCGAGCACTTCAACGACAGCGTCTATCATTGGATGATGCGCCAGAAGGCGCTGAAGATCTTTACGGATATCCGCGACGGCGAGGACAGTACGAAGGTGCTGATGAACAAGTATGGATTCCGCCATTATACGCAGTTCAGCCGGTTCTGCAAGAATTACCTGCAGGCGACGCCCGCACAGCTGATCGCATCCATAAAGGAGGGGTAGTAGGGGATTTGTCCCGTACCGTCCGCAGACGGAGAGTATATGCCGGCAGCTTGGGTTTGTTGTCGGATTGTGGAAACGGAGAGGCTGTGGGCTTCTCCGCTTCTTTTTCAGCGCTCCAGCAGGTAGATGTTCAGATCGACGAACTCCCCGTCGGAGAGTTGTTCGCCCCGGACTTCCACCCGGTCGAGCCGGAATCCGAGCCGCTGGGGAATACGGTTGCTGCGGAGATTGCCCGGCGCGCAGCGTATTTCGATGCGTTCCATGCCCATCTCTTCGAAAGCGAGCCGGCAGAGCGCCTGCACGGCGGACGTCATGATTCCCCGGCCCTGAAACTCGCTGCGGAGCCAGTAGCCGATTTCGATGGTGCGCGTCGTGCCGTCCGCCGATTTGAAGCCGATCAGTCCTGCGAACGCATCTCCGCTCCGGATCGTGAAGACCGGGTTTGCCGTGTCGTTCAGCATCCCTGCGACGACCTCCTGCGTCTGCTCCACGCGGTGCGTCGCCGCCACGAACGGGAGCCAGCGTCCGAGGTGTTCGCGCTGGGTGTCTATGGCGCCGAAAATCGCCGGTGCGTCCCCGCTGCACAGCGAACGCAGCGAGAAGTCGTCGAACAGTGGAATCGTTTTCATGGTATATGCCGGTTTTGGCTGCAAAGGTAGTGAAAAATCGGGGAAGCTGTTTTTTTATATATTAAATAGGTGTCGGAGCGTTTTGCACCCGCAGGAACTGCGGTTTCGGAGCGTGCAGGGGCGGAACGGTAATAACCTTGGGTGCGGAGGGTGATATTTTTTGCAGAAGCTGTTGTAAAATATAAAACTTTTCCTATCTTTGCACCCGATTTCACCCCTGTAAAAAAGGCGGTAGACCGACGTTCTTTGAGAAGAGTAAAAAAGTGAAAAATTTATTGGAAATAATTTGGCCGGTAAATTTTTTATGCCTACTTTTGCAATCCAAAACGGTTGATTTTGCCGATGTAGCTCAGTTGGCCAGAGCAGCTGATTTGTAATCAGCTGGTCGGGGGTTCGAATCCCTCCATCGGCTCGGACAGCCGATGCGAGAGAAGCGGAAAGACGAAGGTCTTCCGGAACACGAGCAGCGGCGCAACGAAAGCCTCACGGGAAAGACCCGCGCAAAAAGCGAGCCGATCTTTCAGGGGCAGACAACTTGGGAAGTTACCAGAGTGGCCAAATGGGGCAGACTGTAAATCTGCTGGCTTACGCCTTCGGTGGTTCGAATCCATCACTTCCCACTAAGAAAGAGTGCCGGTTGGAGTTGCAAGATCTTCGGCGGTGTCCGATCGACGGACGGCGCGGAGGAAAGGGTAGACTCTGATACGGTATATTTTTGCGGAAGTAGCTCAGTTGATAGAGCATCAGCCTTCCAAGCTGAGGGTCGCGAGTTTGAGCCTCGTCTTCCGCTCAAGACGCAGAAGCGTGTGATACGGACGTCTCCTATCGGTTGATAGGGGAGTTTGTGTCGCCCGCTCGTTCTGCGAAATGAATTTTTAAAACTTTAAAGCAATTTTTAACAATACTTTAAATACTTAATACTATGGCAAAAGAAAAATTCGACCGTTCGAAACCGCATGTGAACATCGGTACCATCGGACACGTTGACCACGGTAAGACCACCCTTACCGCTGCTATCACGACCGTTCTGGCTAAGAAAGGTCTGTCGGAGCTTCGTTCGTTCGACTCCATCGACAACGCTCCTGAGGAGAAAGAGCGTGGTATCACGATCAATACCTCGCACGTTGAGTACCAGACGGCCAACCGCCACTATGCTCACGTAGACTGCCCCGGACACGCCGACTATGTGAAGAACATGGTTACCGGTGCCGCTCAGATGGACGGTGCCATTCTGGTAGTTGCCGCAACGGACGGCCCGATGCCCCAGACCAACGAGCACGTGCTGCTCGCCCGTCAGGTGAACGTTCCCCGCATCGTTGTTTTCCTGAACAAGTGCGACATGGTGGACGACCCCGAAATGCTCGACCTCGTCGAGATGGAGGTTCGCGACCTGCTTTCGAAATACGAATATGACGGCGACAACGCTCCCGTTATCCGCGGTTCCGCACTCGGCGGCCTGAACGGCGAGCCGGCATGGGAGGACAAGATCATGGAGCTGATGAACGCTGTTGACGAGTATATTCCGATCCCGCAGCGTGAGAACGAGAAGCCGTTCCTGATGCCTGTCGAGGACGTGTTCTCGATCACCGGCCGCGGTACCGTTGTAACGGGCCGTATCGAGACCGGTATCATCCACGTAGGCGATCCCGTCGAGATCGTAGGTCTTGAGGAGAAGACCCTGACTTCGACCTGTACGGGCGTCGAGATGTTCCGCAAGCTGCTCGACGAGGGCGAGGCCGGCGACAACGTAGGTCTGCTGCTCCGCGGTATCGACAAGAAAGAGGTTAAGCGCGGTATGGTAGTCGCTAAACCCGGCTCGATCACCCCGCACACCGAGTTCGAGGCTGAGGTCTACATCCTGAAGAAGGAAGAGGGTGGCCGTCACACGCCGTTCCACAACAACTATCGTCCCCAGTTCTATCTGCGTACGATGGACGTGACCGGTGAGGTTCACCTGCCCGCAGGCGTAGACATGGTTATGCCCGGCGACCACGTGACCATCACCGTGAAGCTGATCTACCCGGTAGCTATCAACGAAGGTCTGCGTTTCGCAATCCGCGAGGGTGGCCGTACGGTAGGTGCAGGTCAGATCCTGAAGATCGTGAAATAATTTTCACAACCCATAGGGAAGCGGTGTTCCGCACCGCTTCCCGCTTTTAGGAGCATAGTTCAAGGGTAGAATAGCGGTCTCCAAAACCGTTGATGGGAGTTCGAATCTCTCTGCTCCTGCCAAAGAGTAAAAGAAAAAAAGTATGTTCAATTACGTTAAAGAATCCTACAACGAGCTTGTAAACAAGGTGACGTGGCCCACGTTTCCCCAGCTCCAAAGCTCTACGATCGTCGTGATGGTGGCTTCGGTCATTTTCGCCATTGTCGTGCTGGCTATGGACCTGACGTTCGAGAACCTGATGGCCGTCATTTACAAGACACTGGGTAATCTTGGCCGTTAATTGTTGCTGAAACGATGAGCGAGATTAAGAAGCAGTGGTATGTCGTCCGGGCTATCGGCGGTAAGGAAAACAAGGTCAAAGAGTATATCGAGGCCGAAATCCGCCATAATAATCTGGAGGAGTACATATCTCAGGTGCTGATTCCCACCGAAAAGGTATACACCATCCGCAACGGAAAGAAAGTCTCCAAGGAGAAGGTTTCTTATCCGGGCTACGTATTGGTGGAGGCCGCGTTTGTAGGTCAGATTCCGATTATAATTCGTAACACTCCCAATGTGTTGGGTTTCCTCGGCGATACCAAGGAAGACAGTCGCAAGATGAATGCCACGCCGCTGCGTCCGCAGGAGGTGGCCCGCATCCTCGGCCGCGTCGACGAGATGAATGCCATGGAGGAGGAGAACGAAATACCATTCTTTGTCGGCGAGACCGTCAAGGTCACCGATGGCCCTTTCTCAAGCTTCCAGGGTACCATCGAGGCCGTCGACAACGAGCGCAAGAAACTCACGGTATCGGTGAAGATATTCGGGCGCAAGACTCCTATGGAGTTGGGTTTCACACAAGTAGAAAAAGAATAATTAACCAAGGAAAACTATGGCAAAAGAGGTTGCTGCATTTATTAAATTGCAGATCAAAGGTGGTGCCGCCAATCCTTCGCCCCCGGTTGGTCCCGCATTGGGTTCTAAGGGAGTCAATATCATGGACTTCTGTAAGCAGTTCAATGCGCGTACCCAGGACAAGGCAGGGAAGGTTCTCCCGGTCATCATCACGGTTTACAGCGATAAGTCGTTCGACTTTGTTGTAAAACAGCCGCCTGTAGCTATTCAGCTCAAGGAAGCAGCCAAAGTGCAGAAGGGTTCCGCACAGCCTAACCGCGACAAGGTCGGTCAGGTGACGTGGGATCAGGTGCGCGAGATCGCTCAGGACAAAATGCCTGACATGAACTGCTTTACCTTAGAGGCTGCTATGCGTATGATCGCTGGTACCGCTCGCAGTATGGGTATCAACGTCGTCGGTGAATTTCCTAATATGTAATCGAAGATGAGCAAGTTGACAAAAAATCAAAAGATCGCCTACGCCAAGGTGGAAGCCAATAAGGCTTACAAGCTCTCGGAGGCTGCCGCTCTTCTGAAGGAGATTACGTTCACGAAATTCGACGCTTCGGTTGATATCGACGTGCGTCTGGGAGTCGATCCCCGCAAGGCCAATCAGATGGTCCGCGGCGTTGTGACGCTGCCCCACGGTACGGGTAAGCAGGTGCGCGTGCTGGTGCTCTGTACTCCTGAGAAGGAGGCTGAGGCTCAGGCTGCCGGCGCCGATTACGTAGGTTTGGACGAGTTTGTTGATAAGATCAAGGGCGGCTGGACCGACGTTGACGTTATCATCTGCACGCCGAACGTAATGGGCAAGGTAGGTGCGCTGGGCCGTATTCTGGGTCCCCGCGGCCTGATGCCTAACCCCAAGACCGGTACGGTTACGATGGAGGTGGGCAAAGCCGTTCAGGAAGTGAAATCGGGTAAGATCGACTTCAAGGTCGACAAATTCGGTATCATTCACACTTCGGTAGGTAAGGTTTCGTTCTCGGCCGAGCAGATCGTGGACAACGCGAAAGAGGTGCTGAACATGATTCTCAAACTGAAACCGGCTGCTGCGAAAGGTTCTTATGTGAAGAGTATTTATCTCTCGACCACGATGAGTCCCGGCTTGCAGATTGATTCCAAATCAGTAGAAACCAAATAAGAAGGAGGAGAGAAGAGATGACAAAGGAAGAAAAACTGGTCGTTATTAACGCCATTGCCGAGCAGCTCCAAGCTTATCCTCACTTCTATATCGCCGACATCGCGGCGCTTGACGCAGAGCAGACCGCTGCCCTGCGCCGCAAGTGCTTCGAAAACGACGTCAAACTGGTAGTCGTGAAGAACACGCTGCTGGGCAAGGCGCTGGAGAAGGTGGAGAAGGCTGACGCTGATCTGGTAAAAGTATTGGAGGGTCCGACCTCGATTATGTTCGCCAACGTTGCGAAGGCTCCTGCGGTCCTGATCAAGGAATTCCGCAAGAAGTCCGACAAACCCGTTCTGAAGGCGGCTTTCGCCGAAGGATGCGTTTACGTGGGCGACGATCAGCTGGACGCTCTGTGTAACATCAAGTCGAAGGAGGAGCTTATCGGCGATATCATCGCACTGCTCCAGTCTCCTGCGAAGAATGTTATTTCTGCATTGCAGGCTAATGCAGGCCAAAAGATTGCGGGCATCGTGAAGACGCTCGAATCGAGAAACAACTAATCACAATCAAGAATTAAACAAAATTTAATAAGCTTACAACTATGGCAGACGTAAAGAAACTTGCTGAAGAACTGGTAAACCTCAAGGTTACCGAGGTAAACGAATTGGCTACCATCCTCAAGGAGGAGTATGGCATTGAACCGGCTGCTGCCGCTGTTGCCGTTGCAGCTCCCGCTGCTGGCGCAGGCGAGGCTGCTGCCGCCGAGAAGTCGACTTTCGACGTGATTCTGAAGACCGCCGGTCAGGCAAAACTTCAGGTTATCAAGGTCGTTAAGGACCTCGCCGGTCTTTCGCTGGGCGACGCTAAAGCTCTCGTTGACGGTGCTCCCAAGGCTGTTAAAGAGGGTGTCTCCAAGGAAGAGGCCGAGTCGATCAAGGCTCAGCTTGAGGAGGCTGGTGCTGAAGTTGAGCTTAAGTAGCATTGCTGCTTAAGTCGTTTCAGACGATTCAGGTATAGGGCTTACCGGCGTGTAAGCTCTATGCCTTTTCTTGGTCTAAAGACTGGAAGTGCCGAGCAGGAGCTGTGTCCACTCTTTGGAAGAAAGGATGCTCCCGGGGCGAAATACGCCTGCAAACGGGGGCATTGGCGGGATAATAAATACCCGGCAACGCGGGGGAGCGTAACCCACCAGAATTACACTTCAACATAATTTGGATTTTACGATGTCCACAGCAAAAACACAACAAAGAATTAGCTTTTCGACAGTCAAGAACCGGGTTCCTTATCCCGATCTGCTGGAGGTACAGCTTAAATCATTCCGGGACTTTTTCCAGATGGACACCACGGCCGAAAATCGTAAAAACGAGGGGCTGTACAAGGTGTTTCAGGAGAATTTCCCCATTACGGATACCCGGAACAATTTCGTTCTGGAGTTCATCGACTACTATATCGACCCGCCGCGCTACTCGATCGAGGAGTGTCTGGAGCGCGGGCTGACGTACAGCGTTCCCCTGAAAGCCAAACTCAAGCTTTACTGCACGGACGACGAGCACGAAGATTTCGGTGTCGTCGTTCAGGATGTGTACTTCGGTACGATTCCCTATATGACCGAACGCGGTACGTTCGTCATCAACGGTGCGGAGCGTGTCATCGTATCCCAGCTGCACCGTTCGCCGGGCGTGTTCTTCGGACAGAGCATGCACACCAACGGCACGAAGCTCTATTCGGCGCGTATCATTCCTTTCAAGGGTTCGTGGATCGAATTTGCAACGGACATCAACAACGTGATGTATGCCTACATCGACCGTAAGAAGAAGCTTCCCGTCACCACGCTGCTGCGCGCCATCGGCTACGAGGCGGACCAGCAGATTCTTGAAATCTTCGATCTGGCGGACGAAGTGAAGGTCACGAAGGCCAACCTCAAGAAGGCCGTGGGCCGCAAGCTCGCCGCACGCGTGCTTTCGACGTGGGTCGAGGACTTCGTGGACGAAGATACGGGCGAGGTGGTTTCCATCGAGCGCAACAACGTTATCGTGGACCGCGAGACGGTCCTCGAAGAGGAACATGTGGACCAGATTCTCGAAAGCGGCGCCAAGACGATCCTCCTGCACAAGGAGAGCCTGTCTGGCATCGACTTCTCGATCATATACAATACCCTGCAGAAAGACCCCTGCAACTCCGAGAAGGAGGCTGTTGTTTACATCTACAGGCAGCTGCGCGCTTCGGAGCCGCCCGATGAGGCGACGGCGCGCGACGTCATCGAGAAGCTGTTCTTCTCGGACAAGCGCTACGACTTGGGCGACGTGGGCCGCTACCGCATCAACAAGAAGCTGGATCTGGATACCGATCCGGCCATTCGTACGTTGACGCGCGAGGACATCATCGCCATTATCAAATACCTGATCCAGCTGATCAACTCCAAGGCCGACGTGGACGATATCGACCACTTGTCGAACCGCCGCGTGCGCACTGTGGGCGAACAGCTGTCGAATCAGTTCTCGGTAGGTTTCGTGCGTATGGCGCGTACGATCCGCGAGCGTATGAACGTGCGTGACAACGAGGTATTTACGCCGGTGGACCTGATCAACGCCAAGACGTTGTCTTCGGTGATCAACTCGTTCTTCGGCACTTCGCAGCTCTCGCAGTTCATGGACCAGATCAACCCGCTGGCCGAAATTACGCACAAGCGCCGTCTGTCGGCCCTCGGCCCCGGCGGTCTGTCGCGTGACCGCGCCGGTTTCGAGGTGCGAGACGTACACTACACGCATTACGGCCGTCTCTGCCCGATCGAGTCGCCGGAAGGCCCGAACATCGGTCTGATTTCGTCGCTCTGCGTTTATGCGAAGATTTCGCCGATGGGATTCATCGAGACTCCCTACCGGAAGGTCGAGAACGGACAGATCGACATGAACAACGACGACATCCGCTACTACTCGGCCGAAGAGGAGGAGGGCAAGATCGTCGCGCAGGCGAACATGCCGATCGACGACGAAGGCCACTTCCTGCAGCCCGACCGTATCAAGGCGCGCGAAGGCGCCGACTTCCCGGTGGTTACCGCCGAGGAGGTGAATCTGATGGACGTGGCTCCGAACCAGATCGCTTCGATCGCCGCGAGCCTTATCCCGTTCCTCGAACACGATGACGCCAACCGCGCCCTGATGGGTTCGAACATGATGCGTCAGGCCGTGCCTCTGGTGACTACGGACGCTCCTATCGTCGGCACGGGCATCGAGAAGGACATGATCTCTGACAGCCGCATCCAGATCGTGGCCGAAGGCGACGGCGAAGTGACTTTCGCCGACGCGACGAAGATACAGATCAGGTACGAGCGTACGGAAGACGAGATTCTGGCGTCGTTCGAGCCGGAAGTGACCACATACGAGCTTCCGCGCTACCGCCGTACCAACCAGAATACTTCCATCACCCTGAAGCCCATCGTACTGACGGGCGACAAGGTCGTGAAGGGACAGATCCTTACCGAAGGCTATTCGACGCAGCACGGCGAGCTGGCTCTGGGCCGCAACCTGAAGGTGGCGTTCATGCCTTGGAAGGGTTACAACTTCGAGGACGCCATCGTGATTTCGGAGCGTATCCAGCGTGAGGACATCTTCACGTCGGTGCACGTCGACGAGTACATCATGGAGGTGCGCGACACCAAGCGCGGTGTCGAGGAGCTGACTTCGGACATTCCGAACGTGAGCGAGGACGCTACCAAGGACCTCGACGCGAACGGTATCATCCGTATCGGCGCCAACGTGCATCCGGGCGACATTCTGATCGGCAAGATCACCCCGAAGGGCGAAAGCGATCCTTCGCCTGAGGAGAAGCTGCTCCGCGCCATCTTTGGCGACAAGGCCGGCGACGTGAAGGACGCCTCGCTCAAGGCGCAGCCTTCGCTGCACGGCGTGGTGATCGACACGAAGCTCTACAGCCGCGCCAACAAGGAGGGCAAGAAGGGCAAGAGCGCCGAGAAGGTGCAGATCGAGAAACTCGACGAGAAGTTCGCAGCCGAGATTGCGGAGCTGACCAAACGGCTGGTGGCCAAGTTGTGGACTCTGCTTCAGGGCAAGACCACGACCGGCGTCACCGACTACTTCGGTGTGGAACTCTATCCCGCAGGCACGAAATTCTCGCAGAAGATGCTGGAGGAGATCGCCCGCAAGACCACGGACGAGAAGACCGGCGTGGTGATGGGGTATCTGAATCTCGGCACCTGCAAGTGGACGGGCGACGCCCACACCGACGCGCTGATCGAAGCTACCATTAACAATTATACCATCGAATGGAAGAAGGCCGACGCCGCCATCAAGCGTGAGAAGTACAACATCACCAACGGCGACGAGCTTCCGCAGACGGGCGTCATTCAGATGGCCAAGGTCTACATCGCCAAGAAGCGCAAGCTCAAGGTGGGCGACAAGATGGCAGGACGCCACGGCAACAAGGGTATCGTAGCCCGTATCGTGCGCGACGAGGACATGCCGTTCCTCGAAGACGGTACGATCGTCGATATCTGTCTGAACCCGCTGGGCGTGCCTTCGCGAATGAACCTCGGACAGATTTACGAGACCGTGCTCGGATGGGCGGGCCGTGAACTGGGCCTGAAGTTCGCAACGCCGATCTTCGACGGTGCGTCGCTCGACCAGATCAACGAGTACACGGCCAAGGCGGGTATTCCGCACAGCGGCCGTACGTACCTCTACGACGGCGGCACGGGCGAAATGTTCGACCAGCCGGCGACGGTGGGCGTGATCTACATGCTCAAGCTCGGCCACATGATCGACGACAAGATGCACGCCCGTTCGATCGGTCCCTACTCGCTCATCACGCAGCAGCCGCTCGGCGGTAAGGCCCAGTTCGGCGGCCAGCGTTTCGGTGAGATGGAGGTTTGGGCGCTCGAAGGCTTCGGCGCCGCCAACATCCTGCAGGAGATCCTGACCATCAAGTCCGACGACGTGATGGGCCGCGCCAAGGCTTACGAGGCGATCGTCAAGGGCGAGAACCTGCCCAAACCGGGTATTCCGGAGGCTATGAACGTGTTGCTGCACGAGCTTCGCGGTCTGGCCCTGTCGGTCAAACTCGAATAAGGTATAATTTGAGGATAAGAAAAACGAAGAACAAATATGTCAATTTCCAAAGACAATAAGACGAACAATGGTTACAGCCGCATTTCGATTGGCTTGGCCTCCCCTGAGGAGATTCTGGCCCAGTCGAGCGGCGAGGTGCTCAAGCCCGAAACCATTAACTATCGTACCTACAAGCCTGAGCGCGACGGTCTGTTCTGCGAACGCATTTTTGGTCCCGTCAAGGACTACGAATGCCATTGCGGCAAGTACAAGCGTATCCGCTACAAGGGTATCGTCTGCGACCGCTGCGGTGTGGAGGTGACCGAGAAGAAGGTGCGCCGCGAGCGTATGGGCCACATTTCGTTGGTCGTGCCCGTGGTTCACATCTGGTACTTCCGTTCGCTGCCCTCGAAGATCGGTTACCTGCTGGGTATTCCGTCTAAGAAGCTGGAGGCGATCATCTATTACGAGCGTTATGTCGTGATCAACGCCGGCGCCGCCGCCGAGCAGGGCATCGAGCGTCTGGCCACGCTTTCGGAGAAGGAGTATCTCGACGTGCTGGCCGCGCTGCCGAAGGGCAATCAGGCGCTGGATGACAGCGATCCCAACAAGTTCGTCGCGCAGATGGGCGCCGAGGCGATCTACACGCTTCTGAAGACCGTGGACCTCGATTCGATGTCTTACGCGCTGCGTCACAAGGCTTCGACCGAGACTTCGCAGCAGCGTAAGAGCGAAGCCCTCAAGTGCCTGAACGTCATCGAGTCGTTCCGCGCGTCGGAGGGTAAGAACAAGCCCGAATGGATGGTGCTGAACGTCATCCCGGTCATTCCGCCCGAACTGCGTCCGCTGGTGCCGCTGGACGGCGGCCGTTTCGCCACGTCGGACCTGAACGACCTTTACCGTCGTGTCATCATCCGCAACAACCGTCTGAAGCGGCTCATCGAGATCAAGGCTCCGGAGGTGATTCTGCGCAATGAGAAGCGCATGCTGCAGGAGGCTGTCGATTCGCTGTTCGACAACTCGCGCAAGAGCAACGCCGTGAAGAACGAGTCGAACCGTCCGCTCAAGTCGCTGTCGGATTCGCTCAAGGGCAAGCAGGGACGTTTCCGTCAGAACCTGCTGGGTAAGCGTGTCGATTATTCGGCCCGTTCGGTCATCGTCGTCGGCCCTGAGCTGAAGATGCACGAGATGGGTATTCCGAAGGACATGGCGGCCGAGCTTTACAAGCCGTTCGTGATCCGCAAGCTCATCGAGCGCGGCATCGTGAAGACGGTGAAATCCGCGAAGAAGATCATCGACCGGAAAGACCCCGTGATCTGGGGTATTCTGGAGAATGTCATAAAGGGACACCCCGTGCTGATGAACCGCGCCCCGACCCTGCACCGTCTGGGTATTCAGGCGTTCCAGCCCAAGCTGATCGAGGGCAAGGCAATGCAGCTCCACCCGCTGGCATGTACGGCGTTCAACGCCGACTTCGACGGCGACCAGATGGCCGTGCACCTGCCGCTGGGCAATGCCGCCATTCTGGAGGCCCAGCTGCTGATGCTCGGTTCGCACAACGTCCTTAACCCGGCCAACGGCGCGCCTATCACCGTGCCGTCGCAGGACATGGTCCTCGGTCTGTACTACATCACCAAACCCCGCAAGGGCGTGAAGGGCGAAGGCCGCGTATTCTACGGTCCTGAGGAGGCTATCATCGCCTACAACGAGCGTCAGGCGGACCTGCACGCCATCGTGAAGTGTCTGGTGGACGACATCGACGAGAACGGCAATCCGATTACCGAATTGAAGGAGACGACCATCGGCCGCATCCTCTTCAATCAGGTGGTGCCCAAGGAGGTCGGTTATATCAACGAAATCCTCACGAAGCGTTCGCTGCGCGACATCATCGCCGTGGTGATGAAGAAGGCCGGCGCCGACAAGGTGGCCGCTTTCCTCGACGATATCAAGCATATGGGTTACCAGATGGCCTTCCGCGGCGGTCTGTCGTTCAACCTCGACGCCGTGATTATCCCCGAAGAGAAGGAGAAACTCGTGCAGGAGGGTTACGAGCGTTCGGACTCCATCATGGAGGACTACAACATGGGTCTGATCACCAACAACGAACGTTACAACCAGATCATCGACGTCTGGACGAACATCAATACCAAGCTCACGAAGGTCGTGATCGACACGCTGATCAAGGACGACGACGGTTTCAACCCGGTATACATGATGCTCGACTCCGGCGCCCGCGGTTCGAAGGAGCAGATTCGTCAGCTGAGCGGTATGCGCGGTCTTATGGCCAAGCCGCAGAAGTCGGGCGTCGAGGGCGGTCAGCAGGTCATCGAGAACCCGATCCTCTCGAACTTCAAGGAGGGACTTTCGGTGCTGGAGTACTTCATTTCGACGCACGGTGCCCGTAAGGGTCTTGCCGATACCGCGCTTAAGACCGCCGACGCAGGTTATCTGACCCGTCGTCTGGTGGACGTTGCGCAGGACGTGATTATCAACGAAGAGGACTGCGGTACGCTCCGCGGCCTGACGGCTACGGCCATCAAGCGCAACGACGACGTCGTGCAGACCCTCTACGACCGCATTCTCGGCCGTACGGCCCTGAACGACGTGATCCATCCGCTTACGGGCGAAGTGATCTGCAAGGCCGGCGAGGAGATTACCGAGTCGATCGCCGAAGCGATCGAGAAGTCGCCGCTGGAGTCGGTCGAGATCCGCTCGGTGCTGACCTGCGAGGCGCGCCGCGGCGTATGCGCCAAATGCTACGGCCGCAACCTTGCCACTGCCCGCATGGTGCAGAAGGGCGAAGTGGTCGGCGTGATCGCCGCTCAGTCGATCGGCGAGCCGGGTACGCAGCTTACGCTCCGTACATTCCACGTCGGCGGTGTGGCCGGCGGTACGGCCGTCGAGACCAATGTCGTTTCGAAATACGAAGGCCGTCTGGAAATCGACGAGCTGCGCACCGTCAAGGGCAAGAACGCCATGGGCGAGGCGATTGACATCGTTATCTCGCGTCAGTCGGAGTTCCGCATCGTCGATCCCAAGACCGAAATCGTTCTTTATACGCACAACCTGCCTTACGGCGCGACGCTCTTCATGGCGGACGGCGCCGAAGTCAAGAAGGGCGACATGATCTGCGAGTGGGACCCCTACAACGCCGTTATTATTTCGGAGTACGAGGGCCGCGCCGTTTACGAAAACATCATCGAGGGCGTTACCTACCGCGATGAGCGCGATGAGCAGACCGGACTTTCGGAGAAGGTGGTCACCGAGTCAAAGGACAAGACCAAGAACCCCGTCATCAAGATCGTCAACAAGGAGGGCGAGGAGGTCAAGCAGTACAACCTGCCCGTTTCGGCCCACGTCGTGGTGAAGGATAACGCCAAGATCAAGGCCGGCGATATCCTGATCAAGATTCCGCGTGCCGTCGGCAAGTCGGGCGGCGACATCACCGGCGGTCTGCCGCGTGTTACCGAGCTGTTCGAAGCCCGCAACCCGTCGAACCCCGCCATCGTTTCGGAAATCGACGGCGAGGTGTCGTTCGGCAAGATCAAGCGCGGTAACCGTGAGATCATCATCACCTCGAAACAGGGCGATATGAAGCGTTACCTCGTGCCCCTGTCGCGTCAGATCATCGTGCAGGAGAACGACTACGTGAAGGCCGGAAGCCCGCTGTCGGACGGCGCCATCACTCCGAGCGACATCCTCAATATCCTCGGCCCGACGAAGGTGCAGGAGTACATCGTCAACGAGGTGCAGGAGGTGTACCGCATGCAGGGTGTGAAGATCAACGACAAGCACTTCGAGGTCATCGTCCGCCAGATGATGAACAAGGTGCGGATCGAGGATCCGGGAGACACCCGTTTCTTCGAGGACCAGACCGTCGACAAGTGGGAGTTCATGGACGTCAACGACGAACTTTACGACAAGGTGGTCGTTACCGACGCCGGCGATTCGACGTCGCTGCAGCCCGGACAGATCGTTTCGCTGCGCAAGCTCCGCGACGAGAATTCGAGCCTTAAGCGCCGCGACATGAAGCCCGTGCAGGTGCGCGATATCATTCCCGCAACCTCGACGCAGGTGCTGCAGGGTATTACCCGCGCCGCGCTGCAGACTTCGAGCTTCATCTCGGCCGCATCGTTCCAAGAGACCACCAAGGTGCTCAACGAAGCTGCCATCCAAGCGAAGGTCGATCCGCTGGAGAACCTCAAGGAGAACGTCATCTGCGGTCATCTGATCCCCGGCGGTACGGGTCTGCGCGAGTACGACAACCTCGTGGTCGGGTCGAAAGCCGAGTTGGAATCGCTTCAGCAGGCGCAGTAAACCTACGTTATATATACGATTCGAAAGAAGCCGTTCCTTCTGGAACGGCTTCTTTTTTACCTTGTCCGGATTTTTTCATTGTCTTTATCACGTCACTGTCCCGATAATTATGCGTAAATCGAAATGGTTCATAATCCCGGCGGCTTGGCTGGCTGTTTTCTTATCGGTCGGATGCGTTGGCCACCCCAAACCGGGTGTTTCGGCGCAAGCGGAGATGACCGCTGACGGAGTTGCTGCGGATAGCTGAAAACCCTGTACGCTGCAGCGAAGCGTGCTTGGCGCTGTTCGAACTTACGGGACCGGCGAAAACCTGCCAAGCAGAGAGCTGGCAGACCGGAACTGCCGAAAAAGAGTGCGAGGAGTGGAGAGGATGCGCAGGCCGGGATGTCGGCGTTGCTGCCCTGTGATACCGCAGGCCGGATCGTTATTTTCATACGATGACGCCGGGCGGCTGACGCGGACCCATGCGAATCCCGGCCCGCAAAAACTGCGGGTTCCTGCCGGGGAGAGCCTGTCCGGGTTATTTTTTGTCGTTGTAACGCTTGGCGAGACCTCCGGTCGATGTTTCGCGGTAGAGACTCGGCAGGTTGTGGCCGGTTTCGTTCATCACCTCCACGACCTTGTCGAAACTGACCATATGCGAACCGTCGGAGAGCGTGGCGTAGGCGTTGGCGTCGAAGGCTCTGGCTGCAGCGATCGCGTTGCGTTCGATGCAGGGGACCTGCACAAGTCCGCAGACGGGGTCGCAGGTCAATCCCAGATGGTGTTCGAGTCCCATCTCCGCGGCGTATTCGATCTGCGCAGGCGTGCCGCCGAACAACTGGCAGGCCGCGGCGGCAGCCATGGCGCAGGCCACGCCGACCTCACCCTGACAGCCGACTTCGGCGCCCGAAATCGAAGCGTTGGTCTTGGCGACGTTGCCGAAGAGTCCCGCCGTGGCCAGCGCCCGCAGGATGCGGATGCGCAGGAAGTTGCGCGAATTGGCCAGATGGTAGAGCACCGCCGGGACGACGCCGCACGAGCCGCACGTCGGGGCCGTTACGACGGTGCCGCCGGAAGCGTTCTCTTCCGAAGTCGCCAGCGCATAGGCGTAAATCTGGGCGCGGGATTTCAGCGAATCGGTGTAGCTCTTCGATTTGACCCAGTAGGTGCTGGCTTTGCGGGCGACTTTAAGCCCTCCGGGCAGTACGCCGTCGTTGTTCAGGCCGCGCTGGATCGTCTCGCACATCACGGTCCATATCTCGTCGAGGTAATCCCAGATTTCGGGACCTTCGCAGTCGGTTACGTATTCCCAGTAAGTCTTGCCTTCGTGGCTGCACCACGCTTTGATCTCGCTGACGGTAGTAAGCGGGTAGATGCTGTGCGGCGTTTCGAGACGCGACGTCTCGTTTGCCAGCGCACCTCCGCCGATGCTGTAGATGGTCCAGCTGTCCGCGACATTGCCTGCCTTCAGCCCTTCGAACAGCATGCCGTTGGGGTGGAAGGGCAGCACGACTTCCGGTTTCCAGACGATTTCGGTCGGAGCGAGAGGCTCCAGCACCGAGAGGATCGCGGCGTCGGTAAGGTGGCCTTTGCCGGTGGCGGCCAACGACCCGTACAGCGTCACGCGGTAGGCGTCCGCATCGTGACAGCGTTCGGCGAAGCGTTCGGCGGCTTTCTTGGGACCCATCGTGTGGCTGCTCGACGGGCCGTTGCCTATTTTGTACAACTCCTTGAGTGATTCCATCGTATCGTTGTTTTCGGGGCAAAGACAGTGCAGGCCGGGCGCAGAGACGAATTTATTCGAACCGTGCCGGGACGCCGCCTGTCTGAGCGGAGGTTTATCCGCCGCAAAGATAATGTAAATGTCGGAATTTTCTCTTCCCGAAAGAGATTTGAAGAGATCGGAGGCCTGCCCGGCGGGTTTATAAAACAGGAGAGAAACCTCGGTTTCTCTCCTTGTAGTCTCACCGCGACTCGAACGCGAATCTAGGGTTTAGGAAACCCTCGTTCTATCCCTTGAACTATGAGACCCTGAAAAAAGCGGTGCACCTCCGACGAAGCGCACCGCAAAGATAATAATTTTTCCCGTTTTTAGAAACTGAAACCTACGCCGATCGAGAACGTGTGGGCGCGGGCGGTGTAATTACCCGAAAAATCGGCGATCGGGCTGGTGAGCTGGCTTTCGGGAATGCCTGCCGCCGTCAGTTTTTCGTTCACGATGCCCAGCACCGAATTGGTGTAGGGATAGGAGCCTGTGCGCTCCGGATCGGCCGAATTGACATAGCCGTAGGCGATGTCGATGTTCATCCATTTGATCGGGCGGAAGGTGACGCCGGCCGTATAGGCGAGTTTGGTCATCGACGGGGTTTCGGGATTGAGGTAGTCGCTGCGCACGGGGCTTTCGTCCACGTACATACCCATGCGGGCCGTCAGCCAGTCGAGAGCGTGGTACTGGCCGCCGAAGCGGAACGCCAGCGTATTGGAGTATTTCTTGTCGCTGACCGGAATGTTCAGCACGGGCGTATTGCTGTCAGGGTCGAGAATCCGGACGTCGAGCTGGTCGTAGGCGCTCCAGAGCACATATTGCAGATCGACGGCGAATTCCCACTTCGGAACGGGGCGGAAGCTGACGCCCCACGTCAGCGACGCCGGCAGGGGCAGTTCGGTCTTCACGACGGCCGACGTGAGTTTGGCAGGGTCGAGACCCAGCTGGGGCAGGAGCTGGCCGATTGCCTGAGCGATCTGGGCGTTGTCGATCATACGCAGGTCGATCGAACCCGAATTGACCTTCATTTTGAGTTTCGAACGGTAGGTGAAGCCCAGCGACCACTGTTCGTTGATGTCCCACATCATGCCGAGGTTTACGCCGACGGCCATCTTGGCTTTGCCTTCGAGGCCCAGCGACATCAGGTTTTTGTCCCCGGCCATTTCGAAGAGGTTGGGCATTTGCGGATTGAGCATTTGCAATGCGCCCATGAGCGCCTTGTTCTGCGCATTGTCCGCACCGATAGGCAGCAGCGAACGCGAAAGGTCGAATTTACCCCATGTCATCATCAGACCGCCGCCGACGGAGAGGTGCTCGCAGAGTTTGAACGAGACGGTCGGCTGGACGTTGTATGCCTTGAGATTGATCGACTGCACGAGCTGCGCTCCCGGCCAGTTGTTGCCCCAGTCCATCGAGGAGCCGAACGGCGTGTTGAAGGCCAGACCGACCGACATCCAGTCGAGGGGTTTGTAGTTGAAGTAGGCGTAAAGCGGAGTGGCTATGCTATTGTCCGAAGTGTAGTGCTGCGGTTTGGTCTTGCCCGTATAGTCGGGGAGCGACGTATAGGTAGCCTTCGAAGCGATACCCGTGATGCCGACCGAAATGTCGAACTCGGAGTCCTGAAACGAAGCGGCGGCGGGGTTGAACCAGATCGATTCGGAGTTGAGTTTCATGGCTGTACCCACATGGCCCATACCGTTCTGCTTCGAGGAGAGGTTGTTCACCTGATATCCTTCGGCGTATGCTCCGGAGACGGCGGCAGCGGCGGCCAGAAGTAGGAAGATTTTTTTCATAACGTATTGGTTTGGTTTATACTGTCCGCACTGCGGAGTGCGAAAAATCGAGGGCAAAAGTATAAAAACTATTCCCGCCGCCCAAACTTTTTGGCCTAAAATTCCTGAAAATTGACCTGAATGGTATAGGATTGGCCGAAAGGACGGATGGGGCGGGGGAGGCGCTGCCGCATGAAAAAAGTGCGGCATGTGTCATGCCGCACCTGAGTCTTCGTTCCATGCCGGATTATTTCCGGTTGTTGTACGCTTCGAGCGCCTTGCCCAGAATGAGCAGCGAGCGTTCGAGGTCCTCTTTTTTGAGGACATAGGCGATGCGGACCTCGTTGCGGCCGCGGGTCGGGTCGGAGTAGAAGCCCGAAGCCGGGGCGAGCATGACGGTCTCCCCCTCGTATTCGAAATCCGAAAGACACCATGCGCAGAAGTCGTCGCTGTCTTCGACCGGGAGCCGCGCCACGGTGTAAAAGGCGCCCATCGGAATCGGCGAGTAGACGCCCGGAATGCGGTTGAGACCGTCGATCAGGCACTTGCGGCGTTCGATATACTCTTCGTAGACTTCGGTGCTGTAGGAGCGCGGAGCGTCGATCGAAGCTTCGGCGACGATCTGGCCGATCAGCGGCGGCGAGAGCCGCGCCTGACAGAATTTCATCACCGCGTCGCGCAGTTTTTTGTTCTTGGTGATGAGCGCGCCGATGCGGATGCCGCATTCGGAGTAGCGTTTCGACACCGAGTCGATCAGCACGACGTTCTGTTCGACGCCTTCGAGGTGGCAGGCCGAAATATAGGGCGATCCCGTATAGATGAATTCGCGGTAAACTTCGTCGGAGAAGAGGAAAAGATCGTATTTCTTCACCAGATCGCGGATGCGCTCCATCTCTTTGCGGGTGTAGAGGTAACCCGTGGGGTTGTTGGGGTTGCAGATCAGGATGCCGCGCGTGCGCTCGTTGATCAGTTTTTCGAACTCCGCGACGTCGGGCAGCGCAAAGCCTTGTTCGATCGACGAGACGACCGGACGGATCACGGCGCCCGCCGAGATGGCGAAAGCCATGTAGTTGGCATAGGCCGGTTCGGGCACGATGATCTCGTCGCCGGGGTTCAGGCACGACATGAAGGCGAACAGCACCGCTTCGGAACCTCCCGTGGTGACGATGATCTCTTCGGGCGAAAGTTTGATCTGGTATTGCTGGTAGTAGCCCGCCAGCTTTTCGCGGAGCGACCGGTAACCGTCGCTGGGGCTGTATTCGAGTACTTTGCGGTCGATCTTCTTCAACGCTGCGAGTCCCGTCTGGGGCGACGGCAGATCGGGCTGGCCGATGTTGAGGTGGTAGATTCTGATTCCCCGCGACCGGGCGGCTTCCGCCAGCGGAACGAGTTTGCGTATCGGAGATGCCGGCATCAGCTCGGCGCGTTGTGAGATTTCGGGCATGCGTGAAAAGGTTTTTGAATGACGCAGGAGACTATTCAAGCTCGATCGTCGGACGGAATTTGACAGCCTTGCGGGGCGGGATCTTCACGGCCGCACCCGTGCGGGGATTGCGGCCTATGCGCGCGGCTTTCTGCTGCACGCTGAACGTTCCGAGACCCGTGAGGGTAAGACGCTCCCCTTCGCGGAGCGACTGTACGGTCACCCGGATAATGGCATCGACGGCTTTGCGCGCGTCGATTTTCGAAATGTTCGCATCGAGAGCGATAGCCTCGACCAACTGCGCTTTGTTCATATTATTTGAGTGTGAAAGTTGCGTCTCTTCCTAACCTATTGGCAAAGATATGCAATTTTCCTAAAAGTCAAAAATTATAGTGCGGAATTGGAACTTTGCCGCCCTCCGTCGGGAATAAACGGGATAAAGATTTGGCAGAATGGAAAATCCGTGCTACTTTTGTCCCCGGAAAGATGGCAGAGTGGTCGATTGCGGCGGTCTTGAAAACCGTTGAGCTGCGAGGCTCCGGGGGTTCGAATCCCTCTCTTTCCGCCAAAGTACTACGAATAAAAAAGCGATGCACTGTAAAATCCACATTTACAGTGCATTTTGTTTTTGGCCTCAAACAGGAAAATGCAGTTTTAAGCAGATTACTTGTGTCTTATTCGGTGTACCTAAATATGGCTGAAAAAAGTACACCGATTTGGCTGTAATTTTCTGATATGCATTTGCTTGCGCCGTTTTACTTCTTGCCTTTTGACACTTGGGATTTTAATTTTGCAACTTAAAACCTATGTCTATGGAAAGGACTACTTTCGGCCTGCTGTTTTATATTCGCAGGACCAAACTCAACAAGTCGGGCGAGGCTTCGATTTTTTTGCGTATTACTGTCAATGGTGAGCGTGCAGACGCTTCGATCAAACGTTCCATCGAACCCCGTTTATGGAATACGGCCAAAGGTAAAGCCGTCGAAAACGGGCGTGGATGTAAAGACCTGAATCTCTATCTGGATGCTATTTCCGCTAATATTTTTCGTATTCAGCGTGATATCGAATTGGAGGGTTTGGAATTGACCCCTCATATTGTTCTTGATCGCTACTTGGGGAAGAAGCGTCCCGAACGTCATACTTTGTTGGAAGTTTTTGCTGAGCACAATGAAAAGCAGAAAAAACTATCGGGGATAGACATTGCTCCGGCAACGGTTGTACGTTATGAAACCTGCAGGAAATTGATCACACAGTTTTTGCAATCTACCTATCGTCGGGAGGATATTTATTTGGATGAATTGTCCCGTCAGTTCATCGAAGATTATGAGTTCTTTTTGAAGACCGAGCGGAAATGCAGCCATAATACGACGATTCAATATCTCAAGAATCTGAAAAAGATAACCCGTATCGCCATGACAAAAGGGTGGTTGAAGACAGATCCCTATGTCGGAATTCGATTTCACAAAGAGCAGGTGGAGCGTGATTTTCTTGACAAGTCCGAGCTGAAAAAACTACTCGATAAGCAGATCGACATTCCCCGATTGTCGCAGATACGGGACGTATTCGCGTTTTGTTGCCTGACAGGACTGGCATTTTCGGATGTAAAACAACTGCGGCCGGAACATATTGCGGTGGACATAAATGGTGTGAATTGGATTCGTAAGCCACGCCAGAAAACTGGGAGTATGTGTAATATACCGATAATAAATGCGGCGCAGGAGATTTTATCCCGTTACAGCGACAATGACTATTGTCAAATGCATGGTGTATTATTGCCTGTGTGCAGTAATCAAAAGATGAATGCTTATTTGAAGGAGTTGGCCGATGTCTGCGGCATTCGCAAACTTCTTTCGACGCATACCGCGCGACATACGTTCGCCACCTTGACGCTCGCAAGCGGTGCGACCATTGAAAACGTCGCCAAGATGCTCGGACACTCCGATACGAAAATGACCCGCCACTATGCCCGGATTTTGGATTCATCAATCTTGCGGGATATGCAGATTGTAGCCAAAAATATGGCCTTGTAATATCGTACGTCCTCTAACGCCCGGTGAGAGTCAGAGCTATCTTGCCGGGTGTTTTGGGGCGTCGCGATGTTACAATATCGAGATAGTCATTCAAGCTGCCCCCCCCCAATCTATAAAAGGACCCAACCGATGGTTGCTCAATGAGGCAATATACTTAAATAAAAGCGGGTAAGTGTATTCTCATCCTGATAAGACCTTTCTGAAAATCAAGATGTGATGTTAAAACGTTGATATATAATTATATGCGTGTGTGAATTACCCGTGCCTTTGTGGTACCTTTGCGTCAGAATCATTCGTGATAGTTACTGCTATGGACCGCATGGAAGAAATTCTGGAAATCGTGCGAGAAATCCGCGAGGATGTCTCCTTTATGAAACGCCACCGTAATATGCTTTGCGGGATGCCTATTCTGGAAGTCGACGAAGTATGCGACCTTTTGAAGATGAGCGATCGCCAACTGCGCCGATACCGCACATCGGGTCAACTCGTCGGTTTCCATTTCGGTCGCCGTCTGATGTTTTCTACGGCTGAAATCAATCGCTTCATAGAACGTGTAGAAATGGAACATAAACAGAAGAAGGCCTTGAGAAAGGCTATGCATAATCTTTAACATATGATACTATGTCTGAAACAACAGAAAGATCTTATTATCTGGTGGAGTCCATGTATTTCGAGAAACTGCTCCGCACGCATTTCATGCTGATACAATCCACGCTGCTCTTCGAACACCTGTTGAGCCACAGTGACCGCCCGATGTTCCTCTCGGCCCGCAAGGTCTGCGAGGTATTGGGTATGGATCGCCACCAGCTCGAACAATGTCGTAAAAAGCGGATGATCCGCGCCCGTGCCGTCAACGGACAGATGCTCTACGATGCCTACGAGCTGATCGCGCTTACGGAACACTTCTACCGCCGGAAGCTGCGGAAGACCCTCTCCCGGATACCACAGTTCACAGTGCGCTGACCGAAAGGGATTGACTGCATTCGCAGCAGTCCCTTTTTGTTTTGAGGCAGCACGAGTAATAATTAGAATTCCTTTGTGATCGCCGTCTCCGGGGCAAGATAGCGTCAGGGGCTTACGCCCTTTTCGGCTTTTTCGCACGATCTCCACCCTGCGGGTCGTATCGCGCGAAAAAGTCCGACTGCGGGCTGCCTCTGCCGCTGAATTTTCTGCCCCGAAGCCGGCTTCTCACTTTCATAGTGGGTATTCGCCGGCCGTATGTCAAACCAAAATTCATTTCGAAGATGAAGAATCAAAAGTTCGAAATTGCGGTAGCAGGTTACGACTACCGCTTCAAGACCTACGCCCGGGACGGTGTGGAGGCATCGGTAAAGGTGAAATGTTTTCTCGGACAACCCGATGCCGAGTGTACTATCCTTATTCCGAGGTTGAACGACTACCTGCGGGAAACGGAATCCTGCCGCAGGCAGGCTTTACAGCGATGAGGAAGTGGATCGATCAGTCGACCTTTGACGAACTGCTGCTCGCCAATGCCGAGGATAACGTAGAGCGGACTATTCAAAGCGCATCGGCCGTGTTGAAAATAGTGCAGAAGTTCGTTCCAGAGGCAGCCTTGTTCTATCGTGTTACACACGCCGCAGACAGCCTGAAGAACTATTTCGAGGAAGCCTGCACTGGTTTCCGAAGAAACGGTATCCTGTTTCTCGTCCGCCAATACTTCTATCCAAAACCCTATTACGACCTCCGATTCGATTGGTCGTTGTTCCGATATGCGGACAACTACTCCTACGGCAAGGCTTTCGACAAGCAATCCGAACCGAATCGTATCGGGGTCTTCACCAAAAAGAAGATCGATGACTGGGTAAAATACCTCACGCAGGGTTTCCGGAACCTCGAACGGATCAATGCGGAGAACGAACGAAAAATGACGGGGTACCGCAATCGGTTGGAGGCAATACCCGATGTCGTCTGGAACAAAGACAAAAGCCGCGGCCATATCACACGGCATGGTTTGACCTATACTTTCGAAATAAGACAGACGGATTACAGCGAAAAGATCTCTTTGGATTATCGCTGCCGCACGCTCGATGATTTCCTTGCACTCTCCGACAACAAACTCATACTTGTATAGCTTGAAATGAAAATGACGTATGGACCGAAACATTATTATCGAAAATATCTGCGCCACGTGCCACTGCGGCGAACGACGCGCCGAGGAATATCTGGCCGCGGAGCTTCGTAACCTGCGTGAGTTGCGAGATGCCGGGGCTCTGTGCTACGGCGACCTTGAAACGGCCTGTTCGGGACTGGGATTGGACTTCGATTATACGGACTATTTCTGCCGGGCCTTGTCACTGAACTAACTCCGATTTACGATGAACAATCTTTGTTTTAACCGTTTCACACTGTGGACGGACGATGTGAAAAGCCGCCGCAAAATCCTTCGCTGGCTGGCGCTCAATTACCGCTTGTACGATTACCTCCCCTCTGACGCAGAGGTTCGCGGACGGTTCATCTCGTGCAAACCCTTTCCCGCCGAGGCGTTCCGGCGTCAGATCGGGAAATTGCACAACGATGGAACGCTGTTCCTGCGGATTGTCTCTACGGACTTATACACGCTCTATGTGGAAGGCGTGGTATAGAATCTTCCTTTAATCACCTGCCGCCTGCTCCGAAACGAGCGGGCGGCATTATTTCAATAGCATGGCATACGAATCATCTATCCCTTTCGCGGCTGTCAGGGATTTCCGCGAGGCCGAGATCAACGGCATTCCGGCACTATTCACCTTGTATCGCCTCGATCCCGAAAGCCTTCCCGCAGATTTTCACTCGTGCGAGGTCATGGGCGGTAGGAGCAGCGATTTTCAGTGGCTCGTTCCGCTGGCTCTTGTAAACTTCACCGGAACGTTCGTCTCCCGGCAACCCTTGCTTCGGGAAGGACAGGCATACGCCGAAATACGCCGGTACGGCCTCTACGACGCGACGGCTTTCGACGAATGGTCTGAAAACAACAACGATAACTCTTAAACATTATGCAACGAATGAACATGCAGGAATCTGATTTCCGGCGTGCGCTGGAAATCATCACCCGAAACAACCGGATCACGGTGTCGTTCAACACACCGATCGCCGACAACTACTCCCAAGTCTATCCGCTTCTTATCCATGAGAGCAACGCTTCGGTACTGAAACAGCTCCATGAGGCGGGCTTCTCGATGAGCATGACGAAAAAAGGACTGGAAGTATCGAAGTATTAACCTCAAATAATCACGCAATGAACCGCTATGTATTTTATCGAAATCAAAAAATTACTGTCATAGATTGCCGGTATTTCAGTATTGAAGCTGAGAATCTCGAAACGGCTGTCCGGAAAATCAAGGACCTGTGTGCTGACGGTCAACTCGACGAACTGTCAAATGATCCGACATATCAGGAAGATGCTGCTTATCAGATTCCCGGAACGGAATATCCACTGGACATAGAAAACAATAACGGAGATCCTACGGTTATGATTTACTCAGCCGCAGACGGAACCCGTATCACGGACAACCTTCCGATATCGACCGGAATAACTCAAACCAAGAACATTATAATCAACTAAAACATGAATTTAAACGAATATTACCGTAACCATAAGGACGCGATCAACGCATCGATTATGGAAATTGCCTGTGATCTGGCCGTCGGACGACTGCTGAGTACGCACGATACACCTTTCGAAACATTTGTCGAAGCCGATGACCCCGACGATCCTGACAGCGGAACCCATTACAAGGAGGAGTTTCAGAAAGAATACGACACGTATTACGACGAGGAGTACGCCCGTGTCGCAAAGCTGATGCGCTTCGACCATTGCCAAGACGATGGAGTTGCAGCTTCGTCCGAAGATACGAATGTTTAAACTATATACTTATGATTGATATTCCTTTATCCCTGCGCGTTCTGCCGCAGGGACGCTATAACCGCGGTATCTACACCTGTTATGAATGTGGCTTCGAACCGCCGCACTACAACGTAGTGCCCTGTATGCTGGGTCTTGCCGAGACCTCTGCCGGCACGATGGTCGTCTGGGAATGTCCCCGGTGCGGGCAAAAATGGATGTTCCACTACCGGGCGCAGAATGCCCGTGAAGCCCACGATTATGCCGCCCAGCTCCTCGCTTACCGCCGCGGCGATCCCGATTGGCGTATGAAGCTGAATCCCGACTGGATTGCGGCGCAGCGACAGAAGAGTAACCCTAAAACCTGATCCTATGAAAATCTTTGAAAGAATCGCAAAACGCTATGCGCTTCAGAATTACTATCTGCGGCGCAATTTCTACTGGCCGGATACGCTGCCGGAGATTCTCGACTACTGGCAGCAACACAATGAATTGCCGTTCCTCTATGGCGGCGATAACTGGCCCTACGATGCTATGTGCGAGCGGCAGCGCCGCAAGGGCGTCTATGCTTCGCAATACCTGACCCCCGACCGTACGGCGCGCCAGATGGCGGCGCTGGCCGTGCGTTATTTCGACAATGACAGCCGAATCGTGGACGCCTGCTGCGGTACAGGACAACTTACGCGCGCCTTGATCCTCGAAGGCGTGCAGCCGTCGGCAATCCTTGGCTTCGATGTCGATGCGGAACTGGCCGATCTTTACGAACGTCTCTATCCCGAAGTTGCGGCTTTGCAGATGCAGTTCCATGAGATCGACTTCCGCTGTGAGAACGTCATCGCAAATCCGCCGTTCGAGATTACGGAGTGTGCGGCCTTCCTGCAATGGCTTTCCCGCACGCAACACTTAGGTGATCAAGCCTTGCTCCTTTTACCTTACGGCTATATCGACAAACAGCGTCCAAAGACCGTGCAGGAAACGATGCGACACTTTGTCGTTCACTATCGGGCACCCATGCAGGAGCCGTTCGCACGCACGAACTGCCGTGCGGAGATCGTCGTGCTGGAACGGGCCTAGAAATAAAGAAAGACGATAATATAATCTATCGCCTTTCTTTATAAAATGGTCAAAAATCTGAACATATTATGTATTATCGGAAATGTTTTGCATTTCTTTGGCTTCCCCCCCCCTCAATTATACCTTGAAATAATCATATATAAATAAAGGAAAGGCATTTAATATTGCAACGCTTGGCTCTGGCTTATTGATGTAATTTTGAAGTTGTGCTTTGAAAATTTTATCTTGAGCTATGGCATTTTTTACAGCAGGCATGATATTTTCTCCAGTACATATGTAATTAGCTTTCGATACATTCATGGTTTTTAGATGCTCCCAGCAATCTTTTGCATTCGAACATATTTTAGGTGTCCGATGACGATCTATCAAGATGAAATCCAAATTGTCGTAATGGCAAAATTCACACGACAATCGCTTAAAATTACGACAATCTGCGCAGCTGACTGTATATTTATAGTAGTTCTCATCCGGAAGTTCTTTCGTATACCGGATCGATTCGATCATTGGATAGTTTATGTAAAGTTTTCCGTTTGAAGTTTCATCGTCGAATAATTCCAGCATATCCTTCAATCTAATATTTATCTCTTCCAGAGAAAGGAATTTATGTTGAAGGTCGTAGTCGAAAAATAGGTAAATTTCGGCGAAATCCGAGGAATTGGCAATATCTTTAAACGGGTTTTCTTCATTGCCTTGGTGTATTTCCCGTAATAAGGATACAATGTCTCCAGTTCCCAACTCCATAATCTGCTTGTAAAGATTATAAATGTTGTTCCCAAAAGAATAAACTATCGTATCCGTTTCCTTTTCGAAAAACAGATATTTTATGCTCTCAAAAAGCATCGGCTCTCTTCGGGCTCCTTCAAAAACAAACAAAATCATAATTGAAAGGCATTACCTCTGAATAACTTTTCGATATTATGCCCAAACCGAAGTTCTTTTTGAGTACATGCGCTAAGAGGCTTGATTTTATTGTTGTTTACGATGAAGTTGCAATCCGGCCGTAGCAGGTCGTTCGTCATCAGATAAGTATTATGCGAAGAGGTGAAAACCTGACAGTCCAGAGCAAACAACCTCTTGCACACCTCGAATGCCAATTTAAAATGGTAAAAGGCATCGAACTCGTCTATGAAAACAAATGATGCGCTTCTCATTTTTTGTATCCAGAAATACAGAAGCATCAGTGCATTCGTGCCTGTTGAGATAATCTTATCAAAGATAACATCTCTGCCGCCTATCTTACAAACGAGCAGTTTGTCATTAGGTCGAGGATTCGCGAATTGATACTTTTGTTCACTGACTTGGTGTAAAAACTCGCTGAAATCTTTTACTAAATTATTCTGGATGATATATTCATCAAGATTGGTTGGTGCAAGATCCAATCCGATAAATTCTCGTGTGTCGAGACACCGGAACCACAGCATTGAATCAACGAATTGCAACACTGTTAGCAGATAATGATTTTTTGCCAACGGATATGATGTGAGTAAAAAGTTGATAATGGATACGTTGTTGGCATTATCTTTCAAATTTCGTTTGGTCGTATTCTCCATCGGAAATTCATTGGTATCTATGTTGAATGTACGAGCGGTTCGTTCGAATACTAATGTATTATCGACGGATAGTTTTTCCGTTAAAAGCTGCCCGATATTATTTTTCGAGTAGCAATAATTGATTATTCTGTCAGCATCCTTGAATACATACTCAAATTCCACCGGGACATTTAGTTTCCCCACATATACAAAATTGGCGTAATAATCCAGTTTTCTCCATTTCTGACCAAGATGGTTTACAATATCAAAGAGTGCTAACCCAAAGTTTGTTTTACCAGAACCATTAGGGCCATAAATGATCCCATTTTTAATGATGCCGTCCTTGATAACTTCGGTGTTGAATTCATAATTGTTAGGTGTGGATAAATCCCACTCTATACGTTCGGAAAAACCGCGATAGTTTTTGACTGAAAATTTTGCAAGCATCATGATAGGTGAATTTTTGCAAATATAATATATTATTTCTGTTATGCCGTAATTTTTTTACGGTTATATTGCAAACTCTACATTAATCAAGCCATTATTCAATCAGATACGCTATTAATATCCCGGAATATATACCGAGGAATCATAAAAATTATCCCCTTGTCGGTTGCCATCGGGAAAGATAAGCCCGGGACGGTCGGCTGCACCTCCCTCTCCGGCTCCGGGGCGGAAAAATCATCCTCGCCGGAGCTGCGGTATTTTTCCGCCCCTGCACCTTCGCCGCGGGCTTATGAATCTTCCCGAGGCAACCGACCCGTTCGGGATATAAAGCCTCATAACATATTATTCATTGCTTGCGCGATAAAAACAATAAAATTCGTGTGAGCAGAAAACACGTGAGACACACGGTAAAAACTGTTAGATGTTATGCAGACTACGAAAATGAACACACAATCGAAGAAGAGGGGCAAGTATGCAAACCGCAAGCCGGCTGCTCCCGACATCGCCGGACAGGAAGCACGGGATGCTGCTCGTGTCGAGATTCCCGAAGACGCGCCTATCGAATCGCAAAAAACGGCTGATGAGGAATGTCCGTTCATAGACCAGCCGACAGTCCATCCTGAGACGGATGTCCGGCTGCTTGATTTGAACAAAATCATCAATTCGACCTACAATCCCCGGAAGAACTTCCGCGAAGAAACGCTGTTGGAACTTGCCGAAAGCATCAAACAGTCGGGCGTTCTTCAACCTATCTGCGTGCGTCCGAGGGACGAGGGCTTCGAGATCGTCTACGGCGAGCGCCGCTATTGGGCGGCTGCAATGGCGGGCCTGAAATTCATTCCGGCCCTTATCCGGGAGCTGTCGGACGCCGAGGCGGAGGATGCCGCCATCACGGAGAACCTGCAACGCGAGGACGTACGGCCGCGCGAGGAGGCCGCTGCCTACAAGCGGGCCTTGCAGTCGGGACGGCATACGATCGAGAGCCTCGTGGGCAAGTTCGGCAAGTCGGAGGCCTACATCCGTTCGCGCCTGAAGCTCTGCGAGCTGATCGACGCCTTGGCCGGGATGCTCGACAAGGAGGATATTTCGGTGGGCGTCGCTACGGAGATCGCCAAATATCCCGCCGACATACAGCAGGAGGTCTACGACGAACATTTCGCTGAAGGGTGTTACAGTTCGTGGAAGGCGGTGCGGATCAAAGATATCGCCCGGCGGCTCTACGAGCGTTACATGACCAAACTGGAAAGCTACAACTTCGATAAGACGGAGTGCCTTTCCTGCCAGCACAACACGGCCAATCAGGTGTTGTTCAAGGACGAATGTACGGGTGGCTGCGCGGGCTGCCAGAACCGTGAGTGTATGATCCGCAAGAACAACGAGTTTCTGGTGCAGAAAGCCGTGAAATTCCTCAAGGACGATCCGCGTACGACGCTGGCTACGAACGGCGAAACGCCCGCTGCGGTGCTCGAGGCGCTCGAACAGGAAGGCTACCACGTCGAAGAACTGGAATACAATGCTTATTATTACGACGAAGGTCCTCAGATGCCCGACGTTCCGCAGGCCGAAAATTGCGTGTCAGAGGAGGATTTTGCCGAGGCTCAGGAAAGGTATGAAGCCCGGATGGCTCGTTTTACGGAACAGACGCAGCAGTTGGAGTTCGACATCTCGGAAGGGCGGGTGCGCAAATATGCCATCATCGGCAACCTCGATATTGAAATCCGCTACGAAGAGATCGAGGACGAAGAGCGGGAAGTGACGGTAAATGAGGGGCAGGACGATGAGCGTAAGGTCTTCGTCACCGTCGTCCCGCCTTCTCCGCTGGAAGGGCTGATGCAGCAGGAGCGCCGTAACCGGGAAATCTGCTATGAGCATATCACGACCGATATGAAGCGGGTCTTCCTCGATGTGAAGGTTGCGAACAAGCCCTTGCAGAAAGAGGAGCAGCAGATGTTCTACTACGCCGTGATGCAGCGCGTAATGAGCGACTCGAAACTCCGTCAGTGCGGTTTCCGGCCCAAGGAGGGCTCTTACCTGACCGACCGGGAGCAGTTCGCCGCGGCGGGACGTATTACGGCCAAGCAACAGGCGGCGCTGGTCCGTGCGTTTCTGGTGGACTACTTCCGCTCGGCAGCTCCGGAGTATGGATGTACGGACGAAACGCTCCTGACGGGAATGATGTGCCGCTTCGCGGATATGAACTTCACGGAGCAGAGCCAGAAGGTGCAGCAGGAGTATCTGAAAGTCTACGAGCGTCGCAAAGCCCGCCTTCAAGAGCAGATCGACGCTTTGCAGGCAAAAGCCGAGGCTGAGGAGTTGGCGGTCTCGATGCAGGAGGCTCCGGACTTCGATCCCGAGGAGCTTCCCGACTTGCTGCCGGACGAGACGCCCGACGCAGAGCCGAAGCCGGAGCCGCTGATCATTCCGATGGAACCGGATATTGACCCCGACACCCGGATGCCTGAGGAGATGAAAACAGCAGCATAACGATAGTGCGAACGAGATGTCCAACCGACGGAGCAGGTCATGCCTGCTCCGTCTTTGCATTACTATAACAATGAATAAGAATTTGATTGAAAAGATCGCTCCGCAGCTGACGGAGCTGATGATAAAGAAAATGGAGACGCTCACCGAGGAGTGGCGCAAGCCGTGGATCGCCGACCTTGCGCACGGTCTTCCGCGCAACCTGCGCGGCACGCCCTACCGGGGCGGGAATACCCTGATGCTGCTGTTCCTCACGGAGATCGCTGGCTACCGTACGCCGCTCTTTATGACCTTCAAGCAGGCCAAGGAGGAGGGCCTGAACATCCTCAAAGGCTCCGGTTCGTTTCCGGTCTTCTTCTGGAAACTGTACGTCCGTCATAAAGAAACCCACAAGAAGATCGAGTTGGCGGAATACTACAGTCTGCCGCAGGAGCAGCGGCGGCAATACGACGCGCTGCCTGTGATGCGTTATTATCCGGTCTTCAACATCGACCAAACGGATATGCCGGAGCGACAGCCGGAGCGTTACGCCGCGCTTACGACACCGACCGGGCCGAAAGACTATTCGGACGGTCTGACCTGCGAATCCCTCGACCGGATGCTGGCGGAGCAGTCGTGGCTCTGTCCCATCCTGCTCAAATCCGGTAACAGGGCTTCCTATTCGCCGACGCTCGACCGGATCGTCTGCCCCGAAAAACGGCAGTTTCCGGAGGGCGCGGCATTCTATACGACGCTTCTCCACGAAGTTACGCACAGCACGGGGCATCCGGAGCGTCTGAACCGTTCTTTTGGCTCTTGCTACGGAGATGCCGGTTATATCCGGGAGGAACTGGTCGCTGAACTTACGGCGGCCCTGTGCGGTGCGATGCTGGGCTTCGCCACGACGCCCCGCGAGGAGAGCGCCGCCTATATCAAGGACTGGCTGGCGGAGTTCCATAAAGAGCCGACCTACCTGTTCGACATTCTCACGGACGTGAACCGCGCAGCGCGGATGATCTCCGAACGCATGGCTGGCGGGGAAGAATCGGACTCTACGGAAGCGATTCCGTAAAACACGTAAAACAAATCGTTTAACCTGCGCCGCGGCCGAAAGGTCACGGCGCTCTTTAATTCCACTACTCTGAGTCACATGATCGTAAAACGTATCACCATCACTCCCGACCTGCAGGTGATGGTGCGCATGGCGACGAACAACATCCGCCCGCTCGACTTCCGTTACGACGAGGTCGCATTCCTGACCGAAACGCTGCTGACCGACGGCATTGACAAATACGAGGCGTGGGAACGCTGCCGCGAAGATAAGGAGTACGAGCGGAGTCTGCTTCTGAGCATGCGGAACTTCCTGCACTACCGTCCCGTTCTGTGCCGTTGCCACCTTGAACACCGGGGGCGCCCCGTGCGGCGTATTTCGGTCGGGCGCATCTCTTTTTCGCAACAGCATCGCCGTGTTTTTCGGAGCATTATCGACGCGCAGGCGGCTCTTGTCATGAAGGGCTGGAATCCCGGAGACTTCCGAATCGTAGAAGATAACCTAACTGAAAAACAATGAAAACCTACCGCATGACTAAATATTACATCCATATCGATTCGTGCCGAACAGCATGGAAATGGGGCGAGCTGCCATGCCGGTGCAGTTGGTGCGGATAAAGTTGAACTTAATACCCAACATTATGAAAATTATGTGTCAGGAACATTACGACAAGGTAGTGCAGTACGCCGAAAGTATCGGCGATAAGACGCTCCACGAGTGTCTGAAACGGCTCGAACGGCGGGAGCAAAATCCCCATCGTCCGTACGAGATCGAACTTTACAAAGACTTTGCTCCGTATTCATTCCTTTTCAAAGAGCGCTATCCCGACGGTCGTCTGGGCGTTGTCTGCGGATTGGTTTATCACGGCCGTCCGGACCTGTCGTGCTGTTTCATCGACGGGGCTTTTCACGGTTGGATGACCCACACCTGAAAAGTCGAAATACTGATTGTCGATCCCAACGGATACAATAAATCCGACCGGAATTTTGTTTTACTCCAATTGTACTAAAATACATTAAGTCTTTTTTGCATTTTTTAGATGTGGATATATGCTTTTGAGTAAATTTTCATATCTTTAACAGTCTCTTTGATAAGATTTATTAATGATGGAAAGAATTGATATCACCTCTTTTGATGATTCGCAGATTCTGAACGTAGGTACCGTTAATACTTATATCAATAATTTGCGAAATGTACAAGAACAACTTAAAGATAAACTAAATGGTGTCAGTTTATTTTTTAGAGGCCATGCAAATAAAGACTGGACTTTAACACCGGGGATATATCGTAATAATGTTATGTTGAAAAAAGAACATACTTTGGTTCATGACATTATTCGTCATTGTCCCATAGAATTTCAAAGTTGTCATTCTTCGTTTGAGAAATTAGTCAAAATGCAACATTATGAATTGCCAACGCGTTTATTAGATATTTCTATGAATCCTCTTGTTGGGCTTTATTTTGCAGTCAATGAAGAGTATTCTTATGATGGGGAGTTGCATATTTTTCTGATAAAAGATTCTGATCTTTATAATTTTGACGATGGTTGGGTAAATATTCTTTCTCGATTCAGTTTTCTTTCAACAACTATCACAAATATTGGGACTTCTAAGGATACATGGTCTAATCTCATGCGCAATTTGAGGACGTTTCAGGAACCTTATCCATTTTTGACGGATTTTACTGAGTTTAATAAAGTAGTATGTGTTTTGCCCAAACTTGACAACCCGCGGATTATACGGCAGCAAGGCGCTTTTTTTCTTTTTGGAATGAAAGATGGAATAAAAGAACAAATAGCTGATTTAGAAGTGTCCTCAATTAAATTTAAGGTTCCAGCATGTAAAAAAAAGGGAATAAAAAGCCAATTAGATCAATTAGGGATCAATGAAAAGTTCTGTTTCCCCGAAATTGATAACGTGGCACATTACCTAAAGGAACAGTGTTCTATATAAATTGTTTTAACGCCTCATTCGATTTGTTAATTGGATTCTGCCATTCAAGAATAATTTAGGTAATATCCTACTTTTAATTCCTTGATACTTAGGATAAAATATCGTGACGAGCAATAATTCGGATAATAAATCTTATTCAACCTAACCAATTACCGCCACGAGGGGTGACAAAAGAAACGACCTCGCAATTTTTGTAAGGTGGTTTGATTGAATAATGGGAGTTATTCTAAGGTGAACGAAGCCTTAACTATGAATTGACCGACATAAAGATGTAAATGAAAGTTATGAGTAGCTTCAGAATTTCTGCTTAAATCTTCCCTGTCTTTGCGAATCTTCTGAAACAGTTACCAGCCGGGTATTTTTTCGGCTGGTTGCTATTTCATGTATTCCTGCCTAAAAATATTCCCGTCACCGAAGAGGCATCCCCATATCGAACCAACTCGTTGGCCAACTGCTTGAATCCGGTGCCTGTGTTGCATACGTCGTCGAATAGAAATACACGACGTCCCCGAAACCGGTTGTAATGTATGCGTAGGTTTTCTATTTTACTTTTATAAAGGATTCCCCGCATGGAGACTCTGGAACGTGTGATTTCGATTGCATCGAACCCGTCTTCCATGCCTGTCGTTTCACACAGCAGTCTGCAGAATATCTGGAAACGCCGTTGATTATCCCAGAAAGTGGAGGCGGGTATGATGGTCAAAATAACATCGGTTAATTTGCCGGCAAGATTTTGCTCCCGCCGTAGTGCCTGCTCCACCAGCCGTACGGTTTCCCATGGTCCTGCAAGAGGTTTTCCGTCTTTGAAGCGGTAGATAAATTCGTCGTAGCCAGTTGCATTTTGGATTCCATGAGTGGCGGTATAGTCATCTAATGCGTAACAATCAAAACTATCAATTTGAAAATGGTGTTTGAAATGAACCGGTATAGGGACGACCGCCCGGCAACAGCCGTTGCGCAGGTCATGCTCCATTGCTTGTCTAAACCATTCCATACGATTCGTATTGCTTATCCAGCAGTCGAGTTCCGTCCATGATGTCAGTCCGCCGTACATACGGATACCTTCGGTTGCCGAGAGTAAAGAATCGTAATACCCCGTTCGTGTCCAATTCAACTTTCCGAGTACGGGACGGAGCTGGTCATAATTGTTTTTGGTCGCCGCTATGGCGAACGCAGCATCCGAGATTCGGCATACGAACTCCGTTTCTGCGGATTGGATTGAATCGCTGATTTGACGCAGTATATTCAGTCCTTCATCGTCGATCCGATTGTTCGGCAGATATTCTATACTCAGTTTCATGACGCTATGAAATATGCAGAGTTATAAATATAAGGAATATCCGGGAAATATGCGCGGTTGATACCCATTTTTTGATATTACCTTTCTATAGTACAGGCCGCATATGCAACATAGGCACGATATTTTCGTTTGTATTGCGAACGAACTCCGCAGGGAGTACCGAGAAAACGACGCAAATTCACACTACACAGCCGGCAGGCACCGGCAAAGCCCCGCTTAACTATTTGTCGAAACGACGACACGATGCCCGACTGCATTGCGTGCCGACACTCCGTATGCTCCTGCGCCTAATTATGCACGATGAATATTCATTTCGATATATATGGTCTTGTAACGACGACCGTCAAATCGCTGCCCTGCGTCAGCGAGGGCATTCCGGCGGGATTCCCGTCGCCGGCCGCGGACTATATCGGCGACCGCATCGACCTGAACGAAGTCCTCATACTGAGTCCGGGTGCGACATACTATGCCCGCGTTCGGGATTACTACCTGGTCGAGGAGGAGCTGGAGCAGGGCGACGGTATCCTTTTCGACACGCGGCTTGCACCGCGTACCGGGGACCTCGCACTCTGCGAGGTCTGCGGCGAACGGGTGCTGAAATATATTCGCAAACGTGGGCGCGAGCTATGGCTTCTCGGCGGCGGAACGGATGACACGCTTCCTGTTGACGGCGACACCGAAGCGCGGGTGCTGGGCGTCGTTACGGTCGTCATCAAAGTCCGGAGGTTCAAGCGACGGCGTACACGCCTTATCGACCGCCTGCCGCAGAAGGAACAACCCGCGCTGTTCGAGCGGCGGGCTATCCGAGCCTCGTATTTTCCGGAGAGCGACGTTCCCGTCGAGGGGTTCGTCGACCTGAACGAAGAGCTGATTCCCAACCCGGTCAGCACCTTCTTCGGGAAAGTGCGGGGCATCTCTCTGATCGACGACGACATCGAGGACAGCGACTCGGTGATCGTGGACCGGATGCTCGAACCCCGGTGGGGCGATCTTGCCGTATGCGTCACCTCCGAAGGTTTCACGATGAAATACGTCGAGGTGCACGACGACGGGGAGATCTGGCTGATGCCCGGCAACAAGGACTATGCTCCGATTCGGATTACCGGCGAGAACGAACGGTTGATATGGGGCATCGTCACTCACTCCATCCGGCAGCTGAGAACGAAGAAGGGAGGTGCTGGATGAGCCGGAAACTGTTGCCCCTGAATCCCCGCCAAATGGTCGGCCTTGCCGACGGGAATTCATTTTACTGCTCCTGTGAGGAGTCCATGCAGCCGTGGCTGCACGGAAAGCCCATTATCGTGGCCTCGAACAACGACGGCTGTGCGATAGCAATGAACAGATTAGCAAAGAAATACGTCAAAATGGGCGACGCACTGTTCCAGATAGCAGACACCATCCGGGAACACGGCATCGTTACGTTCTCCTCGAACTATGAGCTCTACGGCGACATGAGCAACCGCATGCACAGCATATGGGCCTCCTTCGTCCCCAGCCTCGAATTGTACAGCATCGACGAAGCCTTCCTCGACTTCACGGGAATGGAGGGCTTCGATATCGAGAAACTGGGGCGCGAGATCATCCGCACCACCCGGCGCGGAATCGGCATCCCGATCTGTCTGGGCATCGCCCCGACGAAAGTACTGGCCAAGGCCGCCAACAAGCTCGCCAAGACGGACGACGCCCGGCGGGGGCTCTATATTATCGACACGGAAGAAAAGCGCGTGGAGGCATTGAAAAAACTACCGATAGGCGATGTGTGGGGCATCGGTCGGCGGCATGAGAAGCGCCTGACGGCGATGGGCGTCCGCACGGCCTATGATTTCTCCGTTCTGCCGCGCGAGTGGGTGCGCAGGAACATGACCGTCGTCGGCGACCGCCTCTGGCGCGAGATGAACGGGACGCCCTGCATCAGTCTGGAACTGGCGCCGCCCGACAAGCAGGAGATATGCACGTCGCGGGCATTCGGCAAAATGACCTCCGACTTCAACGAGGTGAAAGCCGCCGTGGTCCGTTACCTCAGCTCTTCGGCCCGCAAGCTCCGCGACCAGCATTCCTATGCCCGGCGTATCTACGTCGGCATCGAAACCAATCCCTTCAACGAGTACCAGCGTCAGACCTTCCGGGGGCTGCAAATCGAATTCCCTGTGCCGACGGACAATACGTTCGAGATGGTGCCTTATGCCATGACGCTGCTGCGGGCGATCTGGCCGGCCTACGCCCCCGGCGAACGTCCGTTCCTGTTTAAACGTGCCACCGTCACGTTGTCGGACCTTATTCCTGCCGAAGCGCTTCAGCTCAACATGTTTCATCATCGGCCCGATATCGGGCAGCTGCGGCGTTTGCAGGCCGCGGTGGACGAGGTCAACGGACCGCTGAACCTCGACAGCCGCCTCGTGGTGCTGGGTGCGGAATTGACCGGGCAGAATAACACCCGGCTGCGTCGCGAGATGCTTTCGAAATGTCCAACGACCAAGTGGAGCGACCGGATAGATATTGCCATCTAACTTTGTAAAGAATTTTTGTTTATGTGTTTTTTCACCTCTCTGTCAGCAAATGCAGCGGCCGTAGCCAAAAGGTACAGTAAGCAGTTGGATATTATCGAAGCTGCCCGGCAGATTCTCGCCGAGCAGGAACAGGAGCAGCGGGCGAAGCAAGAAGCCGATCCGAAACACAAGATCAGCGTGTACGACATCCGGCTGGCCGAGGAGATCTACGTCATTCCCGCCTATGCCGAGCCGCACTGCGTCATCGTTTCGGGCTCGGAGGAACTTCAGGTCATGCAGTGGGGACTGATTCCGCGGACGGCGAAGCCCGAAGATGCTCAGCGTTACGACCGGGAGAATCTATTCAAGAACGCACGGGCCGAGACGCTTTTCGAGAAATGGCCGTGGCGAATGCTGTGGCAGCATAACCGGTGCATCATCCCCGTAACCGGATTTTTCGAGCCTCACCGGCTGCCGGACGGAAAGGCACAGTATTACTACACGACCTTGAAGGAGCGGGAGATTTTCTCCATCGCCGGGCTCTGGGACGAGTGGACGCATCCGCAGACCGGAGAAAAAGTGCTGTCGTTCGTGCTGATAACGACCGAAGCGAATGCCATGATGCGAAAAATACACAATGGCGGAAGCAATCCCTTTCGGATGCCGAAGATACTCACTTCGGAGCAGGAACGTTTATGGCTCGATCCTACGATCGTTTCGAAGGAAGCCGTCACTGATCTGCTCACGGTATATCCCGAAGAAGAGATGACGGCATGGCCCGTGCGGCCGAAGTTCAACTACGGAGACCCTTACGACGAAGGCATTATAGAGCCGGTCGCGGAAATGGAAACGCTCGAACTTTGAGCGCAAAGCAGCACAAGGCCATGCAAAAGGAGAGGAGGCCGATAACAGCCTCCCCTCCGGCAATGAGTCGCGTCACTCTGTCAATATACGGATTCCGCCAGCGCTTCGACGAGCAGTTTGAGTAGCTGCTCCGCCGTCAGGGGGTGGGACGTTTTCCTGAATATGCGGTCCATCTTCGTCCGGAGCAGTTCGAAGAAACGGTTGGCTTCGTGAGGCGGCATTTTCTTGACCGTCATCACCATCAGCCACAGCGGAACTTCGATATAGGGCGGCTGGATAAAGAGTTCGAGCAGTTCGTCGGAGTGGTGCCTGTAATCCAGAAAACTGTTCTCGCAGACTCCGTACAGCGGCAGAATGATCAGTTCGTAGACGATGCGGTGCGTCCTTCGCATATCGCCCTCTTCATAAAACCATACGTCGATCTTTTTGGCGCCTACTATCCGGTACGGATTATAATTGTCCCTGCCCATTTCAGGAAAGGCCCTTTATTTCCGAGCAAATGCTGTTGACCATGTAATCACGTAATTCACTGCGGGTCGAGAGGCGGCAGAACCGGTATTGCTCAGGTAGATGCCGGCCTTTCGAAAAATGCTTCTGATCCATCGAGCAAGATTCCAGTCGGACCGAGCCCCCGTCGTGTCTGTCGTAAAGACCCCATAAGGATTCCGCATCCGGACATCGGGGATCGTCGGTATGGAAAAGATATACCTCCCCGACTTTGAAATTACAGTGTTTCACCGTCATTCGTTTAGTCTGTTTTATAGTTTGTGCGGCAAAGATGGATGAAACGTCTGGCCCTTGCAAGAACATGTGGAACTGTTCCAATTTTTTATTTTAACGAGAGGGTCTCAATGCGTTTTTCTCAGGCAGACCGTTTAACGAAGAATTTACGGCAGTCGGTTTTTAAAGGTGTGAATCCGGCTGAACAACTGCAGGGTAATGCTTAGTGATTTTGCATTTGCTTTGGAAGTTCATTCTGGTGTTTATTATGTCGGTTTTATCGGTTTTTTGAGCCGGAATGCAGCGGATTTTTGGTTTTTTAAATAGAATTTGACATAAAAACACCGGAAAAATTTGGATGATAACGAAGAAAAAACTATATTCGGGATAATAATAGAGCAATTTATCTATTGTAAACTGTTTATCGTTTCGTAAGTCCCAACTTCTACCTCAATGACGGATAAACAGGCAAGATCGGAATGCGCGGTCTTGACTGGTTCGTCATAACCTTGGGACGGTACGAAGCGACCGGTCGAGAACCGCGCATATTTTTTGACATAACGAATCAAAAGATGTGCCACTATGAATCGACCCGAATGTGAAAGCGAAAGGCTGATTTACAGTTTAGAAACAAGCCCCAAATTACAACTTTTATTCGAAAATACCGCTGCCGGTGAAACTTATTTGTTTCACCGGATTGATTCGGATTGCCTGCAGATTTCCCGTTTTTCGATAAAGGCATTGGAACCGCCGTCTGTCCCGTATCGACCGTCTCCGATTCGTCACCGTTCTAATTGCGCCGTCCGCTTTCGCCCGGCTGCCCGCAAACCCGGCCCGCGAAGATTCTTGCGCACGGCTCGCCGTTCCGGCATCGTCTGAACCCGAATAAATTTTCCGAATCTCAAAATGATGGATTTTATGAACGGTTTTGAAAAGGATAACGAGAATCCCTATCGCCTTTATCGTGTGGTAAGCGTCAAAAAGATCGACCGCTGGTTTTTCGAGAAGCATGACCATCGCAGAACCCATGCGAAAATCTATGAAACGGTCATCCGGCCAAAGTTCGGGATTTGCGAAAACACGTTTCTCGACTACCGCCACGAACCCGACGAACTGCTGGAATTGTTCCGGCAATCGGTCAACGTCGAATTTTCAATGTGGCTTCCGACCATGGAGGCCAAGTACATGAGCCCTGTCGAAGCCGACCGCTTCAGCCTGATGCTTTGGGATGCGTTCGACTCAGCTTTTAAATGTATACTCAAAGAGGAACCGGCCTGCCGGATAAATGCCGAAAAGTTATTGAAATACCTGATAATCTGTTTGGGCGAGAAATCACCCGTCGGGGTGAGGTGACGCGACTCGTTAATGAAGGGCGGGGGCTGTCCGAAATTTCGGACAGCCCCCGGTGTTTTCATGGATCAGTCAGTTTTATATTATAACACCTTGGCATTCGAAAGTTCCCGGCTCGTTATTTCGGTAGTCTGATGCCGGGCTCCGTTTTTCTCGGTGATTTCCTCTAAAAGTACCTTGTCATCGGAGATCGTGAGTTTAGGCAGCGCGAATACCGTCCGCTGGCGCTGGTGCCCCCTTACGACGGTCGGATCATTGCATGAATCGACTTCGGGAAAACATCCTGTCAGTCCCATCCGCTGAACCCGAAACGGGATCAGCCCGTGGAGCGGATCGCGATTCCGGAATAAGCGGGCAGTTATAGCACAAATTCGACCGTGTCCTCGTCGGCATCGCCGAGGCTGAACTCCTTGTCGGAGAAGAGTTCGGCGAGGCCCGTGATCTGTTTCAATCGCAGCAACTCGTCGCGGTCCATGCCGATATGACGCATGATCCACTGGTCGGACATCCGCGCGCGGGTCAGCTCGGCGACGATCTCGCTCATCAGTTCGACGTTGTGCGGGACGACCGTGCCAATTCCCGATGCTTTCAAAGGTAAAATGCTGTCGCGTCGCATGACGAAAAACTACATCCGCATCGACTCATGCCGAACCGCATGGAAATGGGATGGGCAGCCCTGCCGGTGCAGGGAATACTTCTGGGTGTGTTGATGCAGACTTTGAGTAGGTTCGGAATTCATCTTCAAGTATATTGCAAAAAAGTCGTTGTCGATAAAGAACCTGTCGATCGTATAGTCTGCGCCCTTGTCAATGCGTTGGGGTGTAAGTCGCATCTGCGATGATGAGTGGCTTTATCGAAGAATAAAACGTGTTTATTCACACAAAAGTTAATCAAACATATTATTCAATCTAATGAAAAATCTATTTTTTTTCGGAAATTTTGTTTAACTTGTATAATCAAAATTTCATTCTATTGCACAATGACATATCTTATCATTGATACCAATGCGTGGATTTATCTCTGTAACGCCTATGGCATGACAAAAGACGCAACCGGGGAATATCCTCATATAAAAATGTTCAATGCGTTAAAGGATATGACATTAAGTCATAAAATTATCATTCTATCTAATGATATTATCCTTGCAGAGTGGAACCGGAATAAAGAGCATAGTCGTGACTACATTAAGAAATTACAAGCCCAACGCCAAGAGCGTATTAATCGTCTAAAAGCAAGAGAAATACGCAATGATCCGGATAAAATAGCAGAGATAAATGCCGATATACGACGATTGAATATTTTGATTGAGAAAAACGAACAACATATTGTCAATGTAGAAGATTTTTTATTGAACCACACCGAGAAATACGACATTACTAATAATTCAAAAATTGTAAGTGCGGACCAAGCGATAGCCAAAAAAGCACCTTTTTGCGGGAAGAAAAGTAATAGTATGGCCGACATGGTCATTCTGTTAAGTGGCGTTGAATATATTGTCAATCATTGTGTGTTCTACAAGGATGACGATCTTGGTATTAAAGTATATGCAAACAATTATTTCGTTTCAGCAAATAAAACAGATTTCTCCTCACCAAAAGACGAAACGGTTATTCACGATGATATAAAACCATATCTATCGGAAACGAGCACTGGATATTATAGCAACTTAGGAAACCTAATTAACGACTTGTCAGATCGACAGATATTGGATGATGAAGACCTGCAAGACTACAATACATATTCTTCAGATTACACTCCGTGCCCATTTTGCCCAGATGAGCATTTAGGTACAATTCATTTCTCCGAACCTCTCAAAATTAGGGATGAGAGATACCCGCTGCATAATCCAGAACAACTGCGATTCAGTTTCGATACAATACAATTAGAGGAATTGAATCGAAATGCTTATGTCGAAATTCGAGAAGGTCGATGCGAAGGGTGTGGCAGCTATTTTATCCAATGTGCTTGTTGTGGAGAAGCAATATCTATTGATTTTTGTAGCCCAGAAAAAGAATATGTATGCGATACTTGTTTGACGGTATATCGTGTGCGGGTAAAATTTGGACGCAAAGGTGATATTGAAAATGTTAATTACTCATTATTAGTAGAAAATGGGGAAGATGAATCATAGTTGAGCTTATAGAAATAAAGTAACTAAGTCTATTCTCAGGCACTTTTTCGTTTCACCTTCCGACTCGTATATGTTCTGAATAGTATCACCTTCGATTTTATATCCGGCATATAAACAATAAACTCGATTGGGCTGAAGTTTTTTTAATATAATCTGGAGTTTCATTATTTGCACGGATGGCAATAAATTTAAACGCCTTATGTTTATTCTGTTTTATTCAGGCTCATACAAAAATAAAAAGAGAAGCTTCCTCAGCTTCTCTCGTGACTATAATATTTTCGCTTCTAACAATATTTTGCTGCTTATTTCACTGTCTGATGCCGTGCTCCGTTCTTCTCGATGATCTCCAATAACAACACCTTGTCATCGGAGATCGTGAGTTTAGGAAGCGCGAATACCGTCCTTTGCCGCTGGTGTCCCCTCACGACGGCCGGATCGTTGCATATGCGTAGGATTTCGAGTGATGTCTGCCACTGTGTGTTAGCACGACCTTTACTGTAATTAAATCGACCGACAAAATAAAAATAAATACTATCCTACCCGTCCCGTTTCATTCCGTGCGGGAATTTTCGCTTGGTGTATTCCGTAACCAGAATCAGCCATGATAATTCGGTAGCCATCAGTAGCGATAAAATTCCCGTCGTCAGGAACAACGCTTTTAGAAAAGGTTCCTTACGGGCGTTGCTTAAAAGACGACGACCATGCTGGGAAACGGCGCCGGGGCCGCGCCGTCGCCGAACCGCAGGCGCCCGCGAATAAACCGGATTTCACGGGTCCTGCGGTAAATGAACTCGTGGAAATAACGGGTGTCGGTCCGAGCGGGAATAAGCAGCACGACCGTCGTTCCGGGTTTGCGGGACTCGCGCCAGCACTTGAACACCCAGTCGTAAATCGCCCTTCCGTAAGGCGGCTTACAGAAAACCGTTTCTCCGGCCCAGTCCTGCTCCAGCCCGTTGTCCGCTATGGTGTAGAACTTTCCGCACTTGGCATTCCCGGCAGAGGCGCACGGATCGAGAGTGAAGTGAAATTCCGCGTCGAGAGTCTCGAAAAATGCCTGTGGAGTCGCCCAGTCCATCTTAACGGACGAGAACAGGGCCGGATTCAGCCGTTTCATCTCCTTACAGCAATTTTGCATCCAACAGTTCCTTGGCCGCTATCTCCACCGTCTGATGGCGGGCTCCGTTTTTCTCGACGATTTCCAGCAAAAGCACCTTGTCGTCGGCGATCGTGAGTTTGGGCAGCGCGAATACCGTCCTTTGCCGCTGATGTCCCCTCACGACTGCCGGATCGTTGCATACGCGCAGGATTTCGAGCGGCGTTTGCTGTTGTGCCGTACGCTTCGTGAGCTTTCGGTCCGCTACTATGAACCGCCGCGCATCCACCTCGAAGGAGATATTCGTGTCGTTCGAGATGCAGGAGTGAATGTATATTACGTCATTGAACACGTAAATTCCCAGCACCTCGACCACGATGCCGTACTTCTTCGTGCGAATGCCCTTCACGTCCACCCGGTTCTGGCGGTATATGTCGCTCAACATGCGCTTTACGGTCGCGGGCTTCTCACGTCCGACCTCGCGCAACAATACCCGCCCTTCGGATGCTGGAACCGTCGGCAGCGGATCGCCCGCAGCAACCGGTTCCTTCACACCTTCCGTCTGCTGATCCTGTACTGTAAGATTGAGGGTCGAGACTACCGGATTCTCGGCATAGTGTACGTCGAAAGTGAAGAATCCGCCGTCTTCGGTGATGACCGTCAGGTTGGTTTCGGCGGTGAAATTCCGCACGGCGGCTTTCACCCGTACGACATTCTCGGCCCCGTCGGCCTTGCCGGCGATGATGTCCATCGAACCGATATCGATATACGTGACGGGCGACGGGAAAAGGATATGCACGGTTTTGGTGAATCCTGCTTCGATCTTGCGGGGTTCGATCTGCTGCGGCCCGTCCTGCATGGCCTTTGCCGTAGCATGTGCTGCCCAAATTGAGGAGACGATCAGGGTCAGATAAATAAGGTTTCTTTTCATGTTACTGCTGTTTTGAAATCAATAATAGCTGATGATTGGCTTTGAGGGTTATCTTCACCTCGCGGAGCTTCCCGGCGACATACTGCGACGAAGCCTGCAATCCTCCGCGTGCCAGCTCGGACAACACCTGTTGCCCGGCCGAACGGGTGACGTTTACACTCGTTCCGGCGGTCTGCCCGACGGACGCCAGCGCTTCTTTGAGGGCCGTCCGCTCGCGGGAGTTCGGGACATTGAGCCCCGGCTGTCCGTTGAGGTCGTAAGCCACGGCTTCGACGGCGAAGATCCGCCCGCCGTATTCGACGGACGACACCGTGACTTGCAGCCGCATTCCGGAGATCGCCGCAAGACCGTACAACGATGTGTTGCGGGGGATGGTTACTCCGTCGATGCGCACGGCTTCCAGCAGCCGCAGCTGCACGGTGCTTCCGGCACGTATGACCTGCGTCTGGGCGACGCAGGCTCGAATGGTCGGCACCTGTTCCTCCGCCGCACGTCCCGCCGCGGTCAAAAAGCCGAGGTTGCGTTCGACGGTGAAATCCGCCCGCGGGTCAAGCGTCGAGGCTTCGACCTCACCTTCCCGAACAGGCCGCATGACGGACAGGCGCGAATCCCTCCGTTGCTTTGGCGGCCCGGCCTCTTTGTCTGCGGCCGTTCCGCCGCCGAGATATTTCCGGGCAAGCTTGTACTGTTCCTCGGCCATTTCCAACGGGTCGGGCTGCTGCCGCTCGGCATCGAGCTGGGATTGCAGGGCCGTGACCTGCTCTTTCAGGGCTTCGACCTCGGCATTGCGCTGCGGAGCGGCATAGAAGCCCTGCACCTGCCGCTGCATGGCCCGGTTGGCCTCGGCGGCCCGCAGTGCGGGGTTGTCTGCCGGAGCTGGTGCCTCGGCGGTTTTGAGTCCGTCGTCCAACAGCGAGAACGAGTTGTCGCCAAGTGTCATCATGCGTTTCTGCTGCTGTTCTTCGCTGCGGAACTGTTCCGCGGCTTTGCGTTTGTCGCCGACGGTGGCCTGAGCCTTGCCGTCCGGGACCGACGTGTTGATCCCCGCGGCCCCTTCTTGGGGCTTGACGGGTGCAGGCCGGAATATGAACCACAGCACGACGAGAAATATACATCCGAGGATCGCCGCGAAGAGCAGCACCTTGCGTTTGCGCTGCCGTTCGAACTCCGCCGAAGGGTCGCTGCCCGGATTCTTGTTTTCTGTCATAACGGTTTACGGTTTTAGATGTAATAATTCGGGATGCCCGACCTCCAGCTCCGGTACCATGTCCGTAGCGAACAGGAGCCAGAGGTAAAGGAGCAGTAGCAGGACGAGCGCTGCAAGTACGATCCGCTCCCGGATGCAGGGCGCGAGCATGTCGTGCCGGCGCCGCAGCGACCGACGCACCCAGCGGATGCGGCAGCGCAGGGAGTGCAGTTTAGCGGTCATAGGTCGCAATGTCTTTGTTCTCGACGATGTTCAGCTCCTCGACCATGAATCCCTGCGGGTTGTTGTCCGAGCGGGAGACGTTCACCAGACGGCATGTCGTGACGAGCGACCGCTCCGTGACGGTGCTTTCGCGCAGGATACGCTGCCGTGCAAAGGTCGTAACCTCGTAGGGATAGCGGTCGAAGTCGCAGCGGATGCTGTCGACCTTCACCATCTGCGAGACGTTGCCCGCGATCAGGCGGTTGAAGAATCCCTTTTCCTGCAAGACCTTGTAGTAGGACAAGGCGCTTTTGTCGGCCATCTGCAAGGCGCGGCCGACGTTGGACTCGATGGCCGCCTTGTCGGGCGAGAGGGTGAAAAAGAGTTCGTGGAAGCGCCGCACATGCTCACGGGCTTCGACGGGGCGGTTCTGTGCGAGGTCCTGCGAGAGTGCTACCATCAGCGAACGACCGTTGTCCAGTACGTAGATCTTCTGCCGCTGCCGTTCGGCGAAAGAGTAGGACATCCAGACTGCCGCCACGGTTACGACGGCGCAGATTCCGGCGAAGACGAGCGCGTACATGCGCAGCTGCCGAAACGATGTTTCGATGTTCGTTAAACACTTGAATTCCATAACAGCGAATTATTTTATTTTCTGAAAATAAGCCGGGCGCCGTTCATGATGCCGCGTCCCACGGCTTTACCGCCCGATAATGCCGCCTTACCGACACCCTTTGTTCCGGCCCACGCTTTGCCGGCCGTCCATCCGGCCCCGGCGCTTACGAGCGAGGTCATCTTCGAGACGGTCTTGTTGTAGGCGGCGAATCCGTTCGCCTGCACGATCCACGAGGCGATCGAGGGGATGCAGAGATATCCGCATACGGCCACGAGCATGAAGATCAGGTTCAGGCTGTTCGACCAGTCCACATACCAGTTGTATCCCTGCTCCATAAGTTCGGTATCATGCCGCATGGCGAGGCTTTGCAGACGTGCGATGATCGCCGAGAAAAGATCCGAGATCGGCAGCCACAGGTAGATCGAGACATACTTCGTGAGCCATTGCGTCAGTGTGGACTGGAATCCGTCGAACACGGAGATGGCGAAGGCGATCGGCCCCAGCAGCGACAGCACGACCAGATAAAAAGTCCTCAGCACGTCGAGGATAACGCTCGCGGCCGCGAAGAGGAGTTCGAGTATCCACGCCAAGCCTTTGAAGATAAGTCCCTTTACAGACCATGAGGAGCGCTCCTCGTTCATGCGGTCGAGGGTTTGCTGCGTCTGGTCGTCCACGCCCAGTTCGCTGAGTTCGCGCTCCATCTCCTCGTCCTCGACGTAGTAGCTGTCCGGGGGCATCTGCTTGCGGCCTTCGAGTTCGAGCCGCTCACGCCGCTCCTGCCATTGTTCCATGTCGAGCGTCTGCCCGGCCATAAGCGAATGCGTGGCCTTTACCAGCGGCGAGAGAATACCGTTCAGGCTTCCCAGCACGAGTGTCGGAAAGAATAGGATGCAGATTCCGATGGCGAAGGGCCGCATGAGGGGAAAGAGGTCGATAGGTTCGGCTTGGGCCAACGACTGCCAGACGCGGTAAGCAATGTAGAGCAGCGCTCCGATTCCTGCGATGGCCATTGCGACCTGCGACATCGGGTAGCACAGCGCCATCATATCGTCGTAGAGTACCCGGAGAATCGTGTGCAGATTCTCCGTAAGGGAAAGCATGCGTACCATACTACCAGTAGCGTTGTTCGTCGGTTCCATAGAGCGCGAGCACACTCTCCATGTCCCGCTTCCGGGCGGCCCGCAAAAGGGATATGGAGATGTTCTTGCGCGTGTAATAGCGCGCCAGGTCTCGGTGGCGCCGCAGGACGCCGTAGACGCGCTGCACCACGTCGATACGGTCCTTGTCCGTCAGGGACATGTCCGTAGGGTTCACGATGTCCTGCAGCTCCTTCAATTCCCCGGCCGACTCCTCGATGATTTTGGCGTAGCCTGCGGCGATGGCCGCGAGCTCCGCAGGCGTGAAGTTATCGTCGCCGACCATGCGGCGATAACCGTCGACGTAGATGTCCGAGATTTCGCCCACGAGCAGAATGCACTGCTGCACCTTACGGGCCGAGCGGACGAGGTTGCTGACGGATTTCAGGGCGTCGTAGTATCGCTTTCCTTGTTCATAAATTTTTACTGTTTCCTGAAAACTTTGCAGCATGGTGGAGCCGTTCTTGGCGGCTTCGACGACCTGCTTGGTGGAGTTGACGATCCCCTGCGCGAGGTTCGTAGGGTCCGAGACGACCCACTGGGCGTATGTGCTACGGCCTGTGCAGACGAGGCACAGACACAGCAGGATGATTTTCTGTTTCATTGAATTGATCGTTTTTTAGGGTTTTTCGCCCGAAGGCGGATATCATCGTTTTATCCGCCAGCCTGTGGCCGATTGTTCGGGCTGCTCCCTCCGTGCAGGACCGATGTCCTTCTGCAGCTTTTCGGTGGATTGTTTCTCCGGCTTCGGGCCTTTCTGCCGCAGGGACTCGAACAAATCGTCCGCATAGGGCTGCTGCCCGGTCATGCGGACAAGGCGGATATCCAGCTCGCGGAAGGCTTTTTCGACCTGCCGGAATTGTTCTTCGCGGGGAATGTCCGGCTCGATACCGTATTTGTCGAGCAACTGCCGGTTGGTGTAGGGGCTGTCGATCTTTTCCGGGAAGCGTGCTAACCATCCCAAGGTCTGTAACTCGGCATCGAGTTTTTCGATGTAGGTTTGCCGCAGGGGAATTTCCGGATCACTCTCCAATATCCTCTCGGCTTCCCGCACCATGCGGTTCTCTGCCTTCCAGATTCGCTCCCGGAGCTGCTGCACCTGCTGTGGATCGTCCGGACACGCCGGGCTGTCCAGCCGCTCGCGTATCTTCTGCAATCGCCCCATGTCGGCGTCCCAGTCGTAGAGGCGCACGACGTAACAGGAGGGCGTATAGCGTCCGGATGTTTCCGTCAGATGACGAAGCTCACGAAACGTCTCGGCGCGGAACTGCCGGTCGATGATATGCGCTGCTGCCTGCACCTCGGCCATCGGCGGCTGCCGGAGCTTGCTGTCGGGATGCTGCTCCAGATAGGCATCTAAGAGAAAGGTGTGCATGGCCAGCAGGCCGTGCAGGGAGTGGGCGGTGTCTGCCGGAACGTCCGCGAGGTGCCGCCCGATCTTTTTTGCGAACGGTGTCCTGCGCAGAGCATTCATCAGCTCCAGCATATCTTTTCCCGCCGCATCTTCGGGCGTCCTGAGAAAACGGGATGTCGCTGTATTCATTGTCAGTCCGATTCCGGCAATGGTCAGATCCGATTTCCGGTACCGTCGCACAAGGTCTGCAATACTGCTTATATCCCGTTCCCGGAGCAGGTTCTCAGCATGACTGGCGATGAGCGAGCGTCGATGCTCCTTTTCCCAATCCGGCGTGCGGCGGAATAGCCGCGCGATCCTATCTTTCCATTCCATAACCGTCGGATTTAGAAATGTGTGACTGCGAGCGGAGTCCGCCGAAGGGCTGCCCCGACAAGCAGGGGCAGCCCGGAAATGCCGAATGACGCTCCATTATTCGGCTGGTTCGTTGAAGTCGCACGCTTCGGCACCGATGGCATCGTCTTCCTGCCGTCGGATGCTGTCCTCCGGAACGAAGCGTCCGTAACAGCCGATGGTGAGCGCCTCGGCAGTTGCGTCGTAGATCACGCGGTTACCGTCGTCGACGCCGAGCCACAGGCGGTGGCGGCGCAGCGCGATAATGCCGTCCTGTACGATACGTTTGTAGCAGAGCGCGTGGTCGAAGACGAGGATGCGCCACGTCCCCTCGCCGATGCGGCGTATCGAGGCCGAGAGGTTGTTTTCCGCCGAGAGCCACGCCCCGCAGATGCGGTCGGCGTCGAGTTGTTCCCGAAGGTCCGCCAAAGTGCGGATAACTTCGGTGCGGGTTCTGATCTCCTGCTGAAGGGCCGCTACGGCCGACGCAGGTGTCGATTGGTTACTGTTCATAATCTTTGAGGTTTGAGATTCGTTTGAAAACGCCGCCCGGCACGAGGAGCAGTGCATCGGCCGGGGGCGTGTAAAAGAGATCGATCCGGCGTCCGCCGTAGGCCGTATAATAGACGCAATCCTTGTAGTGCAGAACATGCGTTTCGGATGCGCCGCGGCGCGTGATGGTGATCCGGAATTTATCGCCGCACGGCTCGATCACCAGCCGCGTATCGTCGAGCGTCGAATGCCATACTCCGCACAGAGGACGGATTTTGCGGTATTCGTAATCGTAGAAGAGGTGAAACGCTCCGAGCACGGCGGTAAACGTCAGCAGGAGACCTGCACATATCCAAAGCAACTGTTTCATAACAGGATGAATTAAGATTCGGGGTTCGTTTCGCGTTCGCGTGCCAACTGCCGTATGGCAGCCTCGATGTCGCCGCCGAGCTTCCCGGCGAGTTCCATCACCTGCATCTTCTCCGACTCCTCAGTGGTGTAGGTCAAATATTCTTCGACCGAAGTTTCCGTGGCATAGACCGCCGACAGCACGCCTCCGAGTCCGATCCAGACCTCTTTATAGCGGCGTTTAGGATCGTTCGAGAGGTTGATCGAGAGAATCTGCGCCCGCTCCTTGTCCGTCAGACCCAGCAGACGTTGTATGCCGTCGAATTTCGAGAGGTATTTGCGTTGGTCCAAAAGGATTTTGCAGTCGGCGTTGTTGATGATCGACTCCTTGACGATGGGCGACGAGATGATGTCGTCCACCTCCTGCGTCACCACGACCGCCTCGCCGAAATACTTGCGCACGGTTTTATAAAGGTAGCGTATGTAGGACGACATATTGGCCGAGGTGAGGGCCTTCCAGCACTCCTCGATAAGGATCATCTTGCGGACGCCTTTCAGCCGCCGCATCTTCGAAATGAAGGTTTCCATGATGATGAGCGTCACCACCGGCAGCAGCGTCCGGTTCGAGGAGATGTTGTCCAGCTCGAAGACGATGAAACGTTTGTCCAGCAAATCCAGCTGCTTGTCGGAGTTCAGCAGGTAGTCGTATTCGCCACCCTTATAGTAAGGTTCCAGTACGTTCAGAAAATTGGCAAGGTCGAAATCCTTCTCCCGCACGCGCTTCTGCTCCAAAAGCCGCCGGTAGTCGGTTTCGACGAACTCGTAAAAGGTATCGAACGAGGGGACGATGGAGCGGTCGGCGCGGAGCTTCGAGAGGTAGAGGTTCACGGCGTTCGAGAGCGCGACCTCCTCCGAGCGCGTCGGTTCCTCGGATTCGCGCTTCCAAAGGGTCAGCAGCAGCGTCTTGAGCGACTCGCGCTTCTCCACGTCGTACACCCCGTCCTCGACATAAAAGGGATTGAAGGCGATGGGCGCCTCCTCGGTGTAGGTGAAATACACCCCGTCGCGGCCCTTGGTCTTGGCGTGAATCAGCGAGCAGAGCCCTTGATAGGAGTTGCCCGTGTCGACCAGCAGGATATGCGAACCCTGCTCCCAGTACTGACGGACCAGATGGTTGGTGAAGAACGACTTTCCGGAGCCCGACGGTCCGAGGATGAATTTGTTGCGGTTGGTGATGACGCCGCGCTTCATCGGAAGGTCCGAGATGTCCAGATGGAGGGGTATGCCCGACAGGCGGTCGGACATCTTGATTCCGAAGGGCGAGAGCGATGAGCGGTAGTTGGTCTCCCCGTTGAAAAGGCAGAGGGCCTGATCGAGGAAGGTGTAGAAACTCTCCTCGGCGGGAAAGTCGGCCTCGTTGCCGGGAATCGCTGCCCAAAACAGCACCGGCACGTCCACCGTGTTGTGATGCGGCGTGCATCCCATCAGCGCGAGCTGCGAGCCCACGTCGTTGCGGATGCGCTTCAACTCCGCTTCGCTCTCGGCCCATGCCATGACGTTGCAGTGACAGCGTACGGAGCGCAACCCCTGCGAGTGCGCTTCATTGAGATACATTTCGATCCACTCCCGGTTGATGGCGTTCGAGCGCGAATAGGCCGCCAGCGAGTTCATGTTCCGGGCCGAGGCTTCGAGCCGCTTGAGCGTTTCGTCGTGGTCGTCGAGGAAGATCACCTGATTGTAGACATGGTTGCAGGAGAGCAGCAGCCCCACGGGCGCCGCGAACGAGAGGCGGCAGTCCGAGCGGTCGGTCGAGAGGCGCTCGTAGCGGAAATCCGTCGCTACGCTCTGCGGCAGCATATCCAGATCGGAGAGCGTGTGCATCGAGAGGTACTTGTCTCCGATACGCATCACACCCGGGTCGAGGCGTATGTCTTTATTGACGACCGAACTCCGCTCGTCCGAGAGGGCGAAGTAGCGGGCCAGCAGCCCGGCGTCGTCCGCCGTGCCGACGATCTCCGCTTCCGTGAGCCGCTCGACGCGCACGAGGCCCGAATCGTTCAGGATACGTTCCATCTGCTCCGCGGCTTCCAGAAAGCGCGTCACAGCATCCGTGTCGCGCATCTCCCGCGGGACGATGAAGCCCCGGCACAAGACGGATGAAGCGCTGGTCTGCCGCATCCGTTCGGGCGTGGTCTTCGTAACGAACAGGTAGCACGTGTGGCGCAGGTAGGGCCGCTCGTTGAAATGACGTTCGTAAGAGCGGGCGAGAAAGCTCCGCTCGGAGCTGTCCTCCGGAGCCGCATACCGCTCCTCGATGAAGAAGTCCTGCTTGTGGACGACGGTGTAGTCCGGCAGCACTTTCAGTGCTTTGAGCCAGGCGCCGTGCAGCGCTTCGTACTCCTCGCCCGTGAGGGTGAAGAGTTCGGGCAGCGTGACGCGGTAGGCTGCGGTGATGTCGGCGAACTTGGAGATGATGCAGTTGTCCTCGACGCGCAGCAAAGGGAATTTCGATTCCAAGGTCGAGGTTTTCAGGGTTCCGCGCATAGGATTATGGTTTTACGGTTCGACGAAAGCGCAACAGCCGCCCGACGGCCCGGCGGTGGACGATGCGCCGCGGATGCCGGCGCGAGGCCATGAGTTTTTGAAGCCCGTGGGGGCCGAAGCGGCGGTTCAGGTAGAAGGTGCCGCCCGTGACGCCCAGACCGGCCGCGAGGGCGAAGAGGATGCAGAAACCCTGCGGAACGCCGCTCATGTACATTCCGGCGAAGCAGACGAAGACGCCCAGAAGCCCCGCGACGAACAGCACGAGGTATTGCGCCGTGAGACCCTGAAATTCGACCTGACGGCCCACGCCCTTGTTCACTTGGTATTCGGCCATCGCTTAGAGGAAGAACGAGCGTAAGACCGTACCGACGATCACCAGAAAGACGCACGAGAGAAACAGCGCCGTGGCGGACTTTGACGCGTCCGGGTCGCCCGACGAGAACTTCGAATAGACGCGTACGCCGCCGACCAGTCCGAGGATCGCCGCGACGGCGAAGATCAGCTTCGTAAGCGGGTCGAAATAGGACGTTACCATGTTCGTGGCCTCGCTGATGCCGGCCATGCCGTTGCCCTGCGCAAAGGATATGAGTGCGGAGCACAGGGACAGAATCGTGAAAATTGCTCTTTTTTTCATAAAACAGGTAGTTTGGTTATGGGTATGAAAAAGGCCGCAGACTGCCCCTGAAAACAGATTGCGACCGGAAAGATGATATTTCCTGCTGCGGGAAAGGCGTTAGCCGTATTCGTTATTCCATTTCATGTCATCTGTCGTTTATGAGTCAGGCATAGGCCCGGATGTCGAAGTTGGTAATGGCCTGCCGCTCCTCGGCCGTGGCGTCGCCCATGACGGCGCTCTCCCCGAAGTCCAGCTCTCCGAGCATCGCATGAACCTCCGCATCGCGGAGTTCTGCTTTGGCGGGGAGAGCCGGAAGCGAAGGTCGGGCGTCGGCGGGAGCTTCGGGCTCCGCAAGTTCGCCGTCTTCGCCGATCGAGGGCTGCACGACAAGCCCGTTCCACGGTGCCATTGCAGGTGCCGTGGCAAATATAGCCTCTCCGACGGCCGGAGTGGTGCCGATGTCCGCCCCTGTCCGTTTCAGTCCGCACCGATAGGATTTCGAGACCAGAATTTCAGGAGTTTGACCGGGTGCAGTACCGGCATTCGGCGTGTGAGGGGCAGCATCGTGCCCGGTGTGTTTTTTCTTCGGGCCTTTCAGATTGTCGACGACATATGACGCGAGCCGCCCCCGGAAAAGCAACCAATCCAGGCATACGGCGCAGGCGGCAATAAGAATTATGCTGTTCATGGTAGAAAGGTTTTTAAGGTTGTAACAACGGATCTGTTTTCAATGCTTCCGTCTTAAAGCAGGTCTTGCGGGTTTCGTTCTTGATACAGTCGATTGATCTCGTCTTTGTACAGATCGAGATGGTGACGTAAAATATTTTCGACATAGGATGTCGCGGTCGTGTGCTGATCGCCGACCTTACGGACGACCTCCAATACTTTACGTTTGGTTTCGCTGCTGACATAAAGAGTCGAGCGGGCACGAATGCTTCTTGGCTGCAGGAACATTCGGTCGAAGTCGCCGGTGACGATGTCATCATCAAACCGCAGGGGCCGGAAGGGTGCCGGAAGCGGCATTTTCCGTTTATTGGGCTCTTCCCGTCTTCGATCCTGGATGAAATCCTCACGGTCATCGGCCGGAAGAGGTGCCGGGGCATCGGAACGCTCAGGATGCCGCCAATGCTGTATCAGGGAGCTGATCCCGGAAAAAATACTCCAAAGGAGTATCGATCCGAACATAATAAGACCCAGCGTCTCCCAAAAGTGCAGGTCGGATAAATAGCTGTTCAACATGATTGAAAAAGTTTTAGATGATGTTATGGTAATTCTGTTCTTGATGTATGCGGTTGATCTCGTCGCGGAATATTTCGAGATGGTGCCGCAGGATATTATCTACATAAGATGTCGCGGTCAGTCGCTCGCCGCCGATTTTTTTCAGGACTTCAAGGATTTTCCGTTTCGTAGGGGCGCTGACATAGAGCGAGGCGCGGAGGTCGTAATCCACCCGGACAAGAAATGTTTTTTTGTAGTCGGGCAATGTCATCGAACGTCGCCGTCGTATGTCCGGGACTGGAGCACTCTCCGGCTTCACATCCTGCCTTTCGGATACGACCGTTTCGGAGGGCTGAGAATCGGGATTGGAGGAATCTTCAGATGCGGCGATAACGGATGCAGGAGGATCGGATACGGGTTTCCTAATGACATTTGTCGAAGGTGGAGTCTGTCCGCTAATCATCTGCCGAACGAGTTCTTCGTCGATCCCGACATTGAGTTTCGTTGCCATCGTTATCGGATTTTAAGTATCGACAGAATTTCATCGGCTAATGCTTCGATCTGCGCTTCCTGGGCAAAAGCCCGCTCCGGAGCCAAAAGTGTCGAACGCCCGACACCCGTACCGTCCGGAAGCAGTTCCTTATTGAATTTCGAACGATACGGAATATGTGTCTGCAGCAATGACAAGCCGAGTTGACTGATAAGTGTTTCGTACTGTTCATAGAGAGGTGTTCGTTCCCGACGGTCAAGCATGGTCCAGAAGAGACGAATGTCTTTGAGATGAACAGCTTGATTTTGAACCAGTGATAAATCGAAAGTTCGGGCAAAGGAGAGCGTACTTCCCATAACGACCTTGTCCGCCTTCATGGGAACGAAAAGACAATCCAGAGCCGAGAATATTTCGATGACACCCGCCGTATTGACCGTACCCGGAAGATCGTAGAGAACAATCGCAGGTCGATAACCGCTGTCCCGGAGAAATTGGGATTCCCGCTCCGGCGCTTCGGTCGGAGTGCAGGCTATGACGGGCCAGAGTTTGCGGCCCGTAGCTTTGAACTGGCGGATCAACATCAATTTATAATACTTGCTATTTTCCAGAACAGATAGTTCTCGTTCGCGCTGCGCATGAACGGACCATTGGGGATAGTCGCAGTCCATGACCAACACGTCATGCCCCAGTGTATAGTGCAGATAACTTGCGAGCAGCACCGTAAGCGAGGATTTCCCGACGCCGCCTTTCTGATTGCAGATTGAAATGCTTGCTGATTCCATTATTTTTGGATATTTAGAGGTTTTTATTGTTTTGCAGAAAGGATAATTCCCATATTTATAGTTATTTATATTCCAATTCAGATTTCTGGAAATCTATATTTTTCTATTTCTGTACATTCCCGGATTTATCGCTGAGGATAAAGTTGGAGAAGTTGCCAGAGAGCTATAAATTCAAGTATCCGAATAATGAAAAATTCCTTTCTGCCGCAATATACAACAGGGTAAAACGCGTCCGAACTAATGTCCGCCCCAGTCCGCTCCAGTCCGTTTGGCGGACTTTTTTTTCGTGCCGGACGGTTGTAATATTGCACCGGGAACAGCCCTACCCTCGAAAGCCGTATCGGGGAATTCAGAGAACTTCGGTTAGAGACTCTCCGGCGCGGCTTTTTCCCATCGCCAGATGGGAGCGAGCTGTGTCTTTGTATGCCGAAAATTTTTTCGGCATACAAAGACGCTCGCTCTGCGAGGCCGGGTGCTGCTCCCGAGTCGCAGCATTTTAAACACCACGATATGATAAATTCAAAAAAGAAGATTGGCCGCCCGATCAAGACAGACCCCAAAGTCCATAGATATAATTTTAAGCTCACGACGAAAGAGCATATCCGCTTTCAGCAGATGCTTTGTGAGTCCGGATTGGAGCATAACCGCAGCCGTTTTATTGTCAAAAGAATCTTTGGCGAGGAGTTCGTCGTTATCAAACGTGATCCTTCGAAGACGCAATTCGTCGCCCGGCTGAACGATTTTTATTTCCAGTTTCAGAAACTCGCCAACAACTATAATCAGATTGTAAAGGCTGTCAATGCGCACTTTTCCAACATTGCGATCCCGCATCAGATCGCCATGCTGGAACAACGCACACGCGAGTTGAAGGCTCTTAGTATCGAGATTCTGAGCTTTGCCAAACAAGCTAAGGAATGGTTGCGAATATAAGATCGGGCTCCTCGCCCGGCGGAGCGTTGCGCTATAACAAGGATAAAGTGGATAAGGATGAAGCCGAAGTGCTTTTCTGGCAGAAGATGTTGGAACCGTTCGACAAGCACGGGCGAATGGATGTCGACGCCTGCATGGATAGCTTTTGGCCATACCTCGAAGCCAACCGCCGGACTACGAATACGGTCTTCCACGCCTCGCTGAACCCTTCGCCGGAAGACAGACTGACCGACGATCAGCTCCGGGACATCGCGCAGGAATACATGGAACGTATGGGTTATGGCAACCAGCCTTATATCGTCTTCAAGCATAAGGATATTGATCGGCAGCATCTCCACATCGTATCGTTGCGCGTCGATGAACATGGGCGGAAAATCAGCGATTCGCACGAATACGATCGCTCCATGTCCGTATTGCGCGCTTTGGAACGCAAATACGATCTGCATCCGAGTATCAAAGGCGAAGAACAGAGGGACACCCCCGATCTTCGGAAAGTAAACTATAAGACGGGAAACGTCAAACAACAGATCTCATCCGTCGTCAGGTCGTGCCTGCGGAATTACAAATGCTCGTCCTACGGCGAGTTCCGCACGCTGCTGGAACTGTTCAACGTCTCGGTCGAGGAACGTACGGGAACGATTGAAGGCAGAAATTACGCGGGTATTGTCTACGGCGCCTTGACCGACGACGGCTATGGAACAGGCACTCCCTTCAAGTCGAGTAAAATAGGGAAAGACATAGGTTATAATGCCCTGCAGACGTATTATGCAAAATCAAAGGAAAGAGTGAAAGAGCCGGGAGCGCTCGACCATTTGCGCCATACGGTCAAAGACGCCATGAGCCCGCACAACACACGGGACGAGTTCCGGCAACAGCTCAAGGCGGACGGTATCGACACGGTATTCCGTATCAACCCCGTGGGCAGAATCTACGGCGTAACGTTTATCGACCACACCAATGGCATTGTCGCCAACGGGTCGGTGCTGGGAAAAGAATTCTCGGCCCGTGTTTTCAACGAATTGTTCCCTGCCTCCCAAAAAGAAGATCAACACGCGGAACGCAAATACGAGCCGCAAAACCATACCCATACCGCAAATCCTGTCTCAGGAGTTGTCGACACGCTGTTGGACTTGGCCGATGTGCGGGCTTTCGAGGAACAGCAAAGAATCCAGCGACGGCGGCGAAAGAAACAGCGGTTTTGACCTATTCTTCCATGGATGCTCGCTACACCCGATTGCCTTTTGCGTACCCCGTGCCGCTTTCCATCCGGAATAACGCCCGCTCCTGCAAACGGCCCCGCAAACTACTGTCAACACATACACCGCATCATATACTGTCCCGCCTGATGCCTTCGATAAGAGGGTAGGGCGCCGGAGCTTATCTGCCGAGTACAAAGCGTTCACCAGCTTCCGGGTAAGATGCTTTTCACACAAGACCCGGACATTCCCTGACGGAAACAGCCTTTATCCGTTCCATATTACATTATCCGCATTGTGGAAGAATCCGCAAACAAGAGTCAGATACCCAGGCAGCCGTCCCTCCTCGCCCCATTTCAGTTCGATACCGAACAGTTCGGAGGTTGTACGTACGATGTCGAATCCACACGCTTCGAGCGACGGTCTCACCAAGTCGGGATGACGGCAGGGCTTTCCATCAGTGCGCGTGCAGGTTCCCTTCGGGCAGTAAAGACAGCTTCCGACATAGGTAAACGCTCGTCCGTCGTATTGGTGTTCCATTTCGAGCAGCCGTTGTTCGAGCCGGATACGTTCGGCGCGGATCAACGTCATTGAATCCGAGATCGGAAGATTGGGAACGAGCGGGGTGATTTTTGTGGCGACGAGCAATGCGGAAGTATATTCCGCAAAGTATTCCCCGACATCGAATCGGAATGGCGGACACCCCCAACTGCGGCCGTAGTTGGGGCAGGCGAGACAATAATTCCCGATACGTTCGACATCGCGGAAGCGCGCAATGTAGTCGGAAACGGGCAGCGATGCAGTAAAATCTTCGGCCGTGTAGCAGGGATGGAATTCCATACGACAAAAATAAACGTTTCTTCCGACTTCATCGGTTTTGCAGTGAAAAAATCGGAGTTCGAAATGGCATTTCAAAATAAACCGTTATATTTGCCCTCAGATTTGGTTTCCTGTTCCCCGTACAGGGGAGGGAATGAAAAGGGAATCGGGTGTAAATCCCGGACAGTCCCGCTGCTGTGAAGCTCCGCAGAAAGTTCCGAACATCTTAGCCACTGGTCTTACGACCGGGAAGGCTTCGGAACAGGAGTCAGTCAGAAGACCTGCCAGATCGATTCGACGTCGGAGGACCCCGAGGAATGGGCATTCGATATCGGTTGTGTATTGCATGATAATTTTAATTCCGAGGTTGTTCTTGGGGCTGCTGCTGTGCCGTTTTCGGCACACGGGTTTCGCTTTGCGGGGACAGCTCGGCCTAAAACGGGATTCGGTATGGAATTGCTCGCAAGGTTGTTGTTTGGTTCCGAGTCGCTTTGGGGCGGCGGTGTGGCTCATTCGGTGCTGGTGCTGGCGTTGGTCGTCGCCTTCGGCATTGTTCTGGGCAAGGTGAAGGTTGCCGGAGTGTCGCTGGGCGTAACGGGCATTCTGTTCGTCGGCATTGCTTTCAGCTATTTCGGCATGAACATCGACCAACATCTGATGCACTTCCTCAAAGAGTTCGGCCTGATTCTCTTCGTCTATTCTATCGGTTTACAGGTCGGTCCGGGATTGTTCTCCTCCTTCCGCAAGGGCGGCATCACGCTCAACAAACTGGCTGTGCTGGTTGTGGCATTCGGCATCGTTACGACGGTTGCCCTCTATTATGTCACCGGACTTCCCATGACGACGATGGTCGGCGTGATGTCGGGCGCCGTTACGAATACGCCCGGTCTGGGCGCCGCGCAGCAGGCTTTCAGCGACATGCATGCCGGGGCCGATGCGCCCGATATCGCAATGGGTTATGCGCTGGCTTATCCGCTCGGTGTCGTCGGAGCCATCCTGACCCTGCTGGTACTGCGCTGCCTGCTGCGCATCGACGTGCGGCAGGAGGAAGAGGCGGCCGGGTTGGGAACGGACGTATTGAAAGACCTGACGACGCGGCGGATTTCCGTCGAGATCACCAATCCTGCCGTCGAGGGTAAAAGCATCGCCGGAGTCCGGCATTTGGCTCTGCGCGATTTCGTCGTATCGCGTATCTGCCGTCCGGACGGAGCTCCCGAACTGGCCGATGCCGCGACGACGCTCCGCTGCGGCGACCGGATTCTGCTCGTGGCGGCGCCCAAAGATGCCGAGGCGCTTATCGCCCTGCTCGGCCGGGAGATGGAGACCGAGACGATGATGCAGGATAAGAAGATGATCTCGCGGCGGATACTCATCACCAAACCCGAACTGAACGGCAGGACGCTCGCCGAATTGCGCGTCCGCACCACATGCGGCGTTACTATTACGCGCATCAACCGTTCGGGCATCGACCTTGTGGCTGCGGGGAACTTGCAGTTGCAGCTTGGCGACCGGGTGACGGTCGTCGGTCCCGAACTTTCGGTAGCTCATGCCGAACGTCTTTTCGGCAATTCGCTTAAACGGCTCAACCATCCCAACCTGATTCCTATTTTCATCGGTATTGCGCTGGGCGTCGTGCTGGGCAGCATCTCGTTTTGGATTCCGGGCGTTCCGCAGCCCGTAAAACTGGGACTGGCGGGCGGTCCGCTGATCGTGGCCATCCTGATCGGTCGTTACGGGCCCCATTACCGGCTTATTACCTATACCACGATGTCGGCGAACCTGATGCTGCGCGAGGTGGGTATCTCACTTTTTCTGGCGGGCGTGGGGCTTGGCGCGGGGGAGGGTTTCGTGCCGACACTCGTTGCGGGCGGGTATGTCTGGATCGCTTACGGAGCCGTGATTACGATCGTGCCGCTTCTTTTGGCCGGACTTTTCGGCCGATTCTACTATAAGTTGAACTATTATACGCTGATAGGAGTGCTTTCGGGTGCTTCGACCAATCCGCCGGCGCTGGCCTACTCGACCGAGCAGACGACCTCCGACGCCCCGTCGGTGGGCTATGCCACGGTCTATCCGCTGTCGATGTTCCTGCGGGTGTTGGCGGCCCAGCTTTTAATTTTGATTTTCAGATAACCCCAAAAAGGCGCGGTTTGACATGGGACCCGTTACTGCCATAACAAGTCATTGTACAGAGATTAGTAGTCGGCCGCGCCTTTTTCTAAAATAACAGTTATGAATATCTTACTGTATGGAGTTCCGGCCGCGACGGCCGATGAAATCGCCGGACGATACGGCCTGAAAGTGGTGAATTCACCCGACAAGTTCGACGTGTCGGGCACGATGATGCTGGTTCCGCCGATCGATGCTCCGCGCTACCTTCTGGCTTTCTACAACGCCATGCTGCGCCACGAAGAGGATGTCGATGCGGTCATTATCTGCGGTGCAGAATCCTGTGCCGTCGTCAGTACGGTGCAGTATTGCACCCCGCAGGGGAAATTCTTTACCATATGCGGCGATCTCGACGGAGAGGAGTTGGCGTCGGAACTCTGTGGGCTTCTCGATTCGCTTTTCGCCGAAGGCAACCGTATCAATTTTTAGCTGTGGAAAGCAGAGGTATTACACGCAAGGTATCCTATCGCGTGATGGAATCGACCGTTGATTATTCGAGACGCCGGTAGTAATATAATGCCCGGTCGCCTGTGAAAGGCCGCCGCTTAATAGGGCGGCGTGCGAAAGTGAAAAGACCGGCAATCGTCGTTTGCCGGTCTTTTCACGAGGCTTGGAATCAGTCTGTTGTTTCGGCATTATTAGGATAATAAAAGAGAGGTCTATATTTTGACCAAAATACGGAACTGCCGCCCCATGTGGCATAAACCCGATAAATTCTTAAAAGTTCTTTTTCAACGGTATCTTTTTCCGCATATTGTATATCCCATTTTTGGGGCTTATTGCGCAAAAAATAAGGTTTGTATGAATCGAGTATGTATTTTAACAGGGGTTTGAATATTTCCGGCTTGAATTGTTCCTTGTATTCCGTCAATACCCAACCGAAATGCAGAAAACAGTTATTCAGATATTGGGAGTTGTGCATGATGATCTTGTTTGCAAGGAGCATATATTCCTCTTGATATTTAGACACTCCGTTTGCTTGGATTTCTTTCACCAAGCATGTTATGGCGTTATTCGTATGTTCGTCGTCGATCAGCAGTTCCGATAATTTGTTTCCGCCTCTGTGCTTGTTGTACAGCGATGTTGCTTTTTTTACGGATTGGCGGTACGTCGGAACCTTGTCGAGTACGGTTTTGTTTTGTCTTAAAAATTGCAGCATGATGCTTAGAATCTGTTTCCAGTTGCTAAAAAGATTGAACCCGTGATTCATTCCTTGTGCAGTTACATCATCTATGGCGTCTAATGCAATGAGCATTTTGTCATAAATCGTCGTTATTTGCAGTTCATCGAATCCGATATCATTTTGGATTGTATTGATATCCAGTATGTGTCCGTAATGGCTGACTTGATGTCTGTCTTCGCTTATTCCTGTAATCCACAGTGAATGGCTGTTTATGGCAATTTCTCGCAATTTAGCCTTTAATTCGGGAAAATCCTTTGCGAACCATGATACTCCTGTCAGCAGCGTGATGTCTTTGTACTTGTCCTCGGACAAAGACATGAATTTGCGGCACAATTTATTTTTATCGCTCACTTTCTGCGTGTTCAATAATACATAGAATTGTGCGGGCGTTTCTGCGACATCTATCAGGTTAGCTATTTTGCCGCTTATCGTATTGTTTAGCGAAGTCATCTGGTCGGATGCCGCGATGAGCAGCTCATTGTGAAAATTGTCTATTTTGGCGGGAACGGTGACGCATTCGTTTATTATTTGTTGCTTGAACTCGGTATCGCGTACCAACTCGACTGAATCGATGATGAAATCATAATCCGGAGATATGCGGTCCCGGTCCGGAAAATCCGGGGTGAATTCGAAAGAATCGTATACACGCTTGAATGAGTCGATCCATCTTTCGGGGGCGACAGCTTTCATGAAAATCGGTGCGGCAATGTAGATCGCATTTCTGACGTTTTTCGGGCAACATGTATCCAGACTTGTTTGGAGCATCTGATTCAGCATGTCCGGAAGCATGGAAGACAGTTTATAATTATATATGTAATCTTGAGCTACTTTGCGAATAATATCTTTCGAGTTGCCGTACAGCAATGTAAAATATAAGCATGGATAAGGATAGTATTCATATATATTCTCGCATACGGCAATCCATTTGTCTTTGTTCATGAAGTTTAAGTTTCGTGTTTCTGTCGGTAAACCCAATTCAATGAACAGTTGAATTATTTTTGTCGAATTGACCAGTGGAACATTATACGTATTGAACTTGATGGTCTTTTTCGCATTGCCGTACGGGACTTTGCTTTTCGATTGGGTTATTTGATCCTGCAGGGAGTTGATAAGCCGCCATATCTGTATCAAATCGGGGTTATGCTGTTCTACCCAGTCTTTGCGCGTGCGAACATCTTTATCTAGCGATATATGTCCGTTTTCATCGTTGAAAAAAATTCCTCTGATTTGGGGCAGAATGTCGAGTGCATATTTGTAGTCTTGTATGCATGTGAAATTATCTCGTTGAAGTAGGTTGAGAATTTGGTCCGACTTTATTTCCGTGTCATCGAAAACCGATAGAAGAATTTGTTTTCGCACTTTATTGAATGCGGCATTCGGATTCCATGTGTCGAGTAATTGTTTCGCTTTGCCGAACCGAAATGCAAACAACCCACCCCATATGCATTCATACAGGGAATCCTCTTTTGCTTCGGGCAGCTCGTCGATAGGTTGGTTTTGTAAAATGCGCGAACGTAAAGCCAGCAGGGCATATTTAGTCTGGAGTTGATCTTCGATTTTCGTATCTTGTAAAAGCCTCTTTAGAAGCTGGTTGTCCAGAACGGCGCTTAACGGCATCAGTTCACCTTTTGTTGCCGCATATAGTAATTTTGCTGTTTCGACCTTATGGTGGTCTTGTTCGATCAATTTCTTCGCCTTAATGAAGGTTGCAATACGGCGATGATGGCTGTAATCGGTTTGTGACGGAATCCTGTTGTACTCCGCGAGGTTGTAAACACAGTCGATTTGGGGAATGATGGCGTCGGTTATCAGTTTCTCAGTGGGATTTATCTGAATATTCTCCCACGCATTTTTATAATTTTCGTATTTGGTCTTGTCCGTTGCTATTGCATTCAGGAAATGGAGTATCCTCTCTTTGGGTGTTGAGGCGGTCGGGAACTCCTGTGCGAGATTGACCGGTTTTATGTAATGATTTTTCAGCAATAACAGTTTATCCTCTGTAAGGGGTGTGTCGTCCACATTGATAAAATATATGGGGTTGGTGTGCTCCTTGCGCTTTTTTTCGTTGTTTTTATCAAGGACCTCCTTTACCCAATCGATCCAAGCTAAGAAATTCGGGTCGTTTCCGGAAAAACCGATGAGACAGAAAGCTCCGCGAAGAAGCGATATCTTCATTAAGTTAACGAAAGCCTCGTGTTTGTGCGGATATTCGTCGTAATCCTCCTTGCAGATGATATAATGTCTATGGGTGTCGTTGTCGAATCCGTATGAGCTGACATTCGAACTTCGGAGGTTTCCGTGCAGTTTGTAGATATTCTTCTTATTCTCCGTAAGCGATATTTGAAATGCCTTCTCGATAAGTTGATAAACTTTTTCTCTGTTTGCTTCTGCCGAGTTTATTATACTTTCCAGTTCTGTTTTCTTAGTTTCGAATGCCGTGATGTTTTCCGCATGTTTTTCATCGATGGAATCTATATCGGTGAAAGGATTCAGTTTGACATCGGAATCTTTAAGGGCATCGTTCGTTTTTTGCAGAATCGTTTCGATGGATTCATGGTCGGTCGTCGACTTGCTGGAAGGCATGCGGAGCTCTTCGATTTGCCTCTTTAACTGCGATACGGTTTCGGTATAGGAATTCTTCTGATTTTCGTGCCGTTCTAACTGACGAATCGCCTTGTTCTGTTCGTCGATGTGTTTTTCTGCGATATCCGTTCCCCCGAAAATATCTAACGTGTTGTCGTAGTTGAACGTGTAGATGTTCCTGATTCCGAGGGAAAGCAGTTTTTTATGGCACTCCAAGTAAGGTTGCGTATCGATGCATTTGTCGTTGAGCATGACGACGTAGGTTCCATCGTCCTGTTTTTTCAAATAAGGAGTGTGGGTCTCTATGTATACGTCGATAGCTTCATGGTAGCCTTTCCTGCGGACATATTCGGATGCAATTCCCAAATAACCTATTCGATGAATTATATTTCGTACGGCCCGTTTCTGCTTTTCCCGATTTTTGGATTCGCATTCCGGATACATTTCGGTTACCATCGGACATAGGAGTTCGTCCCATAAGGGGAATTTGTCGGATATGTTTTTGCTGAATCCGGCTCCGATGATGAAAGACATATTCCCGTCTTCGATACATTTTCGTATTTTCTTGATGCAATCTCGGTCTGTCATGGGTCGTAGTTTTGATGGAATATTTATTCTTTGGCCACTTTGAGCAGCTGTTTCGTCCAGTCTGACAGGAACAAGGGAATATTCAGTATTCCTCCGTCCCGTTTCAGGTTGTTCATCGAGTAGCGCAGGGCCAGTTCGGGTGCGAACCGGTCGATGTATACGCTCAGGCTCCTGCCGCTGAGCGTGTCCCGGATTTGACCTCTGCGGGCAGCCGTGCCGTGCCGTTTTGCAGCAGGAAATCCACTTCGGCGGTTCCTTCCGAGGTCCAGTAGCGCGGCATCGCATCGAAATGCGCTGCGAGGGATTGCAGCACCATGTTCTCGGCCATTGCACCTTTGAATTCCGTGTAGAGCGGATTCTCCGTCCAGAGTACTTCGGCCGGAAGTTGAGCCATAGCGCGGAGCAATCCTCCGTCGCACAGGTAAACCTTGAATGCCGACAGGTCGTATGCATTCAGGGACGGCTCCGGTTTTGATGAGTTTGTAGACGAACTTCCGGTTTTCGCGTGCCAGTTGCGAGGGGATGGAGTTCCAGATCGCCGCTATGCGGGGTATGTCTTTCGCCGGGGCATGCATGGTGAAATCCAGTGAGTATGCCGTGGGTATGGCCTGCTGAATCTCCTCGACCTGCTGAACTCCGCATTTTTCGTCCATCTCCATCGCAGCGTTCACCGAACGTTGCACTCCCCGTATCAGGTCGGCAAGCGTCAGTGTTCCGTTCTTTTCTCTGCTCCAGAATCCTCGCATGGCAGTTCGTGGGATTTTGAATGAATTAGTTTGTCTAATCTAAATATATAATTTTCAGTTGTAGTTTCAAAATGTTTCCTCAAAAAAATCGATCAGGGAATGCAGTACTGTCAATAGAAAACTCCGGCTCACAATGAGAGGGGCAGAGGAAGCCCCTCCCGGATACGCTCATCGCTCGAATGCGTCGTATCGTAACCCGGCTTTCGGAAGAAACTGCTGTCATGAAATATAACCTGTATGAATTGTGAATTGGGGCAGTTTCGTTTTTACTGCCCGACATACATGTCGAAGATTTCATGCCGGTCGAAATCGAGCCAGTACCGCAGCGCCAGCGCCCTCACGTACTGCCAGTAAGATTCTGTCAGATTGCCGTATAGTTCGATCCCTCGCTTCACATCCCTGCGGATATGGTCGGCATACCGGGGTTTCAGGACTAAACGTATCGTCTTGTCCTTGAAAGTGAAACGGGCTTCGGGACGCGGCGTGTCGATTTCCGCGACGGTAATCAGCCCATGTCCGACGGAGGCCCCCGTTCCGACCTGCAGTCCGTCGTTCATACAGCTCACGGGCGGTTTATGCCCTGCATAAGTCGTGACGAGAATGTCGTCCACGCCGATATTGAAATACTCGCGGGCGCGGATTCCCATTTTGACGCCGATCGTGGCGTAAATCCCCAGATGGCCGTGCAGTTCGTTGGTCAGCACGCCCGCACGCCATTCGCTCAATCCGTGGCGGGCAACCGCCGAGTCGATGATCGGAACGACATCCGCCGCATAGAGTGTGCCGCCGACCGGAAAGCCGTAAAACACCCGGCTCTCGCTGTCGGGCTTACCCCGGAGAATCGCCGTCAGTCGTGTCTGCGCTTCCGCCGCCGCGCTCTTATCCGACAGTTCGCACGCCCGAACCGTCCCGTTCAGTTCCCGGATGGAAAACAGCTCCGGAGCGAACAGATAAACCGCGACCAGATCGTCCCAAGCTTCCAGATGACGCTCGGCGATCAGTTTTGCCAGCGGAGGCGTACGGTGTGTCGCGGCGATCTTCCGGGCGTAGACGTTCGGCACGGCCGCCACCGAATCGATCAGGGCGGGCGTAACGACGACCGGACATGCCGGGTTTGCCGACACGACCGTTACGGGCACGCCGCTCGCCAGTACATAACGGGCGGCGACGCTGTCCGTCTCGAAATTTGCTCCGGAGAGCGGTTCGGCCCGGCTGTTGTACCAGACGATCCGGTCGATTCGGTCGCCGGAGGCGGGATTTTTCCGCAGAACGTCGTATAGATTCGTCAAAGCACCGAGGGCGATGACGACGACCTTTTCCTCTTCGTTTTCGAGGGTTTCGGCGATTAACGCCTGCGCCGGGGAAAAATCCCCGTCACCGGCTGCCGCGTCGCCCCAGTCCACCTGCGCGGAGTGGGCGCGCCACGCAGGCGCGGGGGCATTTACCGCACGTCCCGCGCCGACCGGAACGCCTTCGTGGTAGAAGGAATCGAGAAGCGCACGCACACGTACGGCGACGCTGTCGGGAAGCAGCGCGCCTTCCGAAGTCGTGACGGCGAGCACCTCGACTTCACGGTTGCCCAGCAGCATGCAGAGGGTGCGCAGATCGTCGGCTGCGCCGTCGGTGTCGATGACGGCGTGGAAACGGGCTTTGCCCGAATGCGCATGGCAGGGGAGCAGGAAAATGAACAGTATACCCGTAAACAGGACCCGGCAGAATAAGTGCTGACGAATTGTCATAGCTTCAGTACGTATTAAAAATTAACATTCATACCGCCCAGCGCCGTTGCTTTCGGCATGGGAAACCCTGCATTGATCTCATAACGCTGCGCCAGCAGGTTCTCGCCCCGCACGAACAGATCGAGCCACCGGGTTGCGCGGAAAGTGACGTTGGCGTTCCATAGTACGAAATTATCCTTGGCCACGGGCTTGACCGAAGTGTAAAGTCCGTGAACATACTGCACGCCCGTCGATGCCTTCCAACGTCTGCGCGAAAAATCGACTCCGGCGTAGAGCTTGTGTTCGGGAGCCGCGACCACCGGGTAGGCCATATGGAGGTAGCTGTAGTTGGCCGAGACAGCCCATGCGGGGTTTATGCGCCATGCCGCGTCGCCCTCGACGCCCCAGTTCTCGATCCGGCCCGTATTGATGTTTTTCGGGCGTCCGTCCACCGGGACGGTCTGGATCATGTTGTCGCCGTCGATATAGTAGACGCTGACTCCGTACGAAAGCGCCCCGCCCGAAACGCGCTGCGTGAACGAAAGTTCGTAGTTCATCAGTTTTTCGGGTTTCAGATCGGGATTTTGCGGCGGAAACATATACATTTCGCGGATCGTCGGGAAACGGAATCCTTTGCTGACCATCGCCTTGATCTGGGCGTTGTGCGGCAGCAGGAACGACAGTCCGCCCTGCGGCACCCACTCCGTACCCGCATGCGAATGGTGATCGAGGCGCAGCCCGGCGTCGAGCGTCAGCCAGTGCGTCAGGCTTTGGCGGAAATCGACGTATCCGGCCGCTTCGTCCATCGTTTTGTCGGCCGTGGTCTTATCCGGATCGCCGTTGAGATAGCGGTTCCACGCCTTGCCGCCGAAATGCTGCCAGTCGACGCCCATGGTCAGGCGGTTGCCCCTGAAAAGCGCGACGCTCTGATACCACGATACGCCCAGCATCCTGTCGCGGGAGTTGAAACGGTAGTTCAGCGGCTCTTCGCCGGGCGAATAGCCGTCGTTGATCCTATGTCGCCCCCAGTTGTAGAAGAAGCTCAGGGTTCCGGAAGTCTTGCCGTAGTCGTTGCGCAGTGCGAACGACGTCATGCCGCGCGTAATACGCTGTCGGTTGTCGAGAATGGGCGCCGAAACGGAACCCGGATTCCGGGCGTTGAAATGCGTAAGGTTCACGTCGGCGTAGAGATCCCACGCCTGGGTAATCCGGTAGCCCAGCTTGGCGTAACCGCCGTACTGCTCGAAGCCCATGTTCCTGCGATGCCCGTCGGTGCGGTTGTAAGAGCCGGTTACCGTACTCGTAAAACGTCCTGCCCGAACCTGATTCGTAACCTCGGTTTCGAGCGTATTGTAGGAGCCGTAACCGGCATGGAGGTCGGTTTTCACCCCGTCCTCGTGCATGCTGCGCGTCACGATATTGATGACGCCGCCCATGGCGTTCGAGCCGTACAGCACCGAAGCGGGGCCGCGCACGACCTCGACCCGGTCGGCCAGCATCGACTGGTAGGCGTCGGCGATCGGATGCCCCATCAGCCCCATGTACTGGGGATGTCCGTCGATCAGCACCAGCAGTCCCGTCGTGGGACCTCCGCCGACGCCGCGCAGCGTCATCTGTCCGGCGGCTCCGCCCGAAACGCCGTATCCCATGATGCCGCGTCCCGTGATGAACAGTCCCGGAATCTGCTCGGTCAGCGTCGGCAGCAGCGACGGCCGGAATCCCTCGGCGATCTTCTGCCGCCCGACGACGGAAATGGTCATCGGCAGGTGTCGGACGTCGGTTTCATGCCGGGTTCCGGTGACCACGACCTCCCCGATCGGGTAGGTTTTCCCGTTACGTAGGCTGTCGGCGGTCTCGGACCGCAGGGCGCACACGGGGACGATACCGCCCAACAGCAGCAGGACAAACAGTTTAGACTTCATCTTCTCGCATTATGTTTTACTTGGACATTTGTTTTCTTTTCTTGCAGCGCATCCTCCCCCTTCACCAATTCTTGTTCCAAAATTCCCCGGCGGAGCGAAGAACGTGCAAATTCCGGAAACGCTCCGGATCGGACGGACGGCATCCCTTTCGGCGCGTTTCTTGTTCTGAACCGGATAAATGCTCATTATGGAAAACACCCGGCAACCGATCCTGTTACGGGTCCGGCAGCACTTGCGCGATGCCGTCGGACGCATGCACCCTTCCGTTTCGTTCGTCTCCTGCATCGGTGTTCTGCTGGCTTATTTGACGGGCGTCTACATAACGGGATCGCTTCACGAGGCATCGCGGTGGATGGGGGCCATGCTGGCCTGCACGTCGCTGGTGGTCGTCCTGCAATCGAACAGCTACAAGGATTCGTTGCGCGCCGGATGGATTCGGGTGCTGGGGACCTTTCTCGGAGCGCTCGTCGCCTACATATACCTTAAGATATGGCCCTTTTCAATCGTCGGGATGCTTGCTTCGGTCTTCGTGTTGGAGATGCTCTGCATGCTGGTCGGAATCTACCGCAACGGCCGTATCGCCACCATCACGCTGCTCATCATCCTGCTCGTTTCGCAGATGACGCCCCACGTCTCGCCGGCCGTAAACTGCCTGCTGCGCTTTACCGAATCGGTCGTCGGAGTCGGAGTGGGCGTTGTGCTGCTGTGGGTGCTCGAACGGTGGAAACGATGGCTCGAACCACAGGAGCGTGCAGACACATCTACCGATAAAAATATGAACATGGACACGATGCCCCTGCGTTGGGGCCACTTCAGAGTGCTTATCGTCGCTTCGCTCGGACAGATCACCGGAGCGGGGCTGGCGACGCTGGTCGGCGTCATACTGCCGATGATTCAGATTTTCCGGCATCCCGGACTTACCTCCCTGCAGCAGGGACTCGTGGCGGCGACCAGCCTCGTCGGCATCATGGTCGGCTCTGTGCTGTTCGGAGCGTGGAGCGATAAAAAGGGATACCTGTTTTTCTTCCGGTTCTGCCCCGCACTCATCCTCGCGGCCTCGCTGTTCACCTTTTTCACGGCCGACCTCTTCGGGCTGGTCACGGGGCTGTTTTTCATGGGACTGGGCATCGGCGGCGGTTACAGCCTCGATTCGGACTATATCTCCGAGATCATGCCCCGGCGGTGGAAACTGCTGATGGTCGGTGTAGCGAAAGCCGCTTCGTCGTTGGGCAGCATCGCAGCGGCGGGCATCTGTTTTTCCCTGCTGCGGGAGTGGCACGATCCGCACCTGTGGAACCGGCTGCTGCTGCTCGTCGCAGTCATGGCGGTCGTCATGCTGCTCTGCCGCATCCGCTTCGAACAAAGTCCCGGATGGCTCATCGCCCACGGGCGCACGTCCGAAGCCGAAAAGGCCGTGCGCTATTTTCTGGGTCCCGACGTGGAGATCGGCGAAATCCGCAACCGGCCGAATAAAACGCAGATGCCGAAGGTGGCTTGGAGCGACCTTTTCAAACCCGGTCAGGTGAAGAAAGTGATTTTCAGCGGCATTCCGTGGGCCTGCGAGGGATTGGGCGTCTACGGCATCGGGGTATTCCTACCCGTGCTGGTCATGGCGCTGGGGCTGGAAACGGGGTCCGAGTCGGCCTTTTCACGAATCACCGATTCGGTGTTGCTGACCACATGGATCAACCTCTGCATCCTGCCGGGATTCGTACTGGGGCTGCTGCTCGTGAACCGCTGGTACCACGTGCGGACCCAGACATGGGGATTTATCCTCTGCGCCGCGGGCATGGGCATCCTGCTGGCGGCCTACGAATTCCACTGGCCGGTCTGGATCGCCGTATCCGGGTTCATGCTCTTCGAACTGTTCCTCAATGCGGGCCCCCACTTGATGACGTTCATCATTCCGCCCCAAATCTATTCCGTCGCCGAGCGCGGCGCGGGTGCGGGACTTGCCGCGGCCTTCGGCAAACTGGGCGCCGTCGCCGGCGTCGTCGTCATTCCGATACTGCTCAAATGGGGCGGCGCTTCGCTGGTGCTTTGGGTGACGATCGGCGTGCTGCTCGCCGGGGCGCTGGTTACGGCCGTCGTCGGCCGGGAGGTGCTTCCCGACAAGGGGCGGTCCGTTCGTCCCGAAATCCGGCGCGACTGACCGTCAGGGGGCGTACTTCTTTTTCAGCGCACGTTTCATCCGCAGTTCGCAGGGCTGTTCCAGCCCGCACTCTTCGAGCAGGGCCAGATCGCCGAATACGTGTCGCGTACTGCCGTCGGCCACGATCCGGCCCTCTTTCATCACGATCGTACGGTCGCAAAGGTCGAGCACCATCTCCATATCGTGCGTGGCGATCAGCGTCGTATGGCTGAAACGGCGTATCAGGTCGATGATCTGCCGCCGGGCGCGGGGATCGAGATTCGAGGTCGGCTCGTCCATGACGAGCACCGACGGCTCCATCGAAAGGACCGTCGCTATCGCAACGCGCTTTTTCTGTCCGCCCGAAAGCCGGAAGGGCGACGCCCCGCGCAGATCGAGCGCACCGACGGCATCGAGGGCTTTCGTGACGCGGCGGCGTATCTCTTCGGGTTCGAGACGCATGTTCGAAGGTCCGAAGGCCACATCCTCTTCGACCGTGGGCATGAAGAGCTGGTTGTCCGAATCCTGAAACACCAGCCCCACCGACTGCCGCACCAGCGGCAGCGTCCTGCGCGTGAGCTTGATCCCGCCCATGACCACTTCGCCCTGCGAAGGCATCAGCAGTCCGTTGGTGTGCAGCAGCAGCGTCGATTTCCCGGCTCCGTTGGCCCCGACCAGGGCGACCTTCTCCCCGTGCGTGATGCGGAACGAGACGCCGCAGAGCGCTTCGTAACCGTTGGGATAACGGTAATGCACATCGTCGAACCGGAGGTAGTGGTGACTCATCTCAGAGGTTGTTTATCAGCATCGAAAGGTTTTCGGCCGGACGGCACAAGCGCAGCAGGACGAACGCCGAGCACCACACTGCAAGAAACAGGGTATCGCGAATTTTCCATGCCGGGCATTCGAACACTCCTTCCGGGATGCGTCCCGTGAATCCACGGGCGAGCATCGCCCGGCTGATCCTTTCGGCCCGGTCGAAGGTGCGGATCAGCAGTTGCCCGACGAGCGTCCCCCAGACTTTGAGCGGGTAGGATTTGCGGCCGAAACTCCTCGCGTCGCGGGCCTGCTGCATGGCCGCGGCCTCTTCGATCAGGACATAAAGGTAACGGTAGACGAAAAGCAGCTGCGTGGTGAAAACGGCCGGCACGCCGAGCCGCTGCATGCTCCGGCAGAGACCGTAGTAGCCGGTGCTGCCGATCAGTACCAGCAGCGCTTGCACCGAAAGCAGTCCGCGCAGGACAATCGAGAGAAACGAAATCCAGCCGGCGGTGACGACCAGCGCACCCATCCGGAAAACCGGCTCGCGGTCGTAGAAAAGGTTGAAAACGCCGATGAAGGCGACGAAGGGCAGCACGACGAGCGACCGCCGGAAAATCGTTCCGTAACTCAGGCCGCCCATCGCGCAGGTGACGATCGGAAAGACGAAAAACAGCAGCAGTTCCGGAAGCCTGCAGAGCGGCACGGAGAGCATCGTCACGAGAAAAGCCACCGTGACGAGCAGTTTGGACCGGGCGTCCGTGCGATGGAGCGGACTTTGCATCCGCGCCGTCCGCTCCATCGCATCCAATGCGCAAAGTACGTGCTGCAATCTGTTTTTCATTCCTGCTTTTGTCCGGCGCGGAACAGACAGGAGGCGCCGAATACGGCCAGCAGAATGGCCCCGCTTCCTACGATTCCCGCAAATGTCGTGTTGTAATCGGGTATCACGGCCGTCTTCTCCTGAATGGCGGCGGCTCTGCGGTGCAGGCCGTCGGATGCAGGGGCCAGTTCGGCCCGCCCCGCCGTCTTTTCGATCGACCACTCCAGTCCGTCGGGATCGGACGAAGCGATCCATGAGAACGACCCGGCGACGAGCAACGCCGCCAGCGCGATCGCCGCAAGGACCTTTCCGAGTCTCCGTCTTCCGGAGGCGCGTTCCCGGCGGATGCCGTACAGCAGTTCGGGCTTATAGCGCTGCACGACGCAGATCACCGCCGCCGTAGCCAGCCCCTCGCCGATACCTATAAACAGATGGATCGGGAGCATGAACAGCAGAAACCGCCCCATCGGCAGCGCGGTGATGCCCGACGCTTCGGTTTCGATCGTTACGGCCAATGCCCCCAGTTCGAGTCCGACCACCGAGGCGAGCAGCGACGCAGCGATGATCCGCCCCGGCGATGCGCCGCGTTTGATCAGCGGCCGGAACAGCAGCGGATAGGCCACCAGACACGACAATACCGCCATATTGAGGATATTGGCGCCCAAAGCCATGAAACCGCCGTCGGCGAAAACGAGACACTGGATCACCAGCACCGAAGCCAGCGTAAGCAACGCCGCCCATGGGCCCAGTATCGCCGAGAGCAGGATACCGCCGACCAGATGGCCGCTCGAACCCGTTCCCGGAATAGAGAAATTTATCATCTGGGCGGCAAAGACGAAGGCGCCCATCACGCCCATCAGCGGAACGATGTGCTCGTCCCGCGCATCGGGTTCGCGGCGGTCGTTTCGCGGATGCTTGACTTTCCAGATCGCCGTTCCGAGCAGGACCAGCGATACGGCTCCCGTAACGGCGAATACCGGCGGGGAGACCAGTGCGTCGGACATGTGCATAGTCTGTCGTTTTTCAGGTTTTCAGATCGCCCCGCCCGGCCCCTGCCGGACCGGACGGTTATTCCGTTTTCGCGCCCGGCTGCTGCGCCGCCAGATGCTTCTTGTTCTCCGGATACCAGTTCGAATGGTCGGGCTTCTCCTCGTCGTCGAACCTGACGAGCGGCAGCAGGAAGAGCCACGTCGTGATGCAGAACGGTCCGGTCAGGGTGGCGATTCCGACGGGCGCCATCAGCATATACATACCGGCCTGAACGAACACCGTCACCAGAATCCCCAGAACGGCCCAGAGCGCCGAGCGGAAATTCGGCTTGTAGAACACCGTCGCCAGCGCAATGGCCGTCAGCACGGGGCTGTATCCGTAAAGTCCGTCGGAGATGTCGGAGCCCGACGCTTTCAGCGCGATGACCACGAGCAGCGCCAGCGCCGAGCCGATCGCGGCCCAGAGCGCCGCCCAGCGATTGCAAAGGAACAGGCCCGCGAGGAAACAGATTCCCGTCACCCACGAATTGATCAGAAAGACCTGCCCGATGCCTTTCAGCCAGTAAACCGCCAGATCGCCCAAACGGATGCTCTCCAGCGACGAGAAAGCCGCCGGAAGCGCCGGATCGGCCATATGCGTCGTCGGAAGCCCGTGCATGGCGCGCGCCGCGAGCAGAAACATCCACGTGCAGAAGACGAACGGGAAAGTGAACGAATTGACTTTCCAAGGCGCCATCACGTTGTTGAATCCCGTGCGCACCCATGTCGTCAGCGCCGCACAGAGCGCCAATGCCAGCCACATCCAGACGGTGTTGCCCATGAACGTAGGAAACGCGCACCCCACCAGCACGCCGTTGAAGCCCCAGAGTCCCTGCTCGCCGTCCTTGGCCGGAAAGCCAAGCAGATACCCCGTCACCGTGGAGACGGTCACTCCCAGCAGGGCGCCCCAGCCCACAAGTCCCTGTCCCTCGGCATAGGCGCCCCAGAAAATGCCGATCATAAACAGGAGTCCCGTCCACGCGCTGTTCTGAAACATCACCTGCCCGGTTCCGCGCAGCAGAATTTTGATAAACTCGAAAGAGCCTCCGCCGGCCCCTCCGGATCGAGCGATCGTATTTGCCATACTTACAATTATTTAACCATTAACAAAATTCCTATCGCCACGGAAACTCTTCGGGTAAAGGTTTGCCCTTGATTTCCTGCCGGACCGAGGAGCAGAATTCGCGGATGAGTTTCTTCACGGGCGCCGCCTCCTCGCCCAAGACCTTGTAGAGCAGCCCCGCATCGTTCGGCAGGCGCGTGATGCCGGCGGCCAGCCGGCGGTCGCGGTCGATGAAAGCCTCTGTCCGTTCGTAGATGCTGTCGGCATGTTCCGCAGGCGTCAGCACGATCACGTTGGCGAAAACGTCGTATCCGTTCATCGCGCCGAGCGTCGACGGCGAGTACATTTCGGGCCGTATGATGAATTTCTCGCGGAACAGCCGCTCCCCGTCGGGACGTTCGGCATGGGTGCAGACCGAAAGAATGTCGTACTGGAAGGTTTCGCCCCGGTCGAAATACTTGCGGCCGCTCATGTAAATCTCCGAATAGAACAGCGTGGCCGACGGAGCGATGCGGATCGCCGTGTCGGCGATGAACCGCGTGTGCCGGCACGGGATGGTCGGTTCGGGCAGGTATTCCAGATATGCGTTCTCTTCGAGCTCGAACGCCTGCGTCAGTCCCGAATAGTTGTAGCGCATTTCGGCCAGTTTGGTCGCCGCTCCGGTCGAAATGTGGGCATAGGCGCCTTCGCGGACGACGAAACGCTGTTCATAGCGATCGCCGTCCACGTTGGGGCCTCCCGAGGATAGGATGTAAACGCACGGCATCTCGGGCATGCCTTCGTCGAAATAGAGTTCCTGCTGGACGATCAGCGGCGCATGCCGGTCCAGATCGCGCATGATCGACCTGCCGTCGTCGTCGAGTTCGAATCCCAGAAAAAGATACCCCATCTTGCCCGGAGTGCCGACGGGCATCGCCTTCGGCTCTTCGAGGTAGGGACTCATCTCTTTGGCTGCTGCGAAATTCATCGTACGGCGCCGGTTAGGGTCTCCGAAACTTTCTCCTTGTCGTTGTCGAGGTCGAAAAGCGCCATCCGGCGGATCAGGGCGACCAGTTCGTCGATCCCTTCGCCCGTCATGCAGTTGGTGAATACGAACGGCTTGCCCGGACGCATCAGCTCGGAATCGCGCCGCATCACTTCGAGGTCGGCACGGACATAGGGGGCCAGATCGGTCTTGTTGATGACCAGAATATCGGACTGGGAAATTCCCGGTCCGTCCTTGCGGGGAATCTTGTCGCCTGCGGCCACGTCGATCACGTAGATGAAAAAATCCACCAGCGCAGGGCTGAACGTGAGGGTGAGGTTGTCGCCGCCCGATTCGATCAGCACCACGTCGCCGTCGGGAAACCGGGCCTCCATCTCCTCGACCGCCGCGATGTTCATCGAAGGGTCCTCGCGCACGGCCGTATGGGGGCACGCTCCGGTCTCGACGCCGATGATCCGCTCTTCGACAAGGATGCCCTTCAGCATTTTACGCACGTGCTTGGCGTCTTCCGTGGTCACCACGTCGTTGGTTATCACCAGCACCTTGTAGCCCATGTCCAGAAGCCGCGGGGTGATCGCTTCGATCAGCGCCGTTTTGCCGGAGCCCACGGGGCCGCCGATTCCGATTCTGCAAGTTGTATTGTTGCTCATAATTTTATCTTTCTGTTTTTACATTCGTTTATACCGGGGGCAGCGCAAATCCGGCTCCGAACGACCCGGCCTGCCGTCGCCCTTAAATAAGGCTTCTTAAGCCTTAATTCATAAACATGCGTTTGGTTCCCTTTTCGTGCAGCGAGGCGAGAATGTCGATCTGCGGCACGAAGGTATACATGTCGTCGAAATCCATGTCGCCCGCCGTGTCATAGAGCTCGCCGAGCTTTTCGGCGGCCCGGAACAGGATGCGCTGCGTGTCGTAGTGCGACACGCGCACGCAGCGGAGGGCCGCGCTGACGACCATGTTGACCACACCGTACTGGTGGGAGCAGAAAAGCTCCTTTTCGGAGATTCCGCAGGCCGCGAATACGATACCCTGCGCCACGGGATAAGTGCCGGGGGTACGGCCGCCGGCGATGTCGCCGAGCCACCGTGCTGCGGTTTCATCGGGAAAGATATGTTTCGACAGCTCGGCCAGTTTCTTGCCCATGCGCCGGGTCATCAGCCGCGCCTCGGCGTTCATCTTGCAGAGAACGGCCTGACGGTCGGCATTGAGGATACCTTCGTAATAACCGAGGTTATAGCTGCGGAAAGCGTGCAGCGCCGCGACTCCGTCGGTGAAGGCGGCCTGCCGGACAATGTCCTGCGTGTATTGTTCAAGCGTTGCGGCGTCGTGCACCAGTCCCTCCTCGGCGGCCGTTTCCAGTCCGTTGGAGAAGGAGAAGGTCCCGACCGGAAAGGCCGAGTCGGTGAATTCGAGCAGCCGCATGACGGTTGTTGCGTCGTCGGTCATAAGGGCGGATTTAATGCGCGTGCGCATGTTCGTGATGGTGATGTACGTCGCTGTCGGGGCCCGTGCCGCCGAACAGACGCCGGATTTCGTGGGGTGCCAAGTAGGGAATCACCTCCGAACCGGGCTGGAACGAGTAGGCGACACCTTCTATATGGTGCGTACGCATCACGCTGTCCATCACTTTTTTATCCACCGTCAGCGGAATGTAGACCTTCGTTCCCTTGACCACTGCGGGCCAATGCTGGTTGCCGATGGCATGACCGAGTTCCACCGAGATGTGGATGATCGTTTCCGGCGTTTGACGCGCCAGATCCGAAAGGTCCGCGACCAGCACGTCGTTGAGCCGGATGCGGATGGCCGCGATGCGGCGCTGTTCGGGCAGGTACTCGATAATATCGCCGTCGAGCATCTGCCAGTGGCGTTTCAATGCCACGGCGTATTCGTTTTCCCGGTCGCCTTTAATCACGAAGCGGCTTTTCTGGGCCGTCCACTGGTCGAGGTCGATATATTCGATTTCGGCTTCCCGCGCTTTCTCCGCCCATTCGGGATCGTGCAGGTTGCCTATGATTTCCGTATAGATTTTCATCGTATGTGTGTTTTGGGAGTTTGCACCGACCTCCGGGAGCGGCGCGCACGGCCGCTCCCGGAATCGGAAGATGCTCTAACTGAACCAGAGCAGCTGGCTCAGGGGGAATTTGTCGGCCGGCTTGACGTAGGCCCGGATGTCGTTGACCAGCACGTCGAACGTTTCGGGATTCACGTCGATCTTCGGCATGCCGCCGTTGCGCACCATGTTGTATTTGGTGAGCTGGCGGGTGCGGCGCACGGGCTGCACCATGCGATGCAGGTGAAGACGCTCCTTGATACCGCTCTGGAACGCGGCGTTCGATACGAACGAAAGGCAGGTTTCGGGCAGCGTGCGGCCGAAAGCGCCGTACATCGGACGGTAATAGCACGGCTGCGGCGTCGGAAGCGATGCGTTGGGGTCGCCCATGTTCGACCAGTTGATCAGGCCGCCTTTGATGACCATCTTGGGTTTGGCGCCGAAGAACTGCGGCTCCCAGAGTACGAGGTCGGCGACCTTGCCCTTCTCGACCGATCCGAGGTAGTCCGAAACGCCGTAGGTGATGGCCGGGTTGATCGTGATCTTGGCGATGTAGCGCAGCACGCGGAAGTTGTCGTTGCCGTCGGCGTCCTCGGCGAGCTTGCCGCAGGCGTTCTTCATGAACGACGCCATCTGGAACGTGCGCATGAACGATTCGCCGATGCGGCCCATGGCCTGCGAGTCGGACGAAACCATCGACAGCACGCCCAGATCGTGCAGTACGTTCTCCGCGGCCTGCGTTTCGGGCCGCACGCGGCTCTCGGCAAAGGCCACGTCCGACGGAATCTTCGGATTGAGGTTGTGGCAGACCATGATCATGTCGAACAGCTCGGCCTGGGAGTTGATGCCGAACGGCAGGGTGGGGTTGGTCGACGACGGCAGCACGTAGGGCATCGACGCCACTTTCAGCAGGTCGGGGGCGTGTCCGCCGCCGGCGCCTTCGGTGTGGTAGGTGTGGATCGTGCGGCCGTCCATGGCGGCGATCGTATCCTCGACGTATCCGCTCTCGTTGAGCGTATCGGAGTGGATGGCCACCTGCACGTCGAAACGGTCGGCGACCGCCAGCGCGGCGCGGATCGCAGCGGGAGTCGCGCCCCAGTCCTCGTGAATCTTCAGGCCGCAGGCCCCGGCTTCGATCTGCTCTTCGAGCGGCTGGTTCATCGAGCAGTTGCCCTTGCCCAGCAGGCCGACGTTCACCGGAAGCCCCTCGATCGACTCCAGCATACGCTCGATGTTCCAGCGGCCGGAAGTGATGGTGGTGCCGTTACTGCCGTCCGTGGGGCCGATTCCGCCGCCGAACAGGGTTGTAATGCCGTTGCTCAGGCAGGCGTAGGCCTGCTGCGGGGAGATCATGTGCACGTGGCCGTCGATGCCGGCCGCCGTCAGGATCAGGTGTTCGCCCGATATCGCGTCGGTTGCGGTGCTGGTCACCAGATCGGGATGCACGCCGTGCATGATATTGGGATTTCCCGCCTTGCCGATGCCGGCGATCTTTCCGTCCTTGATGCCCACGTCGGCCTTCACGACGCCCAGATTGGCGTCGATGACCGTCACGTTGGTAATCACGAGGTCGAGCGACCCTTCCTTCGAAGTCATCGTATTGGCTAGCCCCATGCCGTCACGGATGGTCTTGCCGCCGCCGTAAACGACTTCGTCGCCGTATTCGCGCAGGTCTTTTTCGATCTCCACGTAAAGATCGGTGTCGCCCAGCCGGATCTTGTCGCCGACGGTGGGCCCGAACAGGTTGTTGTATTCCTGACGTGAAATTGTTGCCATATCCTCTATTTTTTAGTGTTGTTGCTTTTTTTCATAGCGGCCTCGGCATCGCTTTCCGAAATGTTTTTGAACCCCTCGTGCCGGACTTTGCGCACGGCCTGCATACGTGCGGGGAAATAGGTGGGCGCATCCTCGTCGCCCGTATATCCCATCACCAGCCCGTTGAAGCCGATCACGCGGCGTTTGCCCGAATAGGCCACGACCTCGACCTCTTTCTGGTCGCCCGGTTCGAAACGGATGGCGGTCGTTGCGGGAATGTTCAGGTGACAGCCGAAAGCGGCGTCGCGGTCGAACTCCAGATAACGGTTGACCTCGAAGAAATGGAAATGCGAACCTACCTGAATCGGACGGTCGCCGGTATTGCGCACGACAAGCCGCACGGTCTTGCGGTTGTTGTTGTACTCGATCGGGGCGTTCATCAGGATTACTCCGCCGACGATGACGGGCTTTGCGGGTTTGAAACCGGGCTTATTCGGATAGAGGCTCGCCGCCTGCGCCTGATTTTTCGCAGGGGCGGGATTTTTCGTATTCATACTCTGGATGTTTAAGATTACTTAATGGGATGGTGGATGCTCACCAGACGGGAACCGTCCGTAAACACGGCTTCGACCTGCAGCAGGTCAATCATGTCGGCGACGCCCTCCATGACGTCGCTTTTCTTCAGTACGCTGGCCGCTCCTTTCATAACCTCTTCCACGGTCTTGCCTTCACGCGCTCCCTCCAGTGCCGTGGATGTAATATAGGCTACGGCCTCCGGATAATTCAGTTTCAGCCCTTTTTTCATACGCCGTTCGGCGACCATACCGAGCGAAAGCAGCATCAACTTGTCGATCTCTTTCGGTGTCAAGTGCATAGTAAACGATTTTTACTGTTAATCCGGCTCCGCATCCCCGAAGGACATACATACCCCGCCGGGGCAGCGGTCCGCCGGTACTGATCTGGGGTGATTTCAAATAGGATGCCAAAAGCCGCCCCGCGGCGATTCGCGGCAAAAAACGGAAGCTCGGTGGCATTAAATTTGTTCGGGAAAGAATCCGAATGGTAGAATCAACTAAAAACGTGTGAATTATGTTTAAAGCGATGATAATTGCGGGGCTCGGCGGTTTTATCGGCACATGCCTGCGCTTTCTGACGGGAAAACTGGCCCATGTCATTACGGTTTCGGCGTTCCCGTGGGGTACGTTCGCCGTCAATATTATCGGAAGCTTCGTGATCGGCATCTTTTTCGGCCTGGCCGAGAAAACCCACGTCATCTCGCCGTCGATGAACGTCTTCCTGATCACCGGCTTCTGCGGCGGATTCACCACCTTTTCGTCGTTCGCCGACGACATGTACCTGCTCCTGCAGCAGAAACACTGGCTCTATTTCGGCCTTTACGTCGGCCTGAGCTTCATGCTGGGACTGATACTCGTATGGCTGGGGCGCTCGCTGATAAAGGCGGTATAGCGGCTGCCTCGTCAGTGATTTTGTCGGGCCTGCCGGACTCCGCCTTGCAGAGGGCGCCGGAGCTTTCCTGCCGGGGGCAGGGCGATCTCCGGCTTCCGGGAGGAGCTTTCCTCGCGGAGCTCGGACGATCTCCTCCCGTTCCCTGCGGGGACGTCCTCCCTGCGCTCGGACGTATTTCGCCCCCCCCCCCGAAAAATGCGGAAAGAGATACTTAGCATCCTGCATGCCCCCCCCCTTTTCCGGGGTGTTCCAACACCGGTGCTCGACAGCATCGGTTTTTCTTTTGATTGCCGCCTGTCTTCTTCCGCACCTTGTCGTGTTTGTGTGGTTTCCCGTAAACCTGCTTTGCTCATGTAGCTCATAAACAGGATTTTTTGTCGTTTTTACGAAATTTTTTGTCGCAAATTCGAAAGGGTGTTTGGTTCGAGGTATAGTAATTTTGCCATCGGAAATCAGAAGTTTGATCCTTATGCCCCTTTGCGACATAAAAACCCGCTTGGATTGCGGCAATTACGCTTCGGATTCGAGGTGCCTTTTCCGACAGTACCGTTTGTCGGCAGGGGAGGTTTCGCCGTCTCGGAACGAGAGCCGCAGCATGTCGCTCTGTAGCGCCGGGGGGCGCCTGCCCGTGGTTCGGAGGCATTTCCCGCCTCAGAGTGTCGGGACGGGTGCGCTGCTTCTCGTTTCCGAGAATCTTCGCTTCTCCGGCGCGGCCCTCACTCCCCCCTCCCTCGGAAAAGACCCCAAATAACAGTGAAATAATCTGTTGTGATATTCCTTCCGACGTTGTCCGGACTTTGGACGACGGTCACTACTGTATCCCTTGCCAGAATGTATCGCCGAAATCGCTGCGGACTCCGGTTTTGCTGCGTCGTCCTGTTTTAATTCGTGCAAATAATAGTTCGGACAGACGCCGATGCGGTCGCTGCTGTTCGGGGGCCTTTTTTCCGATTTTTCCGGGGGGGGGATTTTTCCGTCGCCTAAGTCGGAAAAAGCCTTTGAAATGACCGGTGCCTCGGACTCTTTCCGTGGGATGCGGCATTTCTTGAAAATCAGCTGCTTGGAAAATACTATACATTATGCGAATTGAAAGAATCCTATTCCTGTTTTTGCTTTCGGCCTGCTTTTACACAGGCTACGGGCAGGAGACACCCCGCACCGATACGCTCGGTGTGGATGTTTATTATCGACGCGGATTTTCGGTGTTGGAGGACTCGCTGCGCGACAACGGTGTGCGTCTGACATCGTTCGCCGACCGCCTGCGTGCATTGCAGCAAGATACCTCACGCTGCATTCGACAGGTGCGGATCGTTTCGGGCACGTCGCCCGAAGGCACGGCGAAGGCGAACCGACGGCTTGCATACAACCGCTCGGAGCGCATCCGCCAGTACCTAAACCGTCACTTCCCGTCGTGGAACCTCTCGTTCGACATTCGCTCCGAGGCCGAGGACTGGTCGGGTCTCGCTGCGCTCGTCGCGGCTTCCGATATGCCGGCCCGCGACGAGGTGCTGGACATTCTGCACAACACCCCGGTCTGGGTCTTCGAGAACGGCCGGATCGTTGACGGCCGCAAACGACAGCTGGGTATGTTGCAGGGCGGCCGGCCGTGGCGGTATATGGAAGAACGCTTCTTCCCCGAATTGCGCCGTTCGAAGGTCCGTGTCGTCTACGAAAACATCGCCACACCTGCGCCGGAACCCGCTCCTGCGGTGCCGGAACCTGCACAGGAAACCGCGCGCCCGAAGGACCCCGTCGCGGAACCTGCACCCGCGGCAGTCGGAAAACCTGCGGCGGCGGACCGCAAGCCCTTTTACATGGCCTTGAAAACCAATCTGCTCTATGACGCCGCGTTAATCCCCAACCTCGGAGCGGAATTCTACGTGGGCCGCGGCTGGTCTGTCGGCGGCTCGTGGATGTACGCATGGTGGAACAGCGACCGGAAGCACAACTACTGGCGCACCTACGGCGGCGAGTTGGATATCCGCAAATACTTCGGCCGCCGCGCTGGAGAGAAACCCCTCACGGGTCACCACCTCGGCCTCTACGGTCAAATGCTGACCTACGACTTCGAACTGGGCGGCAAGGGCTACATGGGCGGCCGTCCGGGCGGCACGCTGTGGGACAAGATGCACTGGGGCGTGGGTTTGGAATACGGCTATTCGCTGCCCGTCGGCCGCCGTCTGAACCTCGACTTCGGCATCGGCGTCGGCTATCTGGGCGGAGAATACTGGGAGTATACGCCGCAGGACGACCATTATCTGTGGCTGCGCACCAAAAAACGCCACTGGTTCGGCCCCACGAAAGCGGAGGTGTCGCTCGTGTGGCTGATCGGCCGCGGCAACAGCAACGAAAAGAAAGGAGGCAAACGATGAAAACGATACGCTATTACCTGCTTGCGGCCCTCGCGGTTCTCGTCGCCGCAGCCTGCGAACACAAGGAGTTGTGTTACGACCACACGCACACGGTCGACGTCCGGGTCGTCTTCGACTGGAAGAACGCCCCCGATGCCGCACCGGAGACCATGTCGCTCTACCTCTTTCCGAAGGCGGGCGGTGAGCCGCTGCGCTACGAGTTCACCGACCGCCGGGGCGGAACGATCACCGTGCCGATGGGGGCGTACGATGCGCTGGGACTGAACAGCGATACCGAGCGGTTGCACTTCCGCAACATGAACCGCCGGGAGACCTTCGAGGTCTATACGCGGGAGGCGAATCTGCTCGCAGCGCTCGGCGTTCGGTCGGACGACGCCCCGCGTGCCGAGGGTGCGCAGGATGAGCGTGCGGTCGCGCAGCCCGACCGGCTGTGGTGCGACTGCGCGGAGGGCATCGAGCTCAAACGCGGGGTCGCCGGGCAGACCGTCACGCTCTACCCGTCGCGGGCGGTGCGCAGCTATACGGTCGAGATTCGCAACGCCGAGAACCTGAAATACGTCAAGGGCCTGAGCGGGTCGCTTTCGGGCATGGCCTGCGGCCTGCTGGTGGACAGAAAGGAACCTGCGGCGGAGGCCGTCACGATTCCCTTCGATGCCTCGATAACGCAGGAGCAGACCGGCATCACGGGCGGCCTGCTCGCGTTCGGCCCCTGCCCGCAGGCGGACGGCGTGCACAAGCTGGTGATCTATGCCGTGCTGGACAACGGCGAGAAATGGTACTACACCTACGACGTGACGCGGCAGGTGCGCGAAGCTCCCGATCCCTACCATGTCCATATCCTCCTCGACGGACTCCCGCTGCCCAAACCGATCGTCAACGGCGGCGGCTTCCAGCCCGGCGTCGACGGCTGGAAGGAGATTTATATCGACATCACTCTTTAACCATTTTAATCAATACGTTTTATGATGAAAAAAGCTCTCTTATTTGTCTTGGCGGCTCTCGCCGTGGCATCGTGCTCCAAGGAAGAGACGATGCAGACGAACACGGGCAACGCGATCGGCTTCCGCGCCTCGCTGGGCAAGTCGACCCGTGCCAACGTGACGACGCTCCAGAACTTGAGTAAGTTCTATGTTACGGCCATCGGCAACAATGCCAACTACTTCACCCGCATGGAGGTCACTTCGCAGGATAATGGCCAGACGTGGCAGACGGCTCAGACTTACTACTGGCCTTCCTACGATTTGGAGTTCTTCGCCACCAACACGCGCTCGATGGACGTGAAGTCCACCGGGGAGATTATCGCCGGCTTCCAGCCCACCCAGCCGCAGGCGCCCGTGGGCGATGCGCAATACCTACCGCAGACGGATTTGGTCGTGGCTTACAACACGGGCAATAAGGCCGCCAACGAAGGTACGGGCGTCGCGCTGAACTTCAAGCACGTCCTCTCGCAGATCGAGATCCGCGCCAAGAATTCCGACCCCACCAAAGAGGTGGAGGTGCTGGGCGTGCGGCTTTGCCGTCTGGGTTCGACGGGTAACCTTACCCTCAATCCCAAATCGGTTACCACTCCCGAAATGACCGTCACGCAGGATATGTGGACCCAGCCCACCGCAGCCCCTCGGAATTACCTGCTCCGTTCGTCCATAGGGGCTGCTCCTAAGACGCTGACCGCCGAGGCGCAGAATATCCATCCCAACGACGACATGTTCATGATTATCCCGCAGAAGACCGATGCGTGGACGGGCGGTAAGGCTACCGACGGCACCTATCTCTCGGTATTGTGCCGCATTTATTCGGTGAACGAGGGGGTGAAGACGCTGCTTTACCCGGAGCCTGCGGCCGATAACCCCAAGGACGGCATGTACGCCTTCTCGTCGGTACCCGTGGCCATGGACCTTCAGCCCGGATACAAGTATATCTATACGCTGGAATTCTTCGGTACGAACGGCGGTGGCGGCGAGGTGGACCCCGACCCGGCTACGCAGCCCGACTATTCCGACATCGACAAAGACCCGAAACCCGACAAGGAGGGCGGCGACGAGATCTTCGGCCAGCCCATCAAATTCACCGTCACGGTGGACAAGTGGCAGGATGCCGCCGCACAGGATCTCAAGATGTGATCGACTCCGAGCGGAGGGATAAGTTAAACAATTCAGACCGGAAGGGGTTGAATGTTCCCCTTCCGGCCGCTAAGGACGAAGGGCATGCTGTCTTCGTCACAACTGGAAAAGATTAAATAATCGAACGATATGAAACTGATTTCTACAAGACATTTGCTGCTCCTCGTTCCGACCGCAGCGTTGCTTGCGGCGGCCTGCTCGAAGGAGCCCTTGGAGCGTCCCGCAGCGGGTGGTCCTTTGAGTTTCGAGATAGCCGCGGCGGACGGTTGGAAAACCGCAATGCAGACCCGTGCAGCCGAGGATGCGGCCGATGAGGGGCTGCATGCCGGAGTTTTCACCCTGCAGGGGGAGAATCCGGCCGACACGCTGTTCCTGCACGCTGCGGTAGCCGAAGGTATCGCCTCCAAGGACGAGGATGCACAGGCCGGCGACCGGCTGCAGACCCGTGCCGCACCCGTCGGGACGACGACGATGTACGATTCGTTCGGCGTGCTGGCATACGTTTTCACGGGCGGTTGGGACGAGGCTTCCTGCCTGCCGGATTATATGTACGATGTCGAGATTACGAAAGCCTCCTCTTGGACGGCATCCTATTACTGGCCCGGTGCCGGTCGCAACATCCGCTTCTTCGCCTACGCGCCCTATAAGGGCGACGGCATCCGGCTCTCCGAGAGGACGCAGGCCGGTGCTCCGTCCCTCGCCTATACGGTTCCGGGGGCTGTAGCCGACCAAAAGGACCTGCTCGTCGCCGCAACTCCCGCAATGGCCGGCAATACCTCTGCTGCCGTTCCCCTGACCTTCTCCCACGCGCTCTCCGCCGTGCGGTTCACCACGGGCGGCGACATGCTGGCCGGCAGCATCGCGAAAATCACCCTCAAAGGCGTCTATGGCTCTGCGACCTACACGCTGGGAACCGACTCGTGGGACGCCTACGGCGCTGCGGCGGACTTTTCCCAGACCCTTTCGGTCTCGGTTGACGGCTCCGCCGATCAGCCCATCACGCTCCCCGCAGCGACCTTCATGATGTTGCCCCAGACGCTTCCGTCCGGTGCCGCGGTTGAGGTTGTTTATCGGGATGAGCTGTCCGGTACGGATCGTAAACTGACAGGTAAAATCGACGGTCAGACATGGGAGATGGGCAAGACTTACACTTATAGGCTCTCGACCTCTTCGATTTCGGTCACTCCTTCGTTCAACGTCACGCAGCCCGCCGATTGGACTTATCAGGGCGGGACGAAAAGCAACGCTTATACCGTTGCGAGTTACAACGTCGTCCGAGGTCCGAACTCGTCGGGCAGCAACGTCTCGACGAACGTGCCTCTGGCTTGGACGACGGAATTTTTCGCACCGGACGATTCCGGGAATTACACCGTAAAGCTTGACAGCAAACCGGCATGGCTCACGTTCACGGGTGAAGGCAGCGGTGCTGCATCGGCCCAATCCTTCAGCGCTGCGGTCTCGGCGCAGACTTCTCGGTCGTGGAATCCTCATGACGACAGGCTCAGGGCGGCTTCTCCCGTGTCCGGCACTTACAATCTCTCGAATGCTTCCGGTGGCGCTGCGGTTCAGAATACCGCTAATTGTTATATCGTCAATGCACCGGGCGCCTATTCCTTGCCGTTGGTTTACGGTAACGCCGTCAGGAACGGCGCGACAAACGCGTCTGCTTACTCTACGTCGGCTTCGGCCTCTTCCACCGACTATACCGTGCTGACTCGGTTCACCAACCACCTGGGTCAGCCGATCACCAACCCTTATATCTATAATAATAGCAATTGTTCGCCTTCGAAATGCGGTCTTATCTGGCAGGACGCCAAGGATCTGCTGACCGACGTCAAATTGTCGGGCGATGGGAAAAGCCTTCTTTTTACCGTCGGACAGTCCGCCATCCGGCAGGGCAACGCCGTGGTGGCCGTTTACGACTCCTCGAATCGTGTCATGTGGAGTTGGCATATCTGGGTGACGGATTACGTGCCCAACCGCACTTCCAAAGTCGAAGCGAGTTACGACCCGGCGGTTGTCCCGACCGATAAGGCGGTTACCAATTACCAGAACAGAACTTATACCTTCATGGGGGTCAATTTGGGATGGTGCAACGTCGCGTCCACCGCTTACGATGCGCGCAGCGTGATGGTCCGCTTCACCCAGACCCAGACAGGTCTGACCCAAGACGTTATCTTCAGGCAGACCGCTCATTATGTCAATAACTACTTCGGCAACAGCCCTTATTACCAGTTCGGCCGCAAGGACCCGCTGCTGCCTTCGGCCGGGAGTTCCAATGCCAATAAGACTTGGTACAATGCTTCCGGGGCCTCTTCTTCGGGCTTTGCCACGGGCAGCTGGACTGTTGGCAACTATATTGCTAATTCCATAATGAACCCTGCGGTATTTTGCAGGGAGTTTCAGGAAAAAATCTGTAGCAACCTTTGGAGCGCCAATAATACGGTTTTCGGGGGTAACGACAATACCGTGGTCAAGACGGTCTACGACCCTTCGCCTGTGGGCTACAAAATGCCCCCTTCGAATGCTTTTACGGGCTTTACGACGAGCGGACAAAATAGCGCTGCCTCTTCTGAATTCAATACGGCGGGCTGGAATAACGGATGGAATTTCTACTGCAGGAAAAATAAGGCCGCTTCCGGTGGCATTATCAACTTCCCGGCCTTGAGTGCTCGTGGCAAAACCTCCGGCACTCTATCGGGCGGCCCCAGTTACTATTGGACGGCTATGCCGTTCGACTTGTCATACTGTTGCAGTTTGGGTTTTTATTCGGCCTACATTGGCGTGGTGAATAACGACTTGCCTTTTCAGGGATGCCCCGTGCGTCCCGTGCGGGAATAGAGATTCGGGCTGATTTGCACGGCAGCCGTTGGGATGCCCCGTCGCTGCCGGATGCCGCCGCACGAATCCCGGCGCCCTCGGTAGGGTAGGGCGCCGGAGCTTCCCTGCCGGGGGCAGGGCGATCTCCGGCTTCCGGGAGGAGCTTTCCTCGCGGAGCTCGGACGATCTCCTCCCGTTCCCTGCGGGGACGTCCTCCCTGCGCTCGGACGTAGTTTGCCCCCCCCCTCGAAAAATGCGGAAAGGGGTGTTTCGCATCCTGTATGATCCCCCTTTTTTCCGGGGTGTTCCAGCCGGTGCTCGACAGCATCGGTTTTTCTCTTGATTGCCGCCTGTTTTCTCCCGCACAATGTCGTGTTTGTGTAATTTTCAGCAAGTCTGTTTAGCCCATGTGCCTTGTAAACAGGCTCTTTTGTCGTATTAACGAAATTTTTTGTCGCATTTTCGAAAACATAATTGGTATAAGATATTGTAATTTTGCCAGCGGAAACCAGAAGTTTGATCCTTATGCCCCTTTGCGACATAGAAACCCACTTGGAATGCGAGAATTACGCTTCGGATTCGACCTCCCTGTTCCGACAGTACCGGTTGTCGGCGGGCGAGGTGCTGCCGTCTCAGGACGAGAACCGTAGCGTGCTGCTCTATATCGCCGAAGGCCGCCTGTTTGTGGAGTGGGGGCATTTCCCGCCTCAGAGTGTCGGGGCGGGTGCGCTGCTTCTCGTTCCCAGGAATCTTCGCTTCTCAGGCGCGGCCGTATGCGGCAGCCGTTTGGTGGCCTGCTTCTTCACGGGGCAGCTGCCGCTTTGCAACAAATACTCTTTCTTGGATTTGTCGCGCGAAGTCTGCAAAAATTTCGACCGCTCCGCTCCCCCCCCCGAACTATACCGCAATTAACAGTTAAAGAACCTGTTGCGGCGTTTTTCTCGTCGTTGTCCGGGGCTTTGGACGACGGTCTGAACTGCATCCATTACCATAAGGTCAAACAGGAGGAGCTGTGTATTCTTCTTCGCGGCTACCATGCGCCGGAAGAGTTGTACGCCCTGTTGCATTATGTCGTGGGCTATAACGACAACTTCAAGGATTTCATCTTCCAGCATTACCGCGATGTCTGCGACGTGAGGGGCTTTGCGGCCCTCGCGAACATGAGCGTGCGCAGTTTCCAGCGCAAGTTCAAGGCCGAATTCAAACGCCCGGTGCACGAGTGGCTCAACGAGCGGCGTGCCGAGCGTATCCTTCACGAGATCCGCAATACGGATAAGTGCATCGCCGAGATCGCTGCGGACTACGGGTTTGCTACGCCCTCCTACTTTACCACCTTCTGCAAACAATACTTCGGACAGACGCCTACGCGGCTCCGTCGCCGCTCGGAGCTCTTGCATGCCGATTCTTGGGGCGGGCGTCTCTCCGTCGCCGGACCTTCCGCAATGGATCGGACCCGTGAGGTGGCCGAACACCTTCAAGGATGATTGAAAAACAATATTTGCTGCTTATGAGAATAAAGAGACTGATTTTATCATTGTTGCTGCTCGCATGTGCTTCTTGGGTTTCCGGACGGGAATTACGCCCCGCAGACCCGGAGGGTGCCGGCGTCGATACGTTGGAGCGCTCGCGGGCCTGCCGTGAGGTCGGCTTGAAGACGAACCTGATTTACGACGCGGCGGCCACGGTCAATCTGGGCGTGGAATTCCCGCTCGGCCGCAGGTGGTCGATGGACGTGTCCGGCAACTACAACGGGTGGACGCTGAGCGATAACCGCAAGTGGAAACACTGGATGGTGCAGCCGGAGTTCCGCCTCTGGACCAAGACCCGGCAGCGGGGCCATTTCGTGGGCATACACCTGCTGGGCGGGGAGTACAACCTCAATAAGGTGCACCTTCCTTTCAACTTCTATCCCTCCACCGGCACACAGCGCCATGAGGGGTGGGCTGCCGGTGCCGGACTTACGTACGGTTACCGGTGGAACTTCTCCGAACGGTGGGGTATGGAGGGCCAGATCGGCGTGGGTTATGTCTATACCGAGTACGACGAGTATTGCCCGAACAACTGCGGGGTGCGCATCGGCTCCGGTGCGAAGCACTACGTCGGTCCCACGAAGTTGGCGCTGAACCTCATTTACCGCTTCGGAAAGAAGAAACGCACGGCAGAGACCGCCCGCCTCGCAGCACTCAACGTTCCGAAACCCGTCGTCGAGGAGCGTGTCGTCCGCGATACGGTCGTGGTGCGGGATACCGTTACCCTCATTGTCCGCGATACGGTCGTAAAAGAGACGCCCGTAATGTCGTCCCCGCGCTTCAGCAACGAGAGCTACACCCTGAAACTGCAGTACGATGCGGGCAGTTCCCGTATCCGCCGTGATTTGGCCGACAACCAGCAGCAGCTCTCGTCGTTCAAGGAGTTCATAGACCGCTTGCAGGGGGATTCCTCCATCGTCATCCAGCGCATCACGCTGATCGGCTACTGTTCGATCGAAGGCACCGCGCAGTTCAACGATCGCTTGTCGTCCGTCCGTGCCCGGAGCGTTCAGGAATACCTGCTGGGCTTCTACCCGTGGATGAAGGACATCATGCACACGGACGGCCGCGGAGAGGATTGGAGCGGTCTGCTGCGTCTGGTCGAACAGAGCGACAATACGGCGTGGAAGAACGCCATCGAGCGCATCATCCTCAATACGGGCGTTTACGAAGGCCGCGAACGCAAACTGATGGATCTCTATGGCGGAGAGCCTTACCGGTGGATGTTCCGGGAGTTCTTCCCCGAACTGCGGCGCATCGAATGCAACGTGGAATACACGATCCGCGAGGAGTAGAGAAGATATTTCTTTCATATATCACTAAATCAATTCTTAAATTAAAAAAACAGACAAATGATGAAAACGAAATCGATTATCGCCGGCATGCTTTCGACGATGCTGCTGGCAGTAGGATGCAGCAAGGAGCACGGCGGCCCCGGTACCCCCGAAGAAGGAGTCAGGACCTACGCTTCGTTCTCCGTGACTTTGGACGCCTCGACGACCCGCGCGCTTGCCGACGTGAACAGCGTGGAGGAAGAGACCAAAATCAACACCGTCAATATCTACGTCTTCATGGGCGGCGTTCTGGAGGATACGGGTGTTATCACGCTCAATGAAAACAACGAGGGCACGACGACGCTGGCCACCACTACCGGTCCCAAGACGATTTATGCCGTTGTCAACAAATCCGTTACCGGAGTGGTGGGACAGACGCAGGAGGCCTTCGAGCAGCAGATCATCCAGACTGTTGCCGCTGGTGCGTCGACCATCGCCGTTGAGAACAGCTTCTTCATGGTCGGTTCTGCTGCTGCGACGCTGAGCGAGCAGACACAGGAAGAGGCCGTGATGAAGCGGAATCTCATTCCGATCACCGTGCAGCGCGCGACGGCCAAGGTGCAGATGCGCTTCAAGGAGAACGTCCCCGTCAAACCGGTCGTCAACGCATCGGTCAGCGCCCCGCAGTATGCCTTGGCACAGCAGAATACGGAGATGTATCTGGCCCGTACGGGCTTCGACTTCACCCCCACGGGAACGGCTGCCGCACAGAGGGATGCCGATGCAAACGGTACCTGTGATCACCTCGTCGCTTTGCCCGCCGCGGACCAGATCGACTGGTTGGCCGCAAATACGGACTACGACAATACCTTCGTCAATTCGCGCTATCTGGCAGAGAACGTCAACGAAGAGCCTGTAACGGGCAACACCTCCTACGTGTTGGTGGAACTGACGGTTAAACCGACCCAGACGAGCGATGCCGAGGGTAATTTCAGCGCTTCCGATTTGGCCGAGAATGCCGACTTCTGGGTGCTTGCCAGCCACAATGCTGCCGACGGCGATATTACGTTCCTGACCAAGGAGGACAAAATTCTGTATTTCGCCGATGAATCCGACGCCTCGGTTTACCTCGCAGCCCAGAACGACTTGGTGGACTATCAGGTCCTCAAATACACGGAGGGCAAGAGCTACTACCGCCTCAATATCCGCGACATCAAGCAGCGCACGCTGACGGAGGAATACGCCGTTCTGCGCAACCATTATTACAAGGTCAATATTACCGAGATCAGCAATCTGGGCTTCAATACCCCCGGCGGTACGGTTCCTACGGACCCCGAAACTCCGCTGGAGACCCAGACTTACATTTCCGCTGAGATCCTGATCGAGCCTTGGACGGTCGTCGAAATGAACGAGCCGCTGGGCTAAGACGGAATGTCATGCAGAAAAAGGCGCTTCATGAAATGAGAAGATTGCTCCTCCTGCTGGGAGGAGCGATCCTTCTCTGCGGTTGTGTCCGGGATAACCGGGACGACTGCCTTTTTCCGCTTCGCCTGCAATTCAGCTATAACTATAACCGCGAGCAGCAGGATTTGTTCGCCGCAGAGGTCGGACAGGTGCAGTTGTTCCTCTACGACGCCCGCAGCGGTGTGCTGAGGGATTCGGCCGTCGCCCGCACGGCAGAGTTGGAGCCGGACAATATCTTCACTTGGAACGTTCCTCCCGGAGCTTACTATGTCGTGGCGTGGGGCGGAGAGGGCAGACGCTACCGGCCGACCTCCTGCGACAAGCTCTCGCAGGGCCGGATGTCCGTCGTTGCACGCGACGACAGAACGGGTGTCGATCATGCTCCGGAGCATCTTTGGCACCGCATCGGTCATGACATGACGGTCACCGGAGACCGGCAGGTGCCGTACCCGATGGACCTGCATAAGTTCTCCAACGATGTCCGCGTCGAAGTCACGGGGCTTCCCGCCGAGTCGCTTGCGGACCTCAGCTGTACGATCAGCGCCTCGAACGGATGCTACGATTTCGACGGTAATTCCCGCAGCGACGAAGGCCGTTGCGTGTGGTTGCCGGAATTCAGCCGGCAGGAGGACCGGGCCGTCCACGATTTCACGGTGCTGCGCCTGCTGCCGGGCGACGATTCGCATTTGCATGTCGAGGTGCTGCCCGGCAGCGGTGGCCGGGGCGTTTCCGGCGTCATCTACGACGGGAGCCTTTCGGAGCTGCTGATGGCCAATCCCGGTGTCGATCTGGATTTGGACGATGAGTTCACGGTGCGGCTGGAGTCGCAGCTCAGACCCGACGGAAATTTCAGCGTTTCGATTTACGTCAACGACTGGCATGTCGTCGATATGAACGGCGGCTTGGGATAGCTGACAGGGCGAAGTGGATTAAAACGATGGATATGGTATGAATATAATGAAATACATAACAAAGAAAAGGGCGTTGTTCGGTGTGCTCTGCTCGGCGCTGCTTTTCTCCTCTTGCGTGCGCGAGGGCGCCGAATCGCTCTCCGGCCCCGGAGCCGGAGAGTCCGTCCGGGTCGAGATACTGCTTCACGCTCCGGAGTCCGCGCTCCCGACGCGTTCGCTGACAGCCTCCGACGAAATCCGCGTCGACGACGTGCTCGTGCTGTTCTTCAAGGAGTCCGACATGCAGCTGCATTCGGTGGCCGAGGGACGCAAGCTCTCCCCCACGGCGGAGTCGGACGGCCGCGTGATCACTTTCGAGACGAGTTTTTCCGTGGAGACCAACCTCGCATCCCGGCGTTTCGCGTGCATCGTGCTGGCCAATGTCGCCGGGCGTTACGACTACGATACGCGGCTGTCATGGCGCGGGATGTCTTACGACGCGCTCCGGGAGGAGCTTCGGCAAACCGTGAGCGGCAAACTCTATACATCCTCCCCGTCGGCTATGGCCATGTGGGGCCGCGCTGCCGAGCCCCTCGTGCCGTCGCAGCCCCGGCAGCGACTTTCCGTGCCCCTGTTGCGCAGCGTCGCCCGCGTCGATGTCTCCGTCGCCGCACAGGTCCCGGACTTCATTCTCGACGAGGTCTGCGTCTATAAACCCAGCGACGCGCTGTCGCTGATGCCGGATTTGTCGGCCTACGTTGCTGCCGACCCCAAGGTCTCGGCACCCTCCGTGCCGGCCGGGGCCGCTCCGCTCGCCGATAACTGGGTCTATACGGTTCAGGATAGCAGAATCGACTATTCGATCTACATTCCCGAAGCCGACGTCCTTATGGGCGGCGAGGGCGCGCCCGGCGACGCCAACCACACGAACCGTTGCGCACTGGTCGTCGGAGGACGCTATCCCGACGCCGCCAGTCCCAGAACTTATTACCGCATCGACTTCAAACGGGGCGGTGCCGGGCCGTCCAACACGTTGATGGACGTGCTGCGCAACCACCGTTACGACGTCCGCATCACGCAGGTGCTCGGACGCGGCGAGCAGACCCCCGATCAGGCCTACGAGGCACGCACCGCCGAGGTGACGGCCGAGGTCATTCCGTGGACCGACAACAATCAGGATATCGTCTTCGACGGGGCCAACTGGGCATCCGTCGGGCGCAAGCGGATGGACTTCGGCGACGGTCTGGGCGCCGAGGAGCTGCTCGGCCTGCTGAGCAATGTCAAACCGTCGCAGTGGAGCTTGCAGTTCTCGCTGCCCGACGGAACTGTCACCGCGGAGGAGAGCCGCGGAACGACCCTCCGGGGCCGTTATTTCGAGGTCGTCAAGCCGGCCGACCGGCCCGAAGATTCCCCCGAACAGGGCGGCTCCCTTACCGTGCGAACCTTGCAGGCGCTTCCCGAATACAGCGACGAGGAGCAGACGATCCGCAATACGGCGTTGCACGAACGGCTTACCGTGCGTATCGGCAAGCTCGAACTGGTCGTCGAGCTGTACCAGCATCCCTACTCGGATACCGAATGGGACGACGGCGGGGACATTGAGGGCGGTTTTTAATATAACCCTGAAAACAACAATAGCGATTGATTATGCAAAATAGAATGAAAAAACGATGCGGCGGAGGGCTGCGCAAACTCTGCTGGGGTTTGCTCGCCTCGGCCGCCTTTGCGGGCTGCGTGCGGGACGGGGTGGAGCTGCCCGCAGACCCCGTCCGTGCCGGGGAGCTGCGGATGGATTTCTCGGTCGATGATATGGACCTTGCCACACGGGCCGTTGCGACCGATCCCCACGAGCGCAAGGTGAGCGACGTGCATATCCTCTTCTTCGAGCAGTCCGGCAATTATCTCACCTACCAGCACGCCACCGTGCCCGTCGGATCGAGTTATTTCTCGTTCCCGATTCCCAAGGGAATCACCGCCAATACCCCTTATCGGACGCTCGTTATCGGCAATGCGCACGAGCACGTCCCGAACGATTTTCGCACTTTCGATGAATATCTCACCCATATCACCGTCAACGGCGACTATGAAACGGTGCGCTCGGATCTCTACGCGGCGCTCAACGCCAGCCACCACAACGTCGGCGAAGGCACCGTCGCCCTGCCCATGTGGGGCGAGGTGCAGGACGCACTGGGTGCGGCCAGCGACTTCACGTTTTCGGGCAGCAGCGGTTCGGGGTATACGGTTTCGGGACGCATCCGATTCTGGCGCAGCGTTTGCCGTCTCGACCTGCGGCATGACGCCGCCAAAGACCTCATCATCGAGAAAGTCAAGTTGGTCAATTTCCGCAAGGGCGGCTACTACTTCCATCAGGACGTGCCTTACGCTCCCGCCTCCGGGGCGCAGCTGGGCGGCATCAACGACGGCGCATGGATAGACGTGGCGGCCCCCTCGGTGCTCTCCGGCGAAACGAAACGTCAGGTGGTCGAGGGCAAGATCTACGCCTTCCCCAATATGGTTCCCGTCGTCGTGCAGAACGACGCCCTGACCACCTACCTGATGATCGCAGGTTATTATCAGGACGGAGAGGACAATACGCCCGACAACCCCAGGCAAAAGCTGACCTATTACCGCTTCAACATGGCCCAGAACGGACGGAGCCAAATCCTGCGCCGCAACCATTGCTACAAGGGCGTCATCAACCGCGTGAGCGGGCCCGGCGCTCCGAGCGAAAGCGAAGCCGAGGATGCCAGTGCACCCCTGCTCGACTACAGCGTCAGCGACACGTGGCAGGACGACGACAACACGACCGTCACCGATGACAGGGGCAACTTCCTCACCATTTCCCGCGCCATGGTCTCGTTCGTCGGCGAGAAGGATCTGAACGAGGTGGTCAAGGTGCAGGTCAAAGAGGGCCTCGCGTGGTCCGTCGAGTGGGTTCAGAACGCCGCCGATGCCCCCGATTTCGACAAATTCGAGTTCCTGCGCAACGACGACGCCTCCTTCTCCATCCGTACGCGCGAGGACAATCTGACTCCCTTCCTGCGCAAGGCCCGCCTTCTCGTCAGGGCGACGGGTGGCACGGTCGACGCCTTTTCGCCCCTTACGGCCATGGTCGACGTGATGCAGCTCTCGCAGCAGGACGAGGTGAAAGTCCTCATGGTCGACAACAATATCGGCACGCTCACGCAGCGGGTTCCGGGCGTGGGCGGCACGCTCCGCATGCAGGTGCAGACCGGCTCCATGCGTTCGACGTGGCAGGTCGCCGACGTGGATAACAGTGCGACCGCAATCAGTGTCGCATGGACCGTATCGGGTGCCAACGGCGGCATGTTGGAGGTCGATGTCCCGGCGAATATCTCCGCCGGCGAACGGACCTTCTCCCTGCTGGTCAAACGCCTGAACAACGACGGCAGCGTCGATAACGAAACCCGGCCCGTGACGATCGCCTTCACGCAGCCCAAGTCCGATTACCTGCTCACCGTTACGCCTTCGGTTCCCGCAGGTCAGGACGGATTGTCCATCAACGGATTCGACCCGACGGTCACGACTTTGAAGAACGGCATCTCGGTGCAGAAGAAGTTTACGGTCAATCTGGCCGACCCCGCACACTACAAATATTGCGTGAAATCCACCTTCAACAAGGATTACGACCTCTTCCTCTCCAAGGGAGCCCCGGCCGACAATACCAAGATAGTGGCGCAGTGGACGGCTAATGCGAGCTGCGTCGATACGCTTTCGGGACTCAATAACGGCGAGTCTTTCTACATCAACGTCTTCCGTACGGGCCCCGGCGATCCTGCCATCCGCGGGACGATCAAGATTTACGCCGTGCCGGCCGATGCTTCGGCTGAAGGTATCGAAAGCCAGATGCTTGCCATGACCGTCTCCATAAAGACCCCCTGCGTGGTGAATGATGTGCTGATTAAAAACGGTGCCGATTATTTGCTGGTTGCCGACCGCAATGTCGGAGCGCCCATGCGTGTGCAGAACGGTAAGTTCTTTTCGGCGAAGAACTTCACCAACGATGCGAATGTGAATATTACCGGTTCCGAACAGCCCGACAGCAGGAACAACGACTGGAAAGGCGAGTATTATCCGTGGAACTCCGCTGGCGGCAAGATTGGAGCCGGTGTAGCGGGCTTCGTCGCAGAATATTGGCTGGTCGGCGATACGGAGGGAAATACGAACATGGACGAAGAAGGAATCTTCTCGCCGTGGTATAAGACCGCCGATGCGTCGAAATGGGTCGTTCCGACAAAGACGCATTTGGACTTGGTCAACAAGAACCTTATTTTCTCCAAACAGCGTGCATTCCTCGTTTCCGAAACCAGAGATAAGGTGTCGGGCGATTATATCGGCTCTTACTTTCCTCTTGCCGGCAGCGGTGGCAGCCCGGCTCTCGTCTGCGGCTACTACTGGTCGGGTACCGCCTACGGCGACAGCAGCGGCTACGCGTACCCCTTGTCCGTTATGCCTACCAGCTCTTCGGTGGCGAGCAAAGGCAAGACGAGCCAGTATTCCGTGCGTTGTGTCCGTACCGTGACGGCTGCCGAGTTTACCTCGGCGGCGACACGGTAGTGTGTGCGAAAATTCGATTGATTGGATTATTACCCTGCGGCTTGTAGGCCGCAGGGTTGAAATACGCCCTTTGGGCGTCGAAAATTTGAAAAAAATGACGATTCAGGAAAAATTATCCTCTTTCGATGCCGCCCAGCCGCGATTGCACGTTTTTCACGAAGGGATGTTCGCCAAGCTCTACAACGAGTCGGCCTTTCTCTTCACCAAACACGTGCGCCGTTACAAGGTCAATGTGACCGACTGCCGGCGGGGCCGTTATTACTCGCTGGGATTTCCTTTCTCCTCGCTGGACGAGGTGTTGGGCGGCGGGTCCGACTGGCTGACTGCGGAGGTGAATCCCGATTACCGGATCTGCAGTAATCCGGCGCTGGAATTCGACGGGCAGGAGTACGCCGCATGGTGCGCCGAGGCCGACCGTGCCGCCGCCGAAGCGGATGCCCGCAAGGCGGCCCGGTCCCCGAAGGCGGCCAATGCCGCACTGCAGGCCGAAGTGCGCTCCGGGAAGGAAGGCGGGGATGCTCCTGCCATCCTCCCGCAGACCTGCACGCCGGATTCGATGCGCGCTATCCTTGCCGACGTGCTGCGCTTCCGCTTGGAGAGCGCCACGCCCTTGGAGTGCATGCTTTTCCTGCAATCCGTTCAAAAGAGATGCTATGGCGCACTACCAGAATCTACCGGTATTTAAGGATGCCTACGATCTGCTGCTGCGCGTCTATACCGTCAGCCGGACTTTTCAGCGCGATTTCCGCTACACGATCGGCGAGGACCTGAAAAAGGTCCTGATGACGATGATGCTCTGCCTGTTCCGTGCCAACCGAAGCCGGGAGAAACTCTGCGAGGTGGCCTCGTGCAGGGAGCATGTCGAGCAGGTGAAAATCTATCTGCGCATCCTCCACGATCTGAAACAGCTTTCGCTCAAGCAGTACGTGCTGCTCAGCGAGCGGGCCGAGGCGATCTCCAAACAGCTGGCTGCATGGGATAAGTATCTGACAAAAAAATCCGTCGTCCCCAAGGACGAGAATCTTTCGAATGATGATTAGTTTACCGCAACAGAGGGTTTTGTGCCGGAATCCGCATCATCCCGCGGGGTGTATGCGGAGTGAGCCGTGCCTGTTCAGTAACCCGCCGGAGCTGCCGAAGCGTTCCCGCCCCCAGTCGGAGGCGGGCGATGCTTGCGACGGCCCGGTACTGTTTCGCCGGTCGCCCCGGCGAAGTCGCCGCGATGACTCGGTGCTGAATGCGGATTTTTCCCGTTACAGCCGTTTTGTCGCCCGATATTTCAGCGGTTACTCTTACTTTCCTCTTGCCGGCCGAGGTAGCCGCCCGGCCGACGTCAACGGTTGCTACTGGTCGACGGGCGTCACCAGCGGCGACGCATACTACTTGAGCGTTACGCCGACCGGCGCTTCGTGGACGAGCAACACCAAGACGATCCAGTCTTCCGTGCGTTGTGTCCGTACCGCGTGTGCGAGAACAGGCAGGCCCTCTTTTGCAGTTCGGGGTGCCTTTGCCTTTCCTCTTGCCGGCAGCGGTGGCAGCCCGGCTGACGTCGGCGGCTGCTACTGGTCGGATACTGCCCCTTACGCCACCAGCAGCGCGTCCAGCTTGCACGTTACGCCCACCGGCAGTTCGGTGCCGTACAGCCCCCAGAAGAGCGAGTATTCCGTGCGTTGTGTCCGTACCGCGTGTGCGAGAACAGGCAGGCCCTCTTTTGCAGTTCGGGGTGCCTTTGCCTTTCCTCTTGCCGGCAGCGGTGGCAGCCCGGCTCTCGTCAGCGGCTACTACTGGTCGAGTACCGCCTACGGCGACAACAGCGGCTACGCGTACAGCTTGGACGTTACGCCGACCAGCTCTTCGGTGCCGAACTACAACAAGACGAACCGGTATTCCGTGCGTTGTGTCCGTACCGTGTGTGCGAGAACAGGCAGGCCCTCTTTTGCAGTTCGGGGTGCCTTTGCCTTTCCTCTTGCCGGCAACGGTGGCAGCCCGGCTGACGTCGAAGGCCGCTACTGGTCGAGTACTGCCCCCACCGCCACCAGCAGTGCGTACAGCTTGGCCGTTACGCCGATCGGCAGTTCGGTGCCGACCAGCCCCAAGAAGAGCGAGTATTCCGTGCGTTGTGTCCGTACCGCGTGTGCGAGAACAGGCAGGCCCTCTTTTGCGGTTCGGGGTGCCTTTGCGTTTCCTCTTGCCGGCTGGGGTGGCGGCTCGGCTGACGTCGAAGGCTGCTACTGGTCGAGTACCCCCGTCACCGGCGGCGGCAATGCGTACACCTTGTCCGTTATGCCTACCAGCTCTTCGGTGGCGAGCAAAGGCAAGACGAACCAGTATTCCGTGCGTTGTGTCCGTACCGCGTGTGCGAGAACAGGCAGGCCCTCTTTTGCGGTTCGTGGTGCCTTTGCGTTTCCTCTTGCCGGCAGCGGTAGTGCTCCGGCCGAGGTCGGCGGCTACTATTGGTCGCGTACCACCGGTAGCTGGACGTACTTCTTGGCCGTTACGCCGACCGGCTCTTCGGTGCCGGGCAACGGCGTCAAGACGGACCAGTATTCCGTGCGTTGTGTCCGTACCGTGTTTGCGAGAACAGGCAGACCCTCTTTTGCAGTTCGTGGTGCCTTTGCGTTTCCTCTTGCCGGCAGCGGTAGTGCTCCGGCCGAGGTCGGCGGCTACTATTGGTCGACTACCACCGGTAGCTGGACGTACTTCTTGGCCGTTACGCCTACCGCCTCTTCGGTGTCGTACGTCACCAAGCCGACGGCCCAGTATTCCGTGCGTTGTGTCCGTACCGTGTTTGCGAGAACAGGCAGACCCTATGATGGTATTTGCGAATTTAGAATGAAGATTGAAATGCGATTACAGAGGGCTTCATGCCGGAATCCGCATCATCCCGCGAGGTGCATGCGGAGCGAGCCGTGCCTGTTCAGTAACCCGCCGGAGTTTCGGAAGCGCCCTCGTCCCTTTGCGGATGAAGGTGCAGCTTCCGGCTTTTCCGCTTCGGTAATGTTTCGCCGGTTGTCCCGGCGGAGTCGCCGCGATGACTCGGTCCGAGGCCATGCTCCGCGTATGGTTTTCGCCGTTTTGTCGTCCGATTTTCCAGTGGTTGCTTGGGGCTTTCCTCTTGCCGGCAACGGTAGCAGCCCGGCTAACGTCAACGGCTACTACTGGTCGAGTACCGCCAACAACACCAACAACGCGTACAACTTGAACGTTACGCCGACCAGCTCTTCGGTGCCGAACAACAACAAGACGAACCAGTATTCCGTGCGTTGTGTCCGTACCGTGTGTGCCAGAACAGGCAGACCCTCTTTTTAAGAATGCAGAATTATGAACTACGATCTTTTGGATACCCTCTTCCAAGCGTATTTCGATGTCCGGAAAGGAAAACGCAATACGGTGAACCAGCTCCGTTACGAGCTGGACATGGAACATGAGCTGCTGGAACTCTACGAAGATATCGTCTCCCGGCGGTACGAACCTTCGCGCAGTATTTGCTTCATGCTCACCGAGCTTGATATCAAGCGCGAAATTTTCGGCGCGAATTTCAGGGATCGCATCGTCCACCGTCTTATCTACGACCAGATCGCTCCGCTGTTCGAGCGTACGTTCATCGCCGACTCCTATTCGTGCCGCAAGGCGATGGGGACGCTGTACGCCATCCGCCGGCTCGATCACCATATCCGCAGTTGTTCGCGCAATTATTCCCGTCCGTGCTGGGTGCTCAAACTCGACATTCAGGGGTATTTTTTCGCTATCGACCGCAAGATTCTCTATGACATGTTGCGCTCCTGTCTGGATGCGCATTGGACGGCCTACTGTGCCGCGCAGCCTCCCGGCAGGTACATGATGGAGAAAGATATGCTGCTGTATCTGCTGTACCAAGTGATTTTCACCGATGCGACGCAAAACTGCATCGTGCGCGGGTCGCAGAAGGAGTGGGCGAGTTTTCCTTCCAGCAAGAGTTTGTTCCATGCGGCGCCGGGCTGCGGACTTCCCATCGGCAATCTTACTTCGCAGTTGTTCAGCAATATCTATATGAACCGGTTCGACCAGTATGTGAAGCGGGAATTGAAAGTGCGTCATTACGGCCGTTATGTGGATGATTTTTATATCGTGCACGAGGATGCCGGTTATTTGAAATCGTTGATTCCCATAATCCGCGATTTTCTGCGCGAGGAGTTGCATCTGACGCTTCATCCCAACAAAATTCACTTGCAGCGCGCCGACCGGGGCGTATTGTTCGTCGGCGGCTATGTCAAGCCCGGACGGATCTATCCGAGCCATCGTGTGGTCAGCCGTTTCCGGCAGATGCTCGATGTCAATCGCGCTCGTTGCCGAAAACAGCAGGCGCCGAAATTCGCAGCTTCGATAAATTCCTATCTGGGGGTGATGAAGCATTTCCGGTGCTATCGCTGCCGCCGCCGGATCATCGGGGCCAACGAGTGGATATACCGCCACGGATGGATGCGTGTCGATTTTGCGAAATTCACCCTTGTCGGTCGTCCTGCAGCGCAGGCTCCCGAACCTCGGATAACCCTTTCTGAGAGCCCGGCGATATGATGTCGGCTTTCTGCCGAAAACTTTAATCATTTACCTATTAAAAATTACTGTTATGAAAAAAGTAAAGCATTTGATCCTTCTGTCCCTCTTTTCGTTCTTCGGTTTTGCCTCGGCCCATGCCGACGGCCGTGAAGAGCCTATCGCTTTCGAGCGTCTTCCGAAAAACGCTCAGGAGTTTCTGACGACGCATTTCAAAGACCTCACGCTGGCTTATATCGTCGCCGACCATAAGATTATGACCGTCGAATACGAGGTCACGTACACCGACCGCACGGAGGTGGACTTCCGCGCCGACGGGTCTTGGGAGAGCGTCGAGCGCAAGTACGCTCCGGTTCCCGCGGCTATCGTTCCGAAGCAGATTGCCGATTTCGTTGCCAAGAACCGGCTCTTCAACGGGCAGTTCATCCGGGAGATCGAGCGCAACCCCTACACTTGGGAAATCAAACTTTCGGGAGGTCTGGAGATCACCTTCGATGCCCAGTTCAACGTCATCGGCTACGACGATTAGCATTTAGGACACGGGGATTCGACTATGAAGGAGGAAACCTCTGTCTCGCGCCTCGCCCCTCGTCGCTTTCTGTATCGTTTCCTGAACTTCTGCACCGAATGGTTCCAAGTTTTCCACTCGGTAGGTTTTGCAGAACGCGGCGGGGGTTTCGAGACGCCCGGTCGTCATCGTCACGACGGGATAGGCTATACACGGAAAGGTCATTGAGCTCGTCGGATGCTTTTGGAGGCTCTTCGCCGTTTCAGACTTTTCCCGTGTAATCCGATTGCATAATCGGGATTGACAATGATTTTTTAATTATCACGAACAACTTTGTATGAAAACAAGTTTCAGGATTATGACCTTGCTCGTGAGCGTTATTTCTCTTGCGAGCTGCGATAAGGGCTGCACGGGCGATCCCGATTCGCTGTCCGTTGCCGAGGTTAGTGCGCAGGCCCAATCGGCCCTGCTGGCCAAATATCCCGCGGCCTCGAACGTCCGCTGGCAGACCAAAGGTGCCTATGTGGTGGCCGATTTCTCGCTTACCGGCACCCGCGTCGCCGCACAGCAGGGCGGCAGCGACCTTTCGGCATGGTTCGACAACGGTGGAGAGTGGTATATGACCCAGACGGATATACCGTTCTCAATGCTTCCCGAAGCCGTCCGTACGGCATTTGCCGCTACCGAGTACGCCGCCGCACCGTGGAGTGTCGACGACGTGGATATGCTCGAACGCGAGGGTGTGGAGACTGTCTACGTCATCGAGGTGGAAAAACACGATAACGGGCGCGAAACCGAAATAGACCTCTATTACTCCGCTGACGGTGTGCTGGTCCGAAAAATCGCCGACGCTGCTCCCGACTACGATTACGGGGATTATATCCCGTCGAAACCCGCAGCGGGTATCGGGGAATATATCCGCACGCATTATCCGAACGCCTGCATCACGGATATCGATTACGAAAAGGGCATGACCGAGGTGGATATCGTCGACGGTCGTACGCCGCGTGAGCTTCTCTTCGACGGCAGCGGGGTATGGCAGTACACCAAGACCGAGGTTCGCCTTAACGAGGTTCCCGAAACGGTGATTGCGGCGCTTCGCAGCAGCGACTACGCCTCGTACCGCATCGACGATATCGACCATTACCGGACTCCCGAAAAGGAGTTCTGGCGCTTCGAGTTGGAGTCGGCCCGCGGCGACGTGAAGGTGGACGTTTCCACGGACGGCACGCTGACGCTCAAACAGCCCGGCAGCAATGCGGGCGGCAGCCTCGGACAGGACGGCGGGGCGATGGTCGCCCCCGACATCTCCGACTTCCTTGCCTTGAAATATCCCGGTTCGACGATCGTCGAGTGCGATTACGACGACGGCCTTTTGGAGGTTGAAATCTGGCATGACGGCCGCGAAAAGGATGTCTACTTCAACGGCCGGAACGTTTGGGTCTATACCGAGTGGGACATTCGGCGCGGGGAGCTTCCTGCGGCCGTCACGACGGCTCTCGCTTCGTCGCAGTGGGCGGCGTTCGAAATCGACGATTTGGAATATGTCCAGACTCCGGACCTTGAATACTACCTCGTGGAGCTCGAACGCGGCGATCGGGAGGTCGAGCTTCGAATTACCGCCGCCGGAACGATTCTTTAATTGCTCTAAACCATGAAAAGGATAACGAATACGGCCGTTCTTACGGCGTTGTTTTCTCTTCTGCTGGGACTGTCCGCCTGTGACGACGAGGAGCGCATCTCCTATGGCAGGCTGCCTGCCGCCGCACGTACATTCATTGAGACCTACTTTCCGGCCGAAAGCTGTGTGTATGCCGAGCGGGACCGCGACGACGGACGCCGCGAGTACGAGGTCCGCCTGTCGAACGGCGCCGAAATCAAGTTCGACGCGCAGGGGCAGTGGTTCGAGGTGGACTGTAAGTTTTCGCTGCTGCCCGCAGGCATCGTTCCTCAGACCATCGCCGCAGATATTGCCGCGCGCTATCCCGGTGCCGGCGCCTATAAGGTCGAACGCGCGATGGGCGGCTTCGAGATTTCCATCGGCAGCGGGCTGGAGTTGATCTATTCGGCCGCCGGAACCTTCGTGCGAGAGGAACGCTATTGATGCTTAGGGAACGCTCCGCGCGTAAAACGCTTTCGCGCCTGATGCGCTTGCGCGCGGAGTTTCCCTCTCTCTTTCCGACGAATGCCTTCATTGAACCTGTTTGAATTGATAGCTATGAACCTGAAAAATTTGAGGATGAAACATTATGCGATGATGCTGGCCGCACTGGTCGCCGGTGTGCTGCTTTTTACCGAGTGCGCCTCGATGCGCATCCCTTATCGGCGTCTGCCTGCCAGAGCGAAAGCCTTTATCGAGACCTACTTCCCGACCGAGAGCTGCGTCTATGCCGAGCGGGACCGCGACGACGGACGCCGCGAGTATGAAGTGAAGTTGTCTAACGGCACGGACATCGACTTCCACGCTTCGGGCGATTGGAAGAAGGTGGACTGCGAATACTCGTTCGTGCCTGCAGGCATTGTGCCGCAGGCTATTGTCGACGACCTTGCCGAGCGGTTCCCCGGAGCAAGGATTTCGAAGGCCGAGCGCGAACGCGGCGGCTATAAGCTTACGCTGGGCAGCGGAGCGAAGATGATCTACGCGGCGGACGGAAGGTTTATCCGCGTGGAGTATGATTAGTGTCCGTCTCCCTCGCGTATTCCGGTGCGGAGGCGGGAGCCTCTTGCGCCTGTGTCTGGGGCTCGTCGTGCTGCTGCCGTTCCTTGCGGCTTGGGTGCTTTCCCTGCCTTTCTGGCTTTTTGAGCGGTATGGCCGGGGACAATGAACGATTGATTTATCCATTAACACGAAAAAGAATGAATTATGAATTGGTATCTGAAAGTTGTAAAAGAACATTACGCTGACTTTAAAGGGCGTGCCCGCCGCCGGGAGTATTGGATGTTCACGCTGTTCAATCTGATTATAATGGTTGTGCTGGCCGTTATCGGCATCCTGTTAAGGTTTCCGTTCATCCAGACGATCTATGGACTTGCCGTGCTGGTTCCTGCATTGGCCGTGTGCGTGCGTCGCCTTCATGATTTGGGCAAGAGCGGTTGGATGCTGCTGCTCGGCCTGATTCCCCTTGTCAACCTTTATCTGATTTATCTCTTCTGCTTGGAGGGCGAGAAGAAAAGCAATGCTTGGGGTCCGAATCCCAAGGCTTCGGAGTGACACGGCAGGCCGATTCGGGCAGGGGCGCAGGGTGGTGTATTGTCTCTCCCTCGTGGAAAGGCCCTGTCCGGAGATGGGTGTTTTTTTGAGTTCCAAAAGTTATTGCAGATGAATCTGACAGGAGCATATCGCAGCAGCCGGAAACGGGGCGTACGACCGGAAGCGGAAGCCAAGTATGGCAAGGCCGTAGAGTTGTACGGCACGACCCGGCTCTCTTGCCGCGAGATCAGCAGTATTTGCGGGGTGACTTCATCGGGATTGCGGTGTCACATCTGCAAATACCACCGTGACTTGATGCTGACGCGATACGGCATATCATGCGACAGGGAGCAAGCCGCAAATATCCGGCTCGGACAGCTTCGCGGCCAACTGCCCGCCACCCGCATCAAATACAGGGATGCCATCGAAGCGTGCGGCAGCATGGAGTTCATCGAATTCAATGTTTCGCAGGTCGCCCGAATGTTCGGACTCGACGGCACGGGGCTGGCCCGGCAGTTACGCACGCACTGTCCGGAGATCATCGAGTTGCGTGAGCAAACCCGGTTGCGGTTGGGCCTTAATGACAACCTGCCGCGCGGCATGCGTAAACGCTGTCATGAACGATACGCCCGTGCGGTGGAACGGTTGCGCGGCGACTCATACGTTTCGATGCAGGAGGCTGCCCGATCCTGCGGAGTTTCCTATTCCGGGCTGTTGCAGCACCTCCGGTTCTATCATAAGGATTTGGTGGTCAGGCGTGTCGAAATCCGGGGCAAGGCGGTCGGACGACAGTGCAAGGGCGAAATAACGGGTCGCGGCACCCTTCATGCTCCCAAGCCTGCGACGGTGATAAAGTATGCGGAGGCCCTTCGTCTCTTTCGCACGACACCCTTGTCTGCGGCACGCATCGCCGCACAGACGAACGTTACCAAGAAGGGCTTCTATGAATACCTGCAAAAGTGGCACATGGATCTGGTCTGCAAGCGCAGAGGAATTGCTTACGAGGAGGGTGTCCCCGTGGATTGGTCAAAGACGCGGAAATACAACCCTGCGACAAAAGCCAAATACGCCGATGGCATCCGCCGTTTGAAAGAGAGCGGACTGCCTACGGCTGCTGTCGCTGCCGAGTTCGGGCTGCATCCGGAAGCCTTCCGGCAGTACCTCAAAGAGCACGAGCCGGAACTGCATGCCCGTCAGGGGATGATGCGCGCTTCGAACGGCCGCAGCGTCTCGCGGCGCAGCATGGAGAAATATGCCGAGGCCCTGCACCTGTTCGAAACCACCGGCGAGGAGCTGAAATCCATCGCCCGGCGGCTGGGGCTGAATTATAATTCGCTGGGCGGGTTCATCCGCCGCAACTTTCCGGAGCTGA